>Ga0074193_1000004_pt1 | contig 485758 bp, 468 predicted proteins | sample EPASupsiteHSE605_FD_64523 | JGI IMG/M metagenome (GOLD analysis project Ga0074193, IMG submission 64523) | Bioremediated contaminated groundwater from EPA Superfund site, New Mexico - Sample HSE6-05 | ecosystem: Environmental > Aquatic > Deep subsurface > Groundwater > Contaminated ... | reverse complement strand
TTGAATAATATGCTCTGCGAGAGCCACCGATACGCTCAAATAGAGCCACCCTCTCGCTGAAAATGAGCCACCTTCACGCAAGGTGAGCCACTCGTCAAATTAGTGGTAAATTGGATTTATGCACTAACTTAGTAGTGTAAATAAATTCAAGGAGGTCATTTTCATGACCAATTACCGCGAAATCCTGAGGCTACATAGCCAAGGGATAAGTCAGCGTAGCATCTCAGCAAGTTGCGAGTGCTCGCGAAATACAATATCAAACACCCTGAAAAAAGCAGAAGAAAAAGGGATTTCATGGCCACTGCCACCAGGCATGTCAGACGGTGATTTAATTAAATGTCTTTTCCCGGAGCGTGTAGTTCCAAGTTCTAGAAGGCTTCCTGACTATGAGTACATACATAAGGAAATGGCGAAAAGCGGTGTTACTTTAAGCCTCCTTTGGAATGAGTACTGCGAAACATGTAGGCTCAGTCATGAAATACCTTTCATGTACACTCAGTTCTGCAAATATTACCGTGAGTATGCTAGCATCACAAAAGCTACCATGCACATCAACCGTAAGCCTGGAGAACAACTAGAAGTAGACTGGGCAGGCCAGACAGCCAAGCTTATCGATCGTGATACGGGCGAAGTTATTAATGCCTATATTTTCGTAGCTGCATTATCTAGTAGTCAATATGCCTATGTTGAAGCCTTTTTGTCACAGAACCTGGAGAACTGGATTGCTGCACATATCAATACCTATCAGTTCTTTGGAGGCGTTACCAGAATTTTGGTTCCAGATAATCTTAAGACAGGTGTAGAAAAAGCGTCATGGTTCACACCTATCATAAATAAGACCTATCACAGCATGGCTGAACACTATGGAACCGCTGTAATTCCTGCTCGGGTTAGAAAACCAAAAGATAAACCTACGGTTGAAGGCGCTGTCGGAATCATATCAACCTGGATCATCGCAGCGTTACGCCATCAAAAGTTTTTTTCACTAAGAGATCTTAACGAGGCCATAAAGCTTAAACTGCAGGACTTCAACAGTAAACCGTTTCAAAAGAAACCAGGAAGCAGGCTAAGTATATTTGTGGAAGAAGAGCAAGCTGCCCTAATACCACTACCCCCTATTCCATATGAGTTAGCCACCTGGAAAATCGCAACCGTTCAGTATAATTACCATGTTGCCGTAGATAAAATGTTTTATAGCTGTCCGTACGAATACATCAAACATAAAGTTGATATCCGTATCACCAGGAATGTCATCGAAGTTTTCTTCAATAACCACCGGATCTGTTCACATCCAAAGCTACATGGGCGAGAAGGCCAGTATAGCACTGTTGTTGAACATATGCCCGAAGACCATAAAAAGTATGCTGCTTGGAACTCAGAACGGTTTATCTCCTGGGCAAAAAGCGTTGGTCCTAATACATCCATAGTTGTCCAAGCAATACTTGCGTCGCACAAAATAGAACAACAAGGCTTCAGATCTTGCATGGCTCTACTCAAGTTAGCTGACAAATACGCCGTGAATCGTCTTGAAGCTGCCTGTGAAAAGGCGTTGTCCTATACGCCAAGTCCTAGCTACAAAAGCATCCAGACGATTCTAAAAACGGGTCAAGATAAAATCGTCAAAGAAGAAACTGTTCCTAGCGATACGTCTGCAAACTTTGGCTTTACAAGAGGTGCAGACTATTATGGGAGGAACTCATAATGGTTAACGAAACGACAATGACCAAACTAATTGAGCTCAGACTATCTTCAATGGTAGACGCCTATCGCAGGCAGTTAGAAGATACATCTTTCCAAGACCTGTCCTTTGAAGAGCGTTTTGGCCTTATGGTTGATACGGAATGGGCTAGAAGAAAGAACAATAAATTAGCCCGCCTTATTCGAAAATCAGAATTCCATTTTAGCAATGCTTGTATCGAAGATATCGAATACCACGCTGACAGAAAGCTTGATCGAGCTCAGATTACCCGTTTATCAACATGCACTTATGTGCAAGAAAAGCATAATCTCATTATTCTTGGCGCATCCGGTGCTGGTAAAACTTATATGAGCTGCGCCTTTGGAATTGCAGCTTGTCGCAACTTTTACACTGTCAAATACATCCGCCTGCCAGACCTTCTCAATGAACTGGCAGTAGCTCGAGGTGAAGGTATCTTCCAGAAGGTCATGAAGCAGTACAAACGAGTAAGCCTGTTAATTCTTGATGACTGGCTCCTAGTCCCATTAAGTAACACCGAAGCACGGGACCTTCTAGAGATTGTTGAAGCTAGACATAAAAAGGCCTCAACAATTTTTAGTTCACAATTCGCGCCAGCAGGCTGGCACGGGAAGATCGGCGAAGGCACCTTGGCTGACGCCATCCTGGACAGAATCGTTTACGATTCATATACCATCTTCATCGATGGAGAAGATTCAATGCGTAAACGCAAGGGTATTCAATAATAACCTGTAGAAGTAATCATTGAGCCCCCTGTGTTGCTTGACTCTTACAATTAATGGCTCAACCAGCAACAGGGTGGCTCATTTTGAGCGAGACAGTGGCTCATTTTGAGCGAGACAGTGGCTCAGTACAGAGCGGATTGGCGGCTCCGCCGCACCGAAATATCCAGCAATGGAATACATCGGCCTTTTCTATCAGGATATCCCTGTCTTGCAAGCGACTTCCCATCTCCAGGAATACCTTGCGGATAATCTCATAAAACTTGAGTAATTCGAATTTGGCCATTTCTCGTAAGGCTGCACCTTTTACGGACTTTTCCACCAGTTTTCTAATCATGTTATGACGAGACTTAGGTATGCCTTGTTCAACTTTTCGCCAGGCATCGTTAACCTTAGCGTGTTGTTGCTTTTTAAGATCTGCAACATTAGCGTTTGCCATGGTGCTTTTGATGACATGTAAAGGGTAGGAGGGATCTTCTCTCCAACGGGGATTGCATATATCCATTTCATAGACGCCCCGGTGCCCGTATTGGTCCAGGAAATTTCGGAATAATCGTTTGAACGTCGATTCCTCTGGAAGTTCCTTTTCCCATGCGTATGGATTGAAATCGCCTCTGCCTAAATAGGCTCGGACGTCATTATCATCCCTGGCTATTTCAGCCAGTTCTATTAGAAGGTAACCTTGCTCGGCGCTAGTTATATCCCCCTGGCCGATCATTAAGGCATTGGCTATAGCATTTCCTTGGTCTCGAAAATATTTTTCCAAGGTTTTTATTAAACGAGGCATTGACATGTCTAAGGTGCATGCGTAGAAAACCGGTACATACTCGCGCCATGCGGATCTAATTATGGCCGTAGTGTTGATTAAATCGTTATCGGAAAGGTTACGTAAATCCTGCTTAGTGAAAGCGTCTGTGAACTTATCTACCTGCCCAAAAGACGCCTGAGGGTTCCTGCTATTTTTAATGATAAAAAGGACAGCCTTAATACCTCGCCCTATTCTTTTCAATCCTTTAATACCACGGTAAGGATCATCTTCGTTAATTCTGATTTCCGGCTCCTGTCCCCCCAGTGCCTTCATTGCCTCCTTTGACCCAGAGCAATCAAAAAAAATCCATTGAATCAGTGAAGAGTTCCAATAAAAATGACCTCCGAACCGCTTATAACACTGCAAACCTGGGGGCATTCGAAAACCAAGGAAACTAACTAACTTCAAAGGCCCCATCCACGTTTGTTGGATCAGATTCCAGCTGAGGATGGGCAGAACCATGGGAACCGCCTCTTTTAAATTGGTATTGGACCAGATATCAGGCTGGTCTTTAAGTTCTGGAAAGGTATAGCGCGGTTTGGCAGTTACCGGGCGCGCCTGGACCAGAACAAAGTCCTGACCGTCAAACACCCATTCAATATCCTGGTGTTGATCCTCGTTACTCATGGCATCGTAGACTCGCCGGATAACCAGACCCAGCTGTTTAATATTTTCATCGCTTAACACTTGTTGCCCAGAGGAGCCCGGGGAAGCGATCAATTCTGTTCCGCCATCGGGGCGGGCCGCGGTTTTATTTTCTTTCAGGCCCATTTTCCGCTCCATTATTTCCAGTTTGGCATCCAGGCAGTATTCATCCGGCTCGATAGCACCGCTGACCACGCTTTCTCCCAGACCGAAATTGGCGTTAATAAGCACTACATCTTCCCGGCCGGTACGTGGATCGCAGGTGAAACCTACCCCTGCGGCCATGGCTTGAACCAATTCCAGGATTACGACCGCCTGAAATACCTCATCATCCCCAACCTGCATTTTACGCCGATAGGCAACCGCCCGGGGAGTCCAAAGGGAAGCATAGCATTCCTTGACAGCCAGTATGATATTGTCGGTCCCGCAGATATTCAAGAATGAATCGTGCATCCCGGCAAAAGAGGCCCGGGCCGAGTCCTCGCAGGTGGCGGAAGAACGGACCGCCAGCGGCTTGGACAGGATGCCTGTGCCTTTGAGTTCGGCAATCAATTCTTCCTGGATATACAAAGGGAATAATCCCGCTATGATTTTCTCTCTTAGCTTAAGAAGTTCTTCTTCAATTTCTTTCTCTGCGATGTTGGAGACAGTAACCTTTGCCGAAATCTTAGCTATGGCCCCAGACAGATTATTTTCTTTAATAAAAGCCCGGTAGGCATCAGCGATCAGAACACCGCCAACCGGAATAGTAAAACCATAACGCTCCAGCCGGCTCAGGTTCCAGCCCTTACCCCCAACGGCTTCTACTCCAGCGGTAAAAGCTTTCGGCCAGTTATAGAAAAATCCTTTCCCAACCATACCTCTTCCCCCCTCAATGAAATGCTCGCTGCTTTATGTTTAGGAGTCATGCAGTTCGTTTTTTACCCCGCCCAGAAAAAAGTCTACATTCTTTTCTATGCTTTCATTTATTGATATTAATTCCGGGTGGTTCACCCATAGAAGGGCGGAAAAAAAGTGGTTGAATTCCAGCCCCCCCATAACCAAAACATTCGCATCCGGCCTGATTTCGCCGGATTCTATACCCAGTTTAAATATATGTCCCATAACGGTTGAAAAACCGGTGCCTACGTTCCCATCTAAATGCTTTATAGCCTGAACAGCTTGGGACATTTTGTAGACAAAGTGCCGCTCAAACAAGTCATTACTCAAATCAATATGCATCCATTCTATTGTTTTTTGCAGGGCAGCAATGAGCCGGGTCCTGGTATCGGGTAATTTATCTAAATACTCCAACATCGCTGGCGTTTGTTCCCGTATCATACTCTGAATATGTTCGTAGATAATGGCTTCCTTTTCAGGGAAATGGCTATAAATAGTGCATTTAGCCACATCAGCTTCATTGGCGATTTGGTCTACGGTAGTCTCATCAAAACCCTGCTGTTTGAATAAATCAATAGCCACCGTCATAATTCTTTTCCTGGTTTCTTCCTTGCGTCTCTCAGTTCTGCTTACTTTTTTAGCTTCCATGCCCTCGCCTCCATACTAAGTATAATATCATAACGAGTATGATGTGATAACAAATATATTTTACATAAATTGAGAGATTGATGCAAGAAAAATACTACGGAACTCTCATAAAGATGCTATGAGAAGTAAAATAAGGAAAGATAGCGGAGTATACGAGTGCCAATTTGCCATGAATGTTTTAACCCATACCGATTTTGTAATCTTTAACAAGTTGGACAAAATGCCAGTTTTAGTAGTTGAGGTGGATGGGTATGCGTTCCATGTTAATAATCCCAAGCAGGCTGCACGGGATAAAATGAAGGATGCTATTTTAGAGAAGTATGAAATACCTATTTTAAGATTGAAGACCAATGAAAGCGGAGAGGAAGCTAGGTTGAGTAGCAAACTTATAGAGATTCTAAAAATTGCCTGAATAATAATTTTCGAGCTATATCAGGTGGCGTTTTTAACCGCTACCCCGTTAACCCTCTCTAAGAAACCGAAATAATTAATAGTTCCGATTTCCAATGTTTGCTTATCCATTCTGCCAGTTTATCCGTGTGTTTTATCCAGCCCATTTCCGACTGGGTTAACACCACCAGCATATGTTCTGGGTATGTTAAAACGATCATATCGAATTCATTCCGATACAAATAATCTTGAATATCCTCCCGAGTACGCAATACCTGCAAACACCTTGTGTTATTTCCACAATCTTCTGGTACTTTTCGATAGACTACTCCCATTACAAAATTAAATGGATAATCTATATGCTCTAAAATATTAAAGAGACTATTTATAGTTCCGGTTTTCATTAATATCTTTATCCTTTATTAGATTTATTAGTATAAATAATATCACTATAGAGAACGATAAACAATAACAAAGGCGTTAATGATCTGCAAATTTTCTATGACATAATAGCTATAGTAATTAAGGGATAAAGGTGAGCCAATGAACATTGCTGTGCGGATTAAAGAATTAAGAGAAGAACAGGGCCTAAGTATGCGCAAGCTGGCTGAACGTTCTGGATTAAGCCAATCTTTTATATCATCTATTGAGGCAGGGCAGAAACAGCCTACCCTAGATTCATTATTAAAACTATCATCAGGCCTTGGAATTACATTGATTGATCTGTTGGGCGAAGATCCAATGATCACATCATTACCACCGCATCTAAATGATCTATTAAACAATGCCCGGCAACTCACCCCTACCCAGATAGACGCATTAAATCAATTTATCCGTATAATTACTGAAAAGAAACCTGAATAAATTATCAGAGTATCTATGAGGTTTGAACCTATCCCTTCCTACCAATCTTCCATCCTCCCTTTGCACTATATAGAACTATTGTTATCTGGTCATTGAGCACAATAGTAGTACACCCAGCTAATTAGGGTAATTGAATTTATGGTGAAATTGGCTGACCAGAATACAACAAGAACATATGTTTGTATTGCGGGTGCAAATTATGTATAATATACCTATGGAACCTATGAATACCAGATCGGCCCAAGTAAATGAGAGCCCCTGTAAGCTAGTATTGATGAGTTGTGACGGTGTAAGGGGCTACGATTTGGTTGCAAACGAACTAATGAGATGTGACAAGTTAGGAAGGGTGGGTGTGATGACGAAAGAAAGTGCAATTAGACTATTCAACGATAGCAGAATTCGTGTTTTGTGGGATGAGGACGAGGAAAAATGGTATTTCTCTATCGTGGACGTTGTTGCTGTTTTAACGTCCAGCATCAACCCTCAAGCATATTGGCGTAAATTAAAAGAGCGGCTGAAGAAGGAAGGTAATGAAAGCGTGACAAATTGTCACGCTTTGAAAATGATTGCTGCTGATGGGAAAATGCGTAATACAGACGTTGCTGATATAGAGCAGATCCTAAGGCTTATTCAATCCATTCCCTCACCCAATGCGGAGCCATTTAAGACATGGCTTGCACAGGTTGGAAATGAACGAATTAACGAGACTGCTGATCCTGAGTTAGCTGAAGAATGGGTTTTGGACATAAAAGAGGAATGTGAACGGCAGAAAGTATTGTTTTACTTTAAACAATGGGGCGGGGTCAACAAGAAGAAAGCTGATCGCATGCTGTGCTTCCCATCTTAGCTTCTTGCTCGAAGTATTTTGTCAATATTATTTGTATCCCCGTTTATATCTTTAGTCATGTTAGTTTCATCGCGGATGGTAAAACTGCATTTGTCACATACAAAAGGTTTGCCCCGATTATACTTGATATCCTTATAACGAAAATCGGAGAAAGGAATCGCAATTTCCTTTTTGCAGATCAGACATATAGTGGTATACATAGCACCTCGTTCCTTTCCTCTGCAACATTAGCCCTTCCACTTCTCTTGCTCTTTCTTATTACTTCTTTTAATAATTATAACATCCTTCAAAATATTAATCTCCTGCAAAGAATAACCGCTCCCAATAATTTAGGTGCGGTCTTTGCGTAAAGCTTATTTAAGTAATGAAATCATAGGAATGTTTGTTGTAAAGTTATCTCATATGGATGAGAGGGCGCTAGCCATGCAAATGTGGAAAACCAAATCAGGATACCATATCATCAGGATATTAAGCGGCCGCAGCAATGCCTTTATCATTAGCAATGGCAAGGGCTGTATAATGGTTGATAGCAGTCGCTCTAACCAGTGGCGGAAATTAAGAAAAAGACTAAGCCAGTTACAGATTGATCACATCGACCATCTGATTTTAACCCATTCCCATTTCGACCACGCCGAAAATGCCCGGAAAATAAAAGAAATGTTCCAATCGGATATATTGATTCACGAGAGCGAAGCTGACTGTTTACGCAATGGGGACAGCCCTTTACCACGAGGAACTATTGCTTTTACGCGATTAATATTGAAAATGTTTGCCAACTTTCTGCAACCCAGATTCAAATATCAAGGTGTTGCTGGCGATATAGAGGTCGATTCCCGCTTTGAATTAAGACCCTGGGGCTACAATGCTTACATTATCCATACACCTGGGCATACGCGGGGTTCTATAAGTCTGATAGTGGATGATGAAATAGCGTTGGTGGGTGATGCTATGGTGGGAGAAATAAAAACTTCTATTTTCCAACCATTTGCAGATGATATGAAAGAAGCTATCAGAAGTTGGAAAAGGCTGCTGGACACAGATTGTACGACATATTTACCCGCTCATGGAGGAGCTATAAAAAGGAAATTGGTGTTAAAAGAATATGAACGGTATAGTACAAAATATAGTATAGAGGTGTGACTATGGATTCACTTTGTAGGAGGAAAATAGGAACTCTGTAGTTATCTAATTTGCTATTGACCCTTCCCTCAGGTAATAGTCTACAGTTGTCTTAGGATGTGTTAATTATGAAAATAAGCTGTTTCTTCTTTCATAGAAAATTGGAATATTTCCCTTCACCATTGCGTACATTATGTACAAAATGTACAATGGGGGTGGAAGGTGATGTTTATGAAGTTGTTAAATGCCAGCGAAGTAAGAAATGATTTTAGTTCTTTTATAGATAAGGTAGTCCGTGAGAAGCCGATGGTTTTTAAACGCAACCGCGATCAGGTTTTATCCATGTCAATAGAGCAGGCCAACAGTTTGCTTGAAACACACAGGTTTAAAGCTATACTTATACCCGAAGAAGACGGATCGATTACAATTACCCTGGAAGATTTTGATTTGGTGGTTAATGCTCCGGATCGTAATCAGGCTCTGTTGAAAATGGCAGAAGAGTTAATTGATTATGCACAGGATTATTTGGACCAATTCGCCCTTTATTTTAAAGCGGCCAATCGGAAAAAACATTTCCCCTATGTAATGAAAGTGGCTTTGGCGGAAGGAATTCAGGAAGTAGCAGGATTCATTGATGCCTAGCTGGAGTGACTTGAAGCATTTTTGTGAAAGGGACGGATGGGAACTGTACAAACAAACAGATCATTGGTATTACCAGAAATTGATGCCGGATGGAACTTTGAAACGCACCAAAGTGTCGATGGGTACCGGCGAAATAAAACGTAATCTTTGGCAACAGATCAGGAAAAAGCAACTGCAGGTGACCCAGGAATACTTTAACGAACTATCATAGCAGCGGATGACAATATTCCGCTGTTATTATTATTTGAATGGGAGGTTGGACCCTATGGTAGAAAAATAGGGGGCGAGGGGATTACGATTATTTAAAATAGAGCATTTAATCCAAGTCATACTTTAAAAGAAAGGGCTAAATAATTATGACTGAAAAATACATGTTACCGCTGAAGGTCCGCAATTATCATTGTGACTCTTATGGTCACGTGAATAATGCCCAGTATTTAATCCTGCTGGAGGAAACCCGCACCCAGTTTATGGACGACATTGGTTGTCCGCTGGAAAACTATCTTAAGCAAGGGTTGTACATCACGGTGACTGAAATTCATATCAAGTACCGGAAACCAGCCGTGACGGGGGACCGCCTGGAGGTATTTATCTGGGTCCCGGTCATTAAAAGGGCGCAGGTGAAATTTCAACAGGAAATAAGGCTGGCGGGTTGCGGGGAGTTAATCGCGACGGCGGTTGTTACCTGTGCCTGTATTAAAAATGGCAGACCGACAGCCATGCCCCAGGACTTCCTGGAAATGATTAAACCCTATCATATACCCGAGGAGCTTGAATAACCTTAAGAGAGACCGCTCCGGTCGTCACCGGGGAGTTACCATAATCCCGGGATCAACCGGTATTTGGTGCGGGCCGCATACTGCTCATAACCGGGCAGCTTCCCCAGCAGGGTTTTATCCTCCAGCCAGGTGCGGATGACAAATAAAGCCACCGTTAATAAGGTAGGTATTAGGGCCCAGAGTGATCCCAGGGCGATCGGGGTGGCCAGGTTGTAAACGATCATCCCCACATACCCAGGGTGGCGCACGTACCGGTACGGTCCGCTGCTGCATACCCTCTGGCCGCGCTCAAACTGGATCCGCACGGCGGTGGAGAAGAAGTGGTTGACGGTCATGGCCCATAAGATCATAAAATTGCCCAGCAGGTAAAATGCCAGGCCTCCCCAGTGCCATCCAGCCGACAACTCCTGCGACCATCCCCACCTGATATCCAGCCCCGCGATTAGAAAAGAGACCAACCACGGGACAACCATTAGCCCACTCAAAGCGGGATCCCATTTCTCCACGTTCTCCTGCTTGCGGCCGCGTTCGGCGATCAAATCCGCCGGCATGAAAAAGGCATTGATAATTACCGACACTACAGTCGCGGCCAGGTACAGCCAGGCGTAATACCATTTGATGGTCCCCGCCGCGATGAACAATAATAGGGCAGTGATGATGATGAAAGTTACCACTCCCCCCATTCGCCGTAGGACGTCGCGCTTGAATTCCGGCGGGCTGTCAGCTAGTTTTCTCAGGTCTGCCATTTACATACTCCCTTTGCATTGGTAGAAAAGTATTATAAAAAGGTTGTGCATTCACATTTGTTAGATTATTTCTAACAATTACCGCTAATTTTATATGGGAATTATAACATATTTTGCTAATCGTTTTTTATTACCCTATCCTTTAATATTTACTATTGACTGACGGTCAGTCAGGTGATAGAGTATGGATATAAACTGACCGATAGTCATAGGAGGTTGTCATGAAAAGAATTGTAAAAGATCCGGAAGTACGGCGAAAAGAGATACTGGAGGCTGCAGGAGAACTATTTAATAATCAGGGATATGTAAATACAACCGTGGAGGCTATCATTCAGCAGGTGGGGATAGCGAAAGGAACATTTTATTACTACTTTAAATCGAAGGAAGATATTCTGGATGCACTTGTTCACGAGATGGTCAGTCAACTCAGCGAAAATTATAAAAAAATAGCAGCTGACCATGAAATGAACGCTATGGATAAGATGCGGCAGATGTTGAGGGGACAAAGCTATGTTCAGGAAAAGGAAAGCGAATTGATGGAAAGCCTGCATCTACCTGAAAACAGAGAACTCCATGAGCGGATTAATGTTGAAATTATATTAAAAATTTCACCTATATTTGCGGGGGTTATTGAACAAGGCAAAAAGGAATCTGTGTTTAATGTTGAAAATCCCCTGCAAACCATTCAATTTCTTCTGGCAGGATCACAATTTTTACTGGAATCAGGCCTCTTCAACTGGAATGAGGAAGAGCAGATGAAACAGGTACTATCCATGCAGGTCATTATTGAAAGGTCTTTAGGGGCTGCTCCCGGATCCTTTTCATTTATTTAAACACTTGAATGATCTGGATTGGCAATAACTACCGAACATATCAAAAATAAAACGGGTGTAATATGATAATTCCTTACATTACATTTTAGGTGGGGAAATTATTTTTTAATTATAAACGACCGACGGTCGGTCAAATATGGAGGGAGCGAAAAAATGATTTCAAACTACAAGTATAAACCCAAAGCCTATTTTGCTGCGACCTTTATAGTAACCTATGTTTTCTACTTTGCTGGAGCATGGGGGAGTTTTCAGGATGATAAAAGCGGACGATATATGCTGTTTATTCTTCTTGGAATGATGGCGCCTTTTATTATCTCGCTTGTGATGACTGCAGCATCAAAGAATACCGATTTAATAAAGGATTATATCAACCGGCTTATCAACCCCAGGTTAATACAATTGAAGATGCTGCCGGCATTTTTTTTAATAATGCCGCTGTCTGTACTGGCATCGATCGTAATTTCTCTGCTTTTTGGAGGGTCGGTTGCCCAGTTCCAATTTTCCGGAGGGTTCTCTTTTTCAGCAGGTTTTGTACCGGTATTGCTCCTGCTTATACTTGCCGCCTGTTTTGAAGAGCTTGGCTGGAGAGAATATGCATTCGACAGTCTGCAGAGTCGCTATAACTTATTTACGGCATCAATCATATTCAGCATACTCTGGTCGCTCTGGCATTTCCCCCTTATTTTTGTCAACAACACCTATCAGTATGAGATTATTCACGAGAGCATCTGGTTTGGTATGAACTTCTTTATTAGCATCATCCCTATGGGAGTGATCATCAGTTGGATCTATATAAAAAACAGGAAAAGTGTTATCGCAGCGATTCTCTTCCACTTTATGGTCAATATGTCACAAGAGATGTGGGCTATATCTCAGACGACCAAGTGTATTGAAACTGTGGTTCTTGCTGTTGTTGCCGCTGTTATTGTGGTATTGGACAAAAAGATGTTTTTTCCCGCAAGACAGGATTCTGTATCGAGTAATCCTTCAAGTTTAGAATTGGACATTCCTGCTTAAGGATGAGAGAGGCGAAAAAGATATGAATGCTCAGAATAAAACTTTCAAGGGATTAATAGAGAGGAGAAACTAATGAGTACATTTTCAAGACTTAATGAAAAAAGCCATATCTTAAATAAAATTGGATTCTGGGCTTCTTTACTGACTGCAATTCTAAATCTTTGGTATCTAATTGCTTTTATTATTTATCAGCCTATTCTTTATGCTCCTTGGCTAGGTATTGATGCCTATGCTGAATCCTTTAAGCAATTACCGTTCTTAGCCTGGGTAATCCCTTGCTTTTTACTAACACTGGCATTTTTAACTATGATAATTACAATTTACCTTTTGGTAGAAGAGGAAAATAAAATATGGAGTCTTTTTGCATTAGTTTTTGCGGCTATTTACACAACTATATTAAGTACCAACTACTATATACAGATGACGGTAGTGAGGCATAACCTTATTTATAAAATGACTGATGGGATATCATTATGGCTTTACGCAGATTATTATCCGTATACAATTCCGGGGGCGTTAGAAGGGGTCGGGTATCTTTTTATGTGTTTATCTTTTCTCTGTGTTTCCAAAGTTTTCAGCCAGGGGAAACTTGAACGCAGGATACATTGGCTTTTTATTGCGTCAGGAATATCGGGATTGCTTATTTTTACAAATCCACTGGTTGAACTGCCTCTTGTTCTAATATTAATTGATGCGGGTTTTGCGGGCATAGTTATGACGATTGGGCCGATATTATTGGCAGTTCTATTTAGAAGATACCAGGCCTGAAATGTTGGAGGAGTTGCTTTTCACCTTTGATGATAACGGTACGATGACAAGTTTCACCCAGAGGATAGAGCCATTATCCTTAAAAATTTTTAAAATAATGATTGACAATAGGTAACATGTTGCATATTATATAGGTAACATGTTACCTAAAGTCAAGATTAATAAATCAGGAGGTAAAGTCATTATGGAACAGGAAAAGATGGTGGTAAAAAAACGGTTGGCTTTGTTTGTTGCTCTGACATTTGTCATTACATGGATTATTTTTCTGCTGATACCTCTGCGCGGACTGACTTATGGAAAAGGCGTGTCTATAGTTATTGTTATGGCAGCTATGTTTGTACCTGCCTTGTGCAGCATATTGACAAGACTTATAACCAAAGAGGGTTTTGGTAATATGTATCTGCAGCCGCATTTCAAAGGACATATAAAATACTATCTGCTTGTTTACTTCGGACCTGCCATCTTATTGTTTTTGAGTGCAGCAGTGTATTTCCTGATTTTACCTGGTTCATTTGATCCGGAGCTTACGGTTTTGAAAGAGGCAGCAGGCAAAACGGGGGGGCTTTCCGTCTACAATCTCCTGCTCATTACCATATTGGAGATAATAATCGTCGGCCCGGTTATCAATATTATTCCAACATTGGGTGAAGAACTTGGCTGGAGAGGATATCTGCTTCCCAAATTACGCCTGCTTTTATCCGACCGGGCTGCCTTGGTCATCACCGGTATTATACATGGCATGTGGCATATACCGGTTATCGTGATGGGGCATAACTACGGAACCAGCTATATGGGCTATCCATGGCTGGGGATTTTGACCATGATTGTGTTCATTGTTTGGCTGGGAATTATAGAAGGCTATATATCAATCAAATTGGATAGTGTAATACCTGCCGCCATGATTCATTCGGCGATAAACGCCGGCGCGGGGCTCTCAATTATTTTGGCGAAAGGCGGATATAACCCTATTCTTGGCCCGGCGACTACCGGTCTAATAGGAGGACTGCCGTTTATTGTTTTAGCTGTAATATTACTGATAAAAGCAGGCAATAAACGTTGACAATTATGGGAAGGGCGGGACGTATCGTGATAATCACGCTTTCTATTTTACTGGCTTAGTGGTGTTGACCACCCTGCCATCCTTGGTTTTTTTCTCACCCAAGAAAGGGGAATTAGTTTGAATAAAATTATTGAGGTAAAAAATTTACGAAAAAGTTACAGCGAGATACAAGCGGTAAAGGACATTAGTTTTTACGTAGAGCAAGGCAAGCTATTTTCATTTTTAGGCCCTAACGGAGTAGGCAAATCCACCACAATCGATATTATTTGCACATTGCTGGATTATGACAGCGGAGAAATTATTATCGACAACAAGAAAATAGGAAAAGACGATACTGAAATACGAAACTCTATAGGAATTGTATTTCAGGACAGCTTGCTTGATCCACTTTTAACGGTTGGTGAAAACCTGGCAATTAGAGGCGGATTTTATTTTAAAGATAAAAATAAACTGCGGCAAGCGGTGCGCAATGCAGCCTTGATTACCGGAGTAATGGAACTTATGGATCGCCCTTATGGAAAGCTATCCGGCGGTCAAAGACGCAGAGCGGATATCGCCAGAGCACTTATTAACACTCCGAAAATTCTTTTTCTTGATGAACCAACCACCGGGCTTGATCCGCAAACAAGAAAAAGTATATGGGATACAATCAAGCAGTTAAAAGATGAAACCGGCATGACAGTCTTTCTGACCACGCATTATATGGAGGAAGCTGATAATTCAGATTATGTTATCGTCATTGACCACGGTGAGATAGTAACCATGGGCACTCCGGCAGAGTTGAAACAAAAATATGCTAAAGATGTTTTGAGGTTGACCGTTCAAAATGAGCAGGCGATAAGGTATATGCTAAATGAAACCGACACGGACTTTTTTCATGCTGGTGACCAGTTTACTATTAAGCTGACTTCTACTTTGTCTGCTATCCCCATTGTTGAAAGATGTAAGAATTTTATAACCGGCTTTGAGGTGCTATACGGTACCATGGATGATGCTTTTATCGGTATTACAGGAAAGGAACTGCGGGAATGATTGTATTTACCAAAAGAAATCTAAAATTATATTTCAGAAACAAAGGTACGGTATTTTTTTCTTTGCTGGCAGTTTTCATTATCTTTGGGTTGTATACTATATTTTTGGGAGATGTCTGGTTGGATAATTCTATGGGTATAGAAAATGCGCAGCTTTTAATGAACAACTGGCTTATAGCCGGCATTCTGGCTGTTGCCTCTACAACAACGACAATGGGTGCCTTTGGGATTATGGTAGAGGATAAGGCGAAGAAGATATATAAAGATTTTTATTCCTCTCCCATCACACGGGCAAGTGTTACCGGCGGGTATCTTACCAGTGCATTTATAATTGGCGTTCTAATGAGTTTGGTGGCATTGGCAATCGGTCAAATATTCATCATTACACAGGGTGGAGAACTACTGGGTATGGAGGCGAGCATAAAGGTATTTGGGCTGATACTTCTAAACACAATAACAAATACTGCAATGGTTGGGTTTATAGTTTCTTTTTTCAACAACCAAAACTCCTTTTCTACGGCCAGCACCCTTGTGGGTACGTTAATCGGATTTCTTACCGGCATCTACTTGCCAATCGGAAATTTACCTGAGGCTGTGCAGTATATCGTCAAGCTGTTCCCTGCATCCCACGGGGCAGCCCTTTTTCGACAGGTAATGATGGAAAAGCAAATAGGTATAATATTTTCAGGTGTACCCATAGAACAACTTGATAGCTTCAAAGAGTATATGGGTATAATTTATCGCTTTGGTGAACATACCATTACACCATTTGGAAGCGTTGCTATACTTGTAAGTACAGCTCTGGTGTTTTATCTTTTATCGGGGTGGAATATGTCAAGAAAGATGATTTGTTAATAAAATGTTTGACAAAAGGTAATATGTTACGTATCATAAAGGTAACATATTACCTAAAAGGAGGCCTGAAAAAATGGATGAATTGGAACAAAAAGCTTACATTTTCGGATCAGTATTTGCGTTAGCAAATAAACTGCAGGTGCTTGGGGACGCATTTGATAAAAATATTACTATCAAACAATGGCTTTTTTGTGTATGCGTTTCAAAATTTGACGAGCCGCCAACATTAAGTGAAGTGGCCAACTTTATCGGCTATTCACGCCAAAATGCAAAAAGAATTGCAGTCGTTTTGAATGAAAGAGGATACATTACGATAATCAAGGACCAAGATGACGCGAGGGCTTTACGAATTTCCTTAACTCAAAAATGCACAGATTATTTTACCCAGCGAAGTCATAGAGAATTGGAGTTCCTGGATAAACTCTTTGATGGATTCGATGCTGATTTAACTCGTGATGTTTACAAAGGCTTAACCAGGCTGGCAGAAAATATTGAAATGATGAGTAATGATTTAATTGGGCAGTAATTGCCGACTATAAGGAGAATGAATATGAAAATGAGGAGCAAAAACAGAATGGTTACTGGAATTCTACTTATTGTATTCGGAACTATTGCAATATTTTTTCGTATACCCTGGTCAAATACCAGAACGGAATTTAGTGAAATGCAAGGTAACCTGACAGCAAAAACAGATCATGTAGAAGGCATATTTATGGAAGAAGATATTGCCGGTTTGCCAATGCCGGTTCAGAAATATTTCAGATATTGCGGCTACATCGGTACACCGAAAATGTCCTGTTCAAGAGTGGTTTATGAAGATGTTGATTTTAAGTTGGGCAAGGATAAACCTATGATCAAAATTGATTACACCCAATACAACTATGTAAACAAGCCCAACAGAATTGCCTATATCGATAGCTCAATGTATGGAATTCCTTTTGAAGGGCTGGATGCATATATCGATGGAGCCGGCTCAATGAAGGGCGTGATAGCCAAGCTTTATACCCTGTTTCATCAGACCGGAAAAGCTATGGATAAATCAAGCCTGGTTACTTTCTTAGCGGAGAGTCTCATTGTTCCCAACGCAGCTTTACAGGATTATATTATTTGGGAAGCAATCGATGATTTACATGCTAAAGCAACCATAAATTGTTACGGTATTTCTGCCAGTGGTATCTTTACCTTCAATGAAAAAGGCGAAATGCTATCCTTTACAACTAACGATCGGGAAGCTGCTTCAACAGACGGTACAAGTGAAAAAGTAAAATGGTCAGTAGTTTGTAATGAATATAAAGAAATTAACGGTATTAGAAAGCCTACGGTTTTTCAGGCGATTTGGAATTATGATGACGGCGACCTGGTTTATTTTGACGGGATGGGCACTATTACTGAATATATTTAAAGTGTATTGAGACTATGGTTCTTGCTATTGTTGCCGCTGTTATTGTGGTATTGGACAAAGAGATGTTTTTCCCCAAGAAGGCGTTCTGAATCCGGAAAGGCAAATTAATAAAGACCTTTTATTGTCTTTCGAGAGTAGGTAAAGAGAGATGAATGTTCAGAATAAAAGTTTTAAGGGATTTCTTATTATCTGGTTGGGGCAGTTGATGTCGGCTATCGGAAGTGGACTTACAGCTTTCGCGTTGGGTGTCTTTGTATTTCAGAAGACCCAATCTGCCACGAGTTTTTCTTTAATCATTCTATTTTCTTTTCTGCCATCATTAATTTTGCTTCCGTTTGGAGGGGTGTTGGCAGACAGATTCGATCGGAAGAAGATGATGATAATTGGGGATGCGGGTGCTATAACAGGTCTATTATTCATTCTGCTGGTCATGTTATCGGGAAGTATAGAATTATGGCAGATTTATATTGGAGTAGCAATGAGTTCGGTATTCGCGGCCATTCAAAGCCCAGCCTATAAGGCTGCCGTCTCCGACCTGGTTTCAGCTGAGTTGTATTCCCAGGCCAGCGGACTTATTCAAATAGCTGGATCTGCTCAATATCTTATATCTCCGATTATTGCAGGTTTCCTGATAAGTGTTTTTGACATTAAATTAGTCTTAATAATTGATATCATAACCTTCCTGATGGCTGTGGTCGCCGTGTTTATGATTAAGAAGCAGGATGCCGCTCCCCAAAAGCATGAAAGCCATGAATTTTTCCATGATATGGCCGATTCCTATCGATACCTCCTGGCCCAGCAAGGGGTTTTATGGCTGGTTATATTAACCTCTATGGTTTGCTTTTATATAGGGTTGCTTCAATCGTTATTTGGACCGATGATGCTGACCTTGACCAATTCCAAGACTCTGGGTATTGCCCTTTCTGTATCGGCATCAGGAATGCTTGTAAGCAGTATGTTTATCGGAATATTCGGAATAGGAAAAAGCAAGGTATTCATACTGTCGTTGTCTCTTGCACTTGCCGGGCTGTTTTATGCCCTCATGGGACTTTTCACTACAGTTGTCTTGATCATTATTTGTTGTTTCCTCTTTTTCAGTACACTCCCGTTTGTGAATACCAGTGTGGAGGTTCTTATTCGCAGTAATGTAGATAATGAAAAGCAGGGTAGGATATGGTCTATGGTTTCCGCTATTTCACAAGTGGGTTACATCTTGGCTTTTGGATCAGCTGGTTTCTTAGCGGATCACCTGTTTAACCCGCTCTTTTATGCTGATGGGGCGCTGAGCCAAACTATAGGGCAAATCATTGGCACAGGGCAGGGAAGGGGCATCGGGTTTCTGTTTGTTATTTCGGGATTACTTGTTTCAATCCTTGCTCTCATTATTGGGCGGGTCAATAAAATAGGCGCCTTGGAATTAATAAAAGTTGGGCAATAGAGAGGAGAAACTAATGAGTACATTTTCAAGGCTAAATGAAAAAAACTTGATGCGGGTATTGCGGGCATAGTTATGACGATTGGGCCGATATTATTGGCAGCTTTATTTAGAAGATTTAGTACCCCTGTTAAAAAATAACTCGATGTCGGACCCAGAGTTATTAGATAATCTCATTAGGGGAAGCGACCCTCCGATTTTCCCGTTAAAATTGAACGGTGCCCTTAGAGATAAAGATAACAATCACAATGATTGACGTTTTTTAGAGGACCGCATATACTATGAGTAAGCTCCAAGGAATTCCTAAGATGGAAAACCTAACAGAGTCGGAAAACAGAAACGGAAAATCTACAACATAATCGAGATACCAGTAAAGCAATTTGCTATATCCAAAGAATATCAGAGAAAATAGTTTATAACAGAAAAACAATACTGAAATTAATATTTGCCGAAGTATACGAGACGGAGGAAAATAGAGATAGAAGTAAAGTAAAGCTGATGTAGACTAAGAGTAAATGAAATTCTAAAAGACGAAGGTATCAAGAGAAGTTGAAGATAGGAAACGAAGTAGAAGGCAATGAAAGGGAAGAAGTTGATAAAGGTTCGTTGGAGCTTACTTTATGGGCACAATTTTAAGGGATTTGTTGATGGTTCAACAAATCCCTTTTGTAGTTTGTTGAAAAACCACGGTACCAGCGAGTTCCAATCCGAGATATGCATTTCCCAAGCGAAACTGTATAATGTATCATTAATAAAAAGGAGAGCATAAATGAAGAAAGTAATCATGTTTACAACAAAAACCTGACCACACTGTACCACGGCGAAAGAGTTTCTTACGCAAAATAAGATTAATTTCAGCGAAAAGGATGTCAACGTTGATGAGGACGCACGCAAAGAATTTGAACGAAGAAATATCAGGGGAGTACCTGCATTTCTGATAGGAGAAGACGTAGTCATAGGATTAGACAAAAGCAAAATACTCGAACTGGTTGATCATCGGGTCATCGAATGTAAACAGTGCCACACCAAGTTGCGCGTGCCGATAAATAGAGGTGCAATCAAAGTTACTTGCCCGAAGTGTAAAAATAATTTTGATTGGACACCGCGATAGAGAAGAGCTCATTGAACGGTGCCCTTAGAGATAAAGATAACAATCACAATGATTGACGTTTTTTAGAGGACCGCATATACTATGAGTAAGCTCCAAGGAATTCCTAAGATGGAAAACCTAACAGAGCCGGAAAACAGAAACGGAAAATCTACAACATAATCGAGATACCAGTAAAGCAATTTGCTATATCCAAAGAATATCAGAGAAAATAGTTTATAACAGAAAAACAATACTGAAATTAATATTTGCCGAAGTATACGAGACGGAGGAAAATAGAGATAGAAGTAAAGTAAAGCTGATGTAGACTAAGAGTAAATGAAATTCTAAAAGACGAAGGTATCAAGAGAAGTTGAAGATAGGAAACGAAGTAGAAGGCAATGGAAGGGAAGAAGTTGATAAAGGTTCGTTGGAGCTTACTTTATGGGCACAATTTTAAGGGATTTGTTGATGGTTCAACAAATCCCTTTTGTTTCTTGCTGAACCCCCCGGCTAGCTAAACCGGGGGGCTTTCTCTGCGTTTAGAAGAAAAATCCTGGATTAGAAAGCAGATATGGACAACTTTAAATCCATTGACCATTCTGGCTATCTGCGATACTCAGACATATATAGTATAATAATCTAAAGGCAAGCGACGGTCGTCTATCGGCCTGAAGTATGGAAAGAATGGGAATAGTCAATAACTCGGAGTAATAAAGGGGAACTTATATGCAGAATATTAGAACCATATGGGTAATTGGAATAGGGGGCGTGGGCGGATATTTTGGAGGGCTGATAGCTCATGCTCTGGGTGAGATTGATGGTCAGCAGCAGGTCTATTTCGTTGCTCGCGGGCAGCATCTTCATGAGATACGGGAGAACGGGCTGATATTGCAGCGCAATGAGGATAGTTTTGTCTGCATCCCAACTGGAGTATCAGAGAATCCGGCATCTTTTCCCCAACCAGACCTCTGTCTGGTGTGCGTGAAAAGCTATGATCTGGAGGGGGCTATACTAAGCTTGAAAGATTATGTACGCGACGACACTATAATCGTACCCCTATTGAATGGTTTAGATATATATCAGCGAGCTCGCATGCTGCTCGATAAGGGTATGGTTCTGCCGGCGTGTGTGTATATAACAAGTTATTTAGAGAAACCGGGCAAGGTAGTGCAAAAGGGGCCAGATGGCCGGGTGGTATTGGGCAAGGACCCGCAGTTCCCTGATTTCGAGCCCAATAATTTGCTGGCATTCAGTCAGGCGATGGGTCTGAATTTTAAATGGATGGATGATCCTTATGTCTCTATCTGGGAGAAGTATTTTCTGGTGGGGTCTTTTGCTCTAGTAACGGCAGCCAGCGGGCTGAGTTTTGGTGAGGTTGTAAGTGAGCCAGAGGCTAAGGCCAATCTAATCGGGGTTATGAAAGAAATAATCCAGTTGGGCCGAAAACAAGGAATTGACCTAAAAATGGATCTTATCGACAAGACCATTGCCTTTATCGGTCTTTACCCTTATGATGCCCGCAGTTCCTTCCAAAGAGATTTGGAACAGGAGCGAGGCCGAGATGAAGGGGATATTTTCGGAGTTACGCTTATTAGGATGGGAAGGGAATTGAATATTCCGACCCCTATGACAGAACGAATGGTCCAGCTGATCGAAAAGCGGTTCAGGTTATAATAGCAGCAGATAAAGGAGTAATGGCAGCGTGAAAATGGATTATCTAAATAGTGAGTGCGTGTTGCGGGTAAATAATCTGTCTGCGGGCTATAGGAAAAATGATAGTGTAATTGAGGATATCAGCTTTACGGTAGGCGAAGGTGAAATGGTCGGATTGCTGGGCAGGAATGGAACCGGTAAGTCTACCCTGATAAAAACCATCCATTGCTTTACAAAACGCAAGGCCAGATAGAATTACCTGGCAGTGACTATGCGTATATACCAGAAATGCCGGCACTATATGAGGAGCTTACGCTATGGGAGCATTTGCTTATTTCCTCACAGCTAATGCTTAACTATAGCAAGATATAAGGGGAAGAATTATTGTAAGTAGTAATTTTGGTGGGGTGATATTTTTGGAAAACATTGATTTTCTGATCAATGCAGCTGAACCTTGGACTGTGTATAGAACCCTGATAGATCTGATGAATTAGATGAAAACGATCATAGAGTTATAAAATCAAAAGAACAAATGCTTGAGCATCCGCTTGTGAAAGGATTGCTTGAGGAGCTGCAGCAATGGCCGGGGATAGTTCTAAGCAGTCATAAAAGCGCAGGACAGCATTATCACAAACTCTCATTTATCGCTGATATAGGATTAACAAAAGCAGACGATGACATCCCGGTGATTATCAACAAGATTATGGAACACCAGTCTGAAGAAGGAATTTTTCAATTACCCATGAATATTCCAGCTCACTTTGGGGGTACAGGACAAGAACAGTGGGCTTGGGCACTATGCGATGCACCCCTGGTTATTTATTCCCTTGCTAAAATGGGCATGGCTGACAATGTTGAAATTCGAAGAGGTGTTGACCATCTTCTGAAGCTCGTTAGAGAAAATGGTTGGCCATGCGCGGTGTCAAAGGAGCTGGGCAAGTTCCGCGGCCCAGGCAGAAAAAATGATCCATGCCCATATGTGAATTTAATTATGTTAAAGTTACTCGCTCTTTTTGAAGAATATAAAGACAGCAGAGAAGCCCATATAGGAGTAGAATGCCTATTGAATTTATGGGAGAAAAGTAAAGAATGCCATCCTTATATGTTTTTTATGGGGACTGATTTTAGAAAGCTGAAAGCCCCTTTTATTTGGTACGATATTCTGCATGTTGTCGAAGTATTATCACAGTATGGATTTGCATTAAGGGACGAGAGATTTGCTGAAATGTTGGATATCATTAATTTGAAAGCAAGTGAAGATGGCCTTTTCACGCCGGAGTCTGAATGGAAGGCTTGGAAGGGATGGGATTTTGCTCAGAAAAAGAAACCATCTACATGGATAACATTTTTGGTGTATAGGATCAACAAAAGACTATTTACTGATGATGTGACTGTCTCGATTGGAAATGGCTAAACAAGTTAATGAATTATTTATAGAAATAAAGCTTTTTAGAGTGAAAAACATAATAATTACTTTGGAAAGTATTGCGGAAATTTATGCAGTTCAATTAAAATAGAATAAAATAAAATAAAATAAAATACATCTCCGATAATAGCAAACTTGGTGAAAACCAAGGACGCAAAGCCACGGGTTTAAAGCATCTGCTATGACAGCCGGGTTGCCGAAGAGGGACAGAGAATTAAACTGTGTGCTTCGGTATGCAGTTTTTTTTGATGGAGATGGAAAGATGGAAAAGCTTCAATTATCTTGTTTATCTGTTTGAGCAACTGCCGAATACTGAAACGAGTGATCTTGCATTTGAAAGGAAAGTGACATGGGAATTACAGATAAACTATGGAATCTGTTCTGGATCGAAGAGGAATGCGGCAACATTCCAGTACTGCCCAGGAATGAAGTCCAATCAAGATTAAACGTGGCCAGTATTAATTATGGCAAGGGCCTAAACGTTATAGCATGTGAAGCAGAACAGTTTGAAGAGGCACAAGCACTGGTTGATCATCTTAAGAACAATAAACAAGTCATCCTCAATTTTGAAAATACCCTGCCGGAAATATCCCAAAGGATAATAGATTTCGTTAGTGGAGCTGTTTATGCTTTAAATGGGCAATGTCAACAACTGGGTGAGAATATATTTGCTTTTGCGCCTTCTTCGGTTGAAATCATTAAGGATAACAGAAGTTCCTTTTGTGAAAATGAAATTGGTCCGTTTAAAACTTATAGAAGATAGTAATAATGATCGCCAACACTTGGAATCATCGGCTGCGCTAAAGTGGATATGCTTTATTTGCGGTGCAGGCGGTCGTGGCCCAGTTCATATGAACTGGTTTGTTCGATAGTATAAATTAATTATTATAGGAGGGATTTAGGTTTGAACAAAAATGATTTTATTAGGGAAGTAGCCACAAAAGCTGATCTAACTCTAAAAGATGCAGGGAAAGCACTGGAGGCTATACTTGCCACAATTCAGGAGACTTTAGCGAAGGGGGAAAAGCAGCAATTCGTAGGGTTTGGTGCATTTGAGGTAAGGAATCGCGCCGAGAGGAAAATAAAAAGCCCGGCAACAGGAGAAGAAATGCTTATACCTGCAACTAAAATACCTGCTTTTAGAGCGGGAAAGGCTCTTAAAGAAGCTGTAGCGCCTCCTAAACCTAAACCGGTTATAATTATAGAAACACCCAAGGTTCTACCGGCAAAGAAACGAAAACATAAGAAAAAGAAATAAGGTCGATTAAAAGCTCATATCGCGGTATGAGCTTTTTTGTTACCAAGCACCTTACCTATCCCTTCTTGCCAACATTCACTTCTACGTGTTCACATCCACCATACTAAGACAGGCTAAATTAGAAATAATCTTCGGTAAGTGCAATAATAAACTGATAGATATTGTAAAATTGACATGATCAATTCCCAACATTATGAGTAGCTAGGGGGGAAGCTCGGAGCTACGCTTATTCGGATGGGAAGGGAATTGAACATTCCCACCCCTATGACGGAACGAATGGTCCAGCAGATCGAAAAGCGGTTCAGAAAATGATCCAAGGAGAAATTATGAGTGATTATGAAAACACCCCAGTGAAAATCGCAAGACTAATAGATGAATTTTCAGCCTTAAAGCAGATACGCAACTATCAGCCTATTTTCTGGGCAAATGACCGCATGATCGGAACTGGCGAGGCTTTTGCGCTTCTAGCTATAAAGTATCCGCTGTTAAGCGAACTTGCTATAAGGGATGCTGAAGAACGACTGCAGCGATTTGCACCTCTAATCGCTGAACTATTTCCGGATACTCACGAAAGCCAGGGTATAATCGAATCTGAAATATTAGAAGTATCGGCAATGAAGCATCTCCTGCAGGATCAGTATGCTTGCGTATTCGAAGGCAGGCTGTTACTCAAGTGTGACAGCCATCTTCCTGTGGCAGGTTCTGTTAAGGCAAGAGGTGGTATATATGAGGTATTAAAACATGCCGAGGATTTGGCTCTACAGAATGGAATGCTGAAAATCGAAGATAATTATTCAAGGCTGGCTGAACCCTATTTCAATGATTGTTTCAGTCAATATTCTTTGGCTGCAGGGTCAACCGGAAATCTGGGCCTAAGCATTGGAATCATGGGCGCCGCCCTGGGGTTTAGGACGGTCATACATATGTCGCAGGATGCCAAGGCCTGGAAGAAGGATTGGCTGAGAAGCAAGGGTGTACAGGTTTTGGAGTACGATTCGGATTATAGCAAGGCGGTTGAGGCCGGAAGAAGGCAATCTGATCAAGATCCTAAGAGTTATTTTATTGACGATGAGAATTCCGTGGATTTGTTTTTGGGCTATAGTGTTGCTGCCTTAAGATTGAAGGAACAGCTAGCCGCCATGAATGTGACGGTGGATCGCGAACATCCGCTTTTTGTATACCTTCCCTGTGGTGTAGGCGGTGCACCGGGAGGGATCTGTTATGGGTTGAAAACTGTTTTCGGAGATGATGTGCATTGCTTCTTTGCAGAACCAACTCATTCTCCCTGCATGTTGATTGGGCTCATGACCGGGGAAAACGACCAGCTTAGTGTATTTGATTTGGGATTAGACAACCTGACCGAAGCCGATGGATTAGCGGTTGGCAGACCGTCCGCTTTGGTGGGTAAGGTTATTGGCGAATTAGTCAGCGGAATATATACGGTTGAAGACGAGGATTTGTATAGATTACTGGCTATGTTGGCAGACAGTGAACACATTCCCATAGAACCTTCGGCCACACCTGGTCTTTTGGGACCTGTAAGAGTTGCCGGAAGCGAGGCGGGCCAGGCTTATATCCGGAAGCATAATTTAGAAAAGCAGATGCAAAACGCAACTCATATCGCCTGGGCTACCGGAGGTTCGTTTGTGCCGGAAGCTCTGATGCAGGCTTTTTATCAGCGAGGCAAGAAATAACTCATTAAATAACTCGGGGTCAGACCCCGAGTTATTGGTCCGGACATATGGCAAAAGGATCTTTGCACACATAGTGTTAGAACTGCATAGGTATTAATAAAATTCTAAGTATGGGAGTTTTGTTAATGATTTATGCCAGTCGCTTTTTGCGTTTAGAAGATCCCCCTATGCAAGGACCTGATGTAAGAGAAGTACAGGAGATCCTGAAAGGATTAGGCTTTTATGGGGGCACCGTAGACGGCAGTTTCGGTAAGATTACTCAAGCAGCAGTAATCAAATTCCAACATAGTATTCCTCTGGCCGCCGATGGGGTGGTCGGACCGCCTACCTGGAATCAGCTTACTTTGCGAAATCCTTTCCAGCCAATCGCTGCTCAGCTTCCTACAGATATGTTACCTAGTATATATATTGATACGGTGAAGAGGAAATTGAGATTTACTTCTGATACTCTAAATAAGACCTACAAGTGTGCAGTAGGGAAACCAACCACTCCCAGCCCGCTCGGGAATTGGACCATTGTGCAAAAGGCACTTGATCCCGGTGGTCCTTTTGGAGTTCGCTGGATGAGGCTTAGCGTACCCTGGGGCGGTTATGGCATTCACGGTACCAATAATCCTAAGTCAATCGGCAAAGCTGTCAGCCATGGGTGTATTAGAATGTACAACGAGCAGGTTACCCAGATTTATGACCTTACTCCGATTGGCACCCCGGTTACCATAGTAGGGAAAGCCTGGGCCAACCGAAATATGAGAAGGGGGGACAGCGGCAAGGATGTAGCCGAGGTTCAGAAAATGCTGAAGAAATTAGGATACTACCATTCCTCTTTAGACGGCAAGTTCGGAACGAAAACCGAACAGGCAGTTTTGCGCTTTCAGACTGCTAAAGGTCTGCTAGTAGACGGCATTGTGGGACCGCAGACTATTTATGAACTGCAGATGGCCTATGCGCTGGCGAAAAAACATCAGCAGCCGTAAATGTCCAGGGGAGGAAGTTGGATCATCTAATCGTTGTAAATGTTAAAGGAATATTTGATCTAGCAGTGGAATGGCAGCATTCTGCTGCTATATTTTTTGGACCAAATAGACTGTGCTATTATTCAGTCGGCAGCGATGTCAGATTGACTATTGTATAATTGACTTTATCCAGTAGAAAGAAGGACTAGCATGAAGCAGCGTGAAATCAAGATCGGCAAGAAGTACCGACATTATAAGGGGAATGAATACCTGGTTCTGCATTTGGCCCAACACTCTGAAACCGGGGAGCAACTGGTGGTTTACAAGATGCTGTACGGTGATTATGGTGTCTGGGTAAGACCTCTGGCTATGTTCCTGGAACAAGTAGAAGTCAAGGGCAGCATATTTAATCGGTTTGAGGAGATAGAATAACATGTTATAAATAATATTATATATAAGAATCGATTAGCAGGAATATTGATAAGCTTGTCGAAAGTTATTCTTGCATAGACATAATTTACCATAGAATATAAAATTAATATGACAATGAATATATTGTAAATGCAATAGGCAAATACTATTGGTGTGACACGATTAATTATGGGGGGATGCCAGTTGATTTCGGATATTAGGAGATATTTAAATCAAAAAATTAGCATGCTGAAAGATAATTGGCACAAAATTCCTCCGGAATTTAACGACGAATTTTATAAGTACTTATTAAAAACAAATTTATACCGCTGTAAGATTGTTGCATTTGTTTTATTGATTGCGGCAATTCCGTTATTGTACATGGACTATTTTAATTACTTAGGTGGTATGTGGCTCAATGTAGTTGGCTATGGTTTATTATTCTATAGTCATGTTTTATTGATGTTGGTCATGTTAATACCATTAATTATTGTCCCAATTATTAAGCCTGATTCTGAATATAAAACATTTCTTTGGCAGAGGGCTTGCGTCATTTGTTTCTTAATATTCATTCTCATTGATACCGCAATTGTTTCTATGGCAGATCAGAAAACTAGCGGAGAAATTACCGCTTATATTATAGGAGTTCTGGGAGTTGCAGCCATTGTCTATCTTAAACCGGTAACAAGTCTGTTTATCTACTTATTGTCTTTTGTTATATTTCTTGCCGGGGTATCTCAAATACAATCAAACCCTGAAATATTAACCGGGCATTATATCAACAGTTCATTTTTGGTAACGATAGGGTGGATATTTTCGGTAACTTTATACAATACGAGATTAAGCGACTTTTTGAATAAGAAGAGGCTGGAAGCCTATGCTAATTTTGATTACCTGACTGGATGTCTTAATAGACGAGCATTTATTAATCGGCTCCAGCAGGAAGTTGAAAGAGCCAAGCGTGAAAAAACAACTATCTCAATTCTGCTGGTTGATATTGATTTTTTTAAGCAGATCAATGATAGATTTGGTCACTCAGCTGGGGATTCTGTTTTGAAACAGCTGATTGACTGCTTTAATAATACATGCCGAACTTATGATTTTATAGGAAGATTTGGCGGAGAAGAGTTTATTATATGTTTGCCGAATACTACTCTCAGTGTTGCCTCAGAGGTAGCTGAACGTTTTCGTGGTATTATTGAAGATACGGAAATAAACTGTGACTCAAATATGATTAGTGTTACGGTAAGTTTGGGTGTAGCTGCTTTGGAACCTACCTATAATGAAAATATTGATAAATTTATCTCGAGAGCAGATAGAGCGATGTACCGAGCTAAAATAAAACGTAATAATGTTTGTCTATCATCTTATTGAGGCAGTCTTTACTGGATGAGACCGATTGGAAAAAATAACTCGGGGTCAAATAACTTGAAGTACTTAAACGTCCTTGAACCTGACCACTTCGCTGATAGGCCTGCGTGTACTTCTTGATTGATTCTGCAGACGCTCGGGGTCGCTGTATCCCAGGGCGATTCCTATTACTACACTTAAATCCTCCGGGATATCTAATTGAGCATGCACTAGATCCGGGTAGGCGGCAAACTGCACGGCTATGGCGCTGCCCAGCCCATACTGCTCAGCTGTCAGCATGATGCTTTGGGATAGAATTCCAAGGTCAAAGAGGGACCAATGGGTCAAAGTACGATCCATACATAGAAAAACGACTGCCGGTGCACCAAAGAAACTGAAGTTCTGAGCCATATTTAACCGACGGCCTTTTTCATCATAGCGTTCGATGCCGAGGCTTATTAACCGCTCTTTCGTCCGTCCCATATAGCGTTCCTTCAAGGCGGGAGGCCAGTCCTCCGGTCGTTTTATTTCTGGATGGATGGGAATATCCTGAATGAAATGCTCCGTATAGGCTGAGCGTAGTCTCTCCAGGGCCAGGCCGCTGGCGATGAATATTTCCCAGGGCTGGGTATTGCCCCAGGAGGGGGATTGAGTGGCGGCCTCCATAATACTGAGGATGGTTTCTTTTGCCACCGCATCAGGTTTGAAGGCGCGACTGGTAAACCGGGAATTCAGGCAGTCCGTTACATTCATGAAAAATACCCTCCTTACCATTACAAATTTCGATTGCATTGATAAACTTAAATCCATTTTGGCCAAGGGCGGATGCCAATTTGGCTGATTTTAACAACGATCACAATTAGGCTTACTTCCAGTAAGCTTGCCCTTAATTATGGCATAAGCTCAGCCAACACCCGGTTTGACCTCCACTGCAGCTACAGGGCAGTTCAGAGCGCATGCTCCGCACTCCATACAACTGTCTTTGTCTCTAATTATAACTTTTCCTTTGTTCACCAGCTCAAATACCTCGTGGGGGCAGACATCTATGCAGATTCCACAGCCAATACATTTTTCTTCATCGAAATACAGGTTCGCAACTCCCTGCAGGTACTGCATGTGCATCGGGTATCCCTCCTTATATCCAAGCAAATCGACCTATGACTAGTAATGCCAATCCGATTAATGATGCGATTAGTTGAATGGGAACAGCCTGGAGCGTCTCTTTCTGCGTACCGGAAAATGATGTATATGTTGTTGAGCCAGTAAAGTTCAATGCCAGAAAAGAAACGAAGGCTGTTAATAATAGAGAATGGGCTAACATTATTGTCCATGAGCTGCTGTACATGAAAACATCGCCTAAGCGGTAAACGATCAAGGACCAGATAATTCCGGCCAAGGCTCCTTTGGCAGCAAATGATCTAAACGGTATCAAGGGCAGCATTACTGGTACTAGGACGCAGCCGATCAAAATCGCAATTATATATGACAGACTGTTAAACCCCGCCACTTTGAGCATCTGGCTCAATGATAAACCACCGTTGTTAATCAGGTTAATGAGGAAAAACATAATAACTATGATCGGAATTAATTTGGAAGACATCAATAATTCTACGGGCGTTAATACGATTCTTTCCGCGAGATCAAAAGTTACCCTTCTCATCACGGGGCTGGCATGATAGCCATTGGCAATAAAAGCGGGTATGTCTCGGGCCTTAATTGGGCCATAGACTACCTTGAAGCCAGCCGCTTTGCTTATGGTATGGGCGGCTACACCGGGAGCTGCCAGCTGGGGCAAGATCAATTGCCGATGGGAAACGATTTGGGCCAGACCGGTTTGCCTGATTTTATTGATAATCTCCGAAGCACAAAAAGTTCCCTTGCCTGCAGAACACCATACATTTACACCCTTAGTATCGATCACCAGTATCCACAGGTCCATCTCCCTCAGTTCTATCCTAAGTTTATCAAAAGTCAGTTTATAGTTGGCGGTGACCAGCACGGGTGAGCTCTCACCGGGGTTACCTACAGCATAGATTCCGGTTGGTATACGAAACTGATCCCGATGGATAGACCACCGGGCATGCCAATCATGCAAAATATCCTGGGCCGCAAGTGTCGTCGCGATTCTGGAAACTGGACCTGCCGGACTATCAATCGAACCATTTATGGCATGAGATATATCTACATAACATGAAGCTGCCTCTATTTCAGTCGGACCGGTGGTAGGCATTATTATTTCTTCCCGAGAAATATTTATCTCAGTATCTCAACAGCTTTTTTGGCTGGCTGGATTCTTAAGCATATCCTGATCCATTTCAAGTTCTCCTTTTATCTTGAATGCAAGTGTTTAGGTGAGTTCTGATTTGATGTTATCATAAATACTTGGCGGTTGTAATGTTAAAAGAGCATGAAATACCACCCGTTATTAAGCGAATCAGCATCAAGCTATCCGTGGTGGTATAATTATGAATTGCGAGATTGAACATTGCTTCGGCTGGGAAATCGCGGGGGCCGAGCTATAATAATTATGCTTCTTTAGCTGTATTGTCTGCCTCTCATGCAGCCGGTTTAATTAACTATTTAAGGCTGTCAAAAGAGATATATAATCAATTCGATACCATCCAAATCACCACCTTCCTCCACAAAAAAGACGGTATGAAATGAAATGACAAAGGTTCACTGAAGATATATAGGTCTGCAAATTAGCAGGAGTTATGGCCGCTTTTGTAAAGGGCATTCAGCTGGATATCCAGTTTAAAGGCTGTACTATTAATGATTTATCTCAACGGCGGAGTAGTAAATATTCCGCTGCTATTTATTTTCTGATCGTCTTAGGCTGCACAGCAGGGCAGCTAAATAAAATAGGTAACCGTGGGAATAATAAATAGAGTTAATCTCATAATCTGAACGCATAATATCCGTTTTGAAGAAAGACCACCATACACTGAAGTTAGCGGATACAGACAAGTAAGCATATTTTAAGGAGTTAAATTTATTTATAGGAGGGAAAGATGAATATATTATTAATAGCCACAGTAATTTTCATTTTCTATTGGTTTTATTGGATAGTAAGTATGATGAGGAGATCACAGCAGCCTATACTCAGAAAACCCTATAACGAAATTAGCCAGATACAAGAATACGAATTTGCTCCCGAGGTCAGCGTTCATCATGCAGATGAGAACTACTTGGCTCACAACAGTATTAACATTTCAGGTCAGGATGCGGCCAATTTGAAGGCTAATTGGGGCCTTGAACAGGACAAGCTGGATGAAGTCGCTCGAGAGCTGGATATCGATATCGAGCAGCATGAGTTAGTTTTACGCCTGTATGAATCCAGTGACCTGGTAAGGTATCATAATATCCCTGTAAAGACCATGAAAGGATCCTGCCGACTCCGGCTTCAGCCCCATAATGCCTACTATATAAGCTTAGGGATCATAGGCAACAATCGATTCATCCCGATATTAACTTCCAATACAGTTATGAAAAAACAATAGCAAATTTACGCAGAATGACAATGACCTAAAATAATTCATCGAATTATCATAACAGCGGAATGACAGCATTCCGCTGTTATCTATTCTGGTATGTTGGCGCCGGTTTTCAGAGACTGAATGAAGCCTGTTTCTGCTTGCTCTTGGGGGCAGTTCGCAGCGCCTGGAAATAGCTGTCCGAGCAAGGTGAAAAGGCAAATGGTAAACTCAATGTTTCTCCTTGGCCAGCTTTTCTCGGTTTGGCACCTGGGGGGGCTCCTCCAGCCAACCGTTCCTCATCATAATTTTTATACCCTGTTTACTACAATACGCAGATTCTATCATCATTTGGGCATAGGTTTTAGCCAAATCGTGTCTCATGCTGGCTGCGAGTGAAACACCGTATTGACCTATTGCTTTGGAAGTTAAAACGGTAACATGAAACATCATTAGCTTCTCGGAAAAAGGTGAAATAGTTGAGGTTGTTACTCCTATATCGTGGGTAAAAGTTAGATCGATCTGATCCTCCATGGCCTTGGCGGACATGGTATCTATGAAATTACCGCATAATTGGATCCCTTTTCCCATGAATTCTTGGACCTCTGGGCTGGGGGCAACCTGCTTAAACCCCGTCAATAGGATCCGGCCAATACTGTTTTCCAGAGAGTTATTATATAAGTGAGCAAGTTCTATTGCCAGTAAAGGTCGTTTCTCACCAATAAAACCGGCCAAAAAACCAGGATCTTTGATAGACTGGTTTTCGTCGGAAATAGCAGCGGTTGGGGGTTTAGAGAGTATTCCCTCAGATAACATAAAATCGGTAACTTTGGTATTTAAGCGGATGGTCGATTCTACACAGGCTGAGTAAAAATCTCTAATGTCTGGGCGGGTGGACATACCTATATTAAGGGTGTTAAAAGTCAGGCTCGTTTTGAGCTCAGTACGTAAAAAGTGAACAAGGAATGTTTCCGAGAATAAAGGTGGAGCATCAATATTAATATCGCTATCTGAAAACCCAATAGGAATGGGGAAATTTTCCGTTTCCAAAAAACCAGTTATAATTCTAATACGTTTCTCAATACGATCAAGCGTTTCGATTTCTATCTCCTTTAAAACAGAGGATTTTGTTGTTGCTATAAAATATGTCCATAAACACCTAAGCATGGTGTGCTCCATGTAACTTGTCCAAAGCTGCGCAATTTCGCTGGTGGTTAGGCGAGGAGAATGTTCAATATTTAAATAATTGGTTCCCTCTTGAGAACTGCCCTGGGGAGATGTGGATGATAGATTGTCGTTCAAACAGTATTCCTCCCATTTATAATCTCTTTCCTAGCGTAACCATTTTTTCAGATCATATGCTGAAAAAGGGACTTTTTGTATGTCTCAAAATAACTCGGGGTCAGACCCCGAGTTATTTGACCAGATATATTCGGGCTATCTGTGATGCCCAGCCAATATAGTATAATTAAAATATTATGAGGATTAATACAAAGTCTTGGAAATGGAGTCGGTGAGCAGTGAAATTGGATGAGGAACTCTCAATTATGCATTGTGATCTGGACGCGTTTTTCGCGGCGGTTGAGCAGCGGGATAATCCTGAGTTAGTTGGGAAACCGGTAATTGTAGGTGGGCAGCCGGATTCTCGCGGGGTGGTTTCCACCTGTTCTTATGAGGCACGCAAATTCGGTATCAGGTCGGCCATGCCCTTGGCTCAGGCTCGCCGTTTGTGCCCGGAAGCTATTTTCCTGCCGGTGGCTATGGCTCGTTATCAACAAGCATCCCGTCAGGTTTTTCAAGTCTTTAGTAACTATACTCCCCTAATCGAACCCCTTTCAATAGATGAAGCCTTTCTTGACCTCACCGGGTGCACCGGTGTTTTTGGTTCCATGGAAATCATTGCACAGCAGATTAAAACTCGCATTAAATCAGAAGTGGGCTTGAATATTTCCGTTGGCATCTCTTACAATAAGTTTCTGGCCAAACTGGCTACAGAGCTCGGTAAGCCGGACGGCCTGCGCATAATCACCCGTGCGGATACAACTACGGTCCTGAGTCCTTTGCCGGTTTCCTATCTGTGGGGGGTAGGGGAAAAAAGCCGGCAGCAATTGCAGAGAATGGGCATTAATACGATCGGCGAACTGGCTGAGATGAACCCGGCAGCGTTGGAACGGCAGATGGGGCAGCATGCCCGTGTCTACTGGGAATTGGCGCAGGGGATTGATAAACGGGTGGTGGAAGTAGGCCATGAACGCAAATCGGTGGGCAGAGAGATTACTTTCCAAGAGGATATTGATGATAATACGGAGCTGGAGACAGTGCTTTTGGACCTGGCCTCTCAAGTTAGCAGGCGCTTGCGCCGCCAGCAGATAGCGGCTCGAATATTTACCTTGAAGCTAAGATACAGTAATTTCAAGACCTTGACCCGCCGTATAACTTTACCGGTAGCCAGCAGCAACGAAGAAGCTATTTTTAAGGCGGCCAATGACTTGTTTAAGAAAGTATTTGCGTCGGGCAGCCGTATCAGACTTCTGGGACTGTACGCCAGCGGTCTGGAAAATGCTTCGAATCTTATGCAGGGTGATCTCTTTGCGTCAGTGCAGGACAAAAAGAATGAGAACCTTGACCATGCCTTGGATCAAATCCGGGATCGTTTCGGAGAAAAAATCATAACCAGGGCCAGTCTTCTGCATAGAACAGATCATAGAGACGGAAGTTGACCTCCATAGCAGGCTAAATAATTGAGAAGACAATTAACCTAATAAATGGATTAAATCCTTCTGGGTCTCCTCCACTCTTTCTTCAATAAACTTCACAAAAGGCTTGTCGTTTTGGTGTGCCTTTTCTAAGAGCGCAATATATTCCGTTCTCAAAATAGGAGGAATAATGGCAATGGTATAGCCTTTACGGATAAGGCATAGATTCATAAGAAGCCTTGCTACACGTCCGTTGCCATCAATAAAAGGATGAATAAAAACAAATTCCTTGTGTGCAAGAGCAGCAAATTCAACAGGATGTAGTCTGTCCTCATTATCTTTTAACCACACCTCAAATTCTGACATCAGTAGTTCAATTTTGGCAGGCGATGGAGTAGGATAATTTGAGCCTTTAATAATTACGCGTTCGCTACGGTAATAACCGGCTTTCTCCTCATCTATCTGAGAGTAAAACAGTTGATGAATGGTCTTGATATGCTGCTCACTGATAGGTTCACCGCGAGCGATTGTGTAGATATAATCGTATGCTTTGGCATGACCTGTTGCCTCGTAAATATCACGCAGAGGCTTCCCGCCTACTGTCAAACCTTCCTCTAACAATACCTTGGTTTCGGTCTCGGTTAGCGAATTGCCCTCTAATGCGTTACTTGAATAGGTCAGGCCTATTTTATAGTAATCCTTAATCTGTTTTAACATATTTCCTTCGAATGGATGTAACATGTCAATCTGTGCCTTGTAATGGTCGGTTTTTTCAAACAATAGATAAACCTACCTTTCCATTTATTGTCTATTGGCATTTATATTTTGCAACTTCGTTGCCGGCATTCCATTGATAGGTATATTTTACCACTAATAATATGCGGTGGAAAATGTGATTCACCATTGCTGGCCTATACCCTGGGCTGAAATCAAGGTAATATCCGGGGTGTAGGGCTTGGTGGTTTTAAGACTAGTATGTATAAAATCGACAAATACATTAAACCCCATTAACATAACAATGGTTATAGCAATGGAACACGATATCCAAAAAAGGTTTTTCTTTTTCATAATGGCATTGTTTATGCCTAGCGCAATTTCCACCGGGAACATCTTGGTTAATAATCCCCGTTTTTTGTTTTTCAATACCTGGATATCGTTGCTGCCTGTAACTGCGTTAACCGGTGAAACCCGGGCCGCTCTTCTGGCCGGCAGTAAAGAGGCTATAAAAACGGTCATAAAGCCCACCACAATTCCCGCACCTATCCCGGTGATGCTTATGTTGAAAAGAGGAATATCGCCGAAAAGATTGCTGTTATAGAACTTGAGTATGGCACAGCAGACCAGGGCCATTATCATCCCCAGCACCACTCCCAGAGGGATAGCCTTTAAGGTTATGGTAAGTCCCTCTCTTTTTACGATTTTTCGAATCTGGGCAGGCGAAGCACCTATACATCTTAAAAGCCTGAACTGCCGTACTCTTTCCATAACCGAGATGTTAAAGGTGTTGTAAATCATGACCACTCCGGCCAAGAGTACGATGAAAAACAAAATACCACCTATCTGATATATGCCGATCGCGGCTTTGTGTTCACTTTGCCCGATAACGGCCAACAAGCGGTCATTACGCCCAATTCTATCTTCAGGAATATTTAAACCGGTTTTGATTTGCTCTTGTGCTTTGATCATGTTGGCTTCGCTTTTGAATTCAATTAAATAAAAGTTTTGTTTCACCGGCAGTGATTCCGCGTCATTCATAGATAAAAATACACCGGGTATGCCCTTGGCTTTCATATTTCCTAAGTCATTATAAATCCCGCTTACTGCATATTCCCGCTTAGTTCCGTCGGCCACTGCAATAATAGCGGTGTCACCTATTTTTAAATTAAGCTGAATACTTTCGGCCGCCCACTTTTCAAGCATGATTTCATTTTGACCCGTCGGATATTTACCCTGGATAACTTCGATGTTTAAGTTTTTGGTAAAATTCTCGTCAAGTGCCGCGAGGGCACATGTTATGCCGTTGATATTCGCCTCGCCCAGCATTTTCCATCTGCCGGTATTTTCTACGTCGATTCAGAAAAATGATAGGTACCGCCCACGATTCCCGTACTCTTTTACAGATCTCAAAACCACGGCCATCGGGCAAGGTCAAATCCAGAATCAGTAAATCATGCTTTTTAGACTGAACGATCGCCAGTGCTTCGTTTACCGTTCGGGCTATATCAATATGAAATCCATGCTTGCGCAGTGAAAATTCAAGACCATCGATCAAACTGAGATCGTCTTCTACCAGCAGAATGCTATTCATTATCATCACCTCTTATTTAATTTATCACATCCCTGCGGATCAGCCCAAACTTAACAATGTTTGGGCCAATATATACCAATATTTTACCAATAAACAAGGATTCCTGTTGGCTTTGCCGAAATCTAGTATTCAACAATACTTCAACGAACTGTCATAGCAATCGAATGGAAGGAAGGGTATTTATGACTAATAGATTTGTAATTATTCAGGGTGATATAACCGAGCAAGAGGTTGACGCGATAGTGAATGCGGCCAATAATACTCTCTCCGGGGGAGGCGGTGTGGATGGTGCCATTCATGAGGCAGCCGGACCGCAATTGCTGGCTGAGTGCAAACAGATAGGGGGCTGCCTGACCGGGCACGCCAAGCATACCCAAGGATATAATCTGCCGCTCAAATGGATCATTCATACGGTGGGACCGGTGTGGAGCGGTGGTACTAACCATGAAGATGAGCTGCTGGCCAGTTGTTATCGCAACGTACTGGCCTTGGCAGTAGACCTGGGGGTCAAAACCATAGCTTTTCCATCCATAAGTACTGGAGTCTATCGCTTCCCGGTAGACCGAGCCGCTCGTATCGCAGTTAAGGAAATAGCAGACTTTTTACATAAAGACAGAACCATTGATAAAATTATTATGGTAGCTTTCGACGCAGATACTTACCGGGCCTATAATGAAGCGGCCAAAGAAATATAAATATGTTAAAGTGGCCTTGAGTTCCAGGTTGTAGAGGTGTATTATACTATAATCTTGAAAAACATTATTATGGAGTTGATAGATAGTGGTTCGCGTCGCTGATTTAGAAACCGGTAACTACTGGAAACATATGAACATGACAACCGAACCTGGTGCAGATGGAAAAATCCAAGTTGTAATGAAGATTACTAAGGATGTATTACAGTTTTATGGGAACGTTCACGGTGGGGTTCTGGCTGGTTTAATGGATTCCTGTATTGCGGCAGCACTTACCCAGGAATTGGACCCGGATCAGGGCGCATCGACGGTGGAACTTAAAATAAATTATTTGCGGCCTGTAAATCAGGGAACTCTTAGGGCTGAAGGCAAGGTTATCCAAAAGGGCAAAAAGCTTATGGTGGGACAAGGCGAAATTAAAGATGATGCAGGTAACATGATAGCCTTTGGGACTGCTACCTTTATGATCAATCAACTTGCACGTTAGGTGATTTATATAACATTTTAAGGGGGATAAGGGATGAGTCTGCGCCAAGCGGTTCTGACAGCCTTAAAAGAGAGCAAAGGTGAATGGGTCTCGGGAGAAGCGTTGAGTGAAAGCCTCAAAGTGTCTCGGACCGCGGTCTGGAAGCAGGTCAAGACACTTTTAGCCGAAGGCTATGAAGTGGAATCCGCCCCTAAAAAGGGCTACCGCATCAGTACGCCGGCAGATCTCCTCTCACCTGAAGAAGTAAGTGCGGGGCTGACAACTAAGGTGTTTGGCCGACAGAACTACTTCTATTATCGTGAGATTGACTCTACTAATAACCGGGCACGGGTTCTGGCCTCTGAGGGATACCCGGAGGGAACAGTAGTTGTGGCGGAAAAGCAGACTGCGGGCCGGGGGCGCCGGGGCCGAAACTGGTACTCACCCGCTAACCAGGGGATATATGTTTCAGTAATTCTGCGGCCAGTTTTGCCACTTAAGGAAATTTCCAGGGTTTCTCTGGTAACGGCGGTAGCCGTGGCGGCAACCCTGGAATCCGAACTAAACCTGCAGCCCCGCATCAAATGGCCTAATGATGTACTAGTAGACAACAAGAAAATATCAGGTATACTTTCGGAAGCAGTTACTGATATGGATGGGGTTGAATATATCGTAGTCGGCATTGGACTTAACATTAACAATCAGATCCAGGACTTTCCCGCTGATTTGCGTACCCCTCCCACCTCTGCCCTGGCTGAACACGGTATCCCAAATTCCAGGATTAAGGTCCTGCAAGGGCTATTATTGCACTTGGAGAACTACTATCAGCAGCTGTTGGCAGGAAATTTTGCCATGACTCTGGACAAGGCCAGGAGTTTATCGATGGTAATCGGCCAGGAAGTTCGACTGGATACCGTTAATGGCTTTACCGCAGGGCAAGCGATTGATATTGATGATAGTGGATTTCTCATGGTGCGTGACCAACAAGGCACTATTCATACCATCATGTCTGGTGAGATAAGCATTTTACCTCCCAATTCAGCTGAATTAAAGATATGTTAACCTAATAACGGTTTTTTGGTTGACAATAGATGAGGATACTATCATAATATGAATGAGCCCCATCACAGCCGGGTCGTGCAGATGGGCAGCGATATTTCATAAATAGTATCCTTATTTTATTTCGAGTGTAGACAGGGAGGTATATACATATGATCAGAACTAGTCCAAGTCCCTTGCGGCGCATGGTGTACGCTGCCATGTTCGGAGCCTTGACCGCCATCGGTTCCTTCATGGTCATACCGCTGCAACCTCTCCCGATTACCCTGCAAACTCTATTTACCGGCCTGGCAGGAGCCCTTCTGGGCGGCTACACGGGTGCATTGAGCCAGATCATTTATGTGCTTCTGGGAATTATCGGCCTGCCAGTTTTTGCGGGAGGTAAAGCCGGTATCGGGACCCTGTTTGGTCCCACCGGCGGATATCTTATTGGATTTATACTTGGTGCCTATGTTATTGGCAAAATTGTAGAAGCTAGAAAAGAACCAGGCCTGGCATGGCTAGGGCTGGCTCTAGTAGCGGGCAATTTAGTAATCTATACTCTGGGCACTTTACAGCTTTCCCTGGTTACTCACTTTTCCCTGCTTAAATCCCTAATGGTAGGGGTAGTTCCTTTTTTAATCGGTGACCTGCTTAAGCTTGTAACGGCAGCCTGGCTCGCTCTCAAGCTGCGTAAGAATATTTCACTATAGGGGGCCTTCTCGAAAAATGATCCGCATTCAAAACCTGACTTTTGCATATGAAGCTGATCGGCCACCGGCCCTTCAAGCCTTAAATTTGGTGATAAACGAGGGTGAGTATATTGCTCTTATTGGCCCTAACGGCTGCGGCAAAACCACTCTCATTCGGCATCTAAATGCCTTGCTGCTTCCATCCACTGGGGAAGTATGGGTCGATGACTTCAATACTCGGGGTGCCAAGGGTCTTCAGGAAATTAGAAGCCGGGTGGGTATGGTTTTTCAGAATCCTGATAATCAGATCATCGGTATGAGCGTAGAAGAGGACGTGGCCTTTGGTCCTGGCAACCTCGGATTACCTTCAGGCGAGGTGCGCCGGCGAGTAGACCAGGCCTTGGCCACAGTCGGCTTGACAGGGCTTGAAAAGCGCTCTCCCCATACACTTTCCGGCGGCCAGAAACAGCTGCTGGCCATAGCTGGTCTGTTGGCTATGGACCCCAAATTTATTGTACTGGATGAACCTACCTCTTCGCTGGATCCGGCCGGAAAAAGGAATGTGCTGGCTTTATTGCAGAAGCTGCAAGGGCAGGGGATGGGGATAATACATGTTACCCACAACATTGACGAAGCAGCGCTGGCTGATCGAGTCCTGGTGATGGATAAGGGTGAATTAATTGCGGACGGAAACCCCGCTGACATATTAAGCAGGGTGGAGTGGCTTAAATCGCTGGGGCTGGCCCCACCCCGAATCACTGAATTGATGTGGCAGCTGCAGCAAGTGGGGGAGGACGTAGACAGCAGTATTTTCACTATTGAAGGTGCTGTGAATGAAATATCCGCACTGCTGACGGAACTGCGTAACTCAACTCATGATTATATGTCCCGGAAGGTGGGTGGACATGTATAACCTAGGTCAGTACGTTGCGCGAGAATCACCAGTTCATAACCGGGATCCCCGGGTCAAAATCATCGCAGTGATAGCGCTTAGCATCATAATCCTACAGGTAAATGCCATTGGCCTATTAATAGCCACCGGTATGGTCATAGCGGTGACCCAGCTGGCGCGTATACCCTTGGGAACACTGTTAAGGACTTTGCGGCCGGTTCTGCCTTTCTTTTTTGGCCTGTTTTTTCTGTATATACTTTTCACCCCGGGGCGTCCATTGCCTTGGTTCCCAATAGGGCCGATACAGATCAGCTTCGAGGGCTTATATCTGGGTTTTCTTCAGGTTGGGAAGTTCCTGTTGTTGGTCCTGGCCGCTTCCATACTGACTATGACCACTCCGTCATCAGAAATTGCCATCGGGCTGGAAAGGCTGCTGCGGCCCCTCAAGATTATAGGGGTATCTTCTCATGATGTGGCTATGATGGTATCTTTAGCCTTGAGGTTTGTGCCAACGCTGGCGGCAGAGATGAACAGCATCAGTGAAGCTCAATTGGCGCGGGGAGCCAATTTCAACCCCAATAGTATGAAGGGCAAAATTAGGGCGATCACCTATCTGGCGGCGCCCCTGTCGATAAATATATTCCGTCGCTCAGATGAATTGGTGGATGCGATGGAAGCCCGTGGATACCAGTCGGGACACCGAACCTACCTGCGGGAGCTGATCTTAACTCCCGCCGACTATGGCATTATAGGCGCAATCATACTATTATTAACTGTCATGCTAACCTGGCATCTATTTATATAGAGAACCAATGGGCTAGAGGATATTATTGATAAGGGTACTTGCAATAACTCGGGGTCAGACCCCGAGTTATTGTCCTATAATGAGCCGGAAATGTCATTAAGATACAAAACAGCGAAAATAAAGGTATTTCGTTAGTTATTGCAGAATGTGACAATATTGCTTAGATATTGGAACTTTATTGGCATTTAGTCAGATCATAATATTGATAGGAGTTTTTCGATGGACAACCCGCTTCGTATATTAGTCGTTGAAGAATCAGGAACAGATTCGATGATAGCTTTAAAAGCACTTCATAGTAATGGCTATCACCAAATGTACAAGAGAGTAGATACATCTGAAGATCTGGTTATTGCCTTAACGAATGGACCCTGGGATATTGTCATCGTCGATATCGGTATTCAACAGTTTGATGAACAATCAGTTTTAAAAATGATCGAAGAAAGCGGTATCGACATACCTTGTCTCATACTATCCGAAATAATTGGTGAAGAACGCCGGGTGAGAACTATTAAGGATGGTGTGATCGACTATATTAATAATCAGGGCACCATGAATCAATTTATACCCTCTATAAGCACTGGGGTTCATGATGCTCTATTCCATAACTTGCATAAACAGACGAATAAGGAGATGAGGGATCAAAAAGAATGGTTCCGCGTCACCCTGGCCAGTATAGGGGACGCCGTTATTACAACGGATATTCACAGTATAGTCACCTTTATGAATCCTGTTGCTGAAGAGATAACCGGTTATACTAAAGAAGAGGCAATTGGCAAGCCTATAAGCCATGTTTTTAGAATCTTTAACGAGGTAAATCTTGGACCCGCTGAGATTCCTGTAGATAGGGTAATTAAAGAAGGTTTTATTATCGGCTTGGCTAATCATACCGGGTTGGTTACCAAGAATGGGGAAACTCGTTCCATTGCCGATTCTGCCGCCCCTATTCGGAACGATGAGGGAATCATTATAGGTGTGGTTATGGTATTTCGGGATATTACTGAAACAAAGCGAATTGAGGAGCATATGGCGCGCCTTGATAAATTAAACGCAATTGGGCAAATGGCAGCAGGGATTGCTCATGAAATAAGAAACCCCATGACCACGGTACGTGGTTTTATACAATTGTTGAATATTAATAACCAGTTTAAAGAGTACACAGATTACTTCGAGACAATGATTAGTGAACTGGATAGGGCTAATTCCATAATCACCGGGTTTCTGTCAATGGCTAAAGATAATGCATCAGAGTTTGGGGAGGAAAACCTTAATAGGATCATCGGCAGTATTGGCCCATTAATTCAAAGCGAAGCCATAATGAGCAATAAGTATGTACGGCTGGAATTGAGCGATATTCCCAATTTGATGTTGAATGAGAATGACATTCGTCAACTCATCTTAAATCTGGTTCGTAATGGATTAGATGCATCAACAGATGGTGGCGGTCTAACCATTCAAACCTTAGCATCAAAAGATAAGGTAGTTTTATCAGTGCAGGACAATGGAAAGGGGATAGACGAGGAAATACTAAAAAAGCTAGGTACTCCCTTTCTGACTACCAAAGAAAACGGCACCGGTTTAGGTTTATTCATCTGCTACCAAATAGCAGAAAGGAATGGGGCTACTATAGAAGTAGATACTAGTAACGGAACAACCTTTTCAGTATGTTTTAAAGACATGATGGAACAAACTGAACAGTCATTGCCATCTAGCTTCCCGGTGGAGGTGTCGACTAACTCATCATTCTGATTAATATTATCAGCCAGGGATACTTGCCATAGTCCTGGTTTGATATATGAGAGAAAACAACATAAACTAATAGGGTAATATGCAAAATAACTCGGAGTCAATAACTCAGGGCAGACCCCGAGTTAATGACCCAGAGTTATTTGAAAGGTGTTGACCTGATGATCTCATGTGAGAAATTATGGGTTTTGGAGGAAATGGAAGGGGAGCGGCTGGATGTATTTGTAACTGACAATATGGAGCAGCTCTCCCGTTCAACCGTGCAGAACCTTATTAAAACAGGAAAAGTACTAGTGAATGGTCAGCCCCTGAAAGCCAGTTATCATCTCCGCGCAGGTGATAGAGTGGCAGTTGAACTGCCTGAACCGCAGGAGGTGGCTATCGAAGCTCAGGATATCCCGCTGAATATTATCTATCAGGATGAAGACCTGGCGGTTGTGGACAAACCCAAAGGTTTGGTGGTCCATCCGGCGCATGGGAATTGGGATCATACCATGGTCAATGCGCTGATGTATCATATTAAGGATTTATCGGGCATTAATGGTGAACTGCGGCCCGGCATTGTCCATCGTCTGGATAAGGATACCTCCGGAGTAATGGTTGTGGCCAAGAATGACAGTGCCCATCGCAGCCTGGCTGAACAAATCCGGGTGCACAGCATCAAAAGGGAATACATCGCTCTGGTTCATGGAGTAATCAAAGAAAACCTGGGTACAATCAATGCCCCCATTGGGCGAAGCAAACTGGACCGGAAAAAGATGGCGGTAGTTAAAGAAGGTCGGTCCGCAGTGAGTAATTATGAAGTAATGGAGAGGTTCAAAAATTATACCCTGGTTAAGGTTAGTTTAATGACGGGGAGAACTCATCAGATCAGGGTGCATTTTTCCTATATTAAACATTCGGTGGTAGGTGATCCCCTATATGGGCCAACAAGAAAGCACTTTGATCTTGATTCGCAGGCTTTACATGCTCATCTGCTGGGATTTGACCACCCGCGCACTGATGAATATATGGAATTTACCAGTCCCTTACCCGAGTATTTTCAGGAGATTCTGGTCCAGCTGGCCAAAATCGGTTGACATTACATCTGAGGTTTATTAATATTTGTTAAGAACCTTTAAGTTGGCTCCGTGAGGCTAGCAAGGATTTGTAGATAGGCATGCCTACCTTCGGCTTTACGACGGTGGGTTTTTTTGTTTATCAAACTATTTTAAACCCTCTGCCTCTGTAGGTGGGTATTCCAGACTGCTGAGGCGTTTGATAAAAAGCTCGCGGCGCGATGCACACAAAACGCGAAAGGAAAGCGCTATAGCACCCGCGTTTTGGCGCGCAATTCGCGCAAGCGCTCATTGAATCTGAGTCCTGCTGCAAATGTTAACCCTGGCCTAGTTTAGGAGGTTAAACGATGGAACTGCAAGAGAAAAAAGTTCTTATGGATGAGATAGCCATGAGAAGAGCCATCACCCGCATTGCTCATGAAATCATTGAAAAAAATAAGGGTGTAGACAAGGTGGCTCTGATTGGAATCAGGAGACGAGGAGGACCGCTGGCAGTCAGGCTGGCGGAACGTATCGAAGAGATCGAAGGGGTTAAGGTGCCGGTGGGAATTTTAGATATTACCCTTTATCGGGATGATCTTACCACCCTGGCAGCACAGCCGCAGGTTCACCGTACCGAGGTATTTTTCAATATTAATGATTTAAATATTGTTTTAGTAGATGACGTTATGTATACCGGGAGGACAGTTCGAGCAGCGATGGATGCCTTAATCGATCTAGGACGTCCCAGGAGCATTCAATTAGCAGTGCTGGTAGACCGAGGCCATCGCGAACTGCCGGTGCGAGCCGATTTTATCGGCAAAAATGTACCGACTTCTCAAAACGAAGTCATTTCGGTCCTGGTCCAGGAAATTGATGGCCGGGAAGAGGTACTCTTACAGGAATTTGTGGATGAGTGACATGTAACCCTTTAAACTAGTCCCGAGAGGCTGGCAAGGGAAAGTCCTTTAAGAAGGTTTATGCCTTTCTTGTCAGCTAGTACAAGAAAGGTTTTTTTTTATTAAACGCATCGAGGAGGCGTTTAATAAAAATGCTCGCGGCGCGATGCACACAAAACGCGAAAGGAAGGCGCTATAGCGCCCGCGGTTTGGCGCAGAATTCGCGCAAGCGCTCATTGAATAATGCAAATGAAGGAGGCTTAGTGGTGGTTAAACTGGAACACAAAGATTTGCTGGGAATTAGAGATTTAAGCCGCGAGGAATTGGAACTTATTCTGGATACAACTGTGCCTATGAAAGACATAATAAAGAGAGATGTTAAAAAGGTGCCGGCTTTGCGAGGCAAAGCTATGGTTACTGTCTTTTATGAGAACAGCACCCGCACTCGGACTTCATTTGAAATTGCCGGTAAGTATTTAAGCGCTGATACCGTAAATCTGGCAGTTTCAACCAGCAGCGTGCAGAAGGGCGAGAGTTTGCGGGATACTATTAAGACCATAGAAGTCATGGGTTTTGATCTCATGGTAATCCGCCACGGTATGAGCGGGACACCTCATTATGTGGGGCGTAACACCAGTATGCGGGTAATTAATGCCGGCGACGGGACCAATGAACATCCTACCCAGGCTTTGCTTGATATGTACACTATCCGCGAGAAGAAAGGCACTCTGGAAGGTCTGAAGGTGGCTATAGTTGGAGATATTCTGCACAGCCGCGTGGCGCGCTCCAATATCTACGGTTTGAGTAAATTTGGCTGTGAAATCAGAGTGGTAGGGCCATCGACCCTTATGCCGCCGGAAGTGGAAAAACTAGGGGTCAAGAGCTATTACAGCCTTGATCAGGCTCTGGATGGGGTGGACGTGGTCAATGTCCTGCGGATTCAAAAGGAACGACAGCAAAGCGGCTTGTTCCCTTCTTTGAACGAATATGCCAATCTCTATATGCTCAGTCCGGACAAGCTGCGGCGGGCTAAAGAGGATGTGTTAGTCCTGCACCCAGGACCTATGAACCGGGGTGTGGAGATATCATCAGTACTGGCCGATGGTGTACAATCGCTCATTAATGAGCAGGTTACCAATGGGGTGGCAGTGAGAATGGCACTACTTTTCCTGATGATGGGAGGTTCACGTGATGAAATTACTAATTAAAGGTGGAAGGGTCATCGATCCTGCTAATGACATTGATGCGGTAATGGACATTTTGATTGAAGACAATCTAATTACCGCGGTGCAAGCGGATATCAAAGATGAAGCAGCCACCGTTATTGATGCTGCTGCTAAGCTTGTTTGCCCGGGATTTATAGATATGCATGTTCACCTGCGTGAACCCGGGTTCGAATTCAAGGAGGATATAGCGTCGGGTACCAGAGCAGCTGCTGCTGGTGGTTTTACTACTATTTGCTGCATGCCCAATACCGAGCCGGTAATAGATAATGCGGCGATAGCCAGTTTTGTAAAAGAAAGAGCTGCCAAATCGGGCATAGTCAATGTATTGCCGATTGGCTGTATAACTAAAGGGCAGGCAGGTAAAGAGCTAACCGAAATGGCAGATCTGGTGGCTGCCGGTTGTGTGGCGATATCAGATGATGGCAAACCGGTGAGTGATGCTGCTATTATGCGCAATGCTCTGGATTATGCCAAGATGTTTGACCTGCCGGTTCTGTCTCACTGCGAGGAACGCAGTCTTTCCCAGGGAGGACAGATGCATGAAGGGTATTATTCAACCCTGTACGGGTTAAAGGGAATTCCAACAGCAGCAGAAGAGCTTATGGTCAGCCGGGAGATCATACTGGCTGGACTAACTGATGCTCATGTTCATATATGTCATGCTTCTACAATGGGTTCGATGGAATTAATACGTGATGCCAAAGCCCGGGGAATTTGGGTAACCAGTGAAGTAACTCCCCATCACCTGCTCCTGACTGATGAAATTGTGGGCAGCTATGATACTAACACCAAAGTCAACCCGCCGCTGCGTTCCGAGGAACACCTGATTGCTCTCCGCGAGGGTTTGGTGGATGGCACGGTGGATTGTATAGCTACCGACCATGCTCCTCACCACTGGGAAAGCAAGGACGGCGAGTATGATCTCGCATCTTTTGGTATTTCCGGGCTGGAGACGGCTGTGGCAGCGGTTATGAATGGCTTGGTAAATAGAGGTTTGCTGGATGTCCAGCGGTTGGTTGAGCTTTTTACCCTGGGTCCGGCTGAGGTGCTGGGGATTGATAAGGGTACTCTGGATGTAGGTGCCGATGCTGATATTACCATCCTTGATCCCGAACTGAGCAAAGTGGTAGAACCCGCTAAATTTTATTCCAAGGGAAAGAATACTCCATTTAAAGGGCATACCTTAAAAGGATGGCCTTGTATGACCATAGTGGGAGGCAACGTCGTCGCCCGGGATGGGAGAATTGTTGAGGAGTGATTCTGTTTGAAAGGATATCTGGTATTAGAAAACGGCAGTATATTTACCGGCAAGTTATTGAATAACTGCTCTATGGCCGGAGGGGAAGTAGTTTTCACCACTGCTTCAATTAGTTATCAGGATATAATTACTGACCCGTCCTATTATGGTCAGATTGTAGTCATGACTTATCCTCTGGTAGGTAATGTAGGTTTTAATGAGAAAAGTTTTTCTTCACAGGGTGCCATGGTGCAGGGGCTGATTCTTCGGGAACTCACTGATTTCCCCAGCCACTATGAAATGGAAACGGATATAATAAGCTTCCTGAACAAATATGAAGTGGCGGTCTTGACTGAGGTAGATACCCGGGCGGTGACCAGGGTCATTCGCAAACATGGCAACATGGGGGGAGTCATTACTGATAACATTGATGACCGGGCGGGACTGCTGGAGATGGCTCGGAATGCTTCGCAAGGACTGCAGGGTGATCTGGTCAGATATGTGACTCGCAAGAATCTTCTGAAATTTGGCAATGGCCAAAAGAAAGTAGTTATATTGGATTTAGGTATGAAGCGGGGTGTATTTGATTCATTCTTGAGCCGCAATTGTGAAGTCATTGCTGCTCCGGCAGCAACTCAGGCGGTTGATATGTTGGCCCTAAAACCTGACGGAATATTTATTTCCGATGGTCCGGGAGACCCGGGGGCGGTACCTTATGTTATAGAAACTATCCGCGAACTTTTAGGGAAAGTGCCGCTGTTTGGAGTTGGCCTGGGCCACCAGATTCTGGCTCTGGCTATGGGAGCAGAGGTACGTAAACTGGATCACGGTCACCGGGGCAGTAATCACCCGGTAAAGAATCTCACTAATAATCGAGTATACATAACTACGCAAAATCATGGTTATGCCATCGATGATTTATCATTAGCCAGTACCGACATTGAAGTAACCATGCGCAGTCTGAATGACAACAGTATTGAGGGGATTAAACATCGATACTTGCCCGTATTCTCTCTGCAGTTTGATCCTGAAGGCTATCCCGGTTACAGCGATACTGGAGTTTTCTTTGAACAGTTTATTGAGAGCTTATAGTTTTATCACTTAAATGGAGGAGATTGAATGCCAATCAAGGAAGGATTGAAAAAAATTCTGGTCATTGGGTCCGGACCGATTATTATCGGCCAGGCGGCCGAATTTGATTATGCCGGTACACAGGCCTGCCGGGCTATTAAAGATGAGGGTATCGAGGTAGTGCTGTTAAACAGCAACCCGGCGACCATAATGACGGATACACATGTTGCCGATCACGTTTATATTGAGCCCATCACTATTGATACCGTTTGCAAGATAATGGAGAAGGAGAAACCGGACGGTATTATTGCTACCCTGGGCGGTCAGGTAGGCTTAAATATGGCCCTGGCTCTGGATAGGGAAGGGGTTCTGGAGAAATATGGGGTTCCTCTGCTGGGCACACCTCTGGAGGCTATTGCCCGGGCGGAAGATCGGGAACTGTTTAAACAGACCATGGAGGAAATCGGTGAGCCAATTCCGGAAAGTGTGATTGTAACCTCCGTGGAAGCTGCAGTCGATTTTGCCAATACAATAGGTTATCCGCTTATCGTTCGCCCGGCCTATACGCTGGGGGGGAGCGGCGGCGGCAATACCGTTAATGAGGAAGAACTGCGCACCATAGTTAATAAAGGTCTGAAGGTCAGTCCTATCAGCCAGGCTCTGATTGAGAGAAGTGTGGCGGGTTTCAAGGAGATTGAATTTGAGGTTATGCGTGATGCCAACGATAACTGCATCATTATCTGCTCCATGGAAAACTTTGACCCGGTAGGAATTCATACCGGCGACAGCATTGTGGTAGCTCCTGCCCAAACCTTGACTGATGAAGAGTTTCAGATGTTAAGAGCGGCTTCGATAAAAATCATCCGCGCTTTAAAGATTGCGGGCGGCTGCAATATTCAATTTGCCCTTGATCCTTTCAGTAAGAAATACTATGTAATAGAGGTAAATCCTCGAGTCAGCCGTTCCAGTGCCCTGGCCTCCAAAGCCACCGGTTATCCCATTGCCAAGGTTACAACCAAGATTGCGATTGGCTTCAACCTGGATGAAATCCCTAATGCGGTTACCGGCAAAACTACGGCCTGTTTCGAACCGGCCATTGATTATGTGGTGCTGAAGATGCCGCGCTGGCCTTTTGACAAGTTCGTTTTTGGCGACCGCAAGCTGGGTACCCAGATGAAGGCCACCGGTGAAGTAATGGCAATTGATCGCAGTTTTGAAGCAGCTTTCCTGAAATCCATCCGCTGCCTGGAACTGGGAATCAATGGACTCCGCCTGCCGGAATTACAAACTTTAAAAGATGAGGAATTGCGGGATCGCCTGATTCATGCTGATGATGAGCGAATTTTTATCATTGCGGAAGCTTTCAGCCGGGGCATGAGTATTGACGATATGTGGGGAATAACTCAAATAGATAAATTTTTCCTTAAGAAGGTCAAGAATATCATTGATTTCTCGCAGCGTCTCCGCGATGAGAAATTAGACCGAGAACTGCTCCTGGAAGCGAAGAAAATGGGCTTTGCCGATATTGAAATTGCCAGCCTGCAGCAGCAGGGATGGGAGGAAGTTCATATTCACCGCCTGCGTCAGGATAAAGGAGTAATCCCGACATATAAACTGGTTGATACCTGTGCGGCCGAATTTGATGCCGAAACCCCATATTTCTATTCCTGTTATGAGGAAGAAAATGAGGCCACGCATGATCCCAATGCTAAAAAAGTACTGGTTATCGGGTCAGGACCTATCCGTATCGGACAGGGGGTAGAATTTGATTATTGCTCGGTGCATTGTGTTTGGGCTCTGCAGGAGGCTGGTATTAAAGCGATTATCGTTAATAATAATCCGGAAACGGTCAGCACTGACTTTGATACCTCTGACCGCCTATATTTCGAACCGCTGGTTTTTGAGGATGTAATGAATATTATTGAGGAAGAGAAACCAGATGGGGTTATCGTTCAGTTTGGCGGCCAGACGGCTATTAACCTGGCTGGACCGCTGAATAAAGTGGGAGTAAGGATTCTAGGATCATCTAATGACAGCATCGACCGGGCGGAAGATCGAGACCGCTTCGATACTCTGCTGGAGGAGCTGGGCATTCCTCGTCCGCCTGGCAAGAGCGTATTCTCCGTGATGGATGCGGTCACAGCTGCGGACAGAATTGGATATCCGGTACTGGTGCGTCCTTCATACGTGCTGGGCGGCCGGGCTATGGAAATCGTATATAATCAGACTGAGTTAGAACAATATATGGCCACCGCTGTGAAGATCAATCGTGAACATCCGGTATTAGTGGATAAATATTTATTAGGTAAGGAAATCGAAGTGGATGCGGTGGGAGATGGCAAACATGTCTTAATCCCAGGTATCATGCAGCACATCGAGAGAGCTGGGGTTCATTCCGGGGATAGTATGGCGGTATTCCCGGCTCATGATATAAGCCCACAGATTCAGGACAAGGTGGTCGACTACACCACCCGGCTGGCTCTGGCATTGAAGGTTAAAGGGCTGATTAACATTCAGTTTGTAGAATTTCAGAATGAACTGTATGTAATCGAAGTTAATCCGCGTTCCAGCCGTACGGTACCGTTTATCAGCAAGATTACGGGCATTCCTATGGTGAAACTGGCAACGGAGGTAGCATTGGGCAAGACTCTGGAGGTACTGGGGTACAAGGGTGGTCTGGCGCCGCGGCCTGATTTTTATGCGGTTAAAGTACCGGTATTCTCCTTTAACAAGCTGGAGCAGGTAGACATAACCCTGGGGCCAGAGATGAAGTCCACCGGCGAAGTAATGGGAATCGACCGATCTTTAAAAACCGCCTTGTATAAGGGCTTGATTGCCGCCGGAATGGAGATCCCGCAAAAAGGTACGATTGTAGCTACCATTGCTGACAAGGACAAAGAGGAAGCCCTGCCGATCCTCAAAGGGTTTGCTGATATGGGCTTTAAACTGATTGCCACCGAAGGTACAGCCGGGGCTTTAAGAGAACTGGGCATCAAGGAAGTGGAAACAGTATTGAAGATAAAAGATGGATCACCTAATATTGTTGATCTGCTGCGCTCCGGGAAGGTTGATTTTATTGTGAACACTTCAACTCATGGCAGGCAGCAGTTCAGTGATGGTTTCCAAATTCGCCGGGTAGCGGTGGAATTAAATGTGCCCTGCCTAACTTCGCTGGATACCTTAAAGGTCATGCAGGAAGTAATTGGGGAAGGCAAGAATATTAAGGATATGCAGTGCAATACCTTACAGGAATACGTTAATGGTTCTTTTAAATAAAGATTAATTTCGGAGGAAATTGAATATGTCTTGCTTGGATAAAGCTATGGTGCTCAATAATCGGCAGGTAGGCCCGGAACTTTTTGTGATGGAACTTAGTTCTCCAGCTATGGCAGGAAAATGCAGACCCGGTCAATTCCTGCATATAAAGCCTGGCGGCACTGAAGATCCGTTACTGCGCCGCCCCTTAAGTATTTATGACGTAGTCGCCGGGAGCGGCAGGATTTCGCTCCTTTACCGGATAGTCGGCAAAGGTACAGGTCTTCTGACAGGGGTTAAGGTTAATGATTATGTTGATATTATGGGACCACTGGGCAGAGGTTTTGCTCTTCCTGATCAGCCGGAGAATATTCTGCTGATCGGCGGCGGGGTAGGGATAGCCCCTTTGCTGTACCTCGGCCGGGTTTTGCGAGAAAGGCAATGTCAGGTCAAGGTTCTTTGTGGGGCAGGGACTGCCGGACAGCTCGTGGCCGGGGATCGGTTTCAGGGTTTGGGTATTACATTTGTGCCTGCCACTATGGATGGCAGTGCTGGGGTTAAGGGACTGGTAACTGATTTGTTTAAGAGTGATGATACGCTGGCAGGAATTGACCGGGTATACACCTGCGGCCCGGAACCTATGATGGCAATGGTGGCCCAATGGGCGGGGGCTCATAATATTTGGGGTGAAGTGTCCCTGGAGGAACATATGGCCTGTGGAGTGGGGGCCTGTCTGGGGTGCGCCCGCAAACTGAGAAACAATGATGACGGCTATGTGAAGGTATGTAAAGATGGCCCGGTTTTTAATATTAATGAAGTAGAACTTTATAAAAATTAGGGCTGATGGAGGATGCCGCAATGGAAATGATTAAAAAGGAACTAGCTTTGGATTTGACTGTAAATTTGGGAGGGATGAGGCTGAACAACCCTGTAACCGTAGCCTCAGGGACTTTTGGCTATGGCCGGGAGTATGAAGAGTATATTGATATAGCCGGAATAGGAGCAGTGATTGTTAAAGGTACTACCCTGGAGCCGCGCCACGGCAATCCACCTCCCCGTATTATTGAGACTTCGGCCGGGATGCTTAATGCCATCGGACTTGAAAACCCTGGAGTGGAAGTTTTCATAAATGAGTATCTGCCTTACCTCCATGCGAAGAATGTAACGGTTATTGCCAATATTGCCGGCAATACCCTGGAAGAATATGCGGCCCTGGCTGCTCGTCTGGAAGGATGTCCTGGTATCGCCGGCATTGAGCTAAATATTTCCTGCCCCAATGTCAAACAGGGCGGCCTGCAATTCGGAACGGATCCCCAAATGGTTAAGAATGTAGTACAAGCAGTGAAAGCAGAGACTTCCCTGCCGGTTATGCCCAAACTCAGTCCCAATGTTACGGATATTGTGGAGATAGCTCTGGCAGCCCAGGAAGGCGGAGCCGATGCATTGTCCATGATCAACACTTTAATGGGTATGGCGATTGATGTCCGGACCCGAAAGCCAGTCTTGGCTAACATTTTTGGCGGATTATCCGGGCCTGCCATCAAGCCGGTGGCTTTACGGATGATTTACCAGGTCTATCGGGAAGTGACAATACCGATCCTGGGCGGCGGGGGAATCATGAACGCTACTGATGCTCTGGAATTTATAATGGCGGGGGCGTCTGCGGTGTCCGTCGGCACCGGTAATTTTGTTAATCCGCAGCTGGCTAATGAAATTGTATTCGGATTAAGAACATATATGCAGGAAAATCAGGTGCCAAACCTGAATGATATAGTAGGTATAGCTGTACAGAAGTGATTACATTTGCGGGATTTCAGGATTTAAGGAGGATTATGATGAAGGCCAAAGATAGGATTGTTCTAGCCCTGGATGTCGATACTACCGAAGAGGCCCTGGCTCTGGTTAAGCAATTGACCGGTTATGTTGGTGTTTTCAAAATCGGCATGCAGCTTTTTAATAGCGCCGGTCCCAATATAGTGCAACAGGTACATGATTTGGGCGGGCGGGTATTTGTGGATTTGAAACTACATGATATCCCTAATACCGTAGGGGCAGCGGGTAAGGTGTTAACCCGGCTCAACAGTTATATGTTCAATGTGCATGCTGCTGGTGGACGGGAGATGATGCGCCAGGCTGCCGAGGTTTCGAGGAAAGAAGCTGATAAATTAGGGGTTGAAAATCCTATTATTCTGGCGGTAACAGTTTTAACCAGTATTTCAGCCAAGGAATTGGCAGAAGAAATGTTTGTGACTGGCATGAAGGTTGAAGATCTCGTGGTAAAATGGGCATTAATGGCCCAAGAATCAGGTTTGGGCGGGGTTGTATGTTCACCTCAGGAAATTGGTCCAATCCGAGAGGCTTGCGGCCCGGACTTCAAAATCGTAACCCCGGGAATCAGACCGTTATGGTCGGCAGCTAATGATCAGAAACGGATAACCACCCCCAGGCAAGCTTTGGACCAGGGAGCTGATTATATGGTAATTGGCCGTCCGATTGTCCAAGCTGCGGATCCCTGCACTGCAGCCCAAAAAATTATTGATGAATTGGAGGCCTAGGAATGTTAAACAAGGCAGAAGCAACCGCTATCTTTACTGAGTCGGGAGCATTAATGGAGGGACACTTTAAGCTTACCAGCGGAAGGCACAGCAACCGCTATATGCAGTGTGCTCAGGTTTTGCAGTATCCGCATTTTACCGAAAAATTAGCCGCCCATATAGCGGAAAAATATAAAGGCGAAAAAATTGATTTTGTTATTGGTCCAGCCATGGGAGGCATTATCGTATCTTATGAAGTAGCCCGGCAGCTTGAAGTTCCCGGTATCTTTTGCGAACGGGAAAATGGTAAAATGACCTTAAGACGTGGATTTACGCTAGAGCCTGGTCAAAAGGTGCTGGTGGTCGAGGACGTGGTAACTACCGGTGGTTCAGTAGTAGAAGTCATGGATATTGTCCGCCAGGCTGGTGCCGAAGTAGTAGGAGTGGCGGTACTGGTTGACCGAAGTGCAGGCAAGGTCGATTTTGGAGTAAGAACCGAAGCCGTACTCAGCATGGACATAGAATCATGGGAAGCGCCGGATTGCCCCCTATGCCAGGCAGGTCAGGGAGAAGCAGTCAAACCCGGCAGCCGCAGCTAGAACCAGAGGGGATTGGTATTATGAAAACCTTTATTAACGGAAATGAAATAAGATATGTCGAGGGAGGATATAAATATGTTTTCTTGAAACCCTTCGGACAGTTTCAAGAAAAGACTATTGATAAAGATAATGGTGACAAAATGCACCTTGAATTCTACGACAATGGGGTACAGATCAGGACTCTGATGACTAAGAGTGAAGTGGCTACCATTGTCAACCGCGAGATAGCTATCGATACTCTGAATAATAAGATATATATTCTCGAGGAAGCTAATGAGGCCAGATCCAATCCGGATGGCTCAGTCGACATAATCAAATAAGAGCAACGATGTCTTTGCTATGACAGGCGGTGAGTTTGACAGTGGACAGAATATTGCAATCTTATACTGAACGCTTATATATGGAAGAAAAACTGCGCGAGAGTGAAGAGAAATACCGTCTCTTATTTGAGTTCGCTTACGATGGTATACTGCTGGTTGATGACAGGCTAGTAGTGGACTGTAACCGACGCGCAGCGGATATTTTTGGCTGCCCATATCAAGACATGTTGGGTTCTTCCGTTCTGCGTTTTATTCCTCCGGTTCAGAAGGATGGTCGAATTACCCTTGATCTTCTCATCGAAAAGGGCAAGCGGGTATTAAATGGTAATCCGGAATTATTTGAAATTGAGCTCTGCCGCTGTGATGGAACTCTAATATATGTGGAACTGAGTTTGAATATCATCCAGCTCCAGGGCAAGAAAATGGCTCAGGTAATGGTGCGTGATATAACCGACCGCAAACAGATGGAGGAGTGGCTGCGCTATCTGAATATGCATGACAAACCCACCGGTCTTTACAACCGCAACTATTTTGAGGAAGAAATGCAGCGGATGCAAAGCGGGCGCTTCGATCCCGTGGGAGTAGTAGTGTGCGATGTAGACGGACTGAAGTTGATCAATGACAATTTAGGCCACGGCGCTGGAGACGAAACCTTGGCTACAGCAGCGCGTATTCTCGAAAAGTGCTTCCGTGACAGCGATGTAGTCGCACGTATCGGGGGAGATGAATTTGCCGTGCTGCTGCCCAACTGTCCCCCCAGCATCGTAGAGAACGCCTGTAATCGGATCAAGGAGACAGTTCTGGGCTACCGCAATGCACAGCCGCCGATACCGATAAGTCTGTCCGTCGGGTGGGCGGTGAAAAAAGACTCATTCCAGTCTATGCTGGATGTATTCAAAGAAGCTGACAACCGTATGTACCAGGAAAAGCCCCAAAATCGCGAGATGTTTCGGCAATTCTTCGAGGCCTTGTTAGTCAAACTGCACCAAGCAGATCAATAGTTCTAATCTACATCCAGCTGAGTTTCCAGAAGCTTCTGCAGCATCTCTGAGTCTGGATTAACCATTAAGGTCCAATAATTATCATAAATAACCATACCAGGCTTGGCACCGCTGGGTTTTTTTACGTTAGAACGGAAGGTATAATCAACCGGAACTTTCTGGGAAGCGCTGGCTTTGCTGAAATAGGCGGCCAGGGAGGCAGCTTCCTCCAGAGTGCGATCAGGTACCAAATCGATCGTATTAACTGCAGCGGGCAGACTTACAATAACATGGGTACCTGGTATTTGACGGGTATGCAGCCATAGATCATGGCGGGCTGATTCCTTTAGAGTTAATCGGTCATTCTGCAGATTGTTCCGGCCCACCCTTATTTCCAAACCATCCGATGATAGAAATCTACGGGGCTGACTGCGTTCGGGCTTATTTTTACTGCGCCCCGCCCGTATTTTAGAATATTTTTCTTTTTCCAGTTCTTCAATTATTTCTTCTATCATAGCCGGACTTTCCGCCTGTTTGATGGCCACCAGCACTGACTCCAGATAATCTATACCCAACTGGTTTTCAGCCATGAGACGCTGGAGGTGTTTCTGAGCACCCCGGCTTTTGTTGTAAATCTTGAAATAGCGCTGGGCATTTTGAATAGGGGTATAACGAACGTCTAAAGGCAGACTTACTTGTTCACCGGTATAGAAATCAGGTAAAACTGCTATGGTATCGCCCTTTTTGAACTGATTGGCATAAGACGTCAGGAGTTCACCCCACGTTTTATACTTGCCATTTTCTTGAGCCTGGTGGAGATCCCCTTCCTGCAGAAACTTCTTCCGGTAAGCTTTTTGCAGGTGTTCATTTATTTGGCGGGTGAGATTGGTTTGCATTGATTCCAGACGGAGTTGGCTCAGCTTTTGCCGATAAAATGCATCACAGGCTTCATTCATCGAAGTGAATGTCCTCACCATAGGGTTAGCCCCAGAGGGCTCAAATGGGGCAAATTCCATGGGACCGTTTTTAGAGTACTGAACAACCGGAGTAATATTGCCATGGTCAATATTCTCGATAAAAGCACGGGTGGATTGATATATTCTGCTCAATTCAAATTCGCCGCATTCTTCTACGGTAAGGCTGGCATCCAGGGCGGCAGCGGCGCAGATCTCCTTGGCACTGTAAGGACTGATTCCGGTATAGATATTAAAAAGAGCGGATGCGGCACTGGTGGTTTCCTCATGACCCCACATAGCTGCTGCAAATGATTCGTAATCGGTATCTGCAGGATCTAACTTCCCCTGCGAAGGCGGGCTGACATATTCCTTACCGGGCAGAACCTCGCGATATGAACTTACATCGCTGCCCACTTTTTTGACAGAGTCCATTATTAAGCCAGTTGCGGGATTAATCAATATGATATTGGAATGCCGCCCCATAAACTCGCATATCAAAAGTTTATCCTGCCATTCCCGGAAATCGTTGAGTGCCTCAATCCTTATATGAACAATACGCTCCATGCCGATCTGTTTAACTTCTTTTATCTTGCCGCCTTCCAGGTATTTGCGCAGCAGCATACAAAATGCAGAAGGCTGGGGGGGATTAACCTTTTTATCACTGCTGATATGGAGGCGGGACCAGCGGGGATTGGCTGATATAACCAGCTTAACGGTTCCCGCTTTGGCCTGCCGGATAGAAAAAACCAGTTCATCTTTTTCCGGTTGGTGAATCTTATCAATACGGGCATCTATTAAATCGGAATTTAATTCTCGAGTAAGTGCTCTGATAGCCAGTCCATCAAAAGGCATATTATTTCTCCTCTTTATATATTCACTCCATTATTATACTATACAAAAACGCTGGCGGCACTCTGGAGACAAGACAGGCATGGGGACGGGTTCGGATGTGCGACAGGGGACGGTTCTCTCTGTCGCAAAGTAACGAATTCAGCATTAGCAATAGCTCATCATGGGATGGTGGTTTTGCGACTGAGAGAACCGTCCCCTGTCGCACTCAGGAGGTGTAGTTATTTTTGTGGGCATTTTAACTCATGGGTTCCCAACAGGAGAAATATTTAATAAGTTAGAAAGTTAGGTGTCTGGCACCATTCTGGAATATACTAAAGTTAGTGCATTAAACATTGGTAGGGGGAAATTATGAAAGCTGCTATTATTGCAGACAAGGACTGCCAGACTGATCTATTTCAACAACTACATAAGCTGGTGGTTATGTTTTTGAATAACGCTGGTTTGGTAACGGAAGAGATATTTATTGGGCGAGATGACCTGGCATTTTGCAAGGGGTGCTTTGGCTGCTGGATTAAAAAGCCCGGGGAATGCGTCATCAACGATATGATGGCACAGGTCAATCGAAATTTTATAAACAGTGACGTAGTCATTTACCTTTCTCCGGTGGTCTTCGGCCAGTTCAGTGCCAATATCAAAAATGCCCTCGATAGATGGATTCCTAATATGCTGCCGTTCTTCGAAACCAGACCGGATGGCTCAACCATGCACCCATCCAGATATGATACACATCCCCAGTCGATTATTATAGGCTACGGAGATGGGCTTTCCGAAGATGATGTGCAGCTTTTTATCGATATCACGAAAAAACATCGCACTAATACTGAGGTTCTGATTTATCAGGGCGCTGATCAGGATATTACTGAAACATTGGGTAAGATAGAGCTTAGAATGGTAGGTGGTTATTTATGAGAAATATCGTCTTAATTAACGCCAGCCCTAAGATTAATGAGCCCTCCGCCTCAGCGTTTCTCGTTAATTTAGTTGGCAGCTATATTGAAGAGGCTAATACAAATAAAAATTTTATTAATGTTCGGCAAAGCACCACTCGGCATAAAACCCAGGACGATTTTGCTGCCATATCTCAGGCTGATGCTGTCATAATCGTTTTCCCACTTTACGTTTTTTGCCTGCCCGGGCTTTTAATGCGATATTTAGAGGACTATCATAAATTCTACATGGAACATGGAATGGCTTCAAGCCATCCCAAAGTATATGCGATTGTCAATTGTGGATTTCCTGAACCGGGAATAAACCTTGAAGCGGTTAGAGTAATAAAGAGTTTTAGCCATCATGTGAAGGCGCATTTTCGTTTTGGTATCCTCATTGGAGGCGGGGGCATGCTGCTTGGAGTTAAAGATGCACCCTTCATGAAAAAGACCTTCGGGAAATTGAACGATGCCTTTGCAACCATTGCCCAAGACATTGAAAATGACGATTTGAAAAGCATCGAAGACATCAGTATTGCTATGAATTTTCCCAGACGACTCTACCTTATTATGGGCAACCGGGGTTGGCCTGCTTTGGCACGTAAGAATGGACTGAAGAAGAGGGATCTTTATAAGAGACCCTATCGCTGAATGGGCAATAGCAAGTGGGGACGGTTCTTGCCTTGCGTTCTGACATACAAAAAATAATGGCGCAAGTGGCAAGAACCTTCCCCACTTGCCTTTTTAACAGGCGTGCTCCTTGACTAAGATTCGAAAATATATAAGAATATTCCTTAAGTAACAAAGGAGGTAAGTCATGGCAAAAATCAAGGTAATAGTCTCGGGAGCACTTGGCAAAATGGGCGTAGCAACAATTAAAGCAATTCAGGATGATGAGGAATTGGAACTGGTAGGTTTGGTAGATATCAAGGCCAGAGCAGAACAAGATGACGATAAGGATGGGCACCTTGCTTGGCGAGTGGAAAATGACCTGGATCGTTTGATTGAAACCGCTCGACCTGATGTAATGGTTGATTTTACCAATCCGCAGGCCGTTTATAATAATACCAAAACTGCCCTCAAGCATGGAATAGGCTGTGTAGTGGGTACAACCGGTTTAAATGAGGTGGAACTGAGACAGTTGGAGAAGCTGGCCTTGGATAATGCGGTAGGGGTGGCGGTAATCCCTAACTTTGCGATAGGGGCAGTTCTTATGATGAGACTGGCTCAGGAAGCAGCTCAGTATTTTCCGGATGTTGAGATAATAGAAATGCATCATGATCAAAAAATAGATGCTCCCTCAGGAACGGCGATTAAAACCGCCGAAATGATAACTGCCCAGAGGGTGCGCCACCCGGCTCGGAACAGCCGCGAGTATGAAAAAATTGCGGGAGCGCGCGGGGGTGAACTTAACGGGATCAGAATCCACAGTGTCAGACTGCCAGGATTTATAGCCCACCAAGAGGTCATTTTCGGAGGAGTTGGTCAGAGCCTCCGAATACGCCACGATTCCTTTGATCGAGTTGGTTTCATGCCTGGGGTAGTGATGACCGTTAAGAAAATAATGGGAGTGAAAGGCCTAGTTTACGGCCTGGAAAATTTACTTTAGGATGGTTATAAGTTTTTCAGGGTTCAGGCAAATGAGCCAGGGAAGTTGGCGGTCTTTTAATTCCATCCATCTTTCTTGGCTCATTTCCCACTGCAGATGATAATCATCCGGGTTTAAGGCCATTTTGGTCAGTGAAAGGTAAACTGTTATTCGGAAGGGGGCTTCGCTGGTAGAAACGGGCCAGCACTGGAAAACATTATCTGTATCAGTCCCGGAAGCCAATTTTATGAAATGCGCTCTGATTCCAACCTGGCGGACTTCCTGGTCTACCTCTCCAGCTACTCTCAGGCTGACCCCCCAATCTACAGCATTCAGTTCATGGGAAGATGTGTAATTGGCAGCAGAGAAGTTTTTGTAACCGGTTAACTGAGCTGCTGCCAGGGTGGGAGGTTTCATAAACATCTCTTCCTTCGTGCCTTCCGCTTCTACTTTTCCATCTGCTAATACTACCAACTTGCGTGATATTCGGTAGGCTTCCTCAATATTATGAGTTACGAACACAGTTACCCCATGATAATCGGACAGTGAATCCAATAATTCCTTGATAATATGACTTCGTAAATGCTCGTCCAGTGCCGAAAACGGTTCATCCAGAAGCAGAGCCTCGGGCTCTACTGCCAAAGCCCGAGCCAACGCTACCCTCTGCTGCTGACCTCCGGACAGCTGGAAGGGATATCTTTTTTCCAGTCCTTCTAGCTTATTCATCACAATCTTCTGCCGGATGATGGCTCTTCGTTGTTCTCGGGGGATGGTTTCGAGTGCTAAACCAATATTATCTTCCACTGTCATATTGGGAAACAGGGCATAATTCTGAAACAGAAAACCAATTTTACGGCGTCGGCTGGGAAGATTTATGCCCTGCTCAGAATCAAATAATATGCGTTCGTTCAAAACAATTCTTCCCTTGTCAGGTTTCTCCAAACCGGCAATACATCGCAAGGTCATACTCTTGCCGGCACCGGAGGCACCCAGCAAACCCAATACGTCCGTGCTGGCTTTGAAATTGACATCAAGCGTAAATCCTGGCAGCTTCTTTTTTATATCTACATACAATTCCATATTAGTTCCTCCAAACCGAAGGCATGTTTTTTCTTTGATATTCGGTCCAATAATTCATTAATGTCATTACCACCAGGGATATGATAAAGATTAATATAACCCAGACGAATGCTCGGCCGGTTTCCCCTCCTTCAGCCTCGAAAAAGATCGCTACAGGAATAGTTTGGGTCTTGCCAGGTATGTTGCCCGCTACCATCAATGTGGCTCCGAACTCACCCAAAGCACGAGCAAAGGCGAGAACGGTTCCGGCTGCAATACCAGGCCAGGCCAGGGGAATTGTTATCTTCCAGAATATCTTCCACTCAGGCACTCCTAAGGTTCGGGCAGCATTGATTATATTAATGTCAATTTGTTCGAAGGCTCCCCGCGCCGTTTTGTACATCAGCGGGAATGCTACTACCGATGCTGCAACAACCGTGGCTGACCACGAGAAGATAATCTGCGTGCCCAATGAATTGAGCAGCTGGCCGATGGGACTATTTCTGCCCAGGAGAACCAGGAGAAAAAAACCAACCACGGTAGGTGGTAATACCAAGGGCAAAGTAAGGATGCTGTCTATCAAACCCTTGAGTTTTCCTCTATAGCCGGTCAGCAGCCAAGCGGCGGCAATACCCAGCAAAAATACCAGGACTGTCGCCGTCGAGGCAGTTTTTATAGATATCCATAAAGGGGAAAAATCTATGCTCATAGCCAAAAAACTCATCAATACGGTAATTATTTAGCCACAAAAACAAATCCATATTTTTCAAATACAGGTTTGGCTTTATCGCTATAGAGAAAATTAATAAAGTCTTTGGCAGCATCCACATTTTTGCTGGCTTTTATAACAGCAGCAGGGTAAAGCACTGGTGTATGTGAGTCTTCGGAGGCGGTCGCAACTGTTTTAACCTTGGCTGAGGTTTTGGCATCGGTACCATAGACAATACCGGCATCGGCATTACCAGTTTCCACCCAGGTCAATACTTCCCTAACATCTTTGCCGTAGACAACTTTGGATTTTATGGCATCCATAAGATTGAGCTTGGTTAGTACTTCTTGCCCATACTGTCCGGCAGGCACGCTTTTCGGTTCACCCAGGGCGAATTTTTTGACATTAGCGTTGGTTAAGTCCTTAAAATCAGCAATTAGAGAAGAATCTTTGGGAATGACCAGAACTATATCATTTTTGAGAAAATCCTTGCGTGTATCATCTAAAATAAGGCCTTTTACTTTAAGGGCATCCATTTGTTTGGTAGCAGCCGAAAGGAAAACATCCACATCGGCACCCTGTTCGATTTGTTGCTGCAATGAACCTGAGGCTCCAAAGTTATATGTAATGGTAACACCTGGTTTTTCCTGTGAATATAGGGTTTTGATTTCCTCCATGGCATCTTTCAAGCTGGCTGCGGCTGAAACTGTCAGAGTAACATTTTTTGCTTCTGGTTGACCGCTTTTAATGTCAGCAGTATTCTTGGTTCCGCAACCGATCAACCCAATTGCCAGGACAATAGTAATTACAATTGCAATTATGCTCTGGAATTTCTTCATCTATGAATCCCTCCTAAAATAATAAAACTGATAGTGTTTTGTAACGTTATGTCGCCTATTTCATAAATAATCCCTCCAGACTTCCCTTGAGGTGAATTAGACCGAATAAAACAACCAAGACTCAACAAAAGATTACAAGAGCAGAAAACGACTAACAAAAACATAGAGAGTTGTAATGTTATATCACGTCATATTATAAAAGTTGATAAAGGAATAATCAACTGTAATTTGTGAAATGGGGTGTAGGACGACAAAAAGCACATATAATAAATAGGCGAATACTAACCTAATGTTTTATAATTCGAAATCCGGGTATTCAAATGGGTAAATGTTGTTATAATGGTTAGGATGACAAGTTACATACTGTTCTATAACTTACAGGGTATTGGTGTTGGCTAATGTTGCTTTTTATATAATTGGTCAAATGTTTGGGAACGTGAAAGGAGTGTAAATGTGGCAGACAATTCAGTCTTAACGCCTCAGGAAGTGGCAGATATTTTGAAAATTGCCAAAAATACGGTTTATGAACTGATTAAAAGAGGCGAGTTGAACGGTTATAGGGTTGGCAATAAGGTAAGAGTTGATGCCAAAGATGTTGAAGAGTATAAAAATAAAACAAAAACTATTAAAAATAGCAGCTCGATTAACGAGGGCACTGGTGATTCTCCAAGGGCAAGAAAAAATGCAATCTTCTCTGATGAAGTCTCTAGATATAACGAATTTGTTATCTGCGGGCAGGATGTTATGCTGGACATCTTATCAAGATACCTCCAAATGCATCCCCGGGGGGTGCAAGCTTTGCGTTCGTATGTGGGTAGTTATAACGGTTTGTACTCTTTATATAATGGCAGTGTGCAAATAGCTACAGCCCATCTATGGGATGGAGACAGCGGACAATATAATATTCCTTATGTAAGAAGAATGTTGCCAGGAATTCCTGCTGTTATTATTCATCTAGCCTGCCGCGTACAGGGCTTTTATGTAGCAAAAGGTAATCCGAAGGCCATAAAAGGCTGGGAAGATTTAAAAAGAAATGATATTACCATGATTAACCGGGAAAAGGGCAGTGGAACCAGGATTTTACTGGATGAGCATCTGAGAAGACTGGGGATTTCCTCTGAGAAATTAAAAGGTTACAAACGTGAGAGTACCTCACATCTGGCTATTGCCAGTACGATTGCCCGCGGCGGTGCTGATCTGGGTATTGGCAATGAAAAAACGAGTCTGCAGGTAAAAGAGATCGATTTCATACCCCTTCAGGTAGAAAGGTATGAATTGGTTATTAAAAAGGAAGATCAAAACAAACCGCCTTTTGAAGCGGTTATGGAAATTCTTCGTTCCCCTGAGTTCAGGATTGAATTGGAAGGAATAGGCGGATATGATCTGCGGGAAACCGGCCAAATTGTAGCTGAAACATAATAGAACCTCAGTTATCTAATAAATGAGAGCACGGCTCTCATTTTTTTTTGCACGAATTAACAGCTTGAGCCTTGATTAGTGGGACAGACACAGCTCTGCTCAAAGTACATATAATGCTATTAACTATAGTAACTAAAGTAATAAGCCGGAGGAGGGCTACGTGTGTGTTCAATTCTTTCTGGAATAAAAATTGCGGTGCTGGGGGGGGATGAGCGGGAACTAATTCTGGTATCAGAGCTGGTGAAGACTGGGGCTACGGTTGTAGTAGCTGGATTTCCTCGTGGAAAGATATGTCATGGTGCTTTCATCGTCAATAGTGCAGAGGAAGCCTGCAAGGGTATAGAGGTAGTTATATTGCCACTGCCCGGCACCAATGATAAAGGGGTAATAAGAGCAGTATATGCTGAACAAGAACTTCAGTTGACCGAAAAGGCGATAGCTTCCATATCGCCTAATGGAATTATCATTATAGGTTCGGCGAGAAAATTCCTAAAAGATTGGACGGACAAATACAAATTAAATCTTATGGAAATTGTGGAGATGGATGATGTTGCTATCCTAAACTCGATTCCAACTGCAGAAGGAGCGATCCAGATAGCGATGGAAGAGACAGATATTACTATACATGGCAGCAAGACTTGTGTGATTGGCTTTGGGCGGGTGGGCATTACTATGGCTCGGACCTTAAAGGCACTGGGATCAGATGTTACTATAGTAGCCAGAAATCCGGGACAATTGGCCCGGGCCTACGAAATGGGGTGCAACCGTGCTGGATATGAAGACCTCCACAAAATAATGAATCATACGGACATCGTTTTTAATACGGTTCCCACCATGGTGTTAAACAGTAGTATTTTGAAATATGCCAATCCTGATGTACTCATTATTGATCTGGCTACCCAGCCGGGCGGGACAGATTTTGAAGCTGCCAATACTTTTGGCTTGAAAGCCATATTAGCGCCCGGACTTCCGGGAAAGGTTGCGCCAGTTTATGCCGGTAGGATTCTGGCCGAGGTGATCCCCAGGCTGATCGCGAGTGAACTTGGTAAACTCGAAAAAGACTTGCTTTATGGTTAACGAGGAGGTGTAAATAGTGCATGTGGAAAGATTAACTGGTGTAAGGATCGGTGTAGTATTAACTGGTTCACATTGTACCATGGGGGAGGCTCTGCCCCAGATTGGCAAACTAAAAGCCGAGGGGGCAAAAATCTTCCCTATCATCTCCTATACGGTTGATGAAACCGATAACAGATTCTACAAAGTAGCTGATCTGAAAAAATTTCTGGAAGAGATAACTGACCAACCGATTATTAATACTATTATTGGAGCTGAACCTATAGGCCCGCAAAAGATACTTGATGCCATCGTAGTAATGCCGGCTACTGGCAATACTATAGCTAAACTGGCCAATGGTATTGTAGATACGCCGGCTTTGATGGCCATAAAAGCTCATCTAAGAAATCAGCGTCCGGTAGTCATTGCTATTTCGACCAATGACGCGTTAGGAATCAATGCCCGCAATCTGGGATTGCTTCTAAATATGAAAAACATTTATTTTGTTCCTTTCCGGCAGGATGACCCTTTTCAAAAAGCTAATTCCCTACTTTCAAACTTGGAGCAGGTTGTTGATACAACAATATGTGCCTTGCAGGGCAAACAAATTCAGCCACTTTTATTGGGAGCGTTGTAGTTGCCTGGCCAATTGTGTTAGAATATTAGGATAAAATTATTACCTATAGTCAGGCAGGGGGTTTTAGTATGGCAGAGGGTATAAAATTAGCAGTAGTAGGAGCAACAGGTGCAGTAGGGCAGGAAATGCTTAAGATTTTAGAGGAAAGAGACTTTAAGATCAAAGAAATTCTGTGTTTGGCTGACCCGCGTGAAGCAGGGACCAAGATAAAATTCAAAGGTGAAACCGTTATTGTGAGGCAAGTAGATGCCGATGCATTTAAACAATCGGATATGGCTTTATTTGCAGTGGGAAGTGATATAAGCCAACAGTTGGCGCCTATGGCCGTAGAAAATAACTGCGTGGTTATTGACAACAGCTATGCTTTCCGAATGGATGACGGTGTGCCACTGGTAGTACCAGAGGTTAATCCCCTGGATATAGGCTTCCATAAGGGAATTATTGCCAATCCCAATTGTTCAACGATCATAATGGTGGTGGCGATCAATCCGATTCATCTGGCAGCTGGAATAAAGAGGGTGGTAGTATCAACCTACCAGGCAGTTTCAGGTGCAGGTAAAGCGGGCCTTGATGAGCTGGAGTTGAGCACTCGCAATTATTTGCAGCAGCTTGAAACAACTCCAGAAGTTTTTCAACATCAGATTGCCTTTAATTTAATACCGCATATAGATGTCTTTGAGGATGATAATTATACCCGGGAAGAAATGAAAATGGTCTGGGAAACAAGAAAAATTATGCATGCCCCTGATTTAAGAATTGCGCCGACCGCAGTAAGGGTACCGGTATTCAGAAGTCACTCGGAATCTATCAATTTAGAAACTGAGAGGTATTTGAGTGTCGAAGAAGTTAAACAAATACTAACTGCGGCTCCGGGGGTTATAGTCCAGGATAATCCTCAGGCTAATATTTACCCAATGCCGCTTTATACTTCAAATAAGGATGAGGTGTTTGTGGGTAGGATTAGAAGGGATTTTTCCGTTGATAATGGCCTGGCTTTGTGGGTGGCAGCCGATCAGATCAGAAAGGGCGCCGCCACCAATGCTATTCAAATCGCGGAGATAGTTGCTGATAAAAACCTATATTAGGAAGTGTATTAATTGAGGATTTTGGTTCAGAAGTTTGGCGGAACATCCCTAGCCACTACCGAATTAAGATCAAAGGTGTGCGATATCGTTGGCACCACTCAAAAGACAGGGTTTGCTCCGGTGGTGGTAGTTTCAGCAATGGGCAGGGAAAGCGCTGCCTATGCTACAGATACGCTCCTCAACCTGATCAAGGAAGTAAATCCTGATCCATTACCTCGTGAATTAGATATACTATTGTCCTGTGGTGAGACGATCTGCGGAGTTCTGCTGGCCAACCAGTTAACTGCCCAGGGAATAAAAGCGCGGTTTCTCACCGGTGAACAGGCTGGAATTGTGACTGATGGTAATTATGGTAATGCTCATATCCGCTATGTTAATCCCCAAAAGATTAGGGATTGTCTGGAAAATGGTCTGGTAGCTGTAGTAGCTGGTTTCCAAGGTATAGGTGTGAACGGTGATTTAACCACTCTGGGCCGGGGGGGCAGCGATACTACAGCCAGCGCCCTGGGCGTGGCATTAAACGCAGAGTTTATCGATATTTATACAGATGTTGAAGGAGTCATGACGGCTGACCCGCGTATCGTAGAAAACGCACGTTTGCTGGATTCCATTAATTATAATGAAATATGTCAGTTGGCACGGGATGGGGCCAAGGTAGTCCACCCGCGAGCTATTGAAATAGCCATGCAAAAAGGGATACCGCTCAGGATAAGGTCTACCTTCTCAGATTCCCTCGGGACCATGGTCTCAAATCAGGTTGATAAGATTGATGAACCGGTGAAAATTATCAGTGATCGCTTGATTACCGGAATCACCTATACATCAAGCATTGCCCAGATAAAAATCAATACTGGTGCGCTTGATAAAAGAGAGCGCATCGAGTTAAAGGTATTTAAAGCAATGGCTGAGGCGGGGGTAAGTGTTGATTTTATTACGGTTCAGCCCCAAGCCATTATGTTTACGGTTAATTATGATAAAGCCACAAAAGCAGATGGAATTTTGCGTGGTCTTGACCTGATTCCCGAAATAGAGTTTAATTGTGCCAAGGTTGCCATTGTAGGAGCTGCTATGACTGGAATACCTGGTGTCATGTATAAGGTAGTGGAAGCCATGGCCGAAAATGACATTCCGATATTGCAGTCCGGTGATTCCTATACGAACATCTGGTGTTTAGTTAAGAAGGAAGATATGAAAAAGGCTGTGCAAGCATTGCACGACAAATTCGAACTGGGAAACGATTAGATGAGAAGGTGGCGAGGAGACTATGACTTTTAAAATGTTTACGGCAATGATAACGCCCTATCATCCTGATTTGCAGGTGAATTATGAACGGGCGGGTGAAATCGCAGAATATCTGGCCGCAAATGGCAGCGATGGGATTGTTGTCAGTGGTACAACCGGTGAATCACCGGTATTGAGCAAGGATGAGAAATTGCGGTTGTTTGCCGAGGTGAAGGCCAAAGTGGGCGATAGGGCCGAGGTTTGGGCTGGTACCGGTTCCTATGACACTCAAGCTTCAATTCGTTTAAGTGTTGAAGCAGAGAAGATAGGGGTAGACGGGCTGCTGGTGGTAACCCCCTATTATAATAAGCCTTCCCAGGAGGGGCTTTATCAGCATTTTAAAGCTGTAGCCGAAAGCGTCTCCATTCCCATTATGCTCTATAACATTCCCGGCCGCACCGGAACAAATATGCTGCCGGAGACAGTGGCTCGCCTGTCTGCCATAAAAAACATAACGGCTCTGAAGGAATCTAGTGGTATGATGGATCAGATGTCACTACTGAAAAGTATGTTGCCGGAGACTGTGGATATTTATTCTGGTGATGACTCACTTACTCTGCCCATGCTGGCTCTGGGGGCAGCGGGAGTGGTGAGTATTGCTTCGCATGTGCTAGGTAAAGAGATCAAAGATATGTTGAATTATTTTGCGGCCGGCGATATAAAACAGGCGCAGAAACTTCACAATCACCTTTTCCCCATGTTTAAAGGTCTATTCATCACTACTAATCCTGTGCCGGTGAAAGAGGCCTTAAATATGTTAGGTAAAGACGTCGGGGGATTGAGATTGCCCTTGTGTCAAGCTAATGAAGCGGAAATAATTCAAGTGCAGCAGTTGCTGGCCAGCTACAGTTTAATCTAATAATCAGCACTTATTTTAAATAAACAGACCGAGCAAAAACGTTCAAGAGCAAGGCATTAATGAAAGTCGATGATTGAGGCGACAAAGGTATGGGGACACACCAGAATTAAGGTTTTGGGACACACCTCTTCGAGGAATGTCCCTTGGAATGTCCCCGTAACAAGTACGTTGATTGAATCGACTTTTATTAATAACGTAGCTATTGGACGTTTTTGCTCGGTCTGAAATGGATCTGCAAAGGTTCATTTTGTATGTTTGGAGAGATTCATATTAACATATTTTAGTAGTAATAAAAGTTGAACGCGGCCTACCTTTCGGCTATAATAAGCAAAGCGGTATTGTTCGGATTCCTGCTGAGTGTTAAAAATTGAATAAGAAGGAGGTGTTTGAGTGTCAGACGACGCACGATTGAACATTATTCCCCTGGGCGGATTGGGGGAAATTGGGAAAAACATGATGGCAATCAGATACCAGGATACGATTGTGGTTATAGATTCCGGGCTCATGTTTCCCGATGACGAATTACTGGGGATTGATATGGTTATCCCCGACATCTCATTTTTGGTGGAAAACAAAGATAAAGTCAAAGCAATATTGCTGACCCATGGTCATGAAGACCATGTGGGTGCTTTGCCATATGTCTTAAAAGAGATTAATCCACCGATTTACGGCAGCAAGTTAACCCTGGGAATTGTAGAAGGAAAACTAAAAGAACATAATCTGGATACGGTGCAACTGAATATAGTTCGTCCCCGGGATTCGATAAAAATAGGGCCATTTGAAATCGAATTCTTTAGGGTAAGTCATAGCATACCGGACGCGATGGGTATAGCTATTCATACCCCCCTGGGAATTATTTTCCATACGGGAGATTTTAAAATTGACCAGACTCCAGTCGACGGTCAGGTAATCGATTTTCGCAAGATGGCTGAGCTGGGTGAAAAAGGTGTCCTTGTATTACTAAGTGACAGCACCAATGCTGATCGACCTGGCTTTACGCAATCTGAAAAAATAGTGGGAAATACCTTTGATGATCTTTTTGGTCGGTGCGAAGGGCGCATAATTGTTACTACTTTTGCTTCTAATGTGCACCGGATTCAACAGGTAATTACTACAGCCGAGAAATATGGACGCAAGGTTGCCATAGTAGGCCGGAGTATGGTTAATAATGTCAAGATATCCAGTCAGCTCGGCTATATTGACATAGCTGAGGACACCCTGATAGAAATGGAAGAAATAAGCAAATATCCACCGGAGAAGGTAGTCATTGCGACAACTGGCTCCCAGGGTGAACCCATGTCGGCCTTGACCCGGATGGCCACTGCTGACCATCGTTGGGTGGGAATTAAACCAGGGGACACGGTAATCATATCGGCAACCCCCATACCAGGCAATGAGAAGCTGGTCACTAAGACGATTGATTTGCTTTTTAAACAGGGTGCCGAGGTAATTTATGAAAAGCAAATGGGTGTACATGTTTCTGGGCATGCTTCGCAGGAAGAACTGAAGCTTATTCTCAATATCATTAAGCCCAGGTATTTTATACCTGTTCATGGCGAATATCATCACCTTATGAAACATGCCAAAATAGCAGAAAGTTTGGGGATACCACGTTCGCGGATATTTGTTGCTGAAAATGGTCTGGTCATTGAGATCAGCAAAAAGAAGGCGCATGTAGCCGGTAAAGTAACTGCAGGCAAAGTACTGGTTGATGGACTGGGTGTCGGTGATGTAGGCAATATTGTACTGCGAGATCGCAGACAACTCTCCCAGGACGGCATCATGATAGTAGTGGTATCAATTAACAAGGAAAATGGCGAAGTAGTCTCCGGACCTGATATTGTCACCCGTGGTTTTGTCTATGTAAGGGAATCTGAACAATTAATTGAGAACGCTAAAGCTAAGGTGAAAGAAGCCTTGGATCAATGTCAGCGCAAGAACATTACGGAATGGGCTATTATTAAGTCCCAGATTCGTGATAAGCTGGGCAAACATTTGTATGAAAAAACGGGACGCAGACCCATGATTATGCCGATAATTATGGAGACCTAAATCCCTCAGACCGTCAAAAAAGCCCAATAGCTGCGTTATTAACGAAAGTCCGTTCAATCAACGTACCTTAGGTACGCCTCAATCACGGACTTCCATTAATGCCTTGCTCTTGGACTTTTTTGCTCGGTCTGCCTTTACTGACTATCTTGGGGGACAGGTTCCTATGGGACCTGTCCCCCTTTGTCCCTGAACCTGTCCCCTTTGTTGTTTTTTTGTTATGTATGATTTTCCCTGGTCAAGGCAATTCTAAGAAAAACAATTCTGCTTATGAAAGGGGTATGTCCATCTTGACAGAAAATCCAAACGGACAGGAAACACATGATAGCAAGCTGGAGAATATTAAAGAACTCGGGCAAATAGAAATACCGAATTTTAAAAGCGATATACACTGTTTAACTATTGCCGGACAGGTTGAGGGGCATCTGGTTTTGCCGCCCCAGAACAAAACTACCCGCTATGAACATGTAATACCCCAGCTGGTCGCGGTAGAGGAAAATCCGCAGATTAAAGGTCTATTGGTGGTTTTAAACACAGTCGGGGGTGATGTAGAGGCTGGCCTGGCTTTGGCGGAAATGATTGCTGGCCTTTCTAAACCGACTGTCTCAATAGTACTCGGGGGAGGGCATTCTATTGGTTCCAGTATTGCCGTAAGTACTGATTATACATTTATTGCTCCATCAGCTACTATGACCATTCACCCCATTCGTCTGACAGGTCTGGTTATTGGAGTGCCGCAAACTTATGAGTATCTTGATAAAATGCAGGATCGGGTGGTAAATTTTGTAGTCCAGCATTCCAATGTAACTGATGACAAATTCCGGGAGCTCATGTTTAGGACAGGAGATTTGGCCCGTGATATCGGAACGGTGCTAGTGGGCAAAGATGCGGTTGACTGCGGATTGATAGATCAGGTAGGCGGACTGCATGACGCGGTTAAGAAGCTGCATGAACTAAAAGATATGCCTGGAGGTGTTCTGCAATGATAATGTATGTAGCAGATCCCCAGGATTTGATTAATGGCATGGAGTTCCGGGAATTGGTACAGATCAAACTGCCTTCGGGCGGATATGTTAATGCTGAATCTCTGGCCTGCAATAAGATGCGGATAATTGAGGTGGTAAGCACTGATCCCATGGATTATATGTACGAACAATATCAGCCTGGTAATGTCATAACTCAATAGGGTAGAATGGGACAGGCAAACAGAGGGCGTTCTTTTCGTTTGACCGATTAGATGTTGGGGTCAAACAAAAAGAACGTCCCTCTCTTTGCCTTAGTTTCAGGGGCAATTCAAATCGGGGACGGTTCTTGAATTGAATTTTCTATGACGAAATAATTCAATTCAAGAACCGTCCCCGATTTGAATACTTAAGCCAGATTAGAAATAAAACATGGTACGTTCGGTAGAACGTGCCATTTTATTAGTAATTTTTCGCATAAAGCTGTGCTATAATTACTAAAGCATTTATTGGGGAGGATATGTAAATTGACAATTATACAAGCGATTTTCTTGGGGATGGTGCAAGGTTTAACAGAATTTATACCTGTTAGCAGTTCAGGTCATCTGGTAATCTTTCAACATATTTTTGGTGTACAAGGGAGTCCTCTGACTTTCGATGTTCTGGTTCATATTGGGACTCTGGCAGCGGTCTTTGTTGCTTTTTGGAATGACATTGCCGCCATTCTTAAGAAACCGTTTTCAAAGCTTACTTATCTGATTATTGTAGGGTGTATCCCGGCCGGTTTGATGGGGTTCTTTCTGCAGCCAATATTTGAAAAAGCTTTTGAATCTCTGCTGGTAGTTGGTATAGGATTGCTTATCACCGGTGGGGTCCTAAAATTATCGGAAATGGTTACCCATAATTCATTGAATATGAAGGAAGTGCGAGAAACCACTTATCTGGATGTGTTGTTTATCGGTTTATTGCAGGGCATTGCAATTGTTCCTGGCATTTCTCGCTCCGGGTCAACTATCGCCGGCGGACTGCTGGCCGGTTTAGACCGTGATTTTGCCGCACGTTATTCCTTCCTGGTTGCAATCCCGGTTATTATGGGAGCTGGTTTGGTTCAATTGAAAGATTTCTCCTTCTCAGCCATAGCCATAACGGACAGTATTGTTCCTTATATAGTTGGGCCATTGACAGCTGCACTATTTGGTTATCTCGCCATAAAGATTGTAATGAATTTGGTGCGCGATGGCCGTCTATCGATCTTCTCTTACTATTGTTGGGTTGTTGGGGCACTTACCATTGGAGCTTATTTTTATTTTTAATCGTAATATAATTGAGTGCAATAATTACTTGCCCAAGAGGTTTGAAAAATAGCGGTTAACTGAAGGAAATTGGGATCATCGAGGCGAAGTTTAATAAGATAAGAATGCATATAGAATGGGATTTAAAGGTGATTTAATTATATGGCTAAAAAGAAGGAGACCCCTCTTAAACGAAAATTAAATAACTCCAATGAGTCCCAGCCTAAAACTGCTATACGTACAATAATAAGAGCTGAAGTAGTATCGGCCATAATATTCATGGTGGCAGTGTTCCTGACAGTAATCTTAAGAAACTCACCCGGGCTAGCGAATGATGCCCAATTTATCGGCATCCTGGGCACATATCTCAGTGGTATTATGCAAAGTTTGTTTGGTACAGGTGCTATGCTAGCTCCTCTCTATCTGCTTTTCTGGTCCATTCACATCGGCGTCTTCAAAAAGGAATGGTCAATTCGGATGGGGGGACTCACTCTGCTGAGTTTGACCACACTTGTATATATGAGCACTTATAACATCCCCCTGGGGCTGAATTCCTGGGAGGCTGCGCTGGGGGGAATGGGTGGAGGTTATGTCGGCGGAGGCCTGGCCTTTGGCTTGATTCGCCTCCTGGGAAGACTGGGGACTTCCATTCTTATTGCCCTGTGCGTTTTATTGTCAGTGGTAATGATTCTGGAAAAATCGCCATCTGAAATAGCGGTTCTAGCCTGGAATAATACTAAAATATTCAGGGAAAAGCTAAAATCAATAATGTTTTATGAAGAAGAGCTCGCAGAGCCTGTTGCTGAGGAAGAACCTGTCATTATAAATCCGGATCATGACCGAAGCAGCTATGAAACATTGGCAGGCCGAAGTCAGATCTACGACACCCCTATCAAGGAATTCAAACCGGAAAAAACGAAAACCACCAAACCATTGGAAATAGTATATCGCGCTCGGGAAGAGCTGAGCACCTATATCAAGCCGTCTCTGGAGATGCTGAGTATTGTCGAAAGTGATAGAACGATTGACAAAAAGAATATTAAGGATAGTATTGCAGTTCTGGAGGATACTTTTACCAGTTTTGGGATTAGCGTAAAGGTTAATCAGGTAAGCTGTGGCCCGGCGGTTACTCGGTATGAACTAACTCCGGCTCCAGGTGTTAAGGTAAGTAAGATTATCAGCCTTACCGATGACTTGCAATTGAACCTGGCAGCTCCTGGAATTCGTATAGAAGCTCCTATACCTGGCAAATCAGCTATTGGCATAGAAGTGCCCAGTTCCAAGGTTGGTGCCGTCGGACTGCGTAGTCTGCTCGGGGCTAGTGCCTTCAAGAAACTAAACAGTCCTCTGGCCTTTGCGCTGGGGGAAGACATTGGGGGAAATCCCGTAGTAGCAAAGCTCAGCGATATGCCCCATCTTCTGATTGCAGGCTCAACCGGCTCGGGCAAGAGTGTTTGCCTGAACAGCATAATTATGGGACTGCTTTACAATGCTTCTCCTGATGAGTTGAAACTTGTTTTCATAGATCCCAAAATGGTGGAATTAACCATCTACAATGGAATACCCCATCTGCTGACCCCGGTGGTTACGGATGCTAAAAAGGCTTCAGTTGTATTGCGGTGGATGACCACGGAAATGGAAAAACGTTATAAGCTGTTTGCTGACAAAGGAGTCCGTGATATATATCGCTATAATCAATCAGGTTCACCTTTGCCTTTTGTAGTTATTGTCATCGATGAACTGGCTGACTTGATGATGGTTGCACCGGTGGAAGTGGAAGATTCAATCTGCAGATTGGCACAGATGGCTCGGGCAGCCGGCATACATTTGATCGTTGCTACACAGAGACCCTCAGTTGATGTGGTAACGGGTATAATAAAGGCTAACATACCTTCCCGGATTGCCTTTGCTGTCTCGTCTCAGACTGATTCTCGAACAATTCTGGATATTGGGGGCGCAGAGAAGCTGCTCGGTAAAGGCGATATGCTGTTTGCACCAGTGGGGGCGGTCAAGCCTTATCGGGTACAGGGGGCTTTCGTGTCCGATCGTGATATTGAAACAACCGTTACCTTTATCAAGGAACAGGCCTTATCAGGTGAAAATGCCGATCAGTTTAAGGAAATAGAAATATCTCTTGAAAATGACGACTATGATAATGGAGATGAGTTATTCTGGGATGCAGTGAGAGTTTTGGTACAAAACCAAAAAGCCTCGGTGTCTTTCTTACAGCGCAAACTGCGGGTTGGGTACGCGCGTGCGGCAAGATTGATGGATCTGATGGAAGAACGTGGCATTGTCTCGGAGTCCGATGCCAGCAAAAAACGTGAAATACTAATAGATGAAGAACAATTAGAAAAACTATACGCAAATAATAAACTATGCTAGTATGATTTTAGCAAACGCTATGCGTTTGCTAAAAACGCTCGCGGCGCGATGCACACAAAACGCGAAGGGAATGCGCTATAGCGCCCGCGTTTTGGCGCTCAATTTGCACAAGTGCTCATTGAATATAAATATAAATTCAGTTAATTATGGAGGAGCGGCATGAAGCTTACCTTCAGGGAGAGAGAAATAGTTGAGGCACTGCAGAAGGAACCGCTTATTTCCCAGGATGAACTTGCACTTCATTTTGGCATAAGCCGATCTTCGGTGGCTGTTCATATATCTAATCTTATGAAAAAGGGAGTTATTCTAGGCAAAGGCTATGTTTTTAATAAGAAGGTTTCCATTGTGGTGGTGGGTCAGGTTTTTCTGGAAATAGTTATTCAAGAGGAAGATGACCATACTTTTATTGATATGGATTATTCGGGTTTTGGGCTGGAAGTGTGTAAGACGCTGTCTGGCTATGGAGCAGCCAACCAGTTGATTACAGTGGTAGGAAGCGATGATCTGGGTAACAGCATCCTAAATGCATTACAAGTCCTGGAGGTCGACATTGCTCATATTTACCGCCATCCTGAGAAAAGAACCTGTAAGAAAATTGTTTCTAACCGTGGTCTGCGCCTGGAAGAGGGCTTTAGCCAGAAAGACTTCCAGCAAGCCATTGCTGCCCGCGAATGGGTGGCATCTAATTGTGATTGGCTGATTGTAGAGCCGGAATTTACGGAGCTGTTAGGAACTAAGATGTTAAGTCGGGCAGATAGGACCCCCGTTTTATGCGGATGCTGGTATGCCAGCACCAAAATTCCTGATTATTTAAACAATTACAATTTGTTGGTGCTGGGAACAGCTGATTTTGACGATTACGATTTTTATATAAATAAAGGCCTGGAACTAGTTGAAGCCGGTACTCAAAATTGTATAATAACTGATGGAAGAAATAATATGGTATTGGTCAATGATGATGGAGCCCGGGATTTTCCACTGCCTCCCAACCAAAGTTTTAACAGCAGTAAGGACTTGCATCTTTTCTTGGCAGGGCTGGTGCATGGTTTATCGGCAGGATATCCGATGAGACAAGCTTTGAGGATTGCCAGCGGGGCTGCTCATTTAAGTAGGGACAACGGATAAGCCAGATAATAACAATGAGGTGATTAACATCAACACCTTTGGAAAAACATTACGAACAGAACGTGAGAAACAGGGTATAGACCTGCAAGCGGTGTCTGATGAAACCAAGATCCGCACGCATTATCTCAACGCTCTCGAGGAGGAAGACTTCGATGCTCTTCCGCCCCGCGTTTATGCAACGGGTTTTGTAACAACTTATGCTCGTTTTTTGAAATTGGATCCGGAAGCAATGGTCAGTCAGTTTAAGCATCTGGCCTATCATGATAAGGTGGTACCACCTCCGGTAATCGCAGAGGAACGGCCTAAGCGCAGACCCAAAATACCTATAAAAAATATAATGGCAGCAGCTATCTTCCTGCTCATCGCCTTATGGGCGGGTAACTGGGTGTCGGCTTATATTGCTCAGCAGGGAGTTGCCCCACCCCCAACGGTTGTTCAGGAACCATCAACAGTGAAAAATCCTCCGGTACAACCAGCCGTCTCCGACAAGTTGATTTTGGCGATTACAGCGCGGCAAAAATGCTGGCTGCAGGTTAGTGCTGACGGAATTGAGCAATTTTCTGGAATGATTGAAGCGGGAGATAATAAATCTTTTCAAGCCACTGAATCGATCATAATTAAGGCCGGGAACGCAGGAGGAATTGATCTGTTTTTAAACAATAAGGCTCTGGCTCCATTAGGTAATGTGGGACAGGTAGTGGAAAAACATTTTGATAAAAGCAGTATAACCAAGGAATAGGAGTACCCGTAAGTGAATGTTGGTTTTATTAGTTTAGGCTGTTCAAAAAACCAGGTAGATACGGAAATTATGATTGCGGCTATGAAAAGCTCCGGTTACAAAATTGTAAATAAGCTGGCAAGGGCAGAAATTATAATAATTAATACCTGTGGTTTTATTAACGAAGCCAAAGAAGAAGCAATCAATACCATTATTGAAACTGGAAAAATGAAAACAACTGGTGGTTTGCAGTATCTAGTGGCAACGGGCTGTCTGGCGCAGAGATACGGACAGGAACTGCTGGATGAGATGCCTGAATTGGATGGGATAGTTGGTATCTCATTTTTTACGGATATTGACAAGGTGGTGCAGCGAATTGAGCAGGGAGAAAGAGTGGCTCTGCTAGGTGAACCTCCTACAGTTTTTATAGAAAAGGGTCCGAGAGTAATTACTACGCCAGCCGGCTCAGCCTATTTGAAAATTACCGAAGGCTGCAACAATCGCTGCAGCTACTGTGCTATACCTATGATTAGAGGCAGTCTGCGTTCGCGGCCGAAGCAGGAAATCGTCAGTGAGGCACGAGAACTGGTAACCAGGGGCGTGCGTGAACTGGTAGTGGTAGGTCAAGATACTGCCATGTATGGAACGGATTTAGCCGGGAACGACAATTTGCCGAGCCTTTTAAAGGAAATGACCGCCATTGACGGGCTGGAATGGATCCGTTTAATGTATCTTCATCCTGCTCACATCAATGAACAGATTATAGACATTGTAGCAGGTGAAGATAAGGTATTGCCTTATCTTGATATTCCAATCCAACATGCTGCTGACCAGGTATTAAAAAACATGAACCGAAAGCACAATTACCAGCACCTACATTTATTGATACAACGTTTACGAGAAAAGATAAACGGTTTAGTACTAAGGACAACAGTAATGTTGGGATTCCCAGGTGAGACCGAAGCAGATTTCAGATTATTGCTCGATTTTGTACAGGAAACCGAGTTTGACTGGTTAGGGGCTTTTACATTTACCGCTGAGGAAGGTACTCCCGCCTATTCCATGTCTGAGCAGGTGCCGCTGGAAATTAGACAAGAGCGCCGGGATGCAATAATGAGCCTGCAGCAGGGGATAACCCGCAATAAAAATATGGCCAGGCTCAATAAAGATGAAAAGATATTGATATCTTCGCAGGTATCCAAGAACCTTTACATCGGTAGGGCTTATTTTCAGGCGCCTGGGGTTGACGGAATAACCATGGTTAAGACTGATGCTAAGGTGACTAAAGGAAGTTTTGTAAATGTTCATCTCAAAGGGATTAGAGACTATGATATGATTGGGGAACCGGTTAATGAATATTCCGAATAGCATTACTATTTTTCGAATACTTCTAATTCCTATATTTGTGGTCTTGATGCTGACCAGAATTCCTTATGGCGGCACTATGGGAGCAGCTATCTTTCTGTTTGCTGCCTTAACCGACAGTCTGGACGGTTATTTGGCCCGTAAATGGAAACAAACTACCAAGTTAGGGGCCATTTTGGATCCTCTGGCTGATAAACTCTTGATAACCGCGGCCTTGATCAGCCTGGTAGAGCTGGGCCGACTTCCGGGGTGGATGGCTATCGTTATTATCGGCCGGGAATTTGCAGTCACAGGCTTGCGGGTAGTTAAAGCTGAGGAGGGGATTATCATCCCCGCCAGTAAAATGGGTAAATTAAAAACGATAAGCCAGGTTGTTGCCGTGCTTATCGTTATGTTACAAAACTTCTTTTATCCATTATCGCATCTGCCCCTAGGACATTGGGCCATGTACATAGCGGTTATAATAACCCTCGTTTCCGGTATAGAATATTTTCAGAAGAACAAGATAAACATCTATTCGTAATTGGCGTTTATTAGCTACCGGTATCATCATGGCCGGATCAGAAACTCCCAGTGACTGAAGTGGGGCAGAAGGATTAATAAGCGGTCCTATAAAATTCCCAGAGCCTCCAGTACATCAGCGCTGCCGGTCTGACTGGTAACAACTCGATTGCCGTGTTTAGCCACCCGTACTCCACAGGCTGCGCATACAATTGCTACGGCAGTGGAAAATAACCCTCTTTAAATAATTTACAAACATTTTCTCGTCTCCTCTCGTCTCATCTCAATTGTATTAACCTGCGACAACAATGTTCCTGTACTCACTAGAAAATTTAGCACGATGTCTCTCCCGTTTTCCGTCAATATCGACTCGGGATGAAATTGGACACCTTCTACAGGGAATTGGCGATGTCGGATCCCCATAATTTCTCCCTCATCACTCCAGGCGGTTATCTCTAAACAAGACGGTAAACTCCCGATATCAACCACCAGGGAATGATAACGGGTCGCTTTGAAGGGATTGTTTAACTCCCGCAGGACTCCCTGACCATTATGATGAATAGATGACACTTTCCCGTGCATCATTCGCCAATTGACCACTATAGCAGCGCCAAAGGATTGAGCTATGACCTGGTGTCCCAGACAAACCCCGAGAATCGGGAAGCGTCCCGAAAACTTGCGAATAACCTCCAGGCATATGCCGGCTTCATCAGGATTGCCCGGACCGGGTGAAATCACGATTCCTTCCGGTTCCATAATTTCAATCTCATCGCAGCTTAGCTGGTCGTTTTTTATTACTACTATATCGGCACCAAATACTTCCAGATATTGAACCAGATTATAGGTAAATGAGTCATAATTATCGATTACCAGTATCATAATCTTCCCTCCACATTCTGCACGGCTATCATCAAAGCCCGGGCTTTATTAACGGTTTCCTTTTATTCACTCGAAGGTATGGAGTCTGCTACGATACCCGCTCCTGATTGGAGGTAACAGCATCGACAAGAACGAGATGAAATTCTAAGAACAATAAAAGGAATTGAAGGCAGTAATTTACGTCAGATTACTCGGATAACGGGGTTGGGTCTGGATATTGTTCACAAATCCTGAGTAACCGAAATAATTTACCAAACAAGAGAACCGTCCCCTTGATCACCTTGTCTCAGAGCTATTACGCGAATACAGCAAAAAGCCGAGATAAGTATACTATGTACGCTATACATATTGCAGCTTCTACTAAACGAATTGACAAGGCTAGTAATGTATAACCATATATATCTGAAAAACTCAAGTGTTCAGGCTTATTATTTAAAGTAGCGGGAATATCTTTAAAAGTATAAATAATAAACATTAATAATGAAATGAGACTTACAAACATTATGAATACTACGACTGCTGCTAATATCATTAGAGGCCTGTCTATACTTATGCGTGTAGATAGATACCCAATAAAAGCAGTAGCTAATCCAAAACCTATAATATTCTTAATTGAAGCAAGTACTATTCTTAAAAAAACTTTTCTTTGTTCATCGCTGTTCATTTATATCTTCCTCCCAAGTGACAGGGGACCAGGGGCTGGTTCTCTGGCACATAAATATTATGTAGGGGTTAATTAAACCGATTTCTTTTAGCACTTCACTATGGTTCATTCAATGCAAAAACGGTTTATTCCTGTTTTTGCTTTTATCGAAGGGGACAGGTCTCTTGTCCCACCCCGGAGCATGAATTGTGGGACAAGGGACCTGTCCCCTATAGTTGTATTATAGCATCAATAGAATCCAGCAGCACTTCTTTGTTTGTCACAGAGAACCGTCAGACTGTGTGACAACATTTGGCTGTTAATTCCCAAAATAATCAGCAGTAACCATGCTGGGACAAGGGGACAGGTCCCCTATGGTTCCCATTCAAACCTTCAAGTAATATCCTTCGGTTCTTTTCACAGTGGATAGAAAATTGCTTATAATAGTACCAGGTTTAAAATAGGAGTGAATATAATTTGAAGAATGCATATATCATCTCAACCGGGTCGGAATTATTACTTGGAACTACCCCGGATACTAATTCTGTATTTATAGCTGCACGACTAATGGAGTTGGGGATAAAGGTAATCGGCAAAATTACGGTTGGAGATAATAATGAACAATTGAGGCGTGCTTTTCAGGTTGGCGTAGAATCTGCCGACATTGTGATCAGCACTGGGGGATTGGGTCCGACCTTTGATGATCTAACTAAAATAGTTGCCAGTGAAATTATGGGCTGCAGTCTAGTGCTCCGGGTGGAAGAGGAGGAGCGGCTGCGAACTTGGTTTGCCAAGCGTGGGCTGCCTATGCCGGATATTAACCTCAGACAGGCTATGTTTCCAGCGGAAGCTATTGTGCTCGCCAACAGTAAAGGTACCGCTCCCGGCATGTATTTGCAGAAAAACGCTAAAACCATTATTTTATTACCGGGACCACCTCGAGAAATGCGAAATATGTATTTGAATGAAGTTGAGCCGCTGTTAAAAAAGGATTTTGCAGCTGATATGACTAAGATAATTAGAAAGAATATTAAAATTATGGGTTTGGGTGAGTCACAAGTGGAGGAAAGGCTGGGTGACTTGATGAATTGCCCGGAGGGGTTATCTATGGCATTGCTTGCTTCTCAGGGTGAAGTCCACATCCGTCTGGCAGTGGAACCCCATAATGACGGTAATCGATTATTAAATGAACTGACGGCCAAGATTGTGGAGAAAATGGGTAGAAATGTCTTTGGGTTTGATGATGAATCGCTGGTTGCCAAGACAGCCGGTTTGCTCGTTTCCAGGGGAAAAAAACTGGCGGTGGCGGAATCGTGTACGGGCGGACTTTTGGGAAAAATGATTACTGATATGCCGGGAAGCTCGCAGTATTTCTGGGGGGGAGTTATTTCTTACAGCAATGCATCTAAACAGCTTATGCTGGGAGTCAGAGAGGATACTTTGACCCAATATGGAGCAGTTAGTCAGGAGACGGTCCGGGAGATGGCCTTGGGGATACGTAAGATCTCGGGAGCCGACCTAGCCTTGGCTATTACTGGGATTGCCGGGCCGAGCAGCGATAGTTCGGCGAAGCCGGTAGGATTGGTTTATATAGCTCTAGCCCATGATGACAGTTGTGATGTCAAAGAATTAAGATTTGGACTGGGAAGAGATCTTATCAGATTATTATCGGCTAAATCGGCGCTGGACTTTTTGAGAAGACAGATGGAGTACAATTAATAGATTATCTGGAGGATTATCATGATGAGAATGTTTGTGGCGATACCGGTTCCTGACAATGTTAAACAGCATGCCAGAATGTATAGGAATGAGTTAGGCGTCAGTCGGGCTGATATTAAATGGGTAGATTATCAAAACTACCACCTGACTCTTAAATTCCTAGGAGAGGTTAATGAAGCAGACCTGCCGGGCATAAAACAAAACCTGATGCAGGCCGCCGATTCCTGTCCAAGCTTTAATCTTTCGGTTGGCGGTCTGGGGTTCTTCCCGAGCCAAATGAGGCCGCGGGTTATTTGGCTCGGGCTTAGGGGTGAGGTTGAAAAAGCAGAATTTCTTGGCGAGAGGGTAGATGCCTACCTGGTATCTTTAGGGTTCGAGGAGGAAAAAGAACACCGCTTTCATCTCACCCTGGGAAGGTTTCGTACTGATTCCAAAATAAATGAGATGTTAAAAATAGCTGAACATATGCCTGGCAAAGGGAAAATCAGCTCATTTAAGGTTGATCATTTTCAATTAATGCAAAGCATCCTTGGCCCCGGCGGGCCGACATATTCTGTCCTGGAAACATTTAATCTAAAAGGATAATGATGTATTGACATAAATGGCGGTACTGTTTATAATTTGAAAAAGCGAACATATGTTTGAGGGAGGGACTGGCTTGGAAGCAAAGAATACAAATCAAGAGAAGATGGAGGCTCTTAGCAATACTATTAAGACCATAGAGAAGCAGTTTGGTAAGGGTTCTATTATGAAACTGGGAGATAACGTAGCTATGAATGTGGCTGTCATTTCAACCGGTTGTATATCCTTGGATATGGCTTTAGGAGTGGGGGGAATACCGAGAGGCAGGGTTATTGAGATATTCGGCCCCGAATCTTCCGGTAAAACTACGGTTGCCCTGCATTCGATTGCCCAGGCGCAAAAGGAAGGTGGGATGGCGGCTTTCATTGATGCTGAACATGCGCTTGATCCACTTTATGCGAAGAGATTGGGAGTTGATATCAGTAATCTGCTGGTTTCACAACCGGATAATGGTGAACAAGCTCTGGAGATAGCAGAAGCCTTGGTGAGAAGTGGAGCCATCGATGTGGTGGTAATCGATTCGGTGGCAGCTTTAGTACCCAAAGCCGAAATTGAGGGGGATATGGGTGACAGTCATGTTGGTCTGCAGGCTCGTCTAATGTCACAGGCTTTGAGAAAGCTTACTGCCCATATCAGCAAATCAAATGCGGTGGTTATATTTATTAACCAGATTCGGGAGAAAATAGGGATAGTTTATGGTAACCCTGAAACAACCACTGGTGGAAGAGCCCTAAAATTTTATTCATCATTGCGGCTGGAGGTTAGAAAGGGTGAACTTATAAAACAAGGAACAGAACCTGTAGGTATCCGTACTAAGGTAAAGGTTGTCAAAAATAAGGTTGCTCCACCTTTCAAAGCAGTGGAATTTGATATTATGTACGGTACTGGTATATCCAAAGAAGGGGATGTACTGGACATGTCCACTGACCTGGAGATCATACAAAAAAGTGGTTCCTGGTATTCATTCGAAGGAGAGCGGATGGGACAAGGACGAGAGAATGCCAAGGAGTTTTTGAAAAATAATCCGGAGATATATAAAATATGTTCGGATAGAATCAGGGAAAAGATAAATGCCAAAAATGCTGGTACTACCGAGATGAAGCTTGACACTGTTCGGGAAACTGTCTAAAATCATTATAAGGCTCTAAAAGGATGTCTTCGCTTGAATACTTTAGCCATATAGATAACTTTTAATATATATATTTTGCCATGACTTGTATTAATGAAATAACAGTTGCCCCAGAGGCAGTTAGTATTATATGCTAGTTTTTGAATAAATATAGATTGTATTTTAGGGTTTCTTTTGGTTAAGGTGAGTTATCATAGTTCTCACCGGGGAATTAGTTGACTATTTTCCGTTTAGGCGGGGGAATGCTGAGCTGGTGAGAAGATAACTGAAGATAGGGAGAGAGTAGTTTTAAGCCGAGTTTATACTCGGCTTTTCATTTTTAAAAAGAAGGAGGTGGAAAAGATAAACACACAGGCTATTATTATTACTGTACTGGCATTGCTGGCGGGATTAGCCGGCGGCTATTATGGTCGCAGAAATATTGCGGAAAGCAAGTTAGGGCTGGCCGAGAAGGAAGCCGCTAGAACAATAGAGGAAGCAACCAAAGAAGCTGAAGCCAGGAAAAAAGAGTTATTAATTGAAGCCAAAGATGAAATTCATCAGAATCGTCAGGAAGTAGAAAAAGACTTAAGGGACAGACGCAGAGACTTGGATCGCCTAGAGAGAAGGGTGCTGCAAAAAGAGGAGCTAATTGATAAAAAGACTGAGAACATAGAAAGAAAGGAACAAGGTCTCCAGGAAAAAGAGAAAGATATAGACAAGACCCAACAAGATCTACAGATGATATTAACTCAACAGTTGAAGGAATTGGAACGTCTTTCTGGTTTAACTACAGAGGGTGCCAAAGAGTTGCTGCTATATAATGTAGAACAACAAATTAGGCAGGAAACCGCTGTAATGATTAGGAATCTGGAGAATGAAGCCAAAGAGGAGTCTGACAAAAGGGCGAAAAATATTGTTTCGCTGGCAATACAGAGATGTGCTGCAGATGTAGTATCAGAAACAACTGTTTCAGTAGTGTCTTTGCCTAATGATGAAATGAAGGGCCGTATAATTGGCCGAGAAGGTCGCAACATTCGCACCTTTGAGACCCTGTCAGGAGTAGATCTGATAATTGATGATACTCCGGAAGCGGTTATACTGTCTTCATTTGATCCAGTTCGCCGGGAAATTGCTCGAGTAGCACTCGAGAGTCTTGTTTCAGATGGCAGGATTCATCCCGCTCGGATTGAGGAAATGATTGAGAAAGCTAAAGTTCAGATTGATCAGCAGCTCAGAGAAATTGGGGAACAAGCCGCCTTTGAAGTGGGTGTGCATGGATTACATGCGGAAATCATCAAACTTCTGGGACGCCTCAAATATAGAACCAGCTATGGTCAGAATGTTTTAAAACACTCCATTGAGGTATCGCATCTGGCCGGGGTAATGGCAGCAGAATTGGATGTTGATATAATGCTGGCCAAAAGGGCTGGTCTGCTGCATGATATCGGCAAAGCAGTTGACCACGAGGTGGTAGGTCCGCATGTGGAAATAGGGGTTGACCTAGCCAAAAGATACCGTGAGAGCAAAGATGTCATTCATGGCATCGAAGCACATCACGGCGATGTAGAGCCTCAGACTATTGAGGCGATACTGGTACAGGCAGCCGATGCCATTTCAGCCTCACGCCCAGGAGCTAGAAGAGAAACTCTGGAAACCTATATCAAACGCTTGGAGAAACTTGAGAATCTGGCTAATACATTTGCGGGTGTAGAAAAATCGTTCGCCATTCAGGCCGGACGGGAAATAAGGATAATAGTTAAACCCGAAGAAATAGATGATTTAGCGACGATAACCCTGGTTAAAGAAATCGCCCGCCAGATAGAACAGGAACTGGACTATCCTGGCCAAATTAAGGTAATCGTAATTCGAGAGACTAGATCGGTAGAACTTGCAAAATAATTCGAAATCAGAAACACGAGCGAGCAAAAAAGGTTAAGAGCAAGGCAATCGGAAGGCCCGTAATTGAGGCGGCAAAAGGTATGGGGACACACCGGAATTAAGGTTTTGGGACACACCTCTTCGAGGAATGTCCCTTGGAATGTCCCCGTAACAAGTACGTCGATTGAACGGTCCTTCCGAATTAACGCAGCTATTAGCCTTTTTTGACGGTCTGACACCGAGCCTCTCTTGGCCCGGTATATTCTGTTGTTGAAAACTGGTTTATTTTACATACCCTTCATTGCAGGAATTTTCTCTTAATATAAGGAAAAGATTAATAGTTTGTTAAAAGGAGAAGATATATTAATGGAAAACGAATCGGGTCTAGATGCAATAATATCTGTATTTATTCGTCATTCTGAACTCAGTGCGGTAAAGTACGATGTAAAAAGTGATACTATTAAAATAGAGACAGCTCTGAATGATAATGTTGATGAGAAAAAACGCTGCAAATTTATGGCCCGCTGTCGTCAATCTATGGCACTTTTTTATAGAATGACCAGAGTGGAGCCTGTACAGTTCGCGCTGAAATTTATCGAAAACTCAGGCATAACTATCTTAAGACTGTATAGAGACAGCAAGACCTTGCGGGAGCAAGAAATGGAACTTTTTGTGCAGCTGCTCAGACAAGAATTTGCATCTCTGCTGATAAGGGATGAAAATGACATAGCATCATTAGCAAACCAGTCAATTGATATAAAAAAGACTGTGCTGCAGAAGATAAAGCAAGAACATGATTCGTATCATAATATTTTTGCTTATCGTGATGAGGGAAGAGTATTCGTATTTAACAAATAATCTGGAGGAAGAATATTGAATATACTGGTAATAGGTGATATTGTCGGTAAACCGGGCAGGGCCATAATTAAAGCCCTGTTGCCCAAGCTGCAAAGAGAACATGATATCAGCTTTACGATTGCCAACGCGGAAAACGCTGCAGGTGGACGTGGGCTTACTAAAGATGTGAAAGATGAAATCTTAGGGTACGGTGTAGATGTACTTACCATGGGCAACCATGTCTGGGACAACAAGAATATTTTTAATTTCATTGATGACGAACCTAGATTGATTCGACCGGCCAATTATCCGGGTGACTGTCCCGGACAGGGTTACCATATATATAATGCTGGTTTTAACAAGAAAATTGCGGTTATTAATGCCTCTGGCCGTATATATTTACCGCCTCTGGATTGTCCGTTTCAAACCGTGAGTGATATTCTCAAAGATCTGCGGGATAAGGTTGATTATACGATTGTAGATTTTCACGCGGAAGCAACTTCAGAAAAATTGGCTCTTGGTTATTATTTTGACGGAAAGGTAACCGCAATATTGGGTACGCATACTCATGTTCAAACTGCTGACGAGAAAATAATGGCTAATGGCACAGGTTATATTACCGATTTGGGTATGACGGGCCCAGTTGACTCCATATTGGGTATGGAGAAGGAACCGATAATTGAGAAGTTCCTAAATGGTCGTCCCGCCCGTTTTGAAGTTGCATCAGGTTCTGCCCAAATACAGGGAGTGATTTTGAAACTGGATGAAAACAGCTCCAATGCCTTAGAAATCAAGAGATTTTCATATAACATGGACAATTAAAATGTAAAAATAGATATTAAAAAGAAAAATTAACCATTACTGCCATGATAAAAGAAGGAATTACTGAAATCATTTAGAATATACTTCTACAGAGCAACCAATTTTCAATATTTATTAATTGTTATTTATATTATTGAAGGAGGCTAATTGATGGAAGTACTAAAGGTTTCAGCGAAATCAAGTCCGAACTCGGTTGCGGGGGCACTGGCTGGGGTACTAAGAGAAAAAGGCGCGGCAGAAATTCAAGCCATTGGTGCAGGGGCGATTAACCAATCCATTAAAGCTATTGCGATTGCACGAGGCTTTGTTGCGCCAAGTGGTATGGACCTGATTTGTATACCGGCATTTACTGACATCATAATTGATAATGAGGAAAGAACTGCCATTAAATTAATTATCGAACCAAGATAATAGTTGCCTAATATACTAGCCAAATGATATTTGGTCTTATAACCTGCTAATGAGCAGGTTTTTTGTTGAAAGGATTATAATTTATGTGATCCGGAAGGAGGGTTATATGCAAATCGTTGATTTACACTGTGACACTATTTCCCACCTTTCCAGCAGTGGTGGCTCCCTGCTGCATAATGAGGCTCAGTATGATTTAGAAAGGGCTCAGGCAGCTAATCTCTGTCTGCAGTTTTTTGCTCTTTTCACTAAGCCAGCCGACAGCAATATTGCCTTGAGAAATATTCTTAAACAGACAGAAAAGTTTTTACACGAGATGGAAAGCTTTCCAGACAGTTGTTATCATTTAACCAGCAGCAAAGAGCTGCAGGAACCCAGCAACCTCAACCGATTGGCCTGCATTTTGCATCTCGAGGGGGCGGAATGCTTGGGAGACGATATTGAGATACTATATTTACTGCACCGCTGGGGCCTGCGTAGTTTGGGATTAACCTGGAACAACCGCAATCTTTTGGCTGACGGAGCTGGAGAGGGTCAAAATGCTGGGGGGCTGAGTCGGAAAGGCAGAGAAGTAGTAACCGAAATGGGAAAAATGGGAATAATGTTAGATTTGTCTCATATTTCTAAGAAGTCCTTTTATGATGCCCTGGAACTATACACGCCACCGGCACTGGTTACCCATGCCAATGTTCAAGCTCTCTGTCCTCACTGGAGAAATCTGGATGACAACCAACTCCGAGAATTAGCCAATCATGGCGGTATAGTAGGAATTACTCAGGTGGCTGATTTTGTTAAGGAAGGGCATGCCAGTCTAAATGATATGATTGATCATATTGCCTACATTGCTGATTTAATTGGAGTGGAGCATGTAGCTCTAGGTTCGGATTTTGACGGGGCCGATAATATGGTTATTCCTAATGTTGAGGGATATGCCGCACTTCCGGAAATATTGCTGGGCAGAGGTTTTACTCAGCATGAAACAAGATTAATATGCAGCGAAAATGCGCTGGGGGTAATTAAAAGTGTTTTATGATTTACATGTGCATACCAGTGCCTCAGATGGGGAGGAGACTCCTCAAACCGTAATTTTGAGAGCAATAGAGACGGGGCTTGCAGGATTAGCGATTACTGATCACGATACTGTAGACGGTTTGGAACCGGCCCGACAATTTATTGAGGAAAACCTGTTTGAGATTGACTTTATACCAGGGATTGAATTGAACACAGACTATGGTGAGGACGAAGTACATATCCTGGGCTATTTTATTGATTTCAACAGCGAATATCTTAAGCTTAGGTTGTCTGAGATACGTGACCAAAGGTATTCAAGAGCTGAGAAGATGATAGCCAAACTTCAGAATATGGGCATTAATATCGAGTTTGAGCAGGTTAAAAATGTGGCTTTGGGAAAACTGATAGGCCGACCCCATATTGCCCGGGTACTTTGCAGCAATGGATATGCTGACTCACAGGAGGAGGCCTTCCAGCTTTATATTGAACGCGGGAAACCTGCCTATGTACCGCGCTATAAATTTTTACCGGCTGAAGCCATCGCCTTAATTAAACAGGCTGGAGGAATAGCGGTTCTGGCTCATCCAGGTTTGATTAAAGATAATGCTAAAATATATGAATGTATCAGGCTGGGAATTGATGGTATAGAAATATTTTATCCAGAACATACTGAGGAGCAAAAACAGCATTTTATCGAAATCGCCAAAGAGAATGGATTATTAATGACCGGAGGTTCAGATTTCCATGGTGCCGGCAGCAGCGAAACACGTAGAAAACTTGGATCCGCCGGTATCGATGAGAATTTAATTAATCGAATCAGGGAATACTATAGCGAGAAAATACTAAAACAATAAAATATTATCGCTTTTTTTGCAGGAGATTACCCCTTGCCCGTAGAACTTACTAATTTATTGTCAAATTGTTAAGTTTTATGAAGGGTAGGGGGAGAATGAGAAAATTCGGACTAATATGCGTATTGGCCTTAATTATTAGCATGTTCGCAGGGAGTGCCGCAGTGATGGCCAGTCCTGATACTTATATAGTAAAATCCGGGGATTGTTTGTGGAGTATATCCAATTCTACAGGAGTAAGTATTAATACTATCAAACAACTAAATGGTCTGAGTTCAGAATTACTGCAAATAGGTCAGGTACTTGTATTAGGCAGTGATGCAGCTCCGGTGGTACAAGCTCCCGCAGCATATTCATCTTCCCAATACGTTATATGCCTGGGGGATAGCCTGTGGAGTATAGCTGGAAAATATGGCACTACAGTAGACAACCTCAAGGCACTTAACGGTTTAACCAGTGATGCGCTATTTGCGGGTGACACCTTGATTGTCAGCGGGACTCTTCCAAGTACTACTGTTTCCAGATCAGGAAACAGTGCCACAGGTTCCAGAGTTATCGCCAAAGCAGCAGAATATCTGGGTACACCATATAGATATGGCGGCAGCGGTCCGGGAGGATTCGATTGTTCAGGATTTACCAGCTACATATTCAGCCAATTCAGTATTTCTTTGAATAGAACAGCCGCTGGTCAGTATGGAAATGGGATTGCGGTAAGTAAAGATAACCTTATTCCAGGTGATCTAGTGTTTTTCTCCTGTTACAGCAGTTCAATCAACCATGTTGGGGTTTATGCCGGCAATGGCCAGTTCATTCATTCCAGTTCACCATCCGGCGGCGGAGTTATATATTCATCTTTGAATAGTGGCTATTATGCCAATGAATATGTTGGGGCCCGCAGGATAATTAGATAGAACAGAGCAGGAGGATAATAAGTGCAAAACGATTTAATGGGGATTCCTTGTTCGATAACCGATACCAGTGAGTGGAAAGATCTCGAAGCTCGTGAATATAGTATTGGACCAGATAAACTATTGGATGAGATTATTAATAAGAAACTGTTTACCAATGTGGAAATTATGTGGCTGTTAAGAAGAATGGTCTTTTTCTATGGTAAAAAGGATGGCCTGCTCAAATTGGTTCCCGCTGAACGACTGATGGCGAATATGAATGATATATTAAGAGCTTTTTATCTTATATTTGATCAGCAAAATCCTGAGCTGGATGACAACATCCGCAGTTACATTTGTACCAGGCTGACTGATGCTACTTGGGGTATAAACACCAGAACCCGCGAATATTTGTACAAAATTAATTGATCGTGCCTTAATAATTGAATTTATAGAATTGTGACATGGTTCATTCTTAATAATACTTTTAATACCGCCATAAGGCGGTATTATTTTGTACTTGCGTTATGAAAATCCTGACAGATATGTTCTTTGGAGGTATTATATGGATACAAAGGGTCGGGAACAGCAAATCAAATTAATAATTAAGTTAGAAGAAAGAATTGGGTGGTGCAGAAGATGCCCTGCGTTAATAAAGTGCACCGGCAGACCTTCACTGGGTAAAGGTGATTTGGAACCTGAAGTCCTGCTGGTATTCGAGTGTGAGTGTGATCAAACCCTGGATATCAAATGGGTTATCGAACTTCGCAACACTATTAGAAAATATTTCGGTGTTGATAGAATCTACCACACGTTTATGGTTCGCTGCCACCCTAAATCCTGTGTGTCCAAACAGGGAAATAACTTTTGTTTAACCGGCAAACTATTGAATCAAAATAGTATTTGTTTGTTAAGTGATCAGCTCTGTGATGGAATTCCTATTAAACCGTCAAGTGAAGAAATAATTAACTGCATGTACTATTTGATGGAGGAAATAGCAATTCTGAGGCCCCAGTATACAATCCTGTTTGGCAGTCGGGTCGAAGATTTTGTTTTGAAATCATTTGGGATATTTGATTCGGATACCAATCAACAGGTACATAAATTTGAAACAACAACCTTATTGACTACTGTTGAGAATAAGCTATATAGAGCTGAAGATATAAAAAGACTAGCTGAGATAGCAAACATTACCTATTAGTTCAAAATATCTGATTAAAATAATATATATCCACAGAAGACGGGCTTTTAGTCCGGCTTTTGTTCTTTTGTGAGCTTTGTTTGAATAATATTTTCTGAGATTGATTTCATGGAGGCGTGTAGATGTCAGGAATATTATGGTGGAATAGCAATATAAATGATGTCCTTCAAAACCTGGACAGCAACTCAAATAATGGTCTAAATCTCAAAGAAGTCACCACCCGTCAGAGTCAATCCAAAAACGTTATGGAAGAAGGACCTTCCCTGAAACCATACACGATACTATTAAATCAATTTACAGATACCATGGTCATAGTATTGCTGGGAGCTACGGTAGTGTCAGGAATAGTAGGAGATATGGTGGATGCCGTTACAATAATGACCATCGTAATAATAAATGCCATTTTGGGTTTCATACAGGAATATAAGGCTGAAAGGTCCTTAGAGGAAATCGAAAAGATGGCTTCGCCTTTTGCAGTAGTAATCAGAGGCGGCCAGCGGATGAAGATTGCGGCTGGAGAGTTAGTGCCGGGCGATTTGGTGTTAATGGAGGCTGGTGACAAAGTGCCGGCTGATCTTAGATTACTGAAGTCTTATGGCCTCGAGGTTGATGAATCAGCCCTTACGGGAGAATCCGTACCGGTGGAGAAAAAAGCCGCTATTACCTGCCCGGCTGATTGTCCGCTGGCGGAGAGAAGTAATATGGCATTTATGGGGACTGCTGTTACCAGAGGCCGAGGCCAGGGGGTAGTGGTAGGGACTGGTATGAATACCATAATGGGCGAGATTGCGGGGATGATGAGGGAAGCCAAACCGACCATGACCCCTTTACAGATCAAACTTGATCAATTAGGCAAAGTGTTGATTGTGATATGTTTGGTGGTCTGCTCAATAGTTGCCGTGCTGGGCATTATACGGGGTGAAAATGCACTTACCATGTTTATGGCGGGAATTAGCTTGGCGGTTGCAGCGATACCGGAAGGCCTTCCGGCAATTGTAACCGTAGTTTTGGCTCTGGGCGTGCAGAGAATGTCTAAGCGCAACGCTATTGTAAGGAAGCTGCCAGCGGTAGAGACCCTTGGTTGTACCACTGTAATCTGCTCAGACAAAACCGGCACATTAACCCGCAATCAAATGACGGTCCAAAAGATAGCAACCAGAGATAAGACTATTGACATAGGAGGTGAAGGTGACGGATACAAAACTAAGTCTAGAATTTCTGGTCAGAACTTAATTAACTCCATGCATGATAAGACGCTCAGTATGTTAATGGATATTGCTGTTAATTGTAATAATTCAGCCCTGAGCGAGATCAACGGAAGGTATGAAATTCAGGGAGATCCAACTGAAGCCGCCTTATTAGTTATGGCTGGCAAGGCAGGAATACATGATAAAAAAGTACTATTGCGAGAAATACCGTTTGATTCGGATCGTAAAAGGATGAGCGTTGTAGTAGAAGCTGATGAACCTATTTTGTTTATAAAAGGTGCACTGGATGTGATAATCAATTCGTGCTCACATATTATGAAGGATGGGAAAATCAGCCGCTTAACTAATGAGGACCGCAAATATTTTTTGCAGACCCAAGAGAAATGGGCAGCTGGGGCCTTACGCATTCTGGGATTCGCATATAAGAATCTGCCAAATCAGGACTGGGAACGGCAGGAAGAGAACAAGTTGGAATCCGATCTGATCCTGGTAGGAATGTGCGGCATGATAGACCCGCCCCGGCCGGGAGCGGCAAGATCAGTCCGGAGATGTCTGGGGGCAGGAATCGTCCCTATCATGATAACCGGGGACCACCCACTAACCGCGGCGGCCATAGCTAGGGAAATAGGTATTAGTGACGGATCGGCAGTAGTGACCGGTAAGGAAATCGACGATCTAACAGATGATCTTTTGTATAAAAGGGCTATGCAAGAACGTGTCTTGGCACGAGTATCACCACAACACAAAAATCGTATAGTTACCGTTCTAAAAAATAAAGGGCAGGTTGTGGCTATGACTGGGGATGGGGTTAACGATGCACCTGCTATCAAGGCAGCTGATATTGGCATAGCCATGGGTATCAGCGGCACCCAGGTCAGTAAAGAAGCCTCTTCGATGATACTGACTGATGACGATTTTTCCACTATTGTTCAGGCGGTTTATGAAGGAAGAGCAATCTATGATAACATCAGAAAATTTATCAGGTATTTACTGGGCTGCAATATTGGTGAGGTATTAGTAATGTTTCTATCCTCTCTATTGGGTCTGCCCCTGCCAATGCTGCCCATTCAACTGCTCTGGGTAAATCTGGTCACTGATGGACTGCCGGCCATGGCCCTCGGAGTGGAGCCGCCCGAACCGGGGATAATGAATAGAAAGCCGCGGCCTAAAAACGAAAGCATCTTTGCCCATGGACTGGGATGGATTATTTTTAGTCGGGGAACCTATATTGCTGCAATTACGATTGCGTCCTTTTTGGTGGGATTTTTGTGGAGCAGGTTCAATGGTCTGGATGGATTGCCTCTGGCTCGAAGCATGGCCTTTACTACCCTCGTTTTCGCCCAGCTATTTTATGTTTTTGAGTGCCGCTCGGAAAGGTATTCACCCTTTCAACTGGGCTTCCTGGGTAATAAATTTCTGCTTGGAGCAGTATTGTGCTCAGTAATTATGCAGCTCTCAGCACTGTATATTCCATTTATGCAAGGGGTATTCAAAACTGTCTCCCTAAACGGATGGGAATGGATGGTTATTATCTTCCTCTCCGGAGCAAAACTGATCTGGAAATTAATAATGTATACCTGGCAGGAGAGCAGCAGTAACCGCTTTGATATTGTTAAGGTAAAACCTTGATGGGGTTGAACTAAAGAGAAGACCCGCGCGCATGTTCATGCTTACCTGGAATCATTTCGAAAAGATATAGAAAAAAAGCTTATGGAAGATTACGCAACCGATTTTGTACATTGGAATGGAAATCTCTATTCTGTAACCAGACAATTTGAGAACTGGCAAATTAGAGACCTTAGAAAAGAAGAGCCTGTAGAGATGATGGGCTAATTTGGTATGGGTAATAATCTGATGGTTGTTGCATAACTTTCGGTTGCTAGCAAATGAAGAGGCAATGAAATAGTTTATTAATCTTTTATTAAGAGTGTGAATTGAATACTTTTCCTAAAAGAATATCTCAAAGAAGTAGATATTCAGCCAAAATTTGGAGCGAGTTTTACAGGTTAAACTCAATTAAAATAAGATGGAAGCGATTTTATGGGTTGAGTTAATAATGGTAAGTAAGGTATTATGACTATTAGCATTATTCACATAAGTGTCACTATATTTTCTCGGGGTAACTGAATAAATCAAGGAGGCCTCACAATGACGTCAGGCAATGAAAGTAAAGGACAGGCAACTGTTAGAAAGAACACGACAGAGCACAGATTGAGGGATATGCTATTCTCTAAAATGAGCAGCGACAAAAGGGAAGCCCTGCAATTATCTGATGATAATAATTATGAAATGAGTATTGCAGCAAAAAATATGCTGCAGCAATTTATTCTGCAGAAACAAGCACTTCTCATTCCTATGGAAATACTCATGTCGAATCTCCGGTCTTTTAATAAGATGATAATTGATTTTGACATCGCTCAAAGAGAAGCTGAAAGCCATCTGGATTATAATATCCTGTCGATCTTAAAAGATTTTGATAGACATGCTCATCAGCTTCAAAAGGAGGCCATTTGCCGGATATCTCGCATCGTTGAAAAACGATATTTCGAAAACTGCCATAATTGCACTAAAGTTGTTAAATCTGTTCTTAGTGCCAGTTTGTGTGAGGAAGCAGCAAAGGTAATACCCCCTCTCTACCTCAATATGAGTGAATATCTAGAGAACAAATTTAATTATACCCAGGCATGCTTCTGGGAGCGTATTAAAAAGCTGGTAGAAAATATGCACCAACAGGTAGCAGAATTATTTGGTTTATACTGGGAAGGAGAGATCACGATGCCAGCTGGGACTAGCATTCATTTAGACTGCAATGTGGGCAGTGAACCAATATTCTCGCAATCATCGCCCTTGCCTCCAACTGATCCGCTGCCAGATTCAATCCTAAATCCTTTAATTCTGCAGGAGATAAAAACACGTATACATGTAGAAATAGAAAAACAATATCAGGTCTTACACCTTTATTATCAAGAGTGCCTTGAAAAAGCAGCGTGGGAGTTAAAGGATAATATGCGAACTATAGTTATAGAAGCTAAAAATCAGATCCAATCGCAGCTGGATAATGCCGCGAAACAGAGGGAAGACAGCCATGATAATTTAGCGGTCACACTAAATGAACTTGAACACACGATATACGAACTAAATCATATAACATTTACTAGAATCCCCAATCGGCAAAAATAGAAAAGTTCATAACCTTATATTAAAATCACTTGATTGAGTTAAGACTCCTGTTTTTGGACAGGAGTCTTTATTTATTATTAAGGACCTTTTTGTCTCACGAGTATGGCTCATAGCGTAAAAGAAAAGCGGCCGATGGTAATTACTCCTTAGAAAGTGGATAAGACCATCGTCGCAAATTAAGTTTAATGATTATTTAACTTAACATCTTTTCCTGGATGGTTTCCTGGCTGAAATATTTTCTCTTGTAATAAAGCGCTACATTAACGAGACTTATTAAGACTGGCACTTCTACAAGGGGGCCAATTACTGTTGCCAAAGCCTGGGTGGAATTAATACCGAAAACTGCTACCGCGACCGCAATAGCCAGCTCAAAATCATTGCTGGAGGCTGTAAACGCAATAGTAGTAATTCGAGGATAGTCTGCTCCCATCCATTTGCCTACAAAAAAGGTGACAAACCACATGAATCCAAAATAAATGGTCAGTGGGATTACGACCCGTATCACGTCCATAGGAAGGGTAACAATAACATTTCCTTTTAGAGAAAACATGACCAGGATGGTGAACAGCAAAGCTGAAAGAGTCAGCTTGCCAATTCGAGGAATGAAATTCGCCTCATACCAGTCGCGCCCTTTGGATTTTACCATTATGGTTCGTGTGGTTATAGCTGCTATAAAAGGGATGCCCAGGTAGACAAATACACTCTTGGCGATTTCCAGCATGGAGACATCAACCGCCATGCTAGCCATGCCTAACCAATGCGGAACAACCGTAAGAAAAATATAGGCATAAAAGGAGTAGGTCAAGACTTGAAAAATCGCATTAAAGGCTACCAGTCCGGCAACATATTCGGGGCTTCCCTCGGCCAGGTCATTCCATACTAGAACCATGGCGATACAGCGGGCAAGCCCTACCAATATAACCCCGGCCATTAATTCAGGTTTGTCAGGCAACAGAAGCACTGCTAATACAAACATAAGAATTGGCCCAACTATCCAGTTCTGCACAAGTGAAAGCAGCAGCAGCTTCCAGTCTTTAAAGACCGTAGGCAGTTCTTCGTAACGTACTTTGGCCAGAGGCGGATACATCATTAGTATAAGGCCGATCGCAATGGGAATATTCGTAGTGCCTACTTGAAACTGTCCCCAGAATGCTGAAATTGCCGGGTAGAAGTAACCCGTCCCTACCCCTATGACCATAGCTAGAACAATCCACAGGGTAAGATAACGGTCTAAGAAAGATAACTTTTGGGTAATAGATACGCTCATTACAATTAACCTCCTTTAATGCTTTTTATTCCTCACAGTACGCTGCTCACAGGTGAAACCGCTGGCTTGGTGTTTGGCCAAAAGTGCCATATCATCTTTGCAGACTTCTATTTTTTCTAATTCATCTTGAATAATGGTTTGAATAAAGGGGTACTTGATTTTGATTGCGTCATTAATCCGGTAGTAAACCCATTGGGATTTCTTAGCAGAAAGGATTATGCCAGCTGACTTCAGTCGGTTCAAGTGCCTGGAGGCATTTGATTGTTTAATATCAAGAACTTCCTCAATATCACATACACATAATTCACCAGTATTTAATAAGTTAAGCATTCTAATTCTGGTTTCATCGGCTAGGGCTTTGAACAATTGTACAATCTCCACAAAGATCACTTCCCCATATATGAGTATATTCGTTTATAGTCATATAATATTCGATAAAAAAATTATGTCAAGGATATTATGCTTTTTACATTTGAAAAATACATCATTGTTCAAATATTTTTTTGGTGGATCAGGTCGTAACCAGTTATAGTACCAGAAAATACAGGAAATAATTATAACGAAATTGAGGACAAAAGAAGTCGCTTGCGCGACCTCATTTTTATTATCATTATATTGGAACATAGTAATCTTATGTTGGTTATTTACTTGTCTTTCATAACAGAGTAAAAATGTTTTAGGTTTTCAGGTATGACATATTCCTGCTCTACAACGTTATTGCCCTGAATCCCCCCATATACTTCTCTAAGGATTGCCTCAATAATCATCGCTTTGGGGGGCACAGTGTATTCCTTGCCTTGATAGACCCAAACCCGGCAATCAACTTCATCACCGCATAAATCCCCGCAAGATTCGCAAAGGCTTTCTTTAACCTCCATTTGAATATCATGGCCATTAACACGAATAGTAGGCGAACTTACGAATTTATACGCTTCAGCCAATTCTTCAGTGTTTACATTAACTTTATTTAATACTACTTCAGTTCCTGTTGCCTCAAGCACCTTCGAAACTTCAGCCAAAGCTTCGTCGAGGCTGGTATCCGTACCCTGACAGCGTGTACATACGCTCAAATCCAGAAATAGAAAGTCAATTGCGATTATCCTTTTCTCAACTGTAATATCTGCTATGCTTCCACAACAACCGGGAGCACAGGAACAACAGCCTGAATTATTATTATCAATCATTCTTACCACTCCTTATTTTTTATCATTAGACCCTTCACCTATAAAGACGCGGAAAATCAGAAAAGGATGCATTTTTCCCTCTAAATTACTTAACAATATTTACATTTACTGCTTTTATGCTGGTAGTCAATGACGTTGCCCCATCGGTCGAACTCTAAATGGCAGCATCCTAAAAGCATTTCCTTCAATTTATCCCTGCCACGCTGCACCCTTGATTTTGCTCCCGACAATGATAACCCCATTTTTTCACTTAATTCTTTTTGAGTTAGGTTTTCAAATTCAGTTAGCAATAGGGCTTGCTTATATATTTCTGGTAAGGAGTCTATCATAGTTTTTAAACAAGCTGCTATTTCCACATTTGAATTTATATCTTCCGCAGGCTCCATTGCTAGCTCATCAGAGAAATCTGATAACTCAATAGAATTATTATGTCTTCTATAATAATCAACAATTGCGTTGCGAGTTATCCTATATACCCAGGCATGAATTTTATGATCATCTAACAGATCATAGATATTATTATGGATTTTCATGAAAACTTCCTGAAAAATGTCATCGGCATCTGCTTCGTTGGCTATACGCTTCTTAATAAAGCTTTTAAGTGGAACACTGAGTTCATCCCAGACATGATTGATACAAACCGCCATGCGCTATCACCCCAATTTATGTTCATTCAATTTACATTTCCTAATAAATTATGAATAATACTTTATTATTGTACACCAATTAAGACTTCAGCAATTATGGGTCTCAGTTTATTTTAGTATTTGTCAAATAGAAATAATAACTCAATTATGCATCCTTTTTAAAATTGCTGTCTTTATATATGAATTATCATTGAAGATATTCTTAAATTGAGTATTAGAGAACTACTGTAATTACTGTAAACTTTACTGGGAACGGTTATCTACTGCCGAATGATAACTTATGAAAGCAATGAATATAAAGACATCACGGCAAAGGCCATAATGCAATCATAGGATTAAATATAAGAAATTGCTTATATAATGTTTGGATGATATAATAAAGTTGGCGGTGACTAATTGTCAATTATAATTGATAAGGGAGGTTGTATACATGAGCAAAAACATATTGGTGGCACTGGATAATTCAGATTATGCCGACAAGGTAATGCTCCAGGCGGTCGAACTAGCCAAATTATACAAGACTTCGCTCCTAGGTATATCAGTAATTGATGATTCTTACTTCGGAAATATTAACGAAACATATGCCATTGAGACAAGAGACTATTGGACCATTTCTGTTCAAGATGTACTTGATAACTGCATGAAACTAGCTGGAGAAAACGGTATCGATTTTAGTCAGGAAATAGTACACGGAAATCCGGCCGAGGAAATTATCAAATATGCAGTGAAAAAAGGTGTGGATCTAATTGTCTTGGGTCATCTTGGCAAATCAGCCGCGGCCGGTTTCTTAATCGGTAGTGTGGCGCAGAAGGTTTCCGCTCATAGCAAATGTTCAGTTTTGATAGTGAAATAGCGGTATTATCATCAATAGACCTGTTAAGTCAACACATAAGTACCTGTTATTCTATTGCAAAGGTCATCGCCTTTAGTAACTCCAAGTATCATTGGTTAGCGGACAGATAAAGCAGAGCATTCCAAATGCAAGGTTATAATTACCTAGTTGCGGGCAATCGCAGGCTTTTCAGATATGGTGTAAACCTCCGAGCAGATGTAGTATAAATGCATCAGTTTGGAGGTTTCATAATGGTAAAAGAAAGATCTTCCCGGAGTTTAGAGAACAAAGGAAAAAGCTAGATAGGGTTCAATAAATTTCTCGAATTGGAAAAAGTCCAGGAAAAGAACATGGGTTCAACCACTTGGTAGGATAGTCTTTTATTGGTTCTGGGCATTGTCGGCATTATCATTTTAAGGCAACCGCATTATCATAGATATGCTGTTTTTCTTGTTCATTTAAAAGCCTTTCCGTTATATATGCTATTAATGCAATTCCGGGTATGTCTATTATGAACCGTAATGCCATAAATCTCCATCCCATTGCCGTCGCTTCAAAGAGCAGCATAGGTATTTTAGTGGTTGACCAGGCTCCTATAAAAATAAGCACATTGGAAAACTTGCATCCCTTTTTCAACAGAACTCCGGCCAGTGGAAAAGCTGCGTAGAGAGGCCCTGCTGCCGCAGATCCAAGCAAGAAAGCCAACGCAATCCCCAAGAAACCTGACTTTTCCCCCATTAGCTTGATCATGGTTTCGCGCTCTATCCATACATCTAAAAGCCCAAGAAGTATAAATATAGGGGGAAGCACCGAAAGCATTTCAATTGTACTGCTCCAGGTTATTTCGAACGACCTTTGCCCAATTGATGGATATATTGCTATAATGCCCAGGTCAATGAGCACCAGCAGTAAAGCAAATTTATATCGTCTAATGAGTTCTTTCATCTTAATACTACCCCCATGACTATTGCTACAACGTATGAAAATACGAATGCCAGGGCATTTCTTAAGATGGCAGCCTTCTTGCCAAAGAATTTGATCTCCACGGGTATAGTGACAATTCCAACCATCATCAATGTTGATATGAATACCGCCAATTGGGTTAGGCCTGCTCCACTTTTAAGCAGCGCAGCGGCCAGCGGAAAAGCAACAAATCCTGGTATTAAGGTAACTGACCCAATTATTGAAGCTATAACTATACCTAACCATCCTGACTCCTGACCTATCAGCTGGAATATCGTCTCGGGATTTAATACTGCCAGCAGTATTCCAATGATAATTAAAATCGACAGGAATTGAGGAAGGATATATTCAAAGGACTTCCAGGCTTTTTTCAGGGCAATTTTCGTCTTCTGCTTATCTTTCAAAAATGAAAGGAGCAGCATTCCCAGGGCGAGAACATAGATTATGATTGTAAACAAGGTTATCCCACCTTTTTAATAACGTCTATAGTTAATTGCTAATTTGTTAAGGTCTGAGGCTTGGTATCAGCCCTGGGGGAGCTAAGGCAATAGCCAGGGATGAGCCCAGAAGGCTTGGATCTTAAGTAAAGGGTAGTTCACGCAATATATGCAAAGTAAGCTCCGACGGCGATAATAATTATACCTGCTATCTTCTCCATTATATTATTCCACTTCGCAAAGCTGTCCATGCTGGTAATGAGCCCGGTAAAAGTACCTGCCAATATAATAGGAATACCTCTGCCGAGAGCATAAACGAATAGCAAGGTCGCGCCATATAACCACTGGCCACTGGCCATTGCCAGGGAAAGAATAACCAGCAGGATGGGGGTGCCACACTGTGACCCCACCAAACCGATAACCAGACCCAAAAGATAGCTTCCTCCCAGACCTCTGGCGTCGCCTACCTGATTAAGAAGATTTCCACCGAAATTAATGTTGAGTTTAAGAAATCCCAAGAGGTTTAAACCTAGAACTATACAGACTGCAGCCACCAGATAATACAGGATGCTCTTGCTGGCGCCGAAGATACCTCCTACCGCAGCAATAAACAGGCCTAAAAGCATGAAGGTGGTAGCTGTTCCGAGAGTAAAGGCCACTGACAAGGCCAGACTTCTCCTGCGTCCAACCTCCATACCTCCGACATAGGCAATAATAATCGGAGCCATACTCAGATTACACGGTCCGAAACTGGTCACTACTCCCGCCAAGAATACCAGAGTATATCCAAATAGGGAAAAGCTCGTTAGGAATTGGGGGGCAATCTGATTGATCCAGGCTCCCATTTTATTTCACCACCTTGTTGAGTTCCTTTTGCAAATCCTCAACAGGAACGACACCCACGTTTTGATAGCATACCTTTCCTGTACTATCGACAATAAAGCTAGTGGGAATATACTGAATTTTCCACGTCCTTATAATTTCAATATTATTTCTGTCATTGACATCAATCGCAATAAAACGAACCTTGCCTTTATAGTCCGGCTGCAGTTGATCAAATATCTTTTGCATTTCCACACAGGGGGCACAGGTGGTGGAACGGAAGAGAATCCACATGTTCTCTCCATTTTTCTTAGCCTCTTCAATTGTTGCTGCAGAGCTTAGCGGTATTTTGTTCTCAGTTGGTGCAGCAGAACTGACCGATGTTTGTTTGTCCTGCTGTGGTGGAGAGGGTGCTTTTTTACCATAATAAGAAAAGCCAAACGGGACCAAAATGATCAAAAAGCTAACAATTACAACAATACGTCCATTTTTCATAAAAGTATCCCTTTCGTATATACGCGTTTTTCAAGTAAATTATAAATATTTTACGTTTTACAAATGCTTTTTCGATAAATGCTATTGGCCAATATATAATAATATAATTATATACTTTATGTGCGGATAATTGTTATTATGGCAGTTGTGATTTTAACCTGTCAGGAGGATAGAATATGATAATAGGGGAGGAAAAATAGGCTTCGTTTTGATTTATGGGAGTGGACGGAGTGGGGTCCTTCTTAATAACCGAAGACTTTGTGATTGAAAACAAATGAGGACAACAAAAAAACCAGGGTTAAGGGGATACGGCCTACGGCGCATCCCCTTATTTTGCACCTACTTTTCTGTTTCTTTTTTATTTCTTCCGAGCAGCTTCCCATAGCTAGTCATGCCACTCATGGCTCCAAAGCTTGAGTCATTGAATCCGGATGGTACTACTACAATACCGCCTGTCTCCTTAACACTTTCATAGAGAAGATTCATGGCCCTGAGATTAAAAGCCATCTCGCATCCTTCATATTTATGAGCCGCTTCGACGAAACTATCTGCAATTTCCTTTTCAGCCTGTCCCAAAATATTGCGGGAGCGCCTTTCTCTCTCTGCCTGGGCTTCCCTGGACATTACATCCTGTAGATTGTGAGGAATAACTACATCTCTAATCTCGACCGAACGAACTGTAATTCCCCAGTCTTCAGTACGCTCATCAATCATCTTCTGCAATTCTTCATCCAAACGCTCACGTCCGGCAAGCATTTCAGAAAGCTCGGTTTTGCCGATAATATCTCGTAATGCCGTTTGTGCTGCCCAGCTAACAGCCTCAATATAGTCTTCAACTTCCAAAGCAGCCTTTTGAGGGTCCCAGACCACCCAGAACATAACTGCATCTACATTGACAGGTACATTATCCATGGTTAGAGTCTTTTCTGCTTCAAAATAACTGGTACGTATACGCTGATCAATCCAGACAGTAACATGATCAATGATCGGAATACAGAAGAACAGGCCTGGACCAGCAAGTTTGTAGAAACGTCCCAGCCGGAGCACCAGGGCTCGCTGCCACTCGTGAGCAATTTTAATAGAACTTGCCAGCATAAACCCAAGAAATAAGCCTGGTAATGCATAGAAAATATTGTTCTGCGTTAGGGCGAGAAAAACACTTCCGCCCCCGAACAGTATAAACACCCATAGTCCCAGGGATTTACCTTTCCTATTTTGTTTACTGTTAGATGATTTGTTTACAGAACCTTTTTTTTGTTCATCAAGTTCATTACTCATCATTATTCCCCCTTATTTGCTCACCATTAACCTTCATAGCCAGTAGATCTAATATCTCACTAGTGGTAAAACCTAAGGCATATGCCTGAATGAGGAGATTTACTATGAGGTCATCCATAATCATCAGGCGCTCCTCGTCTTTGTCCTGTCGATCAGGAACTCCAGTTACAAAAGTCCCTTTTCCCTGACGGGTAGAAATATAACCTTCTTCTTCCAATTCGCCATAAACCTTGCGTACGGTATTAAGATTTATTTTTAACTCCACGGCATGTTGGCGGACAGTAGGAAGCCGGTCACCTACAATGAACTGACCGGTTTCTATGGCAAATTTTATTTGCTCCTTAAGTTGAGCATATATGGGTATCGGACTCTTACGATCAATAAGCATTAGTCTTTCACCCTTCTTCTTAAAATAATAATAGTCTTGTTGAAAAGCCCTGTGTTTTTCGCAAGATTGAAAACAAGTTAAACAAAGGAACTATCAACAAGACAATAAAAGGGGAAAGGCGATCATTTATAAAAAGTGAGTATTGGATAAACGAGCTGGCCTCCATACACTATTACATAACGGAGTAAGAAGCCGCCGAATAGTATTAGCACAGGTTCTACCCAAGAGATGATCGATGAAATAGAGTCATCGACTTTGTTTTGTAATTCCATTAGAGCCAAGATTAAAGGAGCTATAAGGCCTAACAGCATGACGCCAAACCAGAAGGTTAAGTAATAGCCGCCTGTGATAAACGCGCCTAGGGCGATCTCTCCGGTTGGTCGTAGTGCATAGCTGATAATTATTGTCGATATAACCATAAGTTCAATAATGATAATAACGGCATCAATGCTTATTAAAAGACGGATATTTTCATGATCAAAGGCAAGGCTCTTTTCTGCAGGCAGCCACTCCTGCGGGATGATTTTGCGGAGGATATTCTCTTCAAATGTATCCCAAAGTTTGCCACCTAGAATGATCATACAAGCGCCAGTGGAAAAAGCTGATATGAAAAAAAGGAAAACAATTAGAGGGTTACTCCATACCGGGTTATTATAAATTGCAGCCAAAAGCAATCCTGCATAAATTCCGATGGCAAGACCTAATACCAATTCTAACCAGACGGTTATTTTCCTTAGAGCGCCATCATAATTAAAGTAAACCATTGCAGTATAAACAACAGCGATAATTGGAAAAACGAGCAGAAAGAAGGCACCCCAAGACATGACCGAGGTTGGGTTATAATGAATTAAAACCTTGAAGAAATTTAAGGGACGGTGCAGGTCAGCTACCAGACAGGCCAATCCCAACATAACTGGGAATGGTGCTAGGTAAGCCGACACTCGCTTAATACGTTCATCAGTATGATTGATAATATCAGTTATAGAGGCAATGATAGCTGCGCCTGAAGACAAACCTGCCGTAAAAAGGTAAATTGCAATTAGATAATTCCAAGTAAATACATGTTCCATCATGCTCACCTCCTAAATGGAATAATAAAGACGTTAGGATGAGTAGCTAGATCAGGCCTGCGCTCCACAGCCCCTTTGGCAACCCACTGATTAATTTCACTGTTAGGGTCATTCAGATCTCCGGTAATAATAGCACCTGCGATACAAGTTGTTTCGCAGGCAGGCTTTAAGCCCTTTTCCAAGCGGTGTAGGCAGAGGGTGCATTTCTCTGGTAGTCCCCCGTCGTGTCTTTCATTCATCATGCGTACCCGATAGGGGCAGGCTAAAACACAGTATCCGCAACCGATGCAAAGTTCAGGTTTTACTTCAACCGTACCCCACTCTGTATAATGTGATGCTTTGGTAGGACAGGCATCTACACAAGGCGCATTTTGACAATGATTACAAGACCATTTCTCTGTGTATCGATAAACATTTGGGAAAATGCCTTCTTCATTCTCAATGATTTTGGTGCGATGTTTTCCGTTTGCAACTTTGTTTTCAGCAACGCAAGCAATGCTGCAGGCATGGCAGCCCACACATTTATTCAGGTCGACGATTTTTCCCCATCTTTTCTTCTTTTCACCCACCTCAAGCCACCTCCCTTAGTTCTGTTTTTAATTGGTTGAAAAGAGTGGTTAATACTGCTGCTAAATACCGATAATAATTCGTCCCGGCATTTTCTTCAATATTCTTTAGAAATCTAAATACCCAGTTTTCCATGTAACTACTGATCATATCCCGCAGAGCCATATAATAGAAGGGGTCTCCGGTCTCCTCATATTTTTCAGCCATAATAGCCAGGAATTCAAGTTCCACCATAATATGATCAGCCGAGACCTGGGAACTATCATACTTAACTCCATAGCGAGAATAAAATTGTCTGACTTTATTGTCACTGGGCCCGAACACTATGGCTTCATTTTCGTACCATCCCGCAAATGGGTGAGCCCTAGCTGCCGGGAAACCATTGATAAACAAAGCCGTATGATCTACTTCGAGCTGTTCCAAGTCTAAGGCCCCGATGTCATAAGACTTTTTCCCATCCTCGGAATGATATAAACCCGCTTCAATAGTCCAATCCCCAAGTTTTTGCAAATTGTCCCTAATCTCCGAAATATTTTCAGGATAACGAAAAGCTTCTTTCGCGGTCCATAATAGACTTGGATCCAAAGACAAGCCTGGCATTTTCTATCCCACCTTTCTTACCTTAACGATCATTTGGCAATCCAGACAGGCGCCTGTGGGATCTTTGACTTCGATGCTTTTTTCTTTAGGCCAGGAAGGCATTATGACCCCGTCATTCATACCGTCATTTTTAACTAACTGCAAAAATGGTGACTTCTGGCCAAAACCGTGTAATATACAGATGGTATCAGGTCGTATACCCTCCGTTAATTTAGCTTTACCCTGGTCCTTTCCGAATTCGGTGCTGAGTTCAATGGTATCTCCATCCGCAATTCCTAGTGCTGCTGCCTTGGATGAATTAATACAAATATAACCTTCGGGCATTATTTCATTTAACCAGCGCATATTATGGGTTTTGGCATGACGGTGCATTGGGGGGCGACTGGTCACCATGTAGAACTCATCGGGGTTCTGGGGATGCATTAGCCAGCTTTCATCAAAAAAGGGCAGGGGACTATATCCCATCTCTTTAAGCTTAGGGGAATAAATCTGAATCTTGCCGCTTTCAGTTTGTAACTGATTCAGTGATTTGGGTACAAAATCCATGCTGCCTGAAATCAACCCTCCATTAGCTAAAGCAGTGTCCAAATTCGTCCCGCTCTTGCTAATCCGGTAGTCTAATACGGATTTGCCAACGGGTGTAAGATACTCATCCAAGCCAAGCTGCTTAGCGATTAAATGCTTTATCTCGCCCACTTCTTTGGTATCATAAAGTGGCTCTATCATGGGTTCGGCCAGTGCAATCTGAACGTAACGAGCATTGGTTTGGCGGGGTGAGACTTCATATCGTTCCAGATACACGGGTTCCGGTAGAACGAGGTCAGCCATGGTGGCGATATCATCCGGGTAAATATTAATGTTGATCAGATAATCAAGTTTGGCAAAAGCCTGAGCCCATTTTTGGGGATTGGGCATCGATTGCAAAGATTGAGCATATACAATAGCCACTTTAATAGGATAAGGTTGATCAGCCAGAATCATATCTGGAACTGATTGGTAGAGACCAGGTCCCATAAGAGGGCCTTTTACTGCCAGAGGGAACATGTGCCCCCCATCGACTCTTTGTATAACTTTAGGATCAGGTGCTTGTGCATTTGGTCCTACATAATTTAAACCACCGACCCGAGGAATCATTATGCCGCCTTTGCGTTCGATATTTCCGGTAATAGCCATTAACGCTAAGGACGCACGTACTAACTCAAATCCTCCAGGACGCGATTGAATAGCTTCGCGTTTATGAATAGGGATCAGAGCCGGACAACCACCACTGAATTCACGGGCTATACGTCTTATAGTGTCTGCGGGCACATCGCTCAGGTTGGCAGCCCATTCCGGGGTGTATTTCTTAACTTCTTCAGTCAGTTCTTGAAAACCAGTCACATAGGCAGCAATATATTCGGCATTATACCTTTGCTCAGCAATAATTACATTTAGCATAGCAAGAATAACTGCTAGATCAGTCCCCGGACGAATAGGTATCCATTCATCAGCCTTGGAAGCTGTGGTTGAAAGCCGAGGATCAAATACTATTAGTTTAGCCCCATTTTGATACTTGGCCTGTATGGGTCCTCGTGCAAAGGAATTTTTGCCTTTGCCAAGCTGATCCCAACCGAATGCCATTATATACTTGCTATTATCAAAGTCAGGCACATAGTTAACACAATCTAATGTGAGTTGGCAGGCTAACTGCCGCACCGCATTACAAGTGGACTGGTGGGTTATGTCATTGGGGCTGCCGATAGCTCTTAGAAAATCTACTCCCGTATGTGTACCGATCCACATGACTGATTGCGGGCCGTACTGGTCTATAGCCTTCTTTATTTCAGAAGCCGCCCGGTTAATTGCATCATCCCAAGTAAGTTTTTTCCAACCGGGATCTTGCCCTAGTATTCTTCCGGCTGTTGTTTTCAACATAGGAGCCTTAAGGCGGTCAGGGTCATACAGCATATTTATCCCTGCATTGCCTTTAGCACAGAGAGACCCCTTGGCATGCTGGTCACCCGGTTTACCCTCTAATTTTACCAGTCGGCCGTTTTCAATTTTCCCGGTCATGGCACAGGCCATCTCACAAATACCACAAACTCCATGCTTGTATGCTATGGTAGGGCCTCCCGATTCAGCAGCTGCGTTAGTTACCTCGTTATCAATAAAACCATTGGTCAGCAGCCCGGCGCCAACCACGGCGGCTATACTGCCCCCGCTAAATTTGAGAAAATTGCGCCTGGATACACCCATATTATTTCCCCTCCTTGCATCCATTTTCATAGTTACATTGTTTTATTACACTATAACATTGAAAACCGAAGCTTAATTATCGCACTTTCTTATTGCCTTATAAGTCTGGCTTTTAACTGCGGCTCGAAAGGCTTTAATTAAGGGGGTAATGAACGCTTTAGATTGCTAATGATGGTTTTAACAATGCATTGACATAATTTTAAGATGTGGTAGTATAGGTGCACCGATATACCTGCGGGGGGTATATCGAGTGTTTAATAAGGGGTGTTTGGCTATGCAGTATGATAAGCAAAAAGCCTGGAATCCTTACCTAGCTGGGGCTTTAAGTGGGATTTTAATTATTCTATCAGTTGTACTGAGTGGAAATTACTTTGGTTCAGCTACTGCTTTTGTTCAGCTTATTGGAATACTGGAGAAAATACTTACGCCAGAAAAGGTTGCTCAAATGAAGTACTTCTCTATTGTAGAGCCAGTTCTAAGCTGGCAAATATTATTTATTATTGGCATATTCATTGGCAGTTTTTTGGCAGCAAAAATGTTCGGGGATTTTAAATGGCAGTTAATCCCCGAGTTATGGAAGAATAATTTAGGTTCATCCCCACTTAAGAGGAGTCTATTTGCGTTTGTCGGTGGAATTATAGCTATGTTTGGAGCTCGTTTAGCGGGAGGTTGTCCATCAGGTCAAATGAGTTCGTCAATTTTGTTGTCAATCAGCGGGTTTTTAGCCATCACAATGTTTTTTATTGCGGGGATAATAGTTGCTCGTCTTATCTTTATGGGAGGTGCAAACTAATGATAAATTTGTTATATGGTCTTATAACCGGTATTTTGTTTGGCTTTTTACTTCAGCGAGCACATGTTATTCGTTATGATAAACAAATTGGTGCATTACTATTGAAAGATATGACTATTGTGAAATTCATGTTTACAGCAATTTTAGTAGGAATGGTAGGTATATATATACTTGGTGACCTTAGATTATTGGATATATCAGGAAGGCCACTAATTATTGGTGGGGCAATCGTAGGAGGTAGTCTTTTTGGTATCGGTTGGTCGATGTTAGGTTATTGTCCAGGAACATCTTGGGGCGCATTAGGTGAGGGAAGGCTGGATGCTCTTATTGGTATTCTGGGTATGTTCACCGGGGCGGCCTTATATGCGGAAGTTTATCCGTTTTTTGCAAGAACCGTATTGACTTGGGGTAATTATGGGAACATTACTATTCCAGATGCTTTAGGGTTAAATCCTTGGTTCATAATTATTGCCATTGTTGTATTAGGAATTATACTATTTCGCTGGCTGGAAAAGAATAATCTATAACTCTATAATCCTTATTCATAAAAATCCACTCACTATTTCACTGTCTGATATATCTCCACTTCGTTGTTTTGAAACCTGGGAATCAGTAGTTGACTCCCATTGAAATTTAACTTCTGGCTGATAGCGGTCTCCAATATTAGATAATCAACAGAATATTTATCTAATATCTGGGCTGCCACTATTGCATCCTGTGTAGTATAAAGCGTTGCCATATCAGCGTATCGCCTTTGGGCTTCTCCCTGGCGTACCTTAGACATATACTGCCATCCCTCTATCACCATACGTCTTTCGGAAAAAGCGGAATAGTAAAAAAATCGGGGGTTATCTTCAGAATAGATGAATGAGCGATAAGAGGCTATGATAGCATCCTTATCTGTGTTCTCCCGTAAAAAGGTCAGACCCTCATACAGACTGGGAGTCAAGGGTTTGTAGGTAGCAGCCTCTAGTTCTGGGATGATCTGATGCAATTGCTGGATGCTCATAAGGGTGTCGCCGATAGATAGTAATAGTAAAATTAATAAAAGCACTTTTAATAATTTGCCCTTATGCCGGGTATAGACCTCATATAGATATTCTGCCGCAACAAGATTTAGGCAAATATAACCGACAAACAAATAAAAATACTCTGACCTGCCCCGATAGCTTAATAAGAATCCGGGTATGAAACTGGCCGTTATTACTCCGGCCATAAACAGCCTATCAAATTTTAGGTGAGGGATTGAAAGCAGCAACTTCTTTACCAGTTGGACAAAAGCCAGGGCTCTAAAGCTAAAAAAGCATAAAAGAAAAATCGGGACTAAAATCCACACTAACCAATTTTCATGATATACTCCGAAGAATGTTGTAAATATTTCAAATAGACGGGTATAGCGGATAACTTCAAATGGAACCACTTGTATACCCTCACTACCCATACCTTTAAATATATATGCGAAGACCCCTGTAAATAGTAATATGCTGCTTGCCAGAAGTATGTTTAGTCGGGCCTGCTTCTGTTTGGTTACAAGTCCATATCCCCAGCAAGCCAACAAACCCGCAAAAATTATTGGAAAAAAACTACCTTTGGTTCCGCTAACCCCGATAACCAGGAGCAGAGAGATCAGTAAATGGCTGGCATCGCCTTTATGCAGATAGGCTCTTATCTCAATGATTAAGAACAGAGTGAATATTGAAGCCAGCAGGAATGTAGGACTGGTAAAAAGGTTAATCAGAAAGATATTAAAAGGATAGGAGAGCAGTGCGGTCCCCAAGAAGAAAAACGTTATAATATTCAGCACTCCGACAGCCCGGCGATTAAACCAGCGGCTACCGGCAAAGTAAACGGCTGCAAATAACAAGGAGAGTAGGAAATAAGTACTCAGACGAAAAAAGAGGACTGACACGGGAATGCCGGTTACATTGGCAATAAAGGCTGTGAAAACATAGGCGAAGATATGATAATGAAAAGGGTATCCTGCCAGTCGGGGATCCTGAGGATACCAATGGTTTTTAATTTCGGCAATGTTGCCGAGGTGCCAGGGTTGGTCAATATAGTATATGAGGGAGGAATCACCGCCGGGCAGGGGATTAGGGATCAAAAGAAAAACGATAATTAGAACTAAAAATAAAACTGTCGATAGACTTAGGAGAATAAAATACTTTGTCTCCAGCTTTTCCAATGCTGCCATCAGTAAACCCAGATCATTATAAGGTTTCCGTCTGAGCATGAAAAAGAAAAAGATTATTGCAAAAACAAAGTAAAATAAAATTTTTAATTGTAGAATCGATAAAAATATGTAAATTATGATGTCGAGGCAAATGCCGATGACTAGAGCCAGGACAAATTTATAACAGTCTTGCTCATACATTTGGAGATAATTCAATACAAGCAGTCCGGGGAATAGGGTGCAGAATATGATAGCAAGCAAAAATTTGCCAGTATCCAACAGTTGTACTTCATAATGATGCAAAACTGCCGCTTGTAATAGCAGTAAGGCTATAATTATAAGCCATCTTTTGTAATTATAATTTAATAAACTCGTCACTGGCACCCAGTCCTTTTTTTCCTGCATTTAATCACTGAGGTGACTATACAGTAAATCCCACAAATCGGCAAAACCTTCCCCGCTAGGTTTTCTGGGACGTTCCAGTTGGTTAGGAATGTTGTTTTTCACTTCTCCTGAACCAGATATCATTAAGATCCTATCAGATAGAATTATAGCTTCCTCAATATCATGGGTAACAAAAAGGATTGTGGTTTTAAGCGCTGACCATATTTTCAGTAATTCTATTTGTAGTGAATTCCGGGTTTGTGCATCCAGATTACCAAAAGGTTCATCCATCAAGAGAATTCGAGGTTCCAGAGCCAGCGCGCGGGCTATAGCTGTCCTTTGTTTCATCCCCCCGGAAAGCTGGTGGGGATAATAGGTCTTATAATCCTCCAGACCCACCATGCTAAGATATCTCAGTACCAATTCCTGACGTTTATTTTTGGCTATTCCATTTATCTTTAAGGGATACTCTACATTAGCCTTAACCGTCTTCCAGCCAAACAGCTGTTCAAATCCTTGAAAGACCATCATTCGGTCAATCCCCGGACCGGATATGCTCTGGTCATTTACTTGCATGTTCCCATCAGATAGCGATTCAAAACCACCGATACATCTTAATAGGGTTGTCTTCCCGCTGCCCGAAGGACCTAGTATGCATATAAATTCACCATCTTCTACGATGAAAGAAATATCCTTTAAGACGTCCTTTTCAAAACCATTTACATTGAAGGTTTTGCTAAGTTTATCAACTCTCAACAATGCTTGGTCCTCCTAAATAGTCATTCCCCATTTTATGATCGTAAATTTCTCGATGTTTTTGAAAAGCAGTTCCTCTACTAGTATACCTACTATGATAATGGCTAAGAGGGCCGCAAAGGTTCCCGAGATATCAAACAAATAACGGGTCATATATATGTGCCAACCTAATCCTCCTGCCGTACCGGAGGCGGCGCCAAAAACCATTTCTGCTGCGATTACCGCTCTCCAGGCCCGTGCCCAGGCTATTTTGGTTCCCGACAATAGATAGGGCAGGGAGGCTGGAAGCATTACTCCCCATAATAAACTGAATCCTCTTAATCCTATATTTTTACCTACATCTAAGTAAATTTTAGGCATAGTTTTGAAGCCGGTCATAAAATTGACTACCATGGGCCAAAGCACCGAGTGAATAATAATAAAAATGATACTGCCTTCACCAATCCCAAACCAAAGAATAGCTACCGGAAGAAGCGCTATACCAGGCAGCGGGTGCAAAATTGAGTTTAAAACATCAATAATGTTTTCCGCGACACGAGACATCATAGCCAGTGAACTTAGAAGGACCGCAGCCAGCAAAGAGAATAATAAGCCTTTCATAATAAGATACAGAGAATAGGCAGTTTTCTCTACCAAGAGACCACTGGAAACACCTTTAACAAAAGCCTCAATTATGGAAGTAACTGACGGGAAAACTAATGGGTTAAAAAACTTCATACGAGCAACAGTCTCCCATAGAATCAATAAGATTAATACAAATAAGGCCTTATGATAGAAGGTGGCTTGGCTTTTATTGGCCATTGCTGCCACTCTTCCTCAGCTGCAATTTTTCTATTGCAGACATATCTCCATAACGTTTGCCGATAGCCGACTCTACATTTTCAAACGCTATCTCGGTGAGATTATTGGGCAATTTGCTGATATAACCAGAATCTTTCATAAACTCAGCCAGACCTATTATACCAAAGGGGGTTGAGCAGTAATTTGTGCCGTTAAAGGTTAAAGATTTATAAGTTTCTGCCTCGCTCAATTGATTTACTGGTGCCAGTATTTTAGCTGCTTCCTGCGGGTTATTGTTAATAAAACTAATAGCTTCGTTGAATGCAGCTACGAAAGCTGCATAGGCTGGGGGATTGGAATCATGGAACTTATTAGTGGCCACACCAAAAATGAAAGTAACTTCACCGCCAAAGGCATCTTCACCATTTAATATCTGATGGACGTCTTTGTCTGCCAGTTCCTGAAAGATATAGGGTGGAGAAGAGAAATGGGCGGTTAAGTCCTTTTTCCCCAGCAGTGAAGTGACTGCATCCGGATGAGTTATGGATACCATCAAATTATCCAGAGCTCTGGGGTTACCTAATTCCTTCTCAGCCGCCATAGAGAGCAGTATCTGCTGGATGCTGGCTAGGGCAGGAGTGGCGATCTTATCAGTACTGGAAAAATCGCTGACCTTTCTTATGCTCTCTTTATATGTGACCAGAGCCAACGGCTGGCTGCCTGATGCAGTTGCGATCTTCCATTCAGCACCTTTATCCCAGCCGATGAGAAAAGGAGAAATACCCATGAACCCAATATCAACTTGTCCGGTAACCATAGCATCACGAATTGCCGGACCGGTACCCATCTGTTTCCAGGCTATTTCAACTCCAGGTAAATATTTTTCCATCAGATTTTTTTCTTTCATTATTTGCACTGGAGCATAAGCCAGTCCAAACTGCCAAGCAATAGTTACTTTGTTACCGCTTTTATTGCTCGTGTCAGAAGGTATATTCTTCTTAGCACATCCTCCCAGGGCTAAAGTCCCTATTAGAGTAATAACCAAAAGTAAGCTGATAAACTTGTTCTTCCGCATTTTCCATCTCCTTCGGTAAATTAATTCAATTAAACTTACAGTAAACGGCGTTTTATAAAAGTAACAATCAAACAAACAGCAGCCTTAGATTAGGATTAAACACAGGGAACATGAAAGGATTTCACGTAATTCTTAAAAGATTATTGTTTTCATGGTCCAGTATCTCTATTGCTCTATAAGCATTCCGGGTATTTTCATCCAAATCGTGCTTACTACTCCCTGAAACTATGATATAACCCCATCGGCTGGTACTGCTGTCCACTATCTCTTTTATTTCTTTAAGCTGAGGATTATAGAACTTGGCATTTACAATGCCTGTCATTTTCTTAATCTTTTCCAGATCACCCCAAGTTTTTACCTGTCCCGGGTTGGCCATAATAAATTTAGTTTGAGCATGATTCGGGTTATTAAGAAGTTGGTAATTTTGCAGTTTGTCAATGTTTATCGTCTTACCAAGCGATTTGTCTATTAGCATATCTACTGGATCGATTCCAGTAACGAGGGGAATTAGCTCATCCTCATGTCCGCCGCCTATGCGGCAAGCTATCTCCACTAATTCCGCCCGGTATGGAGTGATAATTACCTGTAAATAGATGGGCCCTGAAGCAATATCCAATCCTACTACCGTCTTTCTTACCAATTCCTGAAGCTCAGCATAATGACTAAAGGTATAAGGAGAAGGGAATTGGTGAGCAATCATTATCCCCAGCCGAGGCTCAACATTTAACAATGGCCGGTCAGTAATAATGAAGATATAGGGGTAATAGTCTTCCACCCAGCCACTTATGGTTATTTCATCTCCATCACAATACTCTTCAACAATGATTTCCTCATCCCGGGTATGCATAAAAGATTCTCTCATAAAGGGAATGATGTTTTCGTCTAGTTGATTAATTTTGAAGACACCGCGTTGCCCCTGGCTATCCACCGGTTTAACAACAACGGGAAAACACAACCGATTTAATTTATGTAATATTATCTGGCTATGCTCTAGCTCTTCGCGTTTTACCAGGAGGTATCGGCTGGTGGGAATATTATGATAAATGAAGGCCTCCTTCATGTACTTTTTATTGGTTGCCTTTAAGGCGGTTGCGGAATTAATCATACGGGGGAGAGAAAGGGCTTCAGCAACCTTGGCAGCGGTTAGTACCGGTTGATCGGTTCCAATAGTAAGAACTCCGTCCACATGGTGTTTTTGGGCTACTGCAATATTGCCTTCTATATCAAAGGTACTGGTCATTTCAGAAAAATCAGCCAGCTTTTTACCGGGAGAGTCGGGCAGGTAATCTGATACTATAACCGTATGACCTTTCTCTTTAGCTTTTTTAATCGCGTTTAACTGATTTCTTCCTGCGCCTAATACTAGTATCCTCATAAATAAACAATCCCCATTAAATATCTATTTCGCTGATTATATATGGTAATACAGGCTGTGCCGTCTCCTTATGCAGCCTCTTTATGTATTCTCCAATTATGGCAAGTGATATGCCACTGAGTCCGGCAATAATCATCAGGAGAATACTCATGGTCAGTGACATCGTGCCAGCATCCCATGGCTTTAGATTATTAATAAAAAATAGAATTATCGCTATGAAGAATAAGAATTTCAAGAAAAGGCCGACTGCCTTCAATGGAAGACAAGAATGGTATATCAATAGGGTTCGGGTCATAATTATTGATTTTCTAATACTATAGTTGCTTTTCCCATATTTACGGTTTTCATGCCTAACCTCAACATTGCCAGGTTTCGATGAGTTGAGCAAAATAAGAGCTGCCATATATAGAGGAGTTCTTGGCCGAGATAATATCCGCTCGATTAGTTTCCTGTTCAAAATCCTAAAGCTGCTCCGCTTAATTTGAACAGATTGGGGAAAAATCAAGCTTATCCATTTATCAATCAGGATAGTACCCCAATTTCTATATAAGCTGTGCTGTTTTTGCTGGGGAATACCAAAAACCACATCATAGCCTGCTTCCATTTTCCCCAACAATACTGGTATCTCTTCCGGTGGATGCTGAAGGTCATCGTCTATGGTTACAACATAATCACCTTGACAGTAATTAAATCCGCAGAAGGTAGCATTATGCTGTCCCGAATTGGTACCCAGGCGGATTATCTTAACCCTCTGATCACGGCTCCTCAAACTCTGCATGATCTTAAAACTTCCGTCCCGGCTGCAGTCGTCAACCATGATAATTTCAAAATCATCACAGTAAAGCATTAAAACCTCTTTCAGCCGTAAATATAATTCCTCCAGGCTGTTTTCACTGTTGAATACTGGAATTACTATAGAAATCATCATTAGCTTGATATTCTCCCGTATCATTAAGTTCATCCAGGATGTTCTTTAGATTTTCTATTACATAGTTTTGATCTGCATAGCTCATTTGTGGATACAAAGGTAAACGCATTATATTTCCACTGATTTCCTCTGTAATCGGTAGGTCATTGGCTTTATACCCAAGTGTTCTGCCCATGGGAGAACTATGCAGCGGAATATAATGGAATGAGGCTTGTATACCTTTTGTTCCTAAACCATTCATCACATAATTCCTTTGCTTAGTTGAACTAAATACGCAATAAAAAGTGTGATAATTAGACTGAGCCTCTGCCGATATTAGTGGAAGCTTTATCAGTCCTGCCATATGATACTCCAGTAGACTGTGGTAGTAACAATTAAAAACCTTTTCTCTTCGGGCTGCGATAAGGTCCATTTCCTCTAATTGGGCATAAAGAAAAGCAGACAGGATATCAGACGGCAAATAACTAGAGCCAATTTCCATCCAAGTATATTTATCAGCTTGTCCGCGCAAAAATTGACTGCGATTGGTTCCTTTTTCCCAGATAAGTTCTGCCCGGTCTAACAGGTGTTTATCATTAGTATTAAGAAGGATTGCTCCACCTTCACCGCAAACATAGTTTTTGGTTCCATGAAAGCTATAACAACCTATATGGCCAATTGTACCTAAGTATTTACCTTTATAAGTTGAATTAACTGCCTGAGCCGCATCTTCGATTACAAATAGGTTATTCCTATGAGCTATATCCATAATTTTATCCATGTCACAGGCTATGCCTCCATAATGAACCGGAATTATGGCTTTGGTGTGTCTGTTAATCTTGTCTTTAATTTTTTCGATATCAATGTTTAGCGTTTCTCTATCAATATCAATAAACACTGGCCGTGCTCCTCTAAGTAAGACTGCATTAGCGGTGGATACGAAGGTGAAGGAAGGCATAATTACCTCATCACCTGGCTGCAGATTTATTAATAAAGCAGCCATCTCCAGGGCAGTAGTTCCCGAGGTAGTCAACATAACTTTTCTGCAGTCAAATTTGTGCTGGATGAAGTTTTGTACTTTGCGTGTATAATAGCCATCTCCAGCAATATCTCCCCGCAGCAGGCAATCCTGCATATAGCTTAATTCACGGCCCGAAGTATATATCTTATTAAATGGTATTTTTGTCATAAATTACTACCTGCTCGAATCTGAAATATTAGAGAACTTAAAAAAACTTATAGAAATCTAATCAATTAAAAGAGAATAGTGTAAAGGGGAAAGCTTTTCTTTCCCCTTTACATCTTGCCCACTATTTATTAAAAATTAGCGTTTTTATTGTTATCCGGGTGTATCTAAGTTGTTTATTTTTCTATTGGCATTTTGTCTACGATCCAACCGAGATCAAATCCAGCATGAACTGAGCGAGCATTGACTCCAAGTACGTTCAATACAGCAACGGTCTGACCTGCAGTTTGGCCAGTGTAGCAATACACAAAAACGGGCTTATCTTTAGCAAATTCACCAAAATGCTTGTTTACTTCTGCGAAAGGAATATTTATAGCACCTTTAATATGTCCTTTGGCAAAATCTGCAGCACTTCGGATATCAACGATCTGCATTTTGTCACCCTTATCAATTAAGGCTTGTAAGTCCTTAGAAGTAATCTTATGCGTATCCGCAGGCATATTTACATAGTAGTCTTTTAGAATCTTGGCTATTGCCGGATCGGGTTTGGCCGGAGTCACATTGGTCGGCAGTTGGTTGGGAGCGGTATCTACGGGGAAATTGTTTTTGCCTACCCAGCCTGTAACAAAACCGAGGTTTAAAGATTTAGCCTTGTATCCATACATATTCATTATAGCAACGGTTTGGCCGGCAGTCTGCCCAGTATAGCAATATATAACGATTTCTTTGTCAGCTGGTAATTTGTCAAGATATTCCTGAAATTTAGCAAAAGGAGCGTTTACAGCACCTTTAATATGACCTTTAGCGTAATCTTCGGGTGTTCTTATATCGATAAGCAGCATATTATCATTGGCATCCACTTTGGCTTTTAAATCTACTTCGCTAATCTTATATACATCTTTGCCCATGTCAGCATAATACTTATCCGCAACTTGCTCAATAGTAACCTTTTGTTGGGTAACTGTAGGTGTCGTAGTTCCGCAGCCTACTGCAAAAGCTGATAACATAATACCTACTAGTAGTAGGGCGAACCATTTGGTTTTTGAATTTCTCATTTCTTCATCTGCCTCCTTAATAATTTTCACCGTTAGCAATGACTACCAGATTGCCACCAAACCTCCGTCACCTCCTACTGCAGCGTTTAATCGGTAATTAATTGTTACACTATAGTAGTTCAATTCATCATAACTAAATTATATAGGCAAAGTTTGTTGATTGATTATTCGAATTCCTTATAACCCTATAAGTAAACCAGCGGTACCCGAGGTCAAATTACTCTGCATAGGAACAGTTAATGTAGGCTGACCAGCACTATAAGTCAGAAGTGCTTTGAATGTGCAAAATGTTTTTCTGGCAATATGATGGTGAATAGAATTGCAATGCGGTACTAGCTTTGATAGTTTTGAGACTGGACCCTCATGAAATGCATGCGTAGAAGGGAGATCAAACTAAAGGATTGTGATTCCAACAAAAACCACTTTTTTGTGAATTGGTTAGAAATTTAATGAATTTTTGGGCAATACACGAAGGCTCTTCACTACTCGAATAAACCAGGTTAATATCAAATTTTAAGTCAAGTTCTTCTACCTGAATGGTTCTTAATGTCCCGGCGGCAAGTTCTTTTTGGACAGCAACTAAGGGAATAAGGGTAATACCAGCTCCACCTTCGACGGCTGCTTTAATAGAATGAATACTGTTCATTTCCAAGATAATATTAAAATCATTTATGGTATAGCCGTTTTTTGCTGCCAGCTCTTCTATTATTGAACGCTTGGCACACCCTTTTTCGGTCACAATTAATGGCCGGGCCTTTAATTCTTTGAGGGTGATTAGCCTTTTCTTCTTTTTATCATCAAGGTCAGCAGCTATGAAAACAAGCTTCACCGAATCCAGATAATGAACAACATGGTCTGTGCTTTCAACCTTGCCATCTATTACTGCAACATCAATCTCGCGATTATCAAGCTTTTTAAGGGTATCCAAGGAATTGGCAATGTCTAACTTAATAGTGGCATCGGGATACTTTTCCTTGAAACCACGAATACAACAGGGCATGGCAAAATTACCGGAGGTGCAGCTTGATCCGATCGTCAACTGTGGGTTAGAGATATTTAATAATTGATTCAAGTTTTGTTCCATGGATTCATGTAAACCCAAGAATTTATCTGCATAACCCAATACTATTTTTCCTGCCTCGGTAAGGGTAACACCCTGTGTGGTACGGTTAAAGAACCTTATACCATAGTAATCCTCCATAGCCTGGACTTTGCTGCTTATTGCGGGCTGAGACAGATGAAGTAACCGTGCAGCCTTGGAAAAACTCTTGGCCTCTACAATAATAGGAATGATTTCAAACTGATCAAAAAACAACGGGTTCACCTCCTGTTTTGGAATCACTTCAAACCGACCCTAATTGAAAAATTCCTCAGATCCGTGTGCTTAACAAGCGAAGCATAATAAACAACTTTATAATAAGGGCGGTATTAGACAGTTTTTTATCGATACCGCCCTATAAATCATGGAAATATTTCCGATTACTTAAACGCCACCAAATATTATAAGAAACAAAGCACCGTATTAAATGGATTTAATCGTCGGATAACTTATTGCCTTAGCATCGGTTTAATGAGCTGCTGTCGGTGCAGGCATTGCCTTAACTGTATCTACTGTAGTTTTTATGTCTCCACGGAAATTAATATAGTGTTCTTCCTCTACGGGGAGTTCGGGCCACGCATTCCATACAACATAGCCATCTTCATAAATTCGGACATCTTTATATCCTAAAGCGCGCAGGCCCAGGAAGGCAAAACTCGTACGGCAGCCGCGGTGGCAATAGAGGATAACGGTCTTGTCCTTTGGAACGTCCTTATAAATTTCAGCAAGCTTTTCCATTGGAAGCATTGCATTTGTTTCCTTATCCAGGTTCACATCTACCGGGATGTTTACCGCTCCTGGAATACGCCCGGCACGTACACCCTGAAGGCCTTTGCCGGCAAATTCGTCTTTGCTGCGGACATCAAGAAGATAATATTTTGAGTCTTTAGCAGCTATAATTGCTGCCAGTTGCACAGTTGAAACATACATATTCGGATTCTTAACGCTAGGGGTAAAAGTTGCCGGTATCGGCTTTACAGGTGTAGTATCAACTTGTTTACCTGCGTTTACCCAGGCTTCGTAGCCCCCGTTAAGATAATCCCATTCTTGCAGCCCAATATAGACCGGAGCCATTTCACACATAACATGGTAATCGCCTTTGGTTCCGTAGACGATCACTTTTTTATCATTACTGATTCCGATTTCTCCCAGTAGTTTTGCAACTTTTTCAGGAGGTAATACCCGACCGTCCATTGGGTGCTTCAATGTCGTGACGATAGAATCTGGATAACTAACCGCTCCAGGTATATGCCCCTTATCGTAATCTTTCTTTCCCCGTCCATCGATAATAACCCAGTTGGGATCACCAGCTTTGGATTCAATGAATGCTATATCTACGATGTTGGTTTTCCCGACTTCGTCCAGGCTAAAAGCCCCAAGTGGCTCGGTGCTGGTGGCTACCGTAGAGTTGCTGGGTGGATGCAAAACATTTAGAGCTGCCGCTGTCGTTTGTGCCGGGGTATTTGAATTTGGAGCTTTGCTTGACGTACATCCGGCTGCAACCACACTAACCATTACTACTAAAAGAATGATCCATACTGTTTTTTTGGAATAAGTTCGCATTAGTTTTCCTCCTTAATTAGGTTTCTGAATTTTAATAAATGCATAGAAACAGGCTATACTAGGAATTCTATAGAACGCCCCCCTCATCACCTCCTATTGCAACACATAATCCGCGAATGATTGTTACACTTTAGTAGTTCAATTCATCGTAGCTAAATTATATCGGCAAAGTTTATGACTTGATTATTCGAAACCTTTATGACCCTATAAGTAAATAAGCATTACCTGCGGTTGCGAGGCTTTGTATTGGGATAGCAATATAAACTGTTTCTGCACGATAAATAATATGCTTTCAGTACTATATGGAAATTATTTCTTGGCAAGATTATAACGGAGGGGTGTTTAAGCATAGCGAAGCGGTTTTGAAGCATGAGCATTTCCGGCATTATGGTATATTCAGAAAGTTCAAGCATTGAGGTTCATATTTTGAAATGTACGTGAGGAGAGGGATAATCTATAGGATTTTCAGTTCCAGCAAAAACCACTATTGTGATTATTGGTTAGAAACTTAATAAATTTTTGAGTAATAAATGAAGGTTCTTCATTAACCGAATATACCAAGTTAACGTCAACTTTTAAGTCAAGTTCTTCTACCTGGATGATTCGTAATGTCCCCTCGGCAAGTTCCTTTTTGACAGCAATAAATGGAACAAGTGTAATGCCAGTTCCCCCTTCGACTGCTGCTTTAATTGAATGAATACTGTTCATTTCCGAGATAACATTAAAATCACTCATGGTACAGCCGTTTTCTACAACCAGCTCTTCAAGGACTGAACGCATGGCGGCTCCTTTTTCGCGCATAATCAATGGCTTGGCCTTTAATTCTTTTAAGGTAATTATCTTTTTTTTCTTCTTATTGTCAAGGTTAGCAGCTATGAAAACCAGGTTCACAGAATCCAGATAACGAACAGAATGGTCTGTACTTTCAAATTTGCCATCTATTACTGCAACATCAATTTCCCGATTATCAAGCTTTTTTAGGGTATCCCAGGAATTGGCAATGTCTAACTTAATATTGGCTTCGGGATACTTTTCTTTGAAACCACGAATACAACAGGGCATGGCAAAATTGCCTGAGGTGCAGCTTGATCCGATTGTTAACTGTGGTTTAGAGATATTTAATAACTGATCTAAGTTTTGTTCCATGGATTTGTGCAAATCTAAGAATTTATCTGCATAACCCAAAACTAATTTTCCTGCCTCGGTAAGGGTAACACCCTGTGCGGTACGGTTAAAGAACTTCATACCGTAGTAATCCTCCATGGCCTGAATTTTGCTGCTTATAGCCGGTTGAGATAGATTAAGCAACCGGGCAGCCTTGGAAAAACTCTTTGTCTTTACAATGATAGGAATTATCTCAAATTGATCAGAAAACATCAATTTCACCTCCTAAATAGAAAACCAGCCTTCTATTATTGGGTATATTTGCATAGGCAACCAGAATATATTGATATTTACTTACGGATTTCTCGGGACACGGTGTCAGAATAACAGAAGTGTGGAGAAAGTTCAAGGGAGACAAGTGATGGCTCTCAATTAGTACTACTCCCACAACTATCGCAACAATATATAAAAATGTAAATGCTAGTGCATTTCTTAAGATTGCAGCCCTTTTGCCAAAACATTTAATCTCAATGGGTATGGTAACAATTCCATTTTTCGTAATTTCGCCTCGCAAAGCTGTCCATACTGGCAATAAGCCCGGTAACAGTCATGCGAAAATAGTGGGAAGCCATTTGCCAAAAGCAGATTGAATAATAGAGTAGCCGTTTGTGCTAAATGGATTCAGTGAAATATTGCCATAACCTATTAACTTCTTCTTCAACCTGGTCATAACGGTGCTCTTTTGTTAATGCTGGCAGCATGTCCGAAACAACATAATATCGATATTTATTAATCTGAGCGTTCTCAAGTACCTTTTTGCCACAAGCAATCTTACAACCATCAATTAATAACAGGTCATCGGCCGTTTCTATATTACTGATAAACTTTGGCAACCCCGCCGCGACAGCGGCCAGACATGTCATCTTTGCCATTCCGCAGTGCTGTAATCTGGTTGACATGGCATTGGCGATCTGCCCGAGATTTGATGCGCCTGAGCAGGTGAGCACTACACGTGTTCCGGGAATTACTGCACAACAATTGTTGTCCTCGTGTAAATCATTGGTCTTATCTTGCTTCTCCATTATCTTCCCTCCAATTCATTAAAATTTAACTACAGCATTAATCTTATTTTGAAATTGTTAATATCAGAAGTACATATATTCATAATTATATTATTATATTAGTATAGTCCGTAAATTATTTATAGTCCCTTTTTGAGTAAATATCATAGAAAATGGTTAAACATTTCTATATGTTAAATTTAGAAACTTTTTATGGAAAAGTTTAATTTAAGTATCACTCTAAATTTTCAATATTTAAAAGCAGAAAGTTGACAAATCTTATTATAGATAATAATATAAGCATATACTTATTAAAAATTTATGAATTGGATGTTTAAGAAAGAAGATGATGTTATGTTGCATTGGTTTGCAGATTTAGTAACTTATCAATGGTTTAATTTAATAGAAGGAAGCCATTTGGCGGATGCAGTTAACTTTTTTGTCTATGACACCTTGAAGATATTTTTCATGTTGTCGGTGATAATTTTTGTAGTAGCGATTATTCGCAGCTTCTTCCCTCCAGAAAAGACTCGCAAAATATTAAGCTACAAACGTCAGTATGCCGGAAATATTGTAGCGGCTCTGTTGGGAATTGTAACTCCGTTTTGTTCCTGCTCGGCGGTGCCAGTCTTTATTGGATTTGTAGAAGCGGGCGTTCCCCTGGGGGTTACGTTTTCCTTTTTGATTTCATCGCCTATGGTGAATGAAGTGGCCTTAATTTTGCTCTGGGGGATGTTTGGGCCAGGCATCGCACTGATCTATATTGCTACGGGTTTAACCGTGGCGATTATCGCAGGATTGGTTATTGGGAAACTTAATTTAGAGAAATATATAGAAGGTTATGTTTACGAAATAGCTAAGGCGGTTGATGGCATAGAAATGGTGGTCGCGGAACAGTCCTGGCAGGATCGCCTTCTGTACGCTCGTGATTATGTAATTGATATCCTAAAAAGAGTATGGCCTTATGTCCTGGTTGGAATTGGCTTGGGAGCAGGGATTCATGGCTACGTCCCGACAGATTTTCTGGCTGCCTATGCCGGGAAAGACAATTTCTTTGCAGTCCCGATCGCGGTATTGATGGGTGTTCCCCTCTATTCTAATGCAGCCGGAGTCATTCCTCTGGTGGCAGCCCTGCAGGAAAAGGGTATGGCCATGGGGACCGTGCTGGCTTTTATGATGTCCGTAACCGCCCTATCTCTGCCCGAAATGATCATTCTGCGCAACGTATTGAAGCCCCAGTTGATCGGTGTATTTATTGGTGTTGTAGCCACTGCCATTATCATCGTAGGTTATCTGTTTAACGCCTTGATTCCAGTGTAAGAGGAGGAAAGTCTCTTCATAAGCTGGAAATATAAAAGATTAATAAGCAAGTTGCAATAGATTAGAAAAACCTTAATACAGTACAGATAGGAGCTAACAAACATGTTTGAGTCTTTGTTTAAAGCATTAGGTGAACCAACCCGGTTGAAAATTATCAAGTTATTGGCAGCCCGGGAGTTGTGCGTCTGTGATCTCGAAGAAATCATGCAGATTAGTCAACCAAGGATATCTCAGCATCTAAAGGTTTTGAAACATGCTGGCCTGGTTAATGAACGGAAAGAAGGACAGCGCAGTATTTGCAGTCTAAACCAGGAGTTGGTAAATAATACTGTTATTGCATTTATGGAATATCTGAACAAACCGCTCGAAGATATTTCCGAACTATCTGAAGAGTATGCCCGTATGCCTGCTGTTGCTGGAGAATTCTGCATAAAAAAGTTTGGCGAAAAGAATTTGTAGGCTGGTAACCGCTCATAAAATAGGCTGATTATAGGGATTCCTTTGAAACAAAAATATGGTGGGAGGTATTTTCATGAAGATTGAAGTATTAGGGACCGGATGTGCTAAATGCAAACAGTTGGAAAAGGATGTGTACAATGCACTGGCAGAACTGAATATTGCTGCGGATGTTAGCAAGGTGCAGGATATCCAGAAGATCATGAGTTATAAGATCATGTCGACACCGGCCTTGGTGGTAGATGGTCAGGTAAAAATAGCAGGCAGAATACCTCGCAAAGAGGAACTGCACAGCTATTTAAAGGGTGCTCAAAAATAATTAACAGCCCAGGCCGAAAATGGCTCATTGTTAAGGTGATGGGCAAGAATAAATGTGTTACTTAAAGAGTTCTTTGAAGTTGTTCAAGGGACTCTTTTATCATACTTCTATCACAATTACCGTTTATTATTAATGTAGTCATTGGCAATAGAATTATCCGGTTGGTAATAATCCAAACCAATAATCAAGGGGTGGTTTGTGTGAGTAATGCTAGTATACTCATCGTTGATGATGAAGAATTAATCAGGGATTTAATTAAGGAGTATATCAGCTCGGAGAATTTTAGCGCCGATGAGGCGGCAGATGGCAGGGAAGCTTTAGAATTTTTCCAACAAAATAGTTATTCTCTTATTATTTTGGATGTTATGATGCCCAAAATGGATGGGTGGAGTGTATGCCGGGAAATACGCAAGACTTCACAGGTGCCGATCATAATGTTATCGGCTCGAGGAGAAGAATATGACAAACTTTTAGCATTTGAATTGGGAGTCGATGATTATATTGTTAAACCGTTCAGTCCCAAGGAGCTTTTGGCTCGTATGAAAGCCATTATACGCAGAAGCGAGTCAGGGGTTGAACGTGGGGAAAGTATGAAATTTGAAGGTTTAATACTTGAATTCGATTCCAGGAATGTGTATGTCGATGCTGAACAGGTCACTCTTACGCCCAAAGAATATGAACTACTTAGTTTCTTCGCCCAGAATACTAATAGGGTATTTTCTCGAGAACAACTGCTTGATTCGGTGTGGGGATATGATTTCATAGGTGACAGCAGAACTGTGGATACTCACGTTAAGATGTTGCGAGAAAGTCTGGGTATATATAGAAAGTTTATAGTAACCGTGTGGGGTACAGGCTATAAATTTGAAACTGGAGGCAAAAAATGAGAAGTATAAGGTTTAAGCTATGGGCCGGGATGATGGCATTGGTAATGGTGGTACTAGTACTTCTGTGGCTTTTTCAAATAGTTTTTCTAAAAAGTTTCTATACCCAGATGAAAATGACGGATATTGAAGACAAAGCGATCTCTATTATAACATTGCGGGATGAGGGAAATTCTGAAGATTATCAGAACCAACTGGATGGCTTGGCCTATGAAAATAATATGAGTATTGAATGGCTGGATGTGAACGGCAATTCCATTTATCTGTCCGAGTCTTCCGGTGCAAGCGGGCAAATGCCGATGATGAGGAATAGTTCACGAGTCCAGGTATATAAAGAGGCCTTAGGTGGGCACGAGACTGCCCTTTCTCTAACCCATCCCCGTTTTGGCAACGAATTTATGTTGATTGGATTGCCTGTATATACTGGCGGGGATATATCTGGAGTACTAATCTTAAACCTTCCCTTGGCGCCGGTGGAGGATACCGCTTCCATACTGCAGCAGCAGCTTTTCTATATTTCGCTTATTCTTCTGGTTGCTGCGCTGCTAATCTCTTTTCTCCTGGCCCGCAGCTTCACCCATCCGATAGTAGAAATAAAACAAGCGGCCGAGAAGATGGCTACCGGAGATTTTTCTGCCCGAATTAGGGTTAATCAAGAGGACGAAATCGGACAGCTGGCCAAAACCATTAATTACCTGGGCCGCCAACTTTCACAAATAGACCAGCTGCGCAAAGACTTGATTGCCAATGTATCCCATGAACTACGGACGCCTTTAAGCTTGATCAGAGGATACGCTGAAACTCTGCGTGATGTAACTGGTAATGCACCCGATAAACGGGAAAAGCAGTTAGGAATTATAATCGAGGAAACGGAACGTCTAAGCAGGGTAGTTGATGATATTCTAAACTTGTCCCAGCTGCAATCGGGACATTTTGAATTAAACAAAAGTCGCTTTGGGCTGTACGATTTAGTTGCCCAAGTGGTTAAGAGATATGATTTGTTGAGTAAGCAGACCGGCGTCTCAATAGTTGTGCAGCATTCAGGTGAGGCAATCTTGGAAGCTGATGAAGCCAGAATAGAGCAGGTTTTATATAACTTAATTAATAATGCTTTCAAGCATTCAACTGCGGGAGGGACAATCACGGTTAGAGATATTGATCTTGATGACAAGGTAAGGATTGAGGTTTCAGATACCGGCAGTGGTATTCCGGCAGAGGCGATAACCCATATATGGGATAGGTATTATCAAGGGGAAAAAGCAGCAGCTAATAAGGTTGGGACAGGCCTGGGACTGGCTATAGTTAAAGCTTTACTGGAAGCACATGGAGCTGCTTTTGGTGTAGAGAGCCAAAAGGATGTGGTAACTACCTTTTGGTTTGAACTTAAGAAGGGCACAACTTAGTTTTCACCAATCTTTTCGGTTTCTATCATACTTCTATCACAATTGCTCTTTATAATCAAATCATAACCTGAATCACAGTAAAAAATACTTATAAGGAGTGAATGGTATGAAAAGTTTCAAGAAATTGGTGATGGTGTTCACCGTAATAGCAGTGTTAGGAGCAGCCAGTGCGGCTTATGCCGCAACCACCAAAACGCCTGCAGAAATCGCAGCCGGATTGACTGGCAAAAGTGTAGAAGCATTATATCAGGAACGAGCAGCGGGTCAGACCTATGGCTCTATTGCCAACGAAGCTGGTAAACTTGAGGAATTCAAGACCCAAATGTTAGAACAGAAAAAAATAATCCTCGACCAACGGGTAGCTGATGGCAAACTTACTCAAGAACGAGCCGATGCAATTTATAATGCCATGCAGAGCAATCAGGCTGACTGTGACGGTACTGGAAAAGCTAGAATGGGAAAGAATGCTGGTTTAGGTTTGGGACAGGGAAACGGCATGGGTAACGGACGCGGCGCTGGTGCTGGAGCAGGCAGCTGCAATGGGTTAGGCGCAGGCAACTGTGATGGCTCTGGGTTAAGAGCAGGGCAAGGCCCGAGCAAATAGAACCCTGAAGCAGAATGGAAATGATCAGGAGAGTGAAAGCTCTCCTGATATAATTTAGGGGATTTTTATTAAATAAACTTGAATTAATAGTCAGAACAACCGTCTAAAATTCAGGTCAATTGCTCTACTCGTTCCACCATGCGATTAAAGGCATCAATTATAGCAGGCTGGGGAATGTTCCAAACGAACTTCTTTTGTAAATAAAGATCGTGAATGCGTTCGCAATGAGGCAAGTAATCAGCGATTTTATCATCTCCAAATGCCTCAGCCAGTTCAAAAAGCCTTTGGCTATTAACAGCCCACTCTCCACTATGAATCTGCATCGGGAGCAGCAAGTCCAGACCTTGATTATTCGGACGATACCTTTTTATCCTGGATTGCAGGTCAAGTAGATGAGGACATTCGTTCGGGCTTTGCAGGCGGGTGCAGGCGATCATTAAATCGGAGCAGCGTATGCTCTGCTCACAATAAACTGCATCATCCCCTCCGATATTGAGAATAGCATAATCATAGGATAACTTGTCTATTGTCAGCCTCATGTTAGCAGCAGGATAGACAAAGTCCACCCCGCTGCTGGAAGAATATATGTTATCGAAGGACAATTCATCCCCAGTTGCAGATGTTCTAAGCCAGTGAAATACCCTCATACTGCGGTTGAGGTTAACGAGTATAACACGTTTGTTTCCCTGGGTTAAGCCCATCGCCAGATTAACTGCTGCTGTATTTTGACCAGTACCGGATTCCCATGAAACTAGTCCTACCGTTCGCATGATGACTCCCTCGCTTTCTTACAAAGGCGTTCTTTAACTTCAATTACATTGGTTTTTAAACCGTCTCGTTAAAAATACTATTTATGAACCCCACTATATTGATACTTCTAATTGAGATTTGTTCATAGGTACAGGGTTTCTAGTTAGGAGCATATGAACAATTGCCGAGAAATTAAGCAATATGAGAATAGGCTATTTTGACATATGCTCATTATTATTTTATTGTATTATTTAGTATGTGTCCAACAAAGTTCTTTACTATGAACTGCTCTTTTTTGGAAAAAAAAGATGGAAAAAGGAGAGGTTTTATGCCGCTATATGAGTTTGAAGGAAAATGTCCAAGATTACCACTATCTAGTTTTGTGCATCCGAATGCCATTCTTATTGGAGATGTGATTATCGGGGAAAAGTGTTTCATAGGCCCTGGTGCGGTCTTGCGCGGAGATTATGGCAGTATAATAATTGGTGATGGATCTAATGTTCAGGACAATTGTATTTTGCATGTTCAACCTAACAGCACTGCTATCATAGAGGAAAACGTAGATATTGGCCATGGTTCAATCATTCATGGTCCATGCATCATAAAAAACAGTGTTATCGTAGGTATGGGATCAATCATATGTGATGGTTGTGAGGTGGGCGCAGGAAGTTTCCTGGGGGCGGGTAGTCTGTTAACTCCTAACATGGTGATTCCATCCCATAAATTGGTCATGGGTAATCCCGCCCGAGTAATCAAAGATGTGACTGAACAACACCGCGCTTTTAGCGGAATGGCCATAGGCTTATACCAAGGACTCTGTGAAAGATGTCAGCAATCTCTCAAGCTTATCGAAAGATAGTCTCTGGAGATTGATTTTAAGTGTCCATGATTAGCTGCTCAGGTACGGAATTAGGGCTTCAACCTGAGCAGTCTGCCAATTATTGGTTGTTTAATTAATGCTAACCTTTATACCTCTCTCTTAAGCATTTCGGCCATTTCAAGGACAATAAATCTTCCATCCCTTCGTTATTCCAGACGCCTTAATAGCCGCTCCGCCTTAGCCTCCAGTTCATCAATCATGGCATAAACTTTTTGCAGCTGTATCTTATGCTGCTCTATGAATTGCTGGTCAACCCCAGCTTTTTCATAATATTCAATGGTTCTGAGTATTACTGAAACATTAAAACTTTTTAAATCTGCTATCTTCTTGCCAGTGTCTTTTAAAGTCTTTAATAGTCCAAAACCTACTTATTGAAAATAGCTTGACATCCCAAATAAATGTAAATAGTATAAGTTAACGAGCATACGCTCGAATAAAATTATACTGATCATATAGCCGCAAATTCATATTTTTAGGTTTGGAGGGTGATTTTTGGTGAACGGCTACTTGGTGGAATACAAAAAAAGGCTGGTTACTGCTGACGAGGCTGTTAGGGTCGTAAAATCAGGAGACTGGATTGATTATCCTCTGGTATTATGTGCAGCAAATGAGCTGGAAAAAGCTTTATCGAAACGCAAAAATGATTTAGAGGACATAAAGTTCAGATCAACTATGTCGGTATGGCCCCGCTATTGTGTAGAAGCAGATCCGGACGGACTACATTTTTGCTGGAACTCCTGGCATTTCAGCAATGCTGATAGGAGAAATGCTCCGAAGGGGCTGGCTTATTATATCCCTATGAAATTCAGTGAACAGGTGGCTATGACGCGCAATATACCTACAGATGTTTTTATGGCCACTGTATCTCCCATGGATAAACACGGTTATTTCAGTTTTGGTGCCGCTGCCAGTGCTTCCTGGGCTTCCATCGAGAAGGCTCGTTATGTAATCCTTGAAATAAACAGCAACATGCCCAGAGTCTTGGGTGGAAACCAGGAATGTATTCATATTTCGCAGGTTGACTATGTGGTAGAATCCAGTAACCCGCCCCTTCCCGAAATAATACCTTCTCAACCCAGCCCGGTCGAGAATACCATTGCCGAACATATCATAAACAGGATGAGAAATGGTTCCTGCCTGCAGCTTGGTATCGGGGGTATTCCATCTGCAATCGGAGCCCTGGTTGCCCGGTCAGATCTCAAGGATCTGGGGGTGCATAGCGAAATGTATGTTGATGCGTTTTTAGATATGACATTGGCAGGCAATATAACTGGTGCCCGCAAGAATATTGACAGGTATAAGCAGGTTTTCAATTTCGCTTTCGGTACTCGAAGAATGTATGATTTTATTGACGATAATCCCGGGGTTGCATCTTATTCAGTGGATTATGTCAATAGTGCTGAGGTTATTTCCAGAAATGATAATGTAGTAGCAATTAACGCCTGCCTGGAAGTGGATCTCTTTGGCCAGGTCTGTTCAGAAAGTATCGGTACGAGGCAGATTAGCGGAACCGGAGGTCAATTGGATTTTGTGGAGGGTGCCTACAAATCAAAAGGCGGTCAAAGTTTTTTGTGCATCCCATCTACTTTTGAAAATGGGGATGGCGAAATTTTTTCGAATATTAAAGCTATTCTAACCCCCGGGGCAATTGTTACCGATCCCAGAACAAGCACCCATATGCTGGTAACTGAATTTGGCATTGGTGACCTCAAGGGAAAAAGTACCTGGGAAAGAGCAGAAACTTTGATAAGCATTGCTCATCCCCGCTTTAGAGAAGAATTGATTAAAGAAGCTCAAAAAATGAATATCTGGCGAAAGACAAACCGTATTTATTGATATACTTGGAATAAGTTAGTCCAAGCGCTTAAAAAGCCGCTCGGCTTTAGCTTCGAGCTCTTCTATCATAGCATAGACTTTTTGCAACTGTAGCTTTTGCTGCTCAATGAAAAACTGGTCAACCCCAGCTTTTTCGTAATCTTCAATAGTTTTCTGTATTACTGTAACATTAAAACTTTGTAAATCAGCAATTTTTTTGCCTGTGTCTCTTAAAGCCGCTAATATATTTTCATTTGACATTGATAAATCACCCTTATTAATAATATTATGCAATGTAATTTTTCTAAGGTTTCGCGCAAGATCTTAAGCACTTTTTCCCTGGATAAAAAAATGTTATGATCAACAGCCTGCACACTATCTTTGTCAACAGGCGAAGGGCTGCAATTTATTTAAATTATAAAGAAATCATCAAGTTGGGCAGGAGAATTAGAATTGAAAATTCATCCCTGTTTCCCCTTTTATAACCCTGGAACCCAGTTCATTATACAGTCTGACTGTAGCGTTAAAACCGGTACAATGACAGACAATAATCTTTTGCACATTGTAGCCCCGGAGAGCTGCAACGGTTTTAGCCAGTCTCTCCTCTGATGCCCTTATTAAATGGGTTCCGCCCATAAAAGCTAATACTTTAGCTTGACCAGTTTTCATTCTGGCATATTCAATGGTATTGATTATTCCTGCATGAGCACAACCACTAATGATAATTAAACCTTCGGGATGGTTTATAATCATAGACATATCATCGATAATGTTATCTGGCATCAGCTTATCATTGTCATCCACCCAGAAGCTTCCGCCTACATCTTCATAATCTGTATTCCGAGGAATCTCTCCTGTCACAAATACCGCAGGGTGCAGTTCTGTAAATTCATCAGTAGCTATCAATTCCGCTCCATTCGCCATCAATTCCAGCTGATTAAATTTGGCGCCAATCTCTCTCTTGATTTCACCTGCAACTGCATATCGAGGTATAAATATGTTCGAATGTGCGTATATTCGTTTATGGTTACCCGTCTGTAAAAATGGCAAAACCGCACCGGTATGATCAAAATGACCATGACTAATTACCAGGTCGGTAATTTGAGCCAAATCCACTCCGGCCAAAAGTGCATTTTTAAGAAGCGCGTCCTTAGAACCCGTATCAAATAAAAAACTCTTTCCATCAACCTTTACCAGGGCGGCAAAACCATACTCTCCTTGGTAATCGGGTACAGGGGTTGAATTTTCCACCAGTATTGAAATAGCTACTTTCATTAATGGTCCTCCTTGTAAATAGGTAGACAAAAAGGTTTGCCCAGGAGCTATTTCCCAAGATCCAAGACTTTTCTGCGGTGGTAGCTGCTGTATAACACTGCCGCCGGGTTATGTCCCAAAACACGGTCTTTTACTATAATAGTAGTAACTGGCGCGGCTGAATATTTGGTAAAGAGCATATCGTGTCCAACACATAAACCACAAATAATATTCATATCAGTTTGCTGCTGGTTAAGAAAATCGGCCTGCCCGATTGGATTACACATGACCTCATTCGTTCCTGTTTCTATCTGTGGCAATTCCAAGCTGCTCTTTAATAGCCCTCCATTTTTGCATATTACTACAAAAACCTCGAAATTCTTTTTTAAATAGGCAGCTATCATCTGAGCTTCACTTACTAAACCAATACAGGCAGCAATGCCCAGCTTCGTGTATCCCATTTCTTCAGCAAAAAGATTAATTTCTTCTAAACGAGTGGCTTCCTGATAGTGTTTGGCTTCGATAGCTGCAGAGGCTCGGCTTAACTTAAGATTTTCTAGTTCTTTATATATGTCCATTATTCCTGAATTAATATCTGGATAACAGTCTTTGCCTTTACGGCAACGCTGCTTAAAACAGATAGAACAATCTTTACGAATTGTCTGATCGGTGCTTTCTGACACTTCTTGCTCGAAGTTGTCCGCCATGTAAACTACACCTCTTTCCAGGATACTATCCTAATATACAAGAGGGAGAGGGGAAATCCCCTCTCCCCAGAGTGTCGGTAAAGGCAGACCGAGCAAAAAAGTTCAAGAGCAAGGCATTAATGAAAGCCCGTGATTGAGGCGTACATAAGGTACGTCGATTAAACGGGCTTTCGTTAATAACACAGCTATTGGGCTTTTTTGACGGTCTGAGGAGAGGGGAAATCCCCTCTCCCTCTCGCACTTACTTGTTCTGGGTATTATCTGTATTGTTTTTTCCTATTCCCTGACCGCGCCCTGATGAGCCAGCAACATTGCCACCATCTTTTCTTCGTCCCTGACCCTGGCCAGCATTAGTGGCGTTGCCTCGACCTGCGCCACAGCCTCCTTTGGTCCTGCCTGTTCCAGGTCCCTGACCCAGAGGACCAGTTCCATCTTTGTTAGGCATCAGCCTCACTCCTTCCCTTTATACAGCAGTCAACTGTTCTATAATATTTTCCCAGAGTGGATAAAGCATCTCTCGTATCTCGCTATTGGCACCCGGAATCTGAGCATCAGCAATCGAATCGGCAATCTGAGTACTGAAGCACACCCTGCCCAGCAATGGTATTCCATTATTCTGGGCCCAGTCTTCCATTTCATGACAGATACTTGGATTCAAATCCCACTTATTAATAATCAATGCACCCTTTATGTTACGAAGGCGCATTAATTGACTTACCCGCTGCAAATCATGAAAACCTGAAAGGCTCGGCTCCGCCACCAGCACCACCAGGTCAACCCCGACCATGGAAGATATAACTGAACAGCCGATCCCCGGCGGGCCATCGGCTATAATAAGGGGAATAAGCTCTTCTGCGGCCGTTTTACGAGCCATTGTCTTAACCTGAGCCACTAGCTTGCCGGAGTTCTCTTCACCAGGCCGCAGCTCCGCAAAAAGCATAGGTTGGCCGTACTTGGAGAATCCACTAAACCAACGTCCTGATGGCCTGGCTCGCATAGTGATAGCTTGCACCGGGCAAACCTCGGCACAAAAACCACATCCTTCACACGGAAGGGACATAACCTGATATTGCGAGTCAATAGCATCAAAACGGCAGAGGGCTGCACACAGGCCACAGCTAATACAGGGCTCCTCATCTATCCAGGCCGTTTCTCCAGCACTAAAATCATAGCCGCTCAGCTTTTGCGGCTGCAAGAGGATGTGTAGGTTAGAGGCATCTACATCATAATCACAGGCGATGCAGTTATCCGCAAAGTGTATAAAGGAAGAAGTTAGCGAGGTCTTGCCCGTTCCTCCTTTGCCGCTTATAACTAGTATCTCCTTCATGACAACGCCCCCTTAATCTGACTGTTAATATCAGTTAGGATATTGCGCAAAGATGGCATAGCTTCCAGCGGATCTCGCCCCTGCATATAGGCCTGGGCCAGTTTTGAACTGAAAGGAATGCGTGCCAGGATGGGAAATCCAGTTCTGCTTGTGAGGGCCGCTAGTTCTTGCTCCTCTCCCTGCCAGCGGTTTATGACTAATCCCCCAGGTATACCCATCAGTCTGACTGCTTCCAGGGATAGTTCCAAATCATGTAGACCAAAAGGAGTGGGCTCTGTTACCAGCAGGCAATAGTCGGCACCTTTTATGGCCTCAATCATGGCACAGGTAGTTCCGGGAGGACAATCAATAATTCTAAGTTTAGCTGCTGTCTTTTTATTCTTGGTCGCTTTTATGAGCGGTGGACTCTGGGCTTCGCCAACAGTTAGCCTGCCGGTTATCAGCGTTCCATAGCCTGGTAACTTGGATTCTTCTATTACCCCAATAGGGTGGTTTATTTCCTTTATAGCAGCCTCTGGGCAAAGATAAGCACAGGCTCCGCAGGAATGACACAGTTCATTAAAAACCAATACCTTATTGGTCAGTACCACCAGGGCATTAAATTTGCATATCTGGGCACATTTCCCGCAGAGATTGCAGGCCAGAGCGTTGATTTCGGGAACAAGCCGATTAACAACCACAGTTTCTAAGAATTGCTGCTTTAGTACCAATCCTGCGTTGGGTTCTTCCACATCAGCATCAATCAGCACCGGATTATAATCCGCAAGAACCTTCGTTAGACAGGTGGCCAATAAAGTCTTACCTGTACCGCCTTTACCACTGGCTACCGCGATTTGCATGCTTTACTCCCTTCTTACCTTATTGTTAGCTATGACAATCTCCAGCATGGGCATGTTCGGAACAGACTGCTCCAGTGCTTGTCAGTTCACCTTTTTCGTACAGGCTAATTACGTCTTTTAAGCTACCCGACACCCCGACAATTACCTGGATACCCTGGGAAGCAAATAAATCCTGGGCACTTCCTCCCATGCCGCCTGCTATAACCAGTTCGGCACCCTGTTGTTTTAAAAAAACAGGTAAGGCTCCGGGTATGTGTCCAGGACTAGGAACGGACTTTAAGGTCTTGGTATTCGTATCATACAGGGCAAATTCTGCACAATGTCCAAAGTGGGGACAGACCATATTGTTTTCACTAGGAATGGCGATTAACATATTAAACATACCTCCAAATATTTTGTTTTAGCTCTTTTAAGAACGCTTCATAAGCGACGATCATCCAATTTGAATCAGAATCAATTATTAGGGGCCAATAACTCCTGCAGTTCGCCCGACTGATAACTTTGCAGAGTTGACTCGACCGTCTTACCAGTCACCCCACTTAACATCTTTATACCCGCCTGCTCTAGAGCTGCAAATGCTTTGGGGCCAACTCGCTGGGAAATAACGATACCAACATTTCTCTGAATCAGAGCCTGGGTGGCTCCAGTACCAGCACCATGAGCCGTCTCAGTTCCGCTGTTGGATAGCGCACCATATGAGTTGGTATCAGGATCCCAAATCATAAAACAAGCACAACGGCCAAAGCGTTCGTCAACTGGGGAAGTTGGGGACGAATCAGTTGCACAGATAGCAATTTTCTTAGACATATTCTCACTTCCTTTCATAGTATTGATTTGTATTTTCTCTTGTTGTCCACCACAGGGGTCATTTTCAATCAGGGAACGGTTAATTAGCCATACTAGATCATAACTCAACCCACTGCGGTTTAATGATTGGATATATAATCGCATTTACTTTTATATGAACATATGCCCATAACTGTGATCTTATAATATTGTAATTGACACTATTATGTCAAGCAATTTTAAAAATACGATTCTCCTTTTATCCTGCGTTAGAAATGAGAGTAAAGTATGTGTGCAACCTTTTGTTAAATGGTTTATAATGAGCATATGCTCTAATAAATAGTGGAACAAAACTAACCCAGCGAGAAGATAAAATTCTTGATGAAGATTTTTGAAAAAGGGAATTTAATTTATAATTGCGCAACTTAGAATCGATAGATAGCAACATATAGTTTGATTTGCAGATAATGTGACTTTTATTTTTTGTGAATAAAAGCCGGGCCAACACCATAACCCTGCAGTAATTCCAAAGCTTTTTTTATCCTAATTAATAGCTGCCAAAACATAATTGCAATCTGCATCAAGAACCGAGCGAAGCGATTCAAGTATTCAGGAATTTTGTGAAACGGGACAACGAGGATAAATGTATGAGTGTATTATGGACTTATGCCCAAAATGTGATGTATAATAGGACCGTAAATATCGAACTTATTAAGGGAGGTCAGATATGGGAAAAATTAATGAAGACATGAAAACTCTGCTCGGCAGTACAATATGGGTACTGGGAACTGCAGATGCCAATGGGATTCCTAATGCAGTGCCTATTCACTATGCTAAAGTACTAAACGACAGCCAGCTTATGCTGGTGGACAATTTTATGAAAAAGACCACTGCAAATATCAAGTCTAATCCTCAAGTAACTGTTTCTGTGTGGAATAGTACTTCAGGTTATCAGTTTAAAGGAGCTGCCAAAATAGAAACTGAGGGAGTTAATTTTGATACCGCGGTAGAAATGGTCAAAGGTAAAATGACTCCCAAAGGAGCAGTAATACTCGATGTAGATTCAATTTACTTGACTACTCCAGGTCCAACTGCTGGAGATAAATTAGAATAATAATACTGCCCAAAAAATACAGTTCGGGATTATGGGTTATATGATTTTTAGAATGATGCCGGGGCAGGAAAGCCCCGGTTCTTGAGATGCTATCGCCCGCAAATCTATTTGGAGAATGCAGTCTGTTATAATGCAGATGATAAATGAAAATGATAAGCAGATAGATACTTTTTTTGCAAATGATAAAGAAAAGAGGAATTATTATGGCTAAAAATGGAATGGAAATAAAGTTACCTGAATCTGAAGAACAGACACTAGTAGGTTCGCTCAATAATATCAAGCATGTTGTAGCGGTAATGAGCGGCAAGGGTGGAGTGGGTAAATCCACAGTAACAGCCTTGATCGCAAGTACTCTCGTCAAATCTGGTTTCCGCGTGGGAATACTGGATGCTGATATCACGGGTCCCAGTCAGCCTCGGGCTTTTGGGATTAAGAGCCAGGGTTTAACCGGCAGTATGTTTGGAATTACCCCTATCGAAACCAGAAGCGGAATAAAGATGATATCCACTAATTTCATGCTGAAGGAAGAAGATGATCCAGTAATCTGGAGAGGTCCATTATTAGCGGGTGCAGTAAAGCAGTTCTGGGAAGAAACTGACTGGCAGGACCTGGATTACATGGTGGTAGACCTTCCTCCCGGTACGGGGGATGTGCCTTTGACCGTGCTGCAGAGCTTGCCGGTTGATGGTCTGGTAATTGTTTCCTCCCCTCAGGATTTGGCATATATGGTAGTGAGGAAGGCGGTAAAGATGGCGACCCAGATGCAGAAACCCATCTTGGGCTTAATAGAAAACATGAGTGAATTTATCTGTCCTAAATGTGGTGAAGCACATAAAATATTTGGTGAGAGTCAAGGCAAATCGATATCTGAAAAGATGGGAATAGATTTCCTGGGAAGCTTACCTTGGGATACCCATTTAAACCAGCTGGTTGACAAGGGTCAAGTGGAAGAATATTATTCAGAAGCAATGGCTGCTATAGTGGAGAAGATTATCAATAAGACGCAATAATAGTAGCAAAGATAAAAGTGGAAAATAATTTTGTCTGACACTTAGCATTAATGATAACCTAGGAGAAGGTCTAGACTAGAACTATCTCATTTGTTATTTGCTAGGATTAGGAGGGGAATTATGGCTAGAGAACCAAAATGCCGAAGGGTGGAGTCTATTCCGAAGGTTACCGTTTTTAAACCAGCAGGAATACCGCGTTCCAGTTTGGAGGAAGTCGTTGTAAAGCTGGAAGAATTGGAAGCAATTCGTCTTAAGGATCTCCTCGGTCTGGAACAGGAGGAATGCGCTGAACGTATGGGGGTTTCCCGTCCCACTTTTCAGCGTATCCTGATGGAAGGCCGGGGAAAAATTGCAGCGGCTTTGATAGAAGGACAAGCCATTCGCATAGAAGGAGGCAACTATTGCCTGGGGCAGGGGCAGTGCAGGAAAGCCGAACATTCTCAAAAAAGACGCGACGATTGCCTTTATCGTGAGGATTATGCTGGAAAAAATGCGGAGAGCGGCAATGAGATGGCCGGCACCAAGATCGCGATATGTGCCAGTGGTGAATTACCATCGGCTTTAGTGGATGGGCGTTTTGGGCGCTGCGCTTATTTTATGCTTTGGGATGAAGAGCAAGGCATTTTTGAGGCGATCAGTAATAGCGGCCCAGAATTAAACCATGAAGCTGGAACCGGAGCAGCCCAGGAACTGCTTGAGCGGGGAGTAGGAATACTAATTTGTAATCGGATCGGCCCCAAAGCCTTAAATGTTTTTCAACAATTTGGGTGTAAAGTATACGGTGTATTACAAGGCATTAATATAGAAACGGCTCTAAATCAGTATCAAGCTGGGGGATTGTCGTCAATAGAAATTGCCAATAATATATAAGGAAATATACTGAGGTTTCCGCATTTTTTTATGAAAAGGTTGAATAATAATAATGATTGGAGTGTTAATTTAATGAAAATAGCAATGCCTAAAAACGGTGAGATGCTAAATCAACATTTTGGCCAGAGTAAGAGTTTTCAAATTGTATCGGTGGATAATGGACAGATTGTTGCTAGGCAAGAGATAAGCAGTGAGTCTTTGCAGCATAATCATGCTGGTCTTTCCGGTTTGTTTTTAGCTGAAGGGGTATCTCTGGTTATTACCGGTGGGATAGGGAAACCGGCGTTGGATGCGCTAAATGAGAATGGGCTGGAGGTTATCAAGGGAGCGTCTGGCAAATGTGAAGAAGTTCTAGAAGAATACCTAGCTGGTAAGCTTAACGACAAAAACGTTATGTGTAACCATCAAGGAGAACATTATCATCAGTAACAAGGTGTAATACGGAGTGAATAAGAAGGTAGGTAGCACCTCTGGACTATTATTTATGGCTTGTACCTTTGGGTTTGGTGGTGGGAGCTTTTGGAACCATGATCGGAGCTGGCGGCGGATTTATTCTGGTGCCAGTTTTGTTGTTGATATACCCAGACAAAAGCTCCGAAACCATTACCAGTATTTCACTGGCAGTAGTTTTTCTAAATTCTTTGTCAGGTTCTTAGCTTATGCCAGAATGAAGCTAATAGATTATAAATCCGGGTTATCGTATGTTCAGAATTGTTCTAATTTAAGAATATACGATATTTACAGATTAATATTGTATACCTAACCAGGAGCTTTTTATTTCCTGGTTTGATTATGTTAAAATAGGAAAATAGTAGGCAGGTTATAACTTTGAGCAATTCTTTACATCAGGGAGGATAGAGATGAATTTTGTTAAAATGCACGGATTGGGTAATGATTTTATAATCGTTGAAGTTAATTCGTGGGAAGAAGCTGATTCTTTGCAGCCATATGCACAATCTGTGTGTGATCGTAATTTTGGTATAGGTGCTGATGGTCTGATAGCTATTGGCAAAGATCCAGAAATGGATATCTTTATGCGCATATTTAACTCGGATGGCTCGGAGCCGGAAATGTGCGGTAATGGCATCCGTTGTGTAGCACGTTATGCATACGAACACGGTTTGGTTGACAAAGCCAATATATCGGTAAGGACCCTGGCTGGACCCAGATATCCAGTAGTTAAAACTGTTGACGGCCGGGTTGTATCAATTACGGTTGATATGGGAGAACCGATTATAAGCAGGGATTTAATCCCCATGACCGGGTTTGGAGATACACTAAATATTAAAGCTAGTACCTCTCAGAAGGAATTCGAAGTGACTGCTGTATCCATGGGTAATCCTCATTGCATAGTGTTTGTACCCGATATTGCGGAAGTACCGGTTTCGCTATGGGGGCCGGAACTCGAAACCCATGCCCTTTTTCCTGCCAAAACCAATGTTGAATTCGTCCAGGTGTTGGGGCGCAATGAGTTAATTATGAGGGTATGGGAAAGAGGCGCAGGTATAACTTTGGCCTGTGGTACAGGAACATGTGCCACACTGGTGGCTGCAGTAAGGAACGGTTATGCGGATCGAGCCGCCACAGTTCATCTCCTAGGCGGGGATCTATTCATCGAATGGAAAGAGCAAGACAACCATGTATATATGTCTGGACCTGCTGTAGAAGTCTTTAGCGGGAAGATAGACATTGAGAAGAATAGAATTTAAAATATTAGATTTTTAGGGAGGTACTATAGAATGAAAGAAAATCGGGCTATGCAGAATCTGCCCCCTTACTTATTTGCCAGAATTGAGAAAAAAATTAGTGAAGCTAAAGAACAGGGCATTGATATTATCAATTTGGGAATTGGTGATCCGGATATTCCCACACCCCAACATATTATTGATAGTATGGCAATAAGTATAAATGATGCCGCTAACCATCAATATCCCAGTTCTGTGGGTCTGCTGGAATACCGGCAAGCTATTGCCGAATGGTATAAAAGTCGTTTTGATGTAGATTTGAATCCTAAAACTGAAATCGTTTCTTTACTCGGTTCCAAAGAAGGCATAGCCCATATCTCTTTTGCTTATTTGGATAAAGACGATATTAACCTGATACCGGATCCTGGATATCCGGTATATAATATTGGGACTTTACTGGCTGGTGGAAAATCACATTTTATGCCCTTGAAGGAGGAGAACAGATATCTGCCGGTTTTAGAGGATATTCCTGCCGAGATTGCTCGCCAGGCTAAGCTGATGTTTTTGAATTATCCCAATAACCCCATAGGGGTAATTGCGGACATTCCTTTTTATGAAAAAGTGGTTGAATTTGCTCGTAATTACGATATATTGGTATGCCATGATGCACCCTACACAGAAATGGCTTTCGATGGTCTAAAACCACCAAGCTTTCTGCAGGCTAAAGGCGCTAAAGACGTGGGCATAGAATTCCATTCACTTTCCAAAACCTATAATATGACCGGTTGGAGGATAGGATGGGCAGCTGGCAACAGTTCAGCTATAGAAGTACTGGGTAGATTTAAATCCAATGTTGATTCCGGGGTTTTCCAGGCCATTCAATATGCGGGCATCACCGCGCTGCGTGGTCCGCAGGATTGTATTGACGAGTCCAATCGGATATATGGTGAACGGAGGAGCATAGCCTTAGCAGGATTAGAGAGAATGGGTTGGAAGGTAAATCCGCCGCAGGCCAGTTTCTATTTCTGGGCCCCTGTACCCAAGGGATATACTTCAGCTTCTTTTGCCGAGATGGTTATGGAAAAATCCGCAGTAATAATTACCCCGGGCAATGGATACGGTGAATATGGAGAGGGGTATTTTCGAATAGCTTTAACTGTGAGCAAAGAGAGAATGCAGGAGGCATTTGACAGGATGTATGCGGCGATAGGAAGGGTTGAATTTTAAATGATAAAAAGTATGACCGGCTTTGGTCGGAGTGGAGTAAATGAAAACGGTTATGAAATAAGCTGCGAATTAAAGGGTGTAAATCATCGGTATTTTGACCTGCATACCCGTATATCGCGACGTTATAGTTTTCTAGAGGAGAAGATCAAAGAGGAACTCAAGAAAAAGTTGAATCGGGGTCGACTTGAAATCAGCATTAATATCGAGAAAACGAACGATTCAGCGAGGAATATCAAGGTTGACAAAGGTCTGGCTATGGCTTATTATGAATCTCTGAAGGATTTAGCAGAAAATCTGAATATTTCATCGGATTTCAAGGTTATTGACATTTTCCGGCTGCCAGATGTTTTTAATTTGGCAGATGAACAGGAAGATCCCGAGTTAGTATGGCGGGTGCTTAATAAAGCCCTGGACGAAGCTGTAGACAGTTTGGTAGAGATGCGCAGCAAAGAAGGGGTCAACTTGGGTAAAGATATACTGGCCAGGAATGCTTATATTTTGTCAGCAGTGGAAATACTGGAAAAGAGAGCACCGTTGGTAGCGCAGGAATATCAGGAAAAGCTGCGTAATCGAATTAAAGACATGACCAATGCCGGCACCGTGGACGAAACCAGAATAATCCAGGAAGCAGCCATATTCGCTGATAAAGCTAGCATTACCGAGGAGATTGTAAGACTGAAGAGTCATATCAAGCATCTGGATGAACTATTAGATGCCGATGATGCGGTTGGCCGTAAATGTGATTTCCTGGTTCAGGAGATGTTCAGGGAAATTAACACCATAGCATCTAAAGCGAATGATATTGAAATGAGTCAAATAGTTGTGGATGTGAAAGCGGAATTAGAGAAAATTCGCGAGCAGTTGCAAAATATAGAGTAGACAGGGAGGTGAATCCGGTTTAATCCGGAAAGTATGGATATAAAGCTAGTGAATATTGGCTTTGGCAACATAGTTGCTGCTAATAGAATTATTGCCATCGTAAGTCCAGAATCAGCTCCAATTAAGAGAATTATTCAGGAAGCCAGGGAAAAAGGGGTACTGATTGATGCTACCTACGGACGCAGAACCCGAGCTGTAATAGTAGTTGACAGCGGGCATGTTATTTTGTCGGCGGTTCAGCCAGAAACGGTTGCTAACCGACTTAGTTCCAAGGACACGGTCAGTGAAGATGTGTGATATAGGAAGCGTGATTAAGAAATGACCAGTAGGGGAATCTTGTTTGTTATTTCGGGCGCATCAGGAGTTGGCAAAGGTACGATTAATCAGGCGGTGTTGTCGCAGGTAAATGACATCAAAATGTCTATTTCGGCTACCACCCGGTCGATGCGGGCAGGGGAAGTTGATGGCCGGGATTACTTTTTCTTAACCCCCGAGGAATTTGACCTGAAAGTCAAAAATGATGAATTTCTGGAATATGCCCGAGTTTACCAGAATATGTACGGCACTCCGGAAAAATATGTCTGTGCAACCCTGGAAAAAGGTTATGATGTTATACTGGAGATAGATGTTCAAGGAGCTTTAAAGGTAAAGGAGAAAATGCCCGAAGGGGTATTTATTTTTATCCAGCCGCCCAGTGTTGAAGCCCTGGCCCAAAGGATTCACCAAAGGGGGAAGGACTCTCTGCAAAGCATTCAGGATAGAATGTCTGCTTGTCATGAAGAGATAGCCATGGTCAAACATTATGACTATGTTGTTGTTAATGATAGGCTGGATGAGGCAGTAAATAAAGTCCGGGCCATTATTACTGCCGAACGTTGTCGGGTTAAAAATTGTGTTAAGGAGTGATTGGCTTGATCCCACCTTCAACCAGAGACCTTATCAATATAGGACAAAGCAAATATGCCGTGGTAGTTGCCGCGGCACAAAGAGCGCGTGTTCTTTCGGAGAAGAAGAGAAATGATGAAAACTACCGTCTATCCAGCATGGTTACTGAAGCACTTGAAGATATTATTCACTCTAAAGTAATAATAAACAATAATCAAGGAAATGAACCTCATAAGGAGGATTAGTATGACCAAGACGGTTGGCATTGGCATTACCGGCGGTATTGCTGCCTATAAAGTGGCTGATTTGGTTAGTAAATTAAAGAAAAACGACTTCGATGTAATCGTTATGATGACCGAAGGGGCTACCAAGTTCATTACTCCCCTGACCTTAAAAACGCTATCGGGCCATGAGGTGTTAACTGACCTATGGTCCGAGTCTCAAGAGTGGAAGGTTCAGCATATTGGAGTGGTTGAGCAGTTAGACCTGCTGGTGATTGTGCCGGCTACTGCCAATTTTATTGCTAAAATGGCTCATGGTTTGGCGGATGATTTATTGTCAACGATAGTCCTGGCCAATACGGCACCCGTTCTGGTGGTGCCCTCTATGAATACTAACATGTTTGAAAATCAAATCGTCCAGAATAATATTAACACCCTGAAGGGTTATGGCTGTCATATTATGGATCCAGATAGTGGTCTGCTGGCCTGTGGAGTTACAGGCAAAGGCAGATTACCTGAGTTAGAAGATATATACCAGCAAATTGTTAAGATGGTCTCACCGAAAAATGATCTCTGCAATAAAAAGATTATGGTCAATGCGGGTTCAACCTGTGAAGACATTGATCCGGTACGATTTATCACTAATCGAGGTACTGGAAAAATGGGTTTTGCGCTAGCTCGCGAAGCGGCTGAGCGTGGAGCAGAGGTTATTCTGGTTAGTGGGCCTTCACAACTGCAGGTACCTGGTAAAGTTGAGTATATCCCGGTAAGGAGTGCTCAGGAGATGTGTGATGTGATGTTAAACCATCAGAGTGTTTGTGATATCATTATTGGTGCTGCAGCGGTTGGTGATTTTCGTATGGCTAAAATTGCTGAACAGAAAATGAAAAAGACCGAAGAACAGTCTGAGCGTTTAACTCTGGAATTGATAGAAAACCCGGACATTTTAAAAGAACTGGGTAAGAGAAAGCATGATAAACTGATCATGGTAGGTTTTGCTGCTGAGACGGAGAATGTATTGCTAAACGCCAAGAAAAAGCTGAAAGCCAAGAATTTGGACTTGATTGTTGCTAATGACGTTACGATGGAAGGGGCAGGTTTTGCCACCGATACTAACATTGTTACGATCATAAATAAAGAAGGCGAGGCCCGTACACTTCCCAAGATGAGCAAAGAGGAAGTGGCCGCAGCTATTATAGACAGTATCATTGAATTAATATAGTTTTTCACGGGAAAGGAAGGGTGAAGGTGGCAAATAAGTTATTTACCTCTGAGTCGGTTACTGAAGGACACCCCGATAAAATGGCCGATCAGATATCTGATGCGATACTTGACGCAATGCTGGCACAGGATCCTTTTGCCAGGGTAGCTGCGGAAACGATAGTTACTACTGGGCTGGTATTAGTGGCTGGTGAGATCACTACCAATTGTTATGTAGATATTCCTCGTCTGGTTCGCAGTACTATTGGAGAGATCGGATATACAAGGGCCAAATATGGATTTGACTGCGAAACCTGTGCAGTAATAACTTCTATTGATGAACAATCTCCCGATATTGCAATGGGGGTTAATCAGGCCTATGAAACCAAGCAGGGTGATCTGTCCAATAATGAACTTGATGCTATCGGTGCTGGTGATCAGGGAATGATGTTTGGATATGCAACTAATGAGACAGAAGCATATATGCCCATGCCTGCTTATCTGGCTAGTAAAATGGCCTATCGTCTGGCCCAAGTAAGGAAAGAGGGTATCATATACTATCTTCGTCCTGATGGCAAGACCCAGGTTACGGTAGAGTATGATGACGATAAACCAGTACGAGTAGATACGGTAGTACTTTCAACCCAGCATCATCCTGACGTTGATCATGCAACCATCGAAAGGGACATGATTGAGCAAGTAATTAAGGCAGTTATCCCAGCAGAAATGCTGGATAGCAACACAAAATTTTATATAAATCCCACCGGACGGTTTGTTATCGGTGGACCGCAGGGTGACTGTGGCTTAACTGGCCGAAAAATAATTGTAGATACCTATGGTGGGATGGCACGCCATGGCGGAGGTGCTTTCTCGGGTAAGGACCCGACTAAAGTGGATCGCTCCGCAGCTTATGCGGCCCGTTATGTTGCTAAAAATATGGTTGCCGCGGGAGTAGCTGATCGCATGGAAATACAACTTGCGTATGCGATCGGGGTCGCTCATCCAGTGTCCATATCAGTTGAGACTTTTAATACGAATAAGATACCAAATGAGAAAATTGTGGAACTGATTGAGAAACATTTTGACTTACGTCCAGCCGCAATAATAAGAGACCTGGATTTAAGAAGACCTATCTATAAGAAAACTGCGGCTTATGGTCACTTTGGCAGAGATGACTCTGATTTCAGCTGGGAAAAAACCGATAAAGCTGAGGCAATTCGGCAGTCTGCTGGTCTTTAATTTTTAGCTGCTGAAAATCAAATATGTAACCATAAGGGCGGGTTTCCCGCCCTTTATTATATTGCGTCGGAGGAAGAACGATAGACGCTGATAACGCGAATGACACAAGAATGACACAGGAGAACCGTCCCCTTGTGTCACCAAACTTGTGTCACCAAAGTTGCAATATTAATTTAGAGATGAGTTGGGACAGGGGGGTAGGGTTTTGAAATGTGTTGAAGTAATTGTAAATTTACCCAGTAGCAAATTAAACAGTAATTATACATATACTGTCCCTAACCATCTAGTTGATGAGGCTGTTTTTGGCAAACGAGTTTTGATTGATTTTGCCGGCCAGAAAGTAGATGGATTTATCGTAGCTGAAAAAGAAACTAACGACCCTGCCCCAATGAAAACCTTGCTTAAAGTTTTGGATAGTGAGTCTGTTTTTACCCAACCGCTACTACTTCTGGCTCGCTGGATGGCTGATTATTATCTGTGTCCTCTTTCTATGGCTCTAAGTTTAATGGTGCCTCGTATTCTGCAGCGTAAAAAAAGCCAGATTATCCTTCCTGCGATTGATGAAAGCGAATTTATTAAATTATCTGAACAAGGCATTAATCCTAACCGGGAATTGTTTGCTGAGCTTTGGGAGCGGGGCGAACTGCCCATAAGTAAAGCTCTAAAGTATGTTGATAAAGAAGAATTGGCCAGCCTGGAGCAAAGAAATTATGTCACCAGATCGGGAGTATATCGCATGGGGCATGAGTATAAGAAGGGGTATTATTATACCGCGGGCAATTTTGATTATGAAAAAGATTTACCCACCCTCCAACGCAGGGCCCCTCGCCAAGCTGAGATCATGGAACTGTTGAGGGAGCAATCAGGAATTGAACGGGATTGTCTTGATGCCTTGGTATCGTCGGCCAGTATTAAAGCTTTGTTGAAGAAGGGTTATGTTACTATTGAACGAAAGTCAAACCCTCTGGAAAATAGTAACTTAAACTTGAATGACGAGCAAAAATTAGCAGTCAGACAAGTGGAAAAAGCTATCCAGGATGGGCGGAGTTCCGAATTGTTACTATTTGGGGTGACAGGCAGCGGCAAAACTGAAGTGTATCTGCAGTCGGCTGCGACCGCTATTGCCAAAGGCCGGGGCGTTATCGTTCTGGTTCCCGAGATAGCTTTAACCCGTCAGTTTGTGGAAATATTTTCTTCTCGAATAGAGGGGATTGCGGTATTGCATAGCGGTATGTCGGCTGGTGAACGCTATGATGAATGGAGACGAATAAAATCAGGAGATGTCAGGCTGGTTCTGGGGGCCAGGTCGGCTGTTTTTGCACCTGTACCTGATTTAGGGCTGATAATTATTGATGAGGAGCAAGAGGGTAGTTTCAAACAAGAGGAAATGCCTCGTTATCATACCCGGGAGGTAGCCAGAATAAGATCACAATTGGAATCGGCAGTCATGTTGGCCGGAAGTGCTACGCCCTCGATTGAAACTTTTTATGCAGCCCGTGAAGATTCTGTAAAACTGCTAATCTTAAAACAAAGGGTTGGCGGCGGACAAATCCCTAAAGTTATTATTGAAGATTTAAGAAATTCATTTAAGCATGAACAGCGTGGACTTATTTCTCCCATATTAAGAGAAAAAATCGGGGAGAATTTGACCCGGGGTGAACAAATCATCCTTTTTATAAACCGCAGGGGATATTCGCCGGTGACTATATGCGGGGAATGTGGTAATATTGCATCGTGCCCATCCTGTTCCGTGGGCATGACTTATCACCAAGATATTGAACAGAATGTTTGTCACTACTGTAATCATCATTCCCAACAGGAGACACGGTGCAGCCGCTGCGGCAGTAAGCAGATGCAGTTGATCGGCGCCGGCACGCAGCGGGTGGAAGAAGAAATAAGGCGGATGTTCCCTGAGGCGGCAATTGCCCGATTGGATATGGACAGCAGCCGTCGCCCGGGCGCTCAAAAATCAATTCTGGACCGTATGAAGAGCAGAGAAATAGATATTCTGGTAGGAACACAGATGGTGGCCAAGGGACTTGATTTTCCCTTTGTTTCTCTGGTAGGAATTATTGATGCAGACAGCATTTTATTTCTGCCGGATTTCAGAGCAGGGGAAAGGTGCTTTCAATTGCTGGTTCAAGCGGCGGGCAGAGCGGGTCGAAGCAGTGGCGATGGTGAGGTAGTAATACAGACCTATAATCCAGAAAACCCGGTTATAAAGATGGCTGTTGATCAGGATTACCGTAGTTTCTATGAACACGAGATCAAATTGCGAAGACTATTGAATTATCCACCTTTTACCCGATTATTAAGAATTGTTTTCAGTGCCGAGGGTGAAGATATGGTACAGGGGTTTGCTTTTTCAATAGCCCAATATATTGAGGATATAATTGATGCCAGTGAAGAAGATATTATGTTATTAGGCCCTGCTCCCTGTCCCATAAGTAAGATTCGCAACCGTTTTCGTTACCAATTAATAATTAAATGCAGCAGTTTAGATTTATTAAGAAGTATTGCCAGTTATATTCTAGCCAGTGGACCTACAAAAAATGTTAAAATGGAAATAGATTTCAATCCCGTTACTACTATTTAAGGAGGTCGGCCATGGCCGTATATAAAATAATTACAGATCCTGATCCGGTTTTGAGGCAAAAATCTTTAAAAGTGACCAATATCAATGCCGGAGTCTTGCGAGTGTTGGAAAATATGCGTGATACGCTTTATGCCGCTGATGGTGTAGGATTAGCTGCACCCCAGATAGGTATTTCTAAAAGAATTATTATAGTTGATCCAGGTGATAATCTTATTGAGATAATAAACCCGGAAATTACTTACTCTGAGGGCGAAACAAACGGAAGTGAAGGATGTTTGAGTGTTCCCGGCAAAGTAGGCTGGCTGAAACGGGCGCAGAAGGTAATTGTCAAAGGTTTAAACCGCAGCGGTGAAAGCATTGAGATTGAAGCGATGGATTTTTTGGCCCGAATACTTCAACACGAAATTGATCATTTGGATGGTATATTATTCCCAGATAAGGCTACCAGAATAAGAATAGACGAATAATAGCTTACGGAGGAGAATGGTTTTGAAAGTTGTCTTTATGGGGACTTCCGATTTTGCGGTACCTTCATTGGCAAAACTAATTGATTCCCAGCATGAGATTCTAGGAGTGGTAACTCAGCCGGACCGTCCGAAGGGCAGGGGCAATAAAGTGCTGTTTTCGCCGATCAAAGAATTGGCTGTCCAGCATAGTCTGGAGATTTATCAACCATTACGAATTAGAGATGAATCTGCTGTAGACATGCTGCGCAACTGGGAAGCTGATCTGATTGTAGTAGCCTCTTATGGGCAGATACTTCCTACAGAAATTCTAGATATGCCCAGGTTAGGATGTATAAATGTCCACGCCTCGCTGTTGCCTCATTATCGGGGGGCAGCTCCAATTCAAAGGGCGATCATGGCTGGGGATAGAGTAACTGGAGTTTCCACCATGTTTATGAATGCAGGCCTTGATACAGGTGACATAATCCTGCAAAAGCCAGTCGAAATAGATGAGGACATGGATCATGGAGATCTGGAAAATGTTTTAGCCCAGGAAGGCTCTGATTTATTAATAGATACAATGGCCGTTCTAGCCAGCGGTTCCAATCCTCGCAGAAAACAGGATAATCATCGCAGTAGTTATGCCCCCATGCTGAAGAGGGAAGAAGAAAAAATTGATTGGAATGAGAAAGCTGCAGTTATTAGAAATCTAATTAGGGCATTAAGCCCCCACCCAGCAGCCTATACTTCCTTTAATGACAACAGATTCAAAATCTTTAAATCCCGACTAGTCAATAAGGAAGCAACGGGACTAGCCGGTCAAGTTATCCAAATTACTAAAGATGGTTTTGAGGTGCAAACCGGTCAGGGGATTCTGGCAATACTGCAAGTTCAGAGGGAAGGGAAAAAGCGGATACCTTGTTATGAGTTTTTAAAAGGTTTTCAGTTGGTACCGGGAGATATTCTTATCTAGGGGGACAGGAATTGGAAACTAAAAAGCGGGTTTATGTTGGACTCTTAGCGGCGAGTACGTTCCTGTTGGCTCTTCTGACGGCAGCTATTTGGTATCTGATCCAGAACAGGGATTTTATTTTCGGCAGAGTTCTGCTTACCATAATTATTTCAATCCTGGGAGCAATATTTATTTTTGCGGGGTTAGGTGTGCTGGCAATAGTTTTTATGATCATAAGGTCTAAGGCAATACCTTCCCTTGATAATTTTACTCGTATTGCTAATGAGATCCTATTCCCGATCACATTATTAACGGGCCGAATAACGGGAATAAATAAAGAAGAGATACTTCGTTCATATATTGCAGTAAACAATAATCTGGTAAAATCAAAGAAATTATTGCTGGATGGACGGCAGGTCATGATTTTGCTGCCTCACTGTCTGCAGGATTCTGAATGTCCCCACAAAATTACGATGGATATTAACAACTGCAAACACTGCCAGAAATGCAGCATTGCTGATCTCATAGATCTTGGAGAAAAATACCATGCAGTTATTAAAGTAGCTACCGGGGGGACTTTGGCTCGAAAATTTATTGAAGAATGCAAACCCCGAGGAGTAATTGCGGTAGCTTGTGAAAGAGATCTTTCCATGGGAATTCAGGATGCGAGCAATATTCCGATAATTGGAGTTTTGAATTGCAGGCCGAATGGGCCCTGTATTAATACCAATGTAGAACTTGATAAAGTAGAAGATGCTTTGAAGATTATTTGTGAAAGGAGATAAATAAATGGGCTATCTTATTTTCATTATTCCAGCGTTCTTAATCTCGTTGTATGCTCAGTTTAAAGTGAAAACTACTTTTAAGAAATATTCAGATGTGAGGTCATCGCGGGGGACAACTGGGGCAGAAGCTGCTTCGGTGCTGCTGCAAAGAAACGGCATAGGAAGTTTAGTTCCGATCAAACCAATAGCTGGAAGTCTCTCTGATAATTATGATCCCCGCAGCCGTACCCTGAATCTTTCGGAGACGGTATATGGGAGCACTTCCATTGCCGCCATTGGTGTGGCGGCTCATGAAGTAGGGCATGCTATTCAACATAATGAGCAGTATGGACCTCTCCAATTACGTCATGCGATTGTACCGATCACGAGTTTCGCTTCCTCTGCCTCTTTCCCTATTTTGCTTGTTGGGATGTTAATGAACAGCATGAATTTGATTGCGGCAGGTATTATTCTTTTTTCCGCGGTAGTGGTATTTCACATAGTAACTTTACCAGTGGAATTAAATGCTTCGCGTCGGGCAGTTCTGCAATTGACCGATTCTGGCCTCATAAGCAGTGATGAGGTTCCTATGGTTAAAAAGGTTCTTGGTGCAGCCGCATTAACTTACTTAGCGGCAACCCTCATGGCAGTAGCCAATTTACTCTATTATGTTATGATATTCATGGGTAACAGTGATGATTAATTTTGTTAATAAGTAAATGGATAAAGCGACGGAACAAGAACGAATAGCCGCTGATATCGCTGAATGATATGATTATCGCTGATCTTATTAGGTATCAGGGGATAGGGTTATTGTAAGCCTCAAGAGGTGTGAAAAAGGGTGCTTTAATTTGTTCGCAATGACATCAAAGAGTAAGGTTTATGTCATCCTGAGTGTCAACGAACGGTCTTTTCCCTTAGCATAAACAAGATTATTCATTTCGTTCAGAATGACAGTTTAGTTATTTTCGCTCTAAATTGTAATTTGGGAAATCAGCGATAATCATATAAATCAGCGATATCAGCGGCTATAGTTTCTTCTGTCGCATCTGATAACAATTGCGAGACTTGAGTTAGTAATAAATAGATAGGAATATAATATATGCAGAGTGACCAGATTGAAAAGAACGAAAAAGATCCCCGTAAACTATCACTTTTGATTGTATATCAGGTTTTAGAAAAAGGTGCCTATACCAATATTACTCTGGATAGATATTTAAGAACAGCCAGTTTATTGCCAGATGACAGACATTTGGTTACAGAGATTGTAAACGGAACGGTACGCATGTTAAAGCACCTGGACTGGGTGCTTAATCTTTTTTTGCGCAAACCTATTGAAACTCAGAATCCCTGGCTGAGAAACGTGCTCCGGATTTCCCTCTATCAGATGCTATTTATGGAAAAAATACCTGATTACGCTTGTGTTAATAGCGCGGTAAAACTTATCCGCGACAAATTAGGTTCCAAACTGTCTGGAGTTGGCAATGGGGTCCTGCGCAATATAGCCAGAAACCGTGCTTCCCTGCAATATCCGGATCAGGCCGATATTATTAAGTATCTGGCGGTTTATAATTCTCAGCCGGAATGGTTGGTGCAAAAATGGGTTGCCGAATATGACTTTCCGGTGGTCCAGAATATGTTGACCTATTTCAATCAAAGACCAGGGCTGGTTCTGCGCAATAATGATTTATTAGGAAGCCGAAATGAATTAATTGAGGCATTAATCCAAGAGGGGGTACACTGCTTAGCCAGTCCCCGAACTCCATGGGGAGTGCTGATCGAGGGTATGGATAGAAGCCTGGAAGAATTGAGGGCTTATCGGGAGGGACGCTTTTATGTGCAGAATGAGGCCTCCATGTTGGCAGTCTGCATATTGAATCCCGGAATGGGTGAGCATATAGTGGATCTCTGTAGTGGAGTGGGTGGTAAGACAACCTTCATGGCAGAGCTCATGAATAACATCGGGCAAATAGATGCCTATGAAATATACCAACACAAAATTGACCTGTTAAGAACAAATAGTACTCGACTACATGTCTCCATTATTAACGGGCACCATCAGGATATTATGGCTATACCAACCGGAACGGAACTGGCTCAAGGTGTTTTATTGGATGTTCCCTGTTCAGGACTGGGGGTTCTCAACCGGCGGGCTGATTCTCGTTGGAGAAAAAACAGCGAAGATATTATTAACTTAACAGGACTGCAAGCCAAATTCATGGAGCAAGCTGGACAACTCGTGGCGCCTGGAGGCCGGTTAGTTTATTCAACCTGTACAATTAATAGCAGTGAAAACGAAGACATTGTGGCAGAGTTCCTGCGCAACAACCCCGTTTTCTTCCTGGAAGGTTTCGCTGGCGAAATCGAATTCTTCCCTTTAGATGAAGAAGATAAAAGATGCGCAGCCACGGGGATGTTAACCATAATACCAGGAAAATACAGAACCGATGGGATGTTTTACGCACGAATAAGGAGGAACAAAGGCTAGTAATATGGATACAACAGAGAAAACTGAACTTTTGGGTATGGATCTTATGGCTTTGGAACAATATTTTATTTCTCTGGGAGAACCTCGTTTTAGAGCTAATCAGATATTTACCTGGATATACCGTAAAGAAGTGGGCTCATTTTATGAAATGAGTGACATCCCTAAGGAACTGCGATTTAGGCTGGATCAGCTGGCCGAAGTTTCAATCCCAAGGGTTCTAAAACAGCGTGTTTCTAAAGACGGCACCCGCAAGTTTCTGCTGGAGATGAACGACAAGAAGAGAGTAGAAACAGTTATCATCCCGCAGAGTCGGGACAAAGACACGCAATATTCATTATGCATTTCCACCCAGGTGGGCTGCCCGATTGGGTGCAGCTTTTGTGCCACAGGATTATCCGGTTTCCAAAGAAATCTGCAGGCTTATGAAATGGTTGGGCAAGTCTTGGGTTCGCGCCGGGAATTGGCTAGAAAACTGAAAACTAACGGTGAACAATCCATTACCAATGTTGTATATATGGGAATGGGAGAACCCATGCTAAATTATGATGAGGTGTTAAAATCCATCTATATCCTCAATAATCATAAGGGTATTAATATAGGACAGAGGCATATCACTATATCTACATCCGGAGAGGTAAAGGGTATAGAAAGATTGGCACAGGAAGACCTGCAGGTTACGCTGGCTATATCGCTGCATGCCTGTAACAATAAATTAAGGGACCAGTTAATACCCCTAAATCGAAAATATCCATTAGAAATGCTTATGAAATCAGTGGCCAGCTACATAAAACAAAGTAATCGCAGGGTCACTTTTGAATATATTATGCTGGACGATGTAAATATAAATAGGGAAGATGCAGCGGCCATGGTTAAATTAATTAAACCTTTACTGGCGAACGTAAACCTTATTCCTTATAATGAAGTAAGTGGCTTGGACTTCAGAAAACCTTCCCCTGCGAAAATAAAGCAATTTTGTGATTGGCTGGTGGACCGAGGTTTAAATGTCACCCTTAGAGAGGAAAGAGGATCTGACATTGAAGCAGCCTGCGGGCAGCTAAGTGCGAAAAGGGATCGTTAGAAGGAAAAATTAAAAAATATACAGAAATATACAATAATAGGTTTGGAAGTTATTGAGGTGTAATATGAAGGTTGCTGGTGTGACAGACATTGGACTACACAGAAAAAGAAACGAAGATCATTATTTTATTGATACTGACAGGGGCATTTTCCTGGTATGTGATGGCATGGGCGGTCATAAGGGCGGGGATGTAGCTTCACAAATGGCGGTGGAAACATTGCGCCAAAACTTACAGTGGGGAGCTGCGGATGATATAGTTCCAAGTCTTCGCAAAGCCGTCAAAATGGCTAATCAGGCTATTTATGCTAAAGGTCAGTCTGATGAATCACTGTATGAAATGGGAACTACCCTAACGTCGGCAGTAATTTATGATGGGAGTTTAGTAGTAGGGCATGTCGGTGACAGCAGTCTGTTCCTCTATAAAGAAGGTAAGTTAAGAAAAATTACCCGTGATCATACCCTGGCGGAACAGTTGTTAACCGATGGATTGCTTAAACAGGAAGATATTCAATCTAATGTATATAATCACGTACTTACACGAGCTGTCGGAGTGGAAAAACAGGTTGAGGTTGATATTTATCAGCAAGAGGTATCGCAGGGTGATTGGATTCTGCTCTGTACTGATGGATTGACCGATTTAGTTACCGATAGTGAAATTAGTGAATTTCTAGGATCAGCCCATGATCCGCAAGAAACAGCCCGAGCACTGGTCGATTTTGCCTTGGTCAAAGGTGGATATGATAATATTACCATTGTGCTCTTATCTGTTTAATTAGGAGGTACAGAATTTGAATGGCACGACATTAGGTAGTCGGTATGAATTAATTGAGATTATCGGGGAAGGTGGGATGTCCACCGTATTCAAAGCCCGGGACAGGATTCTGGATAGGATTGTCGCGGTAAAGGTATTAAAAGACGAGTTCTCCAAGGATATAGGTTTTGTAGAAAAATTCAAAACTGAAGCCTTATCGGCAGCCAGCATTTCGCATCCCAACATTGTAAATATATACGATGTCGGCCAGGAAAAAGATGTGCACTATATTGTTATGGAATATGTGGATGGTAAGACACTAAAGGACGTAATTCGCAAGAATGCTCCTTTACCAATTTCTCAAGCGGTAGATATTGCTATCATGGTTTGTGATGGTGTGCATCATGCCCATGAGAAAGGGATTATCCACCGTGACATCAAGCCTCATAATATATTAATTACTGAACAGGGAATGGTAAAAGTTGCCGATTTCGGTATAGCCAGGGCAGTCAGCGCCGGTACCATTACTTATGGAAATAACATAGTTGGTTCAGTTCACTATTTCTCACCTGAACAAGCTCGCGGAGAAGTTATCAACCGAACTACTGATATATATTCGATTGGCTGTATTCTTTACGAAATGGTTACAGGCAAGGTGCCATTTGATGCGGAAAGTCCGATCACGGTTGCACTTAGGCACATTCATGACGAACCTCCCTCCCCCCGCTTAAAAAATCCTGAAATACCTTTGGCACTTGAGGGAATAATATTTAGAGCCATGGAAAAAGTCCCGGGGCGCAGATTTCAAACCGCCCAGGATATGCGTAATGCCCTGCTTAACGTGCACAACGCCAAAGCAGCTGTTATGTCCTCTGGGCTAGAAAAGGGTGTAGATAAGGTGAAAAAGCGGAAAATAAAACCGGTGGGTGTAGCTCTGATTGCAATTGCGATAGTTGGGTTACTTTCGGGAGTTTTGTTCATGACGGGCGGCAATATATTCGGCAAAGAGGTAGCTGTGCCAGATATTGTGGGTATGAACATGGCCAAAGCCGATGAAGAACTTTCCAAGCTTGGTTTAATAATGAATGTTATCGCCCGGCAGAACGATCCCGCTGTCGAAAAGGACTCAATAATATCCCAGGATCCAGGTAAAGGCCGCAAAGTAAAAGCTGGCCGACAGATAAGTGTGGTCGTCAGTACCGGTAGTGAACAGGTTAAAGTCCCTAATATCACCGGAGTAAACATTAAGGACGCTACTACGCGGCTTACCAATAAGGGTCTTAACCTGGGTACTCCCCAGGAAGTCTTTGATGAAAAATATGAAGCTGGAATCGTGATTTCTCAGAAACCAGCCGCGGATACTTTGGTTGGATCAGGCACTAATGTTGATGTCGTAGTCAGCAAAGGTAAGACGCCCAACAAAGTGACTATGCCTGAATTGAAAGGCTTATCATTAACTAACGCTACTAAAAAACTGCAAGATAATAAACTAGTGCTGGGTGATGTTAAGCGTCAGCAAAGTAATGCCTTTTATAATGACCAAGTATCAGCTCAGGATACAGCCGCAGGTGTTTTGGTGGATGAAGGAACCAAGGTGAATATTACTATCAGCACCGGGCCAGGGCCAACATCTAAAACGAAACGACTGCAGTTTGATCTGCCTTCGGATCAGCAATTCTATAATGTAGTGATAAGTGTTAATGATGCCCAGGGTGAAAGGGTCGTATATAACGTGATGCACCGGGCTGGTGAGAACGTAAATGTAGGTATTAATTATTTTGGTACCGGTACGGCTAAAGTGGAGATCAATGGCAAAGCCTTTAAAGACTATAGCCTTCAATGATATTGGCAGCAATTGGAGGTAAAGTATGACCCTGACTCAAACTGAAGGTCTGGTAATAAAAAACTACAGCGGTTTCTACTACGTTCAGGATAAGACGGGTTATATCTATGAATGTAAAGTTAGAGGCAAAGTTAAAGAGAAATTGCTGAGCGGAGATCGGGTATTATTTACACCCCTGGAAAACGGCAAAGGTATACTTGAAAAGGTACTAAGACGGGAAAATCAACTTTATCGACCCCGGGTTGCTAATGTGACCCGGGTATTGATAGTTATGGCCTATGATCAACCCAAACCTGATTTGGGTTTGTTGGACAGGTTGATTTTTTTAGCTCTGTTTAATAAAATAACTCCTTGTATTATCCTTAATAAATGTGATCTGGCTGTTGATGAAACCGCCAACCGGATACTGAGTTATTATCCAGCCAGTTTTGAAGTGATAAGGACATCAGCCCGGCAAAATATAGGCATGGATAAGTTAAGCGCAGCTATTACCGGTGAAATAGGCGTACTAGCCGGACCTTCGGGAACGGGAAAATCAAGTATGCTGAAACTCCTCACCGGGTCAGAAGCACGTACCGGAGAGGTTAGTGCTAAAATTGGACGCGGCAAGCACACTACGCGGCATGTCGAACTTTACCCCTTGCCGCATGGAGGCTGGTTAGTTGATACCCCAGGGTTTAGCGTTCTGGATCTGCCATCTTTAAGACGTGAAGAAATGGTTCAGTATTTTCCTGATTTCTCAGAATATGCCGATGACTGCAAATTCGGTAATTGTCTGCATTATCGTGAAACGGAATGTGGGGTTAAAACTGCAGTAGATGAACAGAAAATACTTTTATCGCGTTATCAAAACTATATAACTATGCTGAAAGAAATTATCGAAAAGGAGAAGTGCTATTAGTGGTTCTGCTTGCACCTTCAATATTATCAGCCAATTTCGCACATCTGGCAGAAGATATTAAAAAAGTTGAGAATGCTGGAGTTGATTGGCTCCACATTGATGTTATGGACGGCCACTTTGTTCCCAACCTGACCATAGGACCACAGGTTGTAGCTGATATTCACCAGGAGACCAACCTGCTGCTGGATGTCCATTTAATGATTGAAAAGCCGGAAAAGATAATTCCAGCATTTATTCAGGCTGGAGCTGGTCTTATAACTGTTCATGTGGAGACCTGTCCGCATTTACATAGGATTATTGGTATGATTAAGGACGCCGGTATAATGGCTGGTGTGGCTCTTAACCCCGCGACTCCGGTGTCGCTCCTGGAGAATATAGTGCCTGATGTAGACTTGATCCTCGCCATGAGCGTAAATCCTGGGTTTGGCGGGCAGAAGTTTATAAAATCAGTAATAGGCAAGCTGATTCAGTTAAGTAACATGATGCAAAATGCAGGATCATTTAAATATTTGCAGGTGGATGGCGGCATAAATGCCCAAACCGGTGAAGAGGTTATTAAGGCAGGGGCCAATGTTCTGGTAGCCGGCTCTTATATTTTTAAGTCCCCGGATGTGAATGAAGCCATTCAAAATCTGCGTAATATCGTACCCAGGTAGTTCCCCATAAACATCAAAGAAAAGCAAGTAAAGGAATAGCATATATGAATTATCCCAACCCTAATTACAGTTATCACATCCTTACCTACGGCTGTCAGATGAATGTTCGTGATTCTGAAATTATATCCGGTTTATTGGTTCAGAAAGGTTATTTTGAACAGCCCGATGCAGAAAAGGCTGATTTAGTAATTTTTAATACCTGCAGTGTGCGGCATTCGGCTGAGAACAAAGTGTATAGTAAACTAGGCGAATATACCAAACTTAAAAAATCGAATCCCGATATGATCGTAGCTTTCGGCGGATGTATGGCACAACTTCCGGACGTTATTAAAAAGGTTAAGAAACTCGGTGTGGACATCGTTTTTGGTACTCACAACCTGCATGAAATACCGCGTTTGATTGATGAGTTTCGGGAGACCAATAAGAAAGTGGTAAAGGTCTGGCAGCAGCATGGAGAAGTTATTGAAGATCTGCCTTCACATCGTAAAGCGGGGCTTAGTGCCTTTGTGAATATAATGTATGGCTGCAATAATTTTTGCAGTTACTGTATCGTACCTTATACGCGAGGGAGGGAGAGGAGCCGCCATCCGCGTGATATTATGGCCGAAGTGGAGCAATTGGCTGCCTCTGGGTTTAAAGAGGTAACTTTCCTGGGGCAGAACGTGAATTCTTTTGGCAAAGGCTTAAGCGACGAGTATGATTTTGCCGATCTCCTGATGCTGGCAGACAAAGCAGCAGGGTTAGATAGGATACGTTTCATGACATCCCATCCCAAAGATATGTCAGACAAGCTTATCGATACCATTGCTAACGGGGAAAAACTTTGCGAACACATCCATGTTCCTTTGCAGGCTGGCAGCAACCGAGTATTACAGCGAATGAACCGTGGCTATACCAGGGAGCATTATCTGGAGCTGGTAGGAAAAATGAGAGACAGGATTCCGGGAGTAGCCATTACCAGCGACTTGATTGTAGGTTTTCCGGGAGAAACTGAGGATGACTTTGAGGAAACTCTGGATATGGTGGAGAAGGTCAGTTTTGATGCTGCTTTTACTTTTTTGTATTCCATTCGCAGTGGTACCAAGGCAGCTGGTTTGGATGATCAAATTGATTTAGCCGCCAAAAAAAATCGGTTACTACGTTTGAATGAGCTCCAGTACAGTATAGCTGCCGAATTAAACCGCACCTTGGAGGGCACCATCCAGGAAGTTTTAGTGGAAGGGCCCAGTAAGACTGATGAAGGCAAATTAACCGCTCGTACCCGCAGCAATCGCATTGTTATATTTTCCGGACCGGGGGATTTAATCGGGAAATTAATAAATGTTAAAATAATTAAAGGCAAGACATTTTCTCTATTCGGGGAGACAGTCCAGGATACACTCTAACATATAAAAGAAACGGAGGAATAGGATTTGACTACGGAAAAAATTATTCAAATGGCGTTTGAATTGGGAAATGCCATATCCCAATCGGAGGAAATAGAATCTCTCCAGACCATGCAGATCAAATTAAGTGAGGACCCAGAAGCGACCTCATTAATAAATTACTACCAGGAAGCACGGACGCAAATTGAACATAAAGCCCAAGAAGGACTTCAAATTATGCCTGAGGAAGAGAAAAAGCTGGAATCATTGCAAGAACAGCTTAATAACAATCAAACTGTGAAAGAACTAATTGAGGTGCAGGAGAGGTTTAATAATCTTATGCAGAGTGTATATTTTGCGTTGAACCAGGCCATTTCAGGTGAGAGTTGTTCTTCGGACTGCAGCAGCTGCGGCGGAAGCTGTGCGATGTAGTATGATTTACTAACGATTTTCTAAGGGGTCAGGCCTGACATGACATTGGGATAAGGGGACAGGTTCGTGGGACAAGGGGACAGGTTCGCTGTCCCACTTTTTGCATATTTTGAGTGGGACAGCGAACCTGTCCCCTTGTCCCACGAACCTATCCCCCAATGTAATTGTCAGGCCTGACCCGTTCTGATTAAGGAGGCATACATTCTTGGCTGGCTATACGCCTATGATAGAGCAATATTTAAATATTAAAAGAGAACATAGGGATGCTATTCTCTTCTTTCGACTGGGAGATTTTTATGAAATGTTTTTTGAGGACGCCCAAACAGCTTCGCGTGAATTGGATATTGTCCTTACCGCGAGAGATGGCGGAGATGCTAAAATACCGATGTGCGGAGTGCCCCACCACGCTGCCAACAACTACATTGCCAGGTTGATAGGTAAAGGCCATAAAGTGGCTATCTGTGATCAGGTTGAAAACCCTAAGCAGGCTGCGGGTATTGTTAGGCGGGAAGTTACCAAGATTATTACCCCCGGCACGATACTGGATGACTCTATGTTAGATGAGGGTAAAAATAATTATCTGGCCGCAGTAGTCGATGAAGATGGCTTGATTGGTTTGGCCTATATTGATGTTTCCACCGGTTCCTTTTCAGTTACTGAAATGAGCGGGCCGGAAAGCAAAAGTTGGCTGGATGCTGAACTACAACGGTTGGAGCCGGCTGAATGTCTGCTGCCGGCTGGAAGCAGTTTGGATTCACTGTGGCAGGACAATTTTTCCTATCAGGGGATGGTCTTAACCAAAATTGCTGAAGGTGTTGCCAGTCGTGAAGAAGCCCGGCTAGTACTGTTGAAGCATTTGGGCGTTGTCTCGTTGGAGGGTTATGGGATAGAGCACTACAGTGCCGGAATTAAGGCGGCCGGAATCATTGTATCTTTCTTAAATGCTACCCAGAAAACCAGCTTGAATCATATTCGCAGTATTGCTGCCTATCAAAATAATAGTTTTATGGAATTGGATGCATTTACCCGCCGTAACCTGGAACTGACCGCCTCCCTGCGAGAGGGAAAGAAAGAGGGAACTTTGCTCGCCGTACTGGATCTTTGCCGCACTCCCATGGGAAAAAGAACCTTGAAAAAATGGCTGGAACAGCCTTTAATAGATATTAAACAGATAAATAAACGGCTGGAATCCGTAGAGGAACTGGTTAATGATATAAAACTGCGGCAAGAAAGCCGGGAAATATTAAATAAGATATATGACCTGGAACGCCTGGCTGGAAAACTCGGCAGCGGTATAATAACACCGCGTGATTTATTGGCCCTTAAACAATCTCTTACTGTTCTGCCATTATTAAGCCAGCTTCTAAGCACCTGCAGCAGTAAATATCTACAGGAACTCTCCGGCTTAGACCTTTTAGCAGACGTTTATGCGATTATCGATAATGCAATTAGTGAAGATGCGCCTCTGTCAATTAAGGAAGGCGGTATCATCAAAGAAGGCTATAATGGTGAAATCGATGAGCTGAAACTGCTTGGCTCAGAGGGAAAAGCATGGCTGGTAGCTCTGGAGAACCGTGAAAAAGAACGAACTGCTATTCGAACCTTAAAAGTGGGCTATAATCGAGTTTTTGGCTATTATATTGAGGTTAGCAATGCCAGCCGCAACTTGATTCCGGCTGATTACATACGCAAACAAACTTTGGTCAATGCCGAGCGTTTTATTACCGAAGAATTAAAAAACTATGAAGAAAAGATACTCGGTGCCAGAGAGAAATTATATGAACTGGAATATAAATGCTTCCTGGTGATCCGAGATATGCTGCAGCAATTCATAGCCTCTATTCAAGAGACGGCGGGAGCGGTGGCTGCGTTGGATGTGCTGGCTTCGCTGGGTCAGGCAGCTTATCTAAATGATTATGTACGACCGGTTCTGAGCCGGGATGGTAAAATAGAGATTAAATCAGGGCGTCATCCGGTGGTAGAGAAGGCCTTACAAGATGCCCGTTTTGTTCCCAATGATATTAATATGAATAATCAAAAAGCACGTTTTGCAATTATTACCGGGCCCAATATGGGCGGGAAGAGCACCTATCTTAGACAGACCGCGATTCTGGTCCTGATGGCCCAAATGGGCAGCTTTATACCGGCTGATGATGCCCGGATAGGAATCGTAGATCGTATTTTTACCAGAGTTGGAGCTTCGGATGATCTGACCGCCGGGCACAGCACATTTATGGTAGAGATGCTGGAGCTCGCCAAAATAATTAATAACGCCGGACCGAACAGTCTGGTCATATTGGATGAAATAGGCCGAGGGACCAGTACCTACGATGGTCTGAGCATTGCCCAGGCAGCCAGTGAATTTATTCATGACAAAATTGGCGCAAAAACTCTTTTTGCCACCCACTATCATGAATTGACCCGTTTGGCAGATAACTATCCGGGCATTTACAATCTGTCTGTCTCCGTATTGGAATCCGGAGACAATGTAACCTTCCTCAAGAAGGTCCTGCCGGGGAAGGCTGATAAAAGCTATGGAATCCATGTGGCCAAACTAGCAGGCATACCGGCTAAAGTTGTTGCTCGTGCCTATGATATCCTGGATGGTTTAGAAACAGATGAATCTCCCTATACCACCTCCAGGCCGGAGCAGATGAGCCTGTTTGGGGATGAAAGAAGCCCTATCCTGGAAGAACTGGAAGGGTTGAATGTAGACAATCTCAGCCCGCGCGATGCTTTGCAGATTCTATATCGCTGGAAAGATAGTAATCTATAATGAGCGCTTGCGCGAATTGGCGCCAAAACGCGGGCGCTTTGCGCCTTCTCTTCGCGTTTTGTGTGCATCGCACCGCGAGCGTTTTTATCGAACGCTCCTCATTCGGGGATTGAACTCATCACTGAGGAAAAAATCAGATTATCCCCCACCTATAGCGGAGGGGATCTTAAGAGAAGTTCGATAAATAAAGATATTAATAAGGAGGCATAGCTATATGTTGATCGGCATTGATGTAGGGGGAACCTTTACTGATGGTGTATTATTCGATGGCAAGGCAGTAACCGCGGTGGTAAAACAGCCCACCAATAACCTTGACTTGAAGAATACCCTGCTCCAAGTGCTGGATGAACTGCTGGCAGAAGTTGACAACCAGGCAATACATAGAATTGTGCTAAGCACTACGCTGGTTACCAACATGTTGGCCACCGGCAATGTTGAAAAAACTGCCCTGCTGCTCTTGCCGGGGCCGGGATTACCACTGGACACCTACCGCCTATTTGACCATACTTATTTCTTAAAAGGGAGTATTGATTTTAAAGGAAGAAAAACGGAAGCCATTGACCGTAAAGAGATAGAACAAGCAGTTCTGCAAATTGATGCCCTGGACATTAGGAAAATCGCGGTAATTGGTAAATTCTCCAACCGCAATAGTGAACTCGAAACAGAAGTAAGGCAAATTGTACTAAACATGTTTCCGCATATGGATGTCTCCATTGGCAGTGAAACAGCCGGTCAGCTAAATTTCCTGCGCCGGATTGTGACCACTTATTATTCAGTTATGACCCAATCTGCCTGGGATAGTTTCATCATGGAGATAGAAAATGCTTTACAGGCCAGAGAAATTACGGCTGAGGTGGCTGTCTTAAAGGCGGATGGGGGAACCATGCCCCTAAATTTATCGCGGAATAAGCCCTGTGAAACAGTGTTTTCAGGTCCGGCTGCCAGTACCATGGGAGCGGTAGCTTTGGTGATGAAACCTCGCAACACTGTGGTACTTGATATTGGAGGGACTACCTCTGATATTTCGCTTTTGATTGAGGGCCATCCTCTCTATGCTTCCAAAGGAGCCAGAATTGGTGGTCATTATACGCATATTAATGCATTTTCTGTCTGTTCCCTTCCGCTTGGAGGAGATAGCTCCATAATTATTAACAACGACGAGATAATTGTGGCGAGCAGCCGTCAAGGCAGTGCCGCCTGTTTCGGCGGAGATTATCCTACCGTTACAGATGTTTTTAATCATAAATATATGCTGGGGATCGGGCAGCAATCTCAATCATCGGCAATATTATGTAAACTCATTGCAGGAACAGACCTGGATATAGACAACCTCTGCACAAGGGTGGAGATGATTGTTTTAGAGCGTCTGCAGGCAGCTATTGAAACGATGCTGCGGGAATGGGAGAATGAGCCGGCTTATCGGGTTTGGGAAGTAGTGAATGGGCGCAAATTTGATGTTCAAGAAATTATAGGAATAGGGGCGGCCTCTTCGGCTATTGTTCCCCACCTGGCCCAGCGGATGCAAGTGGAGTACACAATTCCAGTCCATGCAGCTGTGGCCAATGCCCTGGGGGCATGTGTGGCTCGACCTACCCTGTCCTTAAAAGTTCATATAGATACCCAGAGCGGATACTATGTCATTGACCAGGAGGGCAAAAGAGGCAGCATCCCAGCCGGGAAGAATATGCAGATGCAAGATGCCCGTGTCCTGGCTCAGCAGCACTTGGCAGAGATAGCTAAAGTCAGAGGCATGGATGAATACTCCGGAGAAGCGGAATTCTATCTGGAAGAACAATTTAATGTAATCAGAGGTTGGAATACAGCGGGCAAGATATTTGATGTAGGAATTCAAATATCACCCGGCTTTATTAAAGAATATCAGGGGGTGAGCAGATGAAACAGACAGCTCTGATTTTTTTCCCGGCTTTTGACTGGGCAATTTCCCCGACCCATCCTGAAAGAGAAGAGAGACTGCTGTACACTCGTGATCAAATATTCGAAGAAGGAATCATGGATTTACCCCAGATCAGGGAGTATAAGCCCCGTATGGCCTCATACAAAGATATTGCCCGAGTTCATTTCTGTGTGCCGGATATTGATGCTCAGATCACAGAGGCTCATCTGGTATCAGCTGGTTCAGCCCTGGTCATAGCTGATGCGGTAATGACAGGGGAAGTTGCTAACGGCTTTGCACTGGTAAGGCCGCCTGGGCATCATGCTATGACCGTTGCCCATGGCAACCGGGGTTTTTGCAATATTAACAATGAGGCTATTATGGTTGAATATCTGCGCAAGCAATATGGATTGCAGAAAATCGCTATTATAGATACGGACGTACATCATGGCGACGGTACTCAGGAAATATTCTGGCATGATCCAGATATCCTATTTATATCTTTTCATCAGGATGGCCGAACCCTGTATCCGGGGACAGGGTTTGTCGAAGAACTAGGTGGGCCCCTGGCTCATGGAACTACCATAAATATACCCCTTCCGCCCCGCACAACCGATGTTGGGATTCATTACGTGTTGGACAATTTAGTGTTGCCCATCCTTGACGAATTTGAGCCGGAATTGGTGGTTAACTCGGCTGGACAGGACAATCATTATAGTGACCCGCTGGCCAATATGTGTTTTTCGGCCCAAGGTTATGCAGTCTTGAATAGTAAATTGGCGCCGGACATAGCCGTTTTGGAAGGTGGTTATTCGGTGGAAACGGCATTACCTTATGTAAACATGGGAATAATTATGGCTATGGCTGGGATAGACTATTCTAATCTGAGAGAGCCTGACTATTCACCAGCCCAGTTCCAAGAATCCCCGCGCAACATGGAATATATCAAACAACTGGTAGACACCCAGCTGGCTAATTTCAGAGGCAGAGCGGCGGTAATTAAAGCTAATCGTTTGAAATACCCAGAAGATTATACATATTATAAAAAAATATTCTATGATACCGATGGTATTCACGAGGAACAGTCAACCCAGCTGCATATGTGTGAAAGCTGTGCGGGCTATCGAATCATTAAATCAACAGCCCAACATCGGAAACTAAATCGGGTATTATGCATAAGCGTGCCCACCTATGGCTGTCCCTCATGTCAGGAAAAAGCGCAGCGTATCTATACTGAGAAGTGTAAAGAAGCTCGTAATTTTGATTATATTTATTTACAGGATCGGGCTAACGACGTGTATAAGTGTACAGATACGGCGTTTAGTTCCCAAACGGTGTTATAGATGGCCATCAAGCTTCTGGATGATAGGTTAATCAATAAGATAGCAGCCGGAGAGGTTATTGAAAGACCGGCTTCGATTGTTAAGGAACTGGTGGAAAATGCCATCGATGCCGGAAGCACTAAAATCAACGTTTATATTTCCGGCGGAGGTATAGACAGCATTGAGATATCTGATAATGGGTCAGGGATACCTTATGAAGAGGTGGCCTTAGCCTTTAAGCGGCATGCCACCAGTAAGATTACTCAGGAAGCAGATCTCTTTAATATTGACACAATGGGGTTTAGAGGAGAGGCATTACCTAGTATTGCATCGGTAAGCAGATTGGAATTATATACTCAATATGGGACCCAAAATGGGGTGCGGGCTCTCCTGGAGGGAGGGCAGAAACCGGATATAGAACCCTATCCTACGGCACCGGGAACTAAGATTATCGTTAGAGATGTATTCTTTAACACCCCCGCCCGTAAAAAATTCTTGAAATCAGCTGTAAGTGAAGGTATTCATATTCATGACATAATAAGTCGGCTGGCTTTATCCAGGCCGGATATTTCTTTTACCTTTGCCAATGAAAAGAAGCTATACTTTAAGACCCCTGGTAGCGGAGAACTTCGTGATACTGTGATATCGATCTATGGCCAGGATTATGCTCGTAATTTCTTGGACTTGGAATGGAGCGGTGAAGACTATACCTTGCAGGGCTTGATTTCTAAACCTGAATTTCCCAGAGTAAACCGCAAAAATCAGACATTTTTTGTGAACCATAGATGGGTCAAAAGTCCAATGCTGTCCAGGGCTGTAGATGAGGCCTATCGGGGCCGGCTGCTCTCCCGTGAATATCCGGCGGTGTTTTTATTCCTATCTATCCCCAAAGCCGAGGTAGATGTAAATGTCCATCCGCAGAAGGCTGAAGTCCGCTTTCGAGATGAAAAGGTGATTTTCAGAATGATTAGTCACGGCATTAGAGATAGAATGGATAATTCAGCCCATCCTACTGCTGCAACTGAGGAAACAGGATCAGAATTTCAGTCCTGGTCCAACCAGACCGGGAACCTCGACTTCCTGCGGGGATTTAGTAAAACATCAGGCAATTATATGACTAACTCTGCAATTTCTTTTGATCGTACCGGCTTAACCAATGAAATACCGCCCTATAAAGCCCTGGATAAGATTGACTTAATTATGGAGGATAGTGGCTTCGCAATTATCGGTCAATGTTTCGATTCCTATATCCTGGTAGAAAAAGCGGATGGACTCTGGCTGGTAGACCAGCATGCAGCCCATGAAAGGATATTGTACAGCCGTTTGGCTGAAAAAAACAGCGACGCAGAATCAAACTCGCAAGTTCTGATGTTCCCCCTGGCTTTCGATATCTCCAGTGAACGCATGGATCTGTTAGAAGAAAAACGGGCAATATTTCGCGAAATAGGTTTTGAAATTGAAGCTTTGGGCCCTAATTCGGCGATTATAAGGTCGGCGCCGCCCCAGCTGCAAGGTCGCGAAATAGAGGTTATAGGCGAGTGTTTGGAACTCTTGGAGGATGAACGGCCAATTGATCTGGAAAAGGAGATATCAGCCATGATCGCTTGCAAACAGGCAATAAAGGCAGGCCAGAACTTGTCTCGGCAGGAAATGGCGATGCTTATCAATGATCTGCTGCAGGTAAAAGACTATAAAAACTGTCCGCATGGCAGGCCAACTATGATAGAGATCAACCGATTGGATTTAGATAAACGTTTTAAGAGGAAATAATAATGAAGTTTGTGGTTACTACTACCCAGTCTATAGATATTGTTAACGAAAATATGGCTCAGTTTATAAATGAAAATCAGCTTGAATATGCTCCCCGGCTTAGACGCAGCCTTATTAAGATTGCCGCGGAATATGGCGCCGATGGGGTTATAGTATGGGAAACAACGGGGCCGATACTATATATTAATAAAGAAAAACTGTTTTTCCATCCCAGTATGGCTAAATGCAGAATAGCAGCCTATCGCCATAAACAACAGCAAGATATTATGATAAAAGCCAGCCAGTTACAGCGAGGGGATAGTTTTTTGGATTGTACCCTGGGAATGGGAGCAGATTCCATTGTGGCCGCATATTTTTCCGAAACCGGAAAAATTACCGGACTGGAGTCACAAGCGGTAATTGCTCAGGTTATGAGCTGGGGGATGAAAATGTATGAGGGGCAAATGCCGTGGTTGAATAAAGCTATTAAACATATAGAAATAATTAACCGTGATCATAAACAATATCTTAGCCAGCAGCCGGATAAATCGTATGATATTGTTTATTTTGATCCTATGTTTACCCAACCGCTATACCATAGTCAACCTATTTCCCCGCTCAGAAATTTGGCTAATTATGATCAGCTTGACAGTACGGTTATTCAAGCAGCGTGCCGTATCGCTAAAAAACGGGTAGTCCTGAAAACCCAGGCTGCAAATGCAGAACTTGAGCGCTTGGGGTTTAAGAGAGTCATTGGCAGCAAACACAATCCCATTGTATATGGTGTCATAGAAGCTCAATAAACAAATATTAGTGTTGTAAACAATCGATTAGGAGTATTTTATGCTGAAATTAGCGGCTGTTGTTGGCCCTACTGCTGTCGGAAAAACTGAATTATCAATAGGTCTGGCGCAAAAGTTAGGCGGGGAAATAATCTCCTGCGACTCCATGCAGGTCTACCAAGGCATGGATATTGGTACAGCCAAAGCTAGTCCAGCGGAGCGTCAAATGATCACCCATCATGGCATTGACATTGTAGAACCGAGCATGAATTTTACGGTAGCCGATTATCAGAAGCTAGCCAAACAGGAGATTCTGAATATAACCGAACGCGGCCATATTCCTATCCTGGTGGGAGGAACCGGGTTGTATTATCAGTCGGTTGTAGATAATTATGATTTCTTTCCGATGGAGTCCTTACAAACAGTGCGATGCAAATGGGAACAAATTTATACCGAAAAGGGATTAGAATACCTATATGAACAAATACTGAGAGTAGATAGGGAATATGCCCTTAAAATAGGCGCTAATGATAAAAAGAGAATAATTCGCGCTCTGGAAGTATATGATCTTACTGGTCAGCCCTTCTCCAGTATTCAGAACAAAAATAGAGATACCTACCATCTATCCTCAGTGGGATTATATCTGGACCGAGCTGAACTCTATGCCCGGATTGAACAGAGAGTGGATAGAATGATAAAAGAGGGGCTGATTGAGGAAGTTGCCGATTTGAGAGAGCGCGGTTACGATTTATCCATGAACTCCCTGCAAGCCCTTGGTTATAAGCAGGTATATAATTATTTGGAAGGTATGCTTACTTATGAGGGGATGGTAAACGAAATTAAGAAGGAAACCCGTAACTATGCTAAAAGGCAGTATACCTGGTTCAATAAAGATAAACGTATTTCGTGGTTAAACCTAGCTGATTATTCGAATCCAGATTTATTACTGGAAAAAATTTGTGGACTTATGGAAGGACAATTACTTAGAGTGTAGAATATTAACAGAGGGTTGCAGCAAAGAAATAATTGAGTGGAGGGTTTATCCTTGATGAGTAAGAGCCAATTTAATCTGCAGGATGCGTTTCTAAACCAGGTTAGAAAAGATAAAATATTGGTTACTATATTTTTGGTTAATGGATTTCAGATAAAGGGTCTGGTAAGGGGTTTTGATAATTTTACAGTGATTGTTGAAATGGACGGCAGACAGCAATTAGTATACAAGCATGCCATATCCACGGTAGCACCGATCAAGCCCATTGGCATTATAAATATGGATACCAAAATGGAAAATGAGAGTCACTAACCGGGACAATGTCCAAACATAAATAGTAAAACATAACTCCCCGCGACGATTATTGTCCGGGGAGTTTTTTGCCCATAACTGGTTTCATTGACTTTTAATCAATAATGATTAAGCTATTATAGAAAGCCCAGATTGCCTGATACCCAAAGCCCGGCAACGATCAATATAAGTGTCACCACTTTGCTCTATTTTTCATATATATAAGGTAGATTTCTATAAAAGTGGTGATTGTAATGGAAATTTCCATGAAGTTTAAAAGTGCTGCCCAAGAATCCGAGGGAATGGCCGCTGTCCAGGCTGCCCCGCGTGCATTTGCCCGTACCGATGCCTTTCAGGAATTGGAACAGTTAATTGGCTTAAGGCAAGTAAAAAAGACTATTGCTGAAGTAACAGCATTTTCCCTGATTCAAAAACAGAGATCTGAGAAAGGTTTGAAAACATGTCCGACAGTGCTGCATGCGATTTTTAAAGGAAATCCCGGTACAGGTAAAACGACAGTAGCCCGTATTATAGGCAGGGTCTTTCATGATATTGGAGTTCTGTCTCGCGGACACCTGATAGAAGCTGAAAGAGCCGACCTGGTTGGTGAGTATATAGGGCATACCGCCCAGAAAACCAAAGAAGTATTAAAGAAATCTCTGGGCGGGGTTTTATTTGTAGATGAAGCTTATACCCTGGCTCAGGGGGGAGAGAAAGATTTCGGCAAAGAGGCTATTGCCACCCTGGTCAAAGCCATGGAAGACCATCGCGATAATCTTATCGTCATTTTAGCCGGTTACTGTTATGAGATGGAATATTTCATTAGTTCCAATCCCGGACTTAGATCACGGTTTCCCTTGCAGATTGATTTTTCCGATTACAGCGGCGATGAGCTTTTTAGGATAGCCCTGCAAATGTATAGCGATAGAGATTATGAGTTAAGCAGTAAATGTCGCTGGAAGTTGAAATCTATGCTGGATGATTTCGTCAAGAGTCATCATCCTCATAGCGGCAATGCCCGATATATCCGTAACCTAACCGAGAGATCGATAAGACTGCAAGCCCTTCGAATCGTGGACAAGGACTATCTTACCCGTCAGGATTTAATGACGGTTGAAGACATAGACCTACCATGTAAAATGTAATTAATTCAACTTTAGCAGTAAACGAGTAATGCGACCGAAGAAGAACGATAGCCGCTGATATCGCTGACCCTTCGGGCGCTGACTGACGCAGAATTCTTTTCAAACATTTAAAACTCCCGTTATCAACGAAAGTAAAAATTATTTAAAGATCTGCGACAATCATAAAAAATCAGCGATATCTGCGGCAATAGTTTTTCTCCTGTCCTATTATGTCAAATGAAACTTGAGTAACCAATATCTAATTATGAAAGTGGTGGAGAAAATTTGGATGCCCTAAATCTAATGCGCCAGGGAGAGATCTGCCTGCGCGGTATTTTTGATCAATATGAAGAAATTGCTTATGCAAACCAGGAAAAAGTATTAAAGGCTTTTCAAAGACACCGGGTCAGAGAGAGTTTCTTTGATACCTCAACTGGCTACGGATACGGCGATATGGGCAGAGACGAATTGGAAAGCATTTATGCAGAAATAATGGAAACGGAAGACGCTATGGTCCGGTCCCAGATTGTATCAGGTACTCATGCCATAGCCGCCTGTCTTCTGGCTTTGTTAAGACCTGGTGATGAAATGATATCCGTACTGGGTAGTCCATATGATACCCTTTGCAAAGTTATTGGCAAGAAAACGACTGATAAGGGAACCCTTATAGATAGAGGTATAATTTATAGCGAGGTACCCCTAAATAACCTGGGCCGACCGGACATCGCGGCCATAGCCGCAGCAGTCAATGCCAATACCCGTGTTGCTCTTATCCAGAGATCGCGTGGATATAGTCTGAGAACTTCTTTGCGGGTTGAAGACTTTGAAATACTGGTGCGGACCATCCGCACCGCTAACCCGGCCACGATTATATTTGTCGATAATTGCTACGGGGAATTCACTGACATTCGTGAACCATCGACGACGGGGGTAGATCTCATGGCCGGCTCCTTAATTAAAAACCCCGGAGGAGGTTTGGCCCCATCAGGAGGATATATAGCCGGCAGAAAAGATCTGGTAGAAGAGGTATCATATCAATTGACTGCACCAGGTCTGGGAAAAGCTCTGGGAGCCAGTCTGGTAAACAAACGCTCCTTATATCAGGGGCTTTTCATGGCTCCCCACACCGTTATGCAAGCAATGAAAGGCGCTGCTTTACTGGCTTATGTATTTGAACACTATGATTGCGAGGTATATCCGCACTGGGGTGAGGAACGCGGTGACATAGTACAGGCTATTAAGATGAACAGTGCCGAGCAAGTGATCCGCTTCTGTCAGATTGTACAGAGCAGTTCGCCGGTAGATAGTGATGTAAGATTGGAATATGGACAGGTTCCCGGATACAACGACCGAATAGTCATGGCCGCCGGAACGTTTATCCAGGGTTCATCTATAGAATTGTCATGTGATGCTCCCCTAAGAGAACCTTATGTAGTCTATTTTCAAGGAGGATTGACCTATGAGCACATTCGTTTCGTGGTCAAACAACTTATTGAGAACTTGCTGGAAGGTTAAAATCAGTAATATAAGTTTCAGATTATAACTAACGGTAACCATAACTCTTAGTAAAGCAACAACCTTAATCGTGAGCCCTGCGAACATCAGTGGTGCCCGAAGGGTGCAACCTTAACCGTGAACGCAGTACACATCAGGAGTCCCCGAAGGGTGACGGCGTGATAAAGAGTTACGATTACCGTTGTAAGAACTATTGAGACGTTGCTAAAGTTGATTTATCAATTGAAGGGGGAATAGGGTATGGATACGACGGTATTGATTATTACCCTGATCGTAATTGCCATAGGTATTGGAGGAACGTTTCTGCCTCTCATTCCTGGGATCCCAATGATCTTTGTGGCAATTGCCGCTTATGGATGGTATGAAAGATTTCAAGTGATTACACCCAAATACCTGGTAATTTTGGCCGGAATAACGGTACTATCCATGTTTATCGATTATCTTACCATTTATTGGGGTGCCAAATACTTTCAATCCAGCAAAATGGGGATGTATGGAGCTGTACTGGGAGGTTTGGCCGGGATATTTATTATTCCGCCGTTGGGACTGCTCGTTTGCCCCTGGCTGGGAGCAATTGCCGGTGAGTTAATCCAGGGGAATGATTTCAACAAAGCTTTGCGTTCAGGCATGGGGGCGGTTATCGGTCTGTTTTCGGGAATTGCCTTCAAGATAATTATAGGAACAGGAATGCTGTTGTCATTCCTCTTTGTAATCTTCTGATTGATACTAGAGGCCATATGTGGTAACCTAATTTGGTTGACAAATGAATAATAACTTACAGGAGGGGATATTTTGAATAGCGACGATGTTATCAGAATAGTCCAAGAAGAAAATGTGAAATTTATCCGGCTCGAATTCACTGATATCTTGGGAGTGTTAAAGAACATTTCTATCACAGTTGAACAGTTGGGCAAGGCTCTTAATGGAGAGTTAATGTTTGATGGGTCATCAATTGAAGGATTTGTTCGTATCGAAGAATCCGATATGTATCTGAAACCTGACATTGATTCATTCCTGGTGCTTCCCTGGATAAGCCCCATCTCATCTAGTAAGACCGGTCGGCTTATTTGCGACATATTTGATCCTGAAGGCAATCCTTTCCATGGTTGTCCCCGCTTTGCTCTTGCGAAAGTGCTTCAGGAGGCCAAAGATTTGGGCTATTCTATGCAAGTTGGTCCCGAACCAGAATTCTTTATGTTCCAGGTTGACGAGAATGGTACTCCCAGCCTGCAAACTCACGATAAAGCCAGCTATTTCGATCTTCCTCCCGTTGACAAAGGGGAAGATGCTCGTCGGGATATGGTTGAGACCCTGCAATGCATGGGTTTTGAAATAGAGGCGGCCCATCATGAAGTAGCTCCCGGTCAGCATGAGATCGACTTTAAATATATGGATGCACTTAGAACAGCAGATAATATCATGACTTTCCGAATTGTTGTCAGAACCGTGGCTCAACGTCATGGACTGCATGCTACTTTCATGCCTAAACCTGTATATGGCATCAATGGTTCGGGAATGCACCTGCATGTTTCATTATTTAAAGACGGCCAAAACGTATTCTATGATGCCACCAAAGAGGATGGGCTGAGCGAAACATGCCGCAGTTTTATAGCTGGAGTTCTGAAACATGCTCCGGCCATATCTGCAATTACCAGTCCTACTGTTAATTCCTATAAGCGTTTGGTACCTGGCTATGAAGCTCCAGTTTATATTGCATGGTCATATCGCAATCGCAGTCCGCTCATTAGAATTCCGGCCAAGCGTGGTTTAAGTACCCGCATAGAAGTCCGCAGTCCCGATCCCAGCTGCAATCCTTACCTGGGTTTGGCAGTGATTCTCAAAGCTGGTTTAGAGGGTATCCGGGAAAAGTTATCCCCGCCTCCATCAGTTGAACAGAATATTTATGATATGGATCTAGCCACCCGTAATGAACAGGGGATTGCCTCTTTACCGGAAAATCTGTACGAGGCGATCAAAGAATTGAAACAGGATAAATTAATCCAGGACGCGTTAGGAGCGCATATTTATTCGCGCTTTGTAATGGCTAAGACCAAAGAATGGGAGAACTACAGCTCCCGGGTTTATGATTGGGAACTGAATGAGTATTTAGAGAAGTTCTAAATTATTGCTACAAATGAAAAGGGCCACCTGGAATCAACGTACAGGGGGCCCTTTTAGTGCGTGTGTGCCCATGCCTGCTTGGGACAGAGGGGACAGGTCCAATGTGAGATAGAGGGGACAGGTCCATTGTCCCACTATTTAGATCTTTGGAGTGGGACAATGGACCTGTCCCCTCTGTCCTTTTAATTTAGACTCTACATATGCCTTAATAGTCCGGTTACTTTGCCAAGAATAGCGACTTCCGATGAAACGATAGGTTGCATCGTACTATTTTCCGGCTTTAATTCAATGTATTCATCTCGCTTATAATACCTTTTCACGGTCGCCTCGTCTTCCAACATGGCAACAACTATTTCACCATTGGAGGCATCAGCCTGCTCGCGCACAATCAGGAAATCACCATCTAATATACCGGCTTCAATCATACTCTCTCCCTTAACCCGCAGTATATAATGATTACCACGACCAACAAAATCAACCGGGATAGGAAAATACGATTCGATATTTTCTGTAGCCAGAATAGGGGTTCCAGCCGCAACATTTCCCACAACGGGCAGGTTTATGGTACTTAAATCGGATTCGGATTCCGGCGCAGGTGAATCCGGTCTTTTTATAGGTATAATAGCCCTTGGTTTAGATGGATCTTTTCTAATATAACCTTTATCTTCTAATTGCAGCAGATAGGCATGAACGGTAGAACTGGATTTCAGACCAACTGCTTCGCCAATCTCTCTTACCGATGGAGGGTATCCCTTGGTCTTAATTCTTTCTTGAATAAAATCCAGAATTAGTTTTTGACGCTGATTAAGACTATTGGAACTATTCATATATCAACCTCCAGATTTTTGTTAAATTATAACATAAAAATCATTATGAAAACAAATGTTCGCAAAAAATATTTATTATAATCCGTTAATCTGTCTGTTTAAAATGTTAGCTTTTATAACTCTGGCTCAATAGTTCCACTGGGTGAACCACCCGGGTTGACAAGCCGCGTTTATTAACGCCGTAATTTAGCTGCATCATGCAACTGGGGCAGCAGGTGGCAATCATAACCGCGCCAGTGGCAGCCGCATTATCCATTTTCTTATCCAGTATCTGCATGGACAAATCATAATGGGTAAGGCTGTAAGTACCAGAACCTCCACAGCAGCGGTTGGCATCTTTCATTTCCACCAGCTCCACCCCAGGTATTAATTTCAGCAGTTCACGAGGTTCTGCCTTGATTCCTTGGGCGTTAGCCAGATGACAAGGGTCATGGTAAGTTACCTTAACATTGTCTAGTTTGGCGCCTGGAGGTAGTTTGATATCCAGTACATTAACCAAGAAACTGGTAAGATCGATAATCTTATCAGTGAACTTTTTGATTTCGCCGCCCTGACCGGAGGAACTCAATAGAAACTCCATGTTTTTAGCCGATAAGGCCGATGAGCAAGATGCACAGTCGGTCACTATATAATCAAAATCGTATGAATTGAATACCTTAACATTTTTAGTGGCTAGCTCTTGCGCAGTATCCATCTTACCATTGGCAATATGAGGCAAACCGCAGCATTTCATGTTGCGTGGAATAATTACTTCGCATCCATTGCGGGTGAGGACATCTACAGTTGCCAGAGCTACATCCGGGTTTAAAAGATCAGTGCCACACCCCAGAAAATAGCCAACCGTATACTTTTTATCACCACGGGCTCTGTTTATTTCGGACAACTGGGAGCGGGCTGAGCGGAAGGGGATATCGCTTAAAATTTTCTCCGCTTTCGGCATATCCCCCGGAAGCAATTTAATCAAACCCAGCTGGCGTGCTAATTTTTGGGCACCAGACTTCTGGGCTCCCCACATCAGGCGAATAACAGTTTTTAACAGACCAGGTTTAGTCCACATTGTATCGAATACCAGCTGTTTAATCGCAGTAGGATTCTTTTTGTAAACATACGAACGAGCTGCGGCATTCAATTCATGGACATCTATTCCTGAAGGGCAGTTAACGCTGCATGTTTCACACATAAGACAGTTGCTGAGATGGTCATATACGTTCTGATCTGGGGTTACCTTGCCATCTCTTAACATTTGCACCATAAATACATGACCGCGCGGGGCAACGGTCTCATTTCTGATTTCAGCAAACACCGGGCATACGCTTCTGCATTTTCCGCAGCGTACGCATTTCATCAGCTGTTCCTTTACAGGGGGTAATTCTTTAAATTCCATAAATATTTCTCCTTCCTAAAGAACTGAATTCCGTTACTGCTAGATCAGTTTACCGGGATTCATAATTCCTTTAGGGTCAAAAGCTTGTTTGGTTTTAAGCATATAATCCAGGGCAGTGCCGTGTTCTAATCGGGCGTAACGCCTGCGCACAGCTCCAACTCCATGTTCGCCGGTAGTTGTTCCTTCCAGCTCAATAGCCAGCAAATGAATCTCATCAACTAGTTTCAGAACCCGCTCAACTTCTTCGGGATTTTCCGGGTTGATAACCGGTGCCGTATGGACATTGCCGTCACCGATGTGTCCGTAATTAACCACCTGAATACCATATTTAACTCCCAAAGCTCTAATGGCTCGCAGAGTATCGGCTACCTTGGAGAGCGGCACACTGATGTCTTCTCCCGCAAAAATCCGGCTTCCATCAGGACGAACCCTTGCAGCAGCGGCAGCGGTGACACTGCGGCCTTCCCATAATTCCGCCATTCGCTTTGGTTCGGTAGCCCACTCAACCGATCGGGCTCTTTTGCCAGCCATGGCTTGGATAATATTACCCTCAAACTCAACGCTGGGAGGATTGCCATCTACCTCAAAGAGGAGAATAGCCTCTGCGTCAGGAAGGTTGATGTTCGGCTTGAAATCATTAACCGCCTTAATCGCCGAGCTATCTAAGATTTCTATTCCAGACGGCAAAATACCAGCCTGATAAACATCCAAAACGGTAGCCGGAGCATCGTCTAACTTATCGAAAACGGCCATGGCAATTCCGCGAGCTCTGGGTTTAGGAAAGCATCTTAAGCGTATCCTGGTTATAACGCCCAGAATACCCTCCGAGCCGACCATCAATTTGGTCAGGTTTAATCCAGATACATTTTTTATCGCGCGGGATTTCATACCACCCGTAATTATAACATCACCATTAGGCATTACAACCTCTAACCCCAAAATATATTGCTCAGTGCAGCCGTATTTTACTGCTCTAAGACCGGAAGCATTATTGGCGACCATTCCGCCAATGGTACACATCAGGCTGCTGCCTGGATCGGGCGGGAAAAAGAGATTGAATTTAGCCAATTCTTCATTTAACTTGGCATGAATCACGCCTGGGCGTACCATAACCTGCATATTTTTATCATCTATTTCGACAATATCATCCCATGTCGATAAATCCAGTACGATACCGCCTTCGACTGCAACACAGCCGCCGGTTTCACCAGTGCCGGCTCCTCGGGGAATTACATTAATATCATTTAGATATGCAAAATTCATAATCTTCTGTACATCATCAGTAGATTTAGGGAAGACTACGGCATATGGCGATGTTGTTTGTAATTTAGTCAGAAATGAACTGTCATAGGAATAATACATTAAATCCAGTTCTTCGCTGAGAAGCTTGTCTTTGCCCAACATATCAAGCAACTCTTTTTGAATCTTTGCCTTTTCCAAAATATCACGCTCCTGTTATGTTTACATTGGATAAAAAGTTTCATACTTGGCTATTATAACATAAATAAAAAATACCTCTTTTGCGTATTAAGTGGTAAAATATAGCATGGCTACTAAAGATTAAGCATGGTTATAAATAATCCATCAAATGTCTACATTCCGAAAAATTTCTATGTAAAAAAGCATCAAATAATGCCTTAATGCATCGAGTGATGCGTGCGTGCATTATATTTATGAATTTTGCCACTTTTGTAAATCTTGAGCATGCGTCTGAAAGCTGAATATTTAGGCAATATACTGTGCCAACCATTTTTGTCCTATAACAGGCATGAAAATTGCTAGATAAAAATACAAATAAGAGTGGATTCTCAGAATCACTTGGATATCTCCCCAATTTACATATGATACTGCTACGTGACTAGAGATATTATTCTATTAGCAAATTAATTCATATTGTCCAATAAGCTTTGTAATATGCGGAGCAGATGCCATTTCACGTGCTTAAAATTATTATTCCATAGGGAAAAATCCGCTAAATGCCCTGAGATTTTCAATATTGATCATTTACTTAGTTTGATATAAAGTTTTCTGATATTTAATACTAATACAGTCCTCTTTGTATTAGTGAAAGGGGGGAGACATTGGAGTAATATTTCACAGGCATTCTTATATAAGAAATCCCGAGTGAGTGTAATCTAAAGAGATTTACACGTGATTAGAGGGAGGTAGATTAATGGCGTACGAAAATGTACTGCTGGAAAAGGAAGATAGGGTCGCAATACTAACTATTAATAGGCCCAAAGCCCTTAATGCTCTTAACAATGACACATTGTTGGATATAAAGAGCGCAATAACTGAAATAAAAGAAGATTCTAGTATAGACGTATTAATCATTACTGGTGCTGATAAAGCATTTGTTGCGGGTGCAGATATAAGCTTCATGCAACCTCTTACCGCTATTGAAGGACGTGCGTTCGGTGCACTCGGACAAGCAGTATTTCGTGCGATTGAAGCTATGGAAAAACCGGTCATTGCTGCTGTTAATGGTTTTGCACTCGGCGGAGGCTGTGAACTGGCCATGTGCTGTGACTTCCGTGTAGCTTCAACAAAAGCCAAATTTGGACAACCAGAAGTGGGCCTGGGAATTACTCCGGGATTCGGCGGAACACAGCGTTTGCCCCGTCTGGTAGGTGCTGGTATGGCTAAACAAATGCTTTATACTGCAGATATAATTGATGCTGCCGAAGCTCTGCGTATTGGACTGGTTAACAGTGTAGTAGAGCCGGAAGAATTAATGGATTTTGTTAAAAAGATAGCCAAACGTATTGTAAGTAAAGCTCAAGTTGCAGTCCGTCTTAGTAAAGTGGCTGCCACCGAGGGAATGCAAACGGACATTGACCGCAGTATGACTATTGAGGCTGATGCGTTTGGTCTTTGTTTTGCAACTGTTGATCAAAAAGAAGGAATGTCAGCATTTGTAGAGAAGAGAAAACCAGAATTTACTGGGAAATAGTAATTACGTTGCTCCACTTTATGCGGAGCATAAAATAAAGAAAGAAGAGGTGGATTTTTAAGTGAGAGAAGTAGTAATCGTAAGTGCGTGCCGTACCGCTCTGGGAAGTTTCCAGGGAACCTTGAAAGACACTGCAGCTGTAGATCTGGGAGCCATAGTAATGGCCGAAGCGATCAAGAGAGCTGGAATCAAGCCCGAAATGGTAGAAGATGTTGTTTTTGGCTGCGTTATTCAGGCCGCATTAGGCCAGAATGTTGCCCGCCAGTCCGCGATCAAGGCGGGTCTTTCTGTCGAATCTACCGCTATGACCATCAATAAAGTTTGCGGTTCCGGTCTGAGAGCTGTCAGCCTGGCAGCCCAGATGATTAAAGCCGGCGACAACGACATAATCCTCGCTGGTGGAATGGAAAACATGACCCAGGGTCCGTATGCAATGATGAAAGCACGTATGGGCTACCGTATGGGCAACGCCCAAATTATAGACACCATGGTCAATGACGGACTTACTGAAGCATTCAACAAAGTTCATATGGGAATGACCGCAGAGAAGGTCAATGATCAGTGGGTAATCTCCCGTGAAGAACAGGATGATTTTGCATTCCGCAGCCAGCAAAGAGCTAATGCCGCTATCGCTGCTGGCAAGTTCAAAGATGAAATCGTCCCGGTAGTCATTCCAAACAAAAAGGGCGACATCGTATTTGATACCGATGAATTCCCCAACAAGAATCCGGACCGCGCCAAGATGGGTGCTTTGAAGCCGGCCTTCAAAAAAGATGGCAGCGTAACCGCAGGCAACGCTTCCGGAATCAACGATGGTGCTTCCTGTGTACTGGTAATGTCCAGAGAAAAATGCGACGAATTAGGCCTTAAACCAATGGCAAGAATAGTCAGTTATGCTTCCGCTGGAGTTGAACCCATGATCATGGGTGTTGGACCGATTCCGGCCAGCAAGAAAGCTCTGGAAAAAGCTGGCTTGACCGTTGCTGATTTAGACCTGATTGAAGCCAATGAAGCCTTTGCAGCACAGTCCATTGCAGTAGGACGCGACATGGGCTGGGGCGACATGGAGAAGACCAATGTTAATGGCGGCGCCATCGCTCTGGGTCATCCCGTAGGCGCTTCCGGAAACAGAATCTTAGTCTCCTTGTTATATGAAATGAAAAAACGCGGATCCAAATACGGTCTGGCCACCCTCTGCATCGGCGGCGGCATGGGCACTACCGTAATCGTAGAGAACCTAGCTTAAATTAGAGTTAGAAACAAAATAAATATATAGAAATAGGGGGGATTTTTTTGCCACATAATAATTTTCTAATGAATACCCGTGATATCAAGTTCGTGATTAAAGAATGGCTCGACATGAATGCTCTATTATCCCTGGATGCCTATAAAGAGTATTATGGCATCGATGACATCGATAATTTCCTCGATGTTAACCTCAAAGTCTGCCGCGACGTTATCTGCCCGGCTAACAAAGATGCCGATGAAATCGGTGCGACTTTTGTAGGCGGCAATGAGCATGCCGTCATAACCCCCGAGTCTTTCAAAAGTGTCTACAAAACAGTTGTGGATGCCGAGTTAGGACCCCAGTTCGGATTCCGCGGCGATGGTAAGATACCCCTGGCTTGGTACGCTCCGATTCTGGAAATGCAGTCCGCTGCATCTGCATCTATTGTGATGTTCTGGTGTTTGACCCAGGGTGCTACCACTGTGCTCCAGGACTATGGCACACAAAGACAACAGGACATGTTCCTGCCCAAAATGTACACTGGTGAATGGGGCGGCACCATGGGCCTGACCGAGCCAGGTGCAGGATCTGAAGTCGGCGCGGTTGCCAGCAAGGCAACCCCCACTGATACCCCTCACCTGTATAAGCTCAAAGGCACAAAATGCTTTATCACCTCCGGTGACCATGACTTAGCGGAAAACATTATCCACCTGATGTTGGCCAAGACTCCGGGCGCCAAAGAAGGCACCGCCGGCATCTCACTATTCATCGTGCCCAAATTCTGGGTCAACGAGGATGGCTCCATGGGCGCATGGAACGACGTAACCTCCGTTGGCATCGAGCACAAGATGGGTATTCACGGTTCCTCCACTCTCACCCTGGCCATGGGTGAAAACGACAACTGTTTCGGCTGGATGGTAGGCGAAAAAGAAGTTGTAGACGGCAAAGCTGTTGGTATGAAGCAGATGTTCGCGTATATGAACGAAGAACGTCTGAACACCGGTTTATTCACCCTGGGCTGTATAACTTCCGCATACTACGCAGCTCTGGATTACACCAAAGTACGCGTACAGAGCAAAAAATCGACCGATCCGAAGGGTCCCAGCGTCAGGATCATTGAACACGAAGATGTCCGCCGCATGCTGCTGTACCAGAAATCCGGCATGGAAGCCATCCGGGCATTGATTTACCAAGCCTATCTCTACCGCGACCTGGAAGTAGATGCTGCAACACCAGAAGAGAGAGAATATTATGGTAACATGTTCGCGATCGCCAATCCGCTGTGCAAGGCCTATTCATCCGATATGGCCAGGATTCTGACCGGGGAAGCGATCCAATGCCACGGCGGCTACGGCTTCATGGAAGAGTATGCCGGGGCTCAGCTATACAGAGACTGTGTTATCCACGGCATCTGGGAAGGCACCAACTTTATTCAGTCACAGGACTATACCGGCCGCAAGTTCACCATGAATGGCGGCGAACCCTTCAAGAAGTGGGTTGCAGAAATCGACGACTTCGTCTCCAGTAAGAAGACTGACGAATTCGCAGCAGAATTTGCCATGATGACTGAAGCCATGACTTCTTTCAAAAATATCGTAGATATGAATGCTGCCTGGACTGCTGGCGATAAGCAAATGAAACAGCTCTTCGCTACCCGGACCATGCATTCAGGCGCGAGAGTCTATTGCGGCAAGCTGTTACTCTCTCAAGCTATCCTGGCTGCCAGCAAGCTTGCAGAACTAGGCGACGACCACTTCGATGCCAATTTCTACAAGGGCAAAATCGCCAGCGCCAAGTTCTATATAATGAACCATGTTACCGATGTCTTCGGATTCGAGAAGGCCATGAAGGCTGGCGACAAGAGCTCTATTGATATTGCCGAAGCTTCCTTCATGTAATTCAAATGGATCTTGGCTTAGGCCAAAAAATTAATCTTAAACAACAAAAAGCGGAGCTCGTAAGAGCTCCGCTTTGTTATTATCAAAGTTACCAAGTGTCAGGCGTTGACAGGAGTGAAGATCAAGGCATGAAAAAAGCCAGTGATTGAGGCGAATAATGTATGGGGACACACCCCTTAAGGGGAATGTCCCCGTAACAAGTACGTTGATTGAACTGGCTTTTTGAAATAACGATGAGATTCGCTTTTGTAAACGCCTGAACGGAGTTCGTAAGAGCTCCGCTTTGTTATTTTAAAAGATAATATATCAAAGATATAAGCTATAATCCTTCGTTTTGTATTGCACTTTGGTTTGAATGTTGAGGTGTTTTTTTATTGGTTTGAACAGTGACCGATGTCAAATAGACAACATCAGGAAAAAATGAAGATGATAAATGGATATACAATGAACCATTGGGTTTTGTAGCATATTTAACGCTATTTTGCAGTTTTATCGTGGAGTACAAGACCTTCGTTCGCATGATTTTGTACATCATATCCAGTAAGATAAACATAGTGATAAAAAACGTTAACAATGTAAAATAAAGGTAAACAAATCTGGTGTCAAATACTAATATTGTAGTCGTTGTATTTATTATGGCTTTATTGGCAATATGCAATTAGATCAATTTGAGCCTTTATACCAACTTTCAAAATATCTATAAAAGTATTCAGATATTTTATACTAATACAGTCCTCTTTGTATTAGTGAGAGGGGGGAGGACATTGGCGTAAAAACTCTCATGCCGCCCTGTACCTCGGCGGCATGAATACCACTGTTATCCTAAAAAACCTAAAGTATTGGCCTCATATTTAGTAACGAAAGATCAAAAAAAATATAATTTAGAGGGGGGATTTTTTTGCCACATAATAATTTTCTAATGAATACCCGTGACATCAAGTTCGTGATTAAAGAATGGCTCGATATGAATACTCTGTTATCCCTGGATGCCTATAAAGAGTATTATGGCATCGATGACATCGATAATTTCCTCGATGTTAACCTCAAAGTCTGCCGCGACGTTATCTGCCCGGCTAACAAAGATGCCGATGAAATCGGTGCAACTTTTGTGGGCGGCGATGAGCATGCCGTCGTAACCCCCGAGTCTTTCAAAAGTGTCTACAAAACAGTTGTGGAAGCTGAGTTAGGACCCCAGTTCGGATTCCGCGGCGATGGTAAGATACCTCTGTCCTGGTACGCTCCGATTCTGGAAATGCAGTCCGCTGCGTCTGCAGCTATAGTGATGTTCTGGTGTCTGACCCAGGGTGCTACCACTGTGCTCCAGGACTATGGCACACAAAAACAACAGGACATGTTCCTGCCCAAGATGTATACTGGTGAATGGGGCGGCACCATGGGCCTGACCGAGCCAGGTGCAGGATCTGAAGTCGGCGCGGTTGCCAGCAAGGCATTCCCCACTGATACCCCTCACCTGTATAAGCTCAAAGGCACTAAATGCTTTATCACCTCCGGCGACCATGACTTGGCGGAAAACATTATCCACCTGATGTTGGCCAAGACCCCGGGCGCCAAAGAAGGCACCGCCGGCATCTCGCTGTTCATCGTGCCCAAATTCTGGGTCAATGACGATGGCTCCATGGGCAAATGGAACGACGTAACCTCCGTCGGCATCGAGCACAAGATGGGTATTCACGGTTCCTCCACTCTCACCCTGGCCATGGGTGAAAACGACAGCTGTTACGGCTGGATGGTAGGCGAAAAAGAAGTTGTAGACGGCAAAGCTGTTGGTATGAAGCAGATGTTCGCGTATATGAACGAAGAACGTCTGAACACCGGTCTATTCACCCTGGGCTGCATAACTTCTGCATACTACGCAGCTCTGGATTACACCAAAGTACGCGTACAGAGCAAAAAATCGACCGATCCGAAGGGTCCCAGCGTCAGGATCATTGAACACGAAGACGTCCGTCGCATGCTGCTGTACCAGAAATCAGGTATGGAAGCCATCCGGGCTTTGATTTACCAATCCTATCTCTACCGCGATCTGGCAGTAGATGCTGCTACACCGGAAGAGAGAGCATATTATGATGATATGTTCATGATCAATAATCCGCTGTGCAAGGCCTATTCATCCGACATGGCCAGGATACTGACCGGGGAAGCGATCCAATGCCACGGCGGCTACGGCTTCATGGAAGAGTATGCCGGGGCTCAGCTATACAGAGACTGTGTTATCCACGGCATCTGGGAAGGCACCAACTTCATTCAGTCACAAGACTATACCGGCCGCAAGTTCACCATGAATGGCGGCGAACCGTTCAAGAAGTGGGTGGCAGAAATCGACGACTTCGTCGCCGGTCAGAAGACTGACGAATTCGCGGCTGAATTTGCCATGATGGCGGATGCCATGACTTCTTTTAAAAATATTGTTGAGATGAATGCTGCTTGGACGGCCGGCGATAAGCAAATGAAACAGCTCTTCGCCACCCGGACCATGCATGCAGGCGCGAGAGCCTACTGCGGCAAGCTGTTGCTCTCCCAAGCTATCCTGGCTGCCAAGAAGCTGGCGGAACTGGGCGATGACCACTTCGATGCCAATTTCTACAAGGGCAAAATCGCCAGCGCCAAGTTCTATATAATGAACCATGTTACCGATGTCTTCGGATTCGAGAAGTCTATGAAGGCCGGTGACAAGAGCGCTATTGATATTGCTGAAGCATCTTTCATGTAATTCAGAGATCTTGGTATAGTCCAAAACATTACCACAAACAATAAGCGGAGCTCATACGAGCTCCGCTTTCTATTATGGGGACAGGTTCCTTGTCCCACTGTTTATTTTTTCAAGTGGGACAAGGAACCTGTCCCCATTCGAAATCTAAAGGACAAACTATTATGTAACCCTTAATGCCTGAATGGGAAATTATCTGTACCGATAACTCTGTCTTTTTCACCGGGGATACTACGAGTAATACCATATTTAGCAGCTTTTCTAACTACCGTGGATTGGTTGATTTCCAGGACCCGGGCAACTTCATAAGTGGATTTATAGCGAGAAAACGCGTATTGTAAAAGTTTACGTTCTGTATCTTCTACAGCACAGCGGAGTGGGATGCTTTCCGAATTCCCTGTGTAATTAGTCTGAGCCTTGTCCAACCAATGAGGTAAGTCATTAATTGAAATATTGGCTTGAGCCGTAGTTACAATTAGACGTTCAATTAGGTTTTCCAGCTCTCTGACGTTTCCCGGCCAGTCATGTTTCATAAAACAATCTATGACCTCTGGAGAAAGCTGTTTACTGGTACTGCTGGTAAGGTATTTCTTGTTGAAATATTCCAGGAAATAATCAGTCAGTACAGGAATGTCTTCCCGACGCTCGCGCAAGGCTGGTACATGGATGGGAACAACATTTAAACGATAATATAGATCCTGACGGAACTGCCTATGGTTTATCATATCACTGAGATTACGGTTAGTACCGGTTAATATTCTAATATCCACTTTAATGGGTCTAATTCCGCCCACTCGGGTAATCTCTTTATCCTGTAATACCCGCAGGAGTTTAACCTGTAGGTTCAGTGGCATATCACCTATTTCATCCAGGAATAGGATACCGCCGTTGGCCAGTTCAAAAAGGCCAATTTTACCCTTGCGGCTTGCTCCGGAAAAAGCGCCGGGTTCATAACCGAAGAATTCAGATTCCAAGAGATTCTCAGGAATAGCACCACAGTTTATTTTTATTAATGGACCCTTATTACGAATACCGTGGGCATGTATCACATCGGCAATTAATTCCTTGCCAACCCCAGATTCCCCCTGAATTAAAACGGTGGAATCAACCTTGGCTACACGAATTGCCATTTTAGTAAGTTCTTTCATACAATTGGAGTGAACTATAAATTGCTTGGGGGCTACAGCTTTTAATAAGTCAGCTTTTTCACTTAAACTAGAAAGTTGTTCAGTCTTCGGCGGCAAATCCTGAACATTATAAACCAGATGAATTCTTTTCATATCATTGGTTAATAAGTCTTCAACTAGAGTAGTTAACGGGAGTTCTTGGGCGATGAGATACAACAGGTGAGTACGGGTAATAAAACCCAGAGGTTTCCCTTCATCATTCATCACCTGAGCACCATCTATATTTTGTTCAATAAATAGACGAGCAACTTCAACAGCTGTTTGGTTTGATCTGATCAAAATCGGATTAATGGCAAACAATTCGCTGATGTTCATAAGCCTCACTCTCAAGTATATTTATAATTATGTAAAACTAAGCTTAGTATTAATGTTATCACAAAATTAAGTTGGTAGTAAGACCGTTGCATTTCTAGTTAAGGAGAAATAAACTAATATTTGTAGCAGATATTGCAAAAAATAATAATCAGGTGGTAAAAAATGAAATTACAATTTGCCTACGGAAAAAAACATATACCTCTGGAAATCCCGAATGAATGGGTAGCCGAAGTGATTGAGGCACCAGCTGCAGGCCAGGAATCATCTGGCTTGAATATGATCGAAAAGGCACTGCAGAATCCAATTGGTACGTATAAATTGGAAGAAATAATAATAAAAAAGTCAGCCCGCAATGCGGTTGTGGTTGTAAACGATATTACTCGACCAACTCCTTACACTTTAATCCTGCCTCCTTTACTGGAGAAGATTGAGAATGCGGGAATTCATTCTGAAGATATAACCCTCGTCATAGCTACTGGTATTCATCGTCACCATACTCCCGTCGATAACCAGGAGGTTTTTGGAGCAGATATTTGCCGGAGATACAAAATAATAAACCATAATTGTGATACCGAACTTGTTTCAATCGGCACTTTATCAAATGGTTTAGAACTAATCATAAATAAAACCGCTGCCGAGACTGATCTTTTGGTAACTACTGGTGTGGTGGGGCTGCACTATTTTGCTGGTTATTCTGGGGGAAGAAAATCGATATTGCCGGGAATAGCTGCCAGGCAAGTCATAGAGGCTAACCATAAAATGATGAGTGACAGACGAGCTCGACTGGGCAATTATGAAGATAATCCGGTTAGTGATCTAATGATCGAAGCAGCTCAAATGGTCAATGTTGATTTTATATTAAATGTAGTCACCCATGGAAAAAAGGAGATAGCTTTTTGCGCAGCGGGGGATGTTGAGCAAGCTTGGCTGGAGGCTGTGAAATTTTGCGAAGGACTCAATACGGTAAAAATTAAACAACAAGCCGACATTGTAATAGCCAGCTGTGGCGGTTATCCTAAAGACATCAATATGTACCAGGCTCAGAAGGCACTTGATTCAGCTGTTCTAGCAGTGAAACCGGGAGGTACAATTATATTAACTGCAGAGTGTCAGGAAGGGTTGGGGGAGGATACTTTTGCAAAGTGGATAGAGAGTTCTAGTTGTCCCCAGGACATATTCGATAGATTTAATTCTAATTTTGAATTGGGTGGGCATAAGGCTTATGCAATTTGTCGAATTCTTGAGCATGCCCAGATTCTCTTATTAAGTTCAATTTCTGATGAAGACGTTAGAAGTATGTTTATGACCCCGGTGCATAGCCTTGAGGAGGCCCTGGATATTGTAAAGGGGCAATATGGAACACAGGCAAGATTAATAATTATGCCGGAAGCGGCCAAAATTGCAGTAAAAGTAGACGACCAAGCATAACTCGGTATTAAAAGCCATAGAAATATTAATATTACTACCCTGAGGAGACCGCTTATGTATTGTGGATTGCAGAATTTAATTTCTGAAGATAGCATCAAAGTAAACGAGCCTATGAAAAACCACACCACCTTCAAAATCGGAGGACCGGTGGATGTTCTAGTCTTACCGCGAACTTTTGAAGATATAAAGATCACTATGGACTATTGTCAGAAAAACCAACAGCCTTTATTTATCTTCGGGCTGGGCAGCAATATTGTGGTGAGAGATAAGGGAATTCGAGGTGTTGCCATCAAAATTGGCAATAATCTGAAGGAAATTAAGATATCAGGGCAGGAAATATACGCCCAGGCTGGGATAAGACTTTCAGAACTAGCCCGGAAGGCCGCTGCTAATTCTCTCTCCGGACTCGAGTTTGCCGAGGGAATACCGGGCAGCCTGGGAGGCGCGGTGGTAATGAACGCCGGAGCATATGACGGGGAAATAAAAGATGTGGTTGTGGAAGTCGAAGGAATCAGCCAATACGGAGAAAAACGGACTTTCCCGCTAGCTGAAATTGGTTTTGAATATCGCCACAGTGTATTCCAACATAACGATTATGTTATATTAGCAGTGAAAATAAAGTTGAAACCCGGATCAAAGGAAGATATCCAAAGTAAGATGCGCGCATATGCTCACAGCCGGCAAGAAAAGCAACCGCTCGAATATCCGAGTGCTGGCAGTGTTTTTAGAAGACCTGCCGGTTACTATGTAGGACCAATGCTTGAGAAAATGGGTTTCAAAGGGTTTAGTGTCGGTGGAGCGCAGGTTTCCCATAAACACGCGGGTTTTATAGTAAACACAGGTAATGCCAGCGCCAAAGACGTATTGGAACTCATTGATATTATTAAAAAAACCGCGCGGGAACAATTTGGGGTTGATTTACAGCCGGAAATTAGGGTAGTAGGAGAGCAGTAAAATGTTATTTACAAATAGAATGGAGAAAGTGCTCCTATGTACGCTGAACGCCAAGTATATTCACAGTTCTTTAGCTTTGCGTTACTTACGGACCTATTGTGGGTTCCAAACAAAATTCGATTGTAAAATAGAAGAGTTTACCATAAATCAAAACACCAGTGATATCATGGCCGAGATTTATATGAACCAGCCTGATGTACTGGGTTTTTCTTGTTACATATGGAACATCAGGCAGATATTGGAGCTGTGTACCGATTATAAAAAGGTAGCGCCTGGTACCATAATAGTATTGGGAGGGCCTGAGGTTTCTTATGATGCGGAGCAGATGCTGTCAGAGAATCCTTCAGTAGACTATGTCGTACGCGGGGAAGGGGAAGAAACTCTTAAAGAATTACTATTGGCTATTAAGGGAGACTTACCTCTAAGTACGGTAACCGGAATCACTTATAGAGATGGTAACCAGATTTATCGAAATGCGGATAGAGACTTGATGACCAATCTGGATGATATTCCTTTTCCCTATCAGGATGAACTGGACAAGCTAGGGGATCGAATCGTATACTACGAGAGTTCGCGGGGCTGTCCTTTCCATTGCAGTTATTGTCTATCCGGGGGTAGCGGAGGAGTACGATATTTCTCCATGGAAAGAATTAAGAACGATCTTGAGGTTATGCTTGATTACCAGGTTAGAGAGATCAAATTTGTCGATCGAACCTTCAACTGCAATGAGAAACGTGCTATGGAGATTATCGGCTTCATTATTGCGCACCGCGGAACTACTAAAATCCATTTGGAAATTGATGCAGGCCTCTTTTCTGATTCGATGTTGGATTTTCTAGCGACTGTGCCGCCAGATCTGTTCAATTTTGAAATTGGCATTCAATCTACCTTTAACCCTGCTCTGACCGCAGTTAGAAGAAAGCAAAACTGGGATAGACTTAGTCATAATATCAGGAAAATTAAATCCCAGGGTAAAATCCACTTGCACCTGGACCTTATAGCGGGGTTGCCGGGAGAGGACTGGGAAAACTTTATGCGTTCCTTTAATATGGTTTATAAGCTGGAACCGGATATGCTGCAATTAGGATTTTTGAAAATATTGAAAGGATCTGATTTACTTCGTGAGTGTGGGAGTTATGATTACATGTACCAATCCCAGTCACCTTATCAGGTTTTATCTAACCGTGATTTAAAATACGAACAAATAGTCGCTCTGACACATATTGAAGACATTCTGAATAAGTATTACAACTCCGGGGATATGGCGAAAACCGTGGCTTATATCGGGCAAAAAATTTATGCTGATAATATTTTCAATTTTTATAATGATTTTTCTATCTTTTGGCAGTCGCGTCTTTTATTTGGATTGGGTCACAAGAAGGAAGCCTTATATAATATCCTACAAACGTTTATCATGGATGTGCACCCCAGTCATGAAGAAGTAATTAATGAACTGTTAAAATATGATTATCTTTGTCATAACCATAAATATGGATTACCTGAAGGTTTACGCAGTCGTAATCCTCAAAATATTAATGATCATATATATTCTTATACCAAGAATGTAAAATTTATTGCGAGACACTTACCCGATTTCGCAGATAAAAATGCACGAGAGATCAAGAAACTTGTCCATATCGAGTATTTTAATATAGACCCCGTTACTTTAGAAATCAACAGTGAACGGGTCCTTATGTTTGTTTATAGCCCAATCACTAGAAAAGCTGATAGAATAATAAATTTGTCCCATTTATGACGAAACCATAATGATAGACGCGGATAACGCGGACCCTTCAGGCGCGGCGCTGATTTTCCTAATCAGAATTTAAAAGAAATTAGAACCCACAAGTTGTAGTGCGATTGAGTCGAGTTAGGTGAATCCAATCAGCCTCGTTTAAACAATAGCCTAATACCCTAGGTATCCTAGAAAGGCTTAAGAAGTCCGCGATAATCCGCGCCCAGAGGGTCCGCGGTATTCAGCGTCTATCGTTTCTTCTTATTACACAGTATCCGTCTACCGCGAAAGGCAGCAGAATATTAAGCTCAGAACATAAGTTCTGTTACAATAAGGACATATTTAAGCTAAAATAACTTAGATGTAATTACAGTTATTATATTGGTATGCAGTTTATTTTAAAGAAATAAGAATATGATAGGAGTAATAGTATGGAGCATAATCACAGAGAACCGGTGGCCCGTGAGGGATGGATTTTTGTTATATTTTGCATACTTATTTCGATACTTTTATATTTCCTTGCAGGTTATGCAGGTGCTGTGATTGGTTTGGTGTTTGCTGCATTCTGCCTGTTTTTTTTCCGTAATCCTGAACGTGTAATACCTTCTGGAAGGGGAGTAGTGGTTGCACCTGCTGATGGTGTAATAATGGATATAACTACCATGGCTGAGGATAGATTCATGAAGGCCAATACGCAAAGAGTAAGAATATTTCTGAATATATTCAACGTACATATTAATCGTAATCCCATAGCAGGAAAGGTTGAGTGGGTAGAAAAGGTAGCTGGTGAATATTTGCCAGCCTATAAAGATGAAGCCAGCCATAGAAATGTTCGTAACTATCTGGGCATTTCTACTGAATGGGGCAGGATCATGGTAGTGCAGATTACTGGACTGGTAGCCCGCCGTTTAGTATGCTGGGTGCAACCAGGCGATACCATGCAAACCGGAGACAGATTCGGACTCATTCGCTTCGGCTCTTGTACCGAGATCTATTTACCCGAGAAGGTCAGCATAAATGTTAAACCTGGACAAAAGGTAAAGGGAGGAGAGACGGTAATTGCTAGATTTTATAAGTAAAAGCAGTGCTAATACAATTACCTTAGTAAATATTGTTTTTGGCTCCTTGTCACTGGTAAGTACTTTGCATGCTAACTACAAAATAGCGGCATTATTTATCTTAATAGCAGTAGTGATGGACGGCATGGATGGCAAAATAGCCAGGAAGTTTGGGATTATGTCCGAAATGGGCAAGGAACTTGATTCTCTGTGCGACCTGGTATCATTTGGGGTAGCACCAGCCCTTTTGCTTTATTCCCAAGTATTATATATATTTCCGTATTTATTAGGACTTATAGCAGCTGTGTTATATATTATGTGTGGTGCTTTTAGACTAGCTCGTTTTAATGTCTTAAATATCAAGGAATATTTTGTGGGGATACCTATCACCCTGGCTGGAACTGCGCTGGCGATTGTTTCGCTTTTGGCCTCCTTTATTCCAGATTATCTGACCTTAATAACAGTCATCTTCCTTGCGTTTATGATGATTAGTAATATTAAAGTGCGTAAATATTAACTAACTGAAAGGCTTAAAGATATTCGGAAAGGGTGGCCATTCTTGTTGGATCAATGTTTGGAATCTTTGCGGGGACGCATTCCCAATATTCTTGAACATGAAAAAGCGGTTAAATCAGCGGTATTACTTCCGCTGGTTGAATATAAGGGAGAAACTTGTATCCTCTTTGAAAAAAGGTCTATGTCTTTAAATAAGCAGCCGGGCGAGATTTGTTTTCCCGGTGGTGCTATTGAAGAGAGTGATCAAGGCAAAGCTGTGGCTGCAATACGAGAAACATGCGAAGAACTGGGACTGGTGCCGGAAGACATCGACTTGATAGCCCCGCTGGATATTATGGTTACGCCTTTTAATTATATTATATATTCCTATGCGGGCTCTATTAAAGATTATAATAAAATTAAACCCAACCCGGATGAGGTTGACGAGGTTTTCTGTGTTCCCTTGAGTTTCCTATTAAACAACAAACCAATAAAGAAAAAAATGTCATTAATCATGGATGCTCCTGAGGACTATCCATATGAGCTTATTCCTCATGGAATAAATTATCCTTTTCTTAGGGCCACTTATCCGCAGCACTTTTACATCTGGCAGGAATATGTGATATGGGGAATGACTGCCCGCATTCTAAATCATTTCTTAAAACTTTTGAGACAAGGTTCAGCATAGTCCTATAGTATCATTAAAGACGCTGATAAATGGTTTGGAGAAGTTCTCCAGTATTATGCGCGTCAATTTTAAGTGTAGCTGCATGATCCATGCCGGTATATCCCTTGTTGATAATGATCAAGTCCTGAGTGAAAGTGCTGAATTCTTTAACAAAACCAGCTAGCGGGTAAACGGTTAGGGAAGAACCGATTACAATCAGCAATCGGGCATTTAAAATACTCTCATGGGCATCAAGGTGGTTGTAGATTTGTTCGCCGAATAAAACTACATCTGGTTTTAATATACCGCCGCATTTATGACAGGTTGGTACTGTCGCTGGACAATTATTGGCATATAAGCCGTCATAAACGGTACGACATCTGACCGTAGTACATTGAAAGCGATCTGCATTGCCATGAATAGCGATTACGCGCTTACTGCCCGCTTGCTGGTGGAGGTTGTCAATGTTTTGGGTAACGATGGATTTGATAATACCATCTTTCTCCATGTCAGCCAGGACAAAATGCGCCTTGCTCGGTTGGACCGGAGGAAACATAAAATATTTTCTATAAAATTCGTAAAATTGTTCAGGACATCTTCTGAAAAAATCAATATTAATAATGTTCATGACCTGGTTTTCACCCAATTTACGATAAATCCCATTTTCACCGCGAAAGTCAGGAATACCTGCTTCAGTGCTTATGCCCGCACCGGTTACTACTACAGTATTTTTAGAAAGCTTTAGCAGGTTTACCAGCCTATCAATATTTTTCTCCAACCTGATCACCTCTAGAACATTATAACAGTGAACTAACCTCAACTAAAGATCGAATACGGTATGTTCGGCAGGCAATCTATTAGTTAGCTATCGGAGTACATAAACTCGACGACAAAAAAAGGGCAAAAAAATGTCCTCATGAGCCAAATACTCATGAGGACATTTTAAGTACATTTTTAATAAGGTGGCGGAGAAAGACATTGACCCCTCTGTTTCCAAGAACCAATAACTTCTTTCAAACTCGAAATGACTCGACACGAACCACCCATGAAGTGAAACCCATTTATTTAAAAAGAACCTGTTAATTAGTGGGAAGGCAACCAAGTGTCATTTTGACCCAAGATACTAGGAAATCCTAAGCTCTCCGCCACCTACATTAATTATAGTTTCGTGGGAGCAAAAAAGCAAGGCCTGAACAAATTATTATTTAAGGAAAATATAACCAAATATTAGCGCCTTAGTTTACTCATCTACTCGCCAGTGCTCTTCTTCATTTGTCCAGTTAGTAATTTCAAAAAACTTACGAGGAGGGCGAGCCACAGATGCTGTACACCTAGCCGTTACCGTGCCATCAGACAGACGAATCTCTGCACCTACATGAGCAAAACGGCTATTTTGTTTTACTACCCAGCCTACAACTCGCAAGACTTGCCCTGTAGGGGTCGGGAGGTGATATTTCACTTCCAATTTGGTAGTAATAAATAATCCATCATGTTCTCCGTTCAACATTACCGCCCGCCCAGAAGTTTCATCTAACAAAGCGGCAACTATACCGCCATGGACAACACCCGGATAACCATTGAATCCACTCGGGACGATCAGCTCTGAGAACACTTGCTGTGCCTCATAATCATTGTACCAGGTCATTTTTAAACCAATATCATTTTCGCGGCCGCAAAGAAAACAGCTGCGTGATGTAGGTTGTTTATCCATATTGAACCCCTTTCACGAATATACTTTTAAATAAAATACTATCTTTTAGGATAACATTATAAACTAATTTCACTATTTTAACATAAGTAAACCCGGTAAAGATGATTCTTAATGCAGATAATAAATATATGATAATACCAATTGGCAGGAAAAAACGACGTTTAACGCGAAGTGACGTAGGAACATAAATCAGGAGGTTACCTTATGAGCATAAAAATAGTTACCGATAGTACATCATATATTGGGGCTGCAGATAGGGACAAATACGATATAACAATAATTCCGCTCACTGTTAATTTTCCTGATGAATCATTCCCTGAAACTGAGGTCGACTATGATTACTTTTATAATAAAATTGATAAAGGGGGAATAATACCGACTTCATCACAGCCAGCTCAGGGCGAGATCGAGCAAGTGTTTACTGATATTGTTTCCCAAGGTCACGAAATTATGGCGATATTTTTGTCCTCAGAGATGAGTGGTACATATCAGTCTGCTTTGAGTGCCAGAGATATAATAATTCAAGAATATCCGGAAGCCTGCATCGAGATATTCGACTCCCGAACCAACTGTATGGCAATGGGGCTGATAGTACTAGCTGCAGCCCAGGCAATTCAGGAAGGTAAGTCATTGTCTGAAGCCGTCCAAATAGCCGACGCAGCTCGGAAACGGATAAAGTTCTATTTTGTGCCTGCCGGTCTGGAGTATTTGAAAAAAGGAGGCCGAATTGGCGGGGCTGCGGCACTGCTGGGTTCCCTGCTGCAAATAAAGCCAATACTATACGTACAGGACGGTAAAACAGCTATACTGGAACGCGCTCGGGGAAGCCGTGCGGCTCTGGAGCGCATGTTAACCCTGTTGGAGAATGATAATAGGACCTATGGGCTCAGAAATGTCTTGGTTCATCATATATGCTGCCCAGATAAAGCGGAAGAATTGGCACAGGTTATTAAAACCCGTTATGGATTAGAAGTAGCGGTGCTGCCGATAGGTCCGGTAATTGGGCTGCATGTCGGCCCCGGAACCCTTGCCATCATCTATATTACTGAAAACTACTAGGATCAATGTTATAATTATTCTGTAGTAATAAAAGAACGAATTAGGAGGTAGTGGAGTGAAAAAAGCATGGATTATCGTCTTGGCGGTATTGGTACTATTGGGCATATCAGCTATAGGCAGTTACAACAATTTAGTGCAGCTTAATGAGTCGACCAATGGCAAGTGGAGTCAGGTAGATGTACAATTACAGCGCCGGGCTGATCTGATCCCCAATCTGGTATCTACTGTAAAAGGCTATGCTGCGCATGAACAGGGGATTTTAAATAATCTTGCCGATGCCCGCAGTCGTCTGGTAGGAGCGCAGGGAGCAGCTGAAAAAGCAGCTGCGAATGACGAGCTCTCATCAACCCTATCCCGTTTATTGGTAATAGTTGAGAATTATCCGAACCTTAAGGCTGACGCTAATTTCCGTCAATTACAGGATGAATTGGCCGGAACTGAAAACAGAATAGCGACTGCCCGCAAAGATTACAATGATTCGGTACAGATTTACAATGCAAAAATTAAGACCTTCCCTAATTCCATATGGGCAGGTATGTTAGGGTTTTCTGCCCGTGACTACTTCCAGGCGGACGCAGCGTCTAAAACAGCACCACAGGTCAAGTTCTAGCAGTAGAGGAGCTATCGAACATGAACAGGATTACATCTCACCTGGGGAAGAGTACGGGGGTATACCGTTCGGGTAAAATAATGGCGGTGATTACCTGCCTAATTTTATTAACATGTTTGTTTTGCCCTTTCGTTAACCAGGCAGCAGCTGCTATACCGGATCCTCCCCCCGAGTTATATGTACTCGATCAGGCCGGAGTGATGAGCAGCGCAACCGAGTCCATGATAATAAGTACCAGCCAGGAACTTGCTCGTCAGACCAAGGCTCAAGTTGCAGTTGTTGCCCTAAAGACCCTGGATGGACAAACGATTGAAGATGTGGCCCTACAGATTGGACGTAAATGGCAGCTGGGCGATAAACAGTTGAACAACGGGGTATTAATTCTGGTTGCTACGACTGAACATAAAGCGCGGATTGAAGTAGGGTATGGCTTGGAAGGAGCTCTTCCTGATGGTAAGACTGGCCGTATACAGGATGAGTATATGCTGCCGTCGTTCCGGCAGGACAATTATGATCTGGGGCTCTCCAACGGTTATAAAGCGGTAGTAGCTGAAGTCGCCAAGGAATATGGCGTAACTCTCAGCAATACCTCGGTTACTCAGCCAGACCCATCATCAACGTCAACTGAGAAGAAAGCACCTGCTTGGCTTACTATTTTAGGAATAATAGGTTTAGTAATATTGCTCTGGCTGGATAATAGATTTCTTAATGGCTTCTTCTTCGGAATGATAATAGGCATGTTGCTGCGCGGCGGCGGCAGAGGAGGAGGAGGAGGGGGCTTTGGTGATGGCGGCAGTTCCGGTGGGGGCGGATCATTCGGCGGCGGCGGCAGCAGCCGGGACTGGTAATATACTAACCCCAGGCTTTATGGATACTTTATTAATGGAAACGTTGATAACTTTACGAACTTGAAACCATTTATTTCTAATATAGGGATAGCATCCATTATGCCTTCCGCAGTTTCACCTTCGGGGTGATTGAAGTGAAAAATGACAATTGACCCTGCTCGAGCTTCGAGCAGGGCTTTTTTCACCTGTGCGCGGCTGTAAGTAGCTCCGGCATCACCCAAAACACTGTAACCAACGGTCTGATAACCTAGATTCTGGACTATGTTTACCGCTACTTCATCATAGTAATTAGTTCCCGAGCGATAATAGCAGGGGACACGTCCAGTTAATAACTTTATCTTCTGTCCATTATCATCGATTTCCTGAATAACTCCAGATACGCTGGCCGTTCCTTTAATATCATAAGCTGAATTACCATTTACAGAACAAGGAACATGTTGTAACCCATGGTTGCCAATATCAAATAGATTATTAGCGGCTAGCTTGAGAAATAAATCTGGGTTGGCATCGATCCACTTGCCGGAAATAAAGAGAGTTGCCGGGATCTGCCTTTTATTAAGATAATCTATCAGAGCGGCATCATATCCATCAGAACGCACCGAGCCTCCGCAAGCATCGAAAGTCAAAGCCAGGACTTTCTCCCTGGTATCCAGCCTGAAGGCCACCCCGCTTACTTTTTCTCCCCATTGCTGTGGTTGTGCATGATTATATTGGGCAGACAACTGTTCGTTCAGGGTAGGTTGGGCTTGAGCCTGGATGGGAGGTTCCTGAATAAGAGCGGTATTAGCTGAAATTTGTACCCCTGCGGTATTAGTTTGGCAGCCTGTAAACAAAAAAACCGCCAAGATTAAAATTAAGCAACTATTAATACGATATCCAGCTTTCATAAGTACAGGCTCCTTATCCATAAAATTAATGACTATGATACTGGAAAGCTTAACCAACTGCAATAAAATTCAAGTTGAGACAATCCAAGGAAGGCGGTAAAGATAATCCGGCGGGCAGATGAGTTGATTAATTATATGAAAAAGTGTTGATAAACGATTGGAAAGGTATATAATGAACATTAGATAATTAGATAAATATCTAACAAAACTAATTTAAAGAGGGGGTGGTTATTGGTGCCTCTCAACATTGCGTTCAAAGCTTTAGCAGATGCCAGTCGCCGACAAATATTAAATATGCTGCAAACTGGCGATCTGACGGCAGGAGAGATTGCCGACCATTTTAGTATGACCAAACCCAGTATTTCGCATCATCTTAATATCCTGAAGCAGGCCAATCTTGTCCAGGACTTAAGAAAAGGTCAGAATATATATTACTCATTGAATACTACAGTATTTCAGGAGCTTATTGGCTGGTTTTATGATATTATCGACTCTTCCAAGGAAAATGAGTCCGATAAGGCGGAAGGTAAAGTAAAGGAAAGCAAAACTGAAAATAAGATTAAAAAGGAAGGCGATCAAGAATGGTAGAAAAGAAAAACACAAATTCATACCGTCTGGATTGGAAAACTGTGAGCAGTGATTGGCCGTTATGGATTCTAATGGCAGGGCTTCTGATTACAGCTATTTGGGTCTATCCCCATCTGCCTGATAAGGTTCCGGGTCATTGGAACATTCATGGCGAGGTAGATGCCTATTACTCCCGTACCTTTGGAGCTTTCTTTGAGCCCCTTATGGTAATCGGTCTTTACTTTCTAATGCTGTTGCTGCCTTTAATCGATCCTAAACGGGATAATTACCAGAGGTTTACCTCTGCTTATACCTTTTTGCGCTGGAGCCTGGTTATAATATTTTCAATTATATATGCAACCACCATACTTGTAGCTCTAGGCTATCCAATCAATATTCCTTTAATAGTGAAGGCTATGGTATCAGTATTATTTATAATTATTGGCAACTTTATGGGACAGTTTAGACATAATTATTTTGTAGGAATTAAAACTCCTTGGACTCTGGCCAATGAAGAAGTTTGGCAGCGAACTCATCGCATGGGAGGCAAAATATGGGTCATAGGAGGGTTGGTCTGTCTATCCATGTCCGTAGTTAATTCTTCCTGGGGAGCAATTGTCTTTTTTGCGTCATTGATGTTTATGACCATTATTCCCATTGTTTATTCTTATATTATTTATGCGAAACTAAAGGGATAAAAAATTAGGGGACAGGTCCGTTGTCCCCAGCTAACATGTGGGACAACGGACCTGTCCCCTTTTGCTCTACGCCGCGCAGAAATACCAAACGCGACTATTAGATTTCCTGCAAACTGATATTTACCTGTAGATTGGAACCCTCTAATTGCTGTGATCCCAGGAGATTCTGCACGGTTTCATTTATAAACGAAGCAGTACCCTGAGTCTCCAGATATAGTGAGAACTTGGAACTATCGTCTTTTAACCCAAAATCCAATTCCGATTGGGCTGCAGATTTTTTCTTCATTCCTTCAGAGCCAGATGTCTGCGAGTCGTCGGCTTGAGAAGACATATCGGTATCGGATTTATCCTGTTTTTTAGATACCGAAGTTTTGGTAGGCTTTTGGGGTTTTAATTTATGTTTTCTTGAACTCACCGCAATATCAAATTCATGCAGCATACTGTATACTTTGGATCTGGATATATCCCATTCTTTAACCATACCACCGACCCCGATTTCCTTTTTTAAACTATCGAGAGTCTTTTTCTTTTCCTTTTCAGATAGATTATTAAAATCAGATAAAGAAATAGTCATCAGTAACCTCCTATCATTACTTACTTCCATAAATTGTATCCAAATACAAGTAAAAATATTCATAAAAAAGGGACAGGTTCCTTGTCCCACTCTCGCGAAAGGGGACAGGTCCGTTGTCCCACATGTGAAAGGGGACAGGTTCCTTGTCCCACTCCCAAGATTTAAAAAGTGGGACAAGGAACCTGTCCCCAGCATAACAATGGACCTGTCCCCAGCATAACAATGGACCTGTCCCCAGCATAACAATGGACCTGTCCCCAGCATAACAATGGACCTGTCCCCAGCATAACAATGGACCTGTCCCCAGTTTAGCAAGGAACCTGTCCCCTCGGGTATGTTCACTAAGTGGACTTTGGATCTTAGTCTTTCTTATGACGTTTTCTATCCTTGGCCTCATCTTGAATCTCAGCCCTCATCGAATCAAGAGCGTCGTCTCTTCTTTTGTTTTTTTCCTTGAGATTTTTCTTTGTCTTGTCATTATCGGTTATCGCGATCATTTCCTTGGCAGCTTCCATATTTTGAATGGTATTATCGATGTTGTTTTGTATTTTCTCTACATTGTCACGGCGGTCATCGGGATGGTTTTTCATAGTTTAATTCTCCTTTTATAAATAATTTAGTAACTAGTAATATTCTTTGGAAAAGACTAAATATTATACATTAGTATGACCGATGACGGTTCCTTTTGACTGCGACAGGGGACGGTTTCGTTTTTATCACAATATTATGCCAATACCAAGGAGCGCAGCGGTAAAGGTGAAAACAATTTTGCCAAAGGCAAAAAATTTTTGAAACGTTCCCAGGTGTACTTCTATTTTGTATCTAACACAATGGAGGATTTAGGTTCAAGCTTAGCGCAGCGGGAAAAGGCGAAAAGAAAACGGCATTATAATTCGCGTGTGTGTTAAATAGGGGACAGGTTCCTTGTCCCACTTTTTAAATCTTGGGAGTGGGACAAGGAACCTGTCCCCTATTTACATAGACCGGCCGCAACCTTAATGGTAAACGAAGTTTACATCAGTAGTGCCCGAGGGTGCCAGCAGTGGTTGAATCTGAAGCATCCACCTTTGAAAGGAAAAGAAATACAACAAACAGCTCTGGTCGCATCCCTATATCCAATCAGATAAAGGCAAGACTTGCTGAACAATAAGGTTGACTCCTTCGCCGCGCCGCTGCAGGGGGCCGCTGACTGCCAGAGGTCCATTTTGGGGTCCGAAAATATAATTTCCATATTGCATATACACATCTTCAAACATGGTTGCATCTATCATTCCGTATTCATCTTCCAACGAAAAGAAAACTGTGATGCGACCGCTGCGGGTGGGAGGACGATGAGGGTGGAGGAGTAATCCTGCTGCTCTAATCTGCTGGCTGGAACCTAACTGCCGGAGATCTTGGCTGGACTTAAATCCTGCCTGTTTTAAAAGCGGCCGCCAGGTCGCCATAGGATGCTCGCCCACATACAGCCCTAATAGGCTGTACTCCATAGTTAGTTTTTCATCAGTCTTAAAATCAATCAGATCAGCTAGTACCTCCTCATTAAATAGCAGTTTTTCACCGGTTTTATGGGCCTGTCTTTTTTCTAAAAAATAATTAAGCTGGCTTAATAAAAACCGGCGATTAGCACATAAGCTGTCCAAAGCTCCGCAGCATACCAGATTTTCCAGACTGTCCCGGGGAACTGTGGTGCGTATAACAAAATCAAGTGGTGAAGCGTAACCCTTTTGGGCACGCGCACTCATGATAGATTCTAAAGTATCAGCACTAAGCCCTTTGATCTGTTTTAAACCTACTCTTATCGATTTCTCTCCCTCAACCGTGAAATCGATACCGTTCCTACTGACATCAGGAGGCAGTATTTTGATGCCCCGGCGCCGAGCTTCATTGATTATTATGCGGGGCGGATAAAAACCCATAGGTTGATGGTTCAAAATAGCGGTATAGTATTCGGTTGGATAATGTTTGACCAGATAAGCTGACTTATAACTGGTGGTGGCGAAAGCTGCCGCATGCGCCTCGCAAAAACCATAGCTGGCATAACCCAACATGCAGTTAAATATCTCCTCGGCCAGGGTACGTTCGATTCCTCTCCCGACAGAGCGCTCTACAAATGTTTCTCCCAATTCATTCATAAGCTTCTGCGAGCGCGAATGAGTCATAACCCGGCGGAGCTGATCCGCTTCAGCCGGCGTAAAACCGGCTATGGCTCTTCCTATCTCAATAACCTGCTCCTGAAATAATACCACTCCATAGGTTTTTTTTAAGATTGGTTCCAGCCAGGGATGCATATAGCTGACCTCTTCCTGTCCCAATCTCCTGGCTACATAAGGATCAACCATGTTGCCTTTAATTGGTCCAGGTCTAATCAGAGCCATGCTGGCCACCACATCTTCAAATTCCGAGGCATTAAAACGGGACTGTAAGGCGCGTTGGGCAGGGCTTTCTAATTGAAAGACGCCAACCGTTTCGCCCTGGTTAATCATCTCAAAGGTTGACCGGTCATCCAAGGGTATTTCTTCATAATTCAGGTTCTGGCCGGATTGCTGTATTTGCAGAGATGCATCCTGTATAACCGACAGGGTACGCAGAGACAGGAGATCCAGCTTTACCAGACCCAGACCCTCAATGTCATCTTTATCAAACTGGCTGATTACCGGACCCAGCCCGGACTGCTGCAAAGGAGTAAGCTGGGTTATGGGGATATCACTAATTACTAAACCTCCCAGATGCATTCCCAGGAAGCGAGGAAAGCCTGCCAGGCGATCACAGCATTCCAGGAGAAGTTCATAACGTGGTTGATGTAAAGGACTATCTTTCAGTTCCGGCAGTTTGCATATTAAGGCATGGATTTGATCGGCCCGGGCATAAAAAGGCATACGTTTACACAGGGGATCCAATTCTGCTTCTGGAAAGCCTAAAGCTTTGCCTAGCTCGCGCAGGGCAGAACGGGCTCGAAATGTATTATAGGTTGCTACCCGGGCGACATTTTCAGAACCGTATTTCTTATAGACATAATCGATAACCTGGTCACGGTGGCGAGATTCAAAATCTATATCAATATCAGGCATGCCTACTCTTTCAGGGTTCATAAACCGTTCGAACAGCAGCCCGCGTTTTAGCGAATCTACTTCTGTGATGACCAGACAGTAAGCCACCAGGGAATCGGCAGCTGAGCCGCGTCCGGCATAGCGGATACCTTGTTGGCGTGAATAACGGGCTAAATCCCACACTACCAGAAAATAATCAGGAAACCCCATTTGTTCGATAATCCGAAGTTCGTATTCCAGCCGTGTGGTTACCTGAGGGCTGATTGTTTTATAGCGTCTGCTGGCGCCTTCCCAGCAGAGCTTGCGTAAAACAGCAGCGGCATTCTGTCCGGGCGGGAGGGGAAAGCGGGGGAAATGGAAAACTTGCTCCTGCAGCAAAGGCTGGCAGCGCTCGGCAATCCGCAGGGTGTTTTCCAGGGCCCGGGGGCAGTGGGGAAACAGGGACTGCATCTGTGAGGGGGATTTAAGGTAAGCAGCCCCGTTTAAAGGGCGTTCAGGATCTATATCATTAACATTACAAAGCTTTCGCACACAACACAGAACATCATGCAGGAAATAATCTTGATGGCAGGCATAATGAACATTGTTGCTGGCTGCCACTTCCAGTTCCACTTCCTGAGCCAGTTCCAGCAGGCGATGGTTCAAATAACGGTCACCAGGCAGCAGCAGATTTTGTAATTCAATATAGAAATGGTTTGGGCCCAACAAGGATTTGTAATATTCGGCTTGGAGCCTGGCTTTATGATAATCGCCCTGTAGAATAAACCTGGCTAGAGCTCCCCGGCGACATCCGGAGAGCACTATTACATCCTGCAGACAAGCCAAATCACTTTCAATAACCATTGGGTTGCCGCGGGGATTATTTATATGAGCTGAAGTGACTAATTTACATAAGCAGGCATAACCCCGATTATTCTGAGCCAGCAGGGTGAGATGGGTGCCATCCTCCAAACTTACCTCTACTCCCTGAATAGCTTTAATACCGGCTTGCCTGGCGGCTTGCGCAAACTGTACCGCTGCGGAAAGATTATTATGATCGGTCACTGCCAGAGCAGACATATCCAGCTCAGCTGCTCGCTGCACCAGATCCTCCACCCGGCTGGCACCATCTAAAAATGAAAAAGGGGTGTGGCAATGCAGATGAACAAAACTCATAGCTAATACCTAATCATAGGTCTTATAGAGATACCACTGCTCTTCGGCCAGATCATAAAAAACCTCCCGTATACTCTGATCTTCGAAAATAAGGCGGTAAAAAGCTTTTTCACTTTCTCCGTCCCACCAGCAGCCGGTATCCTGCCAGTATTCTAATAAACTTGCCACTTGTAAAAGTTGATTGTTGTATTTAATTTCCAAAGGTTCCTTATTCAAATTGCACTGAACCTGTAAAAGCGGGTAACATTTCATTGCCCATCACCCTTCTTTAGAAAAACGCCAGGGGTCCCAAAATAACAAGATCTTTTCGCGGCGTTCAATATCCATTCCCAAGCTTATGCGGCCGGGAAAACGGTGTAAAAGCTGCTCCATGCTGGCAGCGCGTCTTCGCTTTTTAGCTTCCTCCTGGTAAGTATAACGCAGGGTAAAAAGGTCTTGAGCCCGCATTTCCAGCGGTTTTAAATCTTTTAAAAAAACTCTTAATTCAATAACTGGCTGCTCGATTATATCGGGTAATAATCCTGCCAGGATCATCCTGAGGCTGGAACTTTCATGGCAGGCAGCTGAGAGTTGTCGTTCCATTCGGAGAGATTGCCCGCCGGACAGCTCAAGCTGCAGTTCCCCATGATGGCAGCCGGCATGGCGCTGTATAAGCAGTCCGCCTAATTCCCGGGCTGCTTCTTTTAGGACCAAGAGCAGCTGGGTACGATCCTGGCAGCCTTCATCGAGAACTATGGAGTAACCCAAACGCTCAGGCGGATATAGACCTTTTACCGGTCTGTAATCCCGTCCACAGCTATTTTGCCACAAAGTTGACGCATCTTTTTTCAGTAGCTGCTTCAATCGAGCCGAACCCAAATCAGCCAGATCACCGACCTGGCTGTAACCAAGCCGTTTAAGCAGCTTGGTTTCCCGGGTTGATAACAAGTTGAATTCTTCCAGCGGCAAGGTGCGCATAAAAAGGGCTTCCCGACCGGGAACAACCTGGATAATATTAATCCCTCTATTTTGAAACGAGCGGCAGCTGGATTTTGCTTCCGCAGCCAGGTTTCTGCGCCGAACTGCCAGCATCGCGAGCAGGGGAGAAGACGCTACGCCGATACCGGCCTGGCCTTTTATCAACCCGGACAATGTGCTGGACAGAAGGTTTAAGACGTCTCCGATGCGGTTAAAAGGGCTCAGATCCAGCAGCAGTTCTCCTGTTCCTATAGGTTCGACCAGAGAACTGTGAAGACTGCAGGCATCTAAGATAGTTGTATCGATTATGTCGGTAGCTAGAAAAATATAAACAATCTTACGCATGATTAATCACCCATCCTTGATTGTATACCTATGCTATAACAGAACATATGTTCTTGTCAAGGATAGGCAGCTGGTAAAAATGGTCTAAAACCGGTACATAAGTACCGGTTTTAGACCGTCAAAAAAGCACCCTTGGGTGCTTTTTTTGCTCGATCTGGTAGCCTTGCGACTGAAGATTATTGCTCGGCGCAATTTGGCAATTGATCATTATTTAATGATAAGTATAGACAGATAATCTTCTCAGAATCAGCGGGACTTTGAATACTGCTGATAGAAATCGTTGTATCAGCCGCTAGATCGATCGGAATGCCTTTATCATAAACTTGTTGATCAGCATTAAACAACAACTTTACCTGAGGGGTACTATAGTGGTTATGGTTCTCCTGGGTCACAACCGCGAGATCGCCGGTAGTAAGTGTAACAACCGTACCAGTCGGATAGAGGTTGACGTGTTTAGCCAGCATATCAACAAATTTTGGCGAAAGCTGAGTATTCTTGCTTTGGTTGACTATTTTCATTGCTTCATGATTGTTAAAACCACGTCGATAGGGGCGATCAGATACCAGGGCATCAAATATGTCTGCTACGGTCACAATTAATCCATATTCATGGATGTTTTCCTGAACAAGATTCCGGGGATAACCTTTGCCATCGACTCGTTCATGATGCTCAAGGGCAATATGAGCAGAAAGTAATGGAATCTCAGAGGAATTCCTAATTATCTTATAACCATCTAAGGAATGTTTTTTGACTACCATATATTCTTCATCAGTTAAAGAACCAGGCTTATTAAGTATATCCAGGGGGATATTTATTTTGCCAATATCATGAAGTAAAGCTCCGGTACCCAAAGTCTGTAACTGAGAACGGTTATAGCCGTTGCTTATACCCAAAATAATGGCCAAGACACATACATTGACACTGTGCTGGTATGTATAATCGTCGTGACTCTTTATATCAGTGATTCCGATTAAAAGATTATCATTAAATAATAAATCATCAATTATGTTATCAATCTGTGATTGCATAGGTGCCAAATTGGCTTTACCTTTTTTAGCACATGCTTCATAAGTGTTTTTCAAGGTTTGGGTTGCTCGAGAAATAGTAACAGGACTAACCAGGATAGGCGATTCTTCTATTCCTAGCTGATCTTCTATATAAACCGAATTTTGTTTCAGTTCTTTAATTCGTTTAATATATCTTGCGTTTAATACTTGTCCCGCTGTAAGAAGTACGCGCCCTTTGTCATCAGTTATTGACCGGCCTACAATCATTCCAGGGGATAAAAGCTCTGTAGCTAAACGCAGCATTCCTTCACCACCATTTCAACAAGATTTTGAAAAGATCAAAATCTTTTGTATATTCAATATATCGGCAATATTGAATTTTCTTTACAGATTATTTAACTTTTAATCTATTATATTGATTCCCAAAGGTAATTCAAAACCTCATATTGAGCAAACAATGGTAGTAGCTGATTATAGGCAGTGAATTTGCAGATGATAGTGTCTTTCGCGTGAGAATACTCAATCTTCCGTAGGGAAACGGTGGCAATTATTTACAAATTGGTTTAATACAGTCAGGCAGGTCATTTATTGGTCGATTGACCAGAGTTGAAATTTCGTAGGCTTCCAATTGACTGGCGACGGCTAGCGGGCTTTGACCTTGGACCCACAAAGACTCTTGGTTGAATGGCAGTATATAAGGCATGCGATTATGCAAGTGAGCAATTGCTGGCACTGGTTCAGTGGTCAGGATTGTAAAAGAATGAAGTATTACTCCACCGGGCTCTGCCCATTCATCCCATAAACCGGCAAAGGCAAACAGCTTTTGGTCAGGCATATGGATATAGAAGGGCTGTTTCCTATTTCCTTGCTTCTGCCATTCATAATATCCGGTGGCTGGTACCAAACATCTCCTGCGGCGGTAGGCAGCTTTGAAAGCCGGTTTTTCCTCTATTGTTTCGAGGCGGGCATTAATCAGCTTATTGCCAATGCTTCTATCTTTAGACCAGAAAGGTACCAGACCCCACTGCATAAGACGCAGCTGTCTTTGCCCGGCTATACTCACTACTACTACTGGCATAACCTGAGATGGAGCCACGTTATAGCGGGGTTTCATCACCGGCTCTACCATGGGGCAGTCAAAACGTTCGGCCAATTCATCCATCTCTACGGCTAATGTATAGCGTCCACACATAGCAAAGACCTCCCTCTAAAGGGGACAAGGAACCTGTCTCTTATCCCATTTAATTATACTCTGGAATAGGGTTGGGGGACAGAGGGGACAGGTTCTGGGACACGGGGGACAGGTTATTTGTCCCACCTCTCCTTATTAAAAGTGGGACATAAACCTGTCCCCAATGTCCCAGAACCTGTCTCATAAGTCCCTAGACCCTGTCCCCCATGCCCTAACGATTCTGATATAATAATATTTAAAAAATGGGAGGGAACAGGCTAAGTGGATGCTCAAACATTAATTAAACCAGAGATTCAGCCTAAACGGAAAAGAGTATCGATTTATCTAAAAACGATGATTGTGTTAATAACCTTGGCTGTTACCGGAGTTTTCGGAGTTTCCGCTAATGTGGGCTGGAAGCTGACCCATCCGGTACGTCAACAAATTGATACCACCCCACTTGCCATAGGATTACCATTTAAAGAGGTAGCTTTTAAAAGCAGGGGAGATGGTTTAAATCTTGAAGGCTGGCTTATCCCTGCTCAGGGCAGTACTAAGACAGTAATTTTCGCGCACGGTTACCGTAAGAACCGTTTACAGGATGACGTTCCCGGATTGTCAGTTGCTCAAGCTTTAGTGGCTGAAGGCTGCAATGTGTTAATGTTTGATTTTAGAAATTCCGGAGAATCTGAAGGAGAGCTAACTTCAATAGGTCAATATGAAGTCCAAGACTTGCTGGGGGCTGTAGATTTTATTAAATCCAGGCCTGAAATAGCCGATCAAATTGTCCTGTTGGGTTTTTCTATGGGAGCATCTACGGCAATACTGGCCGGGGCCAGGGAACCGGCGGTTACCGCAGTTATTGCTGACTCGCCTTTTGCGGACCTGCAAACCTATTTAAATAAGAACTTGAGTGTATGGACAGAATTGCCAGCGGTACCCTTCAATCAAGCCTTTTTCATGGTAGTTCCTTCGTTGACCGGTTTAAAAACAGAGGCTGTCAGTCCGGTAAACGAAATTAAAAATCTGGGCAGTCGGCCGCTTTTATTGATACATGGTGAGGGAGATGTAGACATACCGATTGAAAACAGTGAGATGCTCCAAAAAACTTACCCTAAGGCTGAATTACTGAGGGTACCTGACGCTAAACACGTCAAAAACTATGCAACTGATCCAGGGCTCTATCTTTTAACCGTAACCAACTATCTGGATCGGTTATAAACCAAGCATACAAGGGGGAAAAGCATGTTTAATAAAATATTGCAGCAATTCCGCTGCAACCATAATCCAACCCAGGCAGAGCCAATGGCTAAATATATGAAAAACAGGTTTTCTTACCTGGGGTTAAGCAGACCGGAGAGAAACACAATTCAAGCTGGATTTTTAAAGGAAGTTAAGAAGGAAAAAGAAACTAACTGGGAGTTTGTTGCCCAATGTTGGGGCCTGCCGGAAAGAGAATATCAATATCTGGCAGTTGATTATTTGATAGTACTTGCCACAAGTTTGCAAAAAGAGGATATGGCTGAACTAGAGTTGCTGATTACTCAAAAATCGTGGTGGGATACTATTGATATTATTGCGGCTAAGCTGGTTGGGGGGTTATGTAAGCAATATCCCGAGCTTATTGAGGACTATATTTTGCCATGGGCAGCTAGTGATAATATCTGGTTGGTCCGCACTGCAATTCTATTTCAGCTTAAATATAAACAGGATACTAATACGATGCTGTTGACTCGTATTATCTTATTAAATAATAATTCCCAGGAGTTTTTTATAAATAAGGCTATAGGATGGATTTTAAGAGAGTACTCTAAATCAAATCAGGAATGGGTGAAGGATTTTATCGCCAATAATCCTCTTCACCCTCTTAGCGTAAGAGAAGGCAGTAAGTATCTGTAGAAGGGGACAGGTTTATGTCCCACTTTTAATAGGGGAAGGTGGGACAAATAACCTGTCCCCTCCGTCCCTGAACCTTGTCCCCTTGTCCCCATGCCTCCATCATTACTCCTTTTTGGGGGGGCGTTCGGGGAGTGGCTTGGCTGCCGGTGCAACCCGCAAAGGAGCGGAGCGAAATATATAGTAGGCGAGCGAATAGATCCCCATCAATACCAAACCTGCAAAAAGACCTGAACCCTGCCCGGGAATTAAAGGCATAGTAACTATCACGATTATAAGGCTTATAATTCCAATCCAGGTAGTATAGGGGTACCAGGCAAGTTGGCAATTGCCCTGGGGAGGACAACCACGACTGCGACGAAACCTTAAGTGGGTTACCATTATAACCAAATATGCTAAAAGCAGTGAAAAACCACCCGAACTAATCAGGAAAATATATATTCGGTCGGGGAGAACGTATGACATACTTACACTTAGCAGCATTGCTATACCTGAAAACAAAATCCCTTTAAGCGGAACATCGCCTTTGTCTATTAAAAATCCGGGAGCATCGCCGTTATCAGCCAGAGAGCGCAGCATTCTGCCTAGACCAAAGGTAGCTGCTAACATTGTTGATAAGATGGCAGTTACGAGTACGAAGTTTACTGCACCGGCAGCTACTCCCAAACCACGAAAATTTAATGCCTGTACCATAGGACTGATTGTGGCTGATAGACGCCCTGTTGAGATTAATGGCAAAAGTAAGGCCATAACTGCAATATATAATCCAACCAGAGATAGGACAGTTGCTCTGATGGCACGAGGAATAGTATTATGTGGGTCTCGAGCTTCGGAAGCTGCCAGGCCAATGATTTCAAACCCGGCATAACTAAATAAAACGATCAGCATGCTGCCTGCCAGGCCTCCTATACCATTGGGAAAAAACATTGTATTCTGTGCTTCTCCCAGACCGATAGGGGGTTTGTCCGGTAAAAGCCCAAATATTAACACAACTGCAATTACTATGAAAGTAATGACGGCAAGTAATTTAACGGCTGCCAAAGTGCTTTCTAAGTGCGATAACAAACTGGCTCCTAGTAGGTTTAAAAGAGTAATGGCAACGACGATACCTATTGATAGCAAGGGCAAAGATAAATAAGGAAACCATGATTTAATAAAAATTGAAGCCGCTGTAGCCTCACTTGACATGGCCAGAACCATACCGGTCCAATATACCCAGCCCACCAGAAAACCTAAGAATGGACCATAGGCCTCTGCAGCATAAGTTCTAAACGAACCAGGGTGGGGGTTGGCTACCGTCATTTCAGATAATGCGTTTAAAATTATATAAACCATTATGCCCCCAATAATGAAACCCACAACTATAGAGGGGCCAGCTGATTTGATTGCAATAGCAGAACCCAAGAAAAAGGAACCACCTATAACAGTGCCCAAGGCCAGCATAGTGAGCTGAAAGGCTGATAATCCGTGCTTATCCACATTATTTCCCACCTTTAATAATATTAACTTTCTTAGTATGCCACCAGCGGCCAGCAAAATATGTGTCTATCGTAATTGAGAACATTTGTTTCCATTCCTCATCATGAATACAAGATTTGGGGGAGATTTAGATAGGTTGATAGAGTATAATTATTAAGATATGAAATCAGAAATGAGGAGCGTTTATGAAGACTTTCAAAAAGGTATTAATTGCAAATCGAGGCGAAATTGCAATAAGGATAATCAGAGCATGTCATGAGTTGAACATTAGGACGGTTTCAGTCTACTCTAAAGAAGACAAACTGGCCTTATTCAGGACCAAATCTGATGAATCCTATTTAATCGGTAATAATAAAGGACCGGTAGAGGCTTATCTAAGTATTGAAGAAATAATCAGCCTGGCCATAAAAAAGGGTGTCGATGCGATCCACCCAGGTTATGGGTTCCTGGCGGAAAATCCTGATTTTGCTCAAAAATGTATTGAATCGGGCATTGAATTTATTGGGCCAACTCCAGAAATGATGGACAAATTAGGCGATAAGATTAAGTCCAAGCTTATTGCCCAGAGTATTGGCGTACCAACGATTCCCGGGGTTGAAAAACCTATTAACTCTGATCAAGAAGCTATTAAATTTGCAAAGCAGTGCGGTTACCCAATTATGCTTAAAGCATCGGCAGGCGGCGGTGGACGAGGTATGAGAATTGTAAGAAACGAAACTGATCTGCTGAGAGAATTCCACAGTGCAAAAAATGAAGCGAAAAAAGCCTTTGGCATTGATGATATTTTCATTGAAAGATATTTGGAAAGCCCTAAGCACATCGAAGTTCAGATTTTGGGTGATAAATATGGCAATATCGTTCATTTGTATGAAAGAGACTGTTCAATTCAAAGACGACATCAGAAAGTAATTGAATTTACCCCAGCCCTGGCAATATCAGAAGAACAGAGAAAAGCTATTTGTGCGGATGCCATTAAGATTGCGCGCTCCGTAAATTATAGAAGTGCGGGCACCGTCGAATTCCTGCTCGATAATCAAGGCAATCATTTCTTCATAGAAATGAACCCTAGAATTCAAGTTGAACACACGGTTACGGAAATCGTAACCGGCATCGATATTGTTCAGAGTCAGATCCTTATCGCTGAAGGTTATAAATTAAATTCTGAGCAGATAGGTATTCCCAAGCAGAGTGCTATCAAAGTCAGGGGATATGCCATTCAATGCCGGGTTACCACCGAAGATCCAACCAACAGCTTTGCGCCCGATACCGGCAAGATTGATGTATACAGGACCGGTGCCGGGTATGGTATTCGCCTGGACGGCGGCAATGGATACACAGGTTCGATAATAAGTCCCTATTATGATAGTTTGCTGGTTAAGCTGACATCGTCCTCAAGAACCTTTGAAGATACTATAAATAAAGCCAAGCGTGCCATTAGGGAAACAGTTATTGGCGGAGTTAAGACCAATGAAATGTTTTTATTAAATGTGCTTTCTCATCCTAAATTCATAAATGGGCAATGTGATACTGGTTTCCTGGATACTACCCCGGAACTTTTCGATATTACCCCCAGAGAAGACCATGAGGCCAATATACTTAAATTTATTGGTGAAAAGGTAGTCAATGAAAGCAAACTTATTAAGGAAGATTATGATGTGCCCCGAGTACCCAAGATTAACAGCAGCCACAAGCTTATTGGCACCAAACAGATTTTGGATAAGAAAGGTCCACGGGGCGTCGTAGAATGGATCAAATCACAGAATAAATTACTGCTTACAGATACGACCATGCGTGATGCTCATCAATCGTTAACCGCCACCAGGCTTAGAACCGTAGATATGTTGAGGATTGCGGAAGCGACTGCCCATTTTGGTAAAGATCTGTTTTCTCTGGAGATGTGGGGTGGGGCTACCTTCGATGTTGCCTATCGGTTTTTATACGAATCACCCTGGGAGAGACTAACCGAGCTCCGTCAAAAAGTACCTAATATTATGTTCCAAATGTTGATTCGAGGAGCTAATGCCGTAGGATATACTAATTATCCCGATAATGTGGTAAGAGAATTTATCAAAGAATCGGCAGACGCTGGAATTGATGTATTCAGAATATTCGACTCCCTAAACTGGTTAAAGGGTATGGAAATAGCTATTGATGAAACATTAAAAAGTAATAAAATAGCTGAAGCATGCATCTGCTACACCGGTGATATTTTAGATGAGCGCAAAGACAAATATTCTCTAAAATACTATGTGCAAACAGCTAAGGAAATTGAAAAGATGGGAGCACATATCCTTTGCATAAAGGACATGTCAGGGCTTTTGAAACCATATGCAGCCGAAAAACTGATCAGAGCGTTGAAAGAAGAAATATCACTGCCAATTCATCTGCATACTCATGATACCAGCGGTAATGGAGTGGCCACTCTCTTAATGGCGGCTGATGCCGGAGTAGATATCGCAGATACTGCTTTTAACAGTATGTCAGGTCTGACCAGTCAGCCCGCTCTTAATTCTATAGTAGCAGCTTTGGAAAATACCAACCGAGCTACGGGAATAATACTGGATGAGATTCAAGAGATTGCGGATTACTGGGACGATATCAGGCCGATATATAGTCAGTTTGAATCAGATCTCAAATCGGGCACGGCCGAGGTTTATAAATATGAAATTCCCGGCGGTCAATACTCGAATCTTAAACCACAGGTAGAGAGTTTCGGCCTCGGCCACAAGTTTAAAGAAGTAAAAGAGATGTATAAAACCGTCAATGAGATGCTGGGAGATATAGTTAAAGTAACCCCTTCATCAAAATTGGTGGGGGATCTGGCCATATTTATGGTTAAGAATGATTTAACCCCGGAAAACATAGTGGAGAAAGGACAAAGCCTGGCATTCCCGGATTCATCCATAGCCTACTTTGAAGGGATGATGGGTCAGCCGGTTGGGGGGTTCCCGCAAGACATTCAAAATGTAGTTTTAAAGGATAAGCAACCAATTACTGTGCGCCCTGGGGAACTACTTGAACCGGTCGATTTTGAATCATTAAGGCAAATTATTGAGAGTAAATTTAATTTCAAAACCTCAATGAAGGATATTTTAAGTTATGCATTATATCCTAAAGTATTTGAAGACTATTTAGTTTTTAGGAAAACATACGGTGATTTGAGCAGAATGAACAGTCCTGTATTCTTCGATGGTATATCTGAAGGGGAAGTATGTGAGGTTGAAGTCAGCGAGGGTAAAACCTTTATTATTAAACTTGTCAGTATTGGCAAAGTTGATAAAGAAGGTTATAGAAAAGTTGATTTTGAGGTAAATGGCAATCAAAGGGAAATTATCATCTTCGATAAGCAGTATCGCAAGGCTGAAGCAACATCCTCTATTGTGATGGCCAATCCCGATGACAAAAAGGAAATTGGGGCCAGTATTCCAGGAACAGTCACCAAATTACTGGTTAAAGAAGGAGATGTAGTTAAGGCCGGTCAAAGCTTGATAATTATCGAGGCTATGAAGATGGAAACTCAAATTATGGCTCCGGAGGACGGCACTATAGTAATTATTAATGTTAAAGAAGCCCAAATGGTCAAAAATGGTGAGTTATTGATAAAGATGGAATAGTTGAGTAAAAAAGTCAGACCGAGCAAAAAAGTTCACCCAAGGGTACTCCTGATGTACCGGTAAACGGTACATCAGGAGTACCCTTGGGTGAAGTGCCCTTGGGTAAGCTTTTTTAACGGTCTGAAGCGGTATTTCCTGAAACCGAGGTTAGGAAATACCGCTTTTACTTATTGTACTGCTACTGCCATTCTACGGGAATAATTACTTTGTTTTGATCGCTGCCGTCTTTCATGCTAACCTCGAAGACTTCAATTTGGCCTTTTCCAGGGCCAGCCGGCTTAAAGTCCAGTTGTCCCTGGAAATCTCCACGTTCAGGGGCACCCTGGCTGGCGGTTGCAAACCCTTGGGCTAATACTGTACCTTGCTCATCTTTTATCCGAAAACTTACTGTGGCTTCAAATACCCGGGCACTCCCGCTGATCTCAACCGGACTGGTAACGATCTGACCGGTTACCGGAGAAGTCACCCAGATAACTGGCTCATTCACATTTGATAAATCGCGTTTAAAAGGCTGCTGGGATAGACCGACATGTCCCCACCAGTCTATGGCTTTGGCAACTTGCCCATCCATCGTAAAGGAAACCTTTTGAATAGTGGGAAATTCAGTCAAAGTATTGACAATACTGGCTATTCCTAGTGCTTCACCACTGGAACCTACATTGGCCTTAAGTACTTCGGCGGAAAAGTCGACGGTAGCCAGTCCCTGCTCAATTTTGATGCCCAGAATTTTCGTGTCGGCAGGCAGTACCCGCGAAGCTCCTGGAGTAACTGGATTACCTTTTATTAATTCATTAAGGGCAGCTGTGGCGATTTCAGCTGTTTTCTCTACCTGATGAACTTCGCGTACCAAATAGAAGTCAGCAGTACTGCTTTTCAAATAGTAAACTGCAACATTAGTCATCTGGGGAACCTCAGGAGTTGGGGCGGGCGTGCCAGGAGTGTTAGGTTGACCTATTTTGGTTCCGCAGCCCGACGACAATAATACCAAAGCCACCAGAAGAATGATTGTGGTTAAATTTCTTAGCCTTTTCATAATAAATACCTCCGCTTAATTTGATTGATTACCAGCCGAGTCTACAAATTATTATAAACTAATTTTAGAATATCTTCAGGGGAATCTACGATATAGTCTGCCCCGGCCTCTTCGAGTTCTTCCCTTTCTCTAAACCCCCATGTTACTCCGACTACTTTTAATCCAGCGTTATGAGCAGTATAAACGTCTATATTGGAATCTCCTATATAAAGTGACTGACCGGCTGTGACTTGCAATTCTTCCAAAATACTTAGCAGTGAAGCTGGGTCTGGCTTGTGCGCAAACTTATCTTCCTTACCACGTAATAGCGAGAAAGTTGCGCCGGGATATACCTCTTTAATAATATTTTTTACAAGATGATCAGGTTTGTTGGATAGTACGGCTAGTTTAATACCGTATTCTAACAAGTTGTTCAATAATTCAGGTACTCCAGTATAAGGAACCGTAAAATCAGTATAATGTGAGTTGTAGAAAAAATTAAAATCATTGACCAAACGCATACCGTTTTCAGGGGTATAATTATCTGCCAAGGCCCTTTGCAGAAGTGTTAGTATACCATCGCCTACAAAATAACGGTATTGGTCAACATCCCACTGGGGATAGCCATTCTTCGCAAGTGCGTAATTGGTGCTATTGGCAATATCCCTAAGTGAATTTAACAGAGTACCATCCAGATCAAAAATACAAGCTTTTAACATAACGGGTTATTTCCTTTCAAAACCGAAATTGTATAGCCATTAAATTATCAGTTAATATATTATAATACAGTTTTTAAGGTGCAAATATTGCAGTTGCATGGGATACTATGAAAAATAGATTACAAATAGTACTACCATGATTAATAAGGAGGAACTTATTATGAAAATTGGATCACTAGGTCGTTCAGGACTAAAAGTTAGCAGTCTTTGTATGGGTACCATGACCTTTGGTAATCAGGCTGATAAAAAGACATCATTTGCCATGTTGGATAAAGCTAATGCGGCGGGCATTAATTTTATTGATACTGCTGATGCCTACCCCCTGGGCGGTACCTTCGAGCAACTAGGTTCGACCGAAGAGATTATAGGAGTTTGGCTAAAAGGTGTCGGGCGGGATGATATGGTCTTGGCGTCAAAATGTTTCTTTCCCACAGGACCTGGGGCCAATGAACGAGGACTAGGCCGCAAGCATATTATGCAGGCGGCTGAAGATAGTTTGCGCAGATTGCAGACAGATTATCTAGATTTGCTGCAGGCCCACCTATTTGATGACAATACTCCGATTGATGAAACCCTGAGAGCCTGGGATGATTTGGTGACTCAAGGCAAGGTGCGTTACATCGGGGTGTCAAACTGGAGAAGCTGGCAGATTGTAAAGGCCCTGGGGATTGCAGAAAAAAAGAATTATGCAGCCATAATCAGCGTACAGCCCCGTTACAATCTGTTGTTCCGCATGATCGAAGAAGAATTAGTTCCTATGTGTCTAAGCGAAGGAATAGGGATTATACCCTATAATCCACTGGCTGGAGGTATGTTAACGGGACGCTACCACACTGGTCAGGAAGTGGAGGCAAACTCGCGTTTCACCCTGAGCGGAGTGCTCAAAGCAGGGGATTTATATCAGGAACGTTATTGGCAAGCTCCGATATTTTCTGCGATAGAGAAGTATCGTATCTGGTGCGCAGACCGGGGTTATGATATGGCCACGGCCGCAATCCGGTGGGTCATGCAGCAGCCCGGCATCAGTTCGGTTATTATCGGCGCCAGTCGGCCAGAACAACTCGATGCCACTTTGGCGGCAGCTGCCATGCCCGTACTTGATAATGAAGACATTAAATTTTTAGATCAACTATGGTTTTCCTTGCCACGTCGCCCTGAAGACCGTTAAGCTTACCTATTTTACCTGCAGGCTGCCATCATAGCTGACAGTCGCCGCATCTGGCAGGCAAGGGTTAATCAGGGTTTCATATTCCTTGAAATCGCCTTTTATGGTACCTCTTAATACATTGGTAATATGTCCGGATTTATCAAGTTTTCCGATATATATGTTGTCCGATTTATCAGCACCTATCAGACAGTACTTGCCGACTTTGGGTGATATTGCTTTGACGTAGCCATAACTGCTTCGTGAATAGACAAGCCCAGACTTCCTATTATCGTATAACAGCGTGTCCACACCCTGCAGACAGGCAATTCTCATGGCAGGGGAAGCAGTCAAAACCTTAGTAAGCAGATTATTAGCATCAGTACGGTATATTAAACCGGATGTTTTATTGGTTATCATCATATATGTAACATTGACCTGAGGGGAAAAAACTACATTAACAATTTGAGACCCCTTGGCTAGGCCAGTAATTCTAGGTTCCACCGGTGAACTGTTAGTATCCAGATTGATCGATTTTAAGGTAACGGTGGCACTACCGGATGCTTCATTGCTAATTCCAATTAGGGCTATATGAGAATTGGGTACCCAGGTAAAATAACTAACAATATCCTTATTACCAATTGGAACTTCTTTAACTACCGAATTATCAGCTTTTAAAAATGCTACTCCGTTGCTATCAACTTGTGCATAGTATTTAAAATCTGAAGATATTTTTTGAGGGTCAATTGCTACTTTATTTCCCTCGGTAATTATTTGTTGTGAAAAGGTGGCGGCAGGCACCAGGAGTACTTGATCCAAATAAAGATATACTCCCACTTGTAAAATAATTGATGCCAGTAACAACCTCATAAACTTTCTCATTTGATATCTCCTTTAAATGACTAAGATAGCGGTAGGAATACATCGTTCCCCCAACAAATCACAAGGACTATTAATTACCTTACCTTGAAAATACATAGTGGTGCTGGAGCCTCCGTCAAGGTTGGCAGCCGTAATCGCACCGTTATCGTAGAGAATATTTTGTACATCGACCAGCGTGGCTCCCAGAAGAGGGGGTTGACGCCCATCAATAACCAGCAGCAAGATATGGCCATCTGCTTTTTGTCCAATAGCAGTTCGGGGAGCAATACCCCAGCCACCGTCACCACTGGTAATTTGCTTCTTACCGTTCAAAATCAGGGTCGGATAGAAAGAGATTCCCTCAGTTATTCCCATTTGACTGATTTGTTTGCTGGTATATTTGCCAGTAACTAATACCCCCTGCTTGTTTAGTCCGATCAATGGCACCGGAGCAGTAAAATCCACTTTATTTATCATTACGCCATTACTAATCAGTATACCAAAGGGAGTACTGCCGTTGCCGGTGCCGTTGGGATCATCGAAACCTCCACCGTTAATGGCAGCTATGGCACCATTCTCTTTGGCAATCTCACTGGTGGTTTGTCCCGTTTCATCCAGATATTTAGTTACCCCGATTTTAACCCGGGTGGGATCGCTGATTTCCAGCAGGTATCCCTGGAATCGAGTACTGCTGATGTCGGTTAGTTTTATATCACCACTATGATTGTTTGCAAACGCGGATAATATCTCATTATTTAAGTTATTGTTACTTCCCTGGGCATCAGCTAACAGTTTATTCACCTGTTCATCACTCATAATATAGCGCAGCCAATAAGAATGCATGGATGTTCCCACTGCCCCTACCACGGTGTTGCGCAGATTTTTAAAAGGGCCATAAAGCACAACAAATGGGGAAGTCACCGCAAAAAGCAGGGTGCTGATTAATATAAAACGTAGTACTGAAGCTAGTTTCTTTTTCAAAGATGATCCTCCTGCATTAGACTATATCTAGAATATATTCATTCGACATTTAACTACAGCTTATTGTAATATAAAACAGGAAGACAAATAAAGCCTAAAAAGATGAATAAAATGGGAAGGAAGCAGAGGTAGATGGAAAAGGCGCGGACATGGGGCTGGTTCTTACTGTTGCTGGGATTAATTTGCTTGGTTGGTTTGGCCGGATGCCTCGAAAAAACCTCAACCGAGGTGAAGGTGGAAAATCCACCGCTGGTAGAGGCTGAAAATAAGGTGGACCCGATTAAGGCAGCCGAATCAGAACAATACTTTGAACAAGGCGTAAAACTCTATCAGCAATACAAGTACCAGGAAGCTGTGGCAGCTTTTGATAGGGCGATCGCGGCCGATCCCGACAATTACAAAGTATATACGGCTCAGGGAATTGCATTTTGTTTTGAAGGTAAATATACGGCGGGAATGGCACTGATCGAGAAAACCCTAGCCATGAAACCTAATTATGTTCCGGCTTTTTACGATATGGCGATGGCCTATAAGCTGCAGCACAATTATGATAAATCACTAATATGGTTTGAAAAAACCATCGAAGGTGATCCCCAAAATACCTGGAGTTATTATGGGATTGCTACAATATATGCTGATCAGGCTAATACTAAAGATTCCTTGAACTATCTGCAAAAAGCTATTGAACTTGATCCGGGGGTAAAAGCGGTGGCGAAAAAACAGTCCCATTTCGATAAGATGCGCAATATGGCAGAGTTTCAGAACCTGGTTCGCTAGAGCCTAGGGCTGCTTAGTAATTGCTTTAAATCGATCCAGGGGATCGTCTTTATATACTCCCAGTCGAGGCAGCAAAAATAAATCATCGGCGGAGGAAGCCCGTCGCTGAACCATCGTAACTCCGGATGAATATCCAGCTGTTTTCACCTGCCCTACCACCTGCGAATTGTATTGGCCGGTGGGATAACAAAAGCTGGTTGTTTTTTTACCCAGCCCGGCTTCTATATCCTGTTTTGCACCGACTATTTCCTCATAAGATCTAGATGAGGTTAAGGTAGGTAACAGAGGATGAGTTCGGGTATGCCCGCCAATTTCAATATTATTAGCGGCCAAGATGTTGATTTGTTCCCAGTTTAAATACCCAGGCCTTTCTACTAACTCGCTTATTATGAAAACAGTAGCCTGTTGGTTGAACCCCTGCAACACCGGCCAGGCCTTGGAATAGAAAGTATCATAGCCATCATCAAAAGTTAGTACTACTTTTTGGCTGGTATCATAATTACCGTTTAACAGTTTAACTGCCTGGGATAAAGTAATGGTCTGGTAGCCATTATCATGCAGATATTTCATCTGGTCATAAAAATCTTTCTCTGTTACCCACATGCAATCAGGGCCTTCACCTATCTCATGATACATAAGGATAGAAATAGATACTGTCTTTCCAGGGGGAGCAGGTATCATGCTAAGCTCCTGCTCTTTTACTGCTGCTGCCTCCGTACTACTATCTGGAGGTACGGTGGCTGGCAGCAGTTCCTCAGTAACCACCTTCTGTTGGTTGTAGTTTTGATAGGCAAATAATACTTGTGGTGTAAAAAGTGCCAGTATGAATATGATTAAAATGAATTTCTTGCTTGAGCTCATTTTCTTAACCCTTTCATCAAAAACACAAGGCAACAGGTTATCTGTTCCTAATATGTTGATATACTCGTATTATCAATGAACCACATGATTTGAGCAAGAATATTTTAAATAATTGTAGAGCTGAATAGGATATAAAACTCGTAATGAAAGAGCCGCAGATGAACCGCGGCTCTTTACCTTATTCAAACTCATCACATTTTTACTCAATTACCGAGTCTGAGGGAATCTCGCGTGATTCTCCCCGCAGTTGATAGATAGTTAATATCAACGCACCTAAGGCCATACTGGCAATGATCCAATTCAGGAAGATTGACAATATTGGGATCTTGGTTAATCCAATCAAGGCCAGGAAGGTAAGAATAAAGGACAGGAAAAAAGGTCCGCGTTTTTCCCATTTAAAGTGGTTGACCAAGTAACGGCTTACAAAATCAGCCACAATAATCTTGGATAAGCAGAGAGTGATAATGTAAGCAGTGATCAGCAATAGTGACAGAGGAATGCCGATTACAGTAAACATAAGCACCAGAGCAGCCAGGGGTATCGCCAAAAGTGCCAGGGAACCCCATCCTAGTGTGGCCCAGGGAGTACTTAGTGCGGTTATGCCTAGTCGCGGGAGAAATCGGGGGAAGAGCAGGTAAAAAGCACCCCAGCTTAAGATCCCGGCAGTCCACAGCCATAAGACTCCCAGCCAGGACATATCATGCTTGGGTATGTTCTTTTCCGGTCTAACTGGAGGGCTGAGCTGAGTCATTTTGCCAACTTTGGCCTGGACATCGATTTGAGCCTGATTAGCGGAATTATAAGTTACCATGCCGGTAATCACTGCTGAAGGTCCGATCATCAGCTGCTGAACATCCCAGACCCGAACATCCTCATTAATATGCCCATTGAGATTCATTTGATTGGCACTGCCCATGGCTTGCCCATCAATATTACCAAACAGCTCCAGGGTGTTACCGAACAGAAGAACATCACGTTTAATTTTAGATGGTGCCAGGAGGCCTATGTAATTGCCAGCCCCGGTCATATTTCCTTCTATCTGTCCATTAACATCAATAGTGTAAGCAGCTGCTCTAACATCACCTAGAACATTCCCATTGATCCGAACCGAGTTGGCGGCTGTTATTAAATCCCCATTGACCGTCCCATTAATCGTAACTGATTGACCGGCCGCAAAAACGTCTCCGTCAACGTCTGCGTTAATTGCAATGTTATTGCCGGAGACAAATAGGGGCCCCTTAATTTTGCCACTGGGTATATTAACCATGTCGCCTGTACTGATTTCAACTGCTATAGCTGAAGAAGCCGTGAAAAAGATTAGGAGCAGAGTTGATAGTAAACAAAACCATCCCCGTTTTTTATTGTACATGCTATATCCTCCTTATTCTGATAGGTACCTTACATCTCACATTGTCATTCATCAACGCAAACACCAGCGACCATACATGCGCTATAAAACTTAAGCCATACATTAATTATATACGTTGCGGAGTGAAAGTATTTAGTATAATAAATCTATCCGAATAAAGGTGGTGGTTGTGGCGATAAAAATTAAAATGCAGTTAGTTGAGTTTTGAGAATCTAGGAATGCGAGGCTCATTTTTGTTTAGCTGTTACGAGTTCAACTATCTTGACAATAACATTTACGGCTGCCTCCATACATTCCAGACAAACAAATTCATACCGACTGTGGAAGTTATGACCACCGGTGAAAATATTAGGGCAGGGGAGTCCCATAAAAGAAAGGCGCGCCCCGTCTGTCCCGCCGCGCACGGGTTTAATAATCGGATTAATACCTGTATCAATCATGGCCTGTTCGGCTAAGGCCACTATATGAAAAACCGGTTCAATTTTCTCACGCATATTGTAATATTGATCTTTGATAGTAAGCTTTATGCTTGATGGTCCATATTTGGAATTTAAAAAATCCACACATTTGTGCAGGAAATCCTTTTTATGGGCGAATTTAGCCTTGTCATGATCTCTTATAATAAAAGTCATCCGAGCCTTTTCAACCGTTCCGTCAAATCTGGTAAGATGATAAAAACCTTCGTAATTGCGAGTGTATTCGGGGCGTTCATTAATTGGCAGCAGGGCGTTTAATTCCATAGCCAAAAACATAGCATTCTTCATACGCAGGTAAGCCGTACCAGGATGGACATTGACTCCCTCAATTTCGATATGGGCAATCGCTGCATTAAAGGTTTCATACTCAAGTTCGCCTACTGGTCCTCCATCAATAGTGTAAGCGAAGTCTGCTCCAAAACGAATCACATCAAAATAATCTGCACCCTGACCTATTTCCTCATCTGGGGTAAAAGCTATAACTACTTTGCCATGTTCAAAACTTGGGTTATCTAATATTTTAGCAAGGGCAGTTACGATTATGGCTATACCAGCCTTATTATCTGCTCCCAGCAAGGTAGTTCCATCACTGGTAATTATAGTTTTACCAATATAATCTCTAAGTTCAGGATAGTCCTCAACTTTCAATATAAAGTGTTCTGACTGATTGAGGACCAAATCGCTGCCATCATAATCAGCAAATACCTGTGCTTTTACGTTTTTGCCCGAAACATCTGGACTGGTATCGAGGTGGGCAATAAAACCGACAGTGGGCAGCTTTTTATGGGTATTGGCGGGCAGTTCAGCCATAAGATAACCAGTTTCATTAAGAGTTATATTGCTTAATCCTAATTTTTGGAGTTCTTCTCCCAGGAGTTTAGCTAAATCGATTTGCCCAACGGTACTGGGATTAGTGGCCGAAGTATCATCTGATCTGGTGTCGATCCGGACATAGTCTAAAAATCTATCTTGTAATGTATCCATATCTTACCTCTCATATTACTTAATGAAGTATGCGGAATATATTTATTAATCATAATTTTACCCCGCATCGTAAATATTATATATGAAATAAGTTATGGAGGTGCCAATATTGGATAAAAGGGTAATAGGATATTTCGAAGAAAATGGTAAAGCCGAGGAAGCTTTGCGAGAATTAAAACAAAAAGGCTTTAATGAAATTTCCATTCTGGGCAGTGAAGAAGGAGGCCAATCCGGTAGTAAAGATCGGGATTCATCCTTTGCCGGAGACCTCACCGGTGGTACGATGACCGGTGGAGCTGTAGGCGGTTTAGCAGGCTTGGCTGCAGGGGCCGGACTGCTTTTCATTCCTGGTATTGGTCCACTTCTGGCCTTGGGACCGTTGGCGGCAGGGTTGGGCGGTGCGGTAACCGGTGGTGTTGCTGGAGCACTGGTTGATTATGGTATTCCACGGGACCGCAGTGACTTTTACGAAGCGAAAATTAGAGAAGGAAATACCATAATGGTTTTAAAAACGGATGAGGGTAAAACTGACGAGGTTGCCAAAATATTGAGAGCTCATGGCGCCAAAGACGTGCGGGTACACTAGGGTATAATGGGTGAACTAGCCAGACCAACGGCAAAAGTGAAGATCAGGGGATAAGAAAAGCCCGTGATTGAGTCGAACAATGTAAGGGGACGGACCATCTGCTGCGCAGTAAGGTTACGTCCCTAGTTTAATTTAATGGGACCCAATTATGCCACCTGCCTGAGAACCTTTAGGCCTAATAATATTTGAATAGGTTCCTATATTAAAGTGTCATGAACTCCTGGACACTCTATATAATGATGCAATCACATAATTTAACTATTATACTATTAACAATCAGATAGTATTCTATGATTATGCAAAGGAAATATTAACGATGAAACAGATGAAAATGATTGCAACCTTCATGTTTGGAATTGCTCTTCTGGGCTCTATAATCACATGGTCTTTTCGGGCCAGCTTTACAGGCGGGCTGCTATTTGCTGCTTGTGAGGCTGCCTTAGTTGGCGCATTGGCAGACTGGTTTGCAGTGGTCGCTCTTTTTCGCCATCCTCTGGGCCTCAAATTCATTCCCCACACCGCTATCATTCCCAATAATCGGGCCCGAATAGTTCAAGGTATAGTCACTATTGTTGAAAAGGACTGGTTAAGCCTTGATTTTATCAGATCTAAAGTGCTCGACTATCAACTTATCGATGGTATTGCCGGTGCCCTGGAAACAGAGGAGGGACGACAGGGCTTGGAACGGCTGGCTCAAGCATTAGTTACCAATATGATTCAAGACATTAAGCCAGAAGATGCTGCCCGCTTCATCCATCAGATGTTAGCTGACAACCTGGGTCAAATCCAGATTTCTCCTCAACTCGTGAAGCGCTTGGAGTCATCTGTCAAGAGTCTGTATGGGGAGGATGTAATAAGGCTGATTCTAAATTGGGCCATTGCCGCTACCAAGGGAGAAGATTTTGAACGGGTTATTAACCGGACTTTAAAACGAGCAGCCTCCGATTACTCCAATCAAGGTAACTTTATGCGCAGGTTAAGTAAAGGACTGGGCGAGAGTCTGGATATATTCAATTATGATGAAGCAGCTAATGCACTAACCAAACGCATCAACCATTTCTTAATTGAGATGCGAGATCCGGGCAACCAGTATCGTATTAAAGTTAAAAAGGAAATGGAGAATCTTAAGATAGCTGACCCGGACTCAGCTTCGGCCTCACTAAGCGATATGCTTAAAAAAATAGTAGGTACCGAAGCTGGGCTTACGGCTACTGCAGAGTTGTTGGCAACTTTGAAAACCCAGGTATTAGATGATAGTAAGAACGAAATCCCGATGATTCGGTACTTAACTACTATGGTTCTTGAACAGATCAATATCGTTCGTCAGGATGAAGTACGCAAAGCTGCCCTGGAGTCTTGGATAAAGGCTGAAATAATGGGGATTCTGGAACGTTATCATGTGGTGATCGGCATGATTGTAGGAGAAAAGCTGCAGAGTCTAAATGATGCTGGTTTAGTACAGTCTTTAGAGGATAAGGTAGGCGATGATCTGCAGTGGATCAGGATCAACGGTACAGTAATAGGGGCCTTGGTAGGAGTGCTGCAGTATCTGCTGCTCCACTTATTATAGTCGCTAAAACAGGGGTTTTATCATACCGCCTGCTCATCAATAAAAGAGCGCAATGTGGTAGATTTTTGAAAGGAGAATAATGACATGAAAAAAATCTTATTCTATTTATCAAGGGCTCTCTCTGTTGTCTGCGTGATCTACATGATGTTTTTTATTAACTTAAGCCCGCCGCCTGGATTTGAAGGCCCATGGTCAACCGCCCACGTGATATTAATGCTAATACTTCTAGCAATTAGTATAACTGCGTGGAAGCTGCCTATAATGGGGGGGGTTCTATTTTTCATCTTTGGTTTTAGATTCTATATCATGATCGCCCCACCTGACAATGCAACCCCCGGCTTGATAATATTGGGTGTTTTGATGTTGACCGCGGCACTATTTATTTGGGAAGGTTATCTGCGTAATCAGCAGACCAATGTATAATTTTGATACAAAGGAGGTTGACCTATTTGGGTAAAGCTAGTGGGCGTCATATTATCGGCTTGGTAGTTATCGCTTTGGGTGTCATCGGTCTTCTAAATAACTTTGGCGTAACTGCTATTAGTTTTGCATATGTGATTAATCTACTCTGGCCGCTGCTGCTGGTGGTCGCCGGTATCAACTTGATCACTAATCGTAATCTGAGCAGCCTGGTCACTGGTGCTATTATCTTAGGACTTGGGGTAATATTCTTCGGGCGCAATATCGGCATATTTGATATTGATATGACCAACTTTTGGCAGGGCTTCTGGCCGGTAATAATCATCCTGATTGGTATAAATATTTTGGTCAAGAACAAGCATAACCAGGGGGGCAATATAGCCATCATGGGAGCAGTGGATAGGACCAAAGAAGTCTGGGACCTCAAAAGTGCTGAGTATACTGCAATTATGGGTGGAATTGAAATGGATATTCGCAAAGCCACCTTCATAGAACGTGAAGTTTCCTTGACCTTAACTGCAATCATGGGTGGCATTACCCTAATAGTACCCGATGATATTGCCATAACCTGTCAGGGAACTGCCATCCTGGGCGGGGTGGATCTGTTGGGAAAAGGATCGGGAGGTATTGTCGGCAGCAGCGTATTAGAAATCGGTGACCCACAAATTGCAGCCAGAATCCTGCATCTGAATTGCACCTGTATCATGGGGGGAATCGAGATTAAACGTTAGATTAATCAATCTGACTTGAGAGGGGGGAATCAATTTATGTGGACCAGAGCCTTGATTAAGAGCCGGGCGAAAACGGTTTTAAAGGTTTCATATTGGAAGGCCTTCCTGGTTAGTTTGGTTATTGCCATGGCAGAAGGAGGAGTAAGCGGCTCTTCTAATTGGAGAACAGACCAATCACCAAACAACATTCCCGATAGTATATCAAGCTATGGCACAAATCTATGGCCGTTTGTTCTTATAGTTCTATTAGGGGCTCTTTTGGTTATAGTTCTAGTTTTAGCTTTTCGTGTTTTATTAGGATATCCTCTGGAAGTTGGGGGGAAACGCTACTTTCTATGCTCTGCCCAAAACGATTTTGATTTGAATAACTTGGGATTCGCTTTTGAAAAAGGGAAGTACTGGTATATTGTTAAAGCGATGTTGTGGCGGGGTTTTATCAATTTCTTGTGGTTTTTACTGCTGATCATTCCTGGTATCATTAAATATTATGCGTATAAGATGGTTCCCTATATATTGGCTGATAATCCGCATATGGATTACAGACGGGCTTTGAATTTGAGTACCCGCATGACAAATGGGCATAAGGCAGCTATGTTTGTTTTGGATCTTTCTTTTATTGGGTGGTATCTCTTGGGGACATTAGCTCTATTGGTGGGAGTATTATTCGTTCTGCCTTATCAAAATGCTACTAATGCAGAATTATACATAATATTGCGTCAAAATGCTCTTGATAACGGTTTTTGCACATATGAAGAATTATCGCTTAACAGGGTTGTATAATGTGTAAATATAATAGAGTACAATACCGGTTACTCGATAGTATAGGAGGCAAAAGTCATAAACATTTATAAATTACCCCCCCGGATGCCGGAAAAAGAGATTAGTGAAGCACTAATTCCGGACACCGGGGTTTTAATTGAGAGAATTATTTCAACCGGGCAAATAACTCCCCCTGATTTCTGGTATGATCAGGAGCGCGATGAATGGGTGATGCTCGTCCAGGGTAGTGCCCGACTAGCGTGGGAAAATGGTAAAGTGATGTCCATGCAGCCCGGAGATTGGGTGTTAATTCCTGCCCATGAGCGCCACCGCATAGATTATACTTCCTCGCAGCCCCCCTGCATCTGGCTGGCGGTTCACGCTAAGCTTGAATAAAACTGTTATTACTTGTGAAAAAATTCTGTACTAACCATATTTGTTTGTTACCTTTCGGCAAATATGGGAAATATATAAATACAATGGATTTTGTATGAAAAATAAGGTTCATGGTACACCGTGCAACCAAACTTAATAAGAAGGGTGATTTAAACAATGAAATGGAATAGCCCCAAAACAATTACCGTAATAATACTTCTGGCCGCTGTTATCGGGTTTTTACTCGGCTATGGTGTGTTTAAACCAAATCAAGGTGCCGTAGCCAGTATAAATGGACAAAAAATTAGCAAACAGCAGTTATATGATGTAATGGTCAAGTCTAATGGCGAGGAAGCTTTGAATTCTTTGATCTCTAAAAAATTAGTTGAACTGGAAACAAGCAAACAAAAAATTGTTATATCTGATGAAGAACTTCAAAATGAACTGCAAAAATATTACGATAATTATGGCGGTCAAGCTGGTTTTAACGAGGCTTTGGCAGCCAATGGATATACATTGGAAGAATTTAAACAAGAGATAGTAAATGAACTGAGCATAAGAAAAAATCTTGAACCCCAGATTACAATTACAGATGAGGAACTGAAGACCTATTTTGAAGAAAACAAAACCTTGTTTACCGCTGAGGGGCAGGAAGCTAATTTTGAGGCGAGTAAGGATGAAGTGAGGGAAGCACTGCTGCAAACCAAGCTGGAAGAAGAATATTCGACTTGGATAGATAACCTATACCAGCAATATTCAGTCAAGAATTATCTCAAAGATTAATGTCAGCCTAGTTCTAAACCACTCCGGTCATAGGGCGCGAGGACGGTTTAACCAGCTTGTTAATAACAACAGTATAATTCTAAAGTTAGTACCCATACCCGCCAATCTGGTTTAAAATAAATGCAGACGGGATCTGCAAGATAGTAGACCCTTGTTGAGGAACCGAAAGGTTCTTTAGTCAACAGGGGTTTCGCTTTTTAATGAACTTTTAATAAGGAGGCCTAAATTATGCAAACTTTCATACAGATATGTGGCGATCCCACGGTAGATTGGTTTAGAATACATAACGAAGATATCATAGTCAGGGGCGGGGTATATTACTGGAAAAAACAGAAGCAAGACTACAAGGTGAGAATGAGTTCCAAGCCCGGTGGTTCCGCCATGGTTTTGCAGCTCTTAAAATCCATGATTCCATCAGCAACAGCCACGGTGGAAGGAGCCGTAATTGATGAAGAATTGCTGAGCCGTCCCAAAGACAGCAGGATAACAACCTCCTGGACCGTGTGGAGAGAATTTGCCAATCCTGGTTTAAACTATAATTCCTACCGCTTGGAAAAATGGCATGAATTTGAGCCGGGTTTCTGGGATTATCCGGCGGCTAAGCTAGAAGGTGCTCCGGATTTGTTGGTAATTCAGGACAGCGGCCTGGGCTTTCGAAACTGTAAAGAGGGTTGGCCGACAGTTTTGACAAGTGAGGCCGGGGGCAAGCTGCCGCAGGATATTATACTTAAATTAGGCCAATACAATGAAAGCAAGGAGAATCCTCTGCTTGATAGAATAAGTGAATTAGGCCTGGCAGAGCGATCAACCATAGTAACTACTTTAAGCGACCTGCGATCTTGTGCAGTAAAGATAGGTATATCCTTATCCTGGGAAAGAATGCTGGAGGACGTAGTTGCGGCGGTTCTAAGTAAGAATTGTCCTTTTCTTGATCCTGAAGGCCAAAGAATAAAATACAAACAGGTAATTGTAACTCTAGGGGCCAGCGGGGCGGTAATTGTTGATAAGGATACCAGTACTTTAATCTTCGACCGCAGCGGCCAGGAAGGTGATTTTGCCAGCCAATTTCCAGGGCAGATGATGGGTTATCATACCTGCCTGTTAGGAGCGCTGGCTGCTGCCTGGGCTGAAAACCCGCAACAGGTGGATTGGATAGAAGCGAGCTCTATCGGCACCAAATTAGCCCGCACCCTCCATGTTCAGGGTTATGAAGTAGTGGAGATAAACAATAATAGACAACTGCAATTTCCTGATCAGAGCATCGCTCGTATCTACCGTGATATGATCAACCCAGGCCATGGGGGGCTCCAGTATACCCACAATCTGATCGGCGACCTGGGACGTTTCAGCGTTGAAAATGAGAGTATAATCAATAAAAACGACCGTTTCCAGTGGACCATTCTAGAAGAAAATCTACTAAGAAATAAAAAGTATAGATATTCTTTACACGATCCCCAGAGCGGTGTAAATGAATGTGCCCGTAATATCGTTATTAACGGACCTCTGGCAGCATTACCGGATGTTCCGGTGGAGGCGATAGGGGCCTGGTCCAGTGCAGATCGCAATGAGATTGAAGGGGTGCGCAGCGTCAACAATGCCATGAAAGATTATCTGGAGCAAAAAAATCCCGGAAAACCTCTGTGTGTCGCTGTATTTGGCCCACCTGGAGCGGGAAAATCTTTTGTGGTTAAGGAGATTGCCAAAGGACTTGGAATAAGAGATGAGGCCCAATTGACATTTAACCTTTCACAATATGAGGCCCCTGATGAATTGCAAACCGCATTTAGTGAGATACGAGACCTCAATTTGAAGGGCATCATGCCGCTTGTTTTTTGGGATGAATTTGATACTCCTTGTGAAGGGCGCATTTTAGGCTGGCTGCGTTATTTTCTGGCACCCATGCAGGATGGAGAATTTACCGATCATGGAATTCCACGGCCTTTGGGAGGCGGTATTCATGTCTTTGCGGGGGCGACCAGACATTCCTTTGAAGAGTTTCAAACTGGTGACAATAATGAGGAACGTGCTGCCAAAAAACCCGATTTTATCAGCCGCCTGCGTGCTTATATAAACATCCGCGGAATTAATGGCAACCCCAATACGGTTGAAGACAGACTTTACATGATTCGTCGAGCATTTATATTAAGACAGTATCTGGAGACCAATGCTCCCCAAATAAGGACAAATGATCAATTTGCCCTAGAAGCGGGTGTACTGGATGCCTTCCTGCGGGTACCGAAATATAATCATGGTGCGCGTTCGCTGGAGAATTTAGTTAAAATGAGCAGTTTATCTGATAAACGTAAATTTGAATTATCAAGTTTGCCGCCAGACAATGTTATAGAGATGCATGCTAACGTTAAAGAATTTAACACTCTGACTATCATGGGACAGCGAGAAATGCTTAGAATTGGCATCGCCGGCCATAATAACCTTGATCCCAATCAGATAGACAGATTGGAACAGGCCGTAGATGAAGCCATCAATTTTATTGAAAAAACGTTTGCCAAGCATTATCTTACCGTCTTCTCACCTCTGGCAGCCGGGGCAGACCGTATGGTATCGCGTCGGTTATTGAACCGAGATGCAACCCGCTTGATCGCTGTATTGCCCGTTGCTCAGAATGAATACATAACTGAGTTCGGCCCTACCGATGATTATTGGGTTGATCGGCAGGGGGCTGAACTGAGGCAAGAATTGAAGTACTGGTTATCGCAAAAGGCTATAGAAATAATAGAGATGCCGCCTGCACCGACAAGAAAGGCAGCGTATCTTAAAGCCGGATATTTCATAGCCGAAAACAGTGACATCTTAATAGTGCTCTGGGACGGCGATGAGGAGCCCAATAGCTCACTTACAGCCCAAATTGTAACTCGGGCTGAAAAACTCCAAAAGCCAATCTGCCACATCTGGGCCAATAACTTCAATCAGGATGAGACGCATCCCCAGGCGCAGTTGAAATGTGGTGAAATACGGTATATGAATTTTCATTGCCAAGCATTGGAATTAAAGGATTAAACCGATATGGGAAGTTCGATCTGAAAGCTTCTCCTATGTTTAAGCAAGGCCGGATCAGGGACAGAGGGGACAGGTACACTGTCCCACCCTAATACATTTATGTGGGACAGTGTACCTGTCCCCTCTGTCCCTGTGAATTGCAAACAGGCGGCAAATAGGAGAACAAAGTAATTAGGAGAATTGAGATGTTCGATTATGTCTTTAATAGTTATCCGTGTTTTGACTTGGCGTATTTTTTTATTATCTATGCCTTTATCGGATGGATTCTGGAGACAGTCTACGCTAGTTTTAAAGAAGGCCGGTTTATTAATAGGGGATTTTTAAATGGACCATTTTGTCCCATCTATGGTTTTGGGTCAGTATTGCTGATTGTGACTTTACATCCAGTAATGAATAATCCCAGTTTCTTGCTTATAGGAGCAATTATCCTAACCTCGGGGTTGGAATACCTAACTGGCTGGGTACTGGAAAAAGCCTTCGGCCATAAATGGTGGGATTACAGTAAGCGGCGCTTTAACCTGCAGGGTAGGATATGCCTGCGTTTTTCTATCTATTGGGGCAGCATAGCTGTGGCAATGTTGAAACTGCTGCACCCGGAAGTCATTAAACTGTTGGATAAAACACCATACCTATATGGGCTTCTGGGCTTGTACGGGCTCAGCCTCTATTTCATGGTTGACTTCATTCATACTCTGCGGTCGGTAATTGAGCTGAAAGCTGTACTCTCAGAAATACAGCACCTGACTATGGAAGGACGAGAGAGATTGGAGCATATTAGAGAAAGCTCGCTGGAGGGGATTGAGGAAACCAGGGAAGAGCTGAGGGCTAAATACGAACTGTTGGTCAGCCGGATGGCAGCCCGCAATCAAAGGTTGTTTAATGCCTTTCCCAATCTGAAGCACCATGACCATATAATAAAAGCTCTAAAGAATAGTGGTCGATATTTCGTCGATCTATTCAAATCGTAAACTTACTAGGTAACGCACCAAAATAAATTAGAATCTGCCTGCACCCGGCAATAGTTGACCAAAGCAGGCTGCCGATAGATGAAGTACCAAGATTAATATAGGAGAGACAATTTATCAAGTGTCAAACTGTTGAGAGATTGAAAGGTTGTACCAGATGGTTTATAAATCTAACGATGAAGACGGACCAATAGATGAAATGATTGGTGAAGAATTAGTGGAAGAGGAAAATGACGATAGAAGAAAATCGGGTTGTCTCCTAAGAATCATGGCTGTTTTAATTTTAGTGGCCTTTACTGCGTTTTCTATACCTCAAGTTTCTTATTTCTTCTCTGATAGACTTGGTTTTTTAGATCAAAATAAGGTCTTAAGGGAAGATCAAATCGTTCAAAGGTGTAAACCAGCCGTGGTAAGTATTGAAGCTGTTGCCAAGAATGAGCCGCTGCGCAGCGCGATCCGCCGCGGCACTGGGTTTAACATATCTCCAACCGGTATAATTGTAACCAATCAGCATGTGGTTGCTAATGCCAGTACTATTTTTATTACCTTTGGCGACGGTACGAGGTATTACGTCAGCCAATATGAGACCATTCCCAGCATTGATATTGCTATCATTAGGCTTGAGGATAATAACCTTCCGACAATAGCTCTTAATAGGCAAGATCAGGTAAAAAGCGGTGAGATTGTAACTATTATTGGTAATCCACTTGGGTTTGAAAAAGTTGCGCAACGTGGGGAAGTGGGCGAATATCTAAAAATGAAAGATTGTCAGTCCCTGGTTTTTGATATTAAAATTCAGGTGAATCCTGGGAGCAGCGGGAGTCCGGTAATAGATGATCAAGGCCAGGCAGTAGGTATAGTCTTTGCAAGCACCACAGCAGATGTTAATGGCCAAACAGAACCGCGCTGCTTGGCCATTCCCGTACAGGTCCTTCCGGCTCAGTAATGCTAGATGGCAGAACTGCCTTCTTCGCGAGTACTTATACGTATTACTCGCTCAACTGGATAAACAAATATTTTGCCATCTCCGACTTGCCCCGTCTTGCAAACACTGAGAATAGTCGAGATAATATTTTCAGTAAATGAATCTTCGCACACGATTTCCACTTTTGTTTTTGGGAAAAGGTCCACAATGTGTTCCTGGCCGCGATAGTATTGCTTTTGCTCCCGTTGCAGTCCTCTTCCTTTGACATCATAGACAGTCATACCACGAATCCCAATCTTATCGAGTTCTACTTTTAATTCATCCAATTTGCCCGGCCTGATGATGGCTTCAATCTTCTTCAAAAAAACCTCTCCTCGTCCATTTAAGTTGGCAGACTCTTAATGGGCACTATACTAGGAACTGTATCTTAGTATACATTTACGAGGCCGGGCAGGCAATATTAACTTTCTGCGTTGACCCCATCAAGAGAAGCATAGGCGGAGATATCATGCTCGACAACGTCCAAACCATTGATTTCTTCCTCGAGGCTGACACGTATTCCAACGGTTTTCTTCAAGAGAGTAAAAATAAGATAGGTTGCTCCAAAGGCCCACAAGGACACCATCGTAACTCCCAGAGCCTGGATGATTAAGAGCTTGAACCCTCCGCCTAGGAAAAGCCCTCCATGTTCAGCAAAAAGTCCCACTGCCAATACTCCCCAGGTTCCATTTACTCCGTGTACAGCAATTGCTCCAACCGGATCATCCATACGGAGTTTATCAAAGAAGCTAACCGCCAAGACTACCAAAACTCCGGCGACAGAGCCAATTAGTACAGCAAACTGCGGACTAACATAGGCACAACCGGCGGTGATGGCTGCCAAGCCTGCCAGTGATCCGTTAATTACCATACTGGGGTCAGCCTTGCCATACCTAAACATAGTATAGAGGGTAGCCATCATACCACCGGCAGCAGCGGCCAAATTGGTATTAAGGGCTATCCTGGCAATATTGCTGTCCATCCCCGAAAGTGAACTTCCGGCATTAAAACCGTTCCACCCGAACCAGAGGATAAATGCTCCCAAGAATGCCAGGTGCAAATTGTGGGGAGGCAGGAAGTTTATACTGCCATCATCATTATATTTCGAACTGCGGGCTCCTAAGACCAAAACCGCAGCGAGTGAGCTCCATCCTCCAACTGCATGCACGACAGCTGAGCCGGCGAAATCCATCATACCCATTTGGGCCAGCCATCCGCCTGCGCCCCATACCCAATGTCCCGCTACCGGATAAATAAGGCCTGCTGCCAGGGCTGTGTATATTATGTAGGGACCAAATTTCATTCGTTCAGCTACTGCCCCTGAAACAATGGATGCCATAGCAACTGCAAATGCTGCCTGGAAAAGCCAATAAGCATAAATGGGAATGCGTAACTTAATGTGAGCCAAGTCTCCCCCGATAAAAAATCCAGTTGTGCCAAACAACCCTGCCTGATCCAGGCCATACATTACTGCAAAGCCAACCGCCCAATAGCTGAGCATTCCAACTGTACAATCCGTAAAAACCTTCATGACAATATTAATTGAGTTCTTAGCGCTGATGAAGCCAGCCTCCAAAAACGCAAATCCGCCTTCCATAAAAAACACCATCGCTGCACAAAGCAGTACCCACACTGTATCAATAGCTGTTGCTAGATCTAGTAGATTAAACTGTTCCAATTCGAATCCTCCCCCATATTTTTTCACAATAAAAAACGCTCCCAATTACGTGATTAATGCCCGTAATCAAAGAGCGTCTATGCTCAGAACGCCGTTGTTCAGTTCTCCGAAACATTTTCGGAGGCATAAAAGACCACAAAAAACCCGAAACCACTATTAGTGTTTCAGGTCATCATTGGCCTTTACGTGAAATTTATTGTCGATAATATTATATATTATGATTAACTCTTTCGGCAATAGTATTATGAATATTTAACATTACGAGATACGAATGCAAATATTCTTAGAGATCAGCCAGTTAAATGTTAATCAAGTATACAGAATGCTTTAGCAAAGTGTATTGCATTCCTGATTTTAAAGTATAGAATTACAATTAATATTAATAAGGTTGCAAATTAATCAAGGACAAAGAAGTCCTCGCTAATAAGCGGGGATTTATATTTTGAAAATACCAATGAATATTATAAATAACAGCACCCTGGTTTAAGGAATAAAGTCGTTCCTAGAATCAGGGTATTTTAATTAAAGGGGTGAATTATTGTGTTGAACATAGTTGATACAACATTAAGGGATGGGGAACAAGCCCAAGGGGTCGCTTTTACAATCATGGAGAAAATCAATATAGCTCGATTGCTGGACAGCCTTGGAGTCTACCAGATTGAAGCAGGTATTCCTGCTTTAGGAGAATCAGAACAGGTGGCAATTACCGCTATTGCCAGGTTGGGCTTGAACTGCCGAGTCAGCACCTGGAATCGGCTTATGCTGGGAGATCTCCGTACTTCGATCCAATGTGGAATAAAAGATCTTCATATTGCTGCCCCAGTATCTGATATCTCAATACGAGATAAATGTGATCACAATAGATTATGGGTAATTGATTGTCTTAAACGGGCTTTGCGTTATGCTGATGATTATGGCTGCAGGGTTACAGTAGGAGCGGAGGATGCTTCACGAGCGGATCCTTCCTTCCTATTGGATATAGCTTTATTGGCTGAGGATATGGGTGCGGAGCGATTTCGTTACTGCGATACATTAGGAGTACTGGATTCTACGTCTACATTTCAAAAACTAAGTGATCTTAAAAAATCATTGACCATAGAGTTAGAGTATCATGGTCACAATAACTCCGGTATGGCTACTGCTAATACTTTGGTCGCGATTGAGGCGGGAATTCAATATATTGATACTACGGTTGGGGAGCCAAGGATGCAAGCTGGGAATACATCTCTTTCAGAATTGGCGGTGGCTTTGAAGGGCACTTATGGTATTGACTTATTTCTGCAAGAGGAACTATTAACTCAGTTAAATGATTATATTGACCTGATTACAACATTATCAATTAAACAAAGAAGAATAACTTTCTCTCACCGTAAACCCTTAAAACATGTGAAAAAGACTTATCTGGGAACTGCCTAAGTAGAAAATATGGTACGAGAGGGGACAGGTCCCTTGTCCCAGATTTATTCATTCCCAATCTGGGACAAGGGACCTGTCCCCTTAATAATTATATAGAAGGAGTGATGGTCATGCATAAGCCAAAATATCATTTATTTATATGTTCAAGTTCGAGAATAAACGGGCAGCAGATGGGTGCTTGCCACAACAAAAAGTCAGTTGACATAGTACAGAGTTTTATTGAGGAAATTGAAGAACGAGAGCTGACTGATGATGTGATGATAACCAATTGCGGTTGTTTTGGAATATGCACATCAGGACCGGTGGTATTGGTATACCCCGAAGGTACATGGTACGGGGATGTGTCAGCAGATGATGTTACCGAAATAGTAGAGACGCACTTGGAAAATGGGGGAAAAGTAGAACGTTTGGAAATTAAATAGAGATGATATAAAATACAGAATTTAAGCAAAAGCACCTTAAGGGTGCTTTTGCTATTTAGAGAAAATTGTATTTGTTATAACAAATTTCCCTTTTATTGCAGGATATGTTTATGAAGGTCTAGAAAATATGCTTAAATTATTGGATAACAAAGGGGGGCAGACCAGATATTACAATAGGGGGAAATATTATGATAAAGATAGCAGATAAGTTGGCAAACTTTGAAACCATTTATTGTTCCTCAAGCAGCATCATTTTTAAGGCCGATAATGTTGAAACCAATGAAAAAGTTATCATAAAAACCCTAAATAGAGAGCTATATGACCGGAAAACCCTTTCAAAAATAAAAAATGAATATGAGCTATTGAAAAAACTTCAAGGCGAATATGTAGTAAAGGCTTATGAATTCTTAAATGTAGAAAACCGTTTTTCTATGGTAATAGAGGATTTTGGGGCTATATCTTTAGATCAATATCTAAGCACCAGCAAAATTGCAATAGATGAATTCCTATATCTTGCCATGGAAATATGCAAGTGCCTGCATCATATTCACCAGAATCATGTCATTCATAAAGATATCAATCCATCTAATATTGTTTATAATCCGGAAAATAAAGTGCTTAAACTGATTGATTTCGGGATTGCTTCAGATTTCTCTTTTGAGACCATGCAAGCCCTTAATCCTAATAAGTTAGAAGGAAGACTGTCGTATATATCTCCGGAGCAAACTGGGAGAATGAATCGCCCGGTAGATTACCGTACAGACTTCTATTCTTTAGGGGTTACCTTATATGAACTGGCCTGCAGCCAACTTCCTTTTATCTCTGACGATCCCGCAGAAATCGTACATTTCCACATCGCCCGGACTCCCCTGCCAGTCCATCATATTAATCCTGAGATTCCTAAAGCAGTATCCGCAATAATAGGCAAACTAATGGCAAAAATGCCGGAAGAAAGATACAAGAACGCTCAAGGGATTATGTTTGATTTGTACACATGTATTGAACAGATGGAGGATAGTGGGGTAATCGAAGAGTTTAAATTGGGGAACAAAGATATAGCAGATAAATTTGAGGTGCCTAAAAAACTATATGGGAGAAAGTATGAGTTAGAAAAGCTGTTGGCTTCATTTGAGAACGTTAGTAAGGGAAATGCAGAATTCATTCTTATTGGCGGCTATTCTGGAATTGGTAAAACCAGTCTGGTAAATGAACTTCATAAACCGATTATGAAAGAACATGGAATGTTTATTTCAGGTAAATATGATCAATATAGCAGGAATAATCCGTATTCAGCATGTTTACATGCTATTGATCAGTTTTGCAGTTATGTTCTATCAGAATTAGAAACTGAGATAGAACAGTGGAAAAAACGGATATCAGAGGCTCTGGGTTCAAATGGAAGGTTGATAACCGAAGTAGTACCAAGGCTGGAGTTGATTATTGGAGAACAACCTGCATTAGGGGAGCTGTCTGCAATAGAAGAACAGACCAGATTCAAGATTGCGCTAAAAAACTGGATGGCTGTTATCTCTGCACCAGAACATCCGGTGGTAATATTTATGGACGATGTACATTGGGCAGATATGGCGTCCCTGGATCTTTTTGAAAGCTTGCTTACGGACCATTCTATCAAAGGCTTGATGTTTATTGGTACCTATCGGGACAATGAAGTGGATTCCTCTCATCCGCTCATAAGGACTATAGAAGAAATAAATAAGAATAATGGGAAAGTAGAATTCATTAAGCTTGAAAATCTTAATACTAATGCAGTGGCGCAAATAATATCCAATATTGTGAGTCGGCCCGAGCAAGAAGTAATTCAACTCGCCAGAATAGTACACGAAAGAACCCTAGGTAATCCATTCTATACTATTCAATTTCTAAAACATTGTAATGATAAAGATTTGCTTTATTATGATCAGGGTGAAATGAGATGGGATTGGAATGAAACCGGAATATGCAACAGCCAGATATCGGATAATGTGGCGGATTATCTAATAGGTAAAATAGAAACACTTCCCCAAGCGACGAGAGATCTTGTTAAAATAGCAGCCTGTATAGGAAATCATTTTGATATAAAGGTTCTAGCAGCAGTTGCCGGAAAAGATACAGTAAAAATTAAAGACGAACTAAAGCCCGCTATCTACGAGGAAATGATTTATGTTGCTGAAAATAAAGAGGATAAATATGGAGAACTGCAGTTTAGATTCTGTCATGATAAGTTTCAACAGGCAGGTTATCAGGCTTTATCAGCAAATATTAAGAAAACCATACACCTGGATATTGCCAGATATTATGGAGCCAATGAAGTTCTGGAAGGAACCTATTTATTTGTGGTGGCAGATCACTTTTCCAAGGCATTGGATTGTATTGGTTCAACTCAAGAAATAGAAAAAGTAATCGAAATATTTTTCAAAGCTGCCCATGCTGCCAACCTTTCCTCCGCTTATGATACCGCACGGCAGTATCTGGAGCTTATTATGGAAACAGCTCCCGAAGACTTAAAGAAGAATGATTCCTTTTTACTGCGTATATATACTGAATATCATCTAGTGCTTTTTAGTTTGGCAAGGTTTGAAGAACTGGACAAAATCTATATTAAGGTAGAAGAGATTTGTAAAGATCCATTAGATTTGGTGGATTGTTGTTGCTTGCAATTAATCAGCCTTTCCAATCGAAGCCGATACGAGGAAGGCTTTTTCCTAGGAGTATCCCTCCTTGAAAAATTGGGAGTACAATACCCAAAGGATGATTTAATAAATGTGATTGAGGGTGAATTTGAAAAGTTTTGTGAGTATGAACGGAATGGAAGTATTGCGAAACTCGATAAAAAAGAAATGCTCTGTGATACAAAAGGCAAAGCTATTGCTAAACTTCTAAATAGAATTCTCGGGGCAGGACAGTTTTACAACCCTTTGGGTTCATTTTGGGCCACACTTATAAATACCAATCTAATGATTGAAAAGGGTATTACCGGTGAGGCTTTGGAAATGTCTTTAGGCTTGATCATTAACATTATTGCTTATAAACATGATTTTTATTGCGGAAAATTACTGGTAGAAAAAGCACTGTCAATAGTGGAAAGAGACGGACTAATAGGTGAATTATACAGAATGTATCATTTAAATGGCCTAGTAAGGTGTCATTGGTTTGAACCTGTTGAACATGATATTTACTATGCCCATGAAGCTTATAAAGGGAACCTGCAAAATGGGGAATTTGAATTCGCCTGTTACAGTTATTTTACTTCTTTGGCAGCCATCCTGGAATGTTGTAATACGGTTTCTGAAATGCAGGTTGAAGTAGAGGCAGCTTTATCCTGTGCCAGCAGAATGGGTAACCTGTATGGACTGGAATCGTTTGTCAGTTTCCAACAAATAGTAAGGGTCTTAAGAGGAGAAACATTAATATTTGGTAGTTTTAATGATGAATATTTTAATGAAGAAAAACATGTAGAAGAAGTCCAACACAATTCAATAGGAATAGCTTATTACTATATATACAGATCGCTTTCCGCAGTTTTATTCGGCGATTTTGCAACGGCATTCACTCTTACTGAAAAGGCTATACCTCTTATTTCATATATTGCTTCGTTTTATACTGCGGCCCTCCTTCGGTTCCTACATTCGCTTTCCATATGTAAAACTATTGAAGGTGTACCAACTACAGGAAGACAAAATAAACTAAGAAAGGTATTGGAAGAAAATCAAGAATGGATGTATCAAAGGGCCCAGGATGCACCTTTTAACTTCCAACACCTTTATAATCTGGTAGATGCTGAGATAAAAGCTTTGGAAGGAAAGTATGATGAAAGCTTCAGATTATATGAAAAAGCTATCCTCAGCGCAAAAAACAATAAAAGGCCATATCATTATGCCCTGGCTTGTGAACTTGCCGGACAGCGTTACCACAAAATAGGAATAGAAAGGGTAGCTGGTTTTTATCTTAAGGAAGCCCATTCTGCATATTTAGCCTGGGGAGCCATAGGCAAAACAGAAGCAATAAAGGCAAAATATCAACATATATTATTTTCTGGCATGGATAGTGCCAAATTTGTCAATAGTGCTACCAGGAGTAGTGTAATAAACAGCTCTATTAATATTACCGCTTTAACCGATTCCATAGACATAAACACTGTCATCAAAGCAACTCAGACGATTTCAGGGGAAATAGAGAAAAGGAAACTGCTCAAAAAACTAATGACAATTATTATTGAGAACTCTGGTAGTAATCGAGGGTGCATATTGACGAGAGACGAGAATAATTGGCTTTTATCTTCCTACGAGATTATAAACAGGTCAGTAAAGATCATTATTGATAATCAAGAAATTCTTATTGATAGTATAGATACAAAACAAGTCTTGCCTCTTTCAATTATCAGCTATGTAATAAAGACTAAAGAACCGGTGATTATCGGCAACACTCAAACCAGCCAGTTTTCAACTGACAAGTATTTTTCGGCAAATATCACTTCATCAGTAATGTGTTTTCCGATTTTGTATCACAATTTATTAAAAGGAATTATTTATTTAGAAAATGATCTATTAACAGAAGCTTACACTAAAGAACGACTTGAGGTGCTCAATATATTCGCATCACAGGCTGCTATTTCTCTGGAAAACTCTATCCTTTACTCTAACCTTGAAGAAAAGGTAAAAGAAAGAACAAAGCAATTACAGAAAATAAATGCCACTCTTGAAAACCGGACTGCAGAACTGGCTATCGCCAAAGAAAAAGCTGAAGACGCCAACAAGGAACTTGAAACGCAAAATTATCAACTTGAACATGAAATCATCGTTCGTAAACTAGTGGAGGAGGAGCAAGAGCTTAATCAAAGACGGCTGGAAACCCTGGTGAAGTTAAACCAGATGGAAGAGTTAGGACCACTAGTAACCGCTAAATTTGCTTTTGGGGAAGCCTTAAGGTTAACACAAAGTAATATTGGTTGGATGGGCGAGATCAGCGAGGATCAAAAGACAATGACGATTTATTCTTGGGTTTCAAAAATTACTAATAATTGCAAAGTTCAAGGTGCCTCAGACGTTTTTTCGCTGGATAATAGAGGTCTCTGGTCCATGGCACTACACCAAAAGCGCCCAATCATAATAAACGATTATCAAGCACCTAATCCATGGAAAAAGGGTCTTCCTGAAGGACATGTTGAGTTGTCACGTCTTATGGTTGTTCCTATTATGAATGGAGAACATGTTGTTGCTTTGGCTACAGTAGGCAACAAAAGAACCGATTACAACCAATCAGACATAAACCAGCTTGGTCTATTAGCGAATGCCCTTTGGAGTATCATCCAACGTCATCAAGCTGCGGAGAAATTACGCTTGTCAGAAGAACGCTTCAGTAAGATATTTAACAATAGTCCGGTAATGATGTCAATTAGTACTTTAAATGATGATAAATATGTTGATGTCAACGCTAAATGGGAAGAAATAACTGGATACAGCCGCCAGGAGATCGTTGGCCGTTCCTATCCGGAATTAGACAATGGGGCAGACGCGAGTCAGTGGTCAGTTATCAGCGGAGAATTAGGGGAAAAGGTGAAAAGGGAAGTTGAAAGAACAATTCGGACCAAATCTGGCGAAATCCGTACTTTTCTAATATCCCAATCGGTGGTCAAACTTAATAATGAATACTGTTGGTTATCTGCAAGCCTGGATATTACGGAACGCAGAAAGATGGAACAAGAGATGGCCCGCTTGGATCGGCTTAATTTGGTAGGAGAAATGGCAGCCAGCATTGGCCATGAAATTAGAAATCCAATGACATCAGTACGCGGGTTTCTGCAAATGTTTGAGAGTAAATATAGTGAAGATAAGGAATTCCTGAATCTCATGATCGAAGAACTGGATATAGCTAATGCAATTATTACAGAATTCCTATCTCTGGCCAAAAATAAGATGGTAGAATTGATGCCCCAAAACCTAAATTCAGTATTGAAAAACATGTTACCCCTCATGCAGGCTACCGCTACAATTCAGGATAAGAGTATCAAATTAGAAATGGAGAGACTACCTGATTTGCTCTTGGATAAAAAGGAAATCAGGCAGCTTATACTAAATCTAGTTAACAATGGGCTGGAGTCAATGTCTCCGGGTGGGACTATTACCATCAAGACATTTACAGAAGGCGATAAGGTTGGGTTGGCAATCCGAGATCAAGGCCGGGGTATAGCCCCTGAAGTACTGAATAAGCTGGGTACGCCTTTCTTTACTACCAAGGATATGGGCACGGGCTTAGGACTAGCGGTTTGCTATGGTATTGCGGCAAGGCACAATGCTAAAATTGATGTAGATACCAGTTCAAGCGGTACGACTTTTTATGTTAGGTTTCAGACGCAAAAAAACCATGCTCTTTCTATATAGAATGGTCGTCTTGTTTGCTCTGTCTAATTCCTGACATGATATCCCATCACATAGGATATCTAAATAGATCTTAGAATTGGACAAAATCCCAGAGAACTTCCAACCATAGCTTAACTTGTCCAATTCAGACAGCTTATAGCCGGTTTGAACAAAAATGGGCAATCCTTTAGACTTTGAACATGTACTACCTGCTAAACTGCTTCATCCAGCAAATGAAGCAAATTACGTTCTTAGAAAAGTAAATATCAGTTTAGAAAGGAGTTTTGAATGTTAAGTAAGAGGATTATGGTTCAAATGTTCGTTCTGTCATTATTGTTCACAGGAATGTTTCTGGTGAAAAGTGATTCCGCCATGGCAGCCTCCAACCTTTCCTGGGGCTCGCGCGGAGCTGAGGTAGTCCAACTGCAGGAAACTCTAAACACTAAAGGATATTGGTGTGGAACCGCCGATGGAATCTTTGGCCCAAAAACATATCAGGGTGTAATTAGTTTTCAAAAAGCTGCTTCTCTGGTAGTGGATGGTATTGTTGGACCGGCAACCAGGCAAGCTCTAGGATTAACAGGCACTACACCTGCAACCGTATCCAGAGGTGGTTCGGCTGTAACTGGGACCGGTAAGGTACTAACCATGGTAGCAACCGCATATGACGGGTGTTATAAATGCAATTATCCGTACTATGGATATCCTTCTTACATAGGGCTTCCCTTAGCAAGAGGAATCGTAGCTGTAGATCCGAAAGTAATTCCCATGGGAACTAAACTCTATGTTGAAGGTTATGGAAATGCCATAGCTGCTGATCAGGGTAACGCCATCAAAGGTAATAGGATTGATCTTTACTTTGATACTCACCAACAAGCATTAAATTATGGAATGAAAACCGTTAAAGTCACAATTCTGTAAGTAGTACAAGAGGCACCGCATAAATTTGCGGCGCTCTTTTGTGCGATTGAAAAATGTCTGGTTTTAAAATATGGTAAACAAATTTCAAGATAGCTTCAGACTATAGCTACTCCCTTAACCTTACAATTCCTAATTTACGGAGTTCACTAACCAAAACAATAGCAGTTACGATCGCAGCTATAAGATCTGCCGCTGGCGGTGCATACCAAATACCGTCCAAACCCAGGAAAAGGGGAAGGGTTAATAGTAATGGAATAAGAACAATTACCTGGCGCAGCATACTTAGGATCATAGAGATAAGGGCTTTCCCAATTGCTTGAAAAAAATTAGCAGCTACAATCTGAAAACCAATCACAGGCAAGAGAAGTAGGAAGATCCGTATACCATGGGTACCGATATGAATCAATTCTACATCATTGCTAAAAGATCTTATGAGGGGGGCAGCAAAAACCTCAACCACGATATAGCCAACGGTTAAAATGACGGTGGCCCAAATAATAGACTGCTGAAGTGCTTCCTTAACACGTTCATACTTCCCGGCACCATAGTTATAACCTATAATTGGCTGGGCACCTTGGTTAATACCAAATACCGGCATGAGAATAAACATTGTAATGGCAAAAATAATGCCATAAGCACCGATGGCGTTATCTCCCCCGTATTGGGCCAGACCCTGATTGAAAAGAATGTTTATAATACTTGAGACAATCTGCATGGAAAATGGGGCCATACCTATAGCGAAGATACCGGCGACTAGAGTCCAGTTAATGCGAAGATTTCTAAGCCTGAGCTTAAGAACGCTGGCAGGGCTAAGATAGTGCCTTATTACAAGTGCAGCCGAGATGGCTTGCGAAATTATCGTTGCTATTGCAGTTCCGGGCATTCCTAGTTTAAGGATATATACGAAGACAAAATCTAAAACAATATTCAAGCCTGCATTTATAAGCATGATATTCATGGAGATGCGTGGATTACCCTCGGAACGAATAGTGGCGCCCAATCCAAAGCTAATGAACTGGAAAATTGAGCCCCAGAGAATAATGCTGATGAATTGACGTCCATAAGGCAGAATCGAGGGACTGGCTCCAAACCTGGTCAGCAGAGAATCAAGGTAAAACAATAAACTACCTGAGATTATAACGGCAATTATCAAGAACAGGGTAAGCGCATTACCAAGAATATGTTCGGCTTCTTCCTGCTTTTGCTGACCAAGACGAATGGAAATTAAAGAACCTGCCCCAACCCCAACCAGCATGCCGAAAGCCATGAGGATGAATGAAATGGGCATGGTGACAGACATGCCTGCAATCGCATCTGCCCCCACCACGTTTCCTACGAATAAGCGGTTTATAATCATATAGAGTGAGTTAGATAACATCCCAATAATTGCAGGCACAGAAAACTGCCACAAAAGGCTGGTTATTTTTTGCTCTCCTAATTGAAGAGTTCTTTCATCCATCATCAAACTTCCTTATCTTGACTTATTAAGCCCCAATCATCATCAAATATTTTCTCCGATATCGGATGACATAGCAAATTGTATCACTTTAAAATTTAATAATATACCTTGTTTGGAATAGCCGGAGAAAAAGCATTCAGATTAAATATGCTTAAAGGCATTTTAAAAGAGTAATTTAACCAAAAAATTATATGTTAGGGCTATTATGGTGATAAATCGACTCAAATAATACACATACTATTATCAATAGAAAAGACCAACAATATAAAATTAAAAAACGACTTTTGTGATGCAGGGAGTTAATAAAAGCATAATATTTAACCACCTTGAAGTATGATTAAAATAGGGTAATCTACTAGTGGGTTATTTAAAAATAAGAGATTCGTAATATGGTATAAGAGAAAGGAGGAATTTAACATGAAGAACTGCGAAATGAAATTGGATGGTAATATACTGACTATAACGGTTGATATATCAAAAGAATTCGGTACTTCATCTTCAGGAAAGAGTATTATTATTAGCTCTACTGAAGGCAATGTATCTATCCCCGAGAAAGAGGATATTAAGATTGGCCTGAATGTATATAGAAAGGCATAGAATTACTAGATCAAAAGACAAAAGATACCAGGTTCGAAAGAAAATACCGTTTTTGATAATATTATATGATAAAATGTATGTAGTAATATTATTCATAAATGATATCTTGCGGTACTTGCTAATGTCTCAAATCAGTGAAGATCAATATTTATTGCTGACATGTTAAGAAACTGAAACTAAACCCGCTGATAGCCTCTTGATTTCAAATTGGAAACACATCACTAGCCAACAAGCACCAACCCTATTGTCCAATGGCACAAAACACAATGTTCGAAAGTAGAAAATGAACGGGCCCCTTTGCTAAAAATGGGGATAGGGATTGTTAATGGGAATCTCTATAATTATAACTTTAAGAAGGAGATTAAATGAGCTTAAGCGCGTGGTTTAGTCATGATATTTTTGTCTGGGTAGTCCTTCCAATACTGATATTTGTCGGCGGATTAGCTTACGTGAGCCTCGGAACTCTACGTATTATTTTTGTCGCTCGGGGGCAGCGATTCTTATCACCGCTTCTGGGCTTCTTTGAAGTATCCATTTGGTTGATTGCGATTAGTCAAATCATGAAAAATGTAAGCAATATTGGGGCCTATCTGGCCTTTGCCGCAGGGTTTGCAGCAGGAAACTATGTGGGTATTCTTATAGAAGAAAAGATGGCGATTGGTATTTTGGTGGTTAGAATCATTCTTGCCAAAAATGACGATATATTAAGGAATGGATTAGCTACTGCAGGCTTTGGGGTAACTTCCGTTGATGCCGAAGGGATTAATGGTCGGGTTAAGATGATTTTTACGGTTGTAAGACGCAAGGACCTAGGAAAAGTTATTAAGATTATAAATGAATCCCACTCTAATGCATTCTATTCCATAGAAGATGCGCGTAGTGTAGCTGAGGGCGTTTTCCCTCCAAGAAAGAAATCTGCATAGGCTATAGTTTGGACCTCAAGATACTAACCCAAATTTAATAAAGTGGAAGCGAGCGAAATTATATGAAAATTGAAAAAAAGAAGATTAATGTTGGTGTTGGCTTTGTAACGGGACGTAGGAATTTTAAAAATGTGGTAAAAACATATGTTGATAACTGGAGTGAACCTGGACTCATTGATAATAAAAAAAATGCCCTCCACCTATTTGTAGCCTATGATTTAAAGTATAAAAGTACAAAAGCAAGTGATTACAAAATAACAGACGAAGATATATTGGATATGGTGGATTCTGCTCATTACTTGGGGAATTCTTCAATAAGAACTGAAGCACAAGATCTAGTAGTAAAAAAAGTCATTAGTGTAGAAGAGGCTAAACTAATATTTGGTGAAGGCTATGCAATGAAAAGAAATGCAGTTCTGTATTTTGCCTTAAAAAACAAAATGGACTATCTTATTTTCCTTGATGATGACGAATATCCTATTGCATCCATAAAAATTGGTGACAGCATTGTTTGGAAAGGGCAGGAGGTTCTAGCCACCCATATTAGAAATATTAAACATGCAGATATGACCCATGGGCATCATTGCGGTTATATCTCTCCCATACCCCATTTAGATTTCAACGACAAGCTTTCTGAAGATGACTTTAGAATTTTTATAGAATCTATAAGCAATGATATTATTAACTGGGATTCAATAAAAGCCAAGATGAATGATGGTGGAGTTACGTATGCTGATCTTGACATAATTAATAATGAAATTATTCAATTTGTTAAAGAAATAAATGGAACGAAATTTATTTCTGGAGCTAATTTAGGCTTTAACCTAAAGAATATCGATAAATTATTCCCATTTTATAACCCGCCGGGAGCAAGAGGAGAAGATACTTTCCTAAGCACCTGTATTGGTGAGTGCAATATTAGGAAAGTTCCTTGTTATACTTTCCATGATGGCTTCTCTACCTATCAGCATTTACTGCTCGGAGTGCTACCTAACAAACTGAGAACCATGAGTGCTGATTCAAGCGTAATTACTAAAAGATTTCTGAGAGCTTCGATCGGTTGGATTAGATATAAGCCGCTCTTGCTTTATATTACTCAAAGAGATAATTACGAAACAGAAATTATGAAAATGAAAGAAAATTTAGCAAATGTCATTCCAAAGATATGTAGTTATTTTGGAAATGAAGAATTTATGAATATATTGGATGAACTTGAATTTTATCATACGCATGTAGAAGATCATTATAGGGATTTCGAAAATACAAAATCGGCGTGGATAAAAGTAATGAAGTTTTTAAAAAATCAATGAAATTATAAATAGATCATCAGAGTGTCAATAAAGGCAGACGAGCAAAAAAGCACCCTTCATCCTTCGGGTACCACTGATGCTCCCGTTGGTTGCTGTTAAGGTTGCGGGCACAACAATATTCGCTTTACTCACTATTAATGAAGTCCAAGAGCAAGGCATTAATGAAAGTCCGTGATTGAGGCGAATAATGTATGGCGACACACCGGAATTAAGGTTTTGGGACACACCTCGTCGAGGAATGTCCCCGTAACAAGTACGTTGATTGAACGGATTTTCGTTAATAACGTAGCTATTGCAACATTATTGGTTCGCAAAGCGAACATCAGCAACCTTAATCGTACCGCTTGTGGTACATCAGGAGTACCCGCAGGGTGAAGTGCCCTTGGGTAGGCTTTTTTGACGGTCTGATGATTAAGGAATGTCCTTATCTATTGCTTCAGCCAATTCATTTAAATAGGTCCAGCGATCCAGCAAATGAGCAAGTCTTTGTTCTAATTCCAGCCGGATTGCTGTTAATGCTTCTAATTGCTGATAATCTGTGGTGGCTTGGTTGATTCTTGCGTCGAGATCATTTAGTTCATCTTCAACGGCAGCAATTTTATCATCAATTTCCGCAAATTCCTTTTGCTCTTTAAAAGAAAACTTTAATTGTCGGTTTTTTGCAGCTTCACTACTATTAATCTCTTTTTTCGCTGAAGACTTCAGGTTCTGGTCGGCATCACTTACTTTTTTAGTAGATGAATGGAGCAGATAATCGCTATAATTGCCAGGGTACTCCAAGATTTTCCCTTGATCCTCAAAAGACAGAATCTTCTTTGATATCCTGTCTAAGAAATAGCGATCGTGAGATACGGCAATAACTGCACCAGGAAAATCATCCAGGTAATCTTCCAAGATGGTGAGGGTCTCAATATCCAGATCATTACCGGGTTCATCAAGCAGGAGAACATTAGGGGCAGCCATTAATATACGCAGCAAATGCAGTCTTCTTTTTTCTCCGCCGGATAGTTTCTGTAAAGTAGTCCATTGGGCGGACGGAGTAAACAAAAAAGTCTCGAGCATCTGGGAAGCACTCAGTAGTTTATTGCCACTCCGCAGGTATTCACCAACCTCACGGATATAATCAATAACCCTCATTTCATCTGGTAAACCGATGCTTTCTTGAGGAAAATAGCCAATCTTAACGGTGCTGCCAATTTCCACTGTACCCTGAACAGGAATGATTTGTCCACTCATTATACCCAACAGAGTTGATTTCCCAATTCCGTTGGGCCCCACTATTCCCATACGTTCTTTCCTATCCAGGATACAAGAATAGCCGTCAATAATAAGCTCTGACTGATAGCGGTGACTTACATTGTTCAGAACAATGGTCTTCTTACCTAAGCGACTGGCTGCTGATGATATTTGCAGACTTTCCGACTTTGCCCGGGGCTGATCCTCCTGCAATTGTTCAAACCGCTTTATCCTAGCTTGTTGTTTGGTACTGCGGGCTCGCGCACCTTTCTGTATCCACGCCAGTTCTTTACGGAGCAACGCTTGTTTCTTGCTGGCTATAGCCACTTCTTTTTCTTCCCGTTCCAGCTTTCTCTCTAGATATACACCATAATTACCTGGATAGCTATAAAGATTCCCACTCTCCAATTCGATAATGCGGTTGCTTACCCGCTCCAGAAAATATCGATCATGGGTGACCATAATCAATGATCCGCTAAATCTCAGCAGATATTTTTCCAGCCAATCAATAGCCTGGTTATCCAAATGATTAGTAGGTTCATCCAGAACAAGCAGATTACCCGGGTTCATAAGGGCAGCTGCCAGAGCTACCCGCTTACGTTGTCCGCCTGAAAGCTTCTCCATCAGCGCATCAAATTGCATGATCCCCAGGCGGGTAAGTATACCCTGAGCATCACTTTCCAGTTTCCATGCATCTTCAGCTTCCATCTGCGCACCCAATACTATCAGCTCTTCGGGCGTGGTTTTATTGGCCGACCTAAGGTCAATATTTTTCATTTTGGCCCGATACTGCTGCAAAGTGCGCATAGATTGTGAATCGCCGTTTAATACTGCATCCATCACGGTAGCTCGGGTATCAAATAATGGATTCTGCGGAAGATATTCAATCCTTAAATTTTTGTTCCTTATAATATAACCTTGATCAGGCTCTTCCCGACCTGCAATAAGTTTCAAGAAACTGGACTTGCCTGACCCGTTAATGCCAAGTAATCCTATTTTCTCTCCTTCATCTATACCAAAGCTAATCTCCCGCAAGAGTACTTTTTCTCCATAAGATTTACCTACCTTATCCATTGCCAGCAGATTCATATGTAATGTTCCTTTGCTAATACTATTTTGACTCATTATAGCCCTTGAACCACACAGAATGCCAGCAGACACAAAGATAAAATAGATGATCTATCAAAGAAGGATCGAGGGACGCCCACGAATTATGTATTGACTGGGAGAGCTTATGTAGGTGATTTAACAGTTAAGAACTATCGGGAAAGGGCTGTACTGTCTTTTAGATCATTTGAAAAGTCATTTTGTAACTGCTTTATTATTTCTTTATCATATATAATACTGATTACTTCATAATTCTTCGCAAAGCTTATTCTATCCAAATTAGCCGAACCGACAGATGCTGCCTCGTTATCGATAATCATAATTTTACTGTGTAGAAAACCCCGATTATAAGTGGAAACCTTTATTCCATGGGATAACAACTTGTTGATATAGAAGGGCTGGATAATTTTTGCTATCCTGCTATCACTCCTACTCGGGAGTATTAATTGAACATTAACATTCCGTTCAGCTGCTTGATATAGGGTTTCCAATAAGGCGGCGTTGGGAAGAAAATAAGGGCTTGCAATAAAAATATTTTCTTTCGCAGCAGTTACCAACCTTATATATGGCAAACTCATGTCAGTCATAGGTGAATCTGGACCGCCGGGAATAATCTTTACAATGTTATTGGCTGCTTCCGGACTACTTGGATAAAAATTATTATCAACCACTTTCTCACCGCTGGCTTGCAGCCAGTCATTTAAGAAAACTTGCTGAATTGAGAGCACTGCATCTCCACTGAAAGAAATTGCCGTATCTTTCCAGAATCCTATCTTCTTGTTTTTGCCCAGATACTCATCACCAATATTATCTCCCCCGATAAAAGCCTTTTTACCGTCAATGATAACCATTTTACGATGAAGACGATTGTCTATACTGCCGTGCCAAAAACTTGACCAGAGTGGATTATATGAAGCTACTTTGACGCCATTTTGCTGCATATCCTTGAAATAGGATTTCGGGGTAAATGCTGATCCCCAGGCATCATAAAGTAAGCGGACCTCTATGCCTTGTTTGGCTTTTTCAATGAGTACATTTTTGAAATAATTACCCGTTTGATCATTATGTAAAATGAAGAATTCCATGTTTATGTTCTTCTCAGCCTTTTCAATTTCAGCAATAAGCTGATCAAAGGCGGGCTGAACATCATTAAAAATGGTCATATCGTTATGATAACTAGTCATTCCCAGCCCAATATTATTGTGTTGATACGGAGCAAGGCCAAACTGTCTCTCAGTATCTGAAAAATAGGTTTGGGATTGATTATAGAGACTTTGGTCTGAGGGAATATTCAGAGACGATAGATTGAAAATCATCATTGATAATAGGACTAGCAGGAACAGGCAGATGAATTTTTTTACCATATGCCAATACCCCCGTTCTCACTTATTTTAGAAATAGCAAGTTTACCTTAATATTATCCGCTCTCATAACGGAAATATACGGGCTAGGATCATGAACAATCTCTAATCATTTCATCAACTTGAGTAATTTTATTGAATAGAGAACGTGGTATTTGGTGTAAATTATGGCACTGAGACATAGGAATCAAATTATGTTTGCTGGGCAAACATTTATATAGGGAAAAAGCTTAATAGGAGGAGCAGTGTTTAAATTATTAAAAAATGGTCATTGCTACCAACCAGATGACGTCGGTATAAAAGATATCCTGGTTGCTTATGACAAAATATGTGACATAAAAGATGAGATCCTGCTCGAGAACCCCTGGGACGTAGAAGTAATCGACTGCCGAGATTGCCTGGTATGCCCGGGAATCGTCGATCAACATGTGCATATTCTCGGAGGAGGAGGGGAACACGGCCCCATTAGCAGAATACCGGAGATTATGTATAGTGAGATCGTTGAAGCGGGTGTAACAACCGTGGTTGGGGTTCTAGGTTTTGATAGTATTACTCGCAGCATTGCTGGTCTTTTGGCCAAAGCTAAAGGTTTAGAAGCTGAGGGAATAACCACCTACATTTATACCGGGAGTTACGGAAGCCCTACTGAGACGTTGACGGGCCGCGTGCTCACCGATATCGTATTACTCGATAAGGTCATTGGGGTGGGGGAAGTTGCCATATCTGATTACAGATCCAACCACCCTTCTCTGCAAGATTTACGGACCTTGGCTTCAGAAGCCAATGCGGGCGGTATGTTGGGAGGAAAGGCGGGTGTTCTGCATCTACATGTAGGTGATGGTCAAGAAGGTCTGGAATCCTTAATGCGATTAATCAACGAATCTGATTTCCCTATAAACATGTTTGTACCTACCCATATCAATCGTAATCCCCAACTCTTTGAACAGGGCCTAGATCTCTTGCGCAAAGGCGGAAATATTGACTTAACTGCGGGTGAGACTGTCGGTTATAGTGTGGCTCAATCCCTATCAATCTTGCTGGGAAAAGGTCTTAATCTGGATAAAGTCACAGTTTCCTCGGATGGAAATGGAAGTATGCCCAATGACGCGGGAGTCAGCCGTATAGATCAATTACTTAAAGATTTACGAGTATCGGTTCTGGAGAGTAATTTAGACTTTGCAGCGGTGATTAGGACAGCAACCATAAATCCTGCTCAAGTATTAAAGTTGTATCCTCAAAAAGGATGTCTTGAACCCGGAAGTGATGCTGACATTCTTGTTTTAAAGAAAACCGATCTGAGTATCTACCGTCTGCTAGCGAAGGGACAAGTAACAGTAGTAGAGCAAAAGGCTGTAAAAAAGGGCAAATATGAGAAATAGTCATTAACTCATCTACTCAAGAAACGGGAGGAAAGTAATGGGACATTTTAAAAAGGGCAATTTGGTAATTATCGGTGGTGCCGAAGACAAATATGGCGAAAGCAGGATTCTTGAAGAAGTCGTGGAGATAATCGGCGGCGAGGATGCCAGAGTGGCAATTATGACAACAGCTACCCAGCATCCTGAAGAGGTTGGTGAAGAATACCGGGATATATTTTTGCGTTTAGGTGTTAGAGAAACAGATATCCTCAACATAAACTCTCGGGATGACGCCAATCTTGAGGACAACGTCCGCAGAATTAAAGACGCCACCGGGTTCTTTTTTACTGGTGGCGATCAACTAAGAATTACCAGCATTCTAGGGGGAACCAAAACCTATGAGGCTCTGCAATATGCCTTTCATCAAGGAAGGGCAGTGATTGGGACGAGTGCCGGTGCTTCAGTAATGAGCAGTACCATGATTGTAGAGGGAAATGATAATGATGCTGCTCGCAAATGCACTCTAAAAATGGCTCCAGGCTTAAGTCTTCTGGAGGGGGTAATAATTGATCAACATTTCGATCAACGGGGGAGACTTGGCAGATTATTATGTGGAATAGCCGAGAATCCGGGAATCTTAGGAATAGGCATTGATGAAGATACTGCCATTCGAGTTTATCCTGAAGAATATTTCGAAGTCCTAGGAAATAATGCGGTTACCGTTATAGATGGCAGGTCAATCAAAACAACTAACGTTTCAGAATTATCACCAGACGAGATATTGACCATAACCAATGCCAGTCTGCATGTATTGGCAAAAGGGCATGGCTTCGATTTTAAAAGACGAGAAGTAATAGCCATACACTAGTAGTTATTTCATAGGGGGATTTATACTAATGGAAGTTGTAAGTATGCGCAGGTATAGCAACCGGAATTTATTCAGCCATAAACCAGTAGTTAAGATGATAGTTGATCTCGGTAATTTGGCTGAAACATCAACAAATGAGCTTATCGGTTTTAACGATAGATTATTAAGCTATTTTCCCGGATTAAAAACACATTATTGCTCCCCAGGCTATGAAGGCGGATTTGTGGAAAGATTGCAGGAGGGGACATTAGTGTCCCATGTCACCGAACATTTGGCTCTGGAATTGCAGTGTATCATGGGTTATGATGTTTATTTTGGCAAGACTCGCGTTGTTGAGCCACCTTCTCTATACTGTATTGTTTACGAATGCATCAATGAGCGGTGTGCCATGGATTTTGGGTATGCTGCCGCAGAAATTGTATTAGCCTTGGCTAGAGATGAGACGGTGCCCATCGACAAAATATTAAACAGACTATATCGGGCTTCCAGGGATTCCGATCTCGGCCCTAGCACACAAGCCATTCTAGATGAGGCCAGGCGACGTCATATACCAGTAAGGCGGCTGGGCGAAGACAGTCTGCTGCAGCTCGGGTATGGCAGACAAATGCGATTTATACAGGCATCTTTACCAGGTGCTACCAGTAATGTTGCAGTCGACCTGGCCAAAAACAAGCAATTGGCCAAAGACCTGTTAAGAGAACATAATATTCCTGTTCCGGCTGGCGGGATTGTGGATTCAGAGGATGCCGCAATTGTATTGGCAGAGCAAATCGGCTACCCGATAGTGGTAAAACCTCTGGACGCCAACCAGGGAAAAGGAGTTACGGCCAATATCCGTGACGACAATCTGCTGCGACAAGCTTATCGATTAGCAAGTTCATATAATTATCAGGTAATTGTAGAGAAATATATTCAGGGTAAAGATTATCGGATTTTAGTAGTCGGAGATCAGGTGGTAGCGGCAGCAGAACGAAAACCTCCGTATATAGTAGGTGACGGAATTCAATCTATTTCAGAATTGGTTGCCCAAGAGAACAGAAATCCGCTTAGGGGGATCGGTCACGAAAAGCCGCTGACCAAAATTTATCTGGATTCAGTGGCTAAAGAGTTTTTGGCCAGAAGGGAATATAGGACGGACGATATTCCTAAAGCAGGAGAACTTATCTATTTAAGGGAGAACGGCAATCTCAGTACGGGGGGGAGTGCAAGAGACTGCACCAAGGACATTCATCCGAAGAATAAGGAGTTGGCGGTAAAAGCCGCTAAAGTTATAGGGCTTGAAGTGGCTGGAATTGATATTGTTGTAGATAATATTTCAAGGTTATTAACCCCCCTAAACGGAGCTATCATTGAAGTGAACGCAGCCCCTGGTCTTAGAATGCATCTTTCTCCATCAGAGGGGGAGGGCCGCAATGTGGCCGCGGATATTCTTAATCATATGTACCCCGAAGGAACTATGCCTTCTATCCCCATTATTTCCATTACGGGTACAAATGGCAAAACAACGGTAACCCGAATGGTACGTCACGTTTTGTTACTTAGTGGAAAAAAGGTCGGCATGACCTGCTCCAGCGGTACCTATATCGAAGAAGAATGTATCTCCCAAGGAGATAACACCGGACCGGTAAGTGCGCACTCTATTCTATACAATAAAGATGTGGAGATAGCAGTATTGGAAACTGCCAGAGGCGGGATTATTCGAAGAGGTCTCGGTTATGATCTAGCTGATGTAGGTGTTATTGTAAATATTAGCGACGACCATTTGGGAATGAATGGAATGCATACCTTAAAGGACCTGGCTTTTGTAAAATCTTTAGTTATTGAGGCAGTCAAACCAACCGGTTATGCCGTCTTAAATGCTGACGACAGAATGACTGAGTGGATTATCCCTAAAGTAAATTGTAATCTAATCCTGTTTTCGCAAAATAGGAATAATCTATTAGTAAAACATCATATCAACCAGGGCGGAATAGCGGTGGTTATTGAAAACGACCAGATATACGTATATCAGACTAAAGGTAAATATCCGGTATTGGGTGTGCAGGAGATACCAATTACTTTTGATGGGAAAGCTATCTGTAATATAGAAAATTCGCTGGCTGGGATTGCCAGTCTTTTCGCTTTAGGCATACCTGAAAAAACAATAAGGCTGGGGTTAATGTCCTTTAAGCCTGACCCAATTGCTAATGCGGGACGATTTAATCTGTTTGATATGGGAGATTTTCAAGTTTTGTTGGATTATGGACACAATTTTAGTGGGTATCAGTCAGTAATACAGTTTGTGAGTACAATGAATGCATCCAGACTGGTTGGAGTTATTGGAATGCCTGGTGATCGAACTGACCAAGCAATTTATGAGGTAGGTCAAATCTGCGGGCAGAGCTTCTCTAAACTCTATATTAAAGAAGATTCAGATTTAAGAGGGAGATTACCAGGTGAAGTAACAAGCATTCTAAATCATGGAGCGGTCAGTGGAGGGGCAAATTATCAGAATATTGAGATCATTTCCTCAGAACTCGATGCTCTGCGGACAGCAATTGATACTGCAGTCCCCGGCGATTTGATCGTAATGTTCTATGAAAACTTTGATAAAGCTTTGAAATTGGTTCAAGAATTTAGCATAGAATCAGTTAGGCCCATGCCCGTGTTTCCTTTTAGAGATGCCAGCGAACCGGATATTACGGAGTTGCCAGCCGAATTTGTACAATAGCCAATTATCTTGAGTTGCAACGTATAAACCCAAGCTCGAATCCTTGATGGCGAAAATAAGAATCACCGCATAATGTTTTATAAGATTTCGCACAATATAAAGAGAATATCGAAATGAGGTGTAGGAATGACTGTAAAAAGTGATCTGCAAAAGGCTGTAGCTTCTGCTGAAAGCGCTAAAGGAACCTATCTTGTGGCCGCCCAATCAACTGAGGATGCAACCGCCAAAGCAAAGTATGAAGAGATGGCCATGAATATGGATAGCCATGTGTCATACTTGAACAGCCGCTTGGAATATCTGAATAGTGCTAATACAATAGTCACTATTCAAGGGTAAAGTAATAGGGCCGGGGGTTAATCCTGGTCCTTATCTTTATTTTCTACGATTTGTTTTTCTGTGGTTTAGCGGCAAAGATTAAATCCTTTTTAACATTAGCATTCACGTTCTTCTCTATATAAAGATTTTTACCATATTCCAAGAGATAAGGTGAACGATTTAGGGTTCTTTGTTTGGCCCATTTTAAAAACAGGCTACCAATTAGAGGAACATTGGCCAACTTAGTGAGGAGCCAAGTAGCGTTCTCTCCTTTAATTGAGATTGGAATTACCCGCAAGCGCTCTGGCTTATTAATGTTAGTTAACAAGCCTAATTCCTGATTAATTGTGTTGATAATCTCTGGAGCTTTGTATCCCACCACATATAATTCCGAATCCATCCTATCTGTGCCAATCTTTACAATCGCTTTGCTGTTTTCCAATCCAAGGTCTCCAAAATAAGAGCAATTAATAATATTCGTTTTATTCAGGCAACCGCAGGCAACCGCCAAGGTATCAAAAACCCCTGTCTTACCAACCAACAAAATCCTCATTATATAGTTCCTTCCTGTTTTAAATGGACTGTTTCCACAAGTGAACAAAGGGCAGGATAGGCACTTCTCAAGCCACTAATTACGAGGGGACGCCCGAGGACTGGAAGAGAAGCGGAACGAGATAACCAGCCTCCTACTCTTAAAACATTATTCACATAAGGGGAAGTGTTTACAAATAAGCATTGATCAGAGATGTTCTGCAAACTCGCCATGTCATTCAGCAAGTTTTCTAACTGAGAGGATTTAGTTCCCAGTACATAGACTTCGTTTCCAATATGATCAGTACCCATATGCTTAATCTTGCCAAAATCCTCTGGGACAGTTTTATCAAGATAAGGTATAGCCATCAAATCGTCCCCAGTAGGAAGTTTATCCGGTTTCAATTTTCCTACATGGATAGCGGCAGCAGTAACTGATGTATGACTACCTCCATAGTCAAAATAAACAATATCTTTAATAATTAGAACCTCCCGATTTAGCATTCCGGTTAGGCTTAATTGAAGCCGGGCCAAAAATACCTAAGCAATGGGTAATACTGTCATTTAAAGATTGGTAAGCCAAATCCATCTCAGCCTGACAGGTTTGGTTCAGACTGCTTTTGGCGAAGTTCTCTATCCCAGCTTTGGCGTTATTAATGTGCGATATCGCAGAATGAACGATATCTCTTTCGTCCATTCACATTCACCTCCTTTATGATGTATCCAATTTTAGTATCTCCAGAGCAATCTCATCTATTCCTTTTAACTTATCTAAACGTGGGATAGCCGCTACATATAACCACATAATAAAGAATGGAATATAATTACTCCTCTGATAAGCTTGTCAACTTAAATATACCCTGGTGACCTTCGATATTTAGACGTAAATATACCTGGTCTCTGTCCGTCGCCCACTTAGCTCTACAGTCAATAACTAATTTATTACGTGATATATACGTCAACTCAGACTTCGGCTGACGAGAAACTCTGCTAATCTGGTATAGATCATCGTAGAGCTTCCGACATTCGGGGATTTCACTTTCAGCAAGTGTTTTGATCAGGTTGTAGCTCTGGAAGTAGGCTTTGAACGCACCTGCCCAGCCTTGAATGTAAGCCATTTCCAGATAATCGCTGAGCTTTTCCCGTCCCTCTGGCGCTAATACATCATAGGGCAGCTCTATCTCCATTCCCATCCCGAATTCACGCGCAATACGGCCAGCGCATTTCAGGTTATAGTACCGTGGACGATTGGGAGGCTGCCAAAAAGCATGAGAGGACTGGAGGGCTACACAATCAAAACCAGCCCGGTTAAATTCGGTAATCCAGGAGGAGGTGATACCGGGGATCGCAAAAGAACATAGCCCGTATTTATGACAGAGTTGGGGAAACATATGCAGGACTTGATCGTTCCAGCTGCCTTGTTCGGTCATATAGTAAAATCCAGCCAGAGTTAGGTGTTGAAAATTAGCTTTCTCCCAGCGGTCAAGTAACTCACTTATAGCCCATTCGGTAACTTCCACTCGATGGCAATCTAATGCCAGCGAAAATCCGTCATTATCCCAATTGATACAACGAGGGTCAGGGGTAGGGATGCTTAATACCACCTTAACCTGCCTGGTTTTACCAACATGCAGTTGGTGGTTAAGCTCGGTTGTGCAGTTTTCCAAGGCCTGCAGATTAGCTTGGGGATGGAAATACTCGTCAAACAGTGCAAGCCAATCTTCTTGGCGGGACGGCTGTCCCTCCAGGTCCATTCCAAATGACCTACCGTTTAACAGCGGGGAATATTGCGCGAGAAGCAGAAAACCGTCCATGAAAAAGTCATTCACAACCCCTGCGGGGGTAAGATAGCCCACTAATGGCGCCAGTTTATCAATATCGTACCGGTGGATAGCACTGCTGCCTTCTGCTCCCACGTATAAAAGGCAGAGGTCATGAATACCTGCGGTGATCGAGGTTCCAGCCGGAAGATACCCAGGATGATGGTTGGTCAGAGGCAGCCAGGCTACCGGTTGCATGGTGTCGGCCAGATGGAATTGATGCAGCTGTTGGTGTTCTAAATCTAGAACCAACAGATTATTATGAATGTAGTTCAGGGAAGAAAGTGATACTTCCTGCGGAGCGTTAAAAGATTTGAGCAAAGATCCATCAGAATTATATAAAAGCAGAGTTCGTGGTGCTATGTTTTGACAGTCCTGGTGACTTGACCAAAAGTGTTGACCATCGTAAGCAAGTCCTAAGATGGCTCCTTTGCCGGCTGAAAGGACTCGCCAGAAAGGCCGCGCTTTTTTGATAGCTCGATAGGTGCCTTTTAAGCAGCACATTAATCTACCCATAGGTGCCTGGGGGCGCCTTAATTGGCCGGTCTGTCTTATGGTTCTTCGATCTATTTGTGGGTCTGGCAGGGACAAATGCTGTGAACCAGGCAGTGGTAAATGACAGAGATTTCCCGCTGCAGTAAGCCCCCAGGCCGAAGTGGAGTCATTTTCTGCCAGGGCAATGAATGCTTGGGGAAGATAGATTCTCACTCCAGGCAAAAAGCTGGGGAGCGGCCCGTGACTTGTATCAATATCAATAATCTGCACCGAATGGGTAGAGGGGGACTCCAGTCCCAACAATCGCTTCCCGCAGCAGACCAGAGAAACTAGGGGAGAAGTAAGCTTGATTCGTGCCAACACGTTAAGGTTGGCCTGCAGGCGAGCGTCTAACAGCAGCAGATAGGAGTCTGACGTCGCGGCCACTAAGTATTCATTTTGGGTGGGGTGGCGCGAGATACAAGTGATATTGGCCTGGGGTAAAGGGCGAGTTCCGACCAGGTATAGGTCTGCTATAGTGGGGACCGGTTGGCCGATTATACTTTCAATCTCTAGCCAGCCGACAGTAGGGGTTGAGTCGTTTTGGAGGTAAATGCTGCCCTGAAGATGGAGCGTTCTCTCGCTGTTAAAGGGTTTGTCTATAAGTTCTCCCACAACAGAACAGCAAGTACCCGCCCAAGTTAATACTTGATTTGCGGGAACTGCCTGCCAACTGGTTATTTCCTTACGGCCTTCTAAAGGTGCAATATCGCAATATAGAAGTTTTATACTTTTTTTCATCACATACGTACCTTTATTGGTTCAAACATGACTCGCAGAAATTTAGGGTACACCTCTAAATTATATAAATAATTAGAGTAAAGTATGCGCAGATGTCGCACTGCATCATATTATTGCCGGCAAACTGCACCGTTAGCTATATTATGTTCGAATAAGTTAAAACTAGCATAGAAGCCAAAAAGGCAGCCACAAATGGGCTTGCCTTTTTGAATGGGGCATAGGATGTGAAAATACGTTTAACTGAAATAGGGCTTTTGCTTAGCTTATAGCATTCCATCAATGAGGTGGCGTATTAATAAGATCTACATCTAGGATTAGTCTATGGCATTAGCAAGTGCAGTAGTATAGCGGTTAAAAGCTGTGCTGTTACTGCCCAAATAATTTCTCATGGATTTAGTTAACTCCAACTGGACTCCTTTGTTAATAGTATTACTGTTACATATATTAGTTCGAGCTGTTCCCGCTAATCTGGATGGGGCAGTCGATACTCTAAAACCAGCTGCTTGCAGTGCGGTCTTTACCTTTTGGCCGGTAGTTTTATCGAGGCCACCCAAGTAGGTTATTTGACTTGTTCCAGTGCAGCCATGAATTGATAGAGTTTTAGTAGATTTAGCCACTAATCTGCGGGCTATAGGTTCATCGAAATTGGTAGACGTAATGTGCAAACCAGATCTAAGACCTAAAAAGCCGTAGTAATCGTAACCACCTTTGCTGGCAACCGCAGATGCTATTTCATCGGTTTCGCTCTCAATAACTCCACCATGAATGGCGATGACGGCAGTAGATGAAGCAGTGTCGCGGCTGACTATCCTATAATCTTCATTAATGGTGTTACGTGATTTTAGAGCACTGTAACTGGAATATGTATCTGCCGATGCGGGTCCAACAACGGCGGAGAGACTGAACAGAGTAATAAGAAATGTCATTAAAGCTGATATTATCTTTTTCTTCAAATTTAAATTCTCCCTTCCAATTTTTAATAGTGTTGATGCATAATGCGCAAATCTGGTTAAAACGCCATAACCCTGGAATGCTTACCATGCCTGAACCTAATTAGAATTGCCGCCAAAAAATGCTATTTAACCCCCTTGCCTATAACAATTCGACTCCTTTATGTTCCTACCTTTTGGTAAATATGGGCATTGTCCCTCAGGCTTGGGCAAACAGAGGGGCTATTGGGCGGAGTATCCTATGTTTGCAGCCACAGGCAAATGAGGGTTGGTAGTTGTTGGTATGTTGCAGCAACAGGTAAACATTTAACTATAATATGGCAGAGTATTTACCATTTATTATGCTAAATGAGAGAGGGGATTAGATAAGGTAGTTTAATAACTAAATATCAGGGGAGGAAAGATATGATCGGTAATTAAGGAATAGTGAGGTTAGTTTGATTTAATGTCAGCTTGATTGCTATATCCCCTTTGTTCCCAAAAGCCTTTATACTCAGAATTGTCGGACAGCTCAAGCTCCGTTACCCATCTGGCCCATTTGTATCCGAGCTTATTCTCAGCGACTACGATAAATGGATAACCTAAAGTATTGGGCAGCACCTCGCCGTTTTCTTTGAAAGCAAGTAAAATATCATTTTCTCTAATGTAAGCCAAGGGGAGTGAGGTGGTATAACCGTCGGCAGAATGGAATATGACGGTGTTGCATTGGGGCTGAACTTGGGCCGATTCAATCAGGTCAGAGATTTTCACGCCTTCCCACAATATAGCAGCATCCCAACCCTCAACACAGTGCAGGACAATCAATTTGGTGTAGGGAGTATTCTGTAGGATTTCTTGGTAACTATAACTTTGGGGCGAATTCACTAATCCATCAACCTTCAATCGATATGTCTCCATGTTCATACTGGGTGGCCCCTTAATAGAGTTTTCAGGGAGGGTCGCAGCTGAAGTAAGCCGCTGCCCTTGGTAGTCAGTTATTTCGTTAGTCCCAAGTGATTGTGGTTGTTGTGCACAACCTGAGACTATAAGTAACAAGAGAAAGAACACAACGGCAATTCTTCTTTTCACACTAACTCTCCTTATAGGTTATGTCCCGGATTCGGTCGAAACTCTGCCAACAACATTTTCTTATAAAAAAAGCAGTTATATGTAACTTAGCATTCCCTGATAAATCAAAAATTAGATCGTAGTTATTGTTATAAGTAATTACAATAAACAGGAATGAGGTTAATAATGGCGAATACACAAAAAAAGACTGTTCTTACAAAGATTAAACAGATTGGTTAGTTGTGCTAGGGGAGGTAACAGTTTTGGTTGATGAGAATAGCAGTAAGGAAGAGCTTTGGCTTGAAATACATAGACTGCAGCGGGCCAACAAGGAATTGGAAGCTAATAATATAGAAAAAATGGATCACAATTATGATAAACGTATATCTAACGGAACCCATAATTTAGAAGATGGGGAATCAAATATTCACTGTCACCAATCCATGGTTTCATTAGAGCCAGGGGGCCAACCAGCGTCTGATAGTTCAAAAAGGTATCATATTTCAGAGCTAATAGATATTGAGCTTCTGCAGCAACTATTTGATTCATTTTATGAACTTACCGGAATAATGCATGCTTTTCTCGATGTTGAAACCAATATTCTGACCAGAACAGGTTGGTCTGATATGTGCCTCAACTTTCATCGGGTCTGCCCTGAAACAGAGCACAGATGCAAAAAAAGCGATAGCTATATGGGTGACCATTTGCACGAGGGGCCTTATATTAGGTATAGGTGTATGAACGGACTTATAGACTATGCCACCCCTATCATCGTAGAAGGCCAACACCTGGGTACTATATATATGGGACAACTATTAAATGAGCCACCGGATAAAGAATATTTTCAGAAGCAGGCCCAAGAGTTCGGATTTGATGAAGAGGCGTATATTGAGGCACTTCATCAAATTAATATTGTTCCGGAACATAGAATTAAACCTATTATGGAGTTTTACTCAAAACTGGGACAAATTCTTGCTTCTATGGGGTTGCAGCGATTGCGCCGGATAGAGGCAGCCGAAGACAAGTTTTCCATAGCGTTTCATTGTAGTCCCGCCCCCATTACCATCACCTCTTTAAAAGAAGGAAGTTATATCGAAGTAAATGACGCGTGGGTGAGAGACACTGGATACCAACGAAATGAGGCTATAGGGAATACCGGAACCGAGTTAGGTATCTGGACTAGCGGGGAAGAGAGAAATCGATTTATAAACCAATTATATGTGCATGGCAGTCTTGTGAATTATAAAACTGCGTTTCGCTTGAAATCTGGAGTGATTCGGATTTATCTAGTTTCAGCGGAAATAGTAGATATGAATCAAGAAAAATATGTAATTTGCGTGCATAGTGATATCACCGAACGCATCAAGGCGGAACAGGCTTTGCGCCATTCAGAGGAGAAGTTCTCTAAAATATTTCACGGAAGTCCTATTATGATGACATTATCTTCACTTGAAGAAGGGATATTTATAGATGCCAATGAGGCCTTATATACAGGTATGGGTTATACCCGCGATGAGATCATTGGCAAACCTATAAACGAGGAGATAGTCTTTTTTGCGGACAGAGAGAAAAGGCAAGAGCTGGCGAAGATCCTTTATAAAAAAGGTAAGCTGGAGAGCGTTCAAATTGACTTTCGCACCAAATCAGGTGTAATCCGAAGCGGTTTACTCTGGGGTCACTTACTATATTTGAATGATAGACTGTGTCGTATGACGAGTTTGATTGATATCACTGAACAAAAACGAATTGAACAGGAGATGGCCCGCTTATCGGACTTAAACCTCATTGGAGAAATGGCGGCCAGTATTGGCCACGAGATCAGGAATCCCATGACATCAGTCCGCGGCTTCCTACAAATGTTTAAAGATAAGTATATTGAAGACGGCGAAATTCTTGATCTTATGATTGAGGAACTTGATCGAGCCAACGGTATTATATCTGAATTTTTAGGGATGGCTAAGAATAAAATTGTTTATTTACAACCGCAATATATTGATCAAGTAGTTAAAGCCATATATCCAATGCTTGAGGCCGATGCCAATTACAAGGAAATAAAAATAGATTTAAATTTAGGTAAACCCCCTATACCAGTAATTGATCAGAATGAAATTCGCCAGGTAATTTTCAATTTAGCCCGCAATGGTATGGAAGCTATGGTATCCGGGGGAACATTGACGATTGGGACAACAGTTGAGAAAGGTGAAATTGTACTATATGTTAAAGATGAAGGACCCGGGCTAAAACCTGAGATTATTGATAAAATTGGAACACCCTTCTTCACTACCAAGGAAAAAGGCACTGGATTGGGACTGGCCGTCTGCTATAGTATTGCCGCCCGCCATAATGCTAGACTTGAGTTTGAGACTAGTCCTCAGGGGACTACCTTTAAGATGAGGTTTCCCCAGCAGAATGAGGTGGAAATGGCTAGACCAGGCGATGAGGTTTTACCGAATTCTTCTCCTTATTAACAAACACTTTTCTAAAACCGGCCTTAAATGTTAATAATAACTTATAACAAAATGCATACACCTATACGGAAACATATTGCGTAAGGGAGGAAGCTCTGTGGTAAAAGTGGTGGTAAGACAACTGGTAAGAAACACGGAGAGATATGCCAATCAGAAGGTCGAGGTTAATGGATGGATTAGGACTAATCGTGATCAAAAATCTTTTGGTTTTATTTCCTTAAATGATGGTACTCATTTTAACACGATCCAAGTTGTATACGAAAAGGAGACGCTGCTAAACTTTGAGGAAACAGCCAAACTCAGAGTGGGATCTGCAGTCAAAGTCATAGGAATATTGGCTCTGACACCGCAGAGTAAACAGCCTTTTGAAATAAAAGCACTAGAAGTTGTTTTGGAAGGGGACTCTCCTGAAGACTATCCCATTCAACCCAAGCGGCATACTAGAGAATTTTTGAGAGAAGTAGCCCATTTGCGTCCTCGAACCAATCTGTTTGCAGCGGTATTTAGAGTACGATCGCTGCTTGCTTACGCTATTCACCTGTTCTTCCAGGAAAGAGGCTTTATTTATGTGCATGCACCGATCATAACAGCCAGTGATGCCGAAGGTGCAGGGGAGATGTTCAGGGTAACCACCTTCGATCCGCAAAAACCGCCTCTTACAGAATTAGGCAAAGTGAATTTCTCTGAAGACTTTTTCGGACGTCGCACCAATCTTACCGTGAGTGGTCAATTGGAAGCTGAAGCATTTGCCCTGGCTTTTAAGGATGTATATACGTTTGGGCCAACTTTTAGAGCTGAGAATTCCAATACTGCTCGACATGCTGCCGAGTTCTGGATGATCGAGCCTGAAATTGCCTTTGCAGATCTTCAGGATGATATGCAGCTGGCGGAAGATATGGTGAAATACCTTATAGCCTATGTCCTAAAAAACGCCCCTGAAGAGATGGAATTCTTTAACGGATTCGTTGATAAAGGCCTTGAGGAAAGACTGCAAAACGTAGTTGAATCAGATTTCATACGTTTAACCTATACGAAAGCCATAGAAATTCTGGTCGGATCGGGAGAGCAGTTTGACTATCCGGTAGCATGGGGCAGTGACTTGCAAACTGAACATGAAAGATATCTAACCGAAAATGTGTTTGCCAAACCCGTCTTTGTGACCGACTATCCCCAGGGGATCAAAGCATTTTATATGCGGCAAAACGATGATAGAAAAACGGTTGCCGCTATGGATTTGTTAGTGCCTGGAGTCGGGGAATTGATAGGGGGAAGCCAAAGAGAAGAGCGATTAGATGTATTAGAACAAAGGATGGAAGAGCTGAAAATGGACAAAAAAGAGTTGGGATGGTATTTGGATCTGCGTAAATACGGCGGTGTCAAGCATGCCGGATTTGGATTGGGTTTTGAAAGACTCGTTATGTACGTTACCGGGGTGAGTAACATACGAGATGTGGTCCCGTTTCCAAGAACCGTAAAATCTTGTGAGTTCTAGCCCAGTTTCATATTCCCTTATCTCATATAAGGCAGACCAGAATCAAAGCAAAGGGTTGGAAACGGATCTTCTGATAATTCGGGGCTAACGTAACTACCACCCTTAATTGGGTAACTGAGACGAAGCTCCATGATTTAACCAAGGGTTAAAAGCCACTCAATATTTTCAATCGGTCCTATATCTTTTATCTAATTCAAGGTATTTGTCCAAACCGACTAGCTCATTGAACTTATTAAAACTAAGCATTTGTTCTTGATATTGGGCGGTTGAACCTGTTTCATGCAGGATTCTAAATACATTGTTCAATGTATAGGTAATTGAATATAATGCGGTACAAGGCCAGAAGACGATCTTAAACCCTAATTGCTGCAAATCTGCTGCAGTAAGGCAAGGTGTCCTGCCCCCTTCTACCATGTTGGCAATTAACACCGTCCCAGGAAATGCCCTGCCAATGCTTTCTAATTCTCTTGCACTTTGCGGAGCTTCAATAAATAGCGCATCTGCCCCCGCTTCCAAATACAGCTTGCCCCTTTCTATTGCCTCGGAAAGTCCTAATACACCTCTGGCGTCGGTACGGGCTACAATTAATAGGTCATCGGATTGTTTGGCCTGGCAAGCAGCCTTGATTTTCTGAACATGCTCTGATGCGGGTATGATTTCTTTGCCTTGCATGTGACCACAGCGCTTGGGAACTACCTGATCCTCAAAAATGATCGCAGCTGCACCTGCCTTTTCGTACTCCTGAACAGTTCGCATCACACTTAGAGGGTTTCCGTAACCCGTATCTCCATCGGCTATTACCGGTAGTTCAACCGCATCTATAATAACCTTTAAAGCATCAGCCATTTCGGTCATGGAGAGATAACCAACATCAGGCTGAGCCAAGCGGGAAGCAGCAATACTATAGCCTCCCATGAGCATTACTTTAAAGCCTGCTTGTTCAATGATTTTGGCGCTCAAAGCATCGTAGGCTCCAGGAACAATTAGGGTTTCATTGGCTTGAATTAACCGACGCAGTATAGCAGCTTTTGATTCCTTCACAGGTTTGCCTCCTTCTGTTCTACCAATCTGTTAGCGGAATAATCTCGAGTTAACCTAGCGGCTTAAGGTTTTCCAAAAGCCTGACAATATCTAATGGCAGCTGGACCTCAAAGTTCATCGTAGTATCTGTTCGAGGATGTTTAAAGAACAATTGCCCGGCATGCAACGCTTGCCTATTGATTAGAGGCGATGAATTACCATAACGGGTATCACCGCAAATGGGATAACCTAACTGGCATAAATGCACCCTTATTTGATGAGTGCGGCCTGTACCAAGGGTAAGTAAAAGTAAGGTATATCCTTCATATCTTTTTAAAACGGTGTAGTTAGTCAGGGCATCTTTACCAGAGGAATCAACTGTTCTCTCACAACTGCGGGGATTAAGGCGGGCAATAGGCAGATCAACACAACCTTTATCCGCCTGAATAACGCCTTCAACGAGCGCCTGATAATGACGCTTAATTGTCCCGGTCTTCATTTGCCTGAAGATTGCCTGGTGGGCGTACTGGCTTTGGCCAATAAGAATAAGTCCGGAGGTATCCTTGTCCAGGCGGTTAATAGGCCGAAAGAGATTGAATTTGCCTCGCTGCATCCAGTAATAAGAGACCGCGTTAGCCAGGGTTCCATCCGGTATGTGTTTAACTGGATGAACCGCCATTCCGGGGGGTTTATTAATAAGCAGGAAATCTTCATCTTCGAAAACTATATCCAGAGGAATATACTGAGGTTCAATGCAATTATTTTCTTCCAGGTCTAGATTGACCGTAACCTGGTCACCGGGTTGCAGCTTGTAATTAGTAAAAGTAATTTGGCCATTAACCCTAATTTTTTGCTGCAATTTCAACTTAGAGAGCAGTGAATGTGACAATTGCATGTGAGATATTAATACTTCTCGGAGATAAATATACTTATCGCCCGGATTAAAAGTATAATCAAGAATATTATCGGTCATCTCAGGTACTTCCTATCAGTGGAGTAGATTTTATTCTATATTATAATATAGTCACATGAATAATATAGGACAATTATCGATCAACCTTGTGGATACAGCAAAGAAGCTTGTCGGTTCTTGTAAACATATGCTTATAGAAGCCACGCTCACGGATGTTATTGCCATAAGGAAATCTTCACCTGATGACGACCTTTACGGGATAAACCGCCGATCTCTTCAAGCCGGAAACGACCTAAACCTCGTACTGAGATGAGATCTCCTGCTGTGACCGAAGCCGAACATTTGTTGACTTCCATATGGTTTATTCTCGCACTGCCAGCTTCGATATAAGTATCTGCATCAGACCGCGACAAATTGAAAGCTGCTGCAATAGCAACATCCAGCCGAAGAGAAGCCATGCTCATTTGTAATACCTTCAGTTCAGGCGATTGAAAAATGAAATCGCCGCTTGATATTATTTTGGCCATTACAGTACTATATTTAACCCGTGTAAGCTGCTGACAGACAAAATCTGCTATGCCAACATCAGCGATCAAAAACGCGGTAGTGTTTTGAACCACAATGTCCCCCAACTTTTCTCTTTTTAAACCCAAATTCAATACCGCTCCCAGATAATCACGGTGGGCTATTGACTGCTCCTTGAAATCTTTATGAATAATCCTAAGAAAAGCAATCCTGGCATCAGCCTCTGCTTCCCAGTGAGGAAAAACAACTAATCGTTTCCGTTCAGCTTGCTCATAACCGCCGTCAAGATGCCATTCAATAGTAGGTTCGTTGACTGCCACAGCCTGTGCCAGTTCCTGCTGCCTAAGATCCATGAAATCACTTTGCCCACACGATCCATGGAGAGCTTTCTGTACCAATTCATCGAGCCTAGCAATCAAACGCTTTTCATTATCATTACGGGCTAGTTTAATTAGATAATCGTTCATATTCAATCTTTCAAATTAGAAATTTTACTTATTAATTCTTACCTGCTAGGTAGGTACAGTAGCCGTAACTTATTGAACCTTCTTTAGTAGTTTCACAAGGAAATTCATTACATTAGAAACATAGTGAGACATGCTTGGTAAATGCACATTTTGAGATTTTACAAAACTGATTATCTTTGGGCTTGCAACCTTCATCACCATTAGGACACGTCTTACTAACCATTCTAGGGCATTTTTCGCAAGCTATTCCACACACGGAAATTTTCATAATATTACCTCTTTATTAGTACAGGCATTATTCGATAAAGAACATTACATTACATTCCTTCTTTTCCGTGAGGCAGGGGTATAGGGTGACAACGAGAACCAGCCCCATTTCATTTGAGTGAGCGAAATTCTGCAATTAGTAAATCTACCATTCTATTATAGCTGTATACGCCGTCATTCTGTCGGTTGGATTTCAAATACAAATCGTTGAGATCATTGCTCATTTTTCCTGCCAGACCCTCATGCTTCTGGACAAAAATCGAATAGTCTTCCAAGTCCTTCTGAACTCCATTGCTGTAGCTCTTTCTCAACTCTGAGTATCTTTCTATATCATATTTTCTAAGCATATTCATTGAATTAATAACTGCCAGAAGATTCCCTGAGTACTGAAAGTCAATATCGGGGTTCAGGTTGCAAGTAAGATAGGCAATATAGTTTGCTTCATCTTCCCTGGCGAAACCCCGTTGGTGGGCCATCTCATGGGACACGGTACATGGCAGCAAAGCATCAGGAACCGCCATATTTACATTGGCCTCACCGGTGAACGGGCAATACACCCCATCTAGCCCCACATATGACATTATCTCACTCATTACAATCCCTTTGGGGGTGCCGTATCTCCCGCCTAGTTCCGGATAAATTGCGGCAGCCTCTAGGTATCCTGCATCACCACCGTTAAGTATATGTTTTCTATTTCCTGAAGCAATCATTACGCCGAGTTCATCCTGATTAACCTTAATTCGCAACTGATTGGTGCGATCAATTAAAATATTACATACATTTGTCAACTCTTCGGTTGAAGCCGGTTGGATGTTGTAATGCGCCATTTGGGCAAAGGTTATGCGGTTGAAATTCAAACCCCAAACCAAGATGAATAACAAATATAGAATACTAATAAACGATAGTAGATTGAACAGGTTGCGTGCAACAAACACCTCGCCGATCCTTCTCGTCTTTATGAAAAGGACAAGCAGACTGACCAATTTCCACACAAATACTAATACCAGGCAGATCAGCAGCAATTCTGCCAGTGAAAACGATAAAATACCTGTTACAGTGCTTAAAAACTTGACAAATATGCAGTTAATTCCTGTTGAGTAATATCTCTCAATCATAGAGGGGAAAAAAGAACATACATATGAAATTATTATTCCAGCTGGCAGGCATAGAATTAAGTACCATCTTTTTAGATTTGACATGAGCAAACTCAATAATGTAACCCCCGTATCACGTGTATGCCTTAGCAAGAACTCCAACTATTGATTTATTCAACTTCAAATTTCATTACTATATGATCCCAAACTCGTCTCCAAATAACACCTTCAGCTTTAGTTCTTCCTATAAACACTGCTAACCGATAGATTAATCGGTCTTGTGGGAGGCTGTAAATTGATAGTAAATTAAACCTGCCAGAGCCACAGGGAGAAGGGTAATGAAGTACATTGTCTGATAGCTGGAGGCCGCCGCCACGTATCCCCAAATAATCGATCCTAAACCAATACCTAGATCAAAAGTGGCGAAAAAAGTGGCAGTGGCGGCACCTCGCCTGTGTACTGGTGCATGGCGCACGGCCTGGGCTTGTATTGTGGGAAGACAAAACCCAAAACCAATGCCAATAAATGCACCTGCTAACAGGAACCCAGGAATAGAATGCGAGAGGCCTGTGGTAACCATTCCCATAGCTAGAGTCAGATGGCCGACGGCTAAGACCGTGTCTGTTCCGCCTTCATCTGCCCAGCGGCCAGATAGAGGTCGGGAGACCAACATAGTCACTGCCATAGCTGTGAAAAATAATCCGATATTAGTAATGCCACGTTCAATTGCATAAAGAGAAATATAAGAAAGCACTGAACCATAAACGATGGCCAGGAAAAACATAACCCCCGAAGCTGGCAGGGCAGTTTTCTCAACCAGGTTGTACCAGATCCCGGTGACAGTTCTTCCCGAAGTATTTATTGGAGCAGCTGATGTTCGGACCATTAAACTAATGCCAAATGCCGCCCCGGTCAGCAAACTTATCACTAAAAACAACATAGGATAACCGGATTTATCTACCAGCCCAAAACCTATCATAGGGGCTAGAGCCATTGAGAGAGTTGAGGTTAACCCAAAAAAGCCCATGCCTTCATTCAAACGGCCTAGGGGCAGACTATCAACTACAATAGTGCCGATCGCCGTACTGGCCAGGCCGAAAGCCATACCATGGAAAATGCGTATTAACGTCATTAACGACACATTACCGGCCAGACTGTAAAGAAGCGAGGCACCCAGCATTAGAAGCATACCTAAAACCATGACCGTTTTTCGGCCAAAGCTGTCAACCAACCAGCCTCCGAGAGGGCGTACGACCATGGCGCTTATAGTATAAGCGCCCATCACAAAGCCAACATCCCTGGGGTCTCCGCCAATAGTTAATAGATACATAGGCACACTGGGGAAGAGCATTTGGGTACCCATGAATAGAACGAAATTTACCAAACAAAGCAAGATGAAATTCTGGGTCCAGATATAGGACGGTTTCGCAGAGGTGAGCAGGCTTTCGCTCAATTGTGCCTTACTTAGCATATTTCCCACAAATAAAACTCCCTACATATAGTTACCTGTGAGCTCATGATTTTATGCAACGTGTTTAAAACATGCTATCACGGATTTGCTTCCTAAGCCAAACATTTGTTGGGTGAAAACCCTCTCATTTCATTTCTGCCTCCGGTATTATACAGAAAAACTAGCAAGCGTGGTTATAGTATTGTAAAAAACATGGTGACATTGCCGATATCGTGAGTATGCAAAATATAGACCTTTCAGTATGGTTATTGCCCAATTTTATAAGGGTCAGTTGGAAATGAGAAAAAGACTTTGGAACCATAGTTCTCTAAAATCAGAGAGAAGGAAATAAATCTAAATGAAATTAAGAACCAAGATTCTGTTATGGCTTCTACCGGCGTTAATACCAATGTTATCGATAATATATATTAAATATTCGTCACAGAGCCAAACTTCTAGAGAAAGCATGTTGAGTCTAAGCTCGCTAGCGGTCGAAAACGGCTCTCATGAGCTTAATAGCTATTTCGAACTGAAGAGTTCGACTTTTAAAATCCTGGCTAGTGCTTGATTGGAAAACATAAATAGTATTAAAAGCAAAAATGGACATTCCCATTTGGATATGGAAACACAGCCACAGCCAAACGAGTTCTCTTCAGTCTCAAGACTCACTTTAGAGAATTAGTTCTGCACTATCAACCCCCAGCATAACCTAAATAGCGGCCATATTAGGGGTGTAGAAACTCTATTGTGATGGAATAATCACAGTTTAGGTAATGACGGTCCAGATATTATTTATTCCAATTACCGAAGAAACCGAACTAATTATACCGATTGGAGAATGGGTTCTGAAAGAAGCATGCAGCGCTGCCTGCAGATGGAAAAACCTATTTGGCTTTGACGGTATAATTTCTGTTAATATTTCAACCTTACAGTTGAGGCATATCACATTTGTTCAAAATGTTAGAAATATATTAGGAGAAACCGGATTAAACCCGGAAAGACTTAAACTTGAAATTACTAAAAGCGTGTCTGCCATATATATTTATTGATAGATATTATAGAATTAAATTAGTTGCAAAAGATAAAAAAGTTTTAGGATGGTTATTCTTAAGAAAGTAGGCGGGGTATGCAAGATAAAATTAGAAATATTAAAGACGGCATGATTAACGCGGGATATGTCTGCGATGATAAAACAGCAACGGTGCTTTATCTTGCTGAGGCTTTGCACAAGCCGCTTATCGTAGAAGGACCAGCTGGAGTAGGAAAGACCGGACTTGCTCAAGCATTTAGCCTAATGAAAAACATATCTTTAGTGCGACTCCAATGCTATGAGGGTATTGACGAATCCAAGGCTTTGTATGAGTGGAATTATAAACGTCAGTTGCTGCATATTCAGGCGGTAGCTAACAAAAATATTGATGTAATTGAAGTTGAACAAGATATCTTTTCTGAGAACTATTTACTGCGGCGTCCCTTGTTGCAATCGATTAGTTCGCCTGCTCCTACAGTTCTGCTTATAGATGAAATTGACAAGGTTGATTTCGATTTTGAAGCCATGCTGCTGGAACTATTATCGGAATATCAGATGACGATACCAGAGTTGGGGACTATTAAAGCGCTGAATATTCCCTTCGTATTTCTCACCTCTAATGCTACCAGGGAGCTCTCCGAAGCGCTCAAACGCAGGTGTTTGTGGTTGTATCTGGATTTTCCCAACTCAGAAATCGAACAACAAATATTACTTCTCAAGGTACCGGGAATTACCCAATTGATGGCTGGCAAAATAGCTGCTGTAGCCCATAGTATCCGCCAGGTTGAGCTGAAAAAGGCTCCCAGTATAGCAGAAATCTTAGACTGGGCTTCGGCGTTATTAGATATGGGGATAGATGATCTTGATGTAGAAACCACACTGCAAACCCTTACAATTATAATCAAACACCGGGAAGATGCGGTCAAACTAGAAGGTATGATGCGTAGTCGAAATGATCTGAGCTTCCAACCAAGTCCAACCTCTAACCGAGGGTGGCGATGAGGAGGAATATCTTATATGAGCTTTCTTAAAATGTTGCAAGAATTCTTCGCCGACTTGCGCCAAGAAGGAATACCGATAACATTTAGTCAGGTTGAAGACTGCTGCCAAGCTTTACTGCTGATTGACTGGTCGATGGAAGAGTATTTCTACACAGCTCTTTACAGCACTCTAGTGAAGGAACATAGCCATGAGTCTGCATTCGCAAACGTTTACCACCGACATTTTAAACCAGGAACTACGGAAATAATGAGCCAGCCGCAGTGGAGTCCCCCAGTTTATCGAGAATCCGATTTAATTGAAGACATTAGTGGCTATGCCATTGATGCGCTTCCGGTGCCGGGTATGCAATCCATGCGCGGAGGTCTCTCCCAAGCTAACCGCAATCCACTTGACCAAAACTTCGGACTGGCTAATTTGGATGATGTGCGCAAAATGGAGACCCTATATCCTCTCATAGCCAGACGCCTCGCGGCACGAATGATTAAGAAGAACCGTCGGAACGACCAGAATATTATCAACTACCGAAGCACCATGCGGCACAGCATGGCCACTGGAGGAGTGCCTTTAAATATCGTTACTTATAAAAGGCATAAAGAGAAGCCCATAATAATTGCTTTATGCGATGTTTCAGGATCAGTCATGACCTTTAGCTGTTTCGCCCTCGCTTTATTATCCTCTATGCAGAGATTTTTTCGCCAATTGCGAACATTTGCATTCATAGAGGATCTGGATGAAATAACCCACCTTTTGAGTACCGGGGATCCACTTAATCTCCGTACCAGTGTACTGAAGGGCGCACGCCGAGTAATGGGTGTTAGGGGTTATACTAACTACGGTGCAACTTTCATGGGTTTTATTCAACGTTACGGTCATACCCTATCCCCTAAAACCAGCGTTCTAATTTTTGGAGATGCCCGTAACAACTGGAACAATGATGAGACTTGGGCCTTGGATGAGATTAGAAAGAAGTCCAAACGGGTTTACTGGTTTAATCCCGAGTTAGGGTCCAACTGGCCGAGGGGCGATAGCCGCATGGAGGTATATCGCAAGTGTTGCCACCACTCCTTTTCCTGTCCCACTTTATCTAAATTGGAACAAGCCATTGGCAAATTATAAACGGGATCATTTCAAAGACAAAACTATACCGTATTCTTTATACAGTAGTGGAACCTCTTTGGCCAGTCTTCAATAAACTGCTCCCGAATTATGTGACTACTATTGAAAAGGCAGGACGTCCCATGATTAAAGTTGCCCAACCATGATATACGCTGCAGCTGCTCGAGAAGAAGGATATCAATCGCAATTCTGAAAAAATTACCCAATATTAGTATGGCCATAGCAGGATAAGGAACTTGAATTGTCGAAATGGTTGCAAAGATATGAAAGTATTATCTCTTATTCTATGAAATGCAATGGGGTTCAGGTTGAAACTTGGACCTTTCTATATATTTCATGAATAGAGAATGGGATATCTAGCAAGGGGGAGCACTGTTGCTTGATGATCGCAGTAGAGAAGAGCTGATGGACGAATTAATTAGTTTACGCCGAGAAAATCAGGCTTTGAAAGCCAATGTCAGCCAGTATAGACAGATCGAAGCAGAGCTAAATGAAAGCCATCAGAAACTGCGATTAAGTGAAGAACGTTTTAGGTTAGCATTGGCCAATTCGCCGATGCTAGTATTTAATCAGGATCAAGAACTTCGTTATATCTGGATTCAAAAACCTCTTCGGGGTTTCTCATTAGAAGAAGTTTTGGGAAAAACAGATCTAGAGCTATTCCCAGAGGATGACGTCCATTTAACAGAGATTAAACGTTGGGTTTTGAAAACCGGAATATGTTCACGGGATGAGGTCAGAATTAAAATTAAGGGAGAGGAGAAATACTTCGATCATTTTGTTCATCCTGTTTTTGATGCAGCGGGAACAGTGGTTGGCATAACCTGTGTATCCAGTGATATTACGGAGCGCAAGCATATGGAAGAGGCTCTCCGACAATCCGAACGAGAGAATTCAGAGATTCTCAACAGTATCACTAATGCATTCTATTCCCTTGATCGTGAATTACGTTTTACCTACCTTAACAGAGCGGCTGAGAAAATGATTGGTAAACCACGAGAAGAGGTAATAGGTCGCGTTGTAAATGAAGTATTCCCCACTATTAGACCTGAGTTTCTAGAGATTTACCGCCAGGTTGCCGATGAAAATAATCCGCATCACTTCGAGAACTTCTTTCAATCTATCCAACGATGGATAGATACCAGTGTCTATCCTTCCCCTAATGGAGTTTCCGTTTTCTTCAGAGACATTCATGAACGTAAACTTCTGGAGCAAGCTCTTCGCGATTCGGAAGAGCGTTTCAGTATGGCTTTTATGGTGAGCCCAATACCGATGACTATATCCAGGCAGGAAGATGGGATGTTCATAGATGTGAACGACAGCTTTCTGCAATCGGCAGGGTACAGTCGGGGGGAAATTATTGGTCGGTTGTCAGTGGAGTTGAAACTCTGGAAGGATATAAGCGATCGTGCTGAAGTATTAGGTCGTTTACAACGAGGCGAAAAGGTTCGCGAAGTAGAAATAAAATATTGTACCAAAAAGGGCAAGGGGATCGCTTTATTGTCGATGGAGCCGATCGTACTTAACAATACACAGTGTATTGTAACCATGCTAAACGACATCACCGAACGTAGGCAGATGGAAAAGGATCTAGCTCGTCTTGACCGTTTAAGCCTCGTTGGAGAAATGGCCGCCAGCATCGGACATGAAATCAGGAATCCCATGACTGCCGTACGAGGTTTTATCCAGTTGCTAAGCGAACAGGAACATTATGCCAAAGACAAAATGTACTTCGACCTTATGATTGAGGAATTGGATCGTGCCAATGGGATAATATCCGAATACTTAGGAATGGCGAGGGATAAAATCATTGATCTGCAGCCTCAATACCTTGACCAGGTAATTAAGGCTATTTATCCCATGCTAGCCGCTGATGCGAATTATAAAGGAATGCAGATTGAGCTAGATTTAGGCAGACCGCCAATGCCGCTTATCGATGTAAAGGAAATCCGACAGCTTATTCTTAACATGGCTCGCAACGGATTAGAAGCTATGGAACCGTATGGGACACTAACCATTGGTACAACTACTGAAGAAGGCGAAATCGTAATGTTTATTAAGGATCAGGGGGAAGGGCTCCCGGAGGAACTGCTGGACAAACTTGGAACTCCCTTCGTTACCACCAAGGATAATGGAACAGGCCTGGGTTTGGCTATCTGCTACAGCATCGCAGCTCGTCATAATGCCAGGATTGATTTTGAGACCAGTGTCCAAGGGACTACTTTTTATGTACGCTTCCCATTGCCTATGGAACAGACTCCTTAATATTTATGGATGAACAGATCTCTTCTCATAAAACTTCCCACGCCGAACTTAGAAAAATATTTTATGGAGTGCCCGACAGGATTAACTCATACCAAGTTAATCCTGTTAAATTGTCTGCCTTTCAAAGTATAAACCAAGACCCGCAAGGGTCCTTATGTATTTTGGGCGTTCGTATGGTCATTATGGCCACATGCTATAATACGGGTATGAGAAGGCATTGATAAAGGACTCTGGCTAAGTAAAATAGAGTAATTAATTAAAGCAATATTTAACATATTGAGAGATAATTAAAGTACATAAATATATTAATATAATTTTTAATACAAGAACGATGATTTTCAAATTTGAACATAATTATTGACTTAGGCATTATAAAGTAGCATAAACAAAATATGCAGTGGAATACAGCTAGAGTAAGGGGGGGACTCTGATGAGAATATCCGAAAATGTAATGCAATTGGGGAACTGTCACTTCAACTATTTTATCGTAGGTCAGAAAGAAGCCGCCATCATAGAATGTGGAGTAACTGGCGGGGTAAAAAGCTACATCCGACAGTGGAAGCAATTGGAAAGAAAACCTGCAATTAGTTATATGATCGCCTCTCATGCCCATTTCGACCATGTATGTGGCATTCCGGACCTGCGCACCTTGTACCCTGAAGCCGGTGTCCTAGCCAGTGCAGAAGCCCAAAAAGTTCTCGGTAAAACTAAAATTGTACAGAGCTTTTTTGCCCAAGATGAGAAAATGTCCGCGGTGTTGACTGATGAAGGCATTTTAGATTCAATCCCACCATCGCCTCAACCAGAGACGATCAAGGTTGATCAGGTGATCGGGGAGGGAGAAGAAATTCAATTGTATGGGGGTGTAAAACTACAGATTATCGATGCCCCTGGTCACAGTCCCTGTAGTTTGGCATTCTATTTACCCCAGGAACAGGTAATGTTTGTATCCGACTCAGGTGGCTTTCAAATAACCGATGACAGCCTTTTTCCGATATTTTTCCAGGGATATGAACTTTATCTGGAGACCTTAAAAAGGTTAAGGGGGTTTCCTACGCGTGTATTGGCAATTCCCCACGAAAGGTTATGGGTTCAGGGAGAAGTGCAGGCTTTTTATGATCGAGCTATAAAGACAGCTCAAGATGCTTATGCCAATATTGAGCAGATGCTGGACAGTGGGTTGGATGAGGAAGTTATTAAGAGCACCTTGTTTTCATATTACTATCGGGATAATTTAAGAATTTATACTCCAGCCAACATTTCTACCTGCGTTGAGCTGTTGCTCCGACGGGTTAAAGAGTGCTTGTAAGGAGATTTTAATTAGAGCCTAATAGCCACGTTTCGGCGTCGGCAACATTGTCAAATACCCTAAAATCGTTTCCTTGATTGGATTCGGCCAGCATTTCTTTAAATTTACCCTTTACTTTTAGTTCACTGCTTATAATAGCTGCAGTTTTGACACGGTAGTTAATGAATTTTTGCAGCACATTTCCTGCCAACCCTGATTTCAGGTTAAAGAAGTCGTCAGAAAACACTTGAGCATGCAGCAGCAAGAGATAAGTACTATTTTCAATACATGCGGCAATAAGATCCAAAGCATCCTGTTCGTTGTGAAGTGAAGTTTCAACCGAGGCGCATTCTATATATTTGTTATGGCCTTTTTCGATTAATCTATAATTCATTCAATTTGCCTCCTCCTAAATATGCTAAAGTTGGCTGACAAACAGCCTGTTTACATTATAAACCATTGGCCAGCCTAAAAAAGCATTAGTGCTATTCGCATTCAACCTATCCCACCTTGTATAATCCTTTCTACATTACCCCTGTCCATTCGGCTGACATTATTAAATTATTAGTAATTATTGCAATAATTGATGTGGGAAAAATTGATTGACCCATTAATGGTATCTTGTTACAATAAACTAACAAACGGTAGTTAGTATATTGGTTAGGGAGGACCCGCGATAATGCTCCTTACAACGAAAGAAAAACTAAAAAAAGCCGCCCTTACAGCTTTCGCCCAAAAAGGTTATGAGGGCGCTACTATGCAGGAAATAGCCGAAGCAGTGGGGATTAATAAGGCGTCTATCTACAACCACTATAAAGGGAAGGAGGATCTGTTTCTAGCCGTTTATGAAGATGTAGCACAAAAATATGAAAATTTACTTAAACGCATGATTAAAAACTCAGCGAATATGGAGATACACGATAAACTCCTCTACATGTTTAAGGAGTATATTCTTTTTTATTACCGAGATATGCATATTTCTTTGTTTTGGACTCAGACTTTGCTACTTACTCCTGCGGAGATACGTAAAAAGTTATACGCAGATATTTTGAAGCGTGAACAGCCATTTGAAAAAAAGATGTTAGAAATACTTTTAGAAGGAATGCAGCAGGGAATAATCCGCCGGGATATTCCTTCCAAGATGCTCATGTCTTATCGAGCTATGCGGGATGGCCTGCTGCTTTGGATGCGGATAACTCCTGAATTATCGGGTGAATGGATCGAGGTATTTTGGAAAGATTTCTGGCTGGGAATATCAGAAAGAAACGTTAACGGTGATGGGCGTGAAGAGACTCAAAGCAGCCTTGACCTGGAGCGTGTTCTCAATCCGCCGTTATCTGCAAGTTTAGAAAAGATGTACACTACTCCGTGTTTGATCTGCAAAAAGGAATTTGCGATTCCGTTTACTGATTATCGCTATAAAGATATTAAATACAAACGCGATGCCCATCATCTTTGCAATGATTGCGGCAAAATGGTGCAAGAAGAATGTCAAAAGGCAACCGGACTTTCTCCGGAATTGGTCGATATTTGGGAGAAACTACTGGGTTACAAAGGCAGTAAACAAGTTAATACGAATCCCAAACAGGGTAAGGGAAAGGATTGATGGTAAATGAAAGCTATCAAAGAATTCAAGCTAATTGAGTGCAGCGGCACACCTTATGAGATCGGCCGCCAGTGGGGCGAAGGGTGTAAGGAGAGCATTTTGAAGACTTCGGAGAATGCTTTTAACGGAATGAGTCTTATGTATCAAGCCACCAGGGAAGAAGTCATTGCCAGGGCCACGAAGTTTCTTCCTTTAGTTCAAGAGTATGACCCCTATCTGGTTGAAATAATGAGTGGGCAGGCTGACGCCACAGGACTTACTTTTGAAGAAATATTTACTCAGAAGTGCATGAATGAATTGACTTTTTACTACAGCGGCAAAATTATAGGTCTATGCACATCTTTCGCGGCAACCGGAAAGGCAACGGAAGACGGGAAAACAATCCTGGGCCAGAATATAGATTGGCTTGTTGGAAGTCCAATAGATTTATTGAAAATTAATCACTCTAATGGCCTCGTTCAGTTCATTTTAAGTTTTGCAAATTGCAGTGAATGGACTTTTACCTCAGCCGGGTTTGGTATGTGTGTCAATGCCACCTTAGGGCAAGACTACTCCTTTAATATTCCCTTATCCTGTTACCTTCCCAGAGTGATGAGGCAGAACAATATCCACGATGCTTTGGACCTCCTAAAACAGGTTGCCCGCGGTCTGGGTTACTATCATCTGGCTGATACAAACGGGCAAATGTGTGGTATTGAAAGCATTCATAATGATTTTGAAATCGTCTATCCGGAAAAAGATATGCTGCTGCACTCAAATCATTATATTACCGAACGTTTCCAAGCGGGCGATACAGCCTCTGTATTTCAACCGGACAGCTACCATCGTTTAGATAAAATAGGCAGCTTCATGAACCAGCATTATGGTCGCATAGATACTGAAATAGCCATGGAAATTCTGGCTGACCACGACCATCATCCCAATTCTATTTGCCGGCACATTGATCACACCGTCCCAGTTTCATCGGTAACATTGGCATCATTTATCATGGTTCCGGCAGAAGGGGTTATATATATTGCCTGCGGCAACCCGTGCGAGTATGAGTATACCCGGTATGAGTTTTAGACTATTAAAACACTGGAAGACTCATTTGATTCGAGTCACAGGGTTTAATTAAGGAGGAATTACCTTGTACACAACCATATGCTTGGTCTATAAAAAAGAATTCGCCATTCCTTTCTCCGATTTTCGCTACAAGGATATAAAGTATAATCGCGGCTTACATCATGTATGTAATAAATGCGGCAAGATGGTCCAGGAGGAATGCCAGAAAATTACCGGACTTAACCCGGATCTGATTGATTTTTATGATAAGAACCTGCGCTCCAGAAGTTAATCGAAGACAGGGCACGGGCTAAGAGGTGAATGATTACTTTGATTAGTTAAGAGAAAGGAGTTATTTTGATGAGCGATTTTAATTATGACTCATACTGTGGATTATATTGCGGAGCATGCTCCATCATAAAGGCTTACCAATCAGGAATTAAGGATCCCTTCGCCTGCTTTTGGAGTGATGAAGCGGGTGCGGAACTAAAATGCCACGGTTGTAAAACAGATAAGGTGTTTGGCGGCGCCGCCGAGTTCGGAGGGTGTGCCAAGTGTCCTATTAGAGCCTGTGCCAGGGAAAAGGGTGTTGAACGCTGCCTTAGTTGCCCTGATTTTCCTTGCCAGAATTTTAACCCGCATACGGATATGGCTAAATACTTATTCGATAAACTGCCCCATATGAGTACAATAGCGGCTAATTTACAAATAATTTTGAGCGAGGGTGCAAGCTGTTGGCTGGAACAGCAGGAAGCCCAATGGAAATGTCCTGATTGCCAGACCGATTATACCTGGTACGCCAATCACTGCTCCAATTGCGGCAAAGACCTGGGAGACAGAAAGCCCTATAAAAAAACATTCGACAAGAGTGTGTTCCAAATAATGACACCACCTGATCCGGATCAACTTTTTAATAAAGAGGTTGTATATAAGCTTGAGGGAATGGATCGAGTAAAGCCACAAAAAAACATTGTCTATAGTGTTGTGCAAGAAAACGACTTGCTTTTAGATTTATATTTGCCGCCTGATCTATTGACTGACAAAAAAATGCCGGTTGTGGTGCTCATACACGGTGAAACCCCGCTTCCGAATCTGAAGGACTCAGGACAAAACAATTCTCTGGGCCACCTAATAGCGGCTTCAGGATTTGCGGCGGTTGCCTTTAATCATCGTACCCTAATGCAAGGCGCTGGGATAAAAGACGTAATTGAAGACATAGAGACTCTTATGAATTATCTGATTGATAATGCTGATGAGTTTGGTATAGATAAGAACCAAATAGCCATATGGTCATTTTCTATGGGCGTTCCCTTCGGTCTATACGCGGGAATTCATAACAGCCCCTCATATATTAAATGCATGGTGGCATACTACGGTTTTTATGATTTCACGTCGTTATGTAATTTGTTACGCAGAACCGATGAGGATGCTGAGGAATTTTCACCGGTTCAGCTATTAAGTCAATGCCAAGATAAAGTTGCTCCGATACTCGTTGCTCGGGCCGGCATGGACCAGATTCCCACAATTCTTAACTCACTTACTAACTTTATCGGGGCAGCAACGACTAACAATATACAACTTGACGTTTATAATCATCCCACTGGAGTGCACGCTTTCGATTTATTTAATGACAATCCCAGGACGCGTGAAATAATCGAGAAAACCCTGGAGTTTCTAAAGAGGCATTTATTTGAGCTTTGATTTTAATAAGAATTGTTGGATGTCAATCAGATTAAGCAGAGGGAACTAACTATGGCAATGAAGGCTGGAATCAAACAAAAAAATGAAATAGTAATTTTAGTTCATGGTTTTAATAACGATGAATCAGATATGTTTCCTTTAAAAAGGCATTTAGATTGCTTGGGGTATGATGCTGTTACTATAAACCTGCCCCTTAGATTTTCCGCGTTAGGGGAATGCATTTCATCATTTGACAAACAATTTCAGCAAATATTGCTGGATTGGGAAGGCTTCGAAAAAATACACTTTGTCGGCTATAGTATGGGCGGCTTAATAATTCGCTCTTTTTTGGCAAATAACACAGTTTCTAAACTAGGAAGATGTGTATTGATTGCTACTCCCAATAAAGGCACAAAACTTGCGGATCTATGTGACAAATTATTGAAGCCCTTGGTACAAATATATCAGCCGCTTAAGTCACTAAGGACTAGCGATATCGAGATCGGCAAACCTATAAACACCCCTCCGCCAGATATCGGGGCAATTGCAGGAAACACCAACAAACATTTTTGGGGTGTATTTTTGGATGGGGAAAACGACGGCAGAGTGGAAGTAGAGTCTGTAAAATGTGATGAACTGATTGATTTTGTAATTAAGCCTTACGGACATAAAGAAATCCACCATCAACCAGAGGTCGCCGACTTAGTAGATCTTTTCCTGAGGACTGGAAAGTTTGCAATCTAATCAATAACCACAGTAAATTCTGAAAGGTTAAACTGATGATTTATAAGACCATTAAAGAAGGAGTCACCACAGAGTTAATTATAAAGAAGTCTAGATTTGTCTCTATCTCAATTCCGCTTTTTCAACTACAAGATTTAGAAAGAGAACTTCGCGATACCAAGCAGAAATATCCCGGTGCTAATCATTATTGTTTTGCCTATGTGATAAGGCAGGATGGTCTTATTACAGAACGTTGCAGTGATGACGGGGAGCCAAGCGGGACCGCAGGCTGGCCTATGCTAAATGTGCTTAAGACGAGGGATTTAGAAAATGTCCTGGCTATGGTAATTCGTTATTTTGGTGGAACATTGCTGGGAACAGGGGGATTAGTAAAGGCTTACACTCAGTCGGTTCAATCAAGCTTGGATTCGGCTCGGATCGTTACTATGGAGTACTCACAGAAGATAGCAGTTACTCTGGATTATAGCTATTATAGCAATTTTGAGAAACAGTTCTCCAATATTTTAAGCCAGTTAACAGATATTCAATATGCGGAACGGGTTAGGGTAGAGCTTTGGATAGCTGTGGAAATGGAGCATGATTTTATAGCCAAAGTTGATAACCTTACCTTAGGAACAGCAGCAATTGAAGTTCTTGAAGAAGGCTTTGTTCTTCGATAAGGTTTTAGGGGGAAGGAGTGATTACCTTGTACACCACCCGATGTCTGATCTGCAAAAAGGAATTCGAGATTCCTTTCACAGATTTTAGATATAAGGATATCAAGTATAAACGAGATAAACACCATTGCTGTGATAAATGCGGTCAAATGGTTCAGGAAGAATGTCAGAAAATTACGGGACTTACTCCGGAGATGATAGACCTTTGGGATAAACTCCTTTCTAAATATAGCACCCTTCGTTAATTAATTACATTGAACAATTAAGGAGTGTTTAAAGGAAGATATTGTATTCTAAGGTAAGGAGGAATGGTTGAGAAGAGTAATCGAAGATATTGCGCCAGTGGGAATCTCCCCATGCCCCCCATTGCCATTATTTATCGTCAGTTGCCCTGCCATCACCAAACACCGGGATAGCTTCTCCTAAAAAAGTAGGTTGCGGTTCGAATATTGTCATCCAGAAATCCTTATTCCTGGCTATCGTTTCTCTGACTGCATATATATCCATCGCCTGTCCATAGTCATGAAGGTCAGAGGAAACTCCATAGGCCTCTAGACCCATGGCTCTGGCAATAAAAATAGCCCGCAGGAGATGGTAGCGCTGGGTTACGATAATAACCTTCTTTACTTGAAAAATATCCCTAGCTCTATACATACTTTCATAGGTGCTGAAACCGGCATGATCCATAAATATATCTTGCCCAGTTACGCCTTTAACTTTTAGGAAGCTTTTCATCGAATTTACTTCATCATAATATTTACGTCCATGATCTCCACTCACTAATATCTTGGGAACCTTGCCTTGTTCATATAATTCATATCCTACGGTTACACGATCCCTAAGCATGTCTGACAAATTGCCATCAGGCAACACATAGGCACCCAGGATAAGAACAGCATCGGCATGAGGAACTTGATCAGCTGGATATATGTATTTTGCTCCAACCCGTTCAACATAGGAATTGACGGTAAAAAAACTCATGCTCAGACACGCCAGCAAGATAAGAAGAAGGCTCATTACGTGTTTGCGGTGCTTTTGTAAAAGTGATCTCAATTTTACACAATCATACTTTTTCAAAGTGTTTATCTCCCTTTGCAAGATCGTTTGCTAATGTAAAAAAAGCGTAGTTAACTAATATCTCTATTATACTTGACAATTAAGTGCGAAGACAGAGGGTGAAACCAGAACCGATCCAATGTCACTAAAGAAAAAGATGACAATGAAAAATTTACTATTACCGTTGTTGTCATCCATTCAAAAAATCCCTTGAAATTATTCAACATTAAAGGAATATGGTTAATAATGGAGAATATCACCTCGGTAAATGGTTATTCCTGGTACGCTTTATGCTAAAACTGAAAGAGATTTACAGATCATATTTTGGAGGCAGGAATATTGAGTGATGAACATCGCTGTAAAGAAGATCTAATCAGTGAGTTGCATTTGCTGCGACAGCGGAACCGAGACTTAGAAGCCATTAACAATCGGTATCTGGCAGAAGAGACCATATTAACTGAACGCAAGCGGTTCAATGATGTCCTTGAGCTAATACCTGCTTACCTGGTACTGTTGACTCCAGATTATCATGTGCCTTTCGCCAACCGCTTTTTCAGAGAACGGTTCGGCGAGTCACACGGCCGACGGTGTTTCGAGTATCTGTTTGGGCGGAGCAAGCCTTGTGAGAATTGTGAAACCTATGAAGTTCTGAAAACCATGTCACCACAAGAGTGGGAGTGGATTGGTCCAGACGGGCGTAATTACCAGGTTTACGACTTTCCTTTTATTGATGTTGATGGTTCCACCTTAATTATGGAAATGGGCATTGACATAACCGAGCTGAAGATGAAAGAGGAAGCGCTGCAGGCGGAAATAGAAGAACATAATAGGACCGAGAATAACCTCCGTCTATCAGAGGAGAAGTTCTCCAAAGCTTTTCATGGCATACCAATTATGATGGCTTTAGTGACTCATGACAGGGGAGAATACCTGGATGTCAATAGAGCCTGGTCATTAGGAACGGGATACACCCCAGAGGAGGTAATCGGTCGTACCATCGAGGAAATAAACCTATGGGCGGGCAATGCGAAGTTGCCCGAAATTATGAGAAAACTTGAAGACCATGAAAGAATCGAAAATCATGAAATTCAATTCCGCACCAAAGCAGGAGAAATTCGTTCGGGATTAATATGGAGTCAAGTAGTTTTCATTGGCGAAAAGAAGTGCCAGTTAACAGCTCGAATTGATATTACCGAGCAAAAACGAACAGAGCAGGAGATGCTTCGTCTAGATCGACTAAACCTCATAGGTGAGATGGCTACCAGCATTGGCCATGAAATCAGGAATCCTATGACTGCTGTGCGCGGTTTTATCCAGTTATTGAACGAACAGGAATGCTATGCGAAAGACAAGATATTTTTTGATCTAATGATTGAAGAAATGGATCGGGCTAATGGGATAATATCGGAATATTTAGGTATGGCTCGTGATAAAATAGTTGATCTGCAACCGGAATACCTTGACCAAGTGGTTAAGACGATTAAGCCTATGCTCGACGCCGATGCCAATCACAAAGAAATGAGTATAAGGCTGCACTTGGGCAGACCGCCGATGCCCCTCATAGACCAGAAAGAAATCCGCCAGGTAATTATAAATCTAGCTCGCAACGGGCTGGAAGCAATGTTACCGGGAGGAACGCTTACCATTGGCACTACAGTTGAGGGCAGCGATATTGTTCTCTTTGTCAAAGATGAAGGGTCTGGTCTAGCCCCTGATATATTAGATAAACTAGGGACTCCGTTTCTTACTACCAAAGATAACGGCACAGGCTTGGGGCTTGCCGTCTGCTATAGTATTGCGGCTCGTCATAATGCCCGTATAGGTTTTGTAACCGGACCGGAAGGAACTACTTTTTCTGTATATTTCCCTATGTCAGTGGAATAGACTTTTTCGTTTTGACAGAGGGGAGAATGAGATACCCATAGGCATTATTAAAAATCCATCTGTTTCACGTTTACCTTTTTGCCTTTAATGGGCATATCTTGGAGTGCTTCTAAGACAAGGCTTCCTTTATTAGCAAATATATCTACATATGAAAAATAGTCCTGTACATCAATAATCCCAATGTCATTTACACTTAAACACTCAATGTTGGTAAGTGCACCCAGGATATCGCCAGGGCGCAGTTTTTTATTCTTCCCGGCATTGATACGGATTTTCATTATATCCGAATTTAATTCAGCCCGACGGTTACGGGTGGGCATAGGTCTGGCTGCATTTTCAGTAGCAAACCTCGCCCTGCCATCTATAATCTCTTCAGGGGAGGGAAGTGCTTTCTGGGGTATTTGATAGCCAATATAGTCCTCAATCTCATGCAGCATTTCATTTTCGGAAGCGGAAACGAAGGTAATTGCAACCCCTGTATTATCTATTCGTCCCGTTCGGCCGATGCGATGAACATATTTTTCTTTTTCAGAAGGAATATCATAATTAATAACCAAGCCAAGCTCTTCAACGTCGATGCCTCTACCGGCCACGTCGGTAGCGATCAGCAATGGGAATTCCCAATTCTTAAAACTCTGCATCGCTGCCAGGCGATCCGTTTGATCCATGCCCCCATGCAAGGCCGAACAACTACAGCCTTTCGCTTTCATCCGCCGCCATAACAGATCCACTTTTTCCCGGGTGTGACAGAAGATAATACAACGCTCTGGTCGTTGGGTATACATGATTTGACTTAAGAGAGCGAATTTGCCCTCCTCTTCGACAGCATAATAATATTGCTCAATTCTGGCCGTGGTTGGATTTTTTGAAAGAACTTGAATCCTCTTGGGAGTGCGCATGTATTGATGGCATATTTTAAGAATGGCATCAGGCATGGTGGCGGAGAATAGCATTGTTACACGATTAGCCGGTAGAACTTCTAATATGGCCTCCACCTGTTCGATAAAGCCCATATTTAGCATTTCATCGGCCTCGTCAAGCACCAGGTACTTAATCGCTTCGAAGGACACATTGCCACGCTGCAAGTGGTCCATTATTCTTCCCGGTGTGGCCACAATGATATGGACCCGTTGGCGCAGCTGGCTTTTTTGCATGTAAATGGGTTGCTGGCCGTAAATGGCGGCCACTCGGATGTGACTAAAGCGCCCAATATTAGCTATGTCAGCCTGGACTTGTACGGCCAATTCCCTCGTTGGGGTGAGCACTAATACCTGGGGGTGCCTTTGTTCTAAGATGATATTTTCACAGAGCGGTATCGCGAAGGCCGCGGTTTTGCCACTGCCTGTTTGGGCTTGTACAATGAGATCGCTGCCTGCAAAGGCATAAGGGAGTACCTGTTCCTGTACATCGGTAAGAGTTTCATAGCCCATTATTTCAAGTGCATGTAATACTCCTGCAGAAAAACCGTACTGCGTAAATTTTGTCTTAAGCATTATTAAATAACTCCAAATCTAACGATACTGCAATATCTTTTGGCAGCAAAATATATTACGGTTTTTCTAATATCATTGTGCTGCATATACGAAAGGTTTATGTAAGCTCTTTCTGATTTATACGCAGTGAAGAAAACACGGTGGAATGGATATAGTACTTTGCTTCTTTCCTTTTCAAACATCAAATATTCCTTGGGATTCCAGTCAGCAATATTAATCATCTCCTGTCTTTAATAATATTAGCTTGTCTATTTCACTATCACAACTGAGCATTTGCAATGAGCAGACACCTTCTGCGAGACGCTGCCAAGTAATAAACCGGCTACGCCGGTTTTGCCGACATGACCCAATACTATTAAATCTATATTATTTTCCTCTGCATACTTGATAATTTCCTTGGCTGGATTTCCGCTTAGCATAGTCTGATAATGCTCGATTCCGAATACTCCAGCCAGTTGTTTGCATTTATCCAGCATCTCTTGAAACGAATTAGTCCAACTATAAATTTTATCAGTTATTACTGGGCTTGGGGAGGATTCATCAATTTCGCCAAGAACAGAATAATCAATTACCGATACAGCAAAGAGCTGTGCTTGGTACACTTTAGCCAGTTCTAGCGCCTGAAACATTACCTTGTTGGCAAAATTTGAATTGTCCAGCGCTACCAATATTCTTCTAATTATCAAAAAAAATCCTCCTATCAAATTATAGTGGTCCTTGGTTTCTATACGGCTATTACATGTATGGAACAGTAATGCAACCTCCATATGAAATAAATGGATTAACAGTAACTCAATGAATTAGCGTATGATTAAATTATTGTATTGATCTTGAAATAATACTCTGCCTCTTACTTTCATGTATATTTCTTGGTTCTTCACCCATTTTCGATAACGATTGTCCCCCAGACATGTAATTACCGTAAGCTTATCGTTGTTCTTCATTACTACAATAAAAATACCTCTAGAATATAGTTCGAAACAGTTGCCCAAGCTACCTGGTCTCATGCGAATATGTTGCCCTTCGATGGCAGCCTCTTTAAGCCGATCTATTATTGCTTTTCTGCACGAAGTATAATCAAACAGCCTTTCCCGACATCTATTAATGGCGTGTTCAGAAATACATACTCTCATGCTTATAATCCCTCTCATCTTTCGTCGATAACTTTTTTACCGAACTTGTAATTCTGCATGGACATTCCATTTGGCTTCCCTTTCTTGGGAACAAGCAGAATAGATGGCGGCCAGCTCAGATTTAAGGATATTTTTGGCCAGCATCGCATATTGTTGCGCAATATATGGCCACTTAATCTTCCTCGCCAGTTTGGCGGCTCGCTTTTCCAATATGAGCTTAAGATCAGGTTCAGATAGAATTCGATTAAGCAATTCTGCAAGGGACTTGGGCGCTGTGTCAGGTGCTACAAGTCCTCTTTGTCTTCGCGCCACCATTTCCTGAGCATAGAGATAGGGTGTTGAGACAATAGCTCTTCCACATCCTAAGGCATAGGCCAGCGTTCCGCTGATGGCTTGATCTGCTTGTGGATAGGGACTCAGGTAGATGTCGGTCATGTATAGGTAATTCCCCAGCTCTTCAGGCTCCAGAAATCGATTTATAAAACTAACATTATCCTGCAGACCTAATTCTATTACCAGATCGGTCAGCATCTCTCGGTATCGTTCTCCTTCAAGTTTAACCAGAAGGGGATGGGTTCTGCCTACAATCAGGTACATCAGGTTTTCATGCTGTGCAACTAGTAATTTCAATGCCCTAATCCCGATTTCTATACCTTTGCCAGGTCCAATCAACCCAAAGGTGGTGATCAAATCTTTATCCTCAAAACCGTATTCTCGCTTTAACTGGCACCGGTTTTTTTGCTTAAATGTGGGTACGCCATGTTGAATGACAGATACTTTTTCCGATTCTGCCTCATAGATCTGACAGGCTAACATAGCGGAATTGTTGGTCATACAAACTACAGCGGCTGCCTGTCTGCATAGATTGCGCAATACGGTCCTCTGGCTAGTAGTAGGGGTGGGCAGCACGGTGTGAGTGACGAGCACGAAAGGTTTCTCCAGATGGCTTGTAAAATCCAATAAATAGTCGCCAGCTATACCTCCATAGATACCGTATTCATGTTGGATAATCACAAGATCAATTCCAATATCTCTATTTACAGTATTTGCCGTGTTGGCATAGTCCTCTTTTTGAGTCTGTCGAATTACATATGATACTTCATTGGGATATTGGTAGGTATAGTGGGGATCGGACACTGCTGCTATAGAAATACTATCTCCTAATCTCATCAGGTTGTCTCTCAGGTCTTGGGAGAAAGACGCAATTCCAAATTGCTGCGGTGAGTATGTGCCAACATTCAGTATATTCATATGTAGCCCCTCCTTGATTGAAAATCAACGAATTAGTTTGAAATCTCGTTTATAAGCAAGATAAAACTAGGCGAGACAAATAAAAGCATCAACACCTGAACTCGATACCTAACACATCAGATACTTACCAGGAAGCACTAATTCGATACTTACAGTACCAGTGAGCCTGCATTTCTTCAGCTTCTGAATAGATTAAGCGTTTATGTAGAGAAAATTGAAAGAAGATTGTGTGGATGATTACTCATGCTTTTTGAATATACCCCTCTTGTTCAGAAGGACTGACGGAAGAATAGAAGGCATGTAAGAAGAGAATAAGGAGAGAATAAGAAAGAGATAGAAATTATTGACATTTATGACTTATAATTATTATAAGTCTTATATAGTCAAATGTATACCAGTTAAAAATATAGTTTTTGACGTTGAACGTATATTGTTGTTAATGTCCAACAACCCACGCTATGGTTGCAGCCCCGGGTTCAAGACTAAAGAAAGATGAAAACCACAGTAGAATGGCCAATAAAACAAGTAATTTAAGAAAATGAAATGTTAATCAATTTTCGGGAAGCCACTTCATCATTCTCACCCCCATCAATTTCCTATTATTATTTAAAAATGGTCACTTCTTCGAACTACCAAATAATAGGTCAGCGTCTCACTAAATGTCTAGCCAAAGTCACAAATAAATTCGAGCCAACCCTGCTAGTTCATATAATATTTTGAGCGTTTGTGTGGATAAGATTGTGCGAATCAGTCCGTGTCAATTTTTGAATATATACCAGAGGGATTGAATGAAAAATATAAGGTGTTTAAGAAAAGAATAAGTAGAGAATAAGAAGAAATGGCAACATATAACATTATTTACCATTTATTATTATACATCTTATAGAGTTAAATGTATACTTCTGATTGAAACGACCTGGTATCAAATAAGGCGATTTATAGCTGGAGAGACATACTTGGCCCCTTATGTTATGATTGAGATGATAGTTTACTTTTAAGGGGGACACTAAAAAGTGGGAGTCGCTGTAGGGGGAACAAAAGCGGCAAGGCAAGTTGCCGTTTTTGGAGATTTAGACAATATTCACTGGGGATTATCAAATTTCTACGGGGCAAATTCAGAAGATATGATCATAAATATTATAGATAAGATATGGGATGTCTACAAAGATGATAGAGTAAGAATGTTTAGCGCCTATGCTGATTTTGAAAGGGTCCCAAGAATACAGACTGAGCTTCAAAGAAAAAGGGTCACCACAAAACATGTTTTTGGCAGCAGACGTAGAAATGATATGGTTAGATATGCAGGCGACATTGAATTGAGCTTAGATGCATTAGAGACGCTAATAAGGTTCCCGGATATAGACTGTTATGCCATTACATCGGCTGATAAAGATATGATTCCTTTAATGAACAGGGTGAGATACTACGGAAAAAGTGTTCATCTGTTTTATTTGGAGGCATTTGTTGCGCCAGATAGTCCTTTATTGGATTATGCAGATGAAGCTATATCGATTGAAAGGCTGTTAGGCTTGGAGCCGGTAAAAGTTGGCTCATTCGATATAGAATCACTAGTTCTCCAGGGAGTTGCTTTAGTGAATAGTTTTTATTTGCGAAATCTAGGGAAATCCAGAATGTATCTCGGGAAAGAATTCTTTATTACGGAAGTCATGTCGATCCTAAAAATCACCAGGCAAAATGCAATTGATCTATTAGAATTGTGTTTAAAGAAGGGTTGCTTGTCTACGGCTCTCACCGACGACAGTCATGAAAAAATAATTGTTCCTCCGGCAGTTGAACAGGTAATGGTTGAAACAATCGCCCAAATTACTTCGAATGGAAAACTGAAATAAAATACGTTTTTGTCGATCAGGTATATTTTTTCCGGCTAACTATCCATACGGAAACGCCCTGCATTCAGATGACATGTACATACAGCACCATCCTCAATCAGGCGCTGAAGAGCGGCGTTGTGGGATTCCAAGGCCTCTGAACCACTGGTATCCGCAACTCCTAAAACATCAAATCCCATCCGCAAACCATGTAGGGTAGTATGGACCATGCACATACTTGTCCAAAGACCTGACAACACCAACTGCTTTTTGCCGGTTTGCTGTATGGTCTCTAGAAGCTCATGATCCTCAAGAACATCAAATGAAGGTAATTGGCGGTCAATGAGTGGAGCATTAGGGAAGATCTCAATAATCTCGGAAAAAAAGGGCCCGTTGGCTTTGGAGCGGATGGTAGTTAATACGGCGGGAATGCCCAGTGTCTGAGCACCCTTTGCCAAGGCTATAACATTGTTTTTAATATCCGTACAGCTATGCGACTCAATACCGTAAAGCAAGCTGTCTTGATAATCCACCAGCAACAGAACACTGTTGTTAGCATCCAGGGTCCTAGAAAAATTATATTCCATGAACACTGCCCCCTTTATTTGGCCCTTATATCTATCGAAAAACGATTTAATTTTAATTTTATTGCTTGGTCTGCTGCAATTAGACCTTCCCCAGTCAACACAGGACAGTCAATGTAAGTGCTTGCTCGCCAGCCCTTTTCGTACACATTTTGTTTGGAGCGTTTAAGTGGAGTAAAAATGAATGAAACTGGTGTGAAATGGCTTCTTAGGCTTTAGGCCTACTCCTGATGTTCGAGATGGGATTAAACTGCAGGCTGAAAGGCAAGTAAAAGAAGAAATGTAATTAAATGTTAATGTATCTGCTGTATATAATTATAAGCATTATCGACTTTAATGTCCATCTAATTCAAGAATCATGTAGAAAAATGAAGAAATTTAATGTTTTCGCCAAAAAGCCTGCCGACTTGCACTGTCGACAGGCTGCTTTTGTTTATGAGCTAAGTTTCTTTTCATCGCTCATTTTTGTTGAATGTGATCTGATTCATCCCTTATAACAGGTAGTTTGTGGATCCGCTTGTAAAAGGGGCATTTGCAGGAATAATAAAGCAGATGATATTGCCATAAGAGGTTCCATTAGCATTGGTTGCGTACGCTTCGAAATAATACGGGATACCAGCATTCAATTCGCTTATCTCATAGCTGAACCTGGGATCTTTATTAATAAACGAACCGACCGTACTTTGGTGAATGGAGCAGTGGCGGTTCCATAATAGAATCCATATTCAGTGATAATGGAGCCGCCGCTCGCAATAATGGCAGCATACAGAATAGCGGCGTTATTATTGATGCTGCTGACAGTGTCAACCGTTGGCATCGTATTACTGGCTGCCGCCGAAGATGGCCAGTACAATAGGGAAATCAGTACAAGAGCCATAATCAACATTAGTCCGGATAACTTTACACTGCGCAGTGAAATCATACTTTTTCCTCCGAAGCTTCTGACTAATTTATTTTCGGTGGATTCACAACCGAGGCATGTTAGCGTTTACTTAAACCTGGCTGCGGCTTTATCAAAGGAATCCTTTACTTGATTCCAAGAATTATCCAGCCCTTCTTTGAGGTCCTCCCAGGCATCATCGCTAGATGTTCTCATTTCATGTAGTTTGGCTTGTATTGACGCCTGCTTAGTCTGTAAGGTTTTAATCTCATTGTAATAACCCTGTCTGGTTTCTGCTGCTGCCTTGTCAGCTCTGGACTTCAATTTGTCAAGCTCGGCACCCCACTCGCTGAACTGAGCTTCCATCATGCCTTGATATATCTCTCTGTTCTTCATTATTGCTTCCTCCTTTTATTAGATCTTTTTATTTATCTATAAACTCTGATGAGTTATAACGTTTCATTTTGGTACCAGGCAACTGTAATTAGTCGCTTAAAATCGAACAGGTTCAAGCCCCCGATCCTTGGCTAGGTTGTCTCTATAAAAGGAAAGCCTCACGAGACCATTTGTTACAAAAGATTAATGGTAAAACACGGTACAAAAATAAGGGTATTTATAGAGTATTAGCATGGTCGATGTAAGACCTTGCTAACAAGCCTTTTTCACTTAATATATTATTTTGAGCGCTTAAGCACAGAAGATGGATAGAAGATAGTGCGGATGTTTCTCCACGCTTTTTGAATATACCTCTCATGTCCAAATGGGTGAAAGAAAAATGGAAGATGAATGAAAGAAGAGAATTAGAAAAGAAGGGCGAGGAAATTTACAATTATTACCTATATTAATTATACAGCTTATCCAGATAAATGTATACCCAAATATTTAACGTATCAATTCATTTTAACCTCTATATCAAACAAAGGTAGGAATTTTCGGTTATACAGATATATATGGGATTATTTATGGTATCATTAAGTTTATAGTTTAACTTCTAAACGGCTGGAAATGTTGTGAATCATTAGGGGGGAATAAAAATGGCAAGACAAGTTGCTGTTTATTGGGATTTAGACAATATTTATTGGGGATTATCAAATTACTATGGAGTAAATACAGAAGAAATGGTCATCCAAATTATAGATAAAATAAGGGATATCTACAAAGATGATAAAGTAAGAATATTTAGCGCCTATGCAGATTTTGAGAGGGTGCCAAAGATGCAGAATGAGATTCAAAGAAAAAGGGTCTCCACAAAACATGTTTTTGGTAACAGATATCGAAACGATGTAGTTAGAAATGCAGGCAACATCGAATTGAGCCTGGATGCGCTAGAAACGCTGATAAAATTCCCTGATATAAATTGTTATGCTATAACATCGACTGATAAGGATATGATTCCTTTAATGAATAGGGTGAAATACTATGGAAAAAGTGTTCATTTGTTTTTTTGGAGGCATTTATTGCGCCCGATAGTCAGTTATTGGATTATGCAGATGAAGCTATATCGCTTGAATTGCTGTTAGGATTGGATCCGAAAGAAATTGGCTCAATAAACATAGAATCACTTGTTCTTCAAGGGGTTTCTTTAGTGAATAGTTTTTATTTGCGAAATTGGGGCAAACCCAGAATGTATCTCGGGAAGGAATTCTTCTATACTGAAGCTATGAGGGTCCTAAAAATCACCAGGCAGAATGCAATTGACCTATTACAAGTGTGCTTGAAAAACGGATGCTTATCTATTGCTCTAACTGAAGACAAGCATGAAAAAGTAATTGTTCCTAGGGCGGTTGAACAGGTAATGGTTGAAGCAGTCGCAAAAATTACTTCGAATGGTAAATCTACCTGCAATTAGTAAGTAAAATGCCTTGTAGTGCAGAGTTAAATAAAACATAATGCTTGCATTTCCCATAAAAAGGTATATAATTGAGAATGTATTAACGAATGTTCAAATCGCATAAATTCTTTCAAAATTGTTCAATTCCTTCGAATAAATCAATTCTTTCAAACTTACATATTCTTTCGAACAAATCAATTCTTTCAAACATTTCAATACTTTCAGAACAGTTCAATTACTCCACAAGTGCCCTGTAAAACATTTTATAGGTGTGCCGGAGACCATTTGATCATCCGATTATGACCAACAACATTCAATTAGAAGTAATGCTTTGTATCACCAATGCTTAGTTTTTTACTGACATTTTCATTTTTATTGATTCCAGGTGAATGAAGAGTCATTCATGTATGAGCGGTTATTAGCCGTTCAAGGAGGTGGTCCATGAGGGTAAGAAATTACTTTTTAAAGGACCAGTAATGCGGCACGTGACGACATTTCTATTGTTACTCGATTAATATCAGAAAACATGTTAGGAGTAAGAGTAATTATGGAGAAGAAGGAACTTATCCGTTTATCGGCGACAAAAATCATTGCCAAAGAGGGCTTTTACAAAACAAAGGTCCAAGCTATCGCGGACGATGCTAAAATCGCCGTCGGGACCGTGTATATTTACTTTGAAAACAAAGATGGGATTCTGGACTACATTTTTGAGGCACAGCATGAAAAAATAGTTGCATTCAGTGAAGAACTCGATAAGAAAAATATACCTCCATTAGATAAAATAAAAAAACTATTGGAATTCCACTTCAAACAATTAGAGGAAAACCCGGATTTAGCGAAGGTATTAGTGCAGGAAGGTACGGGTCCACCCTCCAACAAGTTGCATTGGATAAAAAAAGATTCTATTGGTGTACCGGAGATATTTCATAAAATGCTGGATGAATCAAGACAAAAAGGAGAAATCAGAGATATCGACACAGAGCTTTTCGGGGCAATTATTTTTTACATTGGAAGAGAAACAGCTTATCTGTTGCAGGTTAAGGGGAAAAATGACAAGCAGTATCAAGTGTTTAGAGAGCTGGTTACATTTATTATTAACGGGATTAAGCGATAAATAGAGAGGATTGAATAAAATTATGATAAAACTTAAAAAGATTAGATTTATCCCAGTATTACTAATACTATTACTGGTAGGTATGATGATAGCACCTACTATAAGTATGGCAGCCGAACCGACAGTGAATCTCGGAACAACCTCCAGTTTTGCGGTTTTGGCCGGCTCGACAGTTACTAATACCGGGTCGACCACAATCGACGGAGATGCTGGCGGAGATGTCGGGGTATCTACAGGTTCCGCGATTACCGGGTTCCCGCCCGGGATAGTGACTGGGGCAATGCACTCGAACGATGCCTCTGCGATCCAGGCCCAGACCGATCTGGTAACCGCATATAACGACGCCGCTGGCCGGTCGACCACTCAAGACTTGACTGGTACGGATCTGGGCACACTCACACTCACGCCTGGTGTTTACACCTTTAGCACATCGGCGCAGTTGACGGGCGATCTCATGCTCGACGGTCAGGGTTTAAGCGATCCCGTCTTCATATTCAAAATCGGCTCCACGCTCACCACCGCGTCAAACAGCAGAATTCTCCTCAAGAACGGTGCTCGCTACTGTCGAACCTTTTGGCAGGTCGGAAGCTCCGCGACATTAGGATCCAGTTCTACTTTCGTGGGACACATCTTTGCAATGGCATCCATCACAGCAAATAACGGCGCGACGGTGCAAGGTCAGTTGTTGGCACGGAACGGTGCGGTCACGCTAGATACCAATACCATCACCAATGGTTATTGTTCAACCCCGCCGGCTCCCCCTGTTCCCGCCACTCTGCATATAATTAAGCATGTTATTAATGATGACGGCGGCACCGCAGTTGCTTCTGCCTTCACCCTGCACGTAAAGGCTGGTGGTATTGACGTTGCTGGCAGCCCAGCGGCGGGGGGTGAATCACCTGGAACTACCTATACATTGCCTGCAGGTACTTATGTAGTTAATGAAGCTACTCCGGTGGGATATACCAAAGCTTATAGCGGGGATAGTGATTCTAGTGGTAATATCACTCTAGCCGCGGGCGCTGATAAGACCGTAACGATTACTAATAATGACATTTCACCGGCGGTCCCAGCCAATTTGCATATAATTAAGCATGTTATTAATGATGATGGCGGCACCGCAGTTGCTTCTGCCTTCACCCTGCACTTAAAATTCGGTGGTATTGACGTTGCTGGAAGCCCAGCAGCTGGGGTGGAATCACCGGGAACTACCTACACGTTGCCTGCGGGTACTTATGTAGTTAGCGAAAACCCTTTGGCTGGATATATCGCAGTTTATAGCGGCAATTCTGATCCTGCTGGCAATATCATTTTAACTGCTGGCGCCGACAGTACCGTGACTGTTACTAATAATGATATTCCAACTCCGCCTATCATTAGCAGTGGGGGTGGATCGTCCTATGTCATCTCACCATTGATCAATGTTATAAAAACACCAAGCCCGCTGGCATTGCCTTCTGGAGCGGGATTGGTGACATACACATATAAAGTAACCAATCCAGGTCTGGTGGCATTAAGCAATGTGAGTGTCACCGATGACAAAGTCAGTCCCGTTACCTATGTTTCCGGTGACGTCAACGCTGACAACCTGCTCCAACCCAGTGAGACCTGGATCTACACCGTCCAAATGAATCTTAGTGCAACCACGACGAACACCGCCACGGCCAAAGGCAGTGCCAATGGTATGACAGCGACCGATATCGCGCTCGCTACGGTCATAGTTACAACGGGTGTTGTAGTCTATCCGCCATTGATCAATGTTACAAAAATACCAGCCCCGCTGGCCTTGACTACTGGCCCTGGATTGGTGACATACACATATAAAGTAACCAATCCAGGTCTGGTAGCATTAAGCAACATAGGTATCACTGATGATAAAGTCAGTCCCGTTACCTATGTTTCCGGTGACGTCAATGACGACAGCCTGCTCCAACCTGATGAGACCTGGATCTACACTAGCCAGATGAATCTAAATGCAAGCACGACGAACACCGCTACGGCCAAAGGCAGCGCCAATGGTTTGACAGCTGTCGATATCGCATTCGCTACAGTCGTTGTAACTCCACTAAAACCGCCTACTCCAAAACTACCTAAAACCGGGAGTGAGACAAACGTTCCATGGCTTTTCCCGATCGGCGTTTTCGCAATAGGGTTGCTCCTGATTACCTTTCCTGTGATAAAACGACGCATATCATCTCCCAAGCGATGACCACAAGCTGCAAGAAGATCCAGACGAGCGATCGTCTGGATCTTAGCTTCACAAATATTTCAGAAGCAAGTTGGTCATTGAAAACCCTAGTTAGACGTGCCTTGTTAATAGTTGCCTTAGTATCGTTTGCATGCGGCGTGTTTCTTCTTTGGGAATTTGCGCGTGTTCCACTTGCTGGGACTTTCTACGAGGCATCAGTGCCGTTGAGCCCGATTCAGAGCACCGTATTCCTTGAACAAGAACAACCCTACATTGGGCTACCGGTAGGTCTGAAGATTCCTGCGATTAACGTCGATGCAGACATTGAGTATGTAGGCCTTACCCCTAATGGAGCGATGGGGGTACCGAGCAATCTTGTCGACGTAGCTTGGTACAACCTTGGGCCACGTCCCGGGCAGAAGGGTAACGCTGTAATTGACGGTCACCGTAGCAGTAGAACATGGGTACCGGCTGTGTTTGATCATTTAAGTGATCTGCGTGTCGGGGACAACCTGTATATCGAAGACGACCAAGGAACAATTATTTCATTTATAGTTCGAGACATTCGTGCCTATGATCCAGAAGAGGATGCTAGCGATGTTTTTAGTCTGTGTGACGGTATACACCTCAACCTTATTTCATGCAGTGGTGATTGGGATATAGTTCAAAAAAACTTTAGCAAACGACTGGTGATATTTGCTGACATCGTGCTCTAATTTCGATCAACAAATAAGGAGGTTTATATAATGATTGGAAAAGATTTGCTCGACTTGGAAACACGAGAAGATTTGAAAAGAGAGGGTGTAAACCCTGTAGCAACCATCAAGTATACAATGCACACGAAGGTAGAGACGGCGAAGGATTTAGCAGCTTATGGTGAGCAGGAGGTATGTAATGTTATCAAAGAAGTTCATGGAGAAATGGAAGTCGTAAAAATGTACAATAAACCGCCGAAAATATTTCGAAGTAACTCAATAAATCTGTAAAGTGGGCTTACATTCGTAATCACCTGACATCAGGTATCCTAAACGAAAAAAATATTAATGGAGGAATGAAATTATGAGTGAAAACATCATTGTAAGAACCGATGAAGCAAATTTCACAGCAAAAAGAGTAGTATATTACATTTTTGGCATTTTGGAGGTTTTGCTTGCTTTTCGCTTGGTATTTAAGCTTTTGGGGGCGAATCCGAACAGCGGTTTTGTGTCGTTTATTTATTCAATCTCGCAGGTGTTTATGGTTCCATTCATTGCTATTTTTAGGTCAGCGGCAACACAAGGCATTGAGACCAAAGCAGTGTTAGAGCCCAGCACAATTATAGCTATGATTGTTTATGCTTTAATTGCCTGGGGAATTGTCAAATTAATTATCATTTTGAGAGGACAACAAACAGTGATCATACCTAACGACCATGATAGCCTGAAGTATTGAAGGAATATCAGGTGGACATCGTCAGGTCTGCGGTTGAGGAATATTTTGCTTAGAAAATTGCCGTCATTGAGGATAAAGCGTTAATGATAAATTGCGCACGGAATGGGAAGGAAGCGATTATATTGCAGAAGGGAAAAGAGATTAAGGTCGGAATCGGTTTTGCGACTGGGAGGAAGAGTTTTAAAAAGGTACTGAAATCCTACATATACAGCTGGAATGAATCCGGTTTGGTGGAAAACGAAAAGATCAGTCTAAATCTTTTTATCGCATATGATCTTGCCTATCATAAAACAAAAGCCACTGATTACACGAATATATCCCCGGAACTAATCGGGCAGATTGATAGCTGCAAATTTATAGCCAAGCCTTGTATAAAAGAAGAGATTGACTATTTAATTCATGAGAATGTCATCAATCTTCAAGAAGCTCAAATGATTTTTGGCACAGGATATGCTGCTAACCGCAACGCCATACTTTATAACGCGATAAAGCACAATATGGATTATTTGCTTTTTTGTGACGACGATGAATACCCGCTGGCAGTGACCAATACTAAACGAACTGCAATTTGGTCAGGACAGCATATTCTGTCTACCCATTTAAAACATATCACGCAAGCGGATATCACCCACGGAAACCATTGCGGTTATATATCCCCTATTCCCTATATGGAATTTGATGAAACAATGTCCAAAGTGAATTTCCGCTCCTTTATTGAGGCTATCAGCAATGATATCGTCAGCTGGGATAACGTCATGAGCGTTATGAACAATGGGGGGGTCACATATGCTGATACCAACATTTTAACAAGTAATCATGCCAAAGAAGTTGAGGAAACAAATCATGCCAAATTCATTTCAGGTGCGAATTTATGTATTAATCTGACCGATCCTAGTCGTGTTTTCCCGTTTTTCAATCCAGCGGGAGCTAGAGGAGAAGATACTTTTTTAAGTACTTGTTTGAGTGAAAGAACCGTTATGCGCGTTCCCTGTTACTCATTCCATGATGGATTTTCTACCTATAACCACCTATTAGAGGGTGTCCTGCCCAAACATCTGAAGTTCGTTAAAGCAGAATGTGAACAAATCATTAGTCGCTTTTATAAAGCTTGTATAGGTTGGATTCGTTATAAACCGCTATTGCTCTATATCACCCAACCAGATAGTTATGTGGAAAGAATTGAAGAGATGCGGGAGAAATTAAAAGAGACATTTCCTAAAATCTGCACTTATTTTCAGCAGCCAGATTTTGCTAATGTATTAACAGAATTGGAGAAGTACCATCAAAATGTCGAAAAGGATTACCGCGCATTTAAAGAAACACAACTGGTATGGGCAAAAATCATGGAACACTTTATGCATCAAAAGATACAAACAGCATCATATAGAGCTATGAGAAGTATAGCGGAGAGCATCCCTAATGCTACTAGTGCCAATAGGATAGAAAACGACATCTTACCTATAAGAAGTTACAACTGATAGCAGTTTATTTACTGACGGCGTGCTTTAGTTGCGAAAATACAAATAAGGAGGAATTCATAATGATATTAAGAGATTTATTAGACTCACTAAGCAGGGAGAAAAAAAGGAAAGAGAGAGTAAAAGCAGCGCAGAAGATAGCGTTAGTAATGGGTGCTGTAGCTGCTGCAGGTGTAGCAACAGGAATTATTTTCGCCCCAAAATCGGGAAAGGAGACACGAGCAGTTTTAAAAAATGCAGCAGTAAACACTGTGGAAACCATTAAGGACACAGTCCAAAAAAAGGCAGAGACAGTGAAGGATTCCGCTGCTAATGCTGCCCAGGGAGTACGTAATGTCATCGAAGAGGTTCATGGAAAAGCGGAAGGGGTAAAAATGTGCATTAAGGACGGTCACCATGAAACACAGGATTCATAAAACTGCCGAAAATATTTCGAAGAACTCAATAAATCTATAAAGTGAGGAACATACGATGGTAATTCAATTTACATTACAGAACCTAATGCTTTTCTTGCTTTGTGCAGTAGGAATTGCAGCAGGGATCCTTTTAATTCCTATTCTTTGGAATATGAAAAAGGCAGTAAGTATTTTTCAGTCCCTGTTAGAAACCAATCAGGAAATTATTAATAAAGCTATCCATACCATGCCTGGCATTATTCAGAATGTTGAAAAAATCAGCATTAATCTTAGTGAGACTACATACATGCTCAAAGTTTCAACTCCATTGATATTACAGGAAGTTGAATACGTTACCAGCGCTGCCAAAGGCAGTATCGAATTAGCAAGTGGTGTCATGGAAAATATAGGCTCCGGATTTAATGAAACTGTAGCTGCTTACACGAAAGATACCCCTGATTATATGGCCTATTTTCACATCATTGAAGAGGTAGTGCAGCTAATATATCGAACCTTTTTTTCCAGCAAGTAGCATTTGAAAACAAAAATAAGGAAGGATGATAAAGCATGTGGTTAATCGCAACAATTCTCATAGTTTTATGGCTTCTCGGTATAGTAACTTCTTATACAATGGGAGGATTCATCCATATTCTGCTCATAGTTGCTGTAATTGTGGTTCTGTTAAGAGTAATTAGGGGAGCCATTCAAATCTGCGAAACTCCAAAAGATAACGCAATAGGCTGAATATTTAACGTGGAAGGTACATATACTCCTAACCGAAAAATTCGAGTGGTAAGAGGGGGGAAGTAACTAGATGATACAAACAAATGGAAAAATGAATATAGGCTTCTTAAGCACCTATCCTCCGCGGGAGTGCGGATTGGCTACATTTACGGAAGACCTGATTAACGAAATAGATAAAATCGGCCCAGTTCGATCGAGTGTAATCGCGGTATCCAATGGCGAAGTATATGATGATCCGCGGGTGGGATACAAACTCAGCCAGCACCAACGCGCGGAGTATTTTCGCACCGCCCTATGGATTAACAACCATTTGGATTTACTGGTTATAGAGCATGAATACGGGATATTCGGTGGGGAATGTGGCGAATATATCCTCGATTTAGCCAAGAATTTGAAGATACCCTATATCATAACAACCCATACCATCTTGCAAGATCCATCTCCCAAGCAGCGGACGGTGCTTAAGAATCTCGGACGCCTCAGTACAGGGGTAGTGACCATGGCAGAAAATTCAATCCCGATACTTGCAAAGGTGTATGACATAGAGCCGGACAAAGTCACGGTTATTCCTCATGGAGTGCCCATCCTGCCAGTTAAACCGCGGGAACAGCTAAAAATTGACCATGACCTGGCGGGCCGACATGTGATAAGCAGTTTCGGCCTCCTCAGCCCAGCCAAGGGCATCGAGTACGGGATTGAGGCGGTGGCTCAGGTCGTTACAAAATTTGATAACCTGGTCTACCTTATTCTGGGCAAAACGCATCCAGCCGTCAAACAGTTTAGGGGTGAAAGCTACCGTCAGAGCCTTATGGAGTTGGCGGAAAGTCTTGGAGTGCAGGATAATGTGCGATTTGTCGACAAGTACTTGACCAAAGAAGAAGTGATGACCTATTTAAATATGTCTGACATATATATGACACCGTATCTGTCCAAAGAACAGGCAGTAAGCGGGACCCTGGCATACGCTGTAGGCTGCGGAAGAGTCATTGTGTCGACTCCGTACCGCTATGCCCAGGAAATGCTGGGTGGTGGACGGGGTATGCTGGCAGAATTTAGTGATGCTAAGTCACTAGCGTCATCTATTAACTATATTTTTGAAAACCCTCTCCATAAAAAAGAGATGGAGACTAAAACCCTAATTCTTGGCCAGACGATGACCTGGTCCCATGTGGCTGAACGCTATACCCGACTGTTCATCAACGTAGCGGAACAATTCCCGCAGACTGCAGTGCTGGTGGGATAAATGAATAGAATTAAAGAAAACTTCGCTGATACCCATATCTTGCGGATGACTGATGACACGGGAATGTTCCAACACGCACGATTTAGCATTCCCGACCTATATGAGGGATACACCACTGATGACAATGCTCGGGCTCTGATTATGGCAGTGATGCTCCAGGAGAACCTCCCGAAGCCCGAATATCTCGCCTTAGTTTACCGTTACCTGGGATTCGTCTTATATGCTCAAAATGAAAGCAGCGGGTTCCGCAATTTTATGACCTACAATCGGCAGTTTACCGAAGAGGAAGGTTCAGAGGATTGTTTCGGCCGTTGTATATGGGCACTTGGATCTGCCTTGGCTTCTGCTATAATGCCCGATGGTATAAAAAGAGCGTGCGCTACTGCGGTTAATCATGCTCTGCTGCGTATCCCAACTATCACCAGCTTGCGTGGACAAGCCAATACGATGATCGGACTTGGTTTGATTGGTGGCAATGAAGTCCGGTTCTTCATGCCTGGTCTGGCCCAGTCACTCCTTAAACAATATGAACAATGTTCCAAGAAAGAATGGCACTGGTTTGAGGATAAGCTTACTTACGATAATGCAGTGTTGCCATGGTCTTTGTTAGTGGCTTACAGCCACCTGGGTCAGAAAAAATTGTTGGATATAGCGCTAGAAAGCTTACATTTCCTTGACAAAATCACCTTTCGTAACAGTTATTTTCAAGCCATTGGTTGCAATGGTTGGATGGTGCATGGGTCTGAACCGGCCCAGTATGACGAGCAGCCGATTGAAGCATGCACATCCGCACTGACTCATCTGGCTGCCTATGATATTACTGGCGATGGGGAGATGCTGGAGCTAGCCCGACGAAGTTTTGACTGGTATAAAGGTAAGAACTCTTGTGGTAAAAGCTTAATTGATGTTGAGACGGCTGGATGTTATGACGGCATCACTTCTGACGGAATAAACCAAAACCAGGGGGCTGAAAGCATTGTCGGGTATTGCATTGCCAGTTTATCAGTAGAAAAATATAAGGCGGTTGATGCCAGGCTCTTATTAGAGAGGGAGGTGAGTTTCCGATGAAAATAATTATCCTGGCAGGGGGCGGAGGCAGTCGTTTATTTCCGCTTTCACGGACCAATTACCCGAAACAGTTTCTAAAACTAAATGGCAATAAATCGCTGTTGGAACTGACGATTGATCGATTTGCGCCGCTGGTCAAGCCATCTGATATGGTGATCGTTACCAATCGGGACTATGTTCACCTGGTGGAAAAAGAGCTTATTACTTCCAATGCCCAGGAAGCGCATATATTGCTGGAACCGATGGGGCGTAACACCGCGCCGGCCATTGCTTTTGCGGTTAGATATTGCATCGACAGACTGGGATGCGAAAAAGATGAGGTGCTGTTTGTAACGCCAGCCGACCACCTCATCAGTCCTGTGGAGAAATTTATTGCAAACGTGAGGCTGGCGGTTGGCTTGGCGGAGTCTCACAAGATTGTAACCCTTGGAATAAAGCCGGATACTCCGGAAACTGGTTATGGCTATATTAAGGCTGGCAAACCTTATGGCTACGGTTTTAGCGTAGATTCGTTCCGTGAGAAACCTGATCGGGCAACGGCAGAGGCCTACCTCGCTGCAGGTGGTTACTATTGGAACTCGGGCATGTTCGTTTTTACTATTGGTTGTTTTCTAGAAGAATTAAAAGCGCACCAAGGGGATCTTTATGCGCTAACTGCAGCAGGACTGGAGGAGATGCAAGCCAATTTCGCACAGATGCCTAATATCTCATTTGACTATGCCATAGCCGAGAAATCGAAGCAAGTTGTGATGCTGCCGTTCTTGGCGAAGTGGAATGACATCGGTTCATGGGATGCCGTTTATGACGTGCTGGACAAAGATACAGATGGCAATGCCTTCCAGGGGGACTGCTTGCAGATAGAGTGCTCGAACACACTAATGTTAGGAAAAAGCCGTCTCATTGCCGGTATCGGACTGGAAGATATTCTGGTTGTGGAAACAGGTGATGCTATCGTCGTAGCTAAAAAAGGCGAGTCGCAGAAAGTAAAAGATCTGGTAAACGAACTTAAGGCGAATAGTCGCTTGGAAGCGGAGGAGCATATGACGGTTCACCGTCCCTGGGGCTTGTACACGGTACTAAGCTCCGGACCAGGGTTCAAGATAAAGAAGATCGTCGTCAACCCCGGACAAATACTTAGTCTGCAGATGCATTATCACCGCAGTGAGCACTGGATCGTTATCAGTGGTACAGCAGAGGTTACTATCGGCGCCAGCCAACACAGTGTACACGAGACCGAGAGCGTTTTCGTGCCGCAGACAGCCAGGCACCGTCTGGAGAATGCCGATGTGGTGCCGCTGGTTATCATCGAGGTGCAGAATGGTATTTACCTCGGTGAGGATGATATTGTGCGCTATGATGATATCTATGGTCGGCAGGATGCGAGTCATTCCATAAAAACTGCAGCAGCAATCTAATTGAGTTTTTAAGGTACAGGTGTTAGAAAAATGGATCTTGAGTAATACCCGACTCGGCAGTTGCTCGTAAGTAGAAGGTATGGCTCAGCGAACCAGATAGAGGATTACCCATTTTAATAATTGTACTAAAAATATGACTTAGGAGTGATAATATGGCGAAATTATTAGGTGTATACAATTGCGAAGTGTGCGGCTATTGTTGAGGTTCAATATGAAGGAGCAGGTGAATTACATTGCTGTGGTCAGCCTATGAAACTGATGGTGGAGAATACAGTGGATGCATCTCATGAAAAACATGTCCCGGTAGGGGATCGGGAAGGGAGTATTCTTGCAGTTAAGGTGAGCAGCGCACCCCATTCCATGACCGAGGAGCACTATATCGAGTGGATCGAGGTTCTGGTTGGGAATAAGACCTACCGAGAATTCCTGAAGCCTGGTCAGGCTCCCCAGGTAATCTTCTGCATTGACCCAGGCAACGAACCGATTGTGCTAAGGGAATACTGCAATTTGCACGGTTTATGGAAGGGTTGAGCCCCAGGCCGCTATTATCAACTGTCAAATGATAATAAGGAGGAAGAGATATGAATGCAAACCCGGAAGTAGTGAAAATCCTAGGAATGTCCGGTAGTCTGCGTCGCGGTTCTTATACTAAAGCAGCCCTGCGGGCGGCCTTAGATCTTTTGCCTGATGACGCCGAACTGAAGATCATAGACCTGGCTCTTATACCATTTTTTAATGAAGACTTGGAGGGGCAGTCTCTTCCTGAGGCGGTTCTAGAGTTGGCCAGCAGCGTTCAAGCAGCAGATGCCTTGTTGCTAGTTACCCCGGAATATAATTACTCCGTTCCCCCAGTATTAAAGAATGCCATAGATTGGATTTCACGCCAGAGTACGGGTACACCTGTAAATGGAAAACCGGTAGCCATCATGAGCGCTTCTACAGGTATGTTTGGGGGAGCCAGAGCTCAGTACCATTTACGTCAGACGTGTGTGATATGCAATATGATGCCTTTAAATCGGCCCGAGGTTTTCATTATGCAGGCCCAAAACAAATTTGATCGGAATTTAAAGCTTACTGATGATTTCACTCGCAATGCCATTAAAAACCAGTTGCAGGCTTTAGTTAATTGGACTCGTCTACTAACAAGAAATTACTGATAATAAGAATTAAGGCAAGAAATGAAAAGGGTGTATTTGAATGGAAAAAACCTATAAAGAAATTCTTAACATGGCAATACGGGACGAAGTGGAGGCTTTTGAGTTCTATGATTCTGTGGCCCAGAAGGTATCCGACCGCTCACTAAAACAGATATTTGGTGAACTGGCTGGGGAAGAGCAGAAGCACCGCCAACTACTTCAGGCATTTCTAAATAATCCATCTATGATCTTAGATTCAAAGAAGAAATTGATTATAAAGTATCGGAGTCTGTTACCTTTCCCAATTGGGCATGGAGATGAAACAAGCAGATGCCATTGCCCTGGCGATGAAAAAGGAAGAAGAAGCTATGAAAGCTTACTACGAATTGGCTCGTGTGAGCAGTAATCCAGATCAATCACAGGAATTTTCGAAACTGGCCGCTATGGAACAAGGACACAAAACCAAGCTTGAGAAGCTTTATACCAGTATGGCTTTTCCAGAAGTATGGTAAATAAATTCGCTTCCTGAAAGTAGCGGGCATCCCAACCAGGAACTGGCCGCTGGATAAACAGATAATTGCGACTGCTGTCTGGTCAGGTATGGTTTTTTGCAAATGCGAAAGTTGTGCCAAAAAACCATTGGGAGCCAGGCCACGATCGAAGGACTGCAAGCAATCCGACAACTTATCATTGAATGAATCAATGTCAACGTGACGTTACTCTTTAACTTGAAAGGGGGGGACATATAATGGCAGATGTAGAAATTAAAGGATTCGTTATTTCCCACGGTATTACTGCTGATTACGTAGGTCAAACCGAAGGCGAGACCCCGAATGGCTGGGGCAAAGCTTATTATCTGGATGGAAAGGTTTATGATGGTGAATGGAAAGACGGAAAAATGCACGGTAGAGGACTAGAGTTTTATCCAGACGGTACCCTCGAATTCGAAGGCACGTACAATGAAGGCTTCCGGGATGGTTACGGCAAGGCTTATCTAAGAGATGGCAAGCTGGTTTATGAAGGAGAATGGATAAACGGTGAACAAGCGGGAGACCTGAGCGACCAGACCAATTGGGCTTAGACGGGATTGGCATCTGGCAGTGGGACAGCACGATCAGAATGAAAAGCCCTACGTGGCCGAAAAGAAAATAATACTTCCAATATCTTCGCTGCCTTCGGCGAACAACCCCAACTAGATTTGCCAAGGGAAATGTATTAGCGACAAAAGTTTTTTGAGGCTAAGTTATTGTCACATTTGATCTTTAGTAAAAGGGGCATTTTATTTGATAAATTACACTTCAACATTATTAAATATAAAAGACAATTCATATCCTGAGCTTTTTAAAAGGAGTTCAAAAAATCCGATTATAACCTCAGAAGATTTGCCTTATCCTGCTCACACCATCTTTAATCCAGCAGCAACTATATTTGAAAACAATACTTTATTACTTACCAGAGTGGAAGACAGACAAGGCTTTTCACATTTAACCAAAGCAATCAGTAAAGATGGAGAATCAAATTGGATCTTTGATAAAAGTCCAACTATTAAGGCAGAACCCAATATACATCCAGAAGAAAGGTGGGGAATTGAAGACCCCAGAATAACTTGGATGACAGACTTGGAAAAATGGGCAGTCACTTATACTTCTTTTTCTCGTACAGGTCCACTGGTATCCTTAGCGCTTACTAGTGACTTTATAAAATTTGAAAAGCAGGGATCGATAATGCCACCTGATGATAAAGATTCTGCTCTATTTCCAAGGAGGTTCAACGGTAAATATATGTTAATTCATAGGCCATATTCTGGTGGACATAAGGCACACATTTGGATATCCAGTTCTACTGACTTAAAAAGTTGGGGAGAGCATCAGATTCTTTTGAATGCTCATGATGGCGGATGCTGGGATGCAAATAAAATCGGTCTTGCAGCCCAACCTCTTGAAACTTCTGATGGTTGGCTCATTCTTTATCATGGAGTTAGGAATACCGCAGCTGGTGCTATTTACCGATTAGGACTTGCGCTAATAGATTTAGAAGACCCATCAAGGGTTTTAAAAAGAAGCAATGAATGGGTTTTTGGACCAGAAGAACCTTATGAAAAATTTGGAGATGTTGATAATGTGGTATTCTCTTGTGGATGGATACTCGACGAGGCCACTGGCAAAGTCCGTATGTATTATGGTTGTGCTGATTCGTGTATTGGTCTTGCAACTGCCAATTTAGATGATTTGCTTCAATACATAATCAATTGCCCAGAACCTAGTGAAGATAATTAAGAACAAAATAATTCTCTATAATGTAACTTTTGCAATGGAAGTATGCTTTAGTAACCTAACTATTAAAATGATACCATCTAAGGCAGTATAGACAGAGAGGATCTGGATAAAGAGGGAGAGATTGAATGATTAATCCGAGTATTTTTCGTCAGTATGATATACGAGGACAAGTAGGAACGGAACTGGACAATGATGCGGTAGTGAGTATCGCTGCTGCTTTTTGTACTTATGTTCATAAAACAGGCAGGAAGCGCATGATAGTTGGGAGGGATAATCGTTCTTCCTCGGTTGCATTTCGGGATATTGTGGTTCAAGTCTCTCTGGAAAGTGGCATTGATGTGGTGGATATCGGAGAAGTAATTACCCCGGTGTTTTATTTTGCCTCTCGTCATCTTGAGATTGACGCAGGAATTATGATTACTGCTTCGCATAATCCGGGGAATGATAATGGCTTTAAACTGTTGCTTGGAACTTCCACCATCTATGGGAAGGAGATTCAGAAGATTGCTCGCATGGCTCAGATTGCTCAGATGCAAGAACGGGTTGTAAGTGAAACCACTACGATCTTAACATATATAGATGTAACTCAAGATTACATTCAGACCATTATTTCAAGAATAGAACTCGGGCCAAAGAAATTGAAGATAGTCGTAGACTGTGGTAATGGTACAGCTGGCTACATTGCACCTTCTGTATTGAAAGCCCTGGGATGTGAAGTGGTGGAGCTATACTGTGAGAGTGATCCTGCTTTTCCGAATCATCATCCAGATCCGGTTAAGGTTGAGAACTGCCAGGATCTCATAAAGGTGGTGCAGGCGGAAAAAGCCGATCTAGGAATCGGATTTGACGGGGACGGAGACCGTTTGGGGGTTGTTGCACCGAATGGGGGGATCATCTGGGGGGATACTCTCATGATCCTTTACTGGCGGGAGATTCTTGCGAAGCATCCAGGGCTGGATTGTATCGTCGAGGTGAAATGTTCTCAGGCTTTGGTGGATGAGATAGAACGCATGGGCGGAAAGCACATGATCTATAAGACGGGGCATTCACTAATTAAGGCTAAGATGAAAGAAATTGGGGCAATTTTTACCGGGGAGATGTCCGGGCATATGTTTTTTGCGGATGAGTATTATGGTTATGATGACGCGATCTATGCAGCGGCTCGTTTACTCCGCATCCTATCCAATAGTGATAAGGGAATTACTGAACTTCTTGCCGATGTACCTATCTATCATGCTACGCCGGAGCTTAGGGTGAAAAGCAGTGATGCGGAGAAGTTTGTGATTATGGAAAAAGTACTCAGCCATTTTCAAGCATTCTACAAAGTTATAGACATTGATGGTGCCCGCATTCTATTCCCGGGAGGATGGGGACTTGTCAGGGCATCCAATACCGGACCTGAACTGATTGTTCGGTGTGAAGGAAAGACGGTGGAGGATTTGGAGAAGATTAAGACTGAATTGTTTGGTTTCCTGGGGGAATTGGGTTTAAGTAATATTGAATAAATGTAGTTTAGGGGAGAGAGCGATATAAATCTATCGATCGAATCAATATCAGCTTGATAATTCCAGCCGTTGGGACGGCTAACAACATCCCCACCAAACCAAAGAGACTGCCTCCAATGATGATAGACAACATGATAAATACCGGATGCAGTCCAACACTGTCCCCAACGATTTTGGGAGAAATAATGTTGCCATCTAACTGCTGCACTACTACAAGGGCAGCGACTGCAATAACAGCCTTCATAGGACTGCCGCCAATCAGAGCGACAATTACAGCTACCACAGAACCTAAGATTGGGCCAAAATATGGAATGATATTGCACAGACCGGCAAACATTCCAATTAAAACGGCATAATCCAGCCCCACCATATATAATGCAATAGAGCTAATAACTCCTATAATTAAGGCGACCAGCAGCTGACCCCGGATAAAGCTAGCTACTACCCCGTTAATATCGGTCAGGAACCCGGTAAGCTTTCTATTATGGCTGCGATTAAAGAGAAGCTCGGTGCATTCGTGATACAAGCCTTTAAAATATTCCAGGTCCTTTAAAAGGTAAAAAGCGATCACGAAGCCCAGGCCAATATTCAGAAGATTATTGCCAAATTGCTGGAGGGAAGCAAACAATCCACCAATAGCATTACCAATAAAGTTTTGGGTAATTTGAACGTAGTTTAATAACTGATTCTTGAGACTATCAGACAAGGCAGTCGATTGAAGAAATGTAATCAACCGGTTAAATAGTTCATTATAGTTTTCGGTATAATTGCCGATGGCAACAATCATGCTGTTCAAATCTAGATGTTTGGGCAAAGAGCCGCTAATCATTACATATAGGCTGTAAATAAACAAAACTAGCATCGTAAGAAAAAACAAATAGGTAATTAAAACACTAAGGGTTATGCGTAGATGCTGATACCTGTCCTTTTTATCAACAGTGGAAAAGAGCTTTATTCTTTGTATAACTGCCAGGTCTACCCAGCTTACTAAGGGATGTAATAAATAGGCAATCACCAATGCGATGATAAGCGGGGACAACACAGAGAAGGCCGCCCCCAGCACAATAACGGCAGTCTTCAGAATAATACCAAGATTCGATATAATGCCATACAAAATATATATAATTGTGGCAGTTAAAATCGTATATATTGATACCTTTATATAGGTTTTATCAAATACATCCCTCATAAAAACATCCCTTCTGAACTAATTATTACTGAGGATACGGTTACTCCTTGTTGCTTAAGTCATAAGTAACTTAAGTACGATAATTATTCACTGAGATTTTTTACTATATCTTATTATCGCACATATCTCATTCATCTTCGTCTTTGAGTTACTTTACTGCAATAAAAGCGTGGAGTTATAATACAATAGAGTTCAAAAAATATATGGTGAGGTAAGATAATAATGAAAAAGAATGTTTTATTAATTTTGGTTGTTCTTGTAGTAGTAGCGGTTGGTGCCTGGGCTTGGTGGGGTAATAAAGCCCCCGCGGGAAATGATAACAAAACAAATATTGATTCAACTTCAGTTGTGCAGCGTAATAACCAGTATGCAAGTGCGCCACCAATGAGCATTGATAAAAACAAACAATACAACGCGGTCGTTACAACCAGTCAAGGAACATTTACAATCAAGCTGCTAAACAAGGACGCTCCAGTTACCGTCAACAATTTTGTTTTCTTAGCCAGGCAAGGCTTTTTCAATGGTATTACTTTTCATCGCATAATGAAAGACTTTATGATCCAGACCGGTGATCCCCTGGGTACTGGTACCGGAGGTCCAGGCTACAAGTTTGCAGATGAATTGCCCAATAAATTGTCATATGGTCCAGGTATTGTAGCCATGGCAAATAGCGGGCCCAACACCAATGGAAGTCAATTCTTTATTTGCACCGGAGAACAATCGAAAAATCTTAATAGCTCTCCTAAATATACAATTTGGGGACAAGTAGTAGAGGGTATGGATGTAGTACAAAAAATAGCCGCAGTGCCCGTTACGGCCGGCTCAAGAGGCGAGGTCAGCAAACCAATCAATGAAGTAATAATTAATGAAATAACCATTAACGAACAATAGGACATGGGGTAACAAGCTGAAAGCTTTCAATATTGGTTTTGCAAAAGAGAGATTATTAGGTAAAACAAAGGGTATAACCGACAATGAGTACATTACAAAAACTACCTAATATAGGAAAAGTAGTTGATGCATTGCTTACCGCCGTAGAAATCAATACGCCTGAAGAATTGATAAATATGGGAAGTAAGGAGGCATTTCTTAGGATCAGAACCCTGGATCCGACCGCCTGTCTGCACATGCTATACGGCTTGGAGGGGGCTGTCCAAGGAGTAAGGGACACTGAGCTCTCCATAGAAACCAAGCAAGATTTAAAAGCATTCTTTAACCACCACAAGATCAAGTAACCAAATACTCAATACTAGTCTTTTTACAGCTTCAGGTAGAAAGAACGTTGGGGCGGTCCATTAAATTCACAGAAATATATTCCCTGCCATGTACCTAATAACAGCTTACCGCTGGTTATGGGGATAAGCTGACTGCAGCCAAAAGTACTGGCTTTCAAATAGGCGGCTGAGTTTCCTTCAGCATGACGATAGTCCGAGCAAGTACGGGGATACATGGGACGGGGGGACAGGTCCGTTGTCCCACCGTATATCTATTGAGTGGGACAACGGACCTGTCCCCCCCGTCCCATGTCATGAACTACATCGGGATCGGCATTTTCGTTAATGGTAATAGCAGCAGTTGTATGCGGATAATAAACCAGAGCCATTCCTTCCTCAATATCATTTTTCGTAATAATACTATGAATTTGATCGGTGATATCAATCATCTGATCATTTTTGTTTGTTCGCAGCTGTACTTTATGAACCAAATCTTTCACTCCTATGCCCAATATAATTCCCACCTAAATATAGATAGGTTGCCTCTTCAATTATATCCCATCAGGGCTATGAAACATAAAAATAGACACTTATATTGAATTTGCTATATTGGCATCAAATTAATGGATGAGGCAGGAAATAGGGGAAGCAATAGGGCTATAAAACAAATTCAGAAGGCTTCAGAAGGATTATACGCAGCTAATGTCGAAATTTTCAAATTATCAAATAGAACTGCTCTTGGGGCAGGAAAGGAGGAAGATATTGAAATCTTTACATATGTTTAAAAGCTGGAGAAATGTTGTGCTGCTGATTGTATTGTCGCTGCTGTGGCTGGGCGGAATTGACCAAACTGCTAGCGCCGAAAATGCAATAGTTAATTTTGATATTATTAATGTTCGATCAGGACCAGATATTTCATGTGAAATCATCGGCAACTTATACAATAACACGAGTGTTGATATTCTGGGGCGTAACAATGGTTGGATACAGATCTCCTCAGGGAATTTAAACGGTTGGATAGCTGAAACATTAACCAACCAGTATCCATCAACAACTCAAATAGCACCGATACAGGTTTATATTAACGACCAGCTATCTTTGGACATAGACCCTATCTCAGTCAATGGTTGTACCCTGGTCCCTTTAAGAGCAATCCTTAATAATCTCGGTGCCGCCATAACTTGGGATAACAGCAGCCAAACCATAACCGTACGTAAATCCGCTACAACCATCACCATAACCGTAGGATCACTAACTGGCACTATCAATGGCCAGATTAAAAGTCTGGATGTTCCTGCCCGGATTGTGAACGGACGATCCTTTGCTTCGTTACGTTTTATAACAGAAGCTTTGGGCTATAAAACTACTTGGGATGGAGAAAACCGGAAAATCAATGTCTATTGTCCTTCAGTTACTGCTGAAAAGATTACCGCTGTTACTATAACGATATCCGCTACTGATGTAAATATACGCAACGGTCCTTCTACAGCATATGAAGTGGTTGGATTGACACCCAATGGTACAAGGCTGGTTTGTATAGGAGAAAAAGATGGTTGGTACCAAGTCATGTATCATGGGCAGTCAGCCTGGGTAGCAGGATGGCTAAGTACCGAGCCTGCCACTACCGAGTTTTACCCCAACCAGGGAGAGCTTAAGCTTCTTCCTGTGCCCTCTACCAATTATGATTTTGTAGCCCAAATGAAACCCTATGCTGAAATAGCCAGTAAAGGAACCGGGCTGCCGGTAAGTTTCTTGCTGGCCCAGTGGGCGGAAGAGTCTGGTTTTGGAACATCAGCGTTAGCCCAATATTATAATAATTTTGGTGGCATTAAGGATCCTAATACTGGAGGATTTAAAAGATATCTAACCGTTGAAGAATTTGCTCAGGATGTGATCAACTTATATACCCAACATTCTAATTATGATCAACTTCTGGCTCATGCAAGGGCTGGTCTCCCTATACAAACACTTATATACGATTTAACGACTTGTCATTATGCGAGTTCAAGTAATTATGGCCAAAAAATTAAAAATGTATATCTTCCAGAAATAGATGCAGCTCTGGCAGCAATGAAATAAATATTTTATGCGATAAAGCTACAAAGAATAAGAGGTAAATCCCAATTAAGAAGCGCCGGACTCGGCGCTTCTTAATTATATAAAAATGGTTTATAGGTTGTCGGCATTGTTCGATATCAAGAACTGTCCGGTTATTGGCCCGATGGCATTGTCCGGGGCCCGCCTTGACCGCCGGGAGCACCTCCCATGTTACTCTTGGCGCTCACCTGAGAGCCATCATCCGAAATACTGGTCAGCGCACTGGAAATCGAAATATTGGTTAGCTTTGTCCCAGAGGAATAGATTCCGCCGGTACAAAGACCGTTAATACTAGCTCCGGTATAGCTGCCGCCTGATGAAAGGGTGTAGGTCTTGCCATTTACCAGTTCCGGCATACTTATAACAATCGACTGATAATCCTTGGCAGGTGCGAAGGTCAGAAGAGATTTGCCTGACTCATCCGTAAGGTTTACCAAGGTACCTGCCTTTTGGGTGGAAGAATAGTAGACCATCAGCGAATTCTGAGAGGAAGAATTATTCGGAGCCTCCGCCATACCGGAGCTTCCAGCTGCCACCAGGGTACCCCTGGTTATCTTGCAGCTACCATTGTAATCCAGAGGACCGTTGCCATTATTGGTCGGCCCGTTAACAATAACGGTACCTCCATCGAAGTATAAGTCTCCGTTAGAGTCAAGGCCATCACCGCCCGCATTAATGTATAGATATCCTCCGGTAATACGCAATTCATTATTTCCAGTAGATTTAAAGCTGTCTGGACTGCCTTGTGCAGCATCGCTGCCTCCAGCTGCGTTGATGCCGTCATCGCTGGAAACCAGGTTGATTTCACCACCGTTAATGTTTACAGTTGTTCCCTCCAGCCCCTCATAGCTCTTAGCAATCTTTATAGTACCAGCGTTAATTGTTAGAGTGCCGTCGCCATGCATCGCGTCATCTCCGGTTGATATAGTAAACGTTCCGCCGCCTATGGACACATCACCCTGGGAGTGAATGGTGTCGTCAGCGGAATCAATATTAAACACCCCATTGTTAATCACAATACTGGACCCTGCCTTTATACCTTTGGTACTTACGCTGGGTTCCTCCGTGGCGTTGGAGTTATTCACAGCTCTCCCTGGTCCTTGAGCTTCAAACCTGTCAGTACTTACGTTAGCACTGCCACCGCCGGTAGTTAGATTTAATTCTCCATTTGTAACCTGGACTATGGTTTCCGCCTGGATTGCATCTTGGCCCGCAGTGATGTTGAAAGTACCGCCGTCCAACTCAATCCAGCCTTTACTGGTATCTTCGTCGTTGTTAGATTGAATGCCGTCACTCTTAGCATTGATAGTAAAGGTCCCACCGTTTACAGCCACCGAGTCCCGACCCCGCAGTCCGTCATTAGCAGCGGTAATGTTGATGTTTCCTCCGGTAATGATTAGGTCATCTTTGCTGCCGATGCCGTTGTTGAAGTTGCCGATAACGGTCAGGGAGCCAGAACTGTTGATGGTAAGGTTATTTTTGCTGAAAATGGCTGCATCAGGTTCGTCCACACCTGCAGCGTTATTATAGGTTATTCCATCTGTTACGGTGTTGTTGGTTCCTGGGGCTAGTGTAATGATAGTCTTGCCCGCCTGCTTGGTATATATCGGAGCACTGTCTGAGCAGGCGAGGTTCACCCCATTCAGCACCAGGCGTACTATGTCATTCTTACCCGCGGACACGGTAATCTGTCCATCATTCAGTGTGCCCTTAAGGATATATGTTCCTGGGGCAGTGATGGTAAGAGTGCTGCCATCGACGATTGCACCGGAACCGTTCACTGCAATGGTACTCCCGTTTAGTGTAACTCCAATGGCCGTAGAAGCATCCCAGCTAGCATCTATGTCCTCACTGCTGTATACTGCCAGGGGCGAGCTCATGGATGTCGCGGAAGCAGTGGCTGATGATGCGGGGGTGCGATTTCCGCAGCCACTCAGACCGGACAGGGTGAATAGCGTGATTGTAAGTAACGCCAGACTTTTTAGATACTTTTTAATCATATTACTTCTCCTAACTATAATAAATTTACAGTCATTTGAGTGGTTATGGTCAACATTCCTAACTGCTGCCCCTATCATACAACCCCAATCTTAAATTTATCTTAAATTGAAAACGGAAAATACTTTCATATCAAATCAACAAGAAATGTTATGATTATTCATAAATCCAAGCTTATGTTTAGCCATTATTTAATCCTATCCGACACAATGAGTGCATTGTTAAAACGCATATGCATGGGGTTATTGCCTAATTATTAAGGCGCAATTTTAGGCTCATACTGCATGTTGCACCAGGTATATAAGCAATTGTATGTCGAAACACAAAGTAATATGGTGTAGAACAAACACAGCCCCATTGCCATGGAACAAGCGTTTCTCTCGTAGGGGAATTGGATACGATTCCGGTTTTAATTATCACCAGGTCAGTTGCAAGTATTTAGCAAAAGGCAAAATCGCCTTGGGTTTAGAAGAAGCTAAAGAAGAGGGAATATTCCATGCCCCGTCTGTAAACCACCCCAATAAATAGGCAATGATAAAATGATGTCGAATATTATAAATAAATTAAATTTTAGGGCAGAATAGCATTGAAATTATTGTAGATGATGGTATTATTGACATAGCACTTAGTGCTATTTGAAACGGAACAAAGGCGTTCTCGGATTAAATTCGGGGATGCCTTTTTTTCTGAACTTTTAGGAGGTTTATTGCAATGGAAATCGAAAAAACACTCTCGGCAGAACAAATTTTTGGAGAATTTGTTTTCAGCGAAAAAGTCATGAGATCTAAGCTATCGAAAGCTGGGTACAAGGTTCTAAAAAAAACAATTGATTCAGGCGCTCCGCTGGACTCATCTGTTGCTGATGAGGTGGCTTCGGCTATGAAAGAGTGGGCCGTCGAAAAAGGAGCGACACACTTTACCCATTGGTTTCAGCCTATGACCGGTATTACGGCTGAAAAACATGACGCCTTCATATCACCGACAGGTGACGGCAGGGTGGTAATGGAGTTCTCAGGCAAAGAATTGATAAAAGGTGAACCGGACGCATCTTCATTCCCTTCCGGCGGATTGCGTGAGACGGCAGCTGCCAGAGGTTATACTGCATGGGATTGTACCTCACCCGCCTTTGTCAAAGAAGGAACGCTATACATACCTACCGCATTCTTTTCTTATACCGGAGAGATTCTGGATAAGAAGGCTCCACTGCTCAGAAGTGTAGAAGCCTTAAGCAAGCAGGCTCTCCGTGTACTCAAGGCCTTTGGAAACACCACTTCAAAACAAGTTATGTCCACAGTTGGCCCAGAGCAGGAATATTTCTTGATCAGCCGTGAACTGTACGAAAAACGCCTCGATCTGCTTCTCACCGGACGAACTCTGTTCGGAGCGAAACCACCAAAGGGGCAGGAGCTTGAAGACCAGTACTTTGGAAGGCTGCGCATCAAGATTATCAATTTTATGCATGAACTGGACGAAGAACTATGGAAACTGGGTATCACTGCGAAAACCAAGCATAATGAGGTGGCACCGGCTCAACATGAACTTGCTATAATTTTTGACCCTGCGAGTGTAGCCGCAGATCATAACCTGCTCGTTATGGAGATGATGAGAAAAGTTGCGAAAAAACACTGCTTAGCGGCTCTGATTCACGAAAAGCCTTTTGCTGGTATTAATGGAAGCGGCAAACATATCAATTGGTCAATGGCAACAGATGATGGTTTGAATCTGCTGGAACCGAGCCTGCAGCCTGCTGAGAATATTCAGTTCTTAGTATTCCTGGCCGCCATTATTAAAGCTGTTGACGAATATGCCGAGTTGCTTAGACTCTCGGTAGCAAGTGCTGGTAACGACCACAGGCTAGGCGCCAACGAAGCTCCCCCAGCTATTATTTCCATATTCTTAGGAGAACAACTCAATGCCGTTATTGAAGCAATAATCAGCGGAGAATCGTATGAAGATGTAGGACGTGCCAAAACAAATCTTGGCGTTTTGTCTCTGCCAATAGTTACCGGAGACGCTTCAGACAGAAACAGAACTTCTCCCTTTGCCTTCACAGGCAACAAATTTGAATTCCGCATGTGCGGTTCATCCAACAATATCGCAGAACCCTGCTTCGTTTTAAATACGGTAGTTGCTAAAGTTCTTTGTGAAATTGCAGATTTGTTGGAAAAGGCTGAAGATATCGAATTAGCTGCTAAAAATTTAGTTAAAGAAATTACCACTGCACACCAAAAGGTTATCTTCAACGGCAACAACTATGCGGAAGAATGGGTTGAGGAAGCTGCGCGGCGTGGACTACCTAACATTGCTAACACAGTGCTCGCAATAAGAGAACTTAAATCAGAAAAGAGCAAAGACGTATTTGAAAAAACCGGAGTTCTCACCGAACCGGAAATTGAATCACGTTATGAAATCCTGCTTGACCACTACTCGAAAACCATTAACATAGAGGCTTTGACGCTGATAGATATGGTTGAACGACAATTGCTGCCAGCAACGCTTGAGTATGCCTTAAAACTTGCTGAAATATCAGATAAAACAGGGAGTAAAGCTGCGAAAGTCCGTCTTGAACAAATTACTGCTCTTGCAGATAGTATCGATAGTAGGCTTAAAGCACTGCAAGACACTGTAAACACTGCAGCTGTTGACGACCCGTTTGAGACTGCTATGAATTATCGGGAAAAAGTTGTTGCAGCCATGGAAGCTACTCGTGCAGTTATCGACGAGGTTGAACCGGTAGTTCCTGCAGACATATGGCCTGTCCCTGTATATTCGGACTTGCTATTTAGGGTGTGATTTAAAAATATTTTTCTCTATTACTAAGAATTAAAAATAATAAACCAAATTTGTTTACTAAGTTGAATAGAGCATCGTATAAGCAGGCAGTGAACCATCATTCACTGCCTGCTTTTTGCTGGGCGAATCCTGGCTTTCACTTTATATCTGGGAGAAATATTCAATATAAGCCATATATTGCTATTTAGATAGACACAATATATTTCTGCCAGCGCATATATATACATATAACAACAATAGATATTTTAGGTACGCCTGAGTTCAACCGAGTTTGAAAGGGGACGTTATAACATGGCTTTTGATTTTCAGGATCTGATAACAAAAGATCGCGATTCCAAGCAATATGAACCATTTGAGGGAAGTTTCTTAGAATATTTAACCATAATTAAAAACAATCCAGAATTAGCCATCCTGGCTCATGAGCGCATGCACAAACTTATCGTTAATTTGGGAGTCGAAGCAATAAAAACTGAAGATAATCAACGTTTGAAAAGGATATACGGGAAAGAGACTATTAAGAAATATAAATTCTTCGAAAATGAATTTTATGGTATTGATAAAACCATAATGGAGATAGTCCGTTACTTTCATTCGGCTGCCATGCGAGGCGAGGAGTCCCGACAGGTTCTATATATGGTTGGTCCAGTTGGGTCCGGTAAATCATCGTTAATGGAAAGCCTAAAAAAAGCTTTAGAACAGCATCCTCCGATATTTGCTCTTAAAGATTGTCCCATGCGAGAAGAGCCCCTCCACCTAATTCCTAAACATCTGAGAGCAGATTTCTCAGAACTTCTGGGAGTAAACATCGAAGGAGATTTATGTCCTACTTGTCGCTATAGATTGATTCACGAATACAAAGGGGAATATGAAAAGTTCAGAGTAGTAAACAGCAATTTTTCTATCCGCTCCCGCAAAGGTATAGCGGTGGTACCCCCGGTTGATCCAAACAATCAAGACACATCCGTTCTGGTCGGTTCAGTAGATATTTCCAAAATGGATTTGTATCCTGAGGATGATCCTCGAGTTTTGTCATTAAACGGAGCGTTCAATGCGGGTAACCGAGGATTGGTTGAATTCATTGAGATCTTCAAGAATGATGTTGAATATCTGCATACCATACTTACTGCTACCCAGGAGAAATCGATTCCCTCTCCTGGTAAAAACTCAATGATTTATTTTGATGGCATAATACTGGCGCACTCCAATGAATCGGAATGGAATAAATTTAAATCAGATCATACCAATGAGGCTATTCTGGATCGTATAGTAAAGATTGAAGTCCCTTACTGTTTGGAGTTGGACGAAGAAGTCAAAATATATAAAAAGATACTTAAAAGAAGTAATTTCAAAGCTCATGTTGCCCCACATACGATCGAAATGGCTTCTATATTTGCAATCATAAGCCGCCTCACCCGATCAGCCAAAGTGGATATCATTAGTAAAATGCATATTTATAACGGAGAAGAAGTTTTACAAAAGGATGCTACCCAGAGGGTTGATATTAAAGAATTAAGAGAAGAAGCGGGCCGAGAAGGATTCTTGGGGATTAGTACCCGTTTCATAATGAAGGCCATTGATAACGCGTTTTCGGAATCCGAACACGATTGTATAAACCCGATTATTCTATTGGAGTCAATCACCAAGTCGGTTAGAGCCAGCGATTTTGGTGAGGAGGAAAAGAAGAGGTTACTCGGTTATTTACAGGACGTTGTGAAAAAAGAATATAACCGAATTCTGGAGAAAGAGGTTACTAAAGCCTTTATTCATGGTTATCGGGAACAGGCAGAATCACTTTTTAATAACTATTTGGATCATGCCGAAGCATTTGTGAATAAAGTTAAAATTAAGGATACAAATACCGGAGAAGAGCTAGATCCAGACGAAATCTTTTTGGAATCCATTGAAGCCCAACTTGGTCTAACTGGGAATGCAGCCCGTGGATTCCGCCATGATGTAACCGCTTATATGTTTTCTCTGTTAAGAAACAACAAAAAGATTGAATATGGAAGCTATGAACCCCTCAAGGAAGCGATTGAGAAAAAACTTACTTCATCAGTCCGCGAATTATCTCGTATTATTACCAAAGCGAGAGTCAGAGATAGTGAACAAGGTGAGAAGTACAATTTAATGATTGAAGAAATGAAAACCCATGGTTATTGTGAGCATTGCTGCAACGTGATTCTGAAATATGCAGCTAATAATTTATGGAAAGACTGAATTAGTTGATAGGGCACAGTGGACAGTGGATAGTATAGGGGGATAAGGGATAGGGTTACAGGGGTTAGGGGCAGGCATGGGGACGGTTCTTTTGCCTGCACTAACTTTTAATAATGCAGGCAAAAAAACCGTCCCCATGCCCGCCCCCATGCCTGCAATAGATAATAAATGCCCAAGGTGGGAGTGATATATATGGCTATTTTCCGTGATTACAATAGTGGTGGCAGAGACAGAAGCGCTGAAGATCGAAGACGGCATCGGCAGCTGGTGGAGGATTCCATCAAGAAAAATATAGGTAACATAATTGCCGAGGAGAGTATTATTGGGAAAAGCAAGGATAAAATTATCAAGGTTCCTATAAGGGGACTAAGGGAATATCAGTTCATTTATGGCCAAAACGGTCCGCAAATTGTGCCTGGAACCGGTGATGAAAAACGTGGTGATCGGTATAAGGGAATAACTGGTTCAAAAGGGCAGGGCAAAGGTGATGGGGCTGGCACAGCCGACGGGGAAGATTACTATGAAACAGAAATAACTCTCGATGATTTGGTCCAATATCTGTTTGAGGATTTGGAACTTCCTTATATGGAGAGAAAAAAGTTTTCATATATCGAAACTGATAAGACAAATAAACGATGGGGAATTCAAAGAAAGGGGATTCCTCCGCGATTATCCAAGAAACGTTCTATGCAGGAACGAATAAAAAGACAGAAATCTATGGAAAGATCATATCGCGAAATGGAAAAGGAGCTGGATACTGACCGTTTCCCCTTTAGTGAGGATGACTTACGCTACCACAAGATTAAAGAGGAATTACGTCCGCAATCAAATGCAGTAGTAATATGTATGATGGATAATTCTGGCTCCATGTATCAAAACAAAAAGTACCTGGCACGGAGCTTTTTCTTTCTGCTGTATCAGTTCGTCAAATATAGATATGTCAATGTTGAACTGGTCTTCATTAATCATACTACTACAGCCCAAGAAGTTAATGAGGATGATTTCTTTCATCGAGGTGAATCAGGGGGGACCTATATTAGCAGTGCCTATGCAAAAGCCTTGGAAATAATCAGCGAACGCTACAGTCCGGAAATCTGGAATATATATGCCTTTCATTGCAGTGATGGTGATAATTGGCGGGATGATATACCCAAAGCTATAGCCAGAGCTAATGAATTGTGTTCCCTCTGTAATTTATTCGGTTATGGTGAGATTAGTTTAATAGTTGGTTCCTATTATACTTCTGGCAGTATGTTAGATGAATTTAAAGCCAATATAAAGGCTGATAATTTTATGGCAGTATCTATTGATGATAAAGAAGATATCTGGCCCGCCTTTAAGCAACTCTTAACCGTTACGGATAAGGAGTGATAAAGCTGATAGAATACACAATGGGAGATTTGGAGTATTACAATCAAATTATTGAGGAAGCAGTAAATGAATTCGGGCTTGATTGTTATCCCCAGGAATTTGAAATATGTAACTATGAAGATATGCTTAGCTATGAGGCTTATTCCGGTATGCCTTCTCGTTATCCACATTGGAGTTTTGGCAAGGCCTGGGAGAGGAAAAAGACCTTTTATCGTTATAATTTGACTGGGTTGCCCTATGAAATGGTGATTAACTCTAATCCTTGTCTGGCCTATCTAATGAAAGAAAACACCTTGTCATTGCAGGTCTTAACTATAGCCCATGTATATGGACACAATGATTTTTTCAAAAATAACCGCTTATTTAAGGATGCTACCCGGGCCGAATATACTACCGAAATGTTTAAATCTCATGCTAACCGAATCAGTGATTACATAGCTGACCCCAGTATTGGCTATACCCGAGTAGAAAGAGTTATTGATGCTGCCCACGCTTTACGTTTTCAAGTTCATCGTATTACGAATGAAAAGCATTTATCCCCGGACGAGAAGAAAAACAAACTTATGGAAAAGTACTATCAGTCTGAACAAACTAAAGATTCAATATTTAATAAAGGTAAAAAAGGAGAAGAAGTGCCAGATTGGGATAAAGTACCACTGGAGCCTGAGGAGGACATTCTCCTATTTTTGACCCAATATGCCCGCTTAGCCGAATGGGAGAAAGATATTATCAGCATTGTTAGAGCTGAAGCACAATATTTTATTCCTCAAATTGAAACCAAAATAATGAATGAGGGATGGGCTAGTTATTGGCATTATAAAATTCTAAAACACTTGAATTTACCCCAATCCATACATCTAGAGTTTATTAAAAGACATAATCAGGTTATCGCTTCGCATCCGGGAACACTAAATCCATATCATCTCGGTTTTGAATTGTTTAGCAAACTGGATCGAGAATCAGAAGACAGCCGGAAAATATTCGATATCAGAGAGCAGGATAGAGATGTTTCTTTCCTTCGCCGCTACCTGGATGAGGAGCTGTGTCGAGATTTAAATTTATTTGAATTCTATAAGGATTTTAGCGATTATGTGGTGAGTGAGGTATCTGATGAGATCGGATGGAAAAAAATACGGGATACGCTAATCATGAATGTGGGTATGAATGGTATACCTATTATTAGAGTTAAGGAAATAGGTTCACAAAACATTTTAGTTTTGGAACAGGAATGGGATGGTCGAGATTTATCACTGGATTATGCTCATCAGACCTTGAAATATATCGCACGTCTATGGGGGGATAAAGTAAGACTTCGCGTAAAAATTAAGGAAGTCTATCAATTACTAGAATCTGATGGGAATTAAGGACAGGTCCCCAGCTAACAAGGTACCTGTCCCCAATCCTCATGGTTTAACAATACGTACCAGATGGTTAAAATCACCGATTCCTTCAAATTCCAACTCGAAAAAATCACTAGGAGTGCTCTGCGGTTTATAGCTTTGGTAGTACTCATTATTGACTTCTGCCATTATTTTCTTGCCTCCGGAATCGAATAAGAAAAAGTAGCGTCCATCAAGAGACTTAATTCGCTGTTTTAAAGTAGCAGTAGTAGTAAATTTATTGGGTTGGTTTTCATTCTGGGCATCAGCCAGGGTAGGGTAAAGAGACAAGACTTCCCAATTGGTAGTGCTATATTTGAGATTCAATTGACTTTTATCCCAGCTCTTTCTAGTGTTATAGGTATCCACCGCTCCGATCACAACGCCTACTGTTTGGCCGGGATTGGCTTGTTGATAAAAGTCCTGGGTAGTCTCAACCCACAGGGGAGTATTGGTTATACCAGGTACGTTTACCTCTAAATAATGATTATCGGATAATTCCTTACTAACGATTGTTGCCTCCATGATTTTTACCTCTGTGGTAGTATAAACTTCTTTGGTGGAATAACCGATAACTAGTATCGCTATACAAACTATCAAGAGAACTCCAAATATTACTATAGTTTTCCTTTTCTTGGGCTTTAATTCTTTCATTATGACACCTCCACAAAAGTAGGCACTACAACTGAGTAACGGTTGGTAATGCGCGCCCCCAGTCTCGAATATAACCCGCCAAAACGATCCCCCACGAGAAAGGCCCCCAGGATCGGGTATGCCGCCATAAATTGCTTTTCATAGGTGCTGCGAATGGTAATATCCATCGGGTTAATATCCACAATTTCCTGATAGATCAGATCCTCTTTAGCCAAATCGAGTATGGCATCGGATTTTACCTGATTAGAATAAATTACTCCCTGGCCTTCTCTTCCCCAATAGGGCTTGATAACACAAGGCGCTTTAGGGTGATTTAAGTAAGTGGGAACCACATAACGACGGATCAAATCAGCCTCTTCAGGAGTATAGAAACCTTGCTGCACAAGCTCCCAGACAATAGCCAAAAAGGCTTTGCTCTGGGGAATAAGTGCCGAGGGTGGATTTATGACCTGAAGCTCCTCCAGGCCGGGAAGCAATCGCTGGTATAGCTGGTCTTCGGCCAGCCAGTCCAGTGGGTAATGACGGTATAGGGCATCCAATTGCTGCCCGTAGAGGGTCAGGTGACCATCCTTTAATGCCAAACCGGATATATCCGCCAGGATCACTTCGTTAAACTGTGCTTGTAAAGCTTCTCCAATCAACATAAGCTGAAACCAATCTTCTTCTGCTGCAGGGCAGCCCACCACGCCCAGCGTTTTGCTCAATTCTTGAGATGGCCTATTTAGAAGTTTGTTATACTTCGTACTCAAAAGATTTAACAGCTCACGGTTGGGATCTTCTGTATAAGGGTACAAGGGATGAATTAAGCTATTAAGTGCCACAGATTCTAATCCCGCTGGTGTATCGGTATTCAATTCTAATAAACGAAGGCTTCCCAGTCGATCAATGACCCAATCGAAACGGGCCAGCCAGCTTAGCCATTCACTTTTATCATGTTCCACCAGAGGGTATAATAACTCTGAAATACCAAGCAGGGGACCAAAGAGATTAAAATTCTCCTGTATTAAGTTTCTGGTCCTTACAAATACCTTAGCTAATTCTTCGGTAGCACTGGCCACTTCATCATATAGGGCGCGCGAAATCAGGATAGGTTCCAGGCTAAATGATTCCCAGTCCCCAGTATAACTGGCGGTGTAGTTAAATTGGAACGCGGCTTGCATCGCTATTTCATTCCATAGTCTCTGATGTTCGGTATCGGTTCGGGACGAACGGCGCAGCTCTAAGACGGGGACGGCTGCTTGATGCCGTACTCCTACCGGACTAAACCAGGACATCTCATCCCGACTGAGATAGTCTGAGGACCATCGAGCACAGATCCCGGCAAATTCCCCCAGAGTAAAATAGATTCCGAAATTGCCAAAACCAACTGTATCTTCATATCCACTACCATTGAAGGCGGATACTACCCTTCGTTTAATAGGAATAAACTCCTGCATTACATGAGGAATTCCACCTTGGCAGACCTCTTGCAGCGCTTTTTTCCATTCTACTTGAGTCATCATTTCCCCAATATGAACCCCTTCGCTATAACGCCCGAAAACTGGTTTTACTACCCAGGATTCCTTTTTGGATAGAATTTCTGGTATATCGGGGGGGGTAAACATCCTGGTATATGGAATGGTATCCAGGATAGTGCTGCGTTCAGCATCAGTAAGAAGGGATGTTTTCTCCTTACATAAGGCCCACAGGCAAGCAAAAAGGCTTTTGGCCTGAGGGATGATGGACCGCGGGTCATTTAACACCAGAATCTTGCGCTGAGCTATAAGCTTTAACAACTTGGAATAGTGATGTACCTCGTTACTAAATTCGGTAGGGTATTGGCGGATAATAATATCCACAGGCTGGCCAAAAGCAGTGACCACATCGTTGGTAATGGTGAGGTTTTGGCCTCCCAGCAAAAGGCAAGGATAGCCCAAGGGTTTGATTAGATCTGCATACAGATAAGCCAGATGATTTTCTTCATAATGGTTGGGATCAACCATTATACCAACTGTCGGTTGGTTTTTTCCTGAGCCATAATCTTCCCACAGTCTGACTAATCCCTGTCTGAACTTTTCAGCGAAATGCTGGTTGGGATTCCCTTCGGGGTTCATCCAATTAGAAACCATGATTTCTCGTTGGGCACAGGGTTTATCGTAATTAAATTCGGAAAAGAATATTCCGCCTTCGGCTCGTTCAAAAGCGTCATAACGGGCCCAGAAAAGAGGGGGCAAGTTAAGGGGCAAGTTAAGGATTTGTTCGCGGAAAGGAAAATCCGGTAATATATATGACGGGTAATCCAAAGGGTGCTCCAACAATTGCGGCACTAACCGCTGCACCAGATTATTAAGAGTTTCAGCCTTACCAATCATTTGCCCATAGACATCCGGTTCCAAGTAAACCGGATGCTCAGAAAAGGCCTCCATCTCTCTAGGAGAGCTGACCATGTAGTATTCGAAGTTCAAATGTCGGGTCAATTCTGCTTGGTTCATATCTAGCTCCCAACATGTCCCCGTGAAATCTGATAGCCTCCCACACTTTTACTGACGGAGGCAGTGGACCAGGTACCTCGATTAAAAGATCCACCCATAGGAATGTATGGTCTGTAAAAATAACCGTAACCGGAGCCATAATATCCATAGCTTTGGTCCTCATCAGTTTCCCATTCGCGAGTAGCCGATTCATCTTCTTTTTCTTGTACCAGCACCGTATCCTTTTTGGTATTCAGGTTCTGAGTATCTGCGGCTACAATCGCTGCCGATATTCCAGAACCGGAAAAGGCCAGGGCAATAGCCAAGCTGATGGCAAGGGCTTTATTTTCAGGTATAAGTTTTTTAATCAGATCAGTTGATTCCTTTTGGCTGCTGGGATTATTCTTTCTTTTTGTCATATTCATTCCCCTTGTATTTCAGTATATACAAACGCAAACAAGCTTAAGCTACATGGGCTTGATCTCATATTCTTCCACACTGATCGTATTTTTTTGCAAATACAGCAGGTAGGCTGCAACATCCTCCTTGGTTTCCCCCATATGATACAGGGTTACCCGTCTATATTCCAAAGCCCTTAACATTTCCACGCTAGGCAGGTCATCTGCACTTAACTCATATTGATTGTTAAACTTGAGCCGCAATAAGCGTTGGCTGACTGCAGACTTATAGCGCTGACTATCCAGAATGAACACAAAACCATGGGGATCAACCGGGTTTAACAATTGGCCATAACCTATCAGTGCAGTTACATAACGGTCACCGCCCACCAAGCCGGAAGCGTGCAATGGGCTTACGAAGGTTAAGATTGGTTTTAACCTCAAACGGTTTTGTATTAGAAAACCGAGACGCATTCCCTCTACAGCAGGGATGTCTAATAGAACTAAATTATCCGGCTCAAGCTGTTCTAAGTAAGGCCTAAGATATTTATATAAGCGGCTTTGATGGTGCGACACGGGTCGCAAAACAAAATCGCGGTAGTGCTTTAAAGAAACAAAATTGGTCTTGCGAACAAAGCAAGCAAAGGAATCGGCTCCTTGCAGCCAACGTACATAAAGATCCGTTAAGTCAATCTGCACCAAATTAGTTGGTGGAATTGAACTAGTCATTGCTTTCTACAAGGCAAAAAACCTGATCTAAGTTAATAATCTGCCGATTTCCATTTTGATCATGTATGGTGGCGATCCCGTTCTCGGCCCTCAAGATATTCCCATCCAAAACGTATTTAGTAGACTGCTCGTTCCAGTCATCAATGGTTCTATATATGTAGATTTTCATGCTGATAACCCTCCTAGCTAATACTGGCTCCTACAATGTAGGAAATAGCCATAAACACTGAAAAAACCATAATTCCCACTGACCGATTGTCTTTACTTAGTTCTTCATCCACACAAAATTGCGGTGTAAGTATTTCAAAAAGCAGCCAGCCCACTATCATACCGAGGATACCAATTCCCCCCCAAGTAAACACACCTATAATAGTGTTATTGGATAATATGGCAAAACGCATGACATTAGATAAACTCAGAATAAGCCCGCCTGTAGCTAATCCCACTGCTACGTTTCCCTGCCTGATTTCATCCAGGTCATTGTATTTGGTTAAAAGGGAAAAAATAACAAGCCCTAGTCCCACTACTAGAATCCCGATTAAATAGCTAATGCCAGTGGCTAAATAGGAATTCATCCCAGAAAATATGGTTACCATACCGATGACGCTCATCCAAACAACTCCCATTAGTTAAATTATTATTGACAATATTATACATGCTTTGAGGTTAACAACAAAGTGCTTATTTTTCCATAGGAGAGGGATAGATTATCAGCACTGTCAAATAAAGGTGTCCTTTGCGCAAATGGAAGATGGAAACGCTTAACTCAATTTGATCCTTATCTGGCCAGCGAGGTCTTTTGTTTGATTAGGCATTGATTAATGATTCAATCACGGTTAGAATAGCAAAGGTAAAATTTTGAGCAAAGGGGATTATGAGACTTTGGAAGAACAGAATAAGAAAATAAACTGGGCTGGGTTTGTAGAAACAACTATAGTTAATTTTTTTCAAGCCAACGAATTAGAGAAACTATCACTGGAAGATGGCAAAGGGAATAAAGCAAAATTAAGTAAACAAAAAGACAATGTAATTAAAGTAGAATATACTTCAACTACGACATTATAATAAGATTATCGAATAGGAGCACTTGCTGAAAGGCAAGTGCTCAGACCGTCAAAAAAGCTAATAGCTGCGTTAATTCGGAAGGTCCATTCAATCGACGTACTTGTTACGGGGACATTCCCTGTTAGGGGTGTGTCCCCATACCTTAAGCCGCCTCAATCATGGGCCTTCCGATTGCCTTGCTGCTTAACAACATTATTAGTTCGCGAAGCGAACATCGGTGGTGCCCTTGGGTGCCTTTTTTGATCGCTCTGGCAGGGTCGCAATAGACAAAACCTTGCATAGATTTTGGAACTTAAGTGATATTATTATTACTAGAGTAGGGCTCCACAAGAACAAAAGCCGAGTTTGTACGTGAGGTAGATATATTGACGAAAAAATTATACATCACAGAAAAACCATCTGTAGCGGCTAGCTTTGCCAGTGTGTTGGGTTTAGAAATCCTGAAATCCGATAAGGGCAGAGGATACGCAGAAAATGATGGAGCCATTATAAGCTGGTGCTATGGTCACTTGGTGACCATGGCTTACCCTGATGTCTACGATCCTGCCTATAAGTCATGGCGGGTAGAGCATTTACCCATCATCCCTCAGGAATACATATATAAGATTATTGATAATGCAGGAACAAAAAAACAGTTTGATATTATTAGGCAACTAATGCATCGTCATGATGTAGACATGATTTATTCCTGTACAGACAGCGGGCGGGAAGGTGAGTATATATTTCGCTTGGTCTATCAATTAAGTGAAACGAATAAACCTGCCAAACGGGTATGGATATCATCCCAGACTGAGGATGCAGTAAAAAGGGGAATCGAAGAAGCCAAGGATATTTCCGAGTACGATTCCTTGTCCCAGGCGGCCTATTGCAGGGCTAAAGAAGATTGGCTATTTGGCATGAATTTCAGCAGAATATACACCTGCCAGTATGGCAAGGCTTTAGCGGCTCGTTTCAAAGAGGAAAAGCGGTCGGTAATTGCTATTGGGCGAGTGATGACCTGTGTTCTGGGGATAGTCGTGGATAGAGAATTAGAAATCAGGAACTTTGTGCCCAAAGTTCATTATGGGATTATAGCAAGCTTCTTGTCTAAGGAGAGCAGTATTGTCTATAAGGGCAAATGGCAGCCCAAGAAAAAAACCGGGCCAGAGGCATCAGCTGAACTTGAGGGAGAAGAAAAATATCTAAGCCAGGAGGAAGTTCTGGCAATTGTAGATAAATTGAAGGGTCAGGAGGCTGCAGTGAAAAAAGTGGAGATCAAAGTAAAGAAGGAGCAACCACCCCTGCTTTTTAATCTGGCGGAGCTGCAATCGGAAGTTAATAAGAAATTCAAACTTCCGGTCGATAAAACTCTGGAGATCGCTCAGAGCCTCTATGAAAAAAAACTAATATCATATCCGAGAACTGACAGCCGGGTATTGTCCACGGATATTATTGCAGAAATACCCAAAGTCCTAAATGGTCTATATAAGAATACAGCCTTCAAGGACTCTGTCATTAGAATCAAGGAATTTGGCAAGCTCTCTATTGATAAATCCACCAAAAGGTTTGTGGATGACAGTAAGGTTACTGACCACTATGCAATTATCCCCACCTATGTGGGGACTGATTTGTCTAAGTTGGATATAGATAGCCGTAATGTCTACACTATTATTGTGAAAAGGTTTCTAGCTATTTTCTACCCGGCCGCGGAGTATAATACCGTGAGGGTTGAGACAGAGATTAAAGGAGAAATCTTTGTGACTAATTCCAAAACATTAAAAAACCCAGGATGGAAAGAGGTTTATGAAGTAACCCCGGCCAAGAACGAAGAGGAGATCTCCACCTCACCCATTCATCTGCTGACTAAGAAAGAAAAATGCGACGTAACGGCTCTGGAATTAGAACAAAAGGAAACCAAGCCACCATCACGATTTTCCGATGCTTCATTAGTTCTGACTATGGAAAAAGCGGGGAAGTATATCGAAAATGAAGAACTGCGAGAACAGATAAAGACATGCGGTATAGGTACCTCAGCTACTCGTTCCGGGATTATCAAGAAGCTTAAGGATATCGGTTATATTAAAATTAATCCCAAGACCCAGATTGTTTCACCTGAACCCAAAGGGGAGGCGATTGTGGAACTGGTTCGTATATCAGCCAAGGAGTTGTTAAATCCTATCCTGACTGCCAGTTGGGAAAAGGGCTTGTTTATGATTCAAAATAGTGAAATCACCGAGGAAGTTTTTGAAACGAAGTTGAACAGCTATATTACCCGAACCATTGAAAAAGTGAAGAAGAATGGAAACGCAGTTTTTAGGTAAAGAGGGGACGGTTTATCAAAACCCTTGGCGGAGACGGCTTTGGAGAATACAACCATCACTATAAAAAAGTGAGGTGCTCTGCAAAGCATCAGAAACTAGTATTTTGGCAGAACCTATCGTTATCCTGGTTCCAGGAAATATCGTTCCAGTGCATGTGATTTTGCCATGGCCTGCCGATTGAAGTTTTTCGTTTATTTCAGACAGTTCCTGCTTACTGCTCACAAACAAGCCTATGCACTTTAAGTGACTGGAATTTGCGTTATCAAGCATAACTTTTTTATCAGGTGTCAGACGATTTGCAGATTCATGTTCCTTCAGCAACGAAATAAGACTTTTCAGACTAACTATTTGTTTTTCTAAACCCGGAAGTTGTTTGACAAGCTCTTGCTGTCTCGCAATGATAGAAGGATCCATGCCAATCCCTAAATCAGTTTCCAAACCGGTCAGGGAACCAATAATTCGTGCGGTTATATTCTGCCCAGCCATACAGCTTCCGCCTACAATTTTGCCTTTCGAACCCGTCAATATAAGGTTATTACCACATTTTATATTGCTGGTCATTACAAAATCTGCGGTTATATTGCCTCCCGCAAAAACATGACAGTGTTCAATGAATTTGCTGGTCAAGTCTCCTTTGCAGTTTACCTCACCTCCGATAATACCGCTTCGCAAAAGGATATTGCCATCTGCTTTGAGTGTGACTGAACCAACCGTACCGCCTATTTCAATATTGCCGCCGGCTTCAACTACAAAATTATCTAAAACTGTACCTTCGATTACGACATTACCAATAAATTTTATATTACCGATGGAGTTGTCCACATCTCCTTTTAGATAAAATGTTTCGCTGACATTAATTTTTCTGCCATCATACGCTACCTGACCATCAATTTTCGAATATATAGCAGTACCATCCTCACTGAGTTCTGTATTCTTACCCGATAAGGGGGGGACGGCCTTACCTTTAACCTGCTTAAGACGTATACCAGTCAGCGCTGTACCTTCGGAGCCATCCGTTGGCGGGGTTATTATGCATAAAACTTGTCCCTTTTTAACATTTTCAACAATACCAAGGTCGCGGTAATCTACAGTACCATCCGATTTTTCCTTAGGCCGATTGTTTTTCTCTAAACTAAACTGAAATACATAGGTCCCATTTTCCCCATTTATCGGCATAAGGCCTTTGGCGATTAAGTGGTCCTTATTATAGATTGGATGTGCAGCCAGGTCCTTTAGTTTTGCGGTGTCCACTCCATATGTGATCTTTCGATGCACCAATGCATCCTCATAATCCTTGAAGGTGGGCAAAGCACCATCATACATTGGTGGCTCAACCCGTATATATGCTTCCATTCGATTGTCTGACATTGATACATGTATAACAGCATCAATAGGAGACGGCTTAGCTTCGTCCGTTGGATTTTGACTATCATTCGGATCATCTAATAATTCCTGCATAATATATCCCCCATTTAAGAAATTCCAACAAGGTAATGATTCAGATATTTATTGAAATCCCAGATTATATTGGGCATAGATATCTAATATTGGTGTTAAAGCGAACTACAACTATTACTCATCCTAATTATATATCGGATAATTTAACGTAAATATGCAATATATTTAATAATTTATTTGGAACTAATTGATAGAACTATTGAGCGTATGGGTTGACCCCCTATCCCTGTTTCTAAGGCGACAAAGGGACCGTTTTCTCGGTCCCAGTATTATGTTTGAGTAACGAAGCCTGGATTTATTATTAATGATATTCAATTAAAAACTTCTAAATGCTAGCCGAATATGCGTTCTAGTACACGTTTAAGGAAAGGTTTTTTAGTAGTTGTGTCTTGAATCGGCGCAATCTCTGGGCTCGGTTTGGCTTGTACCACCTCAGCTTTCGTTGGATGGGGAAGTACAGGTTTCGCGACTGCGGGGACTGGTTTCACCTGTTCAGCAATATGCACTGTATTGACTCGTTGGGAGGTTTTATGATCCGTTTTTACTTCGATCGATCGATCTTTGTGCTTCTCATGCTGCTGAGGAGGCTTGCTGTAAGAGCGCTTTTTCTGAGCTCCTTTTAAATTTGTATCAGAACCAGGCCGAGGTGCAGTTATCTTCGGTGAATTGGCCTTTATCCATTTCTCAACCGAGGATCTGTGTTCATTCAGAAAAGCGTCTGAGGGCAATTCCTCTTCCTCAATCATAGCACCGATATGTTCTTCAATCTCATAGAGGCTCATGATATCTTCGCCTGTAACCAAAGTGATTGCTCGGCCCCCGTTCCCGGCTCTGCCGGTACGCCCGATCCTATGTACATAACCATCTTTCTCGATAGGGACATCGTAGTTGATCACCAGGGACAAATCGTCGATGTGAATACCGCGGGCAGCAACATCTGTGGCGACCAGCAAATGAAAATCTCCCTGCTTGAACTGATTTAGAGTCTTTAGTCGTTTAACCTGGGGGATATCTCCGTGCAGGGACTGAGAAGCATACCCCTTTCGAGATAAAAACATTTGAACTCTGTCGACAGCTATGCGAGTATTGCAGAATATCATACAGCTTTCCGGCTGCTCAGCCAGAAGCAGGCGATTTAATTGGGTGTTCTTCTCGTTATGTTGTACACGGTAATATACTTGTTGGGTGGTAGCCACTGTCTTGGTCTGCGATTCAATCTCAATAGTAACTGGTTTTTTCATATACTCTCTGCATATTTTACTGATTTCAGCGGGTATGGTGGCTGAAAAAAGGAGTGTCACCCTATCTTTAGGAATGGTTCTAATAATTCTTGCTACCTGATCGAGAAAACCCATGTCGAGCATCCGATCCGCTTCATCAAGTACCAAATAACGTATATGTTTGGTTTTCATATTCCCGTGACTAATGTGATCAAATACCCGACCAGGTGTTCCAGTAACAATGGAAACGCCCTTATCAAGGGCCTGTATTTCAACATTAATACTGTGCTGTCCGTATACAGCCGTTGTCTTGAGCTGAAGGTGTTTGGCCATCAGTTTGAGATCGCTGTCAACCTGGACAGCCAGTTCCCGGGTGGGGGTGAGAATTAGACCTTGGGGTCCCGCTGCTCCGGGGTCAGTCAATTGCAGTAATGGAATGCCAAAAACAGCTGTCTTACCGCTGCCCGTTTTAGACATGACGATCAGATCTTCTTTTTTTAGAACATGAGGAATTGCTCTGCTTTGTACCTCTGTAGGCTCTTCAAAGCCCATGTCTTTTATCGCCTTTAAGATGGGAGGCGAAATGCCCAGATCATTAAAACTATTCAACATCTCTATCTTCTTTCATTATTGCAGGATTGTTTAATTGTATCACTTGCTTCGCGTTTGTTCCACAAAAGGGACATTTGCAAAAAAATCTCTAAGAAATATAAAAAAAATATTGTAAAAAGGCTTATATATAAAGAAGGGATTATTGGTATTTTAATTTATGTTTTTATAATGATGGCTTGAGGAGTGAATTAAAATTAAGAATATTAAAAGTATAATTATTACCATATTAATCATAATTATCCGTGGGATGATTCACAGGAATTAATAGTAACAATGACTTTCGGTGTAGCAGAATACGACTATGCTGAAAGTTATGAAAACAGTATTTCCAAAGCTGATAATACTCTCTATGTTGGTAAGCTGCAGGGAAGAAACCAAGTGATTTCCTATCGGGATTAAAGGGGCACCTTTTCAAAACTCCATTCATTATACTCCTCCGGGTAGTCTGCTACCCGCATTCCACGATAATTCCAACTTTTAAAAACACCTGTTTGTTAACTTTCACGCTATAATAACCTTATGCAACAACGCCTCTAAAATATAAAACAAGCTCCATTTCATCTAAACTGGAGAGTAAACAATCATAATATTAGTTAAAACTATAAGCACATTAATTACGAAGGAGAGTTTTCCAAAGATATGTGCGATTCATTATTAAAATATTTTATTAGAAATTATAAGGATGTTAAAGACTCCAATGTACGTGAACAGTATGGCAAATTAGGCAGCATAGTGGGCATCGTTGTAAATATGTTTCTCTTTATAATAAAATTTGCAGTTGGTACCTTGGCCCATAGTGTATCTATTACCGGGGATGCCGTTAACAACCTTTCCGATGCTGGATCATCGTTAATAACCTTGGTAAGCTTTAAAATGTCAAACAAGCCGCCTGACAAAGACCATCCCTTTGGTCATGCCAGAATTGAATATATTGCTGCTTCCATCGTGGGGTTTGTCATCCTTTTGATAGGATGGGAATTGATAAAAACATCTTATGATAAAATATTGCATCCCAATGCCATCGAATTCAGTATCATTACTGTCTTCATACTGGTATTTTCTATTTTAGCTAAACTGTGGCTGTACCGTTTAAACATCAAAGTGGGGAAACGCATAAATTCATCGGTTATGCAGGCGACTGCCGCCGACAGCTTATCGGATGTGATGGCTACGTCAGCCGTTTTGGCATCGACGATTATCAGCCCGCTGATTAATTTTCAATTAGATGGTTACATGGGAGTGGCCGTAGCAATCTTCATTATGAGATCAGCCATTAATATCTTGAAAGATATGCTGGATACTCTTGTGGGGAAAATGCCTTCCAATGAATTAATCAATATGATTGTTTCCTATATTCGAAAATATCATGGGGTAATGGGAATCCATGACCTAGTAGTACACGATTATGGTCCGCATCGCTGTTTTGCATCTGTCCACGTGGAAGTTGATGCCAGGGTCGATGTGTTGGAAAGTCACGATTTAATTGATAATATTGAGCGGGATATCGCGGCTGATTTAGGTATCCCGTTAGTAATACATATGGACCCCGTAGTTTTGGATGACCCATTTGTAGACGAAATGTACCAGCTAACCAAGCAAGTTATTAATAAAATGGATACTTCATTATCTATACATGATTTTAGAGTAGTAAAAGGCGCTACCCACACTAATATAATTTTTGATGTTACAATACCATTTCACTATGAAAAAGAAGAAGGCGAGATACTTGGAGAAATAACTCGCGGAATTAAAGAAACAAACGTGAACTTATACCCGGTAATTACTATAGACCGTTCCTATGTGGAGTAGGGTCCTGATAAAATGTAGTATATTATCATTTTAGTGAGTAAATGACTGTTAACGAAGGAAGCGAATTTGATTGAAGATGCCAGAAAAACAATATATCGAGCTTAAAGAAAAGTACCACGCAATCATAGAAAGACAAACCCACGTTATAAACCTCATCAGCAATATCAGACTTGTAGTTTTTCTTATCGGTACAGTTTTGGGGATATATTTTCTCGTAAAGAAAACTAATGGGTTATTTATCTGGGATCTCGTGATATTTCTGGTTTTGTTTATTCCCTTACTCCTCCTGCATGATCACTATTTCAATAAAAAAAAGTATGCAATCGTTCTTCATAAAATCAATGAAGACTCCTTAAAACGGATTAATGGCGAGTGGAACACTTTCACCGATGATGGCGCAGAATTTTTGGACGACAGCCATAATTACACGCAGGATTTGGATATATTTGGCCATGGATCACTTTTTCAGTTCATAAACACGGCCATTACTTATCTGGGAAGGCTCAAATTGAGAGGCTTTCTTATTGCGCCTGCGAGGAGCCAAGAAGAAATATACAAAAGGCAGGAAGTAGTCCAGGAGCTTTCACAAAAACTCCACTGGCGGCAGCTATATTTAGCAGAAGGAATGCTTGAGTCAACCATGCAAGATCCGGGGGCTCTGTTATTATGGGCCAATAGTATAGAGAAAATTTACCGGAACCCGCTGATCATTTGGGCTTTTCGCCTTGTTCCTACAATCACCATAATTATTGGCATCTTGACTTTCACTAACCCTGAACCCCAATACTATAGTTTAATAGCTGCATTGGTCATTCAATACGTAATACTGAAGATCAACTCTAACCAAAGAGGGCATATATTGGGGATAGCCTCTAAATTCTTCGAAAATATAAAAGCTTACTACAGGATGCTAGGTTTGCTGGAACAAGAAGAATATAACTCCAGGCACTTGCATGACCTGAAAAACAAACTGAAGAGTCATGGGCTGACTGCTGGTGAGCAAATTCATAAGCTCGAGAAAATAGCCGAAGCCATGGCTAACCGGCATAATCAATTCTATATATTTTTTAATATCCTGTTTTTATTGGACTACCAGTTTGTGTTTGCATTGGAAAGATGGAAAGAAAAGTCCGGCAGTAATTTGCACGTTTGGCTTGATATTATCGGAGAATTCGAGGCATTATCCAGCCTGGCTGTCTTAGCGCATGACTATCCTGAATGGACAACGCCGGAAATATCGGAAGATAGGCCTGGCTTTACTGCTGAGGCAATGGGCCATCCCTTATTGATGAAATCCGGTGTAGCCAATGATTTGGAGTTTGGACTTCCTGAAAATATATTGCTGATTACAGGCTCGAATATGTCCGGTAAGAGTACTCTGCTGAGAACGGTCGGCATCAACCTGGTTCTGGCCTATGCCGGGGGGAATGTTTGTGCCAAAACGTTTAAATGCTCGATCATGGATATTTATACCTGCATGAGGGTAAACGATAATCTGGAAAAGAACATCTCTTCTTTCTACGCTGAGTTATTGAGAATTAAAACGATAGTGAAAGCAGTGGAGGAGGGGAAGACCATATTCTTTTTACTAGATGAGATTTTCAAAGGAACCAATTCGATAGATAGGCATACCGGAGCAAAAGTATTGATTAAGAAGTTAAGTAAGGCCAAGCTTTTGGGGCTTGTATCCACCCATGACCTTGAACTCGGGGATTTGGAAAAGGAAAGCAACAAGATAAAGAACTATCATTTTCAGGAGTATTACGAAAATAATGAAATCCGCTTTGACTATAAGCTGCGGCCAGGTGTTTCTACTACGCGTAATGCTGCTTATCTTATGAAAATGGCAGGAATTGAGCTTAGTGAAGAATAGCTATCCGACGTTCTTTTTATTGGCTTGTTCCTATCAGTTTGAGCCCAATCGGTATTGATACGGACATACTTAACCCCATACCGAGTTGTCATTATCCAATAAAGCGACTCGTCGGAATTATTAATCATTTGTCTTAAAGAGCAATGAGATTGGTTAAGTGCAGGATGTGAAGAATTTGCGGACTAATCCCGATTGTGATAAAAAATGCTTTTCCTAATTTGCACCCTTGGTAAACAAAACTAATATATTAATATTGAGTTGCGTTGTTTTAAATTAAGAGGCATTGTATAGTTACAATCGTTTTTTTGAAGAATGCCAGAAGGGGGTATTAGGATGTCGGGAGAAGAAGAGCAGCTTGTTTTACTGAAGTACGATCACAATGTCGCTACGGTAACCTTGAACAATCCACCTGCCAATGTACTCTCGCAAAACGTGATCGAACAGTTGTGCAGAACATTCCAAGATCTTAAACATACAGATATAGCCGCTGTTATTATAACCGGTCAGGGAGGTCATTCATTCTGCACCGGCGCAGATATTAAAGAGCTGGTGGAGAATAATTTAGAGCAAAACCATGCATATTTCTCCAAAATCCACGAAACCTTTAACATCATAGCCACCTGCCCATACCCGGTCATTGCAGCTGTAAACGGATACGCGTATGGAGCCGGTCTGGAATTGGCTCTGTGTGCAGATATCAGAGTTATGGATCAAAACGCCCGCATGTCTGCCGCCGGGGTCAACCTCAATCTGGTATTTGGAACCCAAAGGCTTATCCGCCTGGTGGGACCGGGCCAAGCCAGAGATATGCTCTTTTGTGCCCTTCAGGTAAACGCCTCTGATGCCCGGGAGTTTGGTCTGGTCGAATATGTTGTTCCACCTGGAACAACATGGGATAAAGCTAGGGAAATAGCCGAGCTGATCAGTCAGAAAGGCCAGATGGCCGTCCAGGGCGTGAAGCAAGTGTTGAATCTGGGCATCGACCTTCCATTAAACCAGGCCTTGAACCTGGAAGCAGAATTTATTTACAGGATGTTGTCCACGAGTGACTTTGCCTTCCGCACTAAGAAATTTTTGGTCAAATAAGACTTGATACTAACAGTAAAAAGAGACCTTGAATGACGAATAGATATATAATTGTATCAATAACAATATCCTTTCTTTGAGGTTGGACTATGTTTATATGGCTGACTGGCTTAAAAGTTATATTATACTCCTGGTGTTTAATCAGGGTTTGGCAGAAAACCCCGCTAAGCTTACCCCTGCTGGCCATTGTGCTTATCCTTCTAGTCAGCGGCTTTTTGCGCACTTATTACGGGTATGGCAGAACCAAACTGAATATAGTGACTTTACTGCTGGACTTAATTTTGTGCCTTATTCTTTCTATGTTTCCGCAAAGTGCCGGTTTCGATAAACTTTTTATGATTTACCTGGTAGAAGGAACCGCCATATTACCAAAGCCCTATTTTATTATTTATGCAATACTCACCACCACGGCCAGTATAGGATCTTACGCCCTATTTGAATTAAGGGAAACTGGAACAATGCAATTGCTGGAGATTGCTGAAATACTGTTGTATGGATTTGCGTTTGTACTCGTTTTTAGTGAAAGAAGGCAAAGGGAACAAAGACTGGCCTATGAGAAATTATCGCAACAACTTGAATACGTTAACCTGCAACTCCATGAAAGCATGGCCTTGAGCGAAAGTTTAGCCTCCGAAGCTGAGCGGCGGCGAATAGCCGGGGAAATTCATGATAGCCTGGGCCATGATCTTACCGGTTTGATTTTGACTCTCGAAGCAGGGAGAAAACTAATGAACCATGACGCAGAAGCTGCCAGGACCTACTGGGATAAAGCTATTCTGGCTTCCCGAACTGCCCTTAATTCTATCAGGGAACTGGTGGCGGAAAAAAGGGGATTATATTTCGAGTTTGAATTGACTTCCCGTCTTAACGAAATGGCTCGCGAAGCCCAGGCTTTAACTGGCTTGCAGGTAGAGCTTGATATGCAAACCAGAGATCTGGGGTTGTCCAGTAAAGAAGAGTTTAATCTGTACCGGATATTTCAAGAAGCCATTACCAACACCCTGCGCCATTCCAATGCTGATCGTGCGCAGATTTCTATTGCAGGTAATCAAGAGTGGGTGTCTTTTTCATATTGGGATAATGGAGAAGGAACCAATGAGATTGAAGCGGGAAATGGCTTAAAGGGGATAAGTGAGAGAATCACCGAACTGGGCGGCGACATTTCTTTTCAGTCCCAGAGGGGTAAAGGCTTTAAAATAATCGGGCATATAGACAGGCGGAGGATACCAAATGAAGAAGATCAAAATACTGATTGTCGATGACCAGCCCATTGTATGTGAAGGTTTAAATACCATCCTGCAGCTGGAAGGGGATTTCGAAATTACCGGGGTTTGTCAAAATGGCCGGGAGGCGTTGGATGCTTGCGGGCTTAATAAACCCGATATCGTACTGATGGATGCGCGCATGCCGGTTATGAATGGTATAGAGGCTACCAGAGAAATCACCGGGCTGTTTGCAGATATCAAGGTATTGATCCTGACCACATTTAATGAAGAAATGCTTATTATTGAAGGCTTGCAAAACGGCGCCAAAGGTTTTTTGCTGAAAGATATGCAGCCCGAGGAATTGTGTAATATCATCCGGGTGGTTCAGGCTGGCGGAGTATGTCTGCACTCCGATGTAACCCCCAAAATACTGGCCAGGATTTCAGTTAAGGAAACAGAGACTGTCGTAGATAATCTATCCGAAAATACTGCTGCCCAACTGACCAACCGGGAGAAGGAAGTATTAAGATTGATTGGCAGGGGTTTGTCCAATATGGAAATAGCTTCGGCCCTGTTCATTGTCGAAGGGACAGTAAAAAACTATGTGAGCAGCCTGCTCGGCAAGCTCGGGGTCAGGGATAGGACCCAACTGGCTCTTCTGTCCCAAAAAAGTCATGACTTAAGATAGACAAAAATATATCCCAGGGGCGATGTGCCATGAATCCCTCATCTTTATTATGAAAGGTGAGGGATTTTACTTTTCTAAGCCAGCCTTGGACCCAGGAAGTTGAATAGCGGGCTACCCAAAATAGGGAAGGGGTGTACATAAATGAGGATGAAGTTAATTATAGTTACCTTATTGCTGCTTATGGCCATGGGATGTGATAAGAAGACAGAAATCCCGGTTAATAAGCCTGAGACTGAAACTAAACATACCGTGGAGGTTTTTGGCACCATCAAAGCCTTAGATGAAAAAAACATAATGATTGATTTTCCCGCTGCTGTCGAAGCAGTGCATGTCAGAGAGGGACAACGGGTAAAAGCAGGAACACCGCTGGTAACCTTAAATATAAGCGAGCTTGATGCAGCGATAAGAAAAAAGGCAGCGGAGCTCTGCGTAGCCCGGTTAGAGCTGGATAAAAACAACTATGACGCCGAGCTCAAAAAGCTGGCCAATGAGCTGCGATACCAGGAAGAACTGTACAAGAAGGCCGAAATCCTGTATGCAGCCGGGGCTTTGCCCCAATATCAACTGGAAGAAGACTACTATAACTCCATCGCAGGCAGAAGAGAACATGTTGAAGAATTAAAGCTGGCTTTGAACAACCTGGAAAATGAGCAGGAATCCAACCTTAAGATTAACAACGAAAAAATAGCCGTACTGGAACTTGAATTGAAAACCCTAAGAGATAAATTAAACAAGAGCTATTTAATCAACAATGATATTACAGCCGATATCGCCAATGCACTGGTTTGCGACATCGGATATGGGCCGGGAGATGTCGTTAATAATGAAAAAAAGCTCTTAAGCATCATTAATTTGGACAGCATTTTTGTGCAGGCCGATGTGGCTGAAGAATTTATAAAAGACATTCGGCTGGATGCGCCGGTCACAATTGTCCCGGTGGCTGACAAGTCCCGGGCCTACTCGGGAAGAGTCGTCAGGATAGCGGATAAAGCGCAGCAAATAAATGGCGAGACTACCATTGCCGTGGATATTGCCATAGAGAAGCCGGATGATTTCCTGCGGCCTGATTTTAACGTGGATGTTTCTATAGACATGGAATAACCAAGAGCCTGCCCAAGAAGACATAAAAACCAATAAAAGGGGGGGAGAGCGTGGGGATCATTACCAGGTTTGTCCTTAGAAACATCTGTGAAAAGAAAATGAGAACCTTCCTGATCATATTTTCTATCACGGTTTCCTCAGCCCTATTCCTGGCTACCGGCTCTTTGAACGGAACCATGGAAAAGATGTATGTTCAGCGCTTGAAAAGCTACTATGGAACCGCCGACATTATGATTCAGGCCGGGGATAATTCACCGTCGCCTCGTTTTAACCCTCAGCGAATAAACTCTTATAAAGAACAGATGGAATATATTGTGGGCATTTTACAGGGAACCGCTTTCTATAAAGACAGTAACAACGAGACGGTGCAGATAAACATGCTGGGAGTTGATTGGGATGAGTACCAATTGATGAATCCCATTATCCGGTACAGCGAAAACAGTATTTTGCCTTTCAGTGGCCGCAAGGTGGTTATTAGCAAGGATACAGCCGATAAATACGGCATCCGCCTGGGTGACAAAATCGAATTGGAAGTCAACGGTGACCGGCAAAGATTCAATGTATGCGCACTGGCGCAGCCCTCGGGGCCATTTCTGGACCAATCCCGGGGAGTAAGCGCCCTAGTGCCTAAAGAAACCCTGGGCTCTATCTATAATGAACCGGGCAGGGTATCTTTACTGTTGATGAAACTAAAGAATCCCGAGAAAATCCAAGCAACTATGGAAGAACTGGCCGCAACTTTTAAGCTCTATACGGTCAAGGAGACTGTCTCCACGGAGAGTTTAAATCGCCAGGTGAAGCCCATGAGAATAAGCTTTGCAGTTACTTCCATAATTGTATTCTTAATGAGTATCTTTATAATTTCTACCTCCTTTAAAGTCATCACCACGGAGCGGCTGCCAGTTATCGGTACTTTGCGCAGCCTGGGAGCCACCCGGAGGATGACAAACTTGATATTATTGGCGGAAAGCCTGGTCTATGGCTTAACCGGCGGCTTTTTGGGCGGGGGGCTGGGTATTGGCCTGCTATATATTATTATGGCAGTTTCAACACCTCCAACCTTGCAGGGTATTAAGACAACTCTGGAGTTTTCACCTTTGCAGCTATTAGCCACCGTGCGGATGGCCGTGGTTCTGTCTCTAATCAGTTCCGGTCTTCCTATATTAAAAGCGGGCAAAATACCGGTAAAGGATATCGTCCTTAATAATATCCAAAAAGATACCCCGAAGAAAACCGGGAAGCTTATCATAGCGGTTATGCTTATGGTTTTGATTTTGGCAGTCCCGCCGCTCATCCCCAAAGAAATCGCCATACCTGTAAATACCCTATTTATAATCCTCAGCTTTATGGCCATAGTCTTGGCTATCCCGTTTATTACCGGCGTTTTTGCCAGGATATTTGCCAGCACCCATAGTTATATATTTGGCAACGAAGGCATTCTGGCTGCCCAAAACTTGCGGGATAATAAAAGCGCCTTGAATAATATAGCTTTGCTGGCCATCGGAGTGAGCAGTATTTTAATGATAAACACCTTAAGTTACAGCGTAATCGGCGAACTAAGCAATTACTTTGCGGATATGAAATATGATATTTACATTGAAATGCCCAACCTTGACCGGAATTTTGCCAAACACCTCCAGGCCATAGAAGGCACCACCGGCACCTACGGCCTTTATACCGCCAAAGATGTAAATGTGGCCGGTTCCCATGAGCCGATCGGCACGTTGGACGGCATTGATAAGAACAAACACCTGGAATACTTTAAATTGCAGGTAGTGGACGGAAATGAAGATATATTAGAGGAGCTTGATTCTGGCCAGAATATCATTTTAAACAGTTCCCTGGGGTACAGGTACCAAAAAAAGCAGGGCGACCTGATTACTTTGGAATTGGGCAAAGGCCCAAGAGAATACAGGATCATAGGTTTTATCAACACTCTTATGGAAAAAGGCGATTACGCCATGATCTCGGAAAACTATTTCAAAATGGACACCGGTGAACGGAATTACGGTTATATAGTGATGAAAACAACCAATGACCCCGCTGCGGTTGTATCTCTGCTGAAGAAGAAGTATATCGATAATAAACCCTATGTGCAGTCATTAAACGCAGATAAGCAAGATGTTATCAAAACCAACCAGCAAATATTTTCAGTTTTAAAGGGGTTTTCCCTTATGACCATCGTAATGGGGACTTTCGGCGTATTCAACAACTACCTCATTAGTTTTATCGAGCGCAAACGGGTGCTGGCAATGCTGCGTTCACTGGGGATGAGCAAGCGGCAGATTATTAAAATGATTTTCATCGAAGCTATGACCGGCGGATTAATTGGCGGAATCGTCGGCGTTGGGGGCGGAGTATTAATGGTTTCTGTTTTTCCCTACATAATGAAAGCCCTGGACATGCCAATTCCTATCAGCTATTCAACGAGCATACTGGTGATATCGATATTGGCCAGCATAGTTATTACGCTGGTAGTCTCAATAAGCCCGGCCCTGAAATCATCCCGGCTCAATATTATTGAGTCGATTAAATATGAATAACATGACCGGATCGAGAGGAGGAGGGACCCAAGATGGCGGCACTGGTGGAAGCGATAGGCTTGAGCAAGACATTTACACTAGGTTTAGTAGAGGTAAAGGCACTGAAAAACATCAATCTGGAGATTGAAAAGGGACAGTTCGTTTCGATCATGGGGCCTTCCGGCTCGGGCAAAAGCACCCTGCTCTATCTGATAGGAGGTCTTGATCAGCCGACAGCGGGCAGTGTCAGAATCAAGGGCAAGGACCTTTCCGTAATGAAGGACCCGGAAGCAAGCCTGCTGCGCAGAAGAGAAATAGGCTTCATTTTTCAATTCTATAATCTGATTCCTAATTTGACGGTGGAAGAAAACATAATGCTGCCGGTCTTGCTGGACGGAAAGAAATTAAAGGACTATCGGAATAAACTCGATGAAATTCTGGAGAATGTAAGCCTGGCAGACCGCAGGCACCATACCCCACGGGAACTGTCTGGAGGTCAGCAGCAAAGAGTTGCCATTGCCCGGGCACTGATAAACGAACCGGACCTTATCCTGGCAGATGAACCGATAGGCAATTTGGATACCAAAACTGGTTTTGAAGTTATGAAACTCCTAAAAAAAATAAACCGAGAAAAAGGCAAGACTATTATCCAGGTAACACATTCCCATGAAGCCGCCGGGTATGGGGACCGGCTAATCAATATGAGGGATGGACTCTGCACATAAATCCTGCTATATCACTTCTTACTACGCAGTTTCGCGTGTATTGTGCTTTATCACCAATAGCGAAAATAAATAGATCCTGTCAAAATACAAAGAAATGTGGGGATAAAACACTATTGCCTGTTTATTCCATAATAACTATGCTAGTTACACCGGGTTACATCGGGACGTTCATAGTGTAACCGGGTATTTGGACGTTTGGTTCCATTATCGGTAACGGTAAAAACGTTCACTTGTTACGTTATGAACGTCCCGGTGTAACGGGTGTAACGCGGTGTAACGTGCAGTGTCAAATAGGGGACGGTAAACCGTATTTAGCTTCCATTATTGGGGGGGGAATTACCGTGAGGATAGTTGCAATCAATGGTAGTCATCGAGGGTCAAAAGGTTTAAACCAGTTCCTGCTAGACAAGGTAGCTGCAGGTGCACGGCAGAACGGGGCCGAGTTTGAGACTGTGGTTTTGGCTGAATCTAAAATTAATCAATGCCTGAGTTGCCAAATATGCCGCAGTCAGAAAAGTTTTTTGCGTTGCGTATATGAAGACAAAGATGATGTGCAGAAAATATTTAATAAGATGCGTCAGGCGGACCTTCTTATCTTTGCGACCCCAGTATATATTTTCAGCATGAGCGGATTAATGAAGCGACTGCTTGATAGAATCTATTCCACCGGAGATGTTAATGATTTAAGAATCTCTCGGAGTGGACTATTCTTTCACCATATTGATTCCGAGCTCTGTTCCAAGCCGTTTGTATTACTGGTTTGCTGTGATAATATGGAAAATGAGACACCACGGAATGTGCTGACTTACTTTAAGACCTATGCTCGCTTTATGGATGCACGTATCATCGGTACATTGGTTCGCAAATCAGGACAATTAATGAGGGCAATGGAATTACTTTCAGATGGGAGTCCTAATCCGCGTATCCAGAAAATTTATGCCGCATTTGAACAGGCAGGCCGAGAGTTGGCGGTCGTTGGCAGAATTAGTACTGCTACTCAGCGCTTGGCTAATCAGTCAGTACTGGAGATCCCCTTCCTGTGGCTGTTGCTTAGGATAAAACCATTAAAGAAGCATATGTTGACCCATGCCCGCGCACAACATAAAACAGCTCTCGAAAGCAACGAAAAGGAAGTATAGCACCTACCCAGCTTCCATCAGACATATTTAAATCGAGGAGATATTTTAAATCTATGGTTTTGGAGGAAAATATGAGCTTATTTCAATTTTTAGCATGTGATAAATTACTAATGAAGTTAAGAATCCATATATAGAATTTATATCTATCAATGAGGCTTTAAAACGTAATATAGATTTTACAATGAATGATACAGAGATTGATAAAGAGGAAAAATTTATTATGTTTTGTGATTCGGAAGAACATATGGAAGAAATTGAGATTAATCATGATATGTATTATTCTTCTGAATATGCAGAGGAATATTCGAATAAGCAATATTTTTCAGAGTTATGTTGGCGTTATACAGAAGCAAGGGCGAAGCAACTTATTGAATATTTGAAAGAACAGTTGAAAAGTTCAGATGAGATTGAAATATGGAGCATCTGGTTAGATGATCATAAATCAGCAAGTATCGAATCCATAAATGTTAATGAATTAAGCATTGCAGATTTAAAGTTTTTGGATACTTCTAATGCTTATGAGAAACCAAAATGTCTTGTAATTAAGCAGTAAGGAAGCAAGGGAAGGAAGCAAGGGGACGTTCTTTTTGCTTCCCTTTCAATATGTATATTCAGCCTTGGCCGCGAGATTTCAGCGGCAGCAGAACTCTCGTGGCCAAGAGAGATTTCTCCTAATAATTACTGAGGGAGATCCGTGTGGACAATAGCACGAATATAAACAAATATAAGCGGTTAGCTCCATTTTACGACATGCTGATGGGCAGTAAAATATTTCTTGGACCCCGCCAAAGAGGTATAAAAATGCTCGAATTACAGCCTGGGGAAAAAGTTTTGCTGGTAGGGGTAGGAACCGGGCTGGATTTACCCTTGTTACCTTCCTATGTTCATATTACAGGCATCGACATCTCCAAAGACATGCTGGCAAGAGCAAATAAGCAAATGCAAGGCCGGAAAATCAACCTTGAACAAATGAATGCTGAACAACTCGCCTATAACGACGAAACTTTCGATGTTGTAATATTGAGCCTTATTCTTAGTGTGGTAGAAAACCCCCAAGAGGTTCTTGCAGAAGCATTGAGGGTAATAAAAGATACTGGACGGATCTTGGTCTTTGACAAATTCCTTGCTGATTCCAAAGATGCATCCAATGGCCGCAAGATGTTAAACTTGGTTGCTGTTTGGCTGGGGACGGATATCAACCGGCGCTTTCTTGATATACTAGGTAGTAGCCCTGCTAAAATTATTAAAGACCTTTCCACTTTGGGAGGAACGTATCGGATTATTATTTTAGAGAAATTTGATTGAGGTCCTAAGAGATTTTAAAAAGGAAGTAGAAAATAAATGAATTACTTGATAAAAAAGAACTGATAGATGCCGCAGACAAAGCAATAAAAGAGGAACGATTTGATGATTTGATGAATTTTTACACTGAGGATGCGGTTCTTGTGGTCAAGCCCGGTATGGAAGTTCGAGGAAAAAAGGCTATAAAAGAAGCCTTTATAAAAATAGCAGCGTATTTTAAAAATAGCGTAGTACCCACACAGGGGAAAATAGTTATGATTGAGGCTGGTGACACGGTTCTGGTCATGTCACAAACTCTTTTGGATGCTAACAATAAAAGTGAATCGGAATTTAGTATGGACCGAAGAGCAACTTATATCTATAGAAATATTAATGGAAAGTGGTTATGTGCAATTGATAATTCCTATGGAACATCGTTGCTTGATTAACAGAACAGTATGTGCATACTGGGTACAACTCAAGCTTCGTCTAATCCATATAGAATGGGCAGGATCGTTAAACGATTCAATGTATCAGAGCAATGGTTATTGACAATAATCTATGATCTATTGGACCGCATTCATACAATATGGTAAATAGAAGAACAGTGACTTGTGATTTTGTCAATACTACCATCCCCCTGGCGCCCTTTATTTTTCAATACATAAATAACCAAAATAAACACTTGAGTTAAACAGGCAAGGAGGTGTTTTGCCAATGAATGTGCATGAACGCTTAACGGAGGCGGTACGCTTAGTAAAGGAAAGAGAAAAGTGGCTTCATCGCAGAGAAATAACCGTTAATCTAATTCAAAGCCGGAAAAAACTTAGGGATCAACTGAGAAGACAATTGGCTTTGGAAAGCAGAGATGTGGAAAGGTCAGACGGCATTACCCTCCTTAATCTTTGGCATAGCCTCAGAGGAACCAAAGAAGAAGCAAAACGCAAAGAGCAGGAGGAATATATGATCGCCAAACTTAAGTATGATGAAGCAAATGCTGCTCTGTTAGTACTTGAAGCAGATCTAACTAGAATGGACAACTATTTGACCGCCATGGGTGATCTGGACACTAAATACCAGCAGGCTGTACGGGACAAGGAAGAGTACTTGCTTCGCTCTGGGGGATCTGAGGCCCAGAACTTGTTTGAGATGGCCGAACAGGTGGGTTGCTTAAAAGCTGAGGAAAAAGAACTGATGGAAGCAATTGAAGCCGGTATGATAGTGGAGCAAGCATTTTCTAAGGTGCAGAAAAGCTTGGGCAGCGCTGAAGGATGGGGTGCCTTTGACTTGTTGGGGGGAGGCCTTATAACCACGGCGATAAAGCATTCACACATCAGTGATGCCAGGAATGAAATAGACCAAGCTCAGCTGCTGTTGCGCAAATTTCAGCGGGAACTGGCTGATGTCAAACATACGAATGACACCATTCAAATAGGCGGATTAGCAACATTTGCCGATTTCTTTCTTGATGGGTTATTATTCGATGCAATAGTTCAGTTTAAAATCAACGATGCCCAGGCTCGCACCAAGCAGCTGCAACGTAAGGTACAGGCGATTATTCATGACCTTAACGTGATGAAGGAGCAAAACAGTCAAAAACTATTGGAACTCGATCAAGAACGTAGGCAAATAATTGAAAACGTCAAATGAGTGTTATTCGCGATATCATCATCCTGAAATTAAGCTCAAGTATTTATTAAGATGAGGATTTTACCGGAAGGACAACTATTATTTGAGTATTAGCCCTTGCCTTCGAAGGTTAGGCTAAATAATACAAAGTTTATATATATCATGGTATATTAATAATTCATATTTTGCGAAGGAGAGGACACATATGAACAGACTCAATATTATTTGTTTAGGTGTCAGGAATATGGAGAAAGCAATTAAGTTTTATCGTGACGGACTTGGCTTTAAGACAGATGAAAAAGGCAACAATCCAGAGGTGGTTTTTTTCAGCACATCCGGGACCAAGCTTGAATTATATCCTCTTGAGTTGTTAGCGAAAGACATTAACAATGACAATCCACCAGAGATTTGTTCTGGGTTTGGTGGTATTACTCTTGCCTATAATGCTAAAACAAAAGAAGAAGTTAGAGAAATAATTGAACTTGCACGAAAAGCTGGGGCAACTATTGTCAAAGAGCCGCAAGACGTTTTTTGGGGTGGCTTTCACGCATATTTTTCAGACCCTGATGGATACTACTGGGAAGTGGCCTGGGGGCCTAATTTTGAGTTTGATGATAATGATATGATAAAAATGTAAATCCCTTCACTTAAGATTATAAGTATAGGATGTTTCATAGAGGTGATTATGACATGAAGGAATTCTGGGAAGCAAGTTTTTTAGAAAAGCAAACGATGTGGGGCTTTGAACCTTCGGACTCAGCCATTCTGACAAAAGACTTTTTCCTCGAGAAGAACATTAAGCACATAGAATATTTTTCTATGATTAGGGTTCAGTAAGAAGAGAATTCAATAAATATGGGCTGATTGAGTGTTCAGAAATTGATGAGCCCGATAAGGATATGAAAGATAAACCTCCTATAAGTTTTGTTTTTATAAAGTGTAGAAAAGGCACGTAGAACGCTATAAACTGGAGGGGTAAATAAAAATCCATTTTATGATTAGAGGTAGGAAAATTATGAAAGCAGCTATTTTTGATCTGGACGGGACCCTCCTGAATTCGATGCCGGTATGGGAAAACGTGGGTTCTGATTATTTGCTCGCCCAGGGCATAACCCCGCCAGATGGTTTGCGGGAAAAGCTAAAAACCATGAGCTTTCGTATTTCGGCAGAGTATTTCGTAAATGAATTCGCCTTGAATACGACTGTTGAATATCTCATGGAATACTGGATGAATGCAGTTGCCCATCATTATTATACAACCATAGAACTTAAGCCTTTTGTCATTGATTACCTGACACAACTGCGGGCACTGGGAACGCGAATGTGTGTGGCTACTGCAACTGATAAACGATTGGCAGAAGCAGCTTTGTCCCGTTTGGGGATTTTGGACTATTTTGAGTTTGTGGTTACGGTAGATGAAGTTGGTAAGGGCAAAGAATCTCCGGATATATTTATGGAAGCGGCTCGCCGTTTGGATTGTATGCCGCATGAATGTGTGGTTTTTGAGGATTCGTTACATGCGCTGCTTACCCTGATGAATACTGAATTTATTGGTTGGGGCGTGCATGATGCTTCTGCGGAGGCGGAACTGGATCGGTTGCAGGAAATATGTGATCGATTTATATGGAATTTCGCAGAATTAATTACTGAAATAGAGAAGGTATAACGACACAAGGCGGGCATTGGGGCGGTTCTTTTGCCCGTTTAAGCACCTTATATAAGTGGCGGGATGAGATGAAGGGTATGTATGTTTATGATTCAATGAGCGCTTGCGCGAATTGTGCGCCAAAATGCGGGCGCTTTAGCGCCTACATTGCGCATTTTGTGTGCATCGCGCCGCGAGCGTTTTATCAAACGCCCCTCAGTCGGGGATTGAACCAACCACTGAGAGTAAAATCGGTTTATCCCCCACCATTGAGGAAGGGGTCTTAGGGGTGTTTGATAAAACAGGAGAAGAACCCCAGTTATGGGGAGATAAACGCTATCATAATTTAAACTACCATCTACGGGAGAAGTATGGAGAGAAAGTATCTAAAATCTCTTTAGATGCCGGTTTCACCTGTCCCAATCGGGATGGCTCACTGGCAAGTAATGGCTGCGCATTTTGCAGTGATCGTGGATCGGGAGATTTTGTGGCAGCGCCGCGGGAGTCTCTGACTGAACAGTTTCGAAAGGGTCAGGAAATAATGCGAAAAAAATGGCCGGGGCAGAAGCATATTGCCCATCTGCAGGCTTTTACCAATACTTATGCACCAGTTGCAACACTCAGGAAAACATATCACAACGCATTGGAGCAACCCGGTGTGGTAGGTTTAGCTATTTCTACCCGACCTGATTGTTTACCGGAAGAAGTCCTGGATCTGTTAGCTGAGATTAATCAAGCGACCTATCTATGGGTGGAACTAGGTTTGCAAACCATTCATAAGCGCAGCTCACATATGTTAAATATGCATTATGATTATGATGATTTTATACAAGCACTTAATGGATTACAGCAGAGAAAGATTGAAACCTGTGCTCACATTATTCTGGGACTGCCGGGTGAAGAAGAAGAGGATATGCTAGCAACAGCTCAAGCCCTGTCTTCGTTGCCCATTCAGGGCCTCAAGATTCACCTTTTACATCTAATGAAAAATACTCCCCTGGCAGATATCTATGCCCGTCAACCTTTTGCATTTTTAAGCCAGGATAACTACGTTAACCTGGTAGTTAATATTCTTGAAATTTTGCCTCCCCAGATGATTATTCATCGCCTGACGGGTGACAGTCCACGAGAATTGATTATAGGGCCAACCTGGAGTTTAAAGAAAAGGCTGGTGCTTAATGCTATTGATAGTGAATTAAAATTAAGAAATAGCTGGCAGGGGAAGTGCTTTCCAAAACTGGGCGCCGTACTATGACAAAAACTTTCAGTGCGCATTGTAAGTGAGGTGCAAAACATATTAAAGCACACGGGAACCGTCCCCCTGTGTTCCCTTGGTTTGCGGTTTAATAATTATGAGGATATATACTTAAAAGAAAGAAGATGACGCTTTTGGCTGCGAACATTTTGATAGTTGATGATGAACAGGCTATTGCTGATTTGGTAGAAGTTTATTTAAAGAATGAGAATTATAATGTCTTTAAATTTTATAACAGCAAGGATGCTCTTAACTGCATTGAGAATGAAAGATTGGATCTCGCAATTTTGGATGTCATGCTTCCTGATGTAGATGGTTTTTCAATCTGTCAGCAAATCCGGGAAAAGCATAATTTTCCGGTTATCATGCTGACAGCCAAAGAAGAAGAAATCGATAAGATTACCGGGCTAACATTAGGTGCTGACGACTATATCACTAAACCGTTCCGCCCTTTGGAACTTATTGCCCGTGTAAAGGCGCAGCTCCGGAGATTTACCAAGTATAATTCCGCAGAGCCAAATCAGGAAGAACACCAGATCGCTTTTTCCGGCTTGGTATTGGACATGGATACCCATGAATGTACGCTGAATGAAAAAAAGCTATCTCTCACTCCTACAGAATTTTCTATTCTTTGGGTCCTTTGTTCCAATCGCGGACGGGTGGTAAGTTCGGAAGAATTGTTCCATGAGGTATGGGGAGACAAGTATTTCACCAATAGTAATAATACGGTAATGGTTCATATCAGGCATTTAAGGGAAAAAATGCACGACAGCGCGGAGCATCCCAAATATATCAAAACGGTATGGGGGGTTGGCTATAAAATTGGAAAGTAAGAGAGATAAAAGAAGGAATGATTATACAAAATTAAAAAGCAAAGTATTTTTACAAATGCTTCTGATTACAGTTGCCGCCGCTGTGACTGTTTATCTAATGCGCTATATCCTGCGTGGAAAGATCGGAGATCGTATCGTTCGATTTTTAGTCAACGCTTTTCATTTTAATAATTCGGACGCACAGACAATCTATCAGTTGGTAATTCGCAACAATATGGACATAATCCTTTTTGTTGTAATCTTAATATTTTTAGTTATCCTTTTTCGTTTTTCTGTTTCTTGGTTCACAAGATATTTTGATGAAATCAGCGCTGGAATGGATAAACTTACTGAAGAATCCGATGCAGAAATTACATTATCGCCAGAATTGGATTTTATGGAAAATAAGCTGAATCAGATAAAAAATTACTTAGAAAAACAGAAGAAAGCTACTCTTGATGCCGAGCAGCGCAAAAATGATTTGGTAGTTTATTTGGCTCATGATATAAAGACACCTCTGACCTCTGTTATAGGATACTTAAGTCTTCTTGATGAAGCTCCTGACATGCCTCCTGAACAGAAGGCAAAATATGTTGGCATTACCTTGGAAAAAGCTTATAGGTTAGAGAAGCTTATAAATGAGTTTTTTGAGATCACAAGATTTAATCTTCAAACTATTGTTTTGAATAAAGAAAAAATCAATTTACTGTTCATGCTCCAGCAGATGGCAGATGAATTTTATCCAATGCTAACTCCACAGGAAAAGCAGGTGTCCGTCAATGTGCCTGACAGCCTCACTCTATGGGGAGATGTAGACAAATTAGCCCGTGTGTTCAATAACGTTCTGAAAAATGCGATAGCTTATAGCTATGAAAACAGCGTCATTGATATTTCCGCTCAGCAGCAAGATAAAAATATTATTATAACTTTTACGAATCAAGGTAATCCTATCCCACGAGAAAAACTGGAAACGATATTTGAGAAATTTTTTCGGCTGGACACATCGCGTTCTACCAATACAGGCGGTGCCGGGCTTGGACTGGCTATTGCCAAAGAAATCGTAAACGCGCATGAAGGCAATATTTTCATGCAAAGTAATATAGAAAAGACAGTCTTTACTGTCGTGCTTCCACAAAAGCAAGAAAAGGACAATTTATCTGCCTAAGAGAGAATAGCTTGTCCTTTGGTAAATTAATTAAACAAAGATCTAAAACTTAAAAATGGGTAAAATACAAAGAACATACCGGCGAATGCTATGGCCATATAAAAACATGCCTCTTTACGAAGAAGCAAGGGAATTTTTTCGATATTGGTACTTTGGACAGAAACTTTGTCCTGTAATTTTGATAAATGTTCTTTCAGCCGCCTAAAAATAACCCATCCGATTAACGCTCCGAGAGTATTCATCAGTAAATCATCAAGATCCGTTACTCTTCTATTGAACAATTGACTCAATTCTATTATAAGAGAGAATGTAATACCGGATAATGCTGTTTTCGATAACACTTCATACTTTTTCCAAATACATGGAAGCATAAATCCAAGAGGTATAAAAAGTAATATATTTTCTATGTAGGGGCGAATACCCTCTGTAATCCAAAAAAATGGGATTAGATTAATCTCATCCGGTGGAAAAGTCAACCCCTTTGGGGTTATTATTCCAAAGCTGTTATGAACAATATCACTTATGGAAGGAATACCAGTAAAACCTAGCACAACAGTAAGGTAGTACACAAAGATATATACGATTACAATATGTTCAATTGACAGTTTATAGCCAATCTTTTTGCTTTGAGAGGTCAGAAGTATATGGTATGGAATCAAGAATGGCAAAGTACTAATAAACCATGTAATCGATACTATAATTAAAAACATTAAAAACCTAATGATCACTAAATTCACCTCCGTTGTAATCAACTTGTTTATTATAGGAAATTTAAAAAAGAAAGGTCTTAATAAAACCTTAAGATATGGTGATTTTCTCCTTAATAAGTTTATTCCTATTTTTACAACTATTAAGATGCAGTAGTGTCGCAAAGAACATGTATGTCACAGTGAAACTCCAGATACCGAGATAAGAAAATCTTAAGAAATTCATAAGCTGGAATTCTAACATTGCTCCTTATTCTGTAGTTGAATAATATCAGCACAGAATAAGGAGCTGTTTTACTATGGTACGAAAAGTGAAAAAGCAAAAGTCAGGAATACGCATATTTGCAGCACTTCTGTTGATGGTTGTCATTGCTGCTTTGGCTTACAAATCTATAATTGCTCCAGGAAACCACCAAATATTTAAAGAAGAATATGACGATAAAATCTCGTCATATTCTTCTTTAAAGATAACACCTGATCCCTATGCCTCTATATCTTCCGGCAAGCTGAACAGTCCTAATGCGATTCTGCTCCGGCTAAAAGATCATACCATCCTGATGCAAAAAAAAATCGATGAAAAAATCTATCCGGCTTCTTTGACTAAAATGATGACAGCCATTGTGGCGATAGAAAATTTACCTGATCTGAAGGAAGAAATCAAACTTACCAATGCAACGTTTGAGGGGCTGTACAAAGCGGATGCATCAATGGCGGGTTTCCAGCCGGGTGAGCAGGTCAAGGCAATCGATCTGTTATACGGAGTAATGCTGCCAAGTGGTGCGGAGTGCTGTATTGGACTTGCTGAGCAAACTGCAGGATCAGAGCAGGAATTTGTAAAGATGATGAACCAAAAGGCGGCAGATCTTGGGATGGAGAATACCCATTTTGAAAATGCGATGGGACTTCACAATGAAAACCACTACACAACAGTCAAAGATCTGGCTATTCTTCTAAGCTATGCTTTGCAAAATGATACCTTCAGGGAGATTTTTACTTCAGCCCGTTATTCAACACAACCTACTAATAAGCACCCTAGAGGGATAACCTTTTACAATACCATGTTTGAAGAACTCAACAATCAAAACATTATTGATGGGGAAATTTTAGGAGGGAAAACTGGATATACCGATGAGGCCGGTCTATGTCTCGCGAGTCTCGCCAAAGTGGGTAAACAGGAACATATTCTAATTTCAGCTGGTGCAAAAGGAGATCACCATTCAGAACAGTATAATATTACCGATGCATTAGCTGTATACAACAGTATAAGAAAATAGTAAGTTCTTCATAAGGATGTATTAAGATTTTAATAAGTTAAAATACCAACATCGCTTGCCTAATCTCGGTAAGATGAAATTGCCGAATCGACTACAAGAAAGAGTGACACAAATTTATCTTGACCAGCTCAGAGGGAAAATACTATTGCGTTATGATCTAAACGAGCAGGCTGAATTTTTACATAACTGCTGGTTTTTTGGTCTGCAAAAAAAGATTTTTAAAAGGCTTGACTCTCCTGTAACGGTAGGATTTAGAATAGAGCATAGATCAAATATGCGCCTAGGAGATTTATGTTTATGTACAAAATCGGGATCTTTTCCAAAGATGAATAGGATAACGGTAAAAACACTCAGACATTATGATGATATTGGGCTGCTTAAACCTTGCCATATGGATGAATCAACCGGGTATAGATATTATTCTTCAGATCAGTTGCTGAGTTTGAACCGAATAATTGCACTTAAGCAGATCGGATTCTCGCTTGGTGAAATAATTGAAGTGATGGGCAAGGACATTTCTATGGACGGGATGATTGATTATCTGGAAGGTAAGCAGTCCGCCATATCGAAAACTATTGAGAATGAACAGATAAAACTTAATCAGGTTCAATCCTATCTGAAAAACCTAAAACAGGAGGTCATATTTATGATGCATGATGTGGTCTTAAAGGAACTTCCAGAAGTCATTATAGCTTCTATGCGCAAGAAAATTCCGAACTATGAAGCTTTTAATACCATTTACCCTGCGATGGGAAAATATATGGAAGAACAGAAGGTTAAATGTGCCACACCGGGTTATTGCTTTACCCTTTACCATGATGGTGAATATAAGGAGTCCGATATCGATGTAGAGATCTGCGAAGCAGTTACGGATTATGCCAAGGACTCAGATGACGTGAAATTTAAGAAAATTGACGCGGTCAAGACGGCTGCCTGCGTTATCCACCAAGGCCCCTACAGTACAATAGGAATGGCCTATGGAGCAGTAATGAAATGGATTGAGGCCAATGGTTACGAAATAATAGGATTACCAAGAGAGTCATACATTGATGGTATCTGGAACAAAGAAAACCCCGATGAATGGCTTACTGAAATACAGATTCCGGTTAAGCTAAAATAACCATAACCATGGAAAAGAGTCATCGAAAATGATGACCCTTATTTTTGGTGCGCCCGGCAATCCATTTCGCTCCCAGGTCCTCAAAGCATCAAGCGTGACTCCTATTATTTGGGCCGCTTTCAGTCTGCCTTTTATAAGGCCATCGTCATTTTGGCAGCTGCGGTTGGCAAACCAATCATCCAATATGGTCAGAGCCCTTAGAGCTCTTTTTTGTTCCAATTGCACATTATTCAGGTATTCTCTGGCCAGAACCAGAGACTCATCCAGGTTGCCCAGAGCGAATTCCTTTACCATTTGCTGAACATGTTTTCCATTGACAGGATAGGGCCCTGGAAGAGCAATCCGGGCCAGCTTCATCTGCAATAAATGCAAATCGGTAAATATCCTGTAATTATTAGTCTCCAGCCTGCCAGGTTTGGATATATAACCCCAGGCTTCATATAGACGGACAGTATTGGCATGAACACCCGTCAGTTCTGTAAGTTCTTTAGTTGAGTAAGTATGTGCCACCATGTCTTGTCCCCTTTGTATGAACCCCCAGCTTTCCGAGAGACTACTATTTCAGGTGATGATTACATAACAATCAACAACAGCCTCGGTTTTACAAATAGCGGTTTAACTCATCTATCAATTCTCTTAAGGCTACAGCTCTCTGGTTTCGGTGGCTGCCTACGTGTCGGTCGCCAATTCTGATGCAAAGCTCAATTAAATCATCTTTTATCATTTCCTTGGTAATTACTGCCATGCTGATCCTCCTTTTATTTTTAGTGCCACACGAAGTTGGAAGACATTTGCTGCCTGTGATTTCGTGCTATCTACCAAAATATAAACGATGAATCGCTTGTGGTGTACTAATGGAGGGGTTGGCATTTTTAAAATAAATTTGTAAGAGAATGACGTTCGTGTCATCCTGAGGGCAACGAAGCAACCTTTCCCGTGAACGAAGTTCACATCAGTAGTGCCCGTAGGGTGGATCTCCTGCGGAGAATACCATGGTCGGCGATAAGATCCCCCGTGCACCCTTCGAGCACTTCCCCCTTCGGTGACTACTGATGTGTCCTAAAGGACGCAAATAATGTTTCAAATGTGCCTTTCTAATTAGATGAATAAAGATTGTTTATATAACGATTGGAGGTATGTCACATCGTAACCCTACTATGAAACATACTTCTTGCATTTTGTTTACGATCATAGTACTAATAGTTATAGAATATGAGTCGAAAAGGGGAGAGGGATAGCAATAATGAACAAGAAACCGGGGCGGGAATTGATTGCCATTATCGAGCCCGAAGGAAGATATGCGCTGGATTGGCAATACCTTGCCCAGGGTCTGCCTCCCGCTGCAGAAGCTTGGCAAGAAAATTTCTACACCGAATACATAGCTGACAGTAATTACGCCTGGTGGTCGCTGGGAGCATCAAGACTTAACCATGATCTTTCCGAATCAATGCAATACTTGTATAAGGTAGCAGCGACCTTCGTTAAGAATCTGATTAGAACTCCAGGTCTGGAGCTGCTGCGTGAGCAAGCCATAGTGACCCTCACAGATCTGGATCAAGAGCTCTTATTGGATCAGGTTCCTTATTTAAACGGTGCCGAATATCTCGACATAAATTGGTTAGCCTGTGCCTGGGACCAACTTAACCAGACCTATTCCCAGGATATAAAAAAACATGCGGGCAGTATAAATGAATATTTTTGGAGCAAGAACCCTGATATCCACCTGGCTGGTCGCGTGTACTTTCACCTGGTGGAAAGCCAAAGGGATGATTACCCGTTTGCATTTTTAGCTACCTATGCAGCCGAGGCTCTGGCGACCGGCTCGGCCAAACACCTGCCTTTGAAAAATGCGCTTATGGAATATGGAGAAAACAGCCAGAAACTACTGGAGCTGCTGGCAACTGTAAACAAAGCTGCCCGACAGAGTCCATTTGTATACGAATTACTGGAAAGCGGAGAAATATTTCATCCCATTGGCTTATATGCGGATGAAGCACACACCTTCTTAAAAGAAGTACCTATATATGAAGAAGCTGGGGTTCTCTGCCGGATACCCAACTGGTGGAGAAAAAAATCAGAATCCGTGAGGGTGGCAATAAATATCGGCAGCAAGGCCCCCTCCCTGGTTGATTTCGAGGCTCTGGTTGATTTCAATGTGCAATTGTCTCTAGATGGTGAAACTATGACTCTGGAGGAATTGCAAAAACTTCTCTCCGAAACGGAAGGACTGGCCTTCCTTAAGGGAAAATGGGTGGAAGTAGACCACGCTCGTCTGGGTGAGACCCTGGCCGCCTACGAACAGGCTGAGAAAATGGCCTTAAAAGGCGACATGACTATGATGGAGGCTATGCGCATGCACCTGGCCCCGTCCAAGTCTTTAAAGATTAATAAAAATGTCAGTGCAGTGGAAGTCACTCACGGCAAATGGTTGGAAAACCTGTTGTCCAGCCTGAGAAGGCCAGAAACTATCACTTGCGTAGATTCTGGAGATAATTTTAACACGGTTCTGCGGGATTACCAGCAAAAAGGGTTAAACTGGTTATATACCATGAGACAGCTTGGTTTGGGTGCCTGTCTGGCTGACGACATGGGACTGGGGAAAACGGTACAGGTCATTGCCCTGCTCAACAGCCTGCGTTCCAGCCGCGAGGAAAAGGTGCTGCTTATTATACCGGCTTCCCTTATCGGCAACTGGACTGCTGAGCTTAATCGCTTTGCCCCCGGCCTTAATTACCGGCTGATCCATCCCCAGGAGAAGAACAGTGCAGAAGAACCAGGGGAGGTTACAGCCGGGATCTACATAACTACCTATGGAATGCTGGGTCGGACCGGATGGTTGCAGGAAGTCCCCTGGGACATCGTTATCCTGGATGAAGCCCAGGCGATAAAAAATCCCGGTACCAAGCAGACTAAGTGTGTCAAACAATTAAAGGCTCACTGCCGTATAGCCCTGACCGGAACTCCAGTGGAGAATCGGCTGGCGGATTTGTGGTCCATTTTTGATTTCCTTAACCGTGGGCTTTTGGGAAATGCCCGCGAATTCAGCGGATTTGTCAAGAAACTAAAAGACCAGCCGGACGGTTATGGACGGCTAAAACAAGTGGTATCGCCTTTTATTTTGCGCCGCTTAAAAAGCGATAAAAGTATCATAGCCGATCTGCCCGAGAAAATAGAAATGAAAAGCTACGCCACCCTTAGTAAAAGACAGGCTGCTCTATATATGTCGCTAGTAAAAGATCTGCAAAGAAAGCTGGAAACCAGCGACGGAATCGAAAGAAAAGGTCTGGTCCTGGCCTCGCTGATGAAATTCAAGCAGATCTGCAACCATCCTGACCAGTACCTGGGCCAGTCTGCCTACCTGGCAAATGAGAGCGGCAAATATGACCGGCTGCGGGAAATATGCGAAACCATTTATGCCAAAAGGGAACAGGTAATAGTGTTTACCCAGTTTAGAGAAATTACCAATCACCTGGCTGACTTCCTGCAGACTGTGTTCCACCATGAGGGGCTGGTCCTGCATGGTCAAACCCCGGTGGCCAAACGTAAAGATATTGTAGCCAAATTTCAGGGTCCAGAATATGTGCCCTTCATGATATTGTCCATCAAAGCCGGTGGGTTAGGTTTAAACCTTTCCGCTGCCAACCATGTCATCCACTTTGACCGCTGGTGGAACCCAGCTGTAGAGAACCAGGCCACGGATAGAGCCTTCCGAATCGGCCAGAAGAAAAATGTGTTGGTGCATAAGTTCATAACCAGGGGTACAATTGAAGAGAAAATTGATCTTATGATCGAGGAAAAGATCAAAATGACCCAGGAAATCATTCCTGACCTGAACGAATCCTGGATAACCGAAATGGACAACCAGCAATTGCTCGACCTTTTCAGGCTTACAATTTAGCCAGGAGGAAAAATACTATGGCATATGACGACTACTACCTTGAATATGTACCCAAAGCCGAAAGGGAAAAGATGGCTCAAAAGACCATCGAAAAGCTGAAGAAAAAAGGAAAGGCCGAGCTTGCCCCGGTTATTATATCCGGTCGGCAACTGGCTCGAACCTGGTGGGGAAAGGCCTGGAACGACAATCTGAAGCGCTATGCGGACTACTCGAGTCGCATTGGGCGGGGAAGCAGCTATGTGCGCAACGGGGCGGTGCTGGATCTGAAGATTGAACAGGGCATTATCAAAGCGTTGGTACAGGGGAGTGTCAGGAAACCGTATGAAGTTAAGATTACCATTTGTCCGCTGCTGCCCGAGGTGTGGGAAGAGATACGCATTGCAGGCGAGGGCAAAATTGAGTCCCTGCAGGAATTGATCGATGGAAAATTTCCACCCGGACTATCAGAATTGTTTACTGCCCAGGGCAGCGGTCTCTTCCCGGCACCCAAAGAAATCACCTTTAACTGTTCCTGCCCGGATTGGGCAGTGATGTGCAAACATGTAGCCGCAGTCCTATATGGAATCGGAGCCAGGCTAGATGAGGACCCAACCTTGTTTTTCACCCTGAGAGCATTGGACATCCACGATCTCATCAGTAAAGCTATCCAAAGCAAAACCCAAATTTTGCTTAGTAAATCCGGGGCAACCAGCCGTCGCATCCTGGAAGATGCCGACATTGGCGCCATGTTTGGTGTGGAATTAGAAGCTGTAGTTCCCGATTCAGCCAAAAATACGGTTAAGAAGGGAACAAAGAACGGAAAGAGGATGTCAATTTGAACAAAGCTGAGGCGAATTAAGCTTTCTTCCTGAGCATAGCGAAGGATCTATTATTCATTAATATGGTGAGGGTTTTCAGTTATTATTATAATGGCTTTAGTAACTGCGCTTACAACATCGGCGCTTGCTTGGTTATGGAACATATCAGCTTTTATGAAAACCTCTCCCTGATGATTAACTCTATATTTTGTAGGCAGAATGCTTAAAGCTTTAGCAGCTATATCTAATCTGCATTTATCGCACTTACATACATTTTGATTCATTTTCCATAATTCATCAATAGCATCAAATACTAATATTTCCATATAATTTTTTATTCCATTTTTACCACCTCACAGTTGAACTACCAATAAAAACTATATTCCAATTTGTTAATTTAATAATAGCATATCAACGAAAAGTATAGGAGAGTATATGTAATTGGCCATGCAGAAGTACAGAACATCGAAACGACCAGTAATTGAATTACCTATAACACTAACGGAAATCATCATGGAACTTGCTGGCACTATTGCAATATTTAGCATGATTCTGCTACTGGGCAAGTACTGGCCAGTACTGCCGGAGATGATCCCGACTCATTTTGGCTTTTACGGAAAACCTGACGACTGGGGAGGAAAGGAATCACTTCTCTTTTTACCGGTATTAGGAACGTTGATGTATATATGTATGTGGTTCTTGAGTAAATACCCTCATATTTACAATTATCCGATAGCGATTACCGAGGAGAATGCACCCGTTCAGTATTTGATTGGCAGAAAGATATTAAACTGGACAAGAACCTCGGTGGTTATCTTATTTGGATATATTGAGTGGGTCAGCATACAAGCCGCCCTGGGAAATTCTCCTGGACCAGGCCCATGGTTTATTCCAGTCGTATTGCTGTTTACCATCGCACCCATTATTTATTATATAATGAAGGCACATAAGGGTGAGAAATAAATAGCAGGGAAAAAGAGCCATTGCTTTAGATGGCTCTTCAATCAAAAATCAATACGCTTTTTGCATACAGCCTCAACCGGACAGGCTTCACACGATGGAGTCGTTTTACAATGCCGCTTGGCATGTTCAACAATTAAAGCATGGTATTCTCCGTACAGATATATATCCTGCGGAATGCTTGCCTCAATCTTCAATCTTACCCCGTCATAAGTATTAGGCATATCGTAGCCGAGCCGGTATAATATGCGTTTGGTATAAGTATCCACTACAAAAAAAGGCTTGTTCAAGGCATACAACAAAATGGAATCAGCAGTTTCATACCCCACTCCCTTAACTGCTAGGAGTTCGCTGCGCAGAAATTGCCCATCCAACTGCATGGCTTGCTCCACATCATACGCGTATCTTTCGAACCACTTGGTAAGCGCTTTCAGCTTGATTGCTTTTTGATTGTAATAACCACTGGAGCGAATTATTTGGGCTAATTCATCATTACTTGCCGAAGCTATAAACTCTGGAGATAAGCGCTCACCAAAATTTCTTATCGCCTTCTCCACATTCAACCATGTCGTATTTTGGGTCAATATAGCACCAACCATCATTTCAAATGGTGTTTTGGCAGGCCACCAGTGCCTCTGACCATAGGCATTTATAAGGGTGTCGTATATTTCTGGTAGTCCGTTCATAACAGCCCTCCGGTAATGTGTGTTCCCTGCATTCCGTAATTTTTCCTCACCTATATCATAAAACTGAGTAGCTTAACTGGCAAATGGTCTACACCTAACAGATTTGTCTGATAAATATTATTGCATTAATTAATGTGTAAAGGTAAAACAAAAGCCAACAAGTGTTCTGCTGGTGTAGCATCTAATCTAAATAGACAGAGAGTGAGGAGCGATAGGGGATGGGATTTGAAAACAGATCTGAAATAATCATGTATCAAACTGATGACGGACAAACCAAAATAATGTCCGGATGGAAGATGAGATAGTTTGGCTGTCATTAAAAGAAATGATGGAACTCTTTCAGAGGGAAAAATCTGTTATATCAAGACATATCAAAAATGTATTTGAAGAAGGTGAACTCGACCCGAAATCAGTTGCTGCAAATTATGCAACAGCTCAAAATGAGGGAGGCAGAAGGGTTCAGAGGCAAATATCTTATTACAACTTAGGCTTAATTATTGAATTAATTGCTCTGGCTAAAGAAATAAACGAAGCTGAAAAACGGGGTGAGAGCACCGGACTTACCCCGGTTGAATTAGCTTCTTATGATGCCTTGGCAGATAACGAATCGGCCCGGGAGATTATGGGCGAGGATATACTTAAACAAATAGCCAGAGATTTAACCGCATCCATCAAGAATAACATCAGCGTAGGTTGGGCCATTCGGGAGAGTGTTCAAGCCAAAATGAAGATGACCATCAAACGCCTACTGAAGAAATACGGATACCCACCTGATGCCACCCGACAAATTATTTACTACGGCAAATTAATTACAGAAACCGAGTTGCAGCAAATCACCAGTGAAGGGGATTATCTGCTTTTTCATCGTGGGGTTGAAGAGATGATAGAGAGCGGGTTGTTGAGTCCGGTTAAGGCATTGGGGAGCAATGGCAGAATACCGCCCCTTTTCAATAAATACCGCATCATTAGACCTCGGGAAGACTACGCTGAGTACATGGAAAACATACGGCGGCTCAACCCGCGTTTGAATATTCCCGACTATCTTAAGCGCCCGGAATTGTATAAACCCAATTTAAACTGGACAAATGTAGGCACATGGGATACAATTAGCGCGAGACTACATTGACTACAATTGATGAGGGGGTGCATATTTGATGACTAAGATGATTGTAGGAATACGAGAAGCAAAAATGAATCTGAGCCGTCTGCTGAAAGAGGTGCAGAAGGGGTCGGAGATTACTATTAGCGACCGTGGCATTCAGGTAGCTAGATTGATCCCCATTGAACATGAGTCCCTTTCTTTAGAGCAAAGAATAGAAAACCTGGAAAGAAACGAATTGCTGGATCCTCCTCCCAAGACTGCCCGCTTGCTTCCTCCTCCTCTGCCCCTGGATGAAGGATTGGCCCAGAATATCTTGCAGGAGGATCGGGACAGATGACAGACAAGCCAGTAATCTATTGGGATACATCAGCTATTATTTCTGCACTTTTTAAAGATGTTCACAGCCAGGAGGCCTGGAGTTGGTCACGGCGGGAAGGCGTTCACCTGTTATCCTCGCTGACGATGGCGGAGACCTATGCGGTTATCAACCGGATTGATAGAGAGAGAGCCCTGCCGGAAATACTGGTTTCTGCTGCTCTGGAAGCCTTTGAACAAGGTCCCTGGCATTCCATTAACATGAATCCGGACAGGAAGCAGATTAAAAGACTTGGCAGTAAATGGCCTTTGCGGGGTGCTGATTTATGGCATCTGGCCATGACCTGTACATTGAGAAACAGCCTGCCCGAAATACGTTTGCTTACCTTTGACCATCGTCTTTTAGTTGCTGCCCGGGGAGAAAAACTAGATATTTAAACAGGGCGGTGGAAAGTGGAATTATGTAGCAATAATATGAGGTAAAGCCTATGCTTGATTTTCAGAAAATATTTAATAGTATAATAAGTAAACCGCCTATCTTCGAGACGGGCGATGCTTGTATTTGGACTGAAGATTATATTTCCGGTCAGATGTTGGCTGCTCATTTGAATCCTGATACCGATGCAGCGAGCCGCAGGCACGAAACGATAGAAGCTGCCGTCAGGTTCTGGTTGGAAGAAGGACTAATAAAGCCAGGCGACAGGGTGCTGGATATGGGGTGTGGCCTCAGTCTTTATGCAGAGCGTTTGGCGGCAGCAGGAGTACAAGTCGTAGGCATAGATCAGTCAGAATCTTCGCTGTCCTATGCAATGAAACAGGCCGAAGCAAAGAATCTGTTGATTGAGTACCTCGGTATGGACTTTTTACAGCTTAAAGCGGAGGAAGAATATGATGCCGTCCTGCAAGTGTTTGGAGAATTTTGTACTCTATCAGACGATAATAGAGATCTGTTTCTAGCCAATATCTATCGCGCTTTGAAACCCGGCGGAGTATTTTTGATGGATGTTTCAACGCGTAAACTGCGTATGCAGGCTGGCTTGAAAAATAACTGGCACATAGACGAAGGCGGCTTCTGGGGACCGGATTGGCTTTTGGTTTTGGAAATGGGTTTTGACTATCCAGAAAATGATGTCTGGCTGGATCAATATATTGTTGTTGACAATAGAGGGAATACCCGTACATATCGTTGCTGGTTTCATGATTATTCACTGCAAACATTGACTCCCGTGTTGGAATCGGCCGGATTTTATCTGGAAGAGATATGGAGCGACCTAACCGGAGTACCATATGATAGTCAGTCCGATTGGATTGCGGTAGCCTTGAAAAGGTAAAAGAGGTATTCAATCCATGAATGAAGTGAGGTGGCATAATGAAGATAATTGACTTAAATACATGGGACAGGACCATACATTATCAGTTCTTTAAAAGAATGGATTATCCGCATTATAATATTTGTGTAAACCTTGATGTTACTAATTTCTTAAATAAACTTAAGGAAAAACAAATCCCTTTCTATTATGCAATGATATATGCTGCAACATTTGGGCTTAATCAGGTGGAAGGATTCCGGTATCGTATTAGAGGTGAACAAGTTATTTTACATGATATAATTCATCCGTCTTTCACTGATATGTCTGAAGGAACAGATTTATTTAAAATGGTAACCGTCAATATGGAACAAACGATTCTCGATTTTACAAAAAAGGCAAATGAAAAGGCGGCCAGTCAAGAAGATTACTTTGTTCTTGAAGATGTAGAGGGACGAGATGATTTAGTATACATTACATGTATACCTTGGGTATCATTTACCCATCTATCACACACAATTTCATTTAATAAAGATGATTCAATACCGAGATTAGCATGGGGAAAATATTATAGTGATGGAGATAGAATATTATTACCATTTTCAGTACAGGCTCATCATTCTTTTGTAGATGGAATTCATATGGGCCAATATATCGATTATTTACAGGCATATTTGGATATGTTTAAGTAGAAAAATAAAGCATTATGAATGGTGGAGGTTTATATTATGAAATGGTTATGGACTTGGGACGGTCAGTGCTTTGGATACAGAGAGCACGAGGATTTATGGACATGTGACGGCAAACATGTTGGGAAGATAGATGGAACTGATGTTTATGACTCAAACGGAAACTATTTAGGTGAAATTATGAACAAAGAAAGGCTTATTACCTGTATAAGCAAAAAACGTGATAAGGGATTTAGGTTTAAGCCTTACGCTAACAGACAACCCGTAGAGCAAAATGTTAATTATGCCAAATATGCAATGTTTGTTGGATATGAGGATTTTCCGAAGTTTTAATATTAAGGGTTAGGAGGAGGATGTGTGTCGCTTCAATGTGATGCTGTTTTCGAGGGTGGTGGAGTATTTTGTTAACATGTTATGATATCCTAATTCGCAAACGTACTTATTATGTCAAAGGCGATATTGTCTTTTATAGTATTGTAGCCACGTACTAATAACTTAGAGCCGTCATGAGCTTTCAATATAGAAAAGGTATCATCAATTCTTAATTCAGATATAAAGTAGAGATCCATCCGCTTAAGCCGAGCTAAATTCTGCCGCTCGTTATCGTCAAAGGCATCATAGGCAAATTCACCATAACGGCAATTGTTTACATGACCCAGGCAGTCTATGTAGCTGTTGTATACCCTGCGTTCGTCTATCTTGTCAAAATCCAAACTGGTTCTAAAAGTGGGGGTTGCCTCAATAGTAAAAAACTCGGTTGGCTCATGTAAAAAAAACGGGAGTTCTTTTTTGCGATAGACGGTACGCTTTTCAACATTCAGCAAAACACTAAAAGAGGAACCCTCAAACATCATCTCGCCATTACGGTTCTTAAACACAAACTCACGGCGAAAAAATGGTCCTCGCCGCTGCGAATACCATGTATTGGCATATAGTCTCATGCACCCTTCCACTGGCTTAACCAGCTCGATAGAGAGAGACATAAGTGCCCACGCCATATTATACTTCATAGTTGTATCTACATTTATATTAATATTGTTCAAATGCTGCTCTACTAACTGAGCGAACAGGTTTTGGTAGGCGTAAGGCTTTAAATAATTGTTCTCATTTAAAGCAGAAGGCTCGAATTCCAGCTCATATACTTTATCTTTTTCTGAAATCATTATATACCTCATTTAATTCCTCTAATTTCAAATCCTACATTTAAATAGAAATCAGACTTGACGTTGACCAATACTCATTAGAGTTATTGTAACTCTTTTTCTCTATTATGGTAAACTGTGCACAATGGCGGGGGATTGTTCCCCGGTTGATGCCTAAGAAAACGACGAGTTATGGAGAGGTCTTTGTATGGAAAACTTACTATTTAATTATTTAGAAGACTATAATAATGGAAATTCATCTCCAAGCTTTCATACACTAGAATTTGCTTATAATGGAGGCCAGTACATATGGCAGACAAGAAAATTGCAACAAAAGTTTTGAGACCTATATTTGATTACACACTAGATATTCTTAAGTTATCGATAGAAGATATCGAAGATGAAGCTATATTTTCTTGCATAGCAATTAGTGATTGCACCATAGAAGACAGAGTTGCGAAGAGAATGACTTTTAAACAAGTAATATTTAATAATGTTATTTTCAATAACATATCATTTAAACGTCTGGAACTGGTGGGCGTAAGATTTCAAAATTGCGATTTATCCAACGTTGATTTTTTTGAAGCTTCATTACATAGAGTTGAATTTATAAATTGTAAAGTTATTGGTATTAATTTGGGTGAAGCCACCTTGAGAGATGTCGTTTTTGAAAACTGCAATGGCCAATATGCTTTCTTTAGCTATTCTAATTGTAAGCAGGTGGCATTCCTTGAATGTCAATTAGGTTCCTCGGATTTTAGGAATTCAATACTTTCAAAAGTTGAATTTCAAGAGTCTAATCTATGTCAGGTTCAAATGAACTTTGTAAATCTTAAAGGAATTGATTTTAGCAGTTGTGATATTGAAGGTATTAGTGTAAACATTACTGATCTTAATGGTGCTATTGTTAACGCAATACAAGCATCTTCTCTCGCTTCACTGCTAGGTCTGATTGTTAAATGAAATAATCAAGTATTTGAAAGTTGTAGAATAGTAGGCCTAACATAGAAACAACCGGTCATCTCTTTAAATAGATAAAACAACAGGGGAGCAGAGGCCATAAATATTTCGAGGAGAGACGATAAACTATGAGCATAGTCGGCAAAGCTATAAAAGGTACTGCAGCACTGATCGCCAATGGATTAGACTATGTAATCACAAAAAGCACCGATACCATTGAGAATAAGTACGGAGAAAATGAATTTACACAATCAGTATCTCAGATTGGAACAAGCTCGGTGCGAGCATCTGAAAGTACGGTTAAAAAACTGGCTGATGTCGTAGATGGGGGCATAGATGCTGGGGTAGGATATATATCCGACGATAAAGATAAGCAGACCGTCGGCTTGGACAGAATGAAAACAGCCGGCAAGGATATTGCGGTCGGTGTAGGGCAAGGAATTGCGTATACCTTTAATGCGGGAGCCAAGACCACCACCAGCGCAGTAAAAGCCGGTAAATACTATGTTAAGGGAGATCAAAAGCAGGCCGGTGAAGAATTTGTAAGAACCAAAGTCTACGCAAAGAACTTTGGTAAAGTAGTGGTAGTTGGCTTGCTGTCTTTCGGTCCAGTTGACCCTGGTGACAAAGATGAGAAATGATTCAATTATTTTGTTCACATATAGGAGTAAAAAACGATTAGGAAACAATAAAATATCTTATGTCAACCTCATAACACTCATTAGAATGTTTTTATAATGGAGCAGTGAACATGATTAATTGGAAAAAGGACATAGTCCTCTTTTTACTTAGCCAGACCATATCACTTTTTGGATCTTCGCTGGTCCAGTATGCTATTATGTGGCATATTACATTGAGAACCCAGTCTGGTGTAATGATGACTATAGCAATTATCTGCGGGTTCCTGCCTACTTTTTTTCTATCTCCCTTTGCGGGGGTTTGGGCTGATCGTTATAATCGAAAAATTCTCATTATTCTGGCTGATTCTGTAATTGCGATATCAACTCTTATTTTAGCCATACTGTTTTTTATGGGATATGATATGTTGTGGCTGCTATTTCTGGTATCTGCTATACGGGCACTGGGAACAGCCATTCAAATGCCGGCTGTAGGCGCCTTCATCCCGCAACTAGTGCCCCAAGATAAGCTAACTAAAGTGAACGCCACCAACGGAACTATACAAGCGTTGGTTTTGCTGATATCCCCCATGCTTAGCGGTGCACTTCTTACTATTTCTACTATAGAAATAGTATTCCTTATAGATGTTATAACAGCCCTCATAGCTGTTTTTGTATTATTGCTATTCTTGCATGTACCTGTTCATGCCAAAGCCTCACAAAAGCAGACAATCAGCTACTTTAGTGATATGCTTGCAGGTTTCACCTATATTAATAAGCATGAGTATGTTAAACAGTTGTTTCTATTCTGCGCATGCTACTTCGTTTTGGTCTCACCGGTTGCATTTCTGACCCCGCTGCAGGTCACACGTAGCTTTGGTCCGGATGTTTGGCGTCTGACGGCAATTGAAGTTACCTTTTCCATAGGTATGATGTTAGGCGGCGTTATAATGGCTTACTGGGGTGGATTCCAAAATAAGGTTCACTCAATGACTCTGTCAACCCTTATTGTTGGAGGCTGCACCTTTGCACTGGGGATTATTCCGATTTTTATGATTTACCTTGTATTTATGGTTTTAGCTGGAATAGCTATGCCGATCTTTAATACCCCCTTTACAGTTTTATTACAAGAGAAGGTAGAGACTGATTATTTGGGCAGGGTATTTGGAGTTTTAGGCATGATATCAAGTACTATGATGCCCCTAGGAATGCTATTGTTTGGCCCACTATCTGACATTATTAAAATTGAATGGCTGCTTATTGGAACCGGCTTGCTAATCTTTATTGAAGGATTTTTTCTGCTAGGCAGCAAAGCACTAATTGAAGCCGGCAAGGCGATCATAAAAACTGCTCCGTAACACTCTTTTATTATCGGGGATAGATCGGATAATGATTATAGCCAGTAATTATTGGCTCAAACAAGCATTGACATTCATAGTAGGTTGAGTTATTTTTTAAATGTATTTAGATAAATCTTAAAGTAAGGGATGAATGTATGTCCGGGGTAGTTCATAACTAACCATAACTTGATATGGACCTTTATCCGTGATTAGATGTGCCATGATTTAGGGCGCTATTTTGTGTTGTGCGGATTGAGGAGTATGAACACTGGCGGCATATTAATAAAGTTATAACGACGAGTGCCGTGCTTGTGCACGGTATTTTTATATCCTTTTCCAGGATATAACACTTTATTAGCTTTAGGGCTGTGAAGGAGCCACTGTGTTCTTTCACAGCCCTATTTTTATGAAAATTGGAGGAGAAATAGTTGAATCAATATACGATAAATATCCTTGAGTTCAATAAGGTGATAGAGGAGATCAAGAAATATGCACTTACCGAAAAGGCCCGGCAGAAAATCGCTGCTCTGCAGCCGAGCAAGGATATCGACATAATAAATATTTGGATGACAGAAACTACTGAGGCTGCAGCGATGCTGGAGGTCAATTCAAGTGTGCCCCTGGCAGCCATGGAAGGCATTGAAGCAATCATTGTGAAAACAGCGAAGGAAATGGTCCTTACCCCTGAGGAACTAAGCTCCTGTCTTAACATGCTGGAGGGGGTGAGACGGGTCAGAAAATACATGGCTGGGTTGCAGTCGGTTGGCCCCCGGATTTCTACTTATGCCTGGTCCATGTATGAATTAACAGAACTGGCCGAGGAAATCCAGCGCTGTATCGTCAATGGCCGGGTTGATGACCGGGCGACTAGTGATCTGGCTCGGATTCGTAAAAGAATATTGATTGTGGAGGATCGGATCAAACAAAAATTAAACGAAATTCTGCGTTCTCCTACCTATAAGGGTATGCTGCAGGATTCCATCATTAGCAGCAGAAGTGGCCGATATGTGGTGCCTGTGCGGCGTCAAGAAATTAAAAAATTCCCTGGTCAGGTAATGGATATGTCCTCTACTGGTTCAACAGTTTTCATGGAGCCGGCTGCAATTACAAAAATGCAGTCAGAATTAAATCTATTGGAAATAGAGGAAAGCAATGAAGTTTACCGGGTATTAGCTGAGCTATCAGGGCAGATAGGGGAGCATCGCCAGGAGCTTTCTATCAATATAGAGGCCATGGTCCATTATGATTTTTTATTCGCCAAGGCCAAGTATAGCCGAAATATGGATATGAGGGCAGTTAGTCTGAATTGTTCAAATCAAATTATGATTCGTCAAGGTCGTCATCCGCTGTTGGGACAGATGGCAGTTCCTCTTGATTTCAATATCGGCCAGGATTATCGAGCCCTGGTTATTACGGGTCCTAATACCGGAGGGAAAACCGTCGCTTTGAAGACGGTGGGATTATTGACCTTGATGGTGCAGAGTGGTCTCCATGTACCGGTGGCAGATGGCAGCGAGTTTGCAGTTTTTTCTGACATACTCGCCGATATTGGTGATGGACAGAGCATAGAGCAATCCTTAAGTACGTTTTCATCACATGTGAAAAACATTCAAATGATTATTAAGGTTTGTGGTCCTTCCAGCCTGGTGATTATGGATGAGCTGGGTGCAGGCACAGACCCGGGGGAGGGTCGTGGCTTTGCCATTGCTGTGCTGGATGAGGTCTTTAATAAGGGTACCACCATTGTAGCTACGACTCACTTTGGTGAGATTAAAGAATATGCTCTTAATACGCCGGGTTTTGAAAATGGGTGTATGGCCTTTGATATAAAGAGCCTGCGACCACTCTATCAACTTCACATCGGTAACTGGGGAGATAGCAATGCCTTTCTTATTGCGCTGAGATTAGGGATAGACCGGCATATCATAGAGCGAGCCCATGAACTTACCTATGGTGAAAAAGTCACCTACGAGGACGATTACGATCAATATGTGGACAGCATCTTAGATCAAAAGGATATCCAAATACAGTTAGAAGATAGACGCCGGTTGGAAGAAAGCCATAAAGACAAGGAGAAGCGGGAGCGGAGCGAACGTTATGTTAAGAAAGAGCTTAAGCGAGGGGACAGGGTCTATATCAGCAATATGCAACGTACTGGAATAGTACGGGAGGAACAGAATGGTCAGGGTGATCTGGTAGTAATGGTGATGGGGAAAAAATATGTTATTAACCACAAACGCCTTACCCTCTATTTAGACCGAAAGGACCTGTATCCTGAAGACTATGATATGGATATTCTTTTTGAGACTAAAGAGAATCGCAAAAAGCGGAAAACCATGAGCAAGCACCATGTGGAGGGTCTGGTAATAGAAACAGACCATGAAAGTAAGGATTAAGAAACGTTAGACCCTTCTAGTATTATTACTAGAAGGGTCTAAATCTTTTATAAATCTGCAGGCGGACCAGTTATGCTGATCGTGTAAAATAGCCCTTGAACTCACATAATGAGAAATACAAGAGCTATTGCCAGGTAATCATATAAATAATTCAGGGACACCTGTTCCTATAGGCTTGTACATTAATGCTTTAACTCGGCCATCTTTTCTCTATTAAGTATCTGGGGTGGCTCTTCCATCCAATCATTAGCTATCATCAATTTTGAGCCCTTCTCCGCATATACTCCAACCTCAATCATTATTTGACCATACATTTTTGTTATATCATGGCGTGCACTAATGGTAGCTGACACCCCATACATTCCAGCACCGATAGCATTGAGCAGATAAATGTGGTACATCATCAGCTTGTCGGAAAACGGAGCTTCGGTACAGTCAGTGACATCAGCTCCATCGTTGAATGAGAAATTAACATTTTCATTTTTGGCCAGCATGGACACTTCAGATACGATTCTGTTGCTCAATTGGATTCCCTGGGTGAAATATTCCCTGACCGATTGGTTAGGAGATACCTGCCTAAAGCCTAATAGAAGGAGTCGACCAGTTTCATTAACAAGCGCGTTATCGTATAAATGAGCGATCTCAATAGCTAAGAGAGGACGTTTCTCTCCCAAGAATCCAGTAAGGAAATTAGGCTTATGAACATACTCCACCTTGTCGGATACTTCAACCATTGGAGGCCGGGGAAGTATTCCTTTGGAGAGCATGAAAACAGTGACCTTGTCGTTCAATTTAATGGTTGATTCAAGGCAGGTGCTGTAAAAATGGATGACATCCGGGCGGGTAGCCATACCCAAGTTCATAGAATTAAGACTCAGGCTAACCCGGATCATATTTTTTAAATAGGCAAGCAGATATGTCTCAGAAAACAGTGCGGGTGCCTTGAGGTTCACATCCCGCTCCGCAAACCCTATAGGAAGGGAGAGATTATCCTGGATAAATGCATCGCGGGTAAATATAACTCGTTTTTCACAGCGCTCTAGAGACTCTCTCATTAAGTCTTTAATCTGTGGATCCTGTGCCTTTTCATAAAAATATTTAAAAATGCAGGTAAGCATGGAATAATTCATGTAGGTAGACCATATTATGGCGATTTCGCTTGCAGTGAGGGACACATTATGCATTACTTGAACTTCAACAGTTGAAGTTGAATTAACTGTGCTTGGTTGATTAATCAAGATTTTTCACTCCTTATTTTTTCTGTTTATTATTCCCTTATTTAATCCTCCTATGTTTGACCTGATCACACTTTGGAGTCATATCAAATGATCCAATAATTTCCTCGTATTATTTGCCCTTTTTAGCCTCTAGATTTGCCCAGTGAAGAGTAAAGTATTAAATTAACACCTAAAGGTCTTGGCAGGTCATTTAAGTAGTCTTCCTATCAATTGATAGAATATATACAATTTTGGCAGCTAATTCAGTCAAAGATGTAGGGTTCAAAACCTATTGGCATATTAAACATGGCTTTTTAAATCATCTTATCATTTGAAATTTTTTTTGGTACTATTCAAATGGTGAAGTATTATCTGTATTAGAAGAGACCATAAGAATGTGAGCATAGTTGGTAAAGCAGGGGTAGTTAGCTCGTCTTTTTGTGGTCCTATCAAACCAGAGATAAAAGTGAGATGTGTTAGGACTATTAAGTTAACATCCTAGGAATGAAGAATAACAATTAACAATAAAATATATTATGTCAACCTTTGATGAGGTAGCGGCGGAAATTGGTTAGAGCTTTACTTTAATTACCTGGGTTCCCGCAATAATATCATGTAATGCTCTTCGATTTTTTGTCAAAGCTAATAAATAGGTTGATAGCCAAATGAGAACGCCAAGGTATCCAAATAGGATAGGAGCAACGATTAACATACCAAGCTTTACACCTTCTCTGATAACAAAATGACCAAAAGATAAGTTGTTGCCATCTAACCTAACTATTCTAATTTTGTTCCATTTCTTTCCTAACGTTTGACCCTTATTCTTGTAGGCATAATACATGAAATACCAAATATAGATGCCAATCGGTATTATATAACTCCCCTGAGGATAAAAAACCAGATAAGAGTGCTTATCTGGTTTTCTCATTTCTTTAATTGTAAATATATATAAATTTGAGATTAGTTGGTTTCCAAATGGTACCCAGCCTCAACTAACACCCACCATTCTCTTGCATATGGCTTGCTTCCTTGGGTTTGAAACACGGTTACTGGGTTCTTTTAATATAGTTGTACCTATGACCATTTTCAATACTTCGGATGCACCCACCCCAATATCCATCAATCTCGCATCACGCATATAGCGCTCAACAGGATTATGCATCATATAGCCATGACCGCCAAATATTTGCAGCGCCTTATTACAGACATGAGAAGCAGTGTCAGCAGCAATGATTTTGGCGACTGAGGAATTCAGCGAATAATCCTCTCCTAGGTCTCTTTTCCTAGCTGCTTCAAAAACCAATAACTTGGTAGCTTCGATCTTAATATACATGTCTGCAATCATCTCCTGGACCGAATAAAGCTTGCTTAAAGAGTTTCCATAGGCGATACGCCTATTGGCATATTGCACTGCTTCCTCCATGGCCATCTCGGCTATGCCAAGTCCCATGGATGCCATTCCCAGGCGCCCCCCAGTCAATCCATACATTGCAATTTGGAATCCTTCATTTTCTTTTCCTATCATGTTTTCATATGGAATCACACAGTCAGTAAAAGAAAGACTTGTAGTAACGGAACTCCTGCACCCCATTTTTTCCTGTACCGTTCCGATTTCAAAACCAGGAGTTCCTTTTTCAATAATAAACATGCTTATTCCCTTGCTTCCTGCTTCCAAGTCTGTTTTTAGCGCTACCAAATACACATCAGCGAGACCGCCATTTGTACAGAAATACTTAGTTCCATTCAGTACCCAGCCGTCCTTGGTAGATACTGCCACGGCCCTCATTGAACTAACGTCTGAACCAGCCTGTACCTCACTGATAGTGTAGGCAGCTACTTTCTGACCTTTGAGAAGATTAATTAGGTATTTTTGCTTTTGTGATGTTGTCCCATATTTTAATAAAACATCCGCCGCCATCCAATGCACATGAAATGTGAGTGCAACCCCCGCACTTGCTTTGGCTAATTCCTTGGCGACCATATAACCGGTCACGGAATCATGTCCTCCTCCGCCATATTCAACCGGATAGTGCATTCCCCAAAACCCTTCATTGGCCATCTGACCCAGTAATTCTTCAGGAAACCTATTTTCCCGATCCAGATCCCTTGCGATTGGTCGAAGATATCTGTTCGAGAAGTCTCTGGCTCTATTAACTAATTCAATTTCTGATAGTACATGCGGATTAATCACAGAAACACCTCCTAAAAATTTTACAACACTACACCTTCATCTCACAAAAGGTATCGGCAACGATAAAATCAGCCTCGGTACAGGCTTTGATTTCTTGCAGTGTCACACCTGGAGCATGTTCTTTCAAAATAAGAACATTATCCCCAACATCGAAAACTGCTTTATCCGTGATTATTGTTTTCACACACCCTTTGCCAGTAAGGGGAAGGGTGCATTTCTTAAGAATTTTCGAAACTCCTTTTTTATCCGTATGCATTAGACAGACTATAACTCTTTCCGTTCCATAGCAAAGATCCATAGCACCTCCAATACCGGGCCACCACAAACCGTTGCGCTTTACAGCCCAGTTGGCTATATTACCAAGCTGGTCTGCTTCCAAAGCTCCTAGAATGGTAACATCCAACACTCCATTGCGCATGGCCCCTAATGATGTCGCTAGATCCATAATGGCTGAACCTGGTGTTAGACTAACCGGTTCCGAACCTGCGTTGGTAATATCTGCCTTGGCCTCAGCTGCCTTGGGTCGGGGTCCCACTCCCAGGAGACCATTTTCTCCATGGAACATTACTTTTACACCCTCAGGAAGATAGTTGGATGCCTGGGTGGGCATACCAAAACCTAGGTTAACCAGCTGCCCATCTTTTAACTCTTGTGCAGCACGTTTTACAATCAATACTCTTGGATCCATCAATACAACCTCCTTGCATATTCTTTTAGTGTTATTACTGGTTTGCAACCAGCTTGCCAATTTTCAGCCAGTGCTGGCGGTAAATCTCATCATGTTCTTCAAGGCTCAAGCCTTTTACCACTGCTTGAACAAAGGGTGCCGCAGTTCCTATGCGCTCAGGAGGTATGGTCCCCACCGGTACTATCTCTTCGACTTCAGCGATAGTATAATCGCATGCCATGGCAACCATGGGATTACAGTTGATACCTGTATAACGGTACTCCAAGTTTCCTGCTTCGTCAGCACGCCAGGCTTTGACCAGCCCGAAAGGCGCCTTAAGCGGCGGCTCAACAAAACATTTCATGCCGTCAACCTCTATTACTTGCTTGGGCTCTTTTAAATTAGAAAAAAGACCGGGTTCATCAAGTATTCCTACCCCAACCGGAACCAGTACCCCGCCCAGACCCATGGCTCCCGCTCTCACTTTTTCAATCCAGGTACCCATTGGATAGAACTGTTCCACTTTAAGGTTCCCTTTCAGGTATTCTTCAGTAGATTCCGCAGTGGTTCCCACGTGAGAAGAAATAATCTCCTTAACCAGACCATTTTTATACAGCATAGCTCTGCCAAAACCACTTAAGCCCGGTTCATTGGTCATCAGGACAATATCCTTGATTTGATTCTTTATTAACCACTCGATACAACAGGTTGCTTCCCCGGCACCCACGAAACCTCCCATCATAATGATTGCATCATTTTTCGGAATGATCCCCATAGCTTCATCCATAGACTTTACCTTGTTCGAGAATTTGGACATTTGCTTTCCCTCCTTATATTTCATGGTAGTTGATTACTGATGGCCATCAGTTACTCATTTATTAGTGCAATAAGTATGCCAAGTGCTAGTTTTACAAAAAGCCCCCGGTTTAGGGCGTTAAAAAGCTCCTGTTAAGTTCAACAGGAGCTTTTTATGTCTTCGATGCAGACAGCCATGTAGGGAATAAGGACAGATCGCCGATTAAATATTTAGTTTTTCTAGCTTTTTGTACAAGACCGACCTCTGCATATTGAGGGATCTAGCCGCTTCGGCTTTATTCCCGTTGGCCTTCTCTAAAGCATCAATGATCAAACCCTTTTCAGTATCTTCAATGAATTCACGGTAGTTCTTCTTACTGTTATCGTCATTTGTATCGCCAGTGCCATTTTCCCATGGTTTAACCGGTATATTGGTCAGGTCAATAAGGGAGTCATCGCTCCAGTTAATTGCCTGTTCCAACAGGTTCTCCAGTTCTCTTACATTCCCCGGCCAGTTGTAACCCTGCATAATTGACAAAGCTTCCGGAGTTACCCCTTGAGCATCAGATCCAATTTTCAGATTTATTCTAAAAATCAAGGCCTCAATTAATAGCGGCAGATCCTGAATTCTTTCCCTCAAGGGGGGGAGATTAATCTCCAAAACGTTCAAACGATAATAAAGGTCTTCACGGAACTTCTTCTCTTCGACCAGCCTTTTTAAATCCTGATTTGTAGATGCCATAACCCTTACATCAAGTTTGGTGGGAAGTGTTGCGCCAATTCTCCATAATTCTCTATCCTGTAAAACCCGCAGGATTTTTACCTGCATATATAGAGGCATATCTCCTATTTCGTCCAGGAGTATCGTTCCTCCGTTAGCAAGTTCAAATTTACCTGGTTTTCCTCCCTTAAGGGCGCCGGTAAAGGCCCCCTCTACATAACCGAACAATTCGGACTCCAGGAGTTTTTCAGGAATAGCCCCGCAGTTCACACTAATAAATGGTGCCTCTCGTCTAACCGACCGGGTATGGATAGCCTGGGCTACGATTTCTTTTCCAGTCCCGCTTTGTCCGGTAATAAGCAGTGTCGAACTGGTGCGGGATGCTCTGCGGGCCAGCTTTTTGACATAGAGCATAGGCGATGTTTCACCTACGATATCGCGGCAAGTGCATAGATTTGCATTGATTGCCTCCTCACATTTTTTAGCGTGAGATATTTTCTGGAAAATCTCTTTAGCAATCGCTTGATCGGGAAATAGGGTCTTAACCATTGCGCCCACGACTCGACCGTCAACTTTTAGCGGAAAACGAGCCACTAGAAATTCCCGGTCGTTGATTCTTAGAGTTTCACCCCAGATAGAGTAACCCTGTTTTACCGTATCAAAAAGTTTGCAGTTGGGCAGAATTTCCCAGATTTTTTTGCCAATAATGTCCTCATATTTGTAATTTATAATTTCAATAAAAAATGTATTAGCATAGAATAATTTACCCGTTTCATCAATGGCCATAATGCCTTCAAAGGGATTGTCGGTTAACATGTCAAATCTAGCTTCATTAGAGTTGCTCAGGGGTTTTACTGCTGTCGCGATCATAGTTAATACCTCCAAAGTCAAATTAGTATCTACCTATTTAATAAGCAATATTTGTGCCATGACCCTAAATACCATGATTATTAGGTTTCTCGTTGTTAATACATATTTGCCTTCAGATATGTGTCCTTTTTAGAGACATCTTTGCTTGCGGTATGTCTTAAATAACTACACTAAGTATACCATATCGCTAATTTATTAGTTGATGGTTACAGTGAAGCAAGGGGATATGGGTTGCATAGAATCATGGTCGAATACCTGGGCTATCCCGCTGACGATGGGTGATGGATGGGCAGAACTTCAGGGATAAAAGGCAATATTAATTATGTTATAATCTATATATTGTAGTCATGATACAATAACCCACCGTTTATATATGCACCATAAATGGCTTATAATAGAAAACGGGTTTATTCAAGTTAACACTTTCTATTGTTATAAGATGTATAGGATGCTGGTTTTAGGGAGGAGAAACAAATCAATAATAAACTCAAGGACTCATTACTAGATAAAAATACATTTGCCGTTACTTGGGAACTTGTTCCGGGTCGGGGAGCTCATGAAAAGCCTCAAAAGGATGCCATAATTGCAGCAAAACAGGCTGCCGACGATGGTAGAATCCATGCCATTACCATTACCGATAATCCAGGGGGGAAGCCGGCATTATCGGCTGCTTACCTCGGGCTGGAAATATTGAAGCTAGGCATTGAGCCTATAGTTCATTTTACATGCAAAGACAAAAACCGTAATCAGATAGAATCCGAGCTTTACGCAATGGATCGAGCCGGCATCAGAAACCTTTTGGTGATGACCGGTGATTACCCAACTAACGGATATAAAGGCCGCCCTAAACCTGTTTTTGATCTTGATCCTGTTCATATTCTGGATATGATAGCCGATATGAATAAAGGATTGGAAAGCCGCGAATCGAAAGGGACAGCTAATCATCAACCCAGCGATTTCTTTGCTGGTGCTGTGGTTTCGCCCTTTAAAGATACTGAAGCTGAACTTTTAGTGCAATATTATAAACTGAAGAAGAAAATTAATAATGGGGCCAAATTTATCGTAACTCAGTTAGGGTTTGATGCCCGTAAATTCCATGAAGTTTTGCAATTTATTCGAAATTACAACTCCCATATACCTGTTATAGGTAATATATATATCCTTCCGTTTGGTACGGGTAAAATGATGAACTCCAACCAATTGCCGGGCTGCGTGGTTTCGGACAAGCTTTTGTCTAAGCTTGATCAGGAAAGGACTGCCAAAGACAAAGGTGTCAATGCGCGTTTACTGCGTGCCGCTAAAATGTATGCTTTTATGAAAGGCATGGGTTTTGATGGGGTACACCTGGGAGGCCACAATATTAAATATGAACAAGTAAAATATGTTATCGATAAAGGTGAGGAACTTAGCGCCGACTGGATGGATTTTGTATCTGAATTTGATTATCCGCAACCAAATGGCTTTTACTATTTTGAAAAAGATCAGAATACTGGCTTAAATACGAATATACCCGTGAATCGCAGCAGTCTGCCAGCTGATGTTCCAGTGGGATTTAATTATAAATTGATGCGTTCCATCCATCATATATTTTTTACTCCAAATAGAAAATTATATCCTTTCATGAGCCGCTATTATACTGGTGTGAAAAACCCCAGAAAATACGCATTTGAACACATCCTTAAGTTAATCGGGAATGGCTGTCAAGACTGTGGAGATTGCGCATTACTGGATATTGCTTATCTCTGTCCAATGTCGCAATGTCCCAAGAATCAGCGTAATGGCGCCTGTGGCGGGAGTTATAACGGTTGGTGTGAAGTCTTCCCTAATGAGAAGAAATGTATTTGGGTCAAAGCGTACTCGATGCTTAAGGCATATAACGAAGAAGGTGAATTAGAAACCTTAAACATACCTCCGGTTAACTGGGAATTATATCAAACATCTGCTTGGTACAACTACTACACCGGAAGGGATCATTCTGCAGTACGAAAGAAATCTAAATAGAATCATGGAGGTTTTGTAATGATAGTAACGCCAGAACATTTGATGAAACAGTTTTTCCCTGAACCAGTGGAAACAACCAGAGATCTGTATAATCGTTTAGGGTTGGATGAAGTGGGATACTCCTACTTAAATTGGCTAAAAGACTTGGAAACATACTGCCTATCTAAATATGTGGATGATTCAAATTACAAGCTTCTGCCTGACAGCGAGAAAAACTATTGGATCAGCCCCAAGGCGTTTCGGACTATTATCGAAACCAGCCCATCTAAAATAGGCGATCAGATTAGAGCATGTCTCTCAGAGATTTCCAATAAACTCGCAACCGATCCAGCCTTTGCCAGACAATTGCAGGACCAACTAGATCAAGAAGCAGGTATTGAAAAAGTTAAACCTAAGGTTCCCAAAACTCTAAAAACCAAATATAACACTACTGGGAAAGATGCTTTCGAATTTACAGTTCAAGCTGATAACCGACTTTATATGGATATTATTTCTGGTTACAATTTTCAACCAGGGCAAAAAATCAAGGATGTACTATTCTTGTTTAAACTTGAAGTAGAGAATGGTGTTCCTTTCCATTTAATTGATGTGATGTTATCTCTCACTAATGAACATACTCTCTCTTATAGGACTATCTGGTCCTGCAATGACGAACGACTAAAATATGGTTCTATCCTAAGTAATAAAGTCATTAGGGTTAACCTATTTGAAGATAATAAGAAGCTTGTTGACAGTTATGATCATATTGTGGGTCTGCCTGACATAGAAACCTTACAACTTGAACTTGAAAAAGTAATTAGTATGCTTCTAGAACTAAACCTGGAGGAAATAGATTGCAAACAGCTGGGAGAAAAAATTCTAAACCGTTACAATCTAAACGACCAGGCTTATGCCCTTGCAATTAAGGCAGTAATCCCTACTGTGACCAAAGATCTAGTAAAAGAAAATACCGAAGTGATAGATGCCGCATTTCTTGATGCGGTGAACCAATACTGGGACCATTACGTATTGCGGCCCAATCCTACAGATGCTTTGGCTGAAGACTTGGACCAGCTGGTTAAAGAACGCATACCCGGGGTTACTCTTGCGTTGATTACTGCAGATATGCTTAAGTACAGCGATTTATGCAATCGTTACTTTAAGCGCAGCTACACTAATAGACAAAAGCAGAGGCTTTTAAATGATGCTAATCTACGGTTAATATATGCCTTATCTGCAGCAACCGAATTTGACCCGACCGCTGCTCCGGATCAGCGAATAGATAATGTGTGTGCCTTTATTACTGATCAACTTGATTTGATGAAAAATATATTAATAGGAATGGATAAATGGCCGTCTAATTAATATTAAATTATCCTTAAACTTAAACAGTTGGCGAAAAAAGAGGGAAACGCATAAGTCAGTAACTTTACGGGTTACTGGCTTATGCGTTTTCTTTTACTTTTTCATAAGCATAAACATTTATATCCTTTCTACTTTCGAACCGACCTTACTGATGCGTTAAGATCACCAAATATTACATTTTCTATTAATGGATCAAATTATAAATAGTAGCAAGAATAATAAGGGAAAAGGAGGTAGTTCTGTATGACAGTAGCTTCACAAGTAAAACAGACTTTAGCCGGTTTGAAAGGTGTTCAGGGCACTTTAAGGATATATTCCACCCAGACCCAGGACGATGAAACCGCAGCGATTTATAAAGAAGCTATAGAAACTACCGAAGCTGTTATAAATGATTTAGAAAAAAGGGTGCAGTTCTTAGAATACCAAGAACCGCAATACAAAGGAAATTAATTGGGGGAATATAGATGCAAATGTGGTTACAAATACTATTTCGCTCAATCGCCTTATTTATACTTGTGTTAATTGCAACAAGAATTTTGGGAAAAAGAAATATCGCCCGTGTACCGTCATATAAACTCGTAAGCTATTTCGCCATTGCTATTATTGCCACCTTGATTTCGGTAAACATCATTAAAGAAGTAGCATTCGGGTTGATAGCCCTGGGCGTGTGGGTGCTTTTACCACTTTTACTCGATTATTTGTCCTTAAGAAGCAAGCGGCTCCATGACCTCATTAATGGCAAGGAAACAGTATTAGTTAAGCATGGGAAAATCATGGAGGAAAGCCTTAAGCAAACAAGGCTGACCGGGGAGGAACTCTTAAGAGAACTCCGCAGTAAAAACGCCTTTAACCTGGCGGATGTTGAGTTTGCCGTAATGGAAACTACGGGGGAAATAAATGTATACTTAAAATCCGATAAAAAGCCTGTTACTGGTCATGACTTAGGAGTTAAGACCGCACCTCAGGCTGAACCCCAAACCATTATTTTAGATGGCAACTCATTAAATGAGTCGTTGGCTTCTCTGGGGTTAAACAAGGAATGGCTTCGCATCCAATTAGAAAATAAGGGTGTATCATTAGACAATGTTTTTCTGGGACAAGTCGATTCTTCCGGCGATTTGTATTTAGACCTTTTTGCTGATTCCATAGAGCTTCCGGAATCTAAAGTAAAGGAAATGATATATGCCAATGTGGAAAAAGCCCAGGCCAGCCTTAGCACGTTTGCTTTAGAAACCGAGGATGATAGCGCCAAAGTGATGTATGAAAAAAATGCCCGTAAGTTAAAACAGCTAATGGTTAAATTATACCCATGTTTATTAAGATAGAAGGTGACGTTAATGTCTAGCAAAAAGAGGAAGGAATTAACCCCCACTCAGCAGCAATATCAGGATTTTGCAACTGCTAGAGAACCGCAGCGCCCGTTATTAAAAAACTGTATGAGGGCGTTTTTAGTTGGCGGAATTATTTGCACCATCGGGCAGGGGTTAATGCTATTTTTTATGACCTACTTCAATTTTGATGAAAAGACAGCGGGAAATCCGACTGTAGCAGTACTGGTATTCACTTCCATTCTATTTACCAGTCTTGGTTTTTACGATCATATTGCCCAATGGGCCGGGGCAGGGACGGCTGTACCTGTTACAGGGTTTGCCAATACGATTGCTTCGGCAGCACTAGAGCATAAGAGCGAGGGCTATGTTTTAGGCGTTGGCGGCAATATGTTCAAATTAGCCGGACCAGTTATAGTATATGGCGTTTTCTCAGCCTTTGTAGTTGCAATTGTGAAAGTAATAATTGATATGTTAGGTGGTTTATAAATGTTACAAGGGCATCAGTCGTGGGTTTTTGAAAATAAGCCGGTTATTATCGGGTCTGCTGCCATTGGTGGCCCTTTTGAGGCCCAGGGAAATTTTGCCGCCGACTTTGACCTGCTCCATGATGATTTATGGCTAGGCCAGGAAAGCTACGAAAAGGCTGAAAAGAAACTGTTGGAACAGGCTTGTGAAACAGCCATAAAAAAGGCTGGCGTCAAAAAAGAAGATATCCAGTTTTTTATGAGCGGTGATCTGATAAACCAAATTATTTCGAGCAGTTTTACTGCAAGAACGCTGGGTATTCCTTATGTTGGTATTTATGGTGCGTGCTCCAGCTCGATGGAGGGCTTGGCGCTGGCATCCCTAATGGTTGATAGCCGGTTTGCCACACTTGCTCTGGCCGGAACATCAAGTCATAATGCTGCAGCCGAAAAGCAGTACCGTTATCCCACCGAATACGGGGCACAAAAGCCACCGACTGCTCAATGGACAGTCACCGGAGCTGGAGCTGGCGTCGTGGCGCAGCTTGGCGATGGGCCGAAGGTAACTTCTGCTACCATTGGGAGGGTAGTGGACATGGGGATTTCTGATCCCTTTAATATGGGTTCCGCTATGGCTCCAGCTGCCGTTGATACAATTGAAGCCCATTTTAGAGATTTAAATGTATCAGCTGCAGATTATGACTTTATTGCTACTGGAGACTTAGGCAGGGTAGGACACATTATTGCCAGGGATCTACTTAAAAAGCACGGGATTGATATTCCTGAGGAAAAGCTTACTGACTGCGGAATGCTGATATATAAGGATACACAGCCTGTATTTGCAGGCGGAAGTGGTTGTGCCTGTGCGGCAACAACCACTTATGGACACTTTTTAAATCGTATGCGCAGGGGAGAGCTGAAAAAGATCCTGGTTGTGGCCACCGGGGCATTGCTTTCACCTATGTCATACCAACAAAAAGAAACCATTCCCTGTGTAGCGCATGCAGTATCAATCGAGAGGTAAAAGGAGGCTTTTATTTGGAAAAATTCATTTGGGCTTTTATCATCGGTGGATCGATATGTGTTATTGGTCAGATCCTTATGGATAAGTTTAAGCTTACTCCGGCCCATACCATGTGTACTCTTGTGGTAACTGGGTCAATCCTGGGAGGATTTGGTTTATACGATAAACTCATTAAATTCGCCGGAGCCGGAGCCTCTGTACCCATAAGCAGCTTCGGCAACCAATTAGTTAAAGGTGCTCTGCAGGAAGCTCAACAGACAGGGATTATCGGGGTGTTAACAGGAATATTTGAAATTACCAGCGCGGGTATTTCAGCAGCGATAATTTTCGGTTTTTTATCTGCCCTGTTATTTAGACCAAAAGGCTAAATGCCTTTTGCGGAAGGAGGTGATATATATGACAGTAGGGACACAAATGTCACAGGCAATAGCAACCGTCCAGAGTGCTGCAGCCACGCTTAAAACATTTGCTCTGGAATCGCAAGACCCTCAAGCCAAGCAAACATTTCAAGAGCTTGCTAAGACCTTCGACAACGCTCTTACTACCCTGCAGCGCAGACAGCAATATATAGAGGGGCAAGAACCTCAATATAAGCAGTAGTTATGATACATAATGGCTGAAGAGTAATTTTCAGCCATTATGTTGTAACCATTATACGGATTTGGTTCTAAGCTCAATCCGCATGGAAAACTGCCTCAACTCAAACATATTTTGTGCTGATTTTTTTGGTGGAAGGAGATCGTATGATAAAGTAGATTTCCTTTCGTAAGAAATACTAAATGTGGCATTGAACAAGTTGGAAAGATAATTAAGAGGAGATACTATGACAAACGAAAAAGCAATAATAGAATCAGGATGGAACTTAGACAACAGTTATGCCCACCTGCCGAAATCATTTTTTACCAGTCTCAACCCAACTGCTGTACGCAGACCGGAGTTAATCATTCTTAATCATCCGTTGGCAACATCCCTGGGGTTAAACGTCCAGGTGCTGCAAAGCCTGCAGGGGGTAGCAGTACTAGCTGGCAATCAGGTTCCCGAAGGTGCTTTGCCGCTAGCCCAAGCCTACGCCGGGCATCAATTCGGGCATTTTACCATGTTAGGAGACGGCCGGGCTCTCCTGCTTGGAGAACAGATCACTCCCCTAGGTGAGAGATTTGATATTCAGCTAAAAGGGTCAGGTAAAACGCCATACTCCCGAGGGGGAGATGGCCGAGCGGCACTTGGACCAATGCTGCGCGAATACATCATCAGCGAAGCAATGCATGCGCTGGGTATTGCTACCACCCGCAGCCTGGCGGTAGTAACAACCGGAGAGGCCGTAATACGTGAAACCGACCAGCCTGGTGCAATTCTAACCCGCGTGGCTGCCAGTCATCTGCGAGTAGGCACCTTTCAATACATTTCAGAATGGGGTTCTATTGAAGATCTGCAAGTATTGGCTGATTATACATTGCAAAGGCATTTTCCGGGATTTGATAATGCCGAAAACCCTTATCTTTTCCTGCTTCAGGAAGTGATCAAACGTCAGGCCGAGCTGATTGCCCAGTGGCAACTGGTTGGCTTTATTCACGGGGTGATGAACACTGACAACATGACCCTTGGTGGAGAAACCATTGATTATGGTCCCTGTGCCTTCATGGATACCTATGACCCAGCAACCGTATTCAGTTCCATTGACATTCATGGCCGCTATTCCTATGGCAATCAGCCGCCTATTGCCGAGTGGAATCTGGCCCGCTTTGCTGAAACCCTATTGCCGCTGCTGCATGTTAATCAGCCGCAGGCAGTTAAATTAGCCCAGGACGCGCTTTCAGATTTTAGTGAATTGTATCAACGTAATTGGCTTGCGGGAATGAGATCAAAACTGGGAATTATTAATCAAGAGACGGAAGATAAAACCCTGATTGAGGGCCTCCTCAATATGATGCAGCACTATAGTGCTGACTATACCAATACCTTCCTCGGATTAACATTTGATACTTGCGAGGGTAAAGACCTGTTTAGCAGCCAAGAATTTGCTAGGTGGCATGAACTATGGCAGGCGAGACTTGGCAGGCAGCAGGATTTGAAAGCCTCATCACACCAGTTAATGCGGAACAGCAACCCGGCGCTAATCCCACGGAACCATCAGGTGGAAGCCGCCCTGGAAGCCGCAGTGAAACAAGGAGACTACAGCATGATGGAGCGGCTTCTTGATCTTCTTGCAACCCCCTACGCTCACTCAGCCGAACAGGCTGACTACGCCACATTGCCTACGCCATCAAACCAACCATACCGAACCTTTTGCGGAACCTGATACTGAAACCAGGTAATACAAAATAAATGGTTTTCGGCATAATAAATTTTACACGGAAATGACTATTTATGAATATCATAGCAATGTAAAATTTATTATTAGGGGGATGTATTTATGTCAATTAGGAAATACAAATATACTACAGGTCCTATCAGTATTAGCGAGAATATCGACAACATTCGGGTACTTTTATTAAACAATGGGTCAAAGACACACCTAGCCACAGTTAAAATCTACAATTTAGATGAAACGCCGAAAGAACGAGTGTTTAGTGAGGTTTTCACCATTAGTCCTGAATCAAAAACAGGGACGGAGTTTATCCCATCGTTCAATGCATTTGAAGTACAGGTTTTAACAGATAGTCGACATGTATATGCCTGGGTAGGTGGACGGTCAGGCAATGAAAATCTCGTGGGAAATACAGTTTTGCATAAAGAATTGGTACGCTTCTAGACTATCAATCAATTCATTACAATTAAATATACTTCTGGATATTGACAGTTTTACTTCTATCATTTCGACTGAACTATTTTCAGACACGGTTCATAAGCAGGAGGTCGGTGGGTTCAAATCCACTCATTGGCCTTCAGCTATATTATCCCCGATAGGATCACGATCGGGGATTCTTATTTTCTGGCCTTAAACAATAAACGGATTATAATGATCCTTCCCTATATCACTCATAATTTGCTTGACTTTGAAATTGGGAATACTGCACAGGGATTTAGATATTTATGGAATTTAATAATTATTTCCAGTTGCCTTGTTGTCGAATATTATATAATATTGGCGATACAGGAATGTATCAAGGAGGGCGAAAATGAGAGTCTCAGAAATTATGAGTTCGGAAGTCTATTCGCTTTATACCTATCAGAGCCTTAGGGACGCAGCCATGATGTTTCTGGAGAAACGTATTGATGGGGCACCAGTTCTTAATGATGAGGATGATATCGTAGGTCTGTTAGGCAAAACACACCTATATCGCGCCATTGCTGAGGGAAATAATTTGGACGAGCTTATTATCGACCATATGGAACGACAGGTTCAGACCATAGACCTGGAGGAAGACGTAAGTAAACTTGAAGGCCTGGGTTACGGTAGGTTACCCGTTGTTCACGACATGAAGATGGTAGGCATGCTTACCAGAACAGATGTCTCTTCAGCCCTTTTTAAACTTCTTGGCAAAGTTAGCCAGGAAGTAAACGCGGTGATTGACTCAGCCCATAACGCCATTGTTAGCATTGATGCAGATGGATATTTTAACATATTTAATCGACCGGCTGAAAGAATATTTGAGATGAACAGAGAAGATGTAATTGGTCGATTGTTCACAGATGTGCTTCCTCAGGGAAATCTTATGGAAATTTTGAAATCTGGTAATAGCGAGGCTAGTCAGCGATTTATTTATAAAAATAAAATACTAATTTCTAATCGCACGCCCATTATAATCGACGGAAAAATAAATGGAGCCGTAGCAGTTCTGCAGGATATTTCTGAATTAGAAAACATTTCGAATGAGTTGAAGTATACCCGTGAACTTAAGGAAGAAGTCGATGCCATTATAAGGTCATCGTTCGATGGTATATATGTGACTGATGGTAATGGACAAACCTTAATGATTAATGAGGCCTACAGCCGGATTACAGGAATAAATGCACAGGACGTGGTAGGTAGAAACATGCGTGAACTGGTTGAATCAGGAGTGTATGATCGCTCAGTTACTCTGCTGGTTATGGAGCGTCGTGAAACAGTGACATTGACCCAGGAGATTAAAATTACGGGAAAGACAGTTCTGGTAACCGGTAATCCTATTTTTGATCAAAAGGGCGATCTGTTCAGGGTCGTTACCAATGTTCGTGATATCACAGAACTCAACCTTCTCAAACAGGAAGTGAAAGAAGCTCAGAGATTAAGCCTTCAATATCAGGAACAGCTGCGCAAGATGAAGATACAAGGCTGTGAAAAATATGTTGTAAACTCGGATAAATCTCGCGACCTATTGGATCTGGTCCTGCGTCTGGGTCAGGTTGATTCGACCGTATTAATTCAAGGTGAATCAGGAGTAGGTAAAGAAGGGATAGCAGAGATCTTGCACAATAATAGTCTGCGTAGGAAAATGCCCTTTATTCGTATCAATTGTGGAGCAATACCGGATAACCTATTGGAATCGGAACTCTTTGGCTATGAGCCAGGTGCTTTTACAGGGGCTCAAAAAGGCGGTAAAATGGGTCTTTTCGAGGTGGCTCACGGGGGAACTCTGTTTTTGGACGAAATCGGGGAACTGCCCATGTTTCTTCAGGTGAAACTTCTCCGAGCCGTTCAAGAACGTGAGGTGACCCGAGTGGGGGCAACTCATCCCATTAAGATTGATGTGCGGATTATTACAGCTACCAACCGTGATTTGTGGGATATGGTCCAAAACAATCAATTCCGCAAGGATCTTTATTATAGACTCAATGTGGTACCGGTAACCGTTTCGCCCTTAAGGGAAAGAATGGAGGAAATGCCAGCCTTAATCTCTCATTTTATGGATATATTCAACAAGAAATATGGTCTCACTAAATCCCTGCACCAAAGAGCTCTTAAGCAATTACTCGAATATGAATGGCCGGGAAATGTACGTGAACTGGAGAACGTAATTGAAAGGGCGATTGTCACTACTCAGGAACAAGAAATTACGGAAATAGACCGTTCCCTGACCTCAACTCAGCCATGTTTGGGCTCTATTCAACCAAACTTAGGTTTGAAAGAAGCAGTTGAAGACCTTGAGAAAAACCTGATTTTAGAATCTATTGAACGGTTTGGCAGCACGCGCAAAACAGCTGCGGCCTTGGGGGTTAGCCAACCCACAATTGTCCGCAAGGCTGCGCGTTATGGAATAAGACTGGGGAGCGATTGATACATAACAGTATCGCAGATACAAATATGTATCTATTTAATGAAAGTTCTATAAAACGGGGAAATGTTTCGTGGAATGAAGAGAATATAGCAAAAAGCGATACAGTGATGTATCGCTTCTAATTTTGGGCTTGGATTAGATATATGCTGATTAATCTAAAAACTTTCTCGGGAAATGAATTAATTTATATTAATTGAATGCCCGAGAAGATGGCCCTAATGAGACGACAAAGTAAGAATGGGACAAAAATAATATACTCCTTTTTTATGTGGTTGAAGTAACTGGCATACACCTTGCAAATTAAGTAAGCAGAACCCTAACAGAGCGCTTAATTGGGTGAGAAAACGAAATCTGAAGATAGCTTAAGTTATATTAGCAGAGTTCGTTTGCACAGGAAACAGTTTGAAAATAAAAAAGGAGGCACTAGAAAATGACGCTGAAAACACCGCAACAATATTTAGATGATCTCAGACAGATGAACATTGAACTCTATATGTTCGGAGAAAAGGTAGAAAACTACGTAGATAATCCTATCATAAGGCCTTCCATTAATTCAATGGCCATGACCTATAGGCTGGCTCTTGATCCTGAATATGAGGATATCATGACAGCTGCTTCAAGTCTGACTGGTAATAAAATCAACCGCTTTACCCATCTGCACCAAAGTCCCGAAGATCTGGTCAAAAAGGTAAAAATGCAGAGACTGCTTGGCCAGAAGACTGGCAGCTGTTTCCAGAGATGTGTGGGAATGGACGCCTTTAATGCTATGTTCAGTACCACTTATGAATTGGATCAGGCGCATGGTACTGAATACCATCAGAGATTTGTAGAATTCCTGAAATATGTTCAGGAAAACGATCTGGCTGTGGATGGATGTATGACAGATGCCCGCGGTGACCGTGCCAAGTCCCCCGGACAACAGCCTGACCCCGATGCCTACCTTCATGTTGTAGAAAGAAGAGAAGATGGAATCGTTGTTCGGGGATGCAAACTGCATCAGACAGGAATGATTAATTCTCACGAAATCCTGGTGATGCCCAACAACGCTCTTAAAGAAGATGAAAAAGATTGGGCCGTATGTTTTGCAATACCTTTAAATACTCCGGGAATGATATTCGTTTATGGCAGACAGGCCAGTGATACCCGCAAACTAGAAGGTGGCAGCGTAGACATTGGAAACATCCACTTTGGCGGACAGGAAGTAATGACTATCTTCAATAATGTGTTTGTACCGTGGGAAAGAGTATTCATGGATGGCGAAACCGATTTTTCAAGCATGATAGTTGAACGCTTCGCCGGATATCATCGTCAGAGCTACGGCGGTTGTAAAGTTGGTGTGGGTGATGCTCTTATTGGGGCAACCAAAGCCATTACTGATTATCAGGGTGCATCCAAGGCTTCACATGTTAAAGACAAGCTGGTTGAAATGTGCCATTTAAATGAGACCCTTTATGCATGCGGCATCGCCTGTTCGGCCGAAGGCAGAAAGACGGCAGCTGGAAATTACCTTATTGATCTGCTGTTGGCTAACATTTGTAAACAGAATGTAACCCGTTTCCCTTATGAGATATCCAGACTGGCACAGGATATTGCCGGAGGATACTTTGTTACCATGCCTTCAGAGAAAGATTTTGATCATCCAGAAATAGGACCGCTGGTAAAGAAGTACTCTACTTGCCGGGCAGATATACCGGTAGAGGACCGGCAGAGAATGCTGAGACTCATAGAAAACATGACTCAGGGAGCGGCAGCGGTAGGCTACCTGACAGAATCCATGCATGGTGCTGGCTCACCTCAAGCTCAAAGAATTATGATAACCCGACTGGTTGATCTGGAGCATCGTAAAGAACTGGCAGAAAAACTCTGTGGGGTCAAAGAACACTCAGATATTGATTGGTAGCCTTTAATGGTGGCCTGATCTTTAACAAACAGGAGATCTAGTTTAGATGAAGCTATTTATTAAGTATTGTGGTGGCTGTAACCCGAGCATCAATCGCAGGAAACTAGTGAATGAAGTATTAAATCTGCTCAAATCATGTACCGTTGTTGAAATAACTCTGGAAAATGCTGACGTAGGATTGGTTGTAGGCGGATGCTCGGTTTGCTGTATTAATATAGACGAAGTTAAAGATCGGGCCAGTGAGCTGGTCGTGGTGGGAGGCACCTTAGTAGACTATGTCAATATCCCTCCCGACCAGCAAACAAATAAAATAATGCAGCAAGTTTTAGAGAAAGGAGGAGAACGAAATTGTTGAAATGGCAAGATTACTATAGAAGTCGTATAGTTTCAGCTCAAGAGGCTGTTAAATGCATAAAGTCTGGAGACCGGGTGGTACTTGGGCATGCCTGTGGCGAACCAAGAGTGCTGCCAGATGCAATGGTTGCCAGAGCCAGCGAGTTAAGAGATGTTGAAGTAGTTCATATGGTCGCCATGGGAAAGAGTCTCTATGCACAACCCGAGATGGAAGGACATTTTCGCCATAATGGATTGTTTATTGGGGGACCTACCCGTAAAGCTGTTGCCGAAGGAAGGGCTGATTATACGCCCTGTTATTTTCACCAGATTCCCGGTCTCTTTAGAGAGGGAGTATTACCGGTAAATGTAGCACTCATAACCGTTACGCCGCCTAATAAACACGGATTTGTTAATCTAGGGGTATCTGTAGACTATACCCGGCAGATTGTTATGAGTGCAGACATTGTGATTGCAGAAGTAAATCCTAATATGCCGCATACCGGCGGTGATTCTTCCATACGTATACAAGACATTGATTACTTTGTACCATCTGAATTGCCAATATTGGAACTTAATCCTCCCGTTCTGGGTGAGGTAGAGAAAGCCATTGGCAGTAATATTGCCTCCCTGATAAAAGACGGTGACTGTTTGCAGCTGGGAATTGGAGCTATTCCTGATGCAGTACTCAGCTTTTTGGAAGAGAAAAAGGATTTGGGCGTTCATTCAGAGATGGTATCTGATGGAGTAATGAAGCTGGTGGAGGCAGGTGTAATTAATTGCAGCCGGAAAAACCTTCATAGCAATAAAATCATTATTACCTTTGCAATGGGTACTCGCAAATTCTATGAATGGCTGGATGAAAATCCTATGGTTGAAGCTTACCCTGTGGATTATGTAAATGATCCGACAGTAATTGCTAAAAACGATAACTTAGTATCTATAAACTCAGCCCTATCAGTTGATCTATTAGGGCAGGTAGCCGCAGATACACTTGGGCCTAAGCAGTTCAGTGGGGTCGGAGGACAGGTGGATTTTGTCCGCGGTGCCACAAATTCCAAAGGTGGCCGCAGTATAATCGCAATACCGGCAACAGCTGCCAAAGGTACACTATCGAGGATTGCTGTAACGTTGGATAGAGGACAAGCTGTAACCACAGGCAGATATGATGTGGATTATGTAGTAACCGAGTTTGGAGTCGCCAGTCTGAAAGGCAGAACTAATCTTGAGAGATCAGAAGCATTGATAAATATCGCTGCTCCACAGTTTAGAGACCAGTTGCGTCAAGAACGCAATCAGTTTTATGGATGGAATTCTAATAAAGTAGAAGCGGAAGTGGCTATGACTGAAGAATAGATATGTATTTTGAGAGGAGAAGTGAGCATGTCCAATAAAGGAAATACTATCAATGAGGCTCCCTATATAAAGTTATGGAAGTTTAAAATGCGTTTTCCAGGAATCCATTATAAGTTTGAACCGGCAGACTATGTTCAGGGTTTAATGATGGGTGCGGTTTGCTTGTCAATTATACCGATTTTAACGAGTACCTTAGGTATGCCTTTTGAGGTTGCCATTGCTATTGTAATCCTAAACGGCTTCTTTTATCTTTGGCACAGTTGGCTTGGTGACCCAGTTGTCCCTGGTTGGGTAACACCTGCGATACCATTATTGATTGCATATGTATCTGCATTCCCAGCCGGACCGGAGCGTATGCATGCGTTAATCGCCTTCCAAATGGTATTGGGAGTCTGGTGTTTGTTCCTTGGTGTTACCGGGTTGTCTAAAAAGGTTATTACATCTATACCCCAATCAATAAAAGCAGGAGTTATTTTGGGAGCGGGTATTCTGGCTATCAACCTGGTATTTTGTAAAGGCGGAAAATTCGAAGCGCTGCCTATTACGGTTTTAGTCTGTGCTTTAGTTGCTCTCTTTATGATGTATAATCCCGGGTTTAAAAAGCTTGCTCAGACAAATAAAGTTCTTCACTTTATCTCCAATCTAGGAATTTTACCAGCTATAATTATGGCCATAATCGTAGCTGCAGCAGTCGGGGAAGCACACTTTGCTATTCAATGGGGAATTACTAAACCGGCATTTGGTGCCCTTTGGACTGATTGGGTACCGTGGGGAAAATTAGGTTGGCCTTCATTGAACATGTATATTAGTTCTCTTCCTTTGGTACTGGCTGCTTATATCGTAATCTTTGGTGAAGCGGTCCAAGGCGCGGCTGTAATTGCCGATGCACAGCCCAGCCGTCCTGATGAAATTGTTGAATATGACCCTGACCGTTCTCATTTAATAGTTGGGATCAGAAACTTCTGTATGTCCATACTGGGACCTGACATCTCCATGTGTGGTCCGCTGTGGGCAGCCATGACGGTTGTAATCTACGAGCGCTGGAAAAAGGGAGCAGACTCCATGAAATCCATCTATGGTGGTGTAGGCTCCTTCCGGTTAGGAACCTTTACAATGTACTGGCTCTTACCCCTGGTATCAATTACTAAGCCTATTCTGACCGCAGCGCTTTCATTGACAATGACTATTCAGGGATTTGTGGCGGTATACGTAGGTATTCGCGAAGCTAGAAGTCTGAAAGACCTGGGTATAGCTGGTATCGTAGCTGGACTATTAGTTGCAAAAGGAGCCGCATGGGCATTTGGTGCAGGAATCGTAATCTGTCTGGTTATTTACGGAAAAGATTTCTTCAAAGGAGATACTACTGCAGCTCCATTATGGGCAGATCAAGCAAAGGCCAAAGCCCCTATATACACGGGCAGTCAAGTAGAGGCTCAAGTGGCCATGACCGAATAAAGATAATCTCTACTGACTAAACGTTATCGTATAATCTATTGATTCCCTTAGAGGTAGGAAGAAACAATTCTTCTTACCTCTTTTGTTTGGGAATATGAATCTCCACTATTAAAAACTACTGGCTGCGACTTGTTTGGCTTTTCACACAATCTGACAACTAATTCAAAAATAACATATATCCTATGGTTATTTATAATTCCAGTACATCCCTGCATGTGGGTTGTATGATCTTCCGTTACCCGGGTAAACTACTTCCGAGGTGATTTGTGATGCCCAGAAATGATGGGAATAAGAGTCAAAAAGAAAATATAAAGAAGATAGAATTAACCTTGAAAAACATCGAGAAAAGTGAAAAGTTCTTAGCAGAAAATGCGAGAGAACTCACCCCACATCAGCTCAAAGACGTAAAAAAGCATTTGTCATCTAAGAAGAAGTCTGTTGAAGAGAGCGAGGGTACGTTTTAACACTAGGAGCATGAACCGCAATGGGGGCAAAGGGGACAGGTCCACTGTCCCTCGCGAGGAATGCTGAAGAGGGACAGTGGACCTGTCCCCTTTGTCCCGGAGCTTAGCTCAACATGGAAGGATGGAATATACAATGAATAACAACAAAAACAGAATGAAAGACCGGGAAAAGAGCAATCCAGAACTCAGAAAAATGGAGCCAAGAGATAATTCGGACGCAGGGATGATAAACGGCAAGGTCATTGGGGTCCATGAGAGCAAACATGAAAAGACCAGACGAAAGATATAGAAAGGAATCTTCGAAATCAAAGGTTAATTAGCTTAACTGCCTATGCGACAAAGAGAGAATTGCTACCATTTTGTTAATGTATGATCGGAGGTATCTAGTATATGGAAGATAAAAGTAAAAAGAATAAAGAGAAGATGAAGAAAACGGCAGATAATATTAAAGATTTTAATATAAAAGCCCCTACGGAGACACCAAATAAGCACCACAAATAGAAACCGCATTATTACTTGGCGCAAGAACAGCCTGAATGATTTGAACACCCTATGCGTCAAATCGAACAGGTTTATGATTGCCGGTTGTGGTTACCCCGACCGGCTTAGTTATTCATTATAAATTAAATTATTAGTTTAACAACAAGATTTTTCAGCCTGTTCTCTAGTAGCTTCACAACCTTTTAAAAATCCATCATTTTCCGCATCTTTTAAGCATTCAGGGCAAGGCTTAATTTCCAATTTAATTCCACTTCTTTCATCAACAGTAGTAAGTTTACATAAACCCTTACCACAATCAGCACAAAATACTTCAAAATATAGCAACGGCATTATTAATCCCCCTTTTCTTTAGGAAATTTAAAAATGCTTCCATTGTATTATTTTAATACTTCTTAATAATTACTATAGTCCTTTTTATTGAAAAAATGTATAAATTATTATGACTTCTGAAAGCTGTCTCCCTAAACCAGGGTAGGCAATTTTTTATGTTTCTCTTTTATTATGCCCTTCCGACTAGGACAACAATAAATCTCCGGCATGGGAAAGATAGCAAAGAAGGGGATGTACCCTCGTTTGCCATGGACTAGTTTACATAAACAATATTATTTGGGATTGGACTGGGGGAGCCCTTTTTGATAATTTCCCTAACTGGTGCGAGCGAAGTACTGCCTTACCATAACTGGTAATATACTGACACCCAGATAGTGATAACACGGTTATGTAGAATCCAATAAGAGGAGGAGAGCCCTTTCTCGATAACTACTATTATGCTGGACTAGCTTAGATCAATTACATAGATAGCCCCGTATATTAGCGCTTTGCAGTCAGATTTCATACTCGATGAAGCTCTTGATTTGGGGAGATGAAAGCGGTCAGGGAATTCACAATATTATATAACAGAGCTCGAGATATAACGGACGATTCCATAGCTCTACGAAATAATGTTCCTTAGGGACTGCATCACTGGACCTAGTAGATTGTAAAATCCCAAAAAGTAAAATACTACGGCTATTATAGCAAATAATACAAAATCAAATATGCCTTTCATAGAAAACTCCCTCACAAAATAGGTTCTAATTAAATATACGTTAACAGGCAAAATAAACTTAGGTATATCTATTGGTAAAATGTGCCATAGCGTAAGTTTGAGATAGATAGCGGTGGGGGAGTAATAGTACGGATCCAACAAACAGCAAATGTAGTAGATATCTGGTAAATGGAGGTATAACTCCCTCCCCAAATAGGCTCTAAAAACAAATACGTTAACTGGCCAAATAAACCTTGGTGTATCTAGTGGTAAATTGTCCATTCGACCTTGTTATCCCGACGAAAGTTGGCTATAGTCTTGGTCAATATGCAATTTATGGCACTAATTACCACTCCGGATTCCGGCTTTTTGCCCGATTGGGCCGATCAGAACGGCACTGTGACTCAAGCTGTTTTTGGCTATGATGCACTGCGAGTACCTATTCGTCTTTTACATCATAATTTATATGCAAAGAACGTAATAGCTGCCGATATATTATAAAAGGAATGTGATAGATTGAGGGTATCGGCACGAAAAGCCTACGGGCAGGCTATACTATCCGGACAACCACTGGCAAATTATCTGAACACCTCATATCTGTCTGCTTTTGCTGCAGTTAGTTTTGTTCATCCCTATTCAAAATTTAACATTAGTTTAATGAAGCGACTAATCAATAATGTGCCTGACGATTATTACGGCGGTTCATTTAAAGTATGGATATTATTGATAATTGATGGCAGGCTGCACTGATGTTTTATTAACAGATAAATGAACGTTGCTTTGCAGATAGAATGAGAGTGGGAGAACTGAATGAAAAAGGGTAAATTCATCTTACTGGGGTTTTACATATTAAGCTGCATAATCTATGTGGGGTGGAGAACCATCAATACCCTGCCACTTGATTACGGCCTGCTTTCCATCACGTTCGGAATAATACTGCTAATAGCTGAAATGGTTGGCTTCATTGAAACCATAATATTTTACATGACCATAAAAAACACTGACTGTCCAACAACCCCGGAGGTAGACACCGATGATTATCCTGATGTGGATGTATTTGTGGCTACCTACAATGAACCAGTGGAGCTATTATACAAAACCATAGTCGGCTGTAAAGGTATGAACTATCCTCAGCCGGAAATGGTTCATGTATATATTTGTGATGATGGGCATCGCGAAGAAATAGCCCGGCTGTGCGATAAAATGCAAGTGGGTTACATTACTCGCAGTGACAACACCCACGCCAAGGCCGGCAATTTAAACAATGCCTTAAACTATTCATCTTCCCCATATGTAGTAACCTTTGATGCGGATATGATTCCTATGCATGACTTTCTGCTTAAGTCCATACCATTTTTCATGACCGGTGAAAAAATCGGATTTGTGCAGTTACCTCAGAATTTCTATAATCCAGATCCATTCCAGTACAATCTTTTTTCCGAAAACACCATCCCCAATGAGCAGGAGCTGTTTTCCCGGGTGATTCAGGCTGGAAAAAATCGATATAATGCGATAATTTATGCCGGTTCCAATACCGTTATTTCCCGTGCTGCCCTGAATGACATCGGAGGCTTTGTAGTGGGCACTATCACTGAGGACTTTGCTACTGGTATGTTAATCCAGAACCAGGGCTACAAATGTGTATATTTGAATGAGGTTCATGCTTCCGGCTTATCACCGGAAAGCCTGGAAGACCTTTATAGTCAGCGAATCAGGTGGGGGAGAGGCGTGGTTCAAACCTTTAAAGCTTATAACCCATTGCGCCTTAAAGGTTTGAACATTAAACAAAAAATGATGTATTGTAGCGCACTAAGTTACTGGTATTTTGGAATATGGAGACTTATATTCCTGATGGCACCGATACTCTATACCGTATTCGGGGTTACCGTACTTAACGCCGAAATAAAAACAATGCTATTAATATGGGCTCCGATGTTCTTTCTGTCACATTTTACCTTCAAATTGTTTACTAATAATGTACGTACTACGGCTTGGAGCCATATATATGACACCATACTCTTTCCCCATCTCATCAAAGGAGTTATGGCTGAAACACTGGGCTTTAAGATGGCCAAATTCAAAGTCACACCCAAAGACAGCGTTACCCGGGATAGGTTTATTAATAAGTTCAATCTAGTCTGGGGGCAAATAATTCTGGCAGCTCTTTCTCTCACCGGATTAATAAAAATAATATATATGTGGGCTACTTATGGCTATCTGCAGGGTTACCCAATAAACTTCTTCTGGCTGGGCTATAATCTGTATCTGCTATCCATGGCTATTTTCTTTGCTTCCGAACGACCGAAATTCCGTCGCACGGAGCGGATGAACATACCTACTGACGCAGTTATCTATCGGGGTGACCGGTCCTTTGCAGGAATAACTCATGATATTTCCGAAACAGGCGTAAGCATAATGTTTGACCAGCCTATTTTCCTGAACCCGGATGATATCCATGCCGTAGCCATAAAGACTGATAGATTTGAGGCTAGGTTTTCAGCCAAGACTATTCAGGTGACTAATATAGGGACCAAATATAAATACGGTTTTTCCATTCAGGATATAATAGAACAAGATTATCAGTGTTTGCTACAAATACTATATGACCGGGTTCCGGTATCGGTTCATGCTATCCGCACAGATGGCATCGTCAGAAATATTTATAAAAATCTGCGTAAAAGAAGCCAGCCAATGCTGCTCTCTCATCGGAAACTGCCACGGGTTTCGGTTGAACGGGAATTTGCTGCATTTAATGGCGATGATTTGGTATTCATCCACATCCATGACTTCAACTATATGTATATCGCGGTAACCGCTGAGCGGAAGCCTTATAACCTCCGCATTCCACTGAGCTGTAGATATGGGGTGGAATTGTCCTGCGTCCTTCATAAAGAAAATTCTGATAGTAAGAACAAATACAAGCTGGTCTATCAGATTACCAATTACCAGGACATTATCAATGTCGAAGGCTTGGTGAACATGTTGATTCACGGGGGCGAAGTAATCGACCTGCCAAATGCGGGTTGTGCCGAATTAAGCCCGGCTTTGTCTATAGCGTGAACTACCCACGATAAATACGTAGGCTTCTAGTTTCATAACCCCACTAATCCGGTCACTCCACCCGGGTTGGTTCCCAACCTCAAATTATGTTGACTAGTTTGCTCATACCTTCAAGATACCTTCCTGGGCATCCGACTTGCATAGGGGACAGTGGGACAAGTTACCTATCCTCATGTAATATATTGCCTGCCTAAATCAGGGTATGTAGTTTTTTTCCATAATGAAGGAATTCTTTTATAATCTACTATATTTTAGATGTTATGTAATAATTAACTTGTTATAAATAAAGGTAACTGATAGATTTTGTCGAAAATTTACTATATGTAGGTTGATTTGTTAATTACGAAAGGCAATTACTAATTATGAGAGGAGACACTGAATTTAAATGACAAGAAAACATTCAGCTAAGAAGTTATCACTAATAACTGTATTAGCAATGCTTATATTAATTTCGATTGTAATAGCCGTACAGTTTCCTTCAAAACCAGCAGGAAGCAACATTGCTGATGTAAATCTACTGCAGGAATCTTTAACTTCAGACCAAGCCGAGGCAGGAAATAGTGACACGATTGGACCAGATACAAATCAGCCGGTAACTGAAGAAAACCCAGTAATCGCTACTAAGCCATCCGCGGAAAATGAAGTTCAGGATGTTAGAGTAGACGGCAGCGTATCGAGGGGAACCAGAACTACCTATACAGTTTCAAATACTGGCCGAAATGATATTGCGAATTTCTGGCAGAATAGAAAAACGTGGCTGCAGCCAGTTAAAGGACGGCAGGTCTCAGACCCAACCGGCGGAGCCAGATATTTTGGAGCACCCAGAGCAAATGGCCGGGCGCATGCTGCTATCGATTATATTGCACCTGGTGGTACCCTCGTATATGCAATGACTGATGGAAAAGTAATACGTACGAGTTTGTTTTTTCAAAATACAAGTGCAGTAGAAGTGCAAAATACGGATGGAACTATTGCACGATATGGTGAGATTGCTCCTTCAGTATCTGTTAATACAATTGTCCATAGGGGGGACGTAATAGGAAAGATTATGACGAACTACGCTGGTACTGCAATGCTGCATTTGGAAATGTATATGGGCACCGCCTCCGGCTCATTATCGCAAAGCAATAATTCTAGCAATTACAAGTATGTGACTGTTCGCAATTATGAACGCAGGTCTGATTTAATCGATCCAACCGGCGCAATATATCTACCTGTTAAATAAACCCGAAAATAATAAAGGGACCAGGGGTTGCATAGCAGGAATTGCTGCTAGTTTAATAATGTTCAGTATATAGGAATGGCAGGACAAGCCCTAATAGGGCGAATCCTGTCATTCCTTTAACTGTGCTGCTAATTAAGTTGAGTAGGATGATTTTGTATGCCTAAAACAATGTCACTGGAACTAAGCGGTTTCCATAATTTATCAACGAATGCCTGAATATTACTCTAGACCAGGAATTCTCGACCATAAAGCCCTTTATAAAACCAACAATGATTCAATTGCCCATAATTACCAAAAGGTAGTAACTGATTTAAGACGAATTTGTTAATCTAAGGAGACGCTAGAAATGTTTAAAGGTTACAACTGAAACTGAAAACTTATTGAAAATGGAATAATTGTTTGCTTATTCCTGAGTTAAGAAAGGAGGAACTGATGTTAACATTACGTTGCAAGAAATTGTTTATTTGGAGCATATTGGCCTTACTTCTGGTCGCTGCAATACCTTTACCGGCTCAGGCCAGTGATTATGGTACAAAAGATCTAATCTTGGGCAGCCGGGGATCAGACGTCAGTCAGTTGCAGACAGATCTTGCCGGGTTAGGTTTCTATACAAATAGTATTGATGGATGGTTCGGTCCAAAGACCTATAATGCTGTAGTGAACTTTCAAAAATCCCAAGGATTAAAAACAGATGGCATTGTTGGTCCGATAACCAAGGCAACTCTGAATGCTGCATTAAATGAGATTGTGTCGTCACCCCAGGTACCAGGCACACCGCCTGCTTCCGAACCGGCACCGACACCCCCTGTTTCAAGTACATATACATCAAATAACAGCCATTATAATAGTCACGAGAAACCGATAGTGGATTCCCTCCGTACCAGTTATGATGGCAGTCTGGCCCAAGCTTTGGTCGGTCGTGCCGTATGGTATATGGAATATGGCTTTATGAAATACGGACATACAAAATACGCGACCACAGGATACATCGATTGCTCCAATTTTGTATCGTTGGTTTATAAAGATTTCGGATATTCCATTACCTCGGCAGCCAAGAATTACAACACTGTCGGTGTTAAGGTGGAGGGGGTTTATGCCAAGAAAATATCCGGTTCCTCAAAATACACCCTGGTGGGAGTGGATAAACTAAAACCTGGAGATATATTCACCTTCTGGAACTCCGATGCTCCAGCCAGAACTCATATCGGTCATGTGGCCATATACATGGGGGTTATTAACGGCAAACCCTGCATTATAAATACCTGTAAGGGAAACCCCACCGCCATTGGCATTATCAATGATTTTTCCTACTGGTACGGTTCCAGTTTGATTGAAGTACGGAGGGTGTTACCCGACAGCGCCTATGTTCCGGGTGCTAAAATTAATGTTATGGGCCCGGTTATCCCGGCCATATATCAGATTAAGCCGAATCAACCAATCATAATGCCGAAAGACCTTCCTGTTGGCTTCTAATAATTTTACTTAAAATTCATCTGCGTCTCCTTGACAACAAACCCTTCCCATCCGGGAAGGGTTTCGACTATCTTAGAACCCTAAAATAAGTTTTTCGATGATTTCTAAGGCTGGTGCTGGTATGGCTATTGAACAATTGTGCCTTCATCTGCCTGGCAACAGCGGCTTTACCTACAATAAAGAGGAGGGCCATAAAGCCCTCCCCTTTATTAAATCCCCTTTGTTATATCTATCTATAACGCTAATTTGTTGCTCTTCTTCCATATACCCTGAGCTTCCGCTGCTTTAATCAGATCGTCTCTTACTGCAGGATGAGAAATATTAATTAAGCCTTCGGCTCGTTGCCAAACGGTCATACCCTTCATAGCATATTTGCCATATTCAGTAACTATTACGTCGGCTACAGAGCGGGGATCAGTAACAATTGAGCCGGGTGCCAAAGTAGGAACAATTCTTGTTCTTATCTTGCCATCTCTTTCATTGGCAGCGGGCAAGCAGATAAATGATTTGCCGCCTTTGGAATCCCAGCCGGCCAGAACAAAGTCCAATTGTCCACCGGTGCCGCTGATGTGTCGTACTCCAGAGGACTCGGAATTTACCTGCCCGTAAAGGTCAATTTCAACGGCATTATTAATGGTAATCAGCTTGTCATTCAGACAGGCAACAGAGGGTTTGTTAGTGTAATTGACCGGATAAATAGCGCATTTAGGGTTTTCATCGATAAAATCATATAGTATCTGGGTTCCCAGGGCAAACGTATATACCATTTTCCCCGGGTCGATAGCTTTGTACTTGCCGCTCAATTTGCCTGCTTCAGCCATATACACGTAGGCATCTACCAGCATCTCTGTATGGCAACCCAGATCCTTCAGGTCGGATTGAGCAATGGCCATGCCTATTGCGTTAGGCATGCCCCCTATGCCCAGTTGAATGCAGCATCCGTCGGAGAGCTCTTCCATTATTAAGTTGGCTACCTTTTGATCCTTTTCCGTAATCGGTGGAGCGCCCAGCTGAGTAAGACCCTGGTTGCTGCCTTCTACAATAAAGTCAACCTCTGAGATATGGATGGCCTCTTCATAACCTCCCAGGCAACGGGGCTGTTTTTCATTAACTTCCACGATGATAACTTTGGACCGGTCGCAGACCGCACGGGAGAAACTGCATTGAGGTCCGAAGTTAAAGTAACCATGTTTATCTATAGGGCATACCTGGAACATGGCCACATCGATAGGCTCAATTCTCTCCCGAACATAGCGTGGTGCTTCGGAATACTTTATCGAAGAATAGTAAACCGGTTTACCGGTCCCTGCAATTTTACGATCGGCACCGGAAAAATGCCAGCTATTCCAGACGAAAGACTCTCCAGTAGGATCCACAGCATTGACTTCAGTGGGGTAGGGATTAACAACTGACCATATTTTCACGTCGCGTAACTCGTCTTTTCTTTTGGCCAGAGCCTTATCCAGATCTCTGACCTGCCCGCAAAACTCACCATAATCGACCCAGTCACCTGATTTGATCACCTTAACAGCCTCATCTGCCGACACCAACTTCTGTCTATACTGATCCGCAAAACTCATTAAACCTACCTCCCCATTAATTATTCTAGGAATTTAAAAAGTAAATGGCCAGCCAACTCTACGTTTTCCGTCCCCCTTTCTAAATAAACCTTAAATAAACCATATAATGGCAGGTGTGATAATAATAGGGGTTAGTCCTGCCAAATCGGTAATGGTAGAATCAATATTAAGATTTAATAGGATCATATTTTGACTTAAAACCTTGTTTTGTGGAGTAAATGAATTGATTGCTGCATGTTAATGAACAATTTTGATAATGAATGCAATAATGATGGGTGGTAAATTAGCATTTAGATAATACTTAAAAATACCAGTTATTTTGATGCAAATCTACGAAGTTGATAAGCCTTTTGTAAAAACTTATTCCAAGTATACATGAAAATATTAATTTTGTGTTTTTTTTATGATATCTCTTGAGAGTAAATGTATATTTATTGAAATAAACTAATAAACCATTCCTTCCAATAATAGGAGTTCATTCTATTTTAGAGGAATAATTAGAAAGCAATTAGGTAATAAGTTATTAATTGCTGTGATTTTTATCAATAATTTCAATAAACTGCAGTACTAGATGGGGGTCAAGCTGGCTGCCGGCATATCTAATACCATAGTGGATTTAAGTGGAAAATAACTTGAGCATTGTAGTATGTGGAACTGACCAGCAGATCCTTATCTAAAATATGGGCATGGAACGGCTTTGGCAGGACATAATCATCAGAGAATACATCAAAACCGAGCAAGGAAATCCTCATAAGAACTCTCTTGAGCTTTTGCCCTATGGGCACTTCCGAGGTTCTCTTCGTTCGTGATGGAGAGCGGAACTTGCAGACAGGCATATTTTATGTCAACGGAAGAGATGGGGGGAGGGTCGTGATTCTTAGTTGTCCACAGATTCAGATGTATCAATATCTTCTTAACGATAGCTAGATCTTCGATAATGGATATACATAGTAATTGATCCGTATGATAAATCTTTTGAATCATGCGAGTGAATAATATGCTCTGCAAGAGCCACCGATACGCTCAAGTTGAGCCGCCGTCTCAATTAAGAGCATATTGGTGGCTCCGCCACACCGAAATATTCATTGGACAAAACCGCTATCCTAATTTCGGAAATTAGAATTGAGCCCTATCATAGCACTAAAATAAACAAAATGGCCCTCCGCCGAGGACTATAATAAGTCCCCAGTTAGCACAATATAGCATTTAACAGATAGGTATTACATCGTAAGCATAACCAAGACTAACACCTACCTACCAGACTGTAAGATCTAGCTATGCTAACAATAAGTGCCTGAGCAGATCCCTTTAGGGATGCTCAGGCACTTATTCTGGCAAGCAGCAGCCTAACAGATCAGCATGGCAAGCATTAGAAGGATAAAGATAGCAGGTCAAGCCTTCTGGTAAAATTTCAGTAAGAATGGATGATCGAGATGTTTGCATTTATTGGCAATTTCGGACCTTGGGAATTCATATTAATATTGTTTATCATATTTAAGATGGTTCTTTATTGCTTACCATCTATTATAGCCTATCGTAAGGATAGCCCGGCTAAGGTAAAGATTCTATTAATTAATCTCATTCTTGGCTGGACGGTGATAGGATGGCTTTGGGCATTACTTTGGTCTCTAAAGCGAGACTAGCTTGCCGCTAATATTAAATCGCTATACTTGACATAGTATCAAATTACGGGGTATTTTGAAGGAGAATGGTAAAAATATGTAGAATTTACGATGATAAGGAATCATCATCGTATTGGAGGTGCTCATGTCTACTTTTGAGTAATACCTATATATAGATTATGAGAATGTTCAGGATGTAAATGTAAATGTCTTCAAGAAGACTATGAAAATAATGATTATTGTTGGAGAAAATCAAACAAAGGTCCCAATTGAATTAGTGCAAAAGACACAGCCGTTTGGTGATGCAGTTGAGTGGATCAGAGTAAATGGTAAGGGTCGAAATTCATTAGACTTCTTTATAACTTTCTTTCTAGGAAAAGATGTTGCAGCTGACATGAAAAAAGTTTTCATTATCTATTCCAAGGATACCGGATATGATCCACTGATCAACCATTTAAAAAAGAACGGAATCAAAGCCAAAAGAATTGTAAGTTTTCAGGAGCTATTACCTAAAAAAGAGCTAGTTACTGATGAAGCTGGGTTACTGCGAGTTCAAGAAAGTTTAAAAAAAAGCTAGCAAACGGCCCAAAAAGAGAAGTACTTTAACAGGGTTCATTACTTCGCATCTTAAAGGCACACCTAATCAGGATATCGATAGTATTATCGAAACCCTATTTATAAAAAAGACTGTATATGAAGAAAACGGGACAATCAAGTACGCCCTGGACTGAAATCATAGTTTCAAATAATAACTTAGAAACTATTGTAAGGTGCCTAGGGGAATGGGGGAACATTTTGTAAACTAGCTTCGTGATCTGTGATTCGGGCGCGAGTCTAATATGTAGTCGTTCCAGAATTTCAAAAAAGGGGAGCGGTACATTACCACTTGGTCATGTTCAATCTACCCTACATAAAGAATAAAGATCTGGCCAATATCTGGGACAATGGTTTCATTAAAATCAATGTCATCGAAGGCGTAAACAACATCGGAGCCTATGTCTGCAAGTATATGACCAAAGAGTATGATACCAAAGATAAATTGGCCGGGCAAAAATGTTATTTCCGATCTCAGAATCTATATGAGCCACAAGAACTTAAACTGCTATCCAGCATTTCTATATATGATGATCTACTTCAAGAACTAGAATTTACGTCATCAGTTCTTCATACCCAGGAGCATGACAGCGAGTACTTCGGACAAATTACATATACCCAATATCACAGTGATATTTTTGATCTGGATGGAGTGATTTAGGATGCAAGCGGCGTGCGCGAGTATGGCAATAAACTTTTACCTGAACCAGCTTGCTGGCTTGGGCTTGACCGTCGCGGTGGCAAAAGCAACCCATGCTTGAAACCCAGGTACATGAAATATACCTCTGGCAAGCGCCGAGCAACGGTGACCTTTATAATGCCCGTCCGGCGAGGACTATAAATAAGACTCTCTGCATAGATACCAAAACAGCTAGTAAGTAATCGCTCTTATAGCACAAACATAAACAAAATCCTGCCCGGCGAGGGCCATAATAAACCCCGTGCAGGATAATATAACGGTTAACATACAATATTACTTTTATAAGCACTGCCTATGCTCTAGCAGGCACCAATAAAAATAAATCTAGGAGGGGGGAATCTTCCGCGCCCGGAAAGCACAGCTCCGGCGCGGGGGTCCCAGAGTAAAGGGTTTGATGCCCCACACGAACGCGCAGCGAGGGGGCATCAAAGCCGAAGGTGAACCCTTTAATCTGGGTCTGGGCCAGTAGTAGGCTTTAAGTGCCATCGGCAGTAAGCGCAAACTCTTTAACTATTGACATAGTAACATACATCATTGGGGAATAAGAGGAGTCGAATAATAACATTCTGTAAACTAGTAAGCAAAGGATCAGTAGATTAGATAGAAATTCTGCTAGTTTACATAATGTTCAAAATCGAACCCTTTTGTAAACTTGGGAACTGTTTATAAACCTATATTTATTAGGAGTTTCGTGGACGGGGTAGGGAAGGGTAATGGGTTACATAATAGCTTAATTGAATGTTCATTAGTAGTTTTCCTTTATGTTATGTCAGTATCACTGTCTTATTTGATATAGTATAATAAAAACGCAGATTATTTATTGTAGTTGAAGGGAAAACCCCACGGGGAAGGGGAATAACATTCTATAAACTAGCCAAGGTGACTTATAGCTGTCGATTCTTAAATTGCTATATTTTAAGGAGGTAAGGCATTGAAAAGCTGTAAAATCTGTATTATTGCGTTGTTGTTGTCTCTTATATTCGTAGGAGTTGCTTTATCAAGTGATTATCAGGGCTATCAGACCGTGACTTTGCTAATAAATGGGAAAACTGTCCAGTCTGAAGTTCCGTCCATCATTATTAATAATCGGACATTGGTCCCGCTACGTGTAATCGCAGAATCTCTTCATGCCAATGTCACATATAATCAACAATATAACTATGCTGTAATTACCACATCTGCTGGAGGACAAGCTATCAATCTTTCTACAAAAATTGACGGCGAATATCAAGGGATGCTTAAAGTTGGCGTTGTTGTAAACGGCCAGATACTTACCGGGGATGTTCCCCCGGTGACTCTTAATGGTAGAACTCTGGTACCAATTAGAATGGTAGCACAGGCTCTGGGGTGCACAATAAATTACGATAATGGGCAGGTAACTGTCACTTCACCCGGTTCAAGCATTAACCCAAGCTCGCTTTTAGGGGTAGGTATCACACCCCAAGAAATGCAAGCAATGGCGGCTGGAGTTGTACCAGCAGTACAATTGCCCGGAAGCGTAACTCATAAAAGTTTTAACTGGAATTATAACAATACCTCTTTTAGCTGGGAAGTAGATATCCCTAATGACTTACTATCTTGGGATACTACTTTCTATCAGACTATGTCGAATTTTTATGCCAATAGCAATAATGCCAAAATACAGAATCAGATTCTCCAGTCGCTAACCCCTGAAGTAAAAGCTCTGCTTTTAGCACCTGCAAGCATCAATAATGGGAATAAAACTGCTTATGTTGAAGAACCACAAAATTTCGCTTATACACAGATATTAGCAAGTAAGCTAGCTGCACAAGCACAAGTAAAACAGTATGATAAATTCGCAACTGCTGAGTTTATATTAAGTTTTGTCCAGTCTATTAAGTTTGTACTTGATCCATATCCCAAGCTAGCAGCCCAATCATTATCTGCCTCTAAGGACTGCGATGATGGCGCAATATTATTATGCAGTCTGCTAAAATCACTGGGTTACAGCACAGCATTGGTACGTTATTCTGAGGCAGCAATGGGATCGCCAAATGGGCATATGCAGGGAGGTGTTGCTTTTACCAGTACTGAAGTTCCCAAGCGGAGTTACTCAATGAGTTATGTCAACTCCCCTTCTGGCAAGTTATATTATATTTGTGAAACAACTAATAATTTCCCAATAGGGACTGCGGGGACTGCATTCAACCATACTCCAACATATATTTATCCTCAAAATTAGCTAAAAACTGAAAATCGTGCTTTCTATAATCTTTATTTACAGGTACCATATACGAGAACAAATTGGATCAGTAAGTTAGGGGGCAACATAGCAATCCCGAAATAATGGCTCTTTCATAAATAAATACTCTAGTTTACATAATGTTCACATTATAGGGTTAGGCAGGGGTAAGTATTTTGACATATTTTGACGAATCTTATGCACCCCTGACTGATCGTATAATCGGTATTATGTTGACTAGCTGTGGGGTATGGCATTGGAGCGTCGTGGGGGGGCCCCACGCATCGCAGATTGCATTTTGATCTATCAGGAAATATAATGGCATTACCATTGCCAGACATAACGTTCCGCCAGACACATAACTGAATCGAGCAGGCCAGTGTTAATCCGAGCACTGGCTTTCTCGTTTTCTGGCCTTCGTCGGGCGGCATCCTGTGGCAGATCAGACTGTCATGACAGCACAATGGTGCTGCCCCTCATGGAGCGGGTCTGGCGTTGACAGGCTGAGCTGCCACATCTCACGCTGTGAACCAAGGTACCAGAAGTGGTACCTCTGGCAAGCGCCGAGCGTCGTTTCCCTCTAACACGAACGCACGCAGCGGTAAGGATAAAGGTTCCTTGCCCGGAGTGCGATCGGATTGGCACGAAACTTGCTCTACTTGACTAAGTAACGATTAAAGCACGCTTTAAAAATAAGCACAGAATTGAAGCACGGCATTGTACACGACATAATCCCGATATATAGGGATTAGGGAACATTCTGTAAACTAGCCCATGCAATTTATAAGTTCGAGCTGTAAATATTTCTGCTAGTTTACAGAATGTTCTGTTCATGGGAAGGATTCCCCTCATCCCTACCTTGGCGCGAGTTGTTGCCTCATGGCAGGAACCGTGACAGGGTAGGGAGGGGGATACTTACCATGAACAGTTGTTATGTTAATTAGCTAGCGAGACTGTTTGAGGTTGCTGATGTTAGCCTTTAGTCGATTGACATATATTAGTGCGTTATCAATATCAGTCTGATTGATTTCTGAGCTGTTTAAGACGTTTATAAGCACCGCGTTAATGTTGTCTTGGATAGCGCATGTCAATTTGACTATTGCTACTGCTTGTGTGGAGTTTAGGCTCATGTTTTCATCTCCTTTTGTTTATGTGTTTTTTAATTAATGTTTATGTGTTTTTTAATAACCCTGACGGCTTGACGGCGTATCAGCACGACCGGGGGGCCCCACACGAAACATAAGGGTATTTTCGTGAAGGGTCTAGGTCAGTGCTACGCTGTCTGCGGAGCCGTTAGGGTTTTTTAGTTTATGTTGAAATATGATGATTTTTGTTGGAGTTGGATTAGTGTTTTCTTATACTTGACTAACTATCAAATAGTGGGCATTTTTTTATGAAGCTGATTATTTGGAAGTTTATGAATAGGGAACATTCTGTAAACTAGCTGCTTAATATTTGATCGAGTGATAGCATTTCTGCTAGTTTACATAATGTTCTGTTCATGGGAAGGATTCCCCTCATCCCTACCTCGGCGCGAGTTGTTGCCTCATGGCAGGAACCGTGACGGGGTAGGGAGGGGGATACTTACCATAACGGTTATTATGTTGATTAGCTAGTAATAGCTTTCACATTAAGCAGGGCGCTTTTTAAACGATTGACGTAAATGATAGCACGATCAATGTCATTTGGATTGATCTCAGACTGTTTTAGGGCGTTTGTGAGTATTGCATCGGTATGTCTATGTATAGCGCAGGTTAAATTAACGATTGCTACTGATTGGGCTGTGTTCATTCCTTCACCTCCTTTAATCGTTTGTTTATGTGTTTTTCAATTAATGTTTATGTGTTTTTTAATAACCCTGACGGCTTGACGGCGTATCAGCACGATCTGGGGGTCCCACACGAAACATAAGGGTATTTTCGTGAAGGGTCTAGATCAGTGCTACGCTGTCTGCGGAGCCGTTAGGGTTTTTTAGTTTGTGTTGAATTTTGATGAATTTTGTTTGTGTTGGCATGGTTCTTGCTAATACTAGACTAACTATCAAATAGTGGGCATTTTTTTATGAAGCTGATTATTTGGAAGTTTATGAATAGGGAACATTCTGTAAACTAGCTGCTTAATATTTGATCGAGTGATAGCATTTCTGCTAGTTTACATAATGTTCATTATGGGAAGTTGGAGAAGAAGCAAAAAATTACTTCCGAATAAATAAAAACAACCTGCACAAAGGGCTTGTGAAGGTTGTTAGTTAAATTTTCTGTAACTAAATCAAGTCTGGGATCATTTATCAACAATCATATCGCATGATATACCATTACCTGACATCGCCATTCTGAAACATCTATTATCTGACTTACATTCTGCTTTATTAAACTCACCATTTTTCCAACGTTTAATCAGATTGGGTTCTCTGATAAAAGGACGGCTCATGGCAATATAGTCAGCGGTGCCAGTTTTTATTAGAGATTCAGCCATTTGAAAAGATCTAATTCCTCCAACTATAATTATAGGTACGTTGACAGCATTTTTAAATTCGGAAGCTTCATTGATATAGTACGGTACCTCTTCAGCGTTTGACCTTAAGGGACGACTGGGTGATAGTTTCTTGCTCGTGAGTATACCACCACTCAATTCTATGGCATCAATACCAGCTTCAGCCAACAGCTGTGCAACCCGGATCGAATCCGTTAGATTAAGACCATCTTCGATAAAATCCTGACAGTTGATTTTGATCAAAACGGGGAAGTTTTTACCGACGCCCTCCCTAATTGCCTGATAAATCTCCAGCAGTGCGCGAGAGCGATTATAAATGTCCCCACCATACCGATCCTGACGGTGGTTGTATGCGGGTGATAGGAACTGGCTAAGTAAGTAACCATGCGCAGAATGTATTTGTATGCCATCAAAGCCGGCTTTTTGAGCTCTGATGGCTGCTTGCGCGTAGGCATCTGCCAGATCCCGCACATCCTGTTCTGTTATTACTCGATTTGGAGGTTTCTCCGAATTCTGATGATCAGAAACAGTTAATGGTAGTTGTCCCGTTAGTTTCTGTGGTGCAAACATTCCGCCATGGGCTAGCTGCAAAACTATTTTGCTTTCATATTGATGTACAGCATCTGTCATTTGGTGCAGCCCGGCAATAAATCTATCTTCAGATACACCGATCTGCCAGGGGCCTGCTTGCCCGTCGGACCGAACATAAGCATGACTTGTTATAATTAAACCGATACCACCTTGAGCGAGATTAATCATTGTTTCCACAAGTGGTTGCGTAATTGAACCGTCATTTGCCGCCATGCCTTCCCATGTCGCTGACCGAACGAAGCGATTTACCAAGTTCATACCGTTTATTTCTGTATAATCAAACACTGAGCTCATTTTTTTACTCCTTAGCATTAATAATAGAAAAATTTATTGAACGAAAGACTATCTAAGTTGTTAAATGACAGGTTAATCCACTCCAATAGGACAGGAAGCATAACAATTAAAGCACTCATAATGAAAACCGATAATTTGTGCCTGGTAGTTCTTCATGAATTCCTCGCTGATAAACATTTTCTTTTGTTCTTCAGGTATACTTTTAACAAATTTACTCCAGAAGGCGATGCTGCCTCCTATTCCATGCGGCTGGGAGACCCTCAGACATTTTAAACTGTTAGTCTTCCCCTCTTCATCCAAGGCTCCAGCAGGGCAGCTTTCAACGCATATTTCACAATTATTGCACAATTCCTCAGTAAACGGAGGATCAGAAGGCAGATCCAGGTCAGTCAATACAGCTGTGAATATTACCCTGGTTCCAAAACGGGGATGCATAATTAGATTATGCCGACCAAAAATCCCAAGGCCAGCGGCCAGCGCTGCATGCCTTAAGGATACTTCGCCGATCAGTCCCATGGTTTTGGAGCCCATATCTAAGGGGTAGGAGACCGGTACTGATATCGCTTTAGATCCTAATTCCCTATCTAGAAAGCGTACTAATTTGTAATTGCAGGAACGGGTGAACTCCATCAAATCTAAACGACTATTCATCCGCAAGGAATCGCTGGGACTTTCACAACTGCATCCTTCTTTGAACGCCGTTATCACCAGGGATTTAGCTTCCGGGAATACAGTTTCAATTTTGGGTGATTGGTGACTAACATAATCAACTGCATTTGCAATTCCAACGTCGTCGACTCCCATGTTCATTACAAATTGCTTGATTTTCTTCTTAATCTCCTCAGTTCCCATCTGCATACGGTTTTCCTCCTCTTAGTGATTTTTTATCAACAGAGATATACCCACACAATATGCTAGTCTATAATCTGATCCAGAGATCTAAGCAATTTATTCAAAACCCTTTGTTCTTCATTATTCATGGAACCCTTTAACTGCTCATTGAACCTATCCGCCAGAGGATAGACAGTATTGGCCAGAATCCTGCCTTTTTCAGTCAAGTAGATTAAAAAGGATCGACGGTCTTCGGGGTCAACCTTTCTAACTAACAGATTGTCGCTTTCCATACGGTCAATCAATCCAGTAATGGCTGAATTGTCAAGATTCAGTTTATCGGCCATGCCTCCAAGACTTAAGCCTTCTTTTTCCTTAAGGGCAAATAGAATAAATGATTGTCCTAACGTAATACCATATTGTTTATATAAGCTATTATAAAATCTCTGTATTTTCCTGGTTACAGCTCCGAGTCGGAAACAGATAAAGCTGGTGAACTCTTCCATCTAAATCCCCTTTTATTTAATATATCAAATATCTCTATGCCAACTATATATTATGCCTGAAATTGCTGTCAATGGAAATTAGGGTATTAAATGAATATTCGTTCTCATCTAATTATCACATCATCTGAGTACCCCATAAAATACATATATCTGCTAATATGAACCATATTATTATCAAATGGAGTAGTATTTCTTACATAAATCTGATACGACTAATGCATATATGCAAAATTAAAATCCCTCTGCCATAATTAGCAGAGGGACATAATAATCTCTAACACAGGTTCCCCGCGATCGGGAGCCTGTTATTAGTATTTGCCGCCGGACAACTCCTGTACGCCCGACAACCTATATCAGGAACCTTTTTAGCCAGTCAGACAACTCTGTGTACGCCCCCCTAGCAGGTTCATGAACTTGTATTATTTTAACAGATAAATGATCAAATGTAAACTATTTATTATAGGTATATTTATTCTATTTTCCAACTGTATCTGACAAGTTATCTATATGTTATACTCCAAGGTAAGAAGTTCTTTTATAACACATAATTTAATAGTCCAAGCTCAAATAATAAGCGAGGAGTGGTTTGAATGCCAAAAGTAGTTCCGAATAATAAATTTTGGATGAGAGGCGGCCATATGAATCAGAAACGCTATATTGATTTGACCGAGGATGATAAAGCAAGTGTGGCTAGATGCCGAGGCATCAAAGATGCTCATCCCTGTAAAAAACCAATTTTCAGATGTGCCGAATGTGGCAACTATGGATGTGATCAGGAAGTAGTTGACAAGTGTTCGGCCCAAGGCTTTAAAAATGACAAATGTCTCCACTGTGGAGTCACCGGCAGCCGGGTGCCGGTAATGCAGAAGGACTTTGACATGTACGTTGCTCAATGGGAGAAAGAGGTTCCGGTAGTTAAGAAGGTTTAAACGTTGAAGACGGCACTGTCATGGTGCCGCCTTTTATTTTGGAGGTTGTTTTGCTTATGTATGTTCTATATGGCCAGGTTAATTTGTTCCTGCCGCAATCATCCTCTTTAAAGGATAAACGGCAAATTATTCAAAGCATGATTGCCCGCCTGAGAAAACGCTTCAGCATTTCGATATGTGAGGTAGATCATCAAAATCTATGGCAGCGGTCCAGCCTAGGCTTTTCAGCGGTGTGCAGTAATAATAGGGATGTCGATTTAATTCTGCAGTCTATTCATATTACCCTTGAACACTATGAGGATGACTGTAATGTTACGGATTTAACTTATGACCTGATAACTTCATGAAATTGTTCCTTAGCTGTAAAAACTCTGATTACTTGTAAAGACAGGCCCAGATGGATTTGGTCTGGTAAATCTAACATTTCTTTGTTCCTGGCAATTAACATTGCTGCTTCTACTATTACTGGCTTCGTTGTTTACCAATAAATTTCTGGTACTATATGGGAACTCCTGAACAGTACTAATTTCTGCTTTAGATTCAGCGTTTTTTTTTCTAGGGAATATGGTTATTGACCAGGTTTTACGAATATCCTCTTTTTCTTCCCATTTAATATTGTTCTTAACCATATCATAAATAGTTTGCAGTTCCTCTTTATATTCACAATACATTGGTAATTCTATAATATCTTCCCACAAATCATCGAATGTATTTTTTAGAAACTCCTGATCTCCTCCATAAAATGCTCTTTGAGCTTCAGCGGTTAAAAAACAATTTCTGGTTAGCATCAAATAGTTGCTGGCTACAATTTTCCCCAGGCACAAGGTCGCAGCAGCAATCTTTGGGGATACTAACCAACTCCCTGGAGTTCTATATTCGAACCCCCCGTATTCTTTGGCTCTATAATCTGCCAGATGACCGTACTTGTCACGTCTTTTTACTGCCGTTACCTGGTTCTCAATAAGAAATAAAGGGAGTGCTATATAACTGTCCAGGGCTCTTAAAACATGATTATTTATTTCGATATTACTAAAATGAATATGCCCTCCGATCGAATAACCGCTAAAGGGGCGACTGCCTGCCAGCCATTTAATATTCCTATATGGTGCCAATCTGCTGGCCGCCCGCAAAGCCTGATCTAGATTCGATAACAACTGCAGCGGGGAATTGTCAGGTTTAGGTCTTAATTCAGCGATAGGTCTCTGCTGGCGATTCGGCATTCTGATAGAATCACACCCAACTATCCCTTCACGAGGGAAAAACTGAGATGCAGGAATCATATGACCATTTCGAGCGTTAGACAACATAAACTCTGGATCTGCTCCCATCTTAACTTCTTTTGATCCAAATTTGGATGCAGTCTCAATTGCTTTGACTAACACGCCAAACAATGCCTTTATCTCAAATTCTTTTAATATAGGAGAATCATCCACCGAGATGATACGTACTTTTTTACTTCCTGTCATCCCGATACTTACCATCCCATAATCGAGACCGAGTAGGTAAATTACCCGTTTAGCTGAATCGACTATCTTCTTGCACTGGTCTTCTTCAATATATTTGGGTCTGGTATATACTTTCCCAAGCACCCTTTGCTTAATAGACAGAACGGACCTTTCAAACACAAGAATCTTATATGTTTTAGTAAAAGATTCATCAACTAATTCATTGTATTGCATCCCGTTTATGTTTAAAATTTGCTGGATATGTTCTGACTTTAAGCTTTTCGCAATTGCTTGATGAGAATTAATAACATATTTCGTCTCGCTGTCTCCACACCTGACCAGTACATTAAAGTAAGTGATTTCATCAATTTGCAATTCGTTTAGGCTTAGGATATCACCCTTGGTTTTAAGAAAAGCAATGAGAGTGGAAGCCATTTGATTAGATTTGTGGGTAATCCCTAGCAACATAACTATCCCCTCTTTAATACATTTTTAATGAATTTAGGTATAGAAAGTATTTATTAAGGTTTTCTAGATGTTGTCGGCGGATATCATTCTCGTCAAAACTAGCTGGCTTTGAATTAACTTCTATAACCTGCATCTGTTCAGACTTACTAATACCTATATCAATTGACATTATACCTAGATTTATACCCAGGTTTTTTTCCAATACGTCTGGCACCGCCGAGCTGATGTAGGCCAGCTGTTGCTCCAAATTCTCGTTAACCGACCTAGAATCCCCGAAGACATTTTTTATAACCTTTTCATAATTAGCTCTCGATCCACCATTTGGTACATGGGTTACAAACTTGCCTGGAGCAGCTATTCGTACTCCTACTCCGGTAAATACCCAATCCCCCTGATCATTCTTCTGCACTTCGGCTCGCAGATCAAATACCCTATTATTAATGGTTGCCAGTTCTATACCTTGTTGAATTAAATATTGATCATTCACAACTGCCTCTTTCAAACGCGCATAAAACTTATTGACTGAATTGCACCGAGTCCATCGGCTATCCGATGCAGCTATCTTGTAGTAAATAGGTTGGGTTGGGTTTTTCCATTTCACTTTAATAATGCCTTTTCCAACGCTGTTATTAATCGGTTTAATAAAGAATTCATCATATTTATGAAGCATCATATTTAGATTTTCTTGACTAAATAAATGCGTTTCTGGAACTAAATGTTTGGTATAACTACTTCGGCTCAAAACGGTATGAACTTCCCATTTATCAAGGAAACGTGTATTAAATAAATATATATTTGGGTTATTATCTATACGTCTTAATAGTTCCTGAACTTTTTCTTCAGCTTCGTTTTTTCTGTAACTAATGCGGTTATATACAATATCAGGCAATGGGAAGACGCGTTTTACCCAATGCCCGCTCTGTTTGTTATTACCCATATAGGTATGACCAATAACGGTCTGTCTGCCTAAGTCAACGCCATGCGGATAGAAAAAGTACATAAATATTCCTTTTTCATTTGCCGCATTTATCATTTCCTTTTTTATAATGGAATCTTTACCAACCGGCAGGGGATGTCTGCTTTTACCTTTAGGTGTGGTCAACACTCCTACCAAGACAGCATTCCTGATATTTTCCGCAATAATCGATTCCAAATCATAACCAATAATATTTTTGTCTTTGACTTTTATTAATTTCTTCATAATTCATGATATGAATTGTTTAGATACTAAGTGATTAATTTAGATTACTATTGTTAGTCATATTAGACTTAATTGGCAATACTAAAGGCCGCCTTTAAAATAAAACCGGCCTCAGACAATGCTATTGTTTTTTTTTGGTATAAGAATCAGCATCTGCATATTACTTAGACATTGAATCGAAAATGAACAATCTCTCCATCTTTTATTATGTACTCTTTGCCTTCCAATCTGAATAAACCTTTTTCTTTTACCGCAACCATACTGCCCAGTTCCCTGAATATATTATAATCAACTACTTCAGCCCTTATGAAACCCCTTTCAATGTCCGAATGTATCTTACTGGCTGCTTTACGAGCGCTTGTACCTGCTTCTATTGTCCACGCTTTTACTTCGTCTTCTCCAACCGTAAAGAAGGAGATAAGTCCCAATCTATGATACATAGTTCGGCTTATCTTAACCAGCCCGGACTCCTTAATTCCGAGTTCTTCCATAAAGATATCTTTCTCATCTGGGTCCAATTGGGCGATTTCTCTTTCAATACTGGCAGCAACCTCTACTACTGGTATATTTTGCAGTTCGGAATATTGAGCAATTTCATCCTTCTGAGGGTAGTCACTATTTTTAATGTCGTCTTCATTTAAATTCAGACATATAAGCATTGGTTTACTAGTTAGAAACTGGTAGGTATTCATTATTTCCTGTTCTTCATCGTCGACAATAACCGACGATATAGGCTTTTCATCACTTATGGCATCTTTCAATCTTTCCAGCAAATTTGATTCCTTAAACATTAGATTACGCTTCTTATTCTTGTTAATCCTATCGATTCTTTTTTCAATAAGGTCAAGATCAGATAGTAATAATTCGTAGCTTATTGTTTCAATATCCCGAATAGCATTTATACTGTCATAAATATAGGGAACGGATTCATCATCAAATAGTCTAACCATATGTAATAATGCATCTGCCCTACGAACAGTATCTAAAAAAAGGCTGGCACTTTTCTCACCACCTGGCGTTAGACCCGGTATGTCAATTAATTCGAGCTGAGCATAGGTAGTCTTTTTCGGCTTAAACATCCCTGATAAGTAATCTATCCTCTCATCGGGAACTCTTGCAATGGCAGTGTTAGTCTTTCCCTGACTGCCATTTTTATCATAGGTTTCGGTTAATAACTCAAATAATGTGGTTTTACCGACCATGGGCATACCAATGATTCCTAATTGCATTCTCTATCCTGTCCTTTCTTTGCTAGCGACTTGGTGAAACCCTTTGGTTTACATAATATATATTATTGGTGTTTTAATCAATGTTAGGTCCGCTTAAAAACCTATCTCGGCTAAAGAAAGTATTATAAATATTCCCGTTACTGCCATTCCAATTATCAACGTAAAGTAGGCTCCAAGTGTACTGAATTGAAATAGACGTTTAGCATTGGAAACATTGAACAAGAATAATACCACGGCCAAAACGAGCAAAAGCACTACGAATCTGGGGGCGTCAGAGCCCGGGAAAAATATTCCCAGATAACCAGCAAATATCCCTAGAAAAAGTAAATTTAACTTGTAATACATATTGAAAGCACTATCGTCTCGGATGGACTCTCCCTTTTCTTCCTCCGACATTTGGTCCATATCGAGGGATGTCACTGTGCGGCTGGTTTTAGCGATCAAAGCTGTCAGCATTGATCCGTCTGCAGGTGATATGCCGAAAAAACCGGCTTTTGTCTTAAGATACAAAAAACCATCGTCGGTATAGGTTGCATACATACGTACTGGTCCTAATCCTCTTACTGTATATAGTCCAAAGATGTACCCCCACCAAGCTACTGCTAAAAACGGTATAAGGTTAGGTTGACCTTTAATTTCAATAATTTCGTCAAATTGATCCCATGTGATTTTTTTTCTTTGTAAACCCCATACTATCACCAGACCATCTTCCTCCATTTTATACCCTAGAGTAAAAGCGCCTAACACCAAGTACACGTAACCGGCCAGGAACAAATACGTGGGTACATTTAAGAGCGTTTTTAGGGTACGGTCAGACTCATCCAGCGAAAAATTTATACCCCATATAATGAATCCAAAGACTACTATTCCCAATAGAAGTCCGACCCAGCCGCCATAGCCCTTATTAGTCTTATAAGTCATAATATTAATCCTCCCTCATCAATAATGACCCATCATGAGTAGTTGTGCGCTTTTAGTCTGATATATTCGTACTTATTATATCTCCAAAACTTATGCCAATAGCTCGTGCTGCTTCCACCAGGTCGCTTACGGGATCGACCTTCTTGAGTTGCTTGATTGCTTCTTTAATAGGTACGGTTACAATATGCTGACCCTGAAGGCTGACCATCGAACCAGATTGACCACTAACCAAGGCTTCAACTGCTGCTACTCCATATCTAACTGATAGTATCCTGTCGTATGGTATAGGCGAACCACCTCTTTGTAGATGCCCTAAAACCGTCACTCGTGTTTCTATATTAATCATCTGGCCAACTTCCATGGCAAGCTGGTTGCCAACCCCACCTAATCTTATCGGATCATGGCTTTCGGGCACCAACTTCTGCACCACCAGGTCTCCACCTAACGATGTCGCACCTTCGGCTATAATTATAATGCTAAACTTTTTGTCATGCCACTGACGCTGACGGATCTTATTGATTATGTTTTCGATTTGATAGGGTATTTCTGGTATTAATATTACGTGTGCTCCTCCGGAAATACCGGCATGTAAGGCAATCCACCCCGCATATCGTCCCATGACTTCCAGTATCATTACCCGGTGATGAGATTCCGCTGTTGTGTGGAGACGATCAAGAGCTTCGGAAGCAGTTTCAACTGCGGTATTAAAGCCAAAGGTGACATCAGTGGCGGATAGGTCATTATCAATGGTCTTTGGGACACCAACAATGCTTATCCCCTTCTGGTAAAATCTATCCGCTATACTTAAACTTCCGTCGCCCCCTATAACAATTAAACCATCTAAACCCAGGTCTTTTAGATTAGTTATAGCACGTTCGGATTCATCACTAAAAGTCTGTTGTCCATCTTTTATCATGAGGAAGTTAAAGGGATCGTCACGATTGCTGCTGCCTAATATAGTACCTCCCCGATATCCTATACCTGAAATGGTTTTCAAATCAAGATGAATATAGTCATTCTCCACTAATCCCTTGAATCCGTCCAGGAATCCAACCACTTCCATCCCGTACTTACTTATCGCAGATTTAGTCACAGCTCTTATTACAGAATTAAGACCGGGACAGTCTCCCCCTCCGGTCAGTACTCCGATTCTATTCATTTTCCCCATATGCTGGCCCCCTTTCTAAACAATGATTTAACTTCGATTCGTTTATTAAATGCTAAGGTGGATTTGTCCAATCATCATCTATTTTATCCTATTCGTCAATCATTTCCCTTTCCCTTCAATTCTAAGGTTTTTCTGCAAGTATAACCGGAACATTAAATGATTTACCGGAACGAATCAACTGCACCATTACTTCTGAACCGACTTGCTTGGTCTTCAAAAAGTCCTGCAGCTGTTCATAATTACTAATCGATGTATCGTCAAGACTAGTAATCACATCGTACTTCTTTACACCTGCTCTTTCTGCCGGACCTCCGACTAGAACATTCGATACAATTACCCCGCCATTTTTAATATTATTGTTGGTGGCGAAACTTTCATCCATAGGTTGCAGCCAAACCCCGATATATGGTCTTACCACCTTGCCTTTTTCAATCAGTTCGTTAATGATTTCCTTGGCAGTATTAACAGATATCGCGAAACCTATTCCCTGTGCCTGAGCATTTACGGCTGTATTTATACCAATTACTTCTCCTTTGGTATTTAACAATGGTCCTCCACTATTTCCCGGATTGATGGCTGCATCAGTCTGAATCAAGTTTTTGTAGACCCGATTTTCAATGTTTATCGGTCTGCCTTTAGCGCTAACCACTCCTACTGTAACTGTATGATCCAGACCGTAAGGATTGCCGATGGCCACTACCCACTCCCCGGCTCGTATATTGTTGGAATCACCGAGTAGCAATGTGCTAAATTTATTGTTGGAATCAATCTTTAATATTGCTAGATCCAATTCATAATCCTGACCAACTATCTGAGCATTGAAAGTAGCATCAAGATTGGCCAGATGGACTGTTATGCTGGAAGCATTATCTATAACATGCTGATTGGTAAGAATATATCCATTGTCGCTGATAATGAAGCCGGAGCCTATCCCTTTCTGAACATTCTGGCGCGGTCTAATAGCATTATTTCCAAAAAAATCACGAAAAAACGGATCATTAAAAAATACATCAGTGGTGCTGTTTACAACTGTGGTGGTTTCGATATTTACAATGGCGGGACTGGCCTTTTCTACCATATCAGCAATATTAGCCGGACCAATAGTTGTCTGAGTATTGAACAAATTACCGGGTTTGGAAGCATTCCGTTTGGTAATCGCAGCAAAATAGCCATCCTTAAAAACCAAAAATCCGCTTACAAATAATATAAGCAGAATCGCCAAGAATAATTTTATGCTTCTCGAATTCCGACGGTATTCATTCATAGGCATACTCCTCTCTGGCTAAAATAGTCATCTTTGTGACACATGGACCATTTTTACCTAGTTAGACAAGAATTCAACCTTAATTATTTGCTACTATTAAATCCAGCCAGGTATATAGCGTATTGGAGCGGTCTCCTAAAAGTGTTGCGGACTATTCCCTGTGATAATGCAGTTTCTGTGGTTTTACGCGGTTTGGAGTTGACTTCAATTAACCAGAACTTGCCTTCTTTATCGATACCTATATCCAGTCCCAATTCACCATATATTTTTTGGCTGGCACTTTCAAGGGTTTCTGCGACCATTTTACATAGATTTTTCAGCTCTTCGTTTTTAGTATTAATTAATTCTTCATTGCTATTAAAAACGGAAGCGAATACCTTTTTACTCATCTCCGCGGTTCCACCCCGACTCAGATTGGCAACACTGCTGCCGTACGGAGCTACCCTTACAAAATTTTTGCTTATGAGCCACTCACCCTCAGCATTCTTCTGATATATTATACGAATATCAAAAGCTGCCTTTTTATAGGTTTCCAGATTTATTCCCTCTTGGACTATATAAGGACGTCTATTTCGGCTATTGCGGGTCTCCATCATTAACCTGGCCGAATTATCTGCATTCCCGAAATGTTTTCCCTTTCGATAAACTGTATAACGAAGTCTACCTTGCTCAGCTGCAACTTTTATTATTCCTTTGCCCTGACTTCCATTACAAGGCTTAAGATACAGGGCTTTATATTTACTGATCATTTCTGTCAGGTTAGCAAGATTTAATAATTTGGTTTCTGGCAGATAGGGGGTAAGGCTGTCATTTTGTAGCAGCAGTTGATGAACCTTCCATTTATTCAGAAAGGCTGGATTATAATACTTCAAATAGGGCAAATTCATTAGCTTTCTTTTAGTAAACATAACCCTGGCACGTGCCTCTCCTTTACGGCTTGATATGCGGTCATATACAATGTCTGGCAGGGGGTACTCAGATGATACCCAACTTCCCTGTTCTTGGTTTAGCTTTCGATACGTATAGCCCCTGACAGTTTTATTAGTCCAGTTAATCGAAGCTGGAGTGAAAATATAGTACTGAGCAGGTAATTTCAAGCCCAAATTGCTCAGATATATCAATTCGGCCTGAACACTATTAGGTTTATATTCTGGCTGATTGGGCAAGAAATCGGTCATAATCCCAATTATTGGACCGATATGAATCATCTCATTGTCACAGTCATATCGTATTCGGAGTTTCTTAGTGTTTTCAAGATTAAAGATATTTATCAGTTCCGGAGACAGTACATAACTCCTGCGCTGGTTATTTCTAATGACTAATTGGCAGATGACTGTTTTAACCCCTACTCGGACAGTTATTAATCTGGTAATCGGCATTGCCAGTCTATCTATTAGGGCACTGGTTAAATATATCGGTCCAACGCTATCCACAGTACTTACCCCTCTCGGCTAAAGTCAGCCAGATACCTTGCGTATAACAGTGGTTTAACTATTGACATTCTGCGCGTAGCTTTTTCACCAGTTAGGATGAAAACTTGCCGGGCAGGTTTAAGATTCGCTTCGATGAACCATATCTTTCCACTAGACTCAATCCCGATATCTATCCCCAATTCGCCAATACTAGATATATTTGCTTCCAATTCTTTGGCTGCCTCGATTGCAAGATAATTTATATCGCCAGCTATTCTATCCCTAGTCTGCGGATCTGCAAAATATCTATCCAGTATACCCGACAGTCTTTGACCGCTTCCCCCTCCCGAGATATTACTGGTAATTGAGCCCTTCCTGCCTATACGGCAGGCTTTCCCGGTAACTGAGTATTGTCCGGTATCATCCTTCTGTACTAGCACGCGTACATCGGCAATGTTGCCGCCTACTCGCAACAAATTTAATCTGCGCTGAACAATATAACTTTGCCTGCCCATCAACTTATTCAAACTAAGTTGCAGACTCTTTAAACTATTAGCAGTACCTTCGCGGGGTTGGTATCTTACCTGATAATAATACTTATATGAATTTGTATTATTAATTCTGGCAACTTTTATTATATTTCTCCCCTGTGAGCCGGTAATTGGCTTAAGATAGACGGCTCCATATTTTGCCAACATCGATTCTATTTGATGGTAATTATTAACCCGGCGGGTATCAGGAATGTACTGATGCAATAATAAATTCTGCGATAAAATTTTATGAGTTTGCCATTTGCCTATCAACGGAGGATTAATGAATTTGCAGCCTATTGCCTTGAGTTTATTTCTTACCTGCAAACTTCTATGCGAGTATCCTCCTTCACGCGGATACACAACATCAGGCATCGGAAAAATACCCCTTTTCCAATCACCATTTATAAAGGTATAACCAGCAACGGTCATATTATGAAAGTTTATGCTATCAGGGCTGAATCCATAACAAATTTCTCCTAAAGTCCTCGATGCCCTAATTAGCTCCTTTAAGAAATTACTTTGCCCGTTAAACGGTCGTTTAATATCATGGCCGACCTCTGCCATGATGCCTACTACCGGTCCTAAGTGTAATATATTGTCAATATTAATAATGCCGTATTGCCGCGATCCTGATAAATACAGGCTTCTTAATACAGCTGGGTTGATTTCAACCACTCGACCCGTTTTATTGACAATGCTTATTGTTTGGTGGTAGCCTAATCTACCCGCAAAAATTGAGACGGGATCACCTTCACTTAGACCTAATTCCAGGGCGACTTCCTGACTAATTTGTAATGAAGTGGTGTGCAATCGGGGATTTTGCGTAATCGTGACTAAAAATAATTGGTCCATATATTTACCTCCATATCAAGTCTCCTATCAGTAAGATATGAAACCCTAATGAAGCGTGTGAAGATTATGGATTTGCATAATCTAAAATGGGGCTAATAGTCTGCAATTAGGTTTCTTGGTCTGTTTCTGAGGAATTCAAAGTGATTTATAGTATAATATATCAAAACATATTGGTATGATTGGGCCTTAGCGAAGGGAGCAAACCAATGGAAGCAAATATCGAGCCTAAGAATCGCATTAAACAATTTTGTATGGATGCTGGTGCTGATATTATTGGCTTCGCATCAGTAGAGCGCTGGAATCAATTTAATGAAGTTCCGCCTGAATTTATAAATAACCAAACCTCGGTGACCATTCACGTCTATGGCTCTCCGGTTCGTAAAGGTTTTATACGCTATTTTAATCCTCATAATAATACCGCCCAGCGGATGTACCCGCCGTCGGTTGACAAGAAAATACTTGCCATCAGGACACTGGGCTCAGTTTCTGAGTCATGGTCTGAAGATGTATTAAGTAATGCTCTGAAGGCTGCTGAGCCTGACTATATTCAAAAAGAGTGTCAATATTCACTGGAAAAATTAAGAGGTTAAAGATGATAACGGAGGTCGTCAGTTGCAACCAATAAAGTATAACAATATTGGCAGCGAAGTATCTGGTTCCCTTGGGGACCTAGGTACTTTTCTGCCCTATGTAATCGGTGCCATAACATTTGCCAAACTAGATGTTACTAGTGTTTTCGTCATGTTTGGTCTTATGTATATATTTACTGCCTGGTTCTATCGCCTGCCTATCCCGGTCCAGCCGATGAAAGTCATTGGGGCGGCTATTATCGTGCAAAACCTAACCGCCGGCGAAATAGCAGCATCGGGTATTTTAATCGGCATAATTTTATTAATTATCGGTCTGACCGGATTGATTGATAAGATTGCGCAATTAACACCGAAGAGCGTTACTATGGGAATTCAGGCTGGATTGGGTATTAGCCTGGCACTTTTGGGTATCAAAATGATTAAAAGCGATTGGATATTAGGTTTGATAGTATTGCTGACAATGCTTTTCTTATTAAACAGCAAACGCTTTCCAGCTGCGATTGTCGCTTTGTTCGGTGGGACTGCCCTAGCTTTTGTGCTGCATCCCGAACTCAGTTTTCCTACCCTGAACTGGGGTCTTAGTTTCCCCCATTTAATAATCCCTGTCTGGCATGATTATTACCGTGGGTTCTTTCAAGGATCTCTGCCACAACTCCCATTAACCCTAACCAATTCGGTCCTAGTGATTAGTGTTCTGGCCGGCCAATTGTTCCCTGGTGCCTCTGATCGAGTTAGTGATCGCAACCTTTGTTTAACTCTGGGTATTGGCAATTTAGTCGGTGCACCATTGGGTATTATCCCGATTTGCCATGGCAGCGGCGGTTTAGCTGCCCATTATCGTTTCGGAGCCAGGACAGGATACTCGATCGCTTGTATTGGACTGTTGTTGGTGATAATCGGCACCTTCTTGGGTTCTTCCGGGCTGCAGCTCATGCAAATAATTCCCCAGGCAGTTTTGGGTGGTATGCTATTCTTTAGCGGCATAGACCTCATACGCCCCATTAAAGTCAAAGATCATAATGAAATCTTTGTTTTTGCAGTAGTGATAACTTTCAGTGTAGCTTTGAATCCCGCGATTGGTTTCCTGGCAGGTGTTCCTCTGGCCTATATGCTGAAAAAGGGTTGGCTAATGATTTAATTGGGATTCTTCTTTTCTTAGCCAACCAGCCGGCGGGTTGGTGGTTCCCACATAATATTGATCCTTTTTTATTGTGAGAGATAATATTTGCCGGGGCTGTCCCTTCACATTCTGTTGAATAATTTCGATCGAATCCTCATTGACCACGGTAATAATGGCTACATGCCCGTATTTCCCACCCGTAAATACCAGCAGGTCATCAACTTCCGGCCTGACATTATCACCGTTTCTAAATTGCAAAAGTCCGCGGCGATGATTCAATTTCCCTTGGGGTACTGCTGAATCAAAAAAGTCTTTAGCATTACCAAGAACATCAGGTATTCTGTGTCTCTTGGCATCGTAATAAAATCGCTTGACGAATTCTACGCACTGCCATTTCTCTCCATAATAATATCCATCCTCGCTATAATGACGTCCATAATTGTTTTCAATATTTTTACCGTTGTCATAAACCACAACACTTTTATAACTGTCTATCTCTCTTTCAACCTTGGCCTCATCGCGGTTCAAATACAGTATCACCCCTAAAAGAGTCATCGCGAGAAAAATAGAGATAAGCACATAAATAGTCTTTTTATTCCTCACTATAAAGCTCCCCGCAAATAAGCATAATATCAGTAATAATAGATATGCAGAAATATTTATAAAAAGAGCAAAGCAAACTGTCAGGATGAAATATCCTAGCATCTTGAACTAGAGACGGTTTAAATATAGAATTGAATAATTGGAGGATGGTACTATTGAAGATAGTCAGTGCTTGCCTATGCGGAATAAATTGCAAATATAATGGCGGAAATAATTTAAACCCTTATTTTCTTGATTTAATGAGTGACGGGGAATTAATACCAGTGTGCCCGGAACAACTAGGTGGTCTCCCGACTCCCCGAACGGCTTGCGAGTTAGCCGGGGGAACTGGTCTAGACGTAATTGAAGGTCATGCCCTGGCTTATACCCGAAATGGCCAAGATGTAACCCGCGGATTACTGAAAGGTGCCCAGGAAACCCTGAGTATTGCCATAAACGCCAGTATTAAAGAAGCTATCCTGCAAAGCCGTAGTCCATCCTGTGGTAATGGAACCATTTATGATGGTACCTTCACGGGAAAATTGATCAATGGAGACGGAGTTACCTCTGCCCTGTTAAAACAGCATGGGATACATGTATGGAATGAACAGGAATACTTACGAGAAAAAGGAGTGATGAACAGTTTTGAAAGCAGTTAGTCTTTTTTCCGGCGGTCTGGATTCACAATTGGCCGTTTGTCTTATTAAGGATCAAGGTATTGAAGTTATTGCGGTGAATTATGTGACTCCCTTTTTTGGGGCGGAAGAACGTTTTGGTATGGCTGCCCGCAATTTGGGAATAGAATATCACGAAATAGATATTGGCCCAATATATATGGATGTATTAAAGAACCCTGTCTATGGATATGGCAAAAACTTTAATCCCTGTATTGATTGTCATGCCTTTATGTTGAAACAGGCGGCAATTTATATGCAAGAAATCGGTGCCAGTTTTTTGATTACCGGTGAAGTTCTGGGAGAAAGGCCGATGAGTCAAAATAAATCTTCACTTCTCGCCGTAGAGAAGCATTCCGGCTGTAAAGGACTTATATTAAGACCATTATCAGCTAAACTCCTGACCCCAACCATACCTGAAACCGAAGGTTGGGTTGATCGAAGTAAACTCCTCGATATTAGCGGCAGGAGCCGCAGCCGTCAAATGCAGCTTGCAGAGCATTATGGAATTACTGACTACCCAACCCCGGCCGGTGGGTGCTTACTGACTCAGGAAAATTACTCAAAAAGACTGCGCAGACTTTTTGCAGAAAAACCTGATGCTGACGTCAAGGAAATGGATATTTTGAAGCTGGGTAGACATTTTTATATCGGTGATGGAGTGCTGCTGGCAGTTGGCAGAAATCATGCTGAGAATGAAGGTCTTAATAGTATAGCAAATTCAGATGATTATTTGCTCAAGGTAACTGATCGTCCTGGACCTCTGGGTCTAATACGTTCTCTAAAACCTTACAATGACATTAATCTGCAGCTTGCCGCCGCCATTGTGGCTCGCTATAGTGATGCACGGGAATTACCTCAGGCCCAAATTATAGTTAACCGACCCGGCAGCGAACAAACAACCGTTTTCACAGTAGTTCCCCTGTTGCCTTCCGAGGTACCGCCAACGATATAGACATAAGAGGATAGGATCAACATGGGACACAGGGGACAGGTTTGGTGTCCCACCTACTTAAACCTGTGGAGTGGGACAATGAACCTGTCCCCTGTGTCCCAGAACCTTGCCATTGTTTGATTAATGCTATCTAAATACCTTTAAGTCAATTTGAGCAAAGATTGCTTCATAGCCTTGCCGGGTGGGGTGGCCCCCATCGGCAAGCAGCAATTCGGATCTTACATTGCCGCTGCGGTCGAAAAAGGCAGCGGCAAAATCAATAATGTCTATGCTGTTTTCGCGCCCATAGTCTTTTATCCAACTACGTATTCTGCCTAAAAGAATCTCTATTTGAGGATCATCAACTGCAGTGGGGGTTCCCATGATTACCTTTATATTGGCATTGCGAGCCTTTTCTGCCATAGTCTTTAGATTTAAGGTTATCCTATCATAACTCTCCTGGCAGAATACGTCATTTATTCCTCCCATTATTATTACATGGGTAGGATTGTTGGGTATAACTGCCCGGTCAAAGCGTCTCAGCATATCAGAGGTCGTATTGCCATTAATACCTTGATTAATAAATTTGCCAGCAATGGTATCATTCAGCATTTGGACCCAGGAATATTCAGGACCAAAGGGAAAACCCCAGGTAATACTGTCTCCCAGACATACTACTTTTATATTGTCAGCCTTCAATATTTAACCCACCTCTTTGGTTTAGGAAACAAGAGAACCGTCCCCTTGTTTCCCTTTGTTTATGAGGAAGCAAAAGATTGATCCCTTGCTTCCCCTCGCATCATTTATTTAGTAATCTCTTCGAGTCTTTTAATAGTTTCGTTCAATTTGTTGATATTGTCGCCATATCCTGACCAATCCCCTGCTTTCAACCGTTCATTGGCCTGATCGTAGTATTGTCGAGCCAATTTAGAGAGTTCTTGCACTGTATTACCAGGAGTTCCTGTAGGGGTTGTTGGGGTAGCAGGGGTACCCGTCTGCTCGCTGCCAAATATGGCTATTAACGCCTTGTCAAGGGATTCCTCCATGACTACTTTGTTTCCATAGGCAGCAATAACTCTCTTCAACTCTGGCATCTGGCTAGTTTGCGCCTGCAGATACAGTGGCTCAATATACAATATCGAATTTTCTATAGGTATAACCAGTAGATTACCCCGTAAAGCACTGGATCCCTTTTGATCCCACAGGGTGAGCTGACTCGATATTAGAGTGTCCTGATTTATCCTGGACTCAATTTGCATGGGCCCATAAACTGTCTCCTGTTTAGGGAAGTTGTACACTAGTTTTTTACCGTATTGATCCCCATCCATACGCGCACACATCCAGGCTATCATGTTGGGACGGCCATTAGGGGTATAAGGCAGCATAAGGACATATTCAGCTGCTGCTTCACCAGGTAAACGCATAATAATATAATATGGTTCAAGTGGTAGTTCTTTACCACCAGACAGTTCGGTTGGGACTACCCAAAAGTCTTCCTTATTATAAAAGACCGCTGGGTCGCTTATATGATAACTACGGTATATTTCAGCCTGTATGGAAAACATGTCTACCGGAAACCGGATGTGGGACTTCAGATCATCTGGCATTTCTGCAAGGGGTTTGTAAAGCCCTGGGAATATGCTTTGATAAGTCTGAATTAAAGGGTCAGCAGGATCCGACACATAGAAGCTCATCTCGCCGGTGTAGGCATCACATACGACTTTAACCGCATTACGAATATAATTATTTCCGAATTGATCATAAGGCTGGGAGTACGGGTATTTACTTGAGAATGTATAGGCATCCATCATCCAATATAATTTTCCATCCTTACCCACTACAATATATGGATCGCCATCATAACCCAGATATGGAGCCACTTTCTTGGCTCTATCTACAATATTACGATTCATTAGAAGCTGACTGGTATTAGAAATATCGGTCGAAAGTATCATTTTGTAGTCTTTCAATTCCCAGGCCAGCATCAGACGGCGAAACCATGAATTTATGGCAATTCCGTTAGTACCCTGGTATTGAGTTGACACATTCATATCCCCCATAGGATAGTCAAACTCATTCTGTTTGGTATTTACCATTACATAGTTGTTAGTTTTTTCCCCAAAGTAAATTGCTGGTTGGGTAACCTTTATATCGGTTGAGAACTGAGGTGGTATGTCTTTAATGAAGAACTGTGGAAAACCCTCCTGCGCAATCTCAGTCACGGGGCTCATAACCAAACCATAACCGTGAGTAAACATGAGACGCTGGTTTATCCAGGTTTTGGCCTGTTCCGGAGTTTGCTCCATTTCCCGGGCCGAAAGCATGACCTGCCGATACCTGCCGTCTACGATATAGCGATCTATGTCCACATCATTGAAAACATAATAAGGCCGCAACTCCTGTAAACTTCTATAGGTGTCCCCCAGGGGCTGCCAGTCCCATAAACGGATATTGCTAATAGTTTCACTATTGTTCTGTATATCGTTCATTGTAAGCTTATTATCGATTTTGAATTCCTTGTTTTCCACCTCATCGAGCCCGTAGGCCTCCCGGGTAAATTTTATACCAGATTCTATATAAGGTTTTTCTTTAGTGAATTCATTGGGTTGAACCACTAGTTTCTGTATTATAGTGGGATAAATTCCGCCCAGAAGTATTGATAAGACCAGCCAGGCTCCGATGCTATATACTATCAAGTTTAACTTTTTTATAAAGATGTTTAACAAAATCACGACTACAACTATTAAGGCAACATACATGAGAACCCGGTTGCTCAACAAGCGCGCATGTATGTCGGTATAAGTAGCTCCATACACTGCACCATGACTTGAAAACAAAATATCAAAAGTTGCCAACTTGTAACCCCAGGCTTTTACCGCCAATATACCCGCCAGCAAAACGGCAAGATGACTTTTAGCAAATGTCAGCTCTTTCCAGTCCATCATGAAAATCTCCGAGGTGGCATTGAGTAAGTAGACAAGCCCCACCATAATAACAGTTAGAATAAGTATCAACATTAAGAGCCCATAAACAAAATGGTAAAAGGAAAGGTTAAAAAAATAGAACCCAATATCTTGACCAAAAATGGGATCCGCAATTCCAAAGTAAACCCGATGCAGGAACTGCTGTACAATGATCCATTTATCGCCTAAGGTACCGCTTACTATATAAGCACCGAAAAGACTTACGACCAAAAATGCCCACTTGGTATTTTTCCCCTTGAGCAAACTAGCCCAATTAGTTAACTCCGGGTTTAGATATATAATCTCCCTGCCGTTTTCAGTTTGCTCTGGTCTTTCTCCTTCGGGACGTTGATTTTTTTTGGTTAAATAGAGGTTGAACCAAAAGAAAAGGAAAGTTAAAACAAAGACGCCCACAACCAGAACTGACTTATTCAGTAAGGTAATAGTAAATACGCTGGCGAAATTCACAGACTTGAACCATAACCAGTCTACATAATAACTGGCCAGGCTGGAGATAGCTCCAAACACCACAATAATCGCCAGGATCTTAATGAAGCCCCCATTTGCTTTGTTATCCATTTGCTTCCTCCTCATATATATCTTTCAACAAGGTTTCTTTCCTTAGATCGGCACATTGGCATTCTTTTAGCAGAGGCAGGCGATACAGTGTTTCAAATAACAATTTGCCTAGTTCATAGCCTTCACTGTAGAAAATCTCAGCCAGTTCTTGGTGCTGCCACGGGCTTACAATTCCTTCGGCATAATTAACAACTAAATATATACCCGCATAGCAGGCTCCAATTTCTCGGGCCAGGTAAACTTCCGGGCATAGGCTTTGGCCAACCACATCTGCTCCGGCTATCTTGAACAGATTGATCTCGGCTGGGCTTTCAAAATGACGACCATCAGTGTTTACATAGATACTGCGGTCAAATACTCTCCCCCACCATTTTTCTTCGGCAACATTCAATATTAACCTTCGCATCGAAGGACACATGGAATCGCGCATAATTAGCAGGTGTCTATCTTCCAGCCCGACATCTTTGCGGACGGAAAAATCCATATAGTCATGTGGCACGACTAAATCGCGGGGTTTTAGTAAATAGTTTACGGCACCCACTCCGCCCTCTACCAGAATTTTTTTTACACTAGCTTGCTTAAACACCCAGAATATCTGGCGCGAAGCATCAGCCCGGCTGACTCCGGCTCTCCACCCATGCATCCGGCAGCTTAACACCCTTTTTGTCCCATCATCGGTGTTTAGAATAATGTATTTGAATTGCGGGCTCAAACCAAAGGGGGTTGAAAAAACCAGATTTGTATTTACAACTTCTACATAATCCAGGTTGATCTCTTCCGGCAAATTAACACTAAGAGTACTTGAACCTCCAATCAAGCCAAAATCACATTGTGGAATATTTATCAAAATTATACCCTCCTATTCATTTGGGTAAACTTTCAGCAAATTATACTGCGTATCTCTTTGCGCTGCTACTTTACCAGCGGCTTGAATCAAGCCTATCATTTCTTCCCTTTGCATTTTATAGGTTAATCCTGCCGAGCGAACCACATTTTCTTCAATCATAATACTCCCCAAGTCATCTGCCCCAAAAAATAGGGTCAGCTGTCCGATTCTCTTGCCCTGGGTAACCCATGAACCTTGAATATGATCAATATTATCGAGATACAACCGCGCCAAGGCGAGAAACCGCAAATATTGCATAGTTGAGATTTTCTTTCCCAGGAGTTCATTATTGCCTGGCTGGTATGACCAGGCAATAAAAGCTCGAAAACCTCTGGTTTCATCCTGTAACTCCCGGATTTTCTGCAAATGATGGATACGGTGTTCTAATTTGTCAACACTGCCCATCATCATAGTAGCTGTACTAGGCATGCCAATCTCATGGGCAGTCTTCATTACTTCGAGCCATTGCGCACTCTTGATCTTGTTAGGGCTAATTTGAAAACGGACTTCATCGTGGAGCACTTCGGCCCCCCCGCCCGGTAGTGAATCAAGTCCGGCAGCCTGTAACCGCTGCAGAGTTTCACGCAGAGATAAACCAGATTGTTCAGCTATGAAAACTATTTCTGGCGCAGTTAATGAATGTATAGTAATACTATATCGGGATTTAATACTTCGAAACATATCCTCATAGAAGTCAATGTTCAGGGCTTCATTTAGCCCCCCTTGTATCATTAACTGGGTAGCCCCAAGCTCTATGGCCTCATCCACCTTGGCAAAAAGCGCATCCTGATCTATTACGTAAGCATCTTCATCATCGGGTTTTCTATAGAAAGCACAGAATTTACAAGCGCATGAACATATATTGGTATAATTAATGTTCCGATCAATAACGAAACTAATAATATCATTAGGAAATCTTCTATCGCGCACCTGGTTAGCGGCTCGAGCAATTTCTAATAAATCTCCCTGTTGATATAATGTGCTAAAATCTTCTTCGCTCATACGTTGTCCCGTGGCAATGTCATTTAGTAATTTACTGATATCCATATTACCATCCTAAATATTAATAATATCGAGCGGCGGAACCTGCTCTATAAGCCCTAGTTTATACGCCTCTTTATAGTATTCAATCAATCCTATTTGCTTTTGCTCGTCAAAATCAAACCGAAGTTTTTCAAAGTAATCCATCAGATAGCTGGCCGGAAACTCTTCCCATTGGGCCGCTTTCCGGGCAACATCTTCAATGTGTTCCAGACTATAATTCATGCAATCTACAAAGGTATTTTTTATTATCTTAACCTGCTCTATATTTCTTTCAGCAAAATCCTTGCGAATGGCCCATACTGAAAACACCATCGGCAAGCCGGTCAGCTCTTTCCATTCCTGACCTAAATCATATACATATAGCCGTGGATCCTGGTTATATTTGGCACGCAGAGCATCATCCCCTATCAACAAGGCCGCATCTGCTTCCATTAACATTGCCCCTAGCTCGGGGGCAGAAGAAAAGTACTCAGGAGATAGACCATATTTCTTGTCCATAATAATCCGCAACAGAGCCTGGGAAGTAGCTGAAATATTGGTTAAAGCAATCTTTTTACGGTTTAATTGGTCGATGGGAACTTTGGAAAAGAGATAGATGCTGTTGACATCCCCATCACAGCTGATTGATATTTCCGGCATTATTACATAGTCGCGAAAATTGCGCGCATAGGCTATCGAAGGAATAGGAGCCAGATCTAACAGATTGTCCAATAACATTCGGTTCAACTCACTGGGGTTACCTTTTATAAGGTCCACTTCCAATAAGAATTTTTTTTCAATGAGACCATAAAACAGCGGGAAGCAATTAATAAACTGAATATGTCCAACTCGTGGCCGCAAACCTTCCACCACCTAAAAACAAATTTGTAATTAGAACCTAATAGACTTTCAATATATTGTAAAGAGTATCTCTTTCCGTAGGTATATAACCTGCCTCCTTAATAAGTCTAATAATATCTTCTTTACTTATAGCGGTCCCAGTTCTGGCACCGGCAGCATGCATAATTCTTTCTTCAATTACCGTCCCGTCAATGTCATCTGCTCCAAAAAATAACGCAAGCTGTGCGATATCAATTCCCAGCATAACCCAGAACGCCTTGATATGTTCTATATTATCCAGCATCAGTCGAGATATTGCCAAGGTCTTAATATCATCGACTGCTGAAGTTCTTTGCAAATGATCTAAATGCGTATTTTCCGGTAAAAATGGCAGAGGTATGAAGGCCTGAAAACCAGGTTCTGAATCCTGTAATTCGCGTAATGTAATCAAATGGTTAATGCGATCTTCAATTGACTCAACATGCCCAAACAACATGGTACAGTTAGTTTTGATTCCCAAGGAATGAGCAGTTCGATGAATTTCCAGCCAATCCTGGCTCATGGCTTTGTTGGGACATAATTGGCGGCGCAAATCATCATTTAGTATTTCTGCCCCTCCGCCAGGCATAGACCCCAAACCTGCTTCTTGCAAAGTCTCTAGAACTTCTCGGATGGAAAGACCGGAAATCTGAGTAAAATAGAAAATCTCCACTGCTGTAAAAGCCTGTATATGAATATGAGGATATGCCCGATGTAACTCTCTGACGACGTCGACATAGTACTCAAAGGGCATGTCCGGATGCATAGCACTAACAATGTGAAATTCCGTAATACCATAATCAACTGCACTGGCACCATAATCAAATGCTTCCTGTCGGGTCATCAGATAAGATTTCTGATTGTCTGCATCAACCCCAAAAGCACAGAATTTACATCTTGATGTACAAATATTAGAAAGATTGATATGTTGGTTTACATTAAAATAAATGTTTTGACCAGACACCTGCTGTTTCTTATATCGAGCTAAATCTCCAATAGTAATTAGATCAGTCGATTGATACAAGAATATACCATCTTCTTTGGTTAATCTGACATTGTTACGAACCTTCTCCGATATAACCTGCATTTGCTTGTCCATAATTCATCCCCTAAAAACATATAATTCTCTAATTTTAATTATAATCCGATCTTTAGAGCATATTAAACATATGCTTACCGACAAAAAGCCATATAAACATATGTCTTGCCCATTAACATATGTTTATTATAGCTATTTCGTTAGTTTATGTCGAAACACTTTATCTCTTTAAGATCTGCGGGTAGGCGATTCCAATCCTAATTTAACTATTTTATCCACCAAATCCTCAAAATTTGTTCCCGCTGCTCGAGCCGCATCTGGGACTAAACTCATTTCCGTCATACCTGGAATAGTGTTAATTTCTAATACAAAGGGATTTTCGTCTTTATCAATAATGTAGTCTACTCGAGCGTATCCCCGGCAGCCAATAGATTTATAAACCCTTTGGCTAAGCCGGGCTATTCTATCATGAATATGTTCAGGCACTCTGGCAGGAATGATATGATTGCACATACCAGGGGTATACTTTGATTCAAAATCATAGAATTCATTGGCAGATGTTATTTCTATCAATGGTAGTACTTCAGTATCATCGTTGCCAACAACAGTTGAGGTCACTTCTGTACCTTCAATGTATTTTTCTACTAGAACTTCTGGATCATAAACAAATGCGTCTTCAATTGATTTTAAAATATCCTTTTGCTCCTTAACAATATAGGTCCCGATACTTGATCCCTGAGTAGCTGCCTTTATTACCATCGGCAGACCGATATTTTGCGTCAAGGATTGAATCTCTGCCGGTGTACTACTGAACGCACTTTTCTTTAAAATAGTAAACGGTGCTGTCGGAATCCCCTCAAAGGTCAGCATCTTCTTGGTCAACACCTTGTTGATACCTATTGCGCTGCTGGCGACCCCTGAGCCGGTATAGGGCAGATTTAATATCTCCAGTAGTCCCTGGACAGTGCCGTCCTCGCCATCCTTGCCGTGTAGAGCTATGAATACTAAATCAGGCTGGTAATCTACAATATCCTGCACTGCACAGAATTTTAGATCCAGCGACTTAGCTTCATACCCTAGTTTTATTAAAGCATTTAATACGGCTGTACCGCTTCTTAACGAAACCTCTCTTTCCTCTGAAAAACCTCCCATTAGGACTAGTATTCTATTTTTTTGCACAACCTTCACCACCTGCTATTATATTAATCGGTTAAATCTCATTCTGATAAGAATTGGTAATTAAAGCATACAATGAAATATCTTCCGATTCAACCTGCATAATTATATTGAACCAGTCTGGCATTTATGATAAAATTGGTTTTGCTGAGTAAATACAGTACAGGGGAGTAGCTCAATTGGAAGAGCATCGGTCTCCAAAACCGAGGGTCGCAGGTTCGAGCCCTGTCTCCCCTGCCATTAAGAACAAGGTAAAACCGGAGTTTTTTAAACTCCGGTTTTTTGTTGTTCTTCCTATCCTGTATTGGGGTAATTGAAAACTTTCTTTCTATAATAATTCCATGCTTATCAATAGTAATTTGCTTACTTTTAACAAAAAACAGCTGAAAGCATTAAACCTCTACCGCTTTTAACTAGATTGCTTACTATTGGAAAGATTTCATCGCTGTGTTGCAATGATTTATGGTATCATTCAACGATTTGTAGGCCATGTCCAACTCATCGGTTGATTTTTGGCTTAAACCACTTTTTGGAAAGTTTTCTATATCCCTTTTGGCACTATTTACATGAGTGATAATTGATTGAATTGCTGTCTTCTGATCCACAGATATTTACCTCCTATAGATTGATAAATCCACAATTTAGTTTTACCCGCTTCTTCTTTATATATGTACTTAGGTTAGAGAATTCGAGAAGGTCCCGTTATTGATCACCACCATCATGCAAAACGCTATGATGATGCTTTCAATACTGTTTTTCGTCAGGGGTCAGTCAAGCGAAGAAGATGGAGTCAACTAATTTCTGATTAGACAGTAGTAAGCAAGGATTGGATAACACCTCTCCTTGCTTACTTATCTATTTAAGCAATGTTTTGGGGGCTATTTATCGCTTTTTACTGGGCCGCACTCTCCACATCCGCCAGCGCCGTTACCACGGCCTTGATGCATACCCATTCCCTTTCCGCCGCCCATTGGCAGAACTTGGGCAATCTGGTCAGCTTGTGCCTGAGTTATTGTACCGGCGGTAACTAATTCGGCCAATGGATTGATTTTCTCTGGTTTATTAGCCTCGAAATAGGCCTGCCGTTGCTCCTTAGTCATATCTTTGGTTGCTTCCATCTGGGCTTGACGGCCACTTCGGATTGCAGTCAGTTTATTTAGAATTGCAGTTGATTGTTCACTATTTATTACGTTTTTTTCTACGAGCCCATTCAATGCAGTCTTAAACTTTTCCTGCCTCTCTGCGGCCATTTTGTCTTGAAATGCAGTTCGAATAGAATCAGCCTGAGCCTGCGTTATGGTCCCATCATTAATCAGTTGGGTGAAGATATCAACTCTTTCCGGCTTATTTTGATCGCGGTTAGCTTTTCGTTCTGCCGGGGTCATGTTCTTCAGGTTTTCTATTTTGTTTTTCATTTGTCCCTTCATGTTCTGGCGTTCTGCAGCCCACTGATTTTCTTTAGCTATAATTTGGTCAGCTTGAGCTTGGGTAATAGTACCGGCTGAAACTAAAGAATCGAGAATGGATTGCAGTTGTTCAGAATTCATTCCTATCATGCCTGGCATCCTGGGCCCGCCCATAGTGGCTATTGAGTTGGATGAAACACCGGTATCAGTCGTTGCTGCCAGGGCAAAACCGCCTCCTCCCAGCAGCAACCCTCCTATCATCAGTCCGCCAATAAACCTTTTCATCGTATCTTTATTACCCATATTTACCCTTCCTTTCTATTTTATAAACCCTGTCTTGATATGTTTTAGTATGAGTATTAATTGTGAAGGGTCTATGAAGAATCCATGAAATTTTCTGGCAGTTTTTTAGTTAGATTCCACTTTATCAAGTTGGAACCAGAATTCCACTCCATCCGCAGTATTTTCTACACCATAACTATTTTGGTGCTGCTCCATTATTGCCCGAACTATGGAAAGCCCCAGTCCAGTACCTCCATAGGCTCTAGTTCTAGCCTGGTCAACTTTATAGAAGCTGGCAAATATCTTGCTCAGTGATTCATCAGGAATGGGGGCACCGGTATTAGCAATCGAAATACGAACCTTTTCAACTATAGGTTCCACCCGTATCTCGATTTGCTTGCGGCCATCAACATGATCAATGGCGTTATTAAGAAAGTTTACCAATATCTGTTCTGCTCTTGATCGATCCGCATTTACCAGTAAATGATCAACTCTATCTGCTATCAACAATATTTGTTCTTCCTTAAGAATGAGGTCATATTTGGTGAGTACTTCTTGTACCAAAGTAGAAATATCGAATACCCCCCTTTCCAAGGGGAAATAGCCGGCCTCAATCTGGGATAAATCCAGCAGCTGTCTGACCATTTTGTTCATCTTCGCAGCCTCATCTGTTATTACATCACAATAGTAATTTTTATTCTCCTCATCCTCAACTACATTTAGTTTTAGGCCCTCTGCATAGCCTTGAATTAAGGCAATAGGGGTTTTCAATTCATGGGAGACATTGGATATGAATTGTTTGCGCATCTCATCAATTCTGCGTTCATGCTCGATATCTGCCTGCAGCTTTTGGTTGGCTGCCTGTAGTTCTGAAATTGATTTGTCTAACTGGTCAGATAACGAATTGATACTTTCTCCCAATTCGCCTAGTTCGTCCTGACTGGAATAGTCATATTTCGATGAAAAATCAAGCTCAGACATCTTTTGAGCAATGGTATTCAACTCTAATATGGGCTTGGTAAAACGTTTGGCAAATATATAAATAGCCAGACATCCGATTAATATGGTCAAAAGTCCGGTAAATAAGAAAAACCGGTTGGCGATAGCAGCACTCTCCTGGATTGAAACCAGCGGTGTGCTCAATAATAAATAATCACCGTTGTTCAGTCTGGAAACTACATTTATTAATCCGGTTTGTAAACTGGGATCCTGGCTTACAGCAATAACTTTGTCCCCGGTTTGTAGGTCTGGTATATAATTAATAACCAGCGGGATTAGCGAGTCACCTATACGGGTTGGCTTTCTTCCCATCCCTGGGTACTCACCTTTTTCTAGTCCTGGGGAATAGTATTTCAGGGTAAGATTTTTATCCAGGATGAGAATATCCAGCCCTGCCACCCGCTCTAATTTCTCTATCTCCAGCGCCAGGTCTGCCACGCTGCCGTCATAAATTTTATTGATATTTTCAGACGTTTTAATGAGTTGCTGCTTGTTCTGATATACATAATATTTTTCCAGACAGCTTGAATTCATTAGCCATGAAAACACAACAAAAAACACGATCAGCAGACTAACCGTGATAAACAGTCTAGTTCGAATGGAAATTCTCATGAGGATACCTCAAATCTATAACCCACACCCCGTACGGTTTGGACATATTCTCCTTTGGGCCCCAATTTCAAACGGATATTTTTGATGTGAGCATCAACCGTCCGAATATCCCCGAAATAGTCATAATTCCAAACCGCATTCAAAATCTGCTCCCGGCTGAGGGCCCTGCCGGCGTGGTCGGCCATATAGAGCAACAATTCAAATTCTTTAGGAGTCAGATCTATCGGTTTATTATCAATATAAACATAATGAGCGCTTTCATCAATTTCCAAACCGCCCATAGACCGTAAAGGAAGAGGCAGGCTGATACTTTCTGCACGCCTTAGCAGGGCTTGAACCCTGGCAACCAGAATCCGCGGACTGAAAGGTTTGGAAATGTATTCGTCTGCCCCCAGATCAAATCCAAACAGTTCGTCAGCCTCTTCCCCCCGGGCAGTTAACATAATTATTGGAACCTGTGAGGTTTTGCGGACTTCTCGGCAAACTGCCCATCCATCGTATTCCGGCATCATCACATCTAAAATAAGCAGATCAATTGACTGATTGGTAAAGATATTCAGGGCTTCTCGGCCATTCTCGGCCTCAAAGGTAGTATAGCCTTCCTTCTTCAGGAAATCGCACACCAATTTTCTCATACGTTCCTCATCGTCAGCTACTATGATATTCTTACCCATGAGAAACACTCCTTCTCTTTAAACCTATAGCCCTCTTTACCGGTTGAGGTGACTACCCACTGTAGCCCCGTCAACTATCCTCTGTTCCCTATACCCTATATCCTGTCAACTGTCCTCTATCCACTTAATTGTAATCTATTTAGGTTGAGAATCCACACATTAAACTGTCTTTACGGTTTTTCTTTCAATGTTACTGAGATATCAAGTGGCTGATTGTTGCGTATTATACCTAAGTAAACGGTTTGACCAACCTTCTGTTTTGCAATATAGTCCTGCACCTCTGCACTATTTTTTATTTGGCTGCCGTCCATGCTAATCACTACATCCAGAATTTTCAACCCTGCCGCACTTGCGGGACTATTGCTCATTACTTGGGCAATAACAGCCCCTTTGGTGTTGGTGTCCATCTGTAATTGCCTGGCTATCTCAGAACTCATATCCATCATACTGATTCCCATATAGGGATGGATCACTTTGCCGCTGGATATGAGTTCCTGCATTATACCCTTGGCCGTGTTTATAGGAATGGCAAATCCGATACCCTGTCCATCAGTGCTGACCGCGGTATTTATGGCGATTACCTGCCCTTGCATATTTATCAGTGGTCCTCCGCTGTTGCCCGGATTTATGGCTGCATCGGTTTGTATGAGGTTTTTATAGCTGCGGTCTTCTATAGTTATTGGTCTTCCTTTGGCTGATACTACCCCGGTAGTGACGGTATGATCAAGACCCAGGGGATTACCTATTGCGATGACATAATCCCCCGGACGCATAGCATCAGAATCCCCCATTGGGATTGTCGCTAGATTAGTTGCATTAATTTTTAATACAGCCAGATCCAATTCGTAATCTTGTCCAACTACTGAAGCAGTATATGGGGTATCATGACCCTGAACCGTGACCTTGATATCGTTAGTACCATCGATTACATGCTGGTTGGTAAGTATATAGCCATCGGCATTAATGATAAAACCTGTCCCAGTTGCTTTCTCAACCTGTTGCGGTACATTAAGGCCGTAATACCTCATAATATTGGACCTATCGTTACTGGAACTGCCCGACGCCTCAATATAAACGACGGCCGGCCCTACAGAATCGACTATAGGGGCAACTCCAGCGGAATCGCCGGTGGATTCACTAGCAATAGCTACACTGGCTGCTTTGCCATTTACGATATTTTGATTAGTCTGAAAGTTTACAAAATACCATCCACCTGCCAGAAAACTAAGTAAGGCAACAGCCATAATTTTCAACACTTGTTTTCTCATGTAAACACTCTCCTTTATGTCGTTACAAGTATGATCTGTTGTTTCTGGTTTAAATATAGCACTGAATTTCGCTGAGTTTGTGAAGAGTTTGTGAAGAATGAGTGAATTATCGTTGAAAAAGAGAACTGGTCCTAAAACCAGTTCTTCAAGCTGTCGATAAAGTCAGACCGAGCAAAAATGTTCAAGAGCAAGGCATTAATGAAAGCCAGTGATTGAGGCGTACATAAGGTACGTCGATTGAACCGGTTTTCGTTAATAACGTAGCTATTGAGCTTTTTTGACGGTCTGAAGAACTGGTCCTAAAACCAGTTCCTAATTTAACCCTATTTAGCTGCCCACAAGAACGCCTTTGTCTTAATCTTTAGCATTTGGATACAGTAAATATCCGCCATCAATGTTTTTGACCTTGTAACCTAACTGACTAAGAATCCGGCACCCTATATAACTTCTTAAGCCCGAACGGCAGTATACCAGAAGTTCATGATTTTGAGGTATCTCTGCCAAGTGATCCCGAATCTCATCAAGGGGAATATTAGTTGACCCTTTCACCCGCCCGGCTTTTACCTCAGCTGGTGTTCTCAGATCAAGAAGGAACGCTCCTTCTTCAACCTTTTTGAGGGCTTTATCCCACTGAATTGTCTCTATGTCTTTGTTAATAATATTGCCCGCCGCATATCCAACCATATTGATTGGATCTTTAGCGGAAGAGAAGGGTGGTGCATAGGCTAGTTCCAGTTCCTGAAGATCAAAAACTGTCATTTTTGCTCGAATTGCGGTTGCCAAGACATCAATCCGTTTGTCAACACCTTCATAGCCTACTATTTGACCTCCTAATATTTGTCCTGATAAAAAGTCGAATAGTACCTTAATGGTCATATCTGTTGCTCCTGGATAATAACTCGCATGCGAACTGGAGACTATATGACAGACCTGATAATCCCACCCTAACCTCTGGAGATTTTTTTCATTCTTTCCGGTGACTGCGGCGGCCAATTTCATAATTTTTACTATAGCTGTCCCCTGCACACCAGAGTACTTTATCGAACGACCGGCGATATTGTTGGCTGCTATCCACCCCTGACGATTGGCAGGTCCAGCCATAGGCAGCAAAGTCTCACCTTCAGTAATATAATCCTTAACTTGAATAGCATCACCTGCTGCATAAATTGAGGGATCCGATGTTTGCAGATAATCATTAACTAGTATTCCTCCGGTTGCGCCTATAACCAAACCGGCCTCCTGAGCTAGGCTAACTTCAGGTTTTACCCCAATACCCAGTACTACCATTTCAGTCTCTATGGTGTGGCCTTTCTCCAGAACCACTAACTCAATCTGTCTTTCGCCTTCTAACCAAACAACTTTTTCTTCCAAGCAGAGATTAATGCCCTGCTTGATGAGATAATCATGGACTATAGCAGCCATTTCAGAATCCAGAGCCCCCATGACCTGTGCAGAGGCTTCCACCAGGGTTACTTCAACTCCCGCCTCATTTAACATATCGGCCATTTCCAGGCCAATAAATCCACCACCGATAACAACTGCTTTACCCGGTTTAACGATCTCAATATAGCTTTTGATAATATCGCTGTCGGGCAGACTTCTTACCGTAAATACGTTAGGCTTATATATTCCGGAAATATTGGGCACGATCGGTGATGCTCCGGGGCAAAGCACCAAATAATCGTAGGTCTCTATGTAAGTCTCTTCTCGGTTCATATCTCGTACTTCTACAAATTTCTCCGCGGGCGATATTTTCAAAACCTCACTATTAATACGTACATCAAGGTTAAAACGACTGCGCATTGATTTAGGGGTTTGCACCAGAAGTCGATTTCTTTTTTCTATTACCCCTCCTACATAGTAAGGAAGACCGCAATTAGCAAATGATATATACTCCCCGCGTTCTAAAATGATTATTTCTGCATTTTCATTAAGCCTACGCAAGCGGGCCGCAGCACTTGCTCCTGCCGCTACTCCTCCCACAATGATTATTTTCATAAGGTCTGTCCCCTTTCAATTTATCCCCAGTTGACTGCCTTAGTTCGAATCACTTCAACGATCACAACTTGTTTTTTTGGCTTCATTGGCTTATGTAGACTTTTTAAACTTTCCGTTTCAATCGTTATGGATTTCATACGTGGTGTTTTACTGCCTCCTTGACGTTTACAATCTACCCCCCACTTCACCTGGCAATACCCAGAATGACAGCAGGAGAGGCAGTATTGCGTCTGGGTTCTTATTCCACTCATTATTCAAAACTCTCCTCCCTTCTCATCCCTGTAGCAGGCTCTACAAGATCCGTGCCTACAGTACCTTAACTAATCCTTACGTATATAAAGCAACAGCATTTAGTAAATAAAAGACGGGGTGTTATAACACCCCGTCTCAGCAATATGTGATTATTTAATCTGGTACTAAATTGGAAGTATGCAGTTGGAATCCATTTTGTAAGCCGCCAGCCCTTATGCGGTGGGGAGATCCGCTTACCTTACGCCTAGCACCCTTACTTGAATTCAAATCCCAGAATGTTGTTTGGATCAACTCTTTTAATTGCAGCCAGTTCTTCCTCAGTAGGGGGTTCCATTACCGGCACTGAGGTTTGGTCTATAGTCCATCCCGTGTTTTCTTTAACTTCTTCCAAAGTTGTATAAGGGAATATACAGTCAACTTTAAGAAGTTTTTCACCGGCCGGCTTTCTGAAAATACATAGAGGGGTTATTACCGTAAAATCTTTGTCCACCGCCGGCATGGTAGTTGCAAAATCAACATGTTCAACAAACGTTTTCTTGTCATGCTGAGTTTTCCAGATAGTGGTTTTGGGGGTAACCGGAGTCAAGGTAGCACTCCCGGCACCGCCAGGCCCTCTGAGTTTGGGATGTTCATAATCCCCACCCAGATAAGACATCGCAATTCTGCCTTCTTGATCCATCTGTAAACAGGAGAGGAAAGCAATATCCCCTTTACCGGAGCAGAATAGGTCGAAAATCTCATCCAAGCCAAACGTAGCGACTGAACCTGTATAGGTGTTTTCCGTAAGGGTCGATGCAACATAAGGAGCTCTGGTCCAATCATGGTCTACACCATCGCTCAGGGTAACATAGGTAAAATCTTTGCCTAATGCCTTGGCAGCTTTCATCGCCACCATTGGGGTAGAAGAAGCGAGGCCATGAAATACTATCTGTCCGTCTTGAATTTCTCTAATGATTGCTGTAGCCATCATTTCCGCTTTACCATATTCCATTTTTATAGCCTCCCTTCCAGCATCATATCTGCATATTTTCCTAATTCATCGGCTTTAACGGCCTTCTGGTAGGCTTTGTGTTTATCCCATTCTACAGCCTGGTATTCGGGATAACATATTCCAGGTTTGGCACCGCCGGGCAGTTCTACGACTGCTTCGACCAGGAAGTGAGGAATCGAAGTAAGCTTCGGTTCTTCTTGCATTCTGTATGAGCCAACTATACGTTCAGTGGTGATAATAGTCTTTTTGGCAGCTCTGGCCATTAATGCGTCTTGATAGCTAGGTCCCAGTATCCGGCAGTTTCCATAAATATCGGCTTCTTGAACATGAATTATGGCATAATCAGGTACAAGGGCATTCACTACTACGGTTTCAGTTCCATCAAAGGGACTTTTCATAATCTGGAAGAACTCAGGACGAATAGCTATTAAATCGCTGCCCCACATTCCACCCACTGGCATAAAGGGGATTCCATAAGCTCCCGCACGGAGAGCATGAATCATAGCGGTTCAAGAGCCTTCAATCGCTTTTATTTTGCCCTCTCCTTCCATGCCTTTGCGCATTCCTGGAGATAGTCCGGCTTCATTTTCCAAGCCTGAAAAACCGAAGTAGGAAGTATCTGCTTGCATGTTTGCTAAAATAATGTCTGTAGCCAGACCTGGTGCTGCTCCACAAACCTTAAGATTTTTCACGGGCTTCTTGCTTAATGCCAGTGAAAATAGGGTTGGTGTACGATGCATAGCATTGCCGCCGATGGCTAATAACATATTGTCTTTGATCAAATCGGTGGCTTGAGAAAGAGACACTAATTTGTTCCTCATGTGGTCATCCTCCTTTTCTTTTTTACAACTCTGTTTTGCCCTTTTTAATTACTATAACTGTTTACATTGATCTTAGGCAGATTTTTCCTTCTGGGTGGCAAAGAATACTAAAGCTACAATTAGAGTTACCAAACACAGCATAAAAGCTGACCTAAATCCTGAAGTAGCAATAATCTTATTGGTAACTGGGGCTTTAGCAATAATGCCAGCCATTACCTGCTGGTATATAGCACCGCCGCCAAATACGAAAACGTTTAAGAAACCTACTGCTGTCCCGGCCATTCTCAAATCAATATTTTCTTTGAGGTTGGCGTACATGATGACGAAGAATCCGCCAAAGAATCCATATATAAAGAGCAGGATTCTAATGAAACCGAGCGACATAGAGTCAATCATAAACACCAGCGGAATCCAGGTCAGAATATTCATAAAGACACCAATCATTACTACTTTTTTCTTGGACTTTATCAACTTGTCAGCAACAACTCCGGCTATGGGACATCCAAATATCATCCCAATCGGAATCAGCATGAGAATATTACCGGCCTGAGCCTTGGTTAAATGATAAACATTCATAAGATAGGGTCCGGCCCATAGACCCTGAAATCCCATAATAGTACCATACAATACGAAGAACATTACAGCTATGGTCCAGAAGTTATATTTCTTAACCAGAATGCCCAGACTTTCGCCGATACCTAGAGGAGTTGTACTTGCCACGGTTATACCCTGAATATCATTTATGTTAGCCCCACCAACGTCTTCAGGTTTATTGCGAAGGAACATAAATAGTAAAACGGCTACAACCAGTGAAACAATACCTACTGAAGTCATGGAACTTCTCCAACCAATAGCGGCCATCAAGGCAACTAGTGGAGCAGCCGAAGCCAATGAACCAGCATTACCTACTGCCAAAAGAACTCCGGAATAAGTGGCAAATTCGTCCTTTTTAAACCAGTCGGCCAGGAAACGCATCGCCGGTACATATACAAATCCGACACCTAGTCCTACCAGAAATCTGGCTACCAGAGCTGTATTGAAAGTATTCGACATGCCGAACAAAATTGCCGCTAAACCAGCAATCAAAACGAACAGAGACATGGTATTTCTAATACCCCATTTATCTGCCAGGATTCCAGCCGGCAACTGACCGATAGCGTATGCATAGAAATACATTGAGCCAAAAAGTCCAATAGCCGTGGGCGCAATACCAAATGCCGCAGTTAAATCGGTAGCCATTACAGCGGTTGAGGTACGATGGAAATAGACCAAAAAATATGCAAGGGCGACTAATGCGTATATTACATATCGATAAGACAAAGTTTTCTGGATCATTGCTTGGGTCATTTCTTTGGCTTGTGCCATTGAGATATACCTCCTATATCATATTTATGATTCCATTTATTGGGTCAGGTAACCAGGAGAGGGTCTTGACCCCCTCACTGGTATTGGCAGCAATCCAAACTTCATCTCCTGCTTTGTTTATCCTTTGTATCAGTATTACGACAGGATTGATGTCCTTTACCCGCCCGGCTATTGATAAAGAAGACTATTTCTTACGTAATGATCCGGTCACATCTATTTCCCTCAGATTAGCCAATTCTAATTCTGTCGGTTCCGGTACTACTTTCACATTAGGAGATACTTTTAAATCCCAGCCAGTGTTTTCCTTAATTTCTTCGATGCTGGAGAATGCAAAATATGCATCCAGATAAAACTCCTTAGTTACCGGATCTGGCCTTAAAATACCCATGGTGGTAACGATCGATGAGGGACCTCCGCCTGGGAAATTGTATTTTTCGCGCTCATTACCTCCATTTAAATATCCTGGAGAAGAGATATAATCAACTTTTTCTGCAAATCTTTTCTTCTCATGGTTGGCCATAATAACATATTTCTTGGCTCCTACCGCAATTTCATTAGCTCCGCCGCTGCCATTCAGACGCACCTTAGGAAGAACATACTTTCCGGCCGACCAGGGGACATCCCCAACCCAGATTCCGGTTGTATTAACATTACCAAACTTATCTATCTGAGCTGCACCGATTACCGCATTATCAACCCTTCCGGAAGCAACCAAACATCCCAGAGCATCAATAGCATTGGTGAAACTGGTAGCATTAGCAGAAATACGGTTGTCCTCTATCCCCCAGGGAAGTCCTCCTACCGGAGTGGAACCAAACACTCCACCTTCTGTAAAAGCAATTAGATTGGGAGCATGATTTTTCTGAGCCCAGAAGCCTGCCAGCATGCTTAATCCTACTCCAAATATAGCTAGCTCACCGTCAGCAAATTCTCTGCCAGTTGCTATGGCCATCATTTCTTGTCTTGTGTAATCCATAATATTACCTCCCTTCCATCAATTGTTTGATTTCAGCATCAGATTTGATCCATTTCCGGTAGGGATCCATCAGATGAGTAGTTGGATTTGTACAGAGTTGGGCAACTTTGTCTCTGCCTATAACATCCAGATATTCTTCAACTGTGGTATAACTATCCACATATTTTTTACGGTATTCTTCGTAACCTTCGTCAGTCTTCAAAGCTGCGTTCATAGCAAACATTTCTTTTTCATCGGAGTCATAAACACCGGTGGAGCAAGCAGGCCAGGCTCCCATTGGCCAGTACACAACTGCATCAACAACCACATCAGGAATTCTGACCAGGTTGGGGTATTGACGCATACAATCGGTATCTACAATAAAGTCTGCCTGCAAAACTACTTTTTTCGCAGCACGGGACAGTTCATAACGGCTCCACTCGGTTCCTAACATGATGGCATTACCATAAATATCAGCCATGGTGACATGAATTGCAGCCAGATCCGGTTTCAGAACGGTAAAGACACCAACCTGTTTACCTGTAAAAGGATCAGTAATTTTAGGTATTTTAGTTGTGCATGGATACTCATCCGGTCTTTCCGCACAACACCATTCTTCATCGGAGCCAACATTGATGGTAGCCGGAACAAATGGCCAGTTTAGAGCGCCCCCCAGTAATCTCAGGGGAATTGAACCATTGGAATAGTCTTCCAGAATAGTTTTGCCAGTTTCGACCGCTCTTTTTAGTCCATTAGCAAAACCGTAAACTTCCAAACCCGCAAATCCTACCTCAATTTTTCTGATTGCGCCTGCAGCGGCCAAAAGATTACTCTGCTGAGTATTACAGTTAGAAATAAGGTCCAGATTTTTTCTGCCTTGCTTGAGCATCTCTCTTCCGAAAGCAATTGAATCCGTCCCCACGGGCAGAGCTCCGCCGTGCGCATATTGCATGCCGTCCCAAGTGTATTTTGCAACTGCTTCTTGCATTGATATCAGCTTGTTACGCAATTGAGTTCCCTCCTTATTTTGTTTTTTTTGTATATCCGTTTGAATTTCTCTTGTCTATTTTCTCTCTTGCCATTAGAATTAAAATGTTGTATTTTCTTTTGGACTGTTTGTTTGCTGCAGACAGTCTTTTTTTCACCTCCTTGCAAATTTTCCTACAACCCGGGTGCCAGTTTTATTACATACAACTAGTCTGTTGATTGGTACGAATGGGTTGTAGGATGCTCGGCAAACGCCGTTTGCCTTCTGTATAACAACCAGTCCATCGTAGCGGACTGTTCATACCGTATTTAGCCTAGTTGACCGGACAATAATTTAGCAGGACTGGTGAGTAGTCGGTTTAGTCCCATCTGCTTAGCCGAAAATCCCAAACCTAGTCCTAATAACTGGGTAAAATAAATGATGGGCAGATCATAAGCTATACCTCTATCAGCCTCAATAGCCCTCTGCCTGGTATCTAAATTAGCCTGGCACATGGGGCAGGCCACAACAATAGCATGCGCTCCTCTCTGACGGGCCGCCTCCAATACCTGACCACCCAGGTCTACCACAATATCGGTGGCTGATGCGGCAAAACCGCCTCCACAGCATTCCGCCTTATGGGACCAATTAACTGTTTCTGCCCCCAGGGCTTGCAATAGATAATCCAAAGATACCGGTTGCTCAGGGTCATCAAATTGAGCTATAGCTTTAGGCCTGGTAATCAGGCAGCCATAATAAGCAGCCAATTTCATGCCCTGCAGCGGTTTAACCACCATTTTTTGAATCTGTTCCAATCCAATCTGTTCTATCATTAGTTGGAGAAGATGGGATACCTGTACCTGTTTAGCACCCGCCAGGGAAATACCAGTCATATGTTCCATTTCGTCTTGCATGGACGTTTTCTTCAATTCCAGGGCCGCAGTCTTGAGGCGGCTAAAACAACCGGCACAGGGTGTAGTTACTTGATTAAGCTTCATATCATCGACCTGAGCTAGATTGCGACCACTTAAACCAATAGACAAATGGTGATCCAGACTGTGAGCGGCAGTAGCTCCACAGCAATTCCAATCTGTAATCTCATGCAGGTGTATCCCTAAACGTTCACAAACTAGTCGTGTAGAAATATCATATTCATGAGCCATGGCATGTAGAGAACATCCTGGGTAATAGCCGATATCCATCTAATTATCCCTCCTTGTGTACTGGAGTCCGGGTAAACAGCCGGCGCACCTGATTTATGTCTTTTACCCGGGGTGAAAATGGATTTAACTTGCCTTTAAAAAACATCCGGCGGCCTAAATCAGCGTCTTTCATATACTGTTTGGTGCTCAGATTATATTTAATCAAAAGTGGTGTTTCGGCCACTTTACCTGTTTTCTTGATCGAGTCTAACATCAGTTCATGGAATAATTGCACGTTTGAACGCCGAGCTTTTACCCCCTGGTGATATGCTTTTTCCCTCATGTAATCCATAATACGGGGTATATTTATTTGGGAGGGGCAGCGATCCACACATAGTTGACAGGAAACGCAGGTCCATAATGCATCCATATTCATTAAGGTTTCCTCGGCCCCCATTTTAACCAGCTGCACAATTTTCCGGGGAGTGTAATCAAAAATATGGGCATTAGAACATCCACCGGTACACTTGCCACATTCCAGGCATAACTCAACATCGGTGTCACAAGCTTCCTTTATTTCCTGCTGCAGGGAGCTATTCATTTCATTTAGGCGCATTGGTTTATAGAAGTCGACTGGCATTTAATCTCCTCCCTGTTCAACCCGGTTAAATAATCCTATAACCTCTGCGGCAGCGGCGGCGCCTTGATATTGGGCACCCTGGGTCTCAACCGCGAAACCGCAGGCTCCGGCAAAAAAGACTCTATCACCTGCTTTAACCGGATTAAATATTTCATGTTCCAGGAAACCATACTCATCAGTAACAGCCCCAAACATTAAGGCCAATTCCTTGGTGCCCGCGCTGGGAATAATAGCGGCCGCCAGTACGATCATATCTACCTCTACCTCAATAGGTACTCCCATTAATGTATCTTCTGCCCTTACGATCAATTTGCCATTCTCAGGCAAAACCTTGGAGGGACGCCCTCTGACATAGCGAACATGTTTAGTCTCAATAACTGAGCGGGTGAATTCCTCATAGTCTTTACCGGCAGCCCGGTAATCCATATAGAAGACATAAGCCTTGGCTTCCGGAAACATATCTTTTACAATTCCAGCCTGTTTAGCAGTGTACATGCAGCATATTTTTGAGCAATATGGTTTTCCCTTGGAACGATCGCGTGAACCTACGCATTTGAAAAATGCTACTGACTGAGGCGGTAGCTGCTGACTATGGCCAGAACCCCATTCTTTCAGTTTAGCTTCAAATTCTAGGGAGTTCACTACATTGGGATAGATTCCATAGCCATATTCTCCATATACTGAGGCGTCAAAGAGTTCAAAACCGGTGGCCAGTACAGCCGCATCAACTTTGATCTGCCTTTTATCGCCCTGATTGGTGCCCTGCAGGTCAACACAATAGACGTTAGCTTCGCGACGGGCAGCTGCAACCAACATGCCGGTCAGCACCATTATTTGCGGACATTGCTTTATTTGCTCGAGCTTATTATTTAGTAAAGCCTGAGGGTCTTCCCACCGGGGAAAGCTGCTGTATAATTGTCCCAGTACTCCGCCTAAAACCGGCTGTTTTTCAACTAAAACTACTTTGTAACCAGCCTGACCTATTTTCAAGGCAGCCTCCATCCCGGCTAGACCTCCTCCAACTACCAGCGCGGTTTCAACTTTATCGTTCATAAACTTGACTCTCCCCTCTCTAATCCCAATCTGTTTATTATTCCATCCAGAGGAACAGTATTTGCTTCAAATCCTAACTTTCTCACTGGTACTCCCAGGGCTATACTTATTAACTGAGAAAGATCTATGACCGGAATATTGAATTCTTCCGCATAGCGTTTGGCAAGGTTCGGTTGCTCACGATCCAATCCCACATTGCAACCCGGACAGGTTGTGGTCATCAACTCCACGCCTGCCTCCTTGGCACTTTTGAATTTCTTATACAGATGGGGCTGGACGGTTGCTTCTTTATGAGTGATACCTCGTCCCACCGAATACCCACAGCAAAGTTGTCTTTCTTTGTAGAAAACTGGAGTTCCACCTATTGCTTCAATAATGTCTTCATGAAATGTTGGATATCCGCCATCGTCTAAAATATGATATTGCTGGGCTAAATAATGACATCCATAATGAACCCCCACTTTAAGACCCTGAAGAGGCTTCACCACTTTAGCTGCAATCTCGTCCTTGAGCCGATACCAGAGTTCTTGAACATGATGGATTTCAGTTTTACCCTCGTACTTATATCCCTGCTTAGCAATTACGTCATTAGCCATCTGCATATAGGCGGGATTATGCTTCATGATATGGGTTAATTCTCGGTTATACCCATAACAACCATTGCAAAATACATAGGTATCCAGATTTTGTTTTTCTACTATAGCCAGGTTGCGCGCGGTTACTGCCAGCGACACTTCTGGCTTGTAAGCTGAACAAGTTAGAAGATATCCCGAACAGCAGGTTTGATCTGGATCCATGACTATATTGACTCCTAATTTATTCATTACTTCTTTGATGGCATTTTCAGTACCCGGATATTCCATACTGCCAGTGCAGCTGCGGAACAAGAAAATTGACTCCGGTACCTCAGGGATCAGTTCTTCAGGTGCTACCACTCGTTGTTCATTCACTGATAATCCTCCCCTCGGTATATTTAAAAGTAACCGGCTTTTCTGATTCATCGCTGGTATTATTCAGGTATTCAGTAGCTCCGGTAAGGTCAAAGAGCTCTTTATACTCAGCTTTAGCACGGTCAGATATCTCTGGCCAGGGGCTGACCCCTAGATTGCTGCGATATCTTTTGATCTTCTCTCGCCCTTTCTCGGAAGGGGCAAAAGTTAGGCCATCCTCACGTGCTCTTAGAGCAAAACGTTTGAATGGCATAATATATTTTAGTCCATAATTGTTTTCTACCGCTCGGTAGCGCAGCTGCATCATCAACAGTGGGAATTGAATGTCATTTGGGCAAACCGTAGCACAGCCTGCACACCAGAAACAGCGCCATATTTCCTCACTATCAAGCCATCTATCGCCATCCCCGCTCAAAACATCACTGATGATCTGGCGCGGATTATATGATGGATTTAAACTGGCGACCGGACAATTTCCCACGCATTTGCCACAGGCCAGACAAGTCTCCAAGTTCTCTACTAAGTTATAGGTATCAACCTGTTTATATAGTCCCTCTATTTTGTCTTTATATTTTTCTCTGGGCATTTATTGAACATCCCCCTCAAAACGAGTTTTGGCCAACCAGTAATTATTATACTCCGTTCACAGATTTTTACCGGCCATGTACTGATCTGAACTATTTATATGCAAGCTGCGTGCCAACTATCTGAAGTTTTTGTTATCCCGACTCTATCGGCTTTTGATTAGGTGTTATGTATTTCTTCATAAAAAAGCGTCAGTTTATTAAGAACATTGTTCAATAAACTGACGCTTTGTATAACATTGACTGATAACTGGTTTTGTTCTTTAGTCTAGACTGATATGGTTATCTTCAATACCAAGAGCTTTTATTTTATAATACAGAGTACTGCGGGGAATACCCAGCATCTTGGCGGCACTGCTTTTATTATGATAGCAGTCACGTAATGCGTTGACAATGACCTCTCGTTCTCGCTGTTCGACTATTTGGTCTAGATTTTCGCAGCCTATTTCTGAAATGTTTTGGTGATATAATTGGGCAGATGTTTCTTTGTGGCCAGTTAACAGATCCAGAACCCCAACGTCGGCAAGCGACTGAGTGGTAATAAGGTCGCCCTCCATCAATATAACTATGTTTTCCAACATATTTTGCAGTTGACGTACATTACCAGGCCAATCATATTTTATTAACAAATCCATAACATGATTATCGACACCTTTGATATCGCAATCATACACACGGTTTAGTTTCCCTAAGAATTTGTCTATTAAACCCGGTAAATCACACCTGCGCATTTTGAGCGCCGGAATCTCTAGGATTACTACATTTAAACGATAATACAAATCTTCTCTAAACTTTCCTTCAGCCACCAGTTTGGAAATATCTCGATTGGTAGCAGCAATGAGACGAACATCTACTTCTATGGGGCTGGTTCCTCCCACCCGATAAAATCTGCGTTCCTGTATAACCCTCAATAATTTGGCTTGCATATCCATCGGCAGTTCGCCCACCTCGTCCAGGAAAATGGTACCGCCATTGGCCATTTCAAATTTTCCTGGTTTCCCGGATCGGTTACCTCCTGTAAAAGAACCAGCCTCATAGCCGAACATCTCGCTTTCAAAAAGGGTCTCCGGAATAGCACTGCAGTTAACTTCGATCAACCGCTTGTTGGCACGCTTGCTATTACTGCAAATGATATTAGCTAATAATTCTTTGCCGGTACCGCTCTCCCCCTGAATCATAACGGTTGCATCAGTTTTTCCAACCCGCCTGGCCTGGTCCAGCACCCTAAGCGTCTTCGGATCAACTGTATAGAAAAGGAAATCCTCAGGCTTTTCTTTGCTGCTCATCAGCTTCTCAAGATTCTTCACTCGGTTATTGGCCTCATCCAATTTATCAATCAATATTTTCATATGGCTGACATCTACAGTGGTACAAACAGCTCCAATAGTAAAGCCGCTATGCGTTACTACGGGAACTGCATGACGGACTACATGAACCCCTTCTCTTAACTCCCCCATAACGTTACGATAAGGTTTAGAGGTTTTGATAGCCTGTAATGGCAAATCTCCCGGTAGAAAATCATTCAAGTTCTTACCTACAATATCGGTACCCTTGATGCCAAAAAGTCTTTCCGCACCATGATTCCAGAAGCTGACCAAACCATCACAATCAACCACTTGAATCGCTTCAGCTATATTTTCCATCACAGCGCACAATTGTTCGCCTTGTCTTTCTAGCTTGGTTGAGAAACCGTTACATACATCTTTGGCAGTAAGGATCCCCACCATCCTGCCTTCTTCACCAATTACCGGCAGGCGCCCTATACGGTGTTTACGCATTACATCGCGCGCTTTGGCTAAATCCTGATCGGGATAGGTAGTTATAAGGTCTATTCTACAAATTTCTTTAACGGATAGATGTTTAGAAAAACCATTGGCCAAACAACCAACCAGATGTTCTTTAGTTACCAGGCCCAACATTTTATTAGATTCATCAGTTACCAGGACTTCTTCCCAACTGTTCTGCAGCATCAGATCAATAACTTCTTCCAGGGGCATTGACTGTTCAACTTGCCCATAATCTTTAGTCATCGCTTCCGCCACTTTGGGATCACTTATCCACATATCATTCACTAGTTCTTAACACCTCACTTAGCGAGAACTATATCAGCAAGAACGTTGGAACAGTTCTTTAAGTACAAATTAGATTTATCAGAAGTTTATAAAGTATGTACCTAGTTTCACATACCTTTAGTTAACTAACCCCGTTTTCTTATTCGACAATATCCTACTTTTATATTAAGGCAATATCGGGCAGCTTGTCAAAAGGTTAAATCGGAGTTTGCATAAACTTACTATTGGGGGTAGTTCTTCTATTTGTCAGTTATTGTCCCTACATTTTCCGAATATACTACTCTTCCTGGAGAAGCCATAGCCAAATTCTTCTCGGCTAAAACATCCATAATTTGATAATTAATATCCTCTTTTATAGCCAAATGTTCTTCCCAGTTAGTTGTATTAGTAAAAAAGTACACCAAAATATCGAGACTGTTTACATTAATATTCTCAAGATAAACCAAAATAGTTTGAGGGTGGATAGCCGGGTTATTCTTAAGAATGTCTCGTATTTCTTGAATACATTGCTCAATTCTGCCTCTGGGACCAGCATAATCAATACTCAGAGTAAACCTTATCTGCCGTTTTCCCATGCGGGATAGGTTTGTAATAGGATTATTAGCAAGGTTGGAGTTAGGAACAGTTACCAAGGCCTGGGTAACTGTTCTAAAACGGGTGCTGCGAAAAGAGATTTCTTCCACCGTTCCCTCAACGTCTCGGGTCTGTACCCAATCTCCGATGGAAAAAGGTTTTTCCATAATAATTACTATGCCCCCAAATATATTGGCCAGGGCATCTTTAGCAGCGAGAGCAAAGGCTAGTCCCCCTAGACCCAACCCGGCAATAAAGCCATTGACATCGTAATCCCATTCGTGAGCAATCAAGACGATGGCTAATGCCAGGATTATGAATTTGACGACATTCAAGAAAAAGACAACTAAAATGCTATCCAACTGGAGCTTTTCTTTGAATTTCTCTGATAGAACAGAATCTGTTCCAGCAATATCACTGGCTCCCCAGGCTAGAATCACAATCAGCAAGGAGCGAAAAAAGCTCGATACAATCGAATCCAGATTATTGGAGAGAGGTAAATACATTAATGCTGTATATATTCCCAGAATCAGTATCAGAAGACGGATAGGTCTAACAAAGGCCAGGATTAGCTTATCATCGATCTTTGTAGTGGTCTTGGACGTATATCGCAAAAGGATGGGCAATATATATCGGTAGATAAAGCTTTCTAACAACCAGAATCCTAAAAATATTAGCAAAGGAATGCCGACATACTGAAACAGTGGATTACTAATGACATCGATATAGTCGAGTTCTTGCAGCCAGCGACCAATCATAATGTTCCCCCCTGATGTAACAATGGACATATCACCACTTGATCAAAAAGAGGGTTTTCACCCTCTTTTAATCTCTATTTTTCTTTTTCTTCTTTTTCCTGTTTGGCTTTGGCTATAATCTTCTCTGCGTCCTGAGCAGGGACCTCTTCATAATGGTCCATTTCCATGCGGAATTTCCCTCGACCTTGGGTAATGGATTTAAGATCTATAGTGTACCGACTCATTTCAGCCAAGGGTACCTGAGCCTTAACTATCTGTTTCTTGCCGGATGGTTCCATACCCATTACTCTGCCCCGTTTACTGTTGAGGTCTCCGATTATATCTCCCATGTAGGTGTCGGGAATTTCAACCTCCACATTAACAATAGGTTCCAGGAGCACAGGTTTGGCGGTCTCAATCCCCTTTTTGAAGGCGAGTTTGGCAGCCATTTTGAAAGCCATTTCCGAGGAGTCTACAGAATGATAAGAACCATCATACAAAGTTGCTTTGATTCTGGTCACTGGATAGCCGGCTAAAACGCCTTCATCTAGAGCCTCTAAAAGTCCTTTTTCGACTGCCGGGAAGTAGTTGCGCGGAACAGATCCACCAAATACGTTTTCTTCAAATTTAAATTCTTCCTCATCATTCGGTTCAAACTTGATCCAGACATGCCCATATTGGCCGTGCCCGCCGCTTTGCTTTTTGTGTTTGCCTTCGACCTGAACCATGGTCTTAATGGTTTCCCGATAGGGAATGCGCATGTCTTTACTGATAACGTCCACTCCAAATTTGCGGGACAGCTTGTCCGTAATGATATCCATATGGGTATCACCCATGGTTCTCATTACAGTCTGATGGGTTTCTCTATTTTTTTCCACAGTTATGGTAGGATCTTCTTCCATTAACCTCTGCAGAGCTCCGCTGAGTTTGTCTTCGTCACCTTTGCTCTTGGGTTCAATCGCCATACTTAAAGTAGGTTTGGGGAATTCAATGGGGTCAATCAGCACCGGATTGGATTTCACGGTGAGAGTATCTGATGTATTAGTTACGGCCAGTTTAGCCACTGCTGCAATGTCACCAGCATTTAATTCCGGTACAGAGGCCTGTTCCTTACCAGTCATAACCAATAGCTGAGTAATCTTTTCGTCTTTTTCTTTGCTGGCATTGTAAATGACACTATCTGCCTTAAGTTTGCCAGTAAATATGCGGAACATAGTCAAACGTCCAATATATGGATCAGCAATAGTTTTAAATACCTGCGCACTGAAAGGCAGTTTTTCGATGTCTTTTCCCTTAACCAGGAGATTGTGCTCTGGGGTAGGTGAACAATCAACTATAAAGTCCATTAGAGGCTGCACTGCCATGTTTTTCAGGGTTGATCCGCAAAATACAAACACCGTTGATCCTGAAGTAGCTGCTTCTTTGATTCCCAGCTGCACTTCACTATCACTTAATTCTTCCCCTTCTAAATAACGAGAAAGCAGATCATCATTTGCCTCTGCGGCCGCCTCAATTAATTCCATTTTGTACATCTCTACATCATCCATCATATCAGCTGGTATATCGGCTTCAGTCATTTTGCCAGTTCCGGCTTCAAACAGATAAGCCTTCATCTTGAGCAGGTCTACTACTCCTTTAAAACTGTCCTGGGAACCGATTGGCAGCTGCAAGGGTACAACGTTATCCGCAAAAGTAGATTTTATTTGAGCCAATACTTTATAGAAATCAGCATTTTCACGATCCATTTTATTTATGAAGGCAATCTTCGGAATGTCAGGATTCTCTTCCCAGATTATCTGGGTCTGAACTTCAACTCCAGCTGTAGCGGAGAATGTCAACACCATGCTGTCCACGACCTGAAGAGCACCGACCACTTCAAAATAGAAGTCAGCATATCCGGGAGTATCAAGTAAGTTAATCTTGCAGTTTTTATGTTCACATGGAACCAGTGCCGTACTGATGGTTATTTTCTTCTTAATTTCTTCGGGGAGGAAGTCGGCTACCGTATTACCGTCATCCACCTTTCCCAGCCTCTTGATCACCCCGGTATTATATATCATAGCTTCCGCCAGTGATGTCTTTCCGGTGCCTCCATGACCCACGAGGGCAATATTGCGAATTCCGTTAGTAGGGTAAACCTTCATCCTTTAACCTCCTCAATATTTTGTTGCGACTGTAAAAATGGTACTATACTTTGATGGAAGTAGCAAAAGAATTCTGACTCAACTGCCATTGTTCTTGAAACCATACAGTTTCCAGAACAATACAACTGCCACCACCAGAAACAGTATCAATTGATAATAGAGTATCCCCTTATAAGCATCAACCAGGATGGTATAAGCAATGCCCAAACTCACGGGAAAGAATACCGATTGAGCTAACGGTTTAGGCGGATAATTGGGATCCAGCCGCCTCTTTTGAATGTAGGACCAATTGAACACCATTAGAAAAATCAGGGTGTTGACTGCCATACTGACTATAGTAATTATCAATCACCCCGCAGCAGAGTATTCAGATAATTGTTTGATATTTTCCGATACCTTTCCATTAGTTTGTAATCAGTCAAATCCAGATGAATAGGAGTAATACTTATATAACCATTATCAACTGCATAAACATCGCTGTCCTCGTGCTGTTCTTCTCTAAGAACTCCACCGCCCAGCCAGTAGTAAGTATTTCCCCTTGGATCCAACCGTTCTTCAAAGAGATTATCATAATTCCTCAAACCCAGTTTGGTGATACGTACTCCTTTTACTTCATCGGGTCTCAAAAGGGGGATATTAATATTTAACAAGGTTGTTTTCTCAATACCCTCCGGCATTACCGCGGTTATAACCCGCCGGGTAAATTGAGCCGCAAAGTCGAAATCCACGTCTTTACGAAAAGAATTTAGAGAAACCGAAATAGCTGGGGAGCCCATAATTACACCTTCTGCAGCAGCAGAGACGGTCCCTGAATAAAGCACATCACTGCCCAGGTTGGAGCCGTGATTCACGCCTGACACTACCAGGTCTATTTTTTCCTTAATCAACCTGCCTATTGCCAGTTTGACACAATCAACGGGGGTTCCGCCCACTAGCCACCCTTGCTTGATGCCGGGTATTTTGGTCTCGACAACTTTAATGGGATCAAACACCGTAATTGAATGACCGGTTCCGCTCCTTTCACTATCAGGGGCGGCGACGTAAATCTCAGCAATGGTATTTAACTCATTAATTAAAGCATGAATACCTTTGGCATTGATTCCATCGTCATTAGTAAGCAGAATTCTCATTCAAAGGAAACCTCCCGCGGTAAAAGCTTAAAGTTCTTAAGTGGCCAATATACAGCTATAGCTTTCCCCATCAGCCTATCCTCGGTTAACCAAGCATTCCACTCGTGGCTGTCATAGCTGTTATTACGATTGTCACCCAAGACCAGAAGACTACCTGCCGGTACTACAACCGGTCCAAACGTATAATCCAGAGGTTCAGCTACATATGGCTCCACCAAAGCACGACCATTAATATACACTTTTTGATTTTTCATCTCTACAGTCTCTCCCGGCAATCCTATTACCCTTTTGAGATAGGGAGTAGTGGTCTTTATGGTTGGCGGCGGTTGGAACATGACCACGTCTCCGCGCTGCGGTTCTTTAAAGCGATATATAAATCGATTCACCCAGATCCTGTCATTCAGCTGTACTGTTTGCAGCATTGAACCGGTAGGTATTTCCCTTCCCTCAATAACATAATTCCTTAAGATCATTGCTAAAACAAATGCAATTATAATTACACTAATAGTCTCTTTAAGAAAGTCTTTTACCTCTTTACTCATAGGCCACCTCTAATTTCTTTGTCAAAATTCATAGACGTTAATCGTCATTTGATTCTTTTCCTTGTCTTTGCTAATACCAAACATTATCTTTTTCTCTTTGAGGTTCTTATTTAAAAAATCCACTACCCTTATCAGTTCATCATTAGCTGAAAAATTTTTATGGGCAATGAGTTCCAGTTTTCCATGATCTTTTTCCAACAAGACCTTTCCCCTTTCCACATCTATATATTCTAAATTAAGCCTCATTTATTTACAAGGTATCATAATTTAGGGAGCTAACTATATCAAACCGATATACTTATGTATCTGCGGTATTATCCGAACGTCTCGAAGATCTTGGAGACACATTTTCTGTAGATTTAATATAGTATCCATATCTGGTGGATAAATGCCAGCGATGGGAGTAACCGGCTGCAGTATTAGTGGGATATTAGAATTAACGGCTGCAATAATTTTGACAGCTTCCTGGATTTCCCATTCTTTGACCTTTGTGTCTACTACAATTTTAATATATATTGGTTTATTAAATGCCCTTTCGAGAAACTGGCTGTGCTTTGACCAGTTGTCCTCCCCAGTGGCTGAGGGAAGCTTAAAGTCCATACTTATCATGTCTAAACATGATAAGCATAAGTCCAGTTGATCGTAGAGAATGCCATTGGTCTCCAACAAAAATGAGTAACCCTGCGGTTTTAATCTTTTCCCTAGTTCGCTTATGAAATCAGCCCATAATAACGGTTCTCCGCCGGTCAGACTAATCCAACGTGAATTGTAGTTACTCAGCAATTTTATTATTTGATCCATACTTAATGGGTTGGGCCAATATTGCCATATGTCTCCCCTGCCCGCAGTAAGGCTAACCCGACAGTTAGGCTCAGGTCCAATGCTATTGAGGGTATCGCAATATGAACAACGCAGATTACAGCCGGAAAAGCGCAGAAATACCTGTCTGCTGCCAACCAGCAGACCTTCCCCCTGTACACTTTCCATAATTTCAGTCAATCTAGCTTTCAACTACGATCCCCCGAACCTTGCAGCGGGCTTCATATATACGCTCCAGTTCCCTTTTATAGCGAAGCATAACATTCTCAGCGAAAGCTGATATATCCTTAATTCCGAGCTGTTGAAGCCCTGCCGTTTTTAACGGTGTACCCTCTGTTTCGATATTGAGCCCAACATGAATAAGGGTTGAGATAGCGGAACTAGTAGCGATGGAGACCGATAGCTTTCCGCGATCAATATACAAATCATCTCCTACCCGCTGGATTACAATTTCATAGGTCTCCAACTCTTCTTTGATGGAAACCATCAAAAGTAATTGTTTATATACAGCCAGTTCCAGGTTGGTATCAAAATGTTCCACAATGAAATTGAGCATGCGAGGTGAATATATAAATTCCTTTTCTCTTACATCAGTTAGATCTACCATTTTATCGAGCCCGACATTCACTTCACCGACAAAGGCTACTACTGCATCGCCTAATATACCGTAATTACGATATATCCAATGCGGCTGCAGCTGAGTTCCATCATAATCAACCTGATCCTCTATCAACATTGTTTTAATCATTCTCTATCCCCGCTTTCTCATATGCTTCATTATTTCTAAGACAGGAAGGACATTGGCCACAGGGTTTATCCCCGGGACGATAACAGCTCCATAATAGGTTAAAATCGATTGCAAGGGCTCGGGCCGCCTTGATAATTTCGATCTTATCCATATTCTGCACAAAAGATTTAAGCTTCACTTGATTTAATGTAGAGTAAGTTAATCCTTGATTTATCGCTTCAACATATTCAGCCGAATTGTCTGGGAAATCAATCCCCTCTTCCCGGTTGAAACCGCATATAACCAAGTCAGCATTCAAGTTTTCAGCATAACAAGCAGCCAGATTAATGAATAAGCCATTGCGATTAGGGACCCAGGGCGAGCTGTCCTCTATACCGCTATCTTCTATAATGCCGGATTTCATGTCCGACATGAATGGAAGATGAATTACCTTATGCTCAATACCATAAAGAGAGCAAAAGGCAGCTGATGCTGATATTTCATTGCTGCGTGCCTTCTGACCATAATCTATAGTCAGAGCTAAGACTATTTCGACTTGCTGTTTGGCTAGGACCATAGATACCACTGAGTCAAGTCCACCCGAAAGTAATACTACTGCTTTCAATTGTCAATCCTCCCAATAAGTTGCACAACTGCTGTTAGATTCCCATACCTTCACTGCCTTAAAGTTGTAATCCGGGTAACTAGTCTTCAACTCTATGTAGATTACTTGAGCTATATTTTCAGCAGTGGGACTAAGATGGTCAAATGGTGGGATCTCATTAATGAAACTGTGGTCATAGCGATCCAGTATAGTAAGCAAGGCCGCTTTAAGATCTCTGAAATCCATTACCATACCGCTGGCATTCAGACAATCGCTGCCAACGCTTACTCTTACCTTCCAAGTGTGACCATGAATATTGCTGCACTGCCCTTGATAATCAGGCAATTGGTGAGCTGCAGCAAACTCTTGGGTAACTGAAACTTCAAACATTTATGTTCCTCCATTTATTATCTTGCACAAATAAAACCAGTTGGATTAATAAGCTCAGGATCTGCTCAACCTGAATAGTATTATTATTGTGGTACGAGAAAAATCTTAATATTCAATCCCCCGCCGGGCTCTAATCCCATTCGCCAAGGGGTGTTTAATTTCCTTCATCTCAGTAACAAGATCAGCTTCCCGGACTATTTCAGCTGGAACGTTGCGTCCGGTTAATATCAATTCTATATGCCTATGCTGTGCTTCCTGCATTAATGATAAAACGGATTCCACTGATATAATTCCATATGCAATCACGGCCATTATTTCATCGAGTATTAACACATCACACTGATGCTGGTCAATTAGCTCTTGCACCTTAATCCAGGCAGCCTGATAATCTTGCCCCATGGCTGTTTTTTGGTGTTCCGATAACTCCCAATAGAATCCCCGTGGTTCTTGGTTGGCAATAATATACCGGCACTCAGGATACAGATGGTCCAGGATTTGAAATTCAGATGAACCCGGATTCTTTAAGAAGTTCACCATAATTACTTGCAAGCCTGCTCCCAGACATCGGATTGCCTGTCCAATGGCCGCCGTAGTCTTGCCTTTGCCCTGGCCAGTGTAAACGTGAATTCTGCCCAATTCCTGCCTTACCAATAGTTTCGCCCTTTCTTCAGCCATTTTATCCCATCTTATCATCAATTATCATACTTATCTATATAGTTAAACACGTAAATATGTAAAATAAAAAAGGCCGGTTTAAACCGGCACTTTTAGAATCTATCATTAAGAACTGATTCTGAGCCTATTTACTTTGCCAGTTCCTCCGCTAGCGCCCTGCTTTTTTCTGATAAAATCATCGCTATGTCTGCCGCATCTTTATGTTTACCCAAAATCAGTGTTGAAGCTAAATCCGCAAATACGCGTCTTAAGTCCATAAATAATTTTGTAACCATATTCTCATACCTCCCATTAGAAGAATAGGTTTTTTTGCATTCGAACTGTCATAGTCCAAATGCAATTTGTTGTAACCTAATTTAATTATAAAATTAATAGTTGTAAATGGTCAATGCAATTTAATACTATATATGACATATTTCAATAGATCGGTGAACGTTTGATCTAGTCACAATGTTGGCAATTAATAACAATCAATACCTTACGGTAGTTTGGAAATTATCTTTTCTACAATAGTATTTATCTCGGCAGAAACATAAGAAGTAATTTTACCCTGATCAACCAGGGCAGTTAAATTCAAATCCCAAGGTAAGCCTCCCAAGAAATCTATCTTGGAGTCTCTGGCTACTTGATCCCCCTGGCTCTTGCCAAATATCTCCAGCTTATCACTGCAGTTGGGGCAGATTGCATAACTCATATTTTCGACCAATCCTAAAATGTTAATATTCATTTTCTGAGCCATTTTTATAGTCTTTTTTACCACCATATTAGCAAGATCCTGAGGTGATGACACAATTACAATACCATTTACTGGTAATGACTGCATTACCGTTAATGGTACATCACCAGTCCCGGGCGGTAAGTCAACAATCATATAATCCAGGTCGCCCCAGTCCACCTCTCCCCAGAACTGATTGACCGCCCCGGCTAACATGGGACCTCTCCACACAACCGGATCATCTTCATTAGGCAGGAAGAAATTGATTGATATTAATTTGATACCCAGATCAGCTATCGGTGGAATTATTCCAAAATCGGTAGCCTTGATATTCACAGGTCCCTTGATACCAAAAGCCTTGGGTTGACTGGGTCCGGTTATATCGGCATCCATTACCCCAACCTTCTTGCCCATTTTCGCCAAACTGGCGGCAATAAGGGCGGTAACTGAAGACTTGCCAACTCCACCTTTACCACTCATCACTACAATAATATTCCGAATATTATTAAGCGAACCTACAAGAGTATTTTTAGTTTCCACTCCACATCCGGTAGGATCTACGCTGCAGTTGCTGCTGGAGGGACAGGTATTACATTTCTCTGACATCTTATTTCTCCTTTCAATCTGGGACACTGTTAATATATTTGAACATGTCCGCAATGGTCGATTATCCATAGATTTAGTTTTCGCCAATCTCAATCCTACAAGTAATACTACAACCTCCGCACTTACCGAATTTGATTCTGGCAAATAACCAACTGAATCGGTCCCTGTGTAGTACCAACGACTTGACCGTTATATCTGTATGGTCATTATTGAATATTGTAAAGGTCTGCAATGTAGAATGCAATTTTATTAAGGCAAATCCCGCCCTCGAATATCCAAAATAAGTTGTCGCATGTTTCTCTTAAACCGGCTGTTATCTAAAGAAAGTCTTTTCCGAGGCCCGTTAATACGTTCCCCCGCTCGTCTAGCTTTTTGGTTAATATATCTTTGCATAAGAAGACCTTCAATATTTTCTTCAGTAAATTGTTTGCCCAGCGGATCAATAGCATAGCTGCCTTTGGCCAGAGCCATAGAGGCTAATCCATAATCCTGTGTAATCACAATATCTCCAGGTTTGCTTAAATTAATTATGGCAATATCTGCTGATTGATCAAAACCATCTACGACTATTACCTGGGCATAATTACTCCTAATAAGGTGGTTAATGTTCGATACCATAATTAATTCAATTGAATATTCGAGGGCAAGTTCCTCAGTAATATCCTTAACCGGGCATGCATCCGCATCTATTATTATTTTCAATTGCGCCCCCATGATAATTATTTTCGTCAACATGCAAAATTACGTCAGATAACAACTTTAAGGTAAATTATAATTCATGGTATCATTATTAAGTAGTCTGTAGTGCAAGATTGTTCAATTTTATCCGTATATATGTATGGAAGCGAACGGAGGAACCAAGCTTTGCAAACCGACGAAATGCTAACCGCTCAAACTCTCCGAGGTGAAGTTTCAGCCTTTGAAGAATTGATAAACCGTTATAAAAATTCGGTTTTTGCTATTATATATCGTATGACAGGACAATACCAGGAAGCAGAGGACATAAGTCAAGAGGTCTTTATAACTGTATATCAAAAATTATATCAGTTCGATAACACCAAAAAGTTTGCCCCCTGGATACATAGAATTGCTATAAATACATGTATCAGTGCCTTGCGCAAGAAAAATAAGGTTGCCCTTCTAACTTTCGATGAGTCTTTTCTTAATCAGCACCAAGGGGAAGAGTCGTTCAATTATGGTAACCCTGATATAGTCCTAGAAAGAAGTGAATTGAGATCTGAAATCAGAGCTGCCCTTAATGAACTCCCGAGCAGCTACCGATCAGTTCTTGTTCTACGTTACCAATTAGACTTAAATAATCAGGAAATAGCCGATACTCTAGGATTAAATAAAGAGAATGTCGAAGTTAAAATTCACCGAGCTCGCAAGGCTTTACGCAAAATATTGGTTCACAAATGGGAAGAAAGGGGGATGAGGTATGAACTGCCAGGATATTAGTAAATTGATTTATCAATATTGTGACGGTGAAGTGTCCCCCGAAGAGAATGCCAATATATCTCAACACTTGGATTTCTGCCCTTATTGTCAGTATATCTGCGAATTAACTATGCTTGAGAACGAGGTACTTAGGGATAAGGACGATATTCCCCATCTTTCCCCTGCGTTTACTTCCCTGGTTATGAGTTCTTTGCAGTCGCCTGATAATAATAATACCAAAAATAGATTCTCCCGCTTTAACCGTAAAGTATGGTTGAGCAGTATGACTACTGTAGCCGCGGTCGTTGCCCTGTTTCTGTATTTACCTCATCCATCCTTTTTCGACTTAAATATTCCTCTTTACAATAACGCTTCCATTCACGAACAATCATCCTCTAATCCTTCTATTGCCTATGATAGTCAAACCCTCGCTGGCCATAGCAATCTGACGGATAGTTCTAAATCTGTGGATTCTAAGGATACAACTCCAGTGGCTCCCCCCATAATTATCAAAACTGCCCCGGTACCTGATAATTTACTTAATCAATCATTATTCATAGCAACGACCGAATCCTCTGCCGAAATAAAGCCAACCGTCACTCTGGATTCAAGCAGATCTATTTATTATGACCGAGCAACGGAAAGCAGCAGTATATCTCTCCGTCCTCAGAATATTCCGGATCGCTTAAATTTTGTACAAACGAATAATTATGAAAACAAGACAGTGTTTGATTATACCAGCATAGATGGCAAAGAATGTCTGCAAATAACGCTGGTGCCTTATATTGAGCCAACCAGCGGATCCAAGACTGAAATTAAACCACCTGAGCAAGATCCTTTGACTGTTACCAAAGATATTCAGATTGCAGATGAAAAGATAACCGTAATCTTCTCCGGCAATCTCCCCATGGAAGAGATGACTATTCTGGCTGATACCATACAATTCCCAGACACACCTAGTAATTAGCTGCAGAAAATATTAAAAGCCGTTGTTTTTGTAACAACGGCTCAGAGTTTCAATAAAGGCAGACCGAGCAAAAAAGTTCAAGAGCAAGGCATTAATGAAAGTCCGTGATTGAGGCGTACATAAGGTACGTTGATTGAACGGACTTTCGTTAATAACGCAGTTATTGAGCTTTTTGGACGGTCTAGGAAGCCAGGTTTCTCTCTTCGTAATGGGAAAACTCCATGGAGAATCCAGCTCGGCCCTGGGTGCTCGACCTCAAGACGGTTGAGTATCCAAACATTTCTGCCAGTGGTACGAAGCCTCTGATAATCTGAGTACTGTTCTGCATCTCCATCGAATCCAGTTTACCTCGGCGGTTGCTAATATTGTTGATAATGTTGCCGGTAAATTCCTCTGGTGATGTAACTTCTACTCGCATCACCGGTTCCATAAGTTTAGGACTGGCTTTCTTCAAGCACTCGCGGGTAGCAAACATAGCTGCAGTTCTGAAAGCCATTTCCGATGAGTCAACTTCGTGAAATGATCCGTCCACTAAAGTAACTTTCACATTTACGACCGGATAGCCTTTCAAAACACCTTCCTCAAGAGCCTGTTTAACCCCTGATTCAACTGCTGGTATATATTCTCTGGGTATAACCCCGCCTACAATTTTGTTGACAAATTCAAAACCTTCGGTGGGTTCCATTTTAAGTACCACATGAGCAAACTGCCCTTTACCTCCGGTCTGTTTCACATATCTGGTAACATGCTCGGCAGGACGAGTGATGGTTTCTTTGTAAGCAACCTCGGGCTGACCAATATTAATGTCCACATGGAATTCTTTGGCTAGTCGTTCGGTAATGATCTCCAGGTGCAATTCTCCCATTCCTGATAGCAGGGTTTGCCCGGTCTCTTTGTTGTAGATCATTTTAAACGTTGGATCTTCAGCCGATATCTTTGCCAGTGCATCTGATATCCGATTCTGATCGGACTGGGTACGAGGTTCGATAGCGATCTGTATTACTGGTTCCGGAAAATCTATAGATTCAAGCAATAGCGGTTGATTTTCACTACAAAGAGTATCACCAGTACCTACGTCTTTCAGTCCAATAAAAGCAGCAATATCGCCTGCATTTACTTCTTCTATCTCTTCCCGGCGATTAGCATGCATTTTGACCAGCCGTCCAACACGTTCTTTCTTGCCTTTGCTGGCATTATAGACATAAGAGCCTGCTTTTATGGTTCCGGAATAAACCCTTGCAAAAGCCAGCTTGCCTACATGCCGATCACTTACGATCTTGAAGATCAAGGCTGAGAATACATCACTCGCACCGGGAGCAATTTCAATCGTCTCACCACTATTTATATCAGTAGCCCTGGTTGCCGGAACATCCACCGGAGAGGGAAGGAAGTCAATAACCGAATCCAGCAAGGTTTGAACCCCTATATTACGATAAGAACTACCGCAGATTACGGGAACCATGGTCGCGCTAATGACATTCTTTCTAACTGTTTCCTTGATAATGTCTTCGGCGATTTCCTCATTATTATAATAAAGATCCAATAATATTTCATTGGTCTCGGCCAGGCTTTCAATCATTTCCAAGCGCCATTTCCGGGCTTCTTCCATATAAATCTCTGGGATGGAAGTCTCTTTGACTTCGTTGCCCAGGGCACCCGCAAATGTCTGGTAATTCATCTTAATCAGGTCAATAATCCCGGTGAACGCTTCGTCTTCAAAAACAGGCAGGGTAAGCACCAAGGGGGTGGCTCCCAAACGTTTCTTTATTTGTTCCACAACCCTGTAAAAATCGGCCCCAATTGCGTCCATCTTATTTATATAAGCCATGCGTGGAACTTTGTATTTATCAGCTTGCCTCCAGACCGTTTCCGACTGGGGTTCAACTCCGCCCTTGGCGCAGAAAATAACAACTGCCCCGTCGAGTATTCGCAGACTGCGTTCCACTTCAGCTGTAAAATCCACATGTCCTGGGGTGTCAATAATATTAATACTGGTTCCTTTCCATACACATTTGGTGGCGGCGGAAGTAACCGTAATGCCTCGTTCCTTCTCCACATCGAGGTAATCCATTACGCTTTCGCCATCATGAGTCTCTCCAATTTTATGGGTTAGGCCGGTATAGTATAAAATCCGTTCTGTGGTTGTGGTCTTACCCGCATCGATGTGGGCTATTATGCCTATATTTCTCAAATCTTTTAGCATTTCTACCTTTCACTCCTCCTATAGAAAAACAAAATTAAACGGCATTACTCAATGGTAGTGCCGTAAAGAGCGACTCTCACTATCCTAGATAATATAACCTTTGGATAAGCGCCTGAATTTATATCATATTAGATAATATTTATATTGTCAAGGTGTTTCCATATTATGTTATTCAATATCTATTTTAGCAAAGGAGATATTATTTTAAATTCTGGACTACCGGCTACCTTCATTAGATCAAAGAGTACAGTTTCAGTATTAGTAATTACCGCTCCTACGTCTTTCATAAGTTGCAGCCCATTTAGATGGTTTTCTTTAAAGCGTGAACAAACGGCATCTTTAACGACCTGAACATTGAAGCCAGCTTCCACTAAATCCCGAGTAGTTTGAAAAACACAGACATGCGTTTCGCTGCCAGTAATCAGTATGGTTTTCCGGTTCATATTGGTCAGAAGCTCCTGCACTCCTTCAAAAGCGGAGAATTTCATCTTTTCCACATACTTGCAATCTTGGAGATGCTCTTTGATCTCCTCAACGGTGCCACCCAGACCACGGGGATACTGTTCGGTGACAATAACTGGAATACCCATCTGTTCGGCCGCAACCAATAATAGATTCGTGTTTTTATATACCTTCTCACTCTGTGACATGGCCTTCATAAGCTTTTCCTGAAAGTCTACAATAACCAGTATCGTATCATCTTTATCTAACCTATAATTTATCGACATAAATATCCTCCTTAAGTCTGTTATTATTAATGTATTGCATAATTGAATAATTTATTTTACCCAATAACACTCGGTTTGGGCAAGTTTATTGTCATGTTTTTCATAAAGGTATATTTTAGTGGAATAAATACATATTATTTGAGACAGGGGGGACGTGGGGGACAGGTTATTTGTCCCACTCAAGAGGTTTAAATAAGTGGGACAACAAACCTGTCCCCCCTCGTCCCCTAACCCTGTTCCCCTGTCCCTAAATGTAATTATCAGGAGTGATCATTTGTGAAAAAGGCTTTGACTATAATTCTGATATCCATTTTTGTTATTGTTCTTCTCTTCTCTAAACTTAACCTGCTTTATCTTCAGGAAGGTAATCCCCTGCCCATAGTGTCAGCTGCTATCAAACTTGTTTGGAATAACTCGGATATAGAACCAATTACCGCCTCTCCCGAAGTATACTTGGTTAGAACTACAGATGGGATTGACCCGATTATTTCTCTCATGGAGAACCGGGGTTGGCAATATAAAGAGCAGCTGGGCGCCGGGATTGTTTTTGTCCACAATGGGGAATTATTGACTTTGAGCAGCCGTATGTACTCTGGGCGCTATATGATAATATCAATTCCCACTCCTAGCTATACCCCTAGCGTTCTGGATTCTGCCACTATTAGTCTAGTGGCCACCGGTGATATTCTAATGCACAATACGGTAATCGCTGCCGGCAAGCAGGGGGATGTCTATAATTATGACCATCTTTTCGCACCGGTTAAACATCTTATCGAAGAGGGTGACTACGCATCAGTTAATCTGGAATCGGCACTTGCCGGACCTTCGTCTGGATATACCGGCTACCCTGCGTTCAATAGCCCTGACAGTATTGCCAATTCTTTAAATAATACCGGCTTCGATCTTGCCGTTACCGCCAGTAACCACATTCTGGATCGTGGCTTCCCAGGAGCTTTACGTACCATGGATGTACTTCGCCAAGCGGGTCTGGATACAACTGGTACCTTTAAAACCCCGCAAGAAAAAGAGTCTTTTCTCATCAAAGATATACGGGGTGTGAAAGTTGGCTATCTAGCCTATAGTTATAGTACTAATGGCATCCCAGTACCTGTGGACAAACCGTATTTCTACAATTTTTTGGATCGAGATAAAATTATTACAGACATAACAACTTTACGTCCACAGGTGGATTTACTGGTGTTAGTCCTCCACTGGGGTGTTGAGTACAGCCCTTATCCAACTGAACAACAAAGGAAGCTGGCCACTGAATTCTTTCAAAGAGGTGCTGATGTTATTCTAGGCAGTCATCCTCATGTTATTCAGCCCATGGAGATTATGAAAATTAACGGTAAAGATAAGTTTGTCATATATTCCATGGGCAATTCTATGGGTAATCAAAATGGGGTAGAAAGAAATAGCGGAGTTATTCTGAATTTGCGTTTTACCAAATCACTTCCCCAAGGTGATACCATTTTAACCGGTGTTAGCTATACTCCGACCTACATTCATCCTTACTATGTAAATGGCCGGCAGATGTTTCGAGTGGTTTCCATCGAGGAAATTATGAATTCAATCAAAACCGGAAAAGACCCGTACCTGGGAAAAGACAGCCTCCCTTTGTTACAGCAAGTTATGGATGCAACCAACAAGAGCTTGAATCACCCCCTACAATAATCTAATACCTGGAAAGATTCCATATACATGCAGATACCCAATATTTGTTACAATAGGAATAGTTGTAGAGAAAGGAGTTAATGCCAATGGATCAAAGCGAGGTTAGAATAATTAAAACTGCTATTCTTAATGAGATTGAGGGCGAGAAATTCTATGTGAAAGCTGCCCACGATACTAGAGATCAGGACACCAGCAATGCTTTTCTCCACCTGTCTGAGGATGAAAAACGTCACCAGGTCATGTTAAGAGAGATGCTGGCTCAACTCGCTGCAGAAAAGGATATTATCGTCGATAAATATAATCTGCATGGTACTCCTTCACCCCAGATATTCAATGCTGCTCGTACCATGGATACGGATAATGCCATGGAGATATCGGTCTTTCATATTGCCATCCTGATGGAGAAAGCATCTATCGACTATTACCGCAAAGCTGCTCTGGATACATCTCTGCCCAATGCTCGAGCTGTCTATGAGCACCTGGCAGATTGGGAGTTGCAGCATCTGGATGCTATGGAAAATATATATGACTCATTAACTGAAGATTGGTGGGATAAACAGTCATACTCGCCATCTTAGAGTACCAATTTTGAAAACTTTGCTCCAAATTTTTTTCGATATATGATATAATTTCTTTGCTGTGGGGGCGTGGCTCAGCTGGGAGAGCACCTCGTTCGCAACGAGGGGGTCAGGGGTTGCCTGACAAATGCCTATATACAGGGTTTTTGGAGCACATTATATAAGGGGCTTATATGAAGCCCGCTTTTAGATACTGAGTACACCTTATGTTTCTTCAACAAAGAAAGGTAAGGTGTATTTTTTATGATTTTAAAGTATGGCATCAAAGAGTTCCTGGAGGAGAAAAAGTTCCAAAACATTTCGCCCAAAACAATTCTAAATTACTCAGAAACATTAAATCAGTTCTATTTATTTTCTATCAATAATGAAGCAATTGAAATTGCAGATGTAACCCCTCATTTTATCAAAAAGTATCTGAACTATTGTAAGGAGGAACGCAAAAATAAGCCTGTTTCTCTAAACTCTAAATTATTGATTTTGAAAGTCTTTTTTAACTATCTTCAAAAGGAAGAAATCATTTCTCTTAAAGAAAATTCAGCAAGTAAAATCAATTATTTAAAATCAGATGTTAATATTGCAGTTCCTACAGATGAGCAAATAAGGCAAATTCTTAGATACTATCGCAGAATGAATGGCAGGGACAAAACTATTTACTCAATGCGAAATTCCATTATTGTAGTCACTTTAATTAGTACAGGGTTGAGGCTGTCCGAAATGCTCTCTATTAAATGGTCTGATATTGATTTTGAACACTATTATATGATGGTATTTGGTAAATCAAGGATATCTCAAGGTGTTCCTGTTTCTCAAAAATTAAGGCAGGAACTTCTTGAATATAAGATATATTGCGAAAAGCATTTTAAACGGTTACCAGAATATGTTTTTACTGACCATAACGGAAATCAAAGCACTTCTGATGCTATTAAAAATATATTTAAGCGTTTGAATCAGGCACTTGGGTTTAAAGATATTTCAATAAGTGCCCATAAGTTCAGGCATTACTATGCTTCAGTATTAGTGAATACTCCAGTCCGCGAGAGCCATGCGTCCGGTAGTTGAGAGCCACCTGTCCGGTGAAACGGGAGCCATCCTTCCGGAGCAAGAGAGCCAGGGAAAGTTTCTTCGGTACAATGAATTAATGCACG